>BNJU01000003.1_pt1 | contig 238388 bp, 258 predicted proteins | sample 8539281 | NCBI WGS metagenome assembly BNJU01 (sample SAMD00202456, study PRJDB9452) | human saliva metagenome | isolation source: human saliva | place: Japan
TAAATTGTTTTCGTCTGCTAAAATAATCCTTATGGTGATATTATAAAATCGAAAACGCATTGGAAATTCCTACCCTCCTTTAATTCGTCTTACGCTTCTCCTTACCATATATTGACGCTTATAATCTTATATTACTAATATAATCTTTACGCAAATTAGGAAATTTTGTTTGTTTTACTTTACATATCTAACACCTATTCACGTAATGTTATTTTAGCTTTATATTTACCTTCTGTTGGTTACGCTATTATGTGTTGTCTAACCTATAATTAATATTGTTTATAAATACTTTTCCTTTTATTATAATCTTGCGCTACGTATGTATCCATGGTAAACAGATGGGTGTCTGCGACAAAAGTGACATCTTTTTAATATAAAATAAACGCTACTATAATATATATTATATACACATATTCCTAACATAAAACGCTTCTTACGTAACCGCCATTTGCAGAAATCTGATTTGGGAGATCTAATTTTGCTAAATAAAACTGTCACTTCGTTTCAAGTAACTACATATATCTAAATACAGAATATAAACCGCTAATTAGAGTCTACGTACAAGTATCTACTTGCAGAGCGTTAAGTGTATAGCTGTCATTGGCAATTAGTACCTTACAATTAATCTAATCTCACCATACACGGATAAATAATCTACTACAAAATGGTCTTCGTACAGAAATATAAAACGCCGTAATTAAAAAGCTAAACTATCTACACGTAATTAATCTAATTATAGAAAAGCAGCTAGAAATAAAATCACCGTATTAAATGAGTAAACCCTAATTGCGAGAGTAAAATCGCTAATTAAATCTGCACTTTGGTTATCTATACATACTAGTTACACTAAATTAATCTGCGTGCAAAATAAATGCCGCATAAATCTAGTAATTAATACAAATAACCTGATCGCTACAATAGGCCACGCAGTTAATTATCTGCGTATATAATAAGCCACAATGACTCTAATTGAAAATGCCGCAGCTAAATGAGAAATTGAGATAAACGCCACGCAGTGTGCTTAGATCTGCGCACAATTGGCCGTGAGCCAGTAGCGTAAATAAAGTGCTGCTGACGGTAAAAGTCTGGTGCGCTAGTAAATCTAAATTACGCTTAAAGCTAAACTATGAACTAATTCTATCACCTGTATCTAATTAGTACCTAATCCGTGAGTCATGCTGCCTGCACGTGGGTTGCACATACGCAAATAATGTGGCTGCACACTATTCATATCGCATGACGTGTATTGCTATATTGTTTATATGAGATGATTTGTGCACATTGCACCGCGTAATTTGGTTTCTTTTCACGTCATTTCTTGATTATCTGTGCATTTATTCACTCATTTTATAACAAATGAAGTCGATTTTACGCTTTTTCTGATTGGTTACATATATTTATCACTACGTATAACCGCCCATTTGGATCCTTTTTCACACCAAGAGAAATAACCTTGGCCTGCCTACCGAAAAATCGAGTCAGTTTATGTCCAAAAATGAGGCCTCTAAAAATACAAAATTAGGTTATATATCAACCTCTCACAGAGACAAAATGGGACTACTCACCTCGAGGCGATCCTACTTCCCATGAGTACAAGAGTCCACACGCCTGTGGAGACACCAATGTCGTTATAGCCACATTAAGAGTTATGTGTTTAACAGTCCAATCACCGCAAATATATCTTCCATGCAGGAATCCACGCAGTAGCAATTCTGTAACCTTATCATATAACAAAACTTGGTTAGGTAGTGACTTGATTTTCCTTCACCAGTGCTTGTTTTTGCCTCTCGTCCTTAGAGAGGACATCTGAGGAACAATCTCCAGGCTCAACATGAGTGAGTTACTTGCTTAAGACACAACTGGTCATCTGCAGCCTTTCTACTGGCAACTTTAAGGCCAACTTGCACGCAACAGCAAGCCCAAAGACATAGTAAAGTCCTCGTACTGCAGGTACAAATCCTATGTCCCAAAATCGTAGGTAGTCGGACATGACTCTCTTTTGCAACCTAAGTAGAGTTGCTGCATTGGGTTTCTACTACCTCCTCAAAGGAATCCGACTCAATAAAAGCGGAACATTTTAGCTTACGTTCGTGTCAAGATTGTCTTTCTCAATAGTCAGCTTTCCGCATAGTTATTAGCTGGACGATGTCTTTCTCAAAGATATTCTTATGGGCGGGAACTCAGAACCTCCATCTCGTGCGCTAACTGTATAGCGTCCTCTCGATTTGCTTCGAAAACGAACAGCTCCAGTCGTAAGATAGATTACTCCTCTTTATCTCCATGCTGGGCAACCTGTACTTCTTTTGTACAATGTATATTCTGCACTTTATAAGTATTTAATTAAACCAATCCAATGCATGTTTCTCCTTGATAACCTTTCTCCCAGGTGGACTTGAAAAGCATAAGCTGAGCGGAATTTGCTCCTCAAGTCACCATTCATACCACACGCTGTGCGAGTAGACCAACCCATATCTTTTGGGAGATGTTTCTTGAAGAACTGTTTCCCCTCAAGAAACCTTTCAAGACATAGCAACCTTTTCGCCCGCTTTCAGAGTACTATTTGGAGCCTTATTCAGAAACTCATTTGCCTTGACAACTTGTAAGGAGGATTCGTAATAATGCTCTCACTTTCCAGAAGACACTCTCATCAGACAGGAAATCTGAGACTCAAATCCTCAGTCAGCAACATCAAAGCTATCTATGCAAACCATTTTCCAAAGCAGAACCTTGAGATATGCAGCCCTCACCCACCCAGCAAGGTTCTAAAATCCGGTCCTTTGAGACTTTCCAAACCTAACAAGAGTAACAGCTTTTAGGGTCTGTTGCATAATAGTCCTCTGGCTGACGTTCATGTGAGCAGTGGTTGCTTGCTCCAAGTCTTCTAAATACAGGGTATTCTCTTTTAGCTTTGGCATACATTTAAGTATATTTCGTTTCCTCCTTTTGTAAAAGACATAATAAGACAAAGTGTCTATGAACCTTTCCATCTGGCAATTAGGATGTACATAAGGAAAAAGACACCCATACAAATTCGATAACTAATAAAACCTCTCTGTCGTCATCTGCATTTGTCATGATAGTCGACCCATCACGTATGATGTTAAGGTCTAATTGCATCTTCTTTAGAGCTTTTCCTTAGCATACTCCTCAACAGAAAGTACTTAAAAATGTCATTTCCTTTTTACTAAATTTTTATATCCATCTTAAATGATAACGTGGGTGTTCGTTATTATTTCCTATGTTCAGTTAAAGAAACCTTTTTGAGGTAAATCCTCAATATCTACACCTCTCGGTATAATTCAGCACAACTACCATAATTACGTCCGCAAGTTCTCCTCTCTATGTGTGAATTGGAGGAATAGGGTGGAGACGCACAATTATCCGCAGTAATTACCATGAGTGGTTTCTTCAAGAAGAGACTTGATAGTCTCTTTGTCGAGAGGGCGTCTTCATCTGTTACACATAGATATTTTTCCTCTCATCAAGGCTGATAAAGTAAGTTCTCTTAGCAATATTCCGATTCATAGTAAAGATAGTAAATAATCGTATTTCCAAATCAGATTACATCTGCTGGATTCATAGAGTGAATTTCCTCTTTCGATAGGATTCTACCATTCATCTACAGGATAGGTAAAGGTAAGCCATCATTAAAAGTAACCTATCTCATTATCTGTCATGTAACAGGCAGAACCCGGCAAAACACTAAAGCATGGCATCAGTACTCCAGCAGAACCTTCTAATACCTCCTCCTTGTCTGTCTCAAGATGTGAGCGTATAAAACCTGTATTGTAAACCTTTATCATAACTCAATAAGTGTCCAAAAGGTAAAGTTTAGAAATACACCTTGGTCAAGATTTTACCCTTTCGATATTTCCAACCTTGGTATTCAAATTCCACTTGTATATCCTCGATTAAATTCTTATGTCGATAGTCTGTGTAATACTCATTCGAGTATTATTTATCTTTGCTCGCCATAAAGCAGTAAAATTATATGTTAGCCACACAGGTACAGCTATCAGTGAGAACAACCCAATAGTTACCATATCTTTAACTTGTTAAGTTTATTCCCAAAAAGCCCTTAGGCTGTCTATCATTGTAGGAGATTCAAGTCAGTCGGAGACCCAAGAGCTTTAATCAATCCCTCGAGAAGAAACAATATACCTGCTGGGTATTCTCCTCTGTAACGTACACAATGTTAACTCAAGAGAGAGGACATCCGTTTTTGAAAATTGTTTGTCCACTTTGTGGGTACCTAATAAGCTCACGAGCAAGAAAACATTTTGCAATCGAGGCCTCAACGAACTTATCCGAGCATAGCCTTCCTACGCACTAGTTCTTTGTTGTATGTGCATCTGAAAATAAACAAAGACATATAAATCTCCTGATAAAATTCTTTGTATATTTCCGAATACTATTATAAAGGTACTGAGTTCCTGTAACCTCCATGCTAAGCTTTCTGACACTCTTGGATATTTTCTCTGAGCACCCTATACGCGGAGTTTGGTACCTGACTTTCCAAGTCGACAATATCCGCCATAATATCCTCTCGACAACATAAAAGATGCACAAATCATAGTAAATAACGGATAATAAACAGATTTCATCTCTCCTCAAAAGGAATTTTCTGCGGACTATTCTGTTAGCTTCTTTTCAGTAAGTTTTTCTCATACTGCTTCAAATAGATGTTTGGTTCTTCCTCCGTGAAACCTACAAAGTTGTATTCATGTGTCCCAAAGATGTTACTTTCTTGAGGAGCTGCATGCTAAGAGCAGGCCGCTCTTGTAGCAGCAGCGTTCTTTCTTTCAAGAATGGCGGCTACGAGTTTCGCAAACGAAATAAGTACCAGTAGCACCTCCAGAGCATAGCTACAAATAACACCCTCTGCTACTATAGTGTCATTACAAGTATCATAGAGAGCTGCGAAACCAAAAGAACGTGTTCTTTGTGGTTATTAAATCTTCTGGTAAAATCATGCAACTCTCTAGGTAATTCTCAAGTTTTGTCCCAGTCATAGCACAATCTGCGAATTTGTTTGTAAATCGGTACGCTCTTTTTCCTCAAAGCACAGGGAGAACCCGGTATATAACCCACCAAAGTAGCATGCTTTGACGTCGCTTAAGGTCTCCGAGAAGTTGAAAGTAAAAGTGCCACCGATTATTATAAGAACATTCCCATCGGGAATAACAAAGAACCTCCTTTCTAGCCCAAACTCATGCGTTTCCTCCCAGTAGCGTGATTATTATTACGTTCTGAATCGACATCTTGTATAATATTAAAGAAAGCACGGTGCCTTGTGTCTCTTTTCAAAAAGCTCCACTAGAAAGTAGACATTAACCAATGGCAGATGCACCCTCAGAGGCTAAATTATTAAAACCCCAATAGTACCTACATTCGACGTAGTGTCACCTTGTTGCCACGACTAATAACTACTTATCTTATGTTTCTTCTAAAAAGAAGTGGTCATCTGAGAGAAGTTCCGCAAGGACTCGTCAGCTTTCCATTAATAAGGTCATAAAATTCCACACGTGTCTCACTACGTCCCAAAGGCTCACTCTAATCCGAGTAGACCGTATCAACAGAATTAATATCCTCATTACCTCGTAGCTTAACGCAAAGAGTGCCCGCCTTGATAACTACGGGCTGTTGGTCATCAGTTTCGAGCAGGAACCTGAGAGCATGGAAAATCTGTTCAGTGAGTCTCTCTTGCACTGTGGCCTGCGAGGGAAGAGGTCTACAATTCTATTGAGTTTGGAAAGTCTATTACTTTTGCAGCAGGAATATACGCAATGAAAGCCTGACCCACAATGGGTAAGAAATGACGCTCACACAGAGTGTACCTTAATACCTCTTCAAGGCTTTATCATGGGACATCTTTATTGGCTTATTGTTGTAACTTTGGGAAGTTCCTATAATCAAGACAAAAAGTTTCACGCAGAAAACATCTTAGCGATTCTGCTGTGAGCTTTCCTTTGAGAATCATCATCAAGGTCAAGTCCAAGACCTCACGTCATGTATAGCTGCTAAGGAAGACTTTTATGAGTTCCCTCTCTATCTCTGAACAGTCTAATGACTTTTGTAATGTAGAGGTTTCTACTCAAGAAAACAAGATGTTTCATGCACCTGCTCTGGAGAGAGCCATTTGTTTTGTTGTATCTAAAGCCATATTATAGTTTATTAAATTCCGATAATACATCATCTGGTAATCCATTAGAGGCACTGGTTGGTGACCATGAACGTCTCGCAAGAAACCCCTACTGGTAAAACCACGTGTACACACAAAGCGTCTCGGAGCACTCTGACATTGCTGTGCAGCAAAGGCCATGGATATGCTTTTGTCAGATCATAAACAACGTACCATGTCGTCTTTTCAACGCCAGTAGTCCCTCTTGTATTGTGTACTGTCGTCCCACCTCGTCATATATAAAGACAGAGGTTTTATTCTAACTAATCATGAGACACAAAGACATAACAATAAAGCTCAACCTGCAAATCACCTAAACTAATCATCTGATGCCACAGAACGTAAGTCTCATCATACCATTTAGGTAATATCCTTTCTTCTTAGGGTCTGAAAGAGGAGAAACCTCGTAAATTTCTGTGGTAGAGAACGTGGAGCCTCCTCACCCGGAGATTGAGAATCTATAAAACTTGGTCTGCACGTTCTTTCACTAATGTTTCTTATTATATAGGACCCGTACCATAGGAAGTGCTGCCACCTGACCAACAACATACACTATTTGTTATTAAATAGATAGGCTTCTACACTAACTAATCTACCCTTCCTATCTCTTTTGGTGACCTTCTGAATCGGAAACAGTCGTCTCCTGCTGCAAAATTTGTCCATTGCACGACTGTCCAGATAATACAAGACCAATAATTACCTTATTGTACAGAGCGTCTCCTTTTATGACACTCAAAATATCTCCGTTCGGGCAGGAGTAACGTCTGAATTACCGTTGCTCGAATGTCACAAACCTTAATGTTCTCTGGCGTCACCCATTATCCTTTCTTTTCACAATTTAACAAGATAGTACACGTGCCTAAGAAAGGCAGATAATATATTCGTAGCTCACCGAGTAAACCCTTTATACGTAAAACCTTGCAGCCACTTCTGAAAGAGAACTCAGAAACGCATATGTCGACGCCCATAGAGAAAGGTATCCATGACGCCCTTTCTTTATACTCTTTTTGATTCTACGAATATGTTCTTATGGTTTTCTACGATAGAGATTTTTCTCATATAGCGAGCCACATGCAGCACAAAAGTTTATTGTTCATAGTTCTTCAATTTCAAATTCTGTTTTAGGAACTCTACCTGTCATATATAAATGATAAGTTTTAAGGTAGAGAAAAAGAAACTTTACGTATTTCATAAAGTCTTCCGTGCTCATTAAGAGAGATATGTCACAAAAGTTATCTGTTCCATTTTAATACATTGTTCTTTGTCAGATAAACTTTACCTGTGGACAAGTTATCTGTTGACGTGTTGGCACATAGAAGCCCACTCGCTGTATATTTACTGTATGGTTTCATATCTCATTTTGTGTAGTATAAAATCACTTTTTAGATATACATCCCACCTCCTCCATTAGTTCACACTGACTTTATTACTATGAATTTCACCTCCATGATATACAAGAATTATCTCACCTCCAGCTACATTGATATATTTGGTTCTTCATATTGAAAATCTCTGAACACTAACTTCTCTTTCGATTGTTTGTAGAAACGAAAGAAAGTTCACCTTTTGTCTTGTGCTCTTTACAAGTTTTCTTAAGTTCATAAGCCTAATGCCTTTTTAATTTGTCTCGATAATCATCATTAGCAGCGTCCAGCTTCCTCCAATGTATCATACCATTGAGTTGGCTTTTCATATTCAAACGCAAATGTGCATCGTGGTTCCTCAATTGAGGCTGACTTAAATACATGATAAGTTTCCCTCTCCCAAGAAATCGCAGGTGCTACTAACCCTCTTGTGACTCCCTAAATAAAAAGGTGAGTTGCTCAAATACACTATCATACCCTGCCTCAAAAGCGTACCTAATGTCATCGAAATTAAAAACAGGCTTCATCTGTAAAGCATGGAGCATCGTCTCCATTTACACGATAAAAATTCTTTTCTCCGCATATTCTCCAGCTAAATATCCATTCATAATTAACTATCTATTAGTTCAACTATTTCATCTAATGTTGTTCCCAAAACAAAAGCTAGAAATACCTCCTGTACCACAGAGGAATCCGAAGCCATAATGCGTGCTATATTGTGGTACTTTCTGTTAGTATCTTTACCATGGCTCTTACTATTCCGTCTTTAAAGAAAACATCCGTACCACTTCTCACCAATCGCCATTGTCACCCCATATAGGGTCCATAATAGCCACCAGTCCCTAGTAATGTGGGCATAATACCTACTCATAATCACGTATTGTTATAGCTGATGGAAACCTTGGAATACCCTCGTCAGATAGACCTGATATTGTACAGTAACCTATTTTGCCAATTAATTTATCTTGGTTAATAAAATACTCTTTACGTAGTTCTCGTGTTCCTTGTGGTTTAACATTAAAGTAACCGCCCTTTACATTCACAGACAAATATTGCTGTTCCTGCATCACGACCTGACGCTTCATTACATCAGTAATCTTAAATTCTGCATCATTAAAGACTTTTAGCTTTATTAGGTTACTTGAACGAAATCCTTTTTCATAAGTACCTTTACAGGTTACGTATAATAACACCCTCATATCTTGTGAGACACATTTCATGGTAGTCCCAGATTTCTCCATTGAATGACAGATGTACTGCGAAAGATACGCTGGAGAATTGTCTTCATTAGAAATTCCTTTATGGATTTGTTTCCAACGTTCTTTGTTAGTTCCTCCGTCTGGTTTGTCATAAACAACATACCTAATAAGAGGAGTTATCTCAGATTGTTTTTCACGCTGAAACTATTTCCTGAAAAGAGAGTTCCCCATGATTATATAAGTTCTCCGTCTAAAAGGTAGTAATTCCTGATGTCTCTCCACCCATTTTTAAGGGTGTGGTATGTTGTAAGGTTTTCCTTTACGAGAAAATATCTGAACCCCTTATCAAAAGTAATCAGACATCTAACGCCATCATATTTACGGCTGCACGATACAAAAGGAAATTTTTATTTTCTTTCATTAAAAGAAATAGCCAACATGGGTTTTGTATTTACCCTCAGCATCTGTATTAAAAATGCTCTGTTGGAATAGTAGGGTAAACCCTGCATCAAGAAGTCTCTTATACATAGAACGTGCTTGTAGTCGAGCTTGTTCCTGATATGTTGTAGCATTTGCCTTTCCAAGATTTACGCCACTATTTACAACAGTTTCATCTACGACCTCCTTACCTTGTAGTTAGTCTTTTTGGTGGTGCGTATTAAAGAGTAACCTCGAAGTCCACAACCTCTACAAGATAGGTACGGATATTTCCGTTTTTGACCTCGCATAGAGTAGGGAACCCGAGAGTTCTTCTCTAACACCACCTATAAGTAATGTTATATAAGGTTGCATACTATTTTAATTTATAGCATAAAGATGACTTTTTATGTAAAAATCCAAAACAGAGGAATCGACACCCCTAACATAAAACACCAAGAACCCAAGGGCAATTACACCTCTATATAGGAGAGAATTGAACCCATGAGAAAGCTTTTCTTTCCTTTTCAAATAACTTCTGTCATATTGATATGTGTATCTTCTTGCTCAAAAGGAAACTTTCTATACGCCTTTTTGAGCTACGATGTACCTGAGAATTAGCCACTCTGTCAAGTAGTATATGTAAAACCATATATACTCAAGTTCCTTCATTTGGAGTATGTATCTCCCTCATGAGTAATTACGCTCTCTGTTAGAGGAACCCCTTTGTCACTGGTGACAAAGAGGACTCCAGATTAACCCCTATGAACCCCTTTAAAAGTGGGACAATATCATTATAGATTATCTTCATCTTTATCTCATACACCATCAGGCTTGATTAATTAAATCATTCTCTTGAATGAAATCATTAACTTTTCTTTTGCAATGCTTTTTACTTGCATTTACGCCATTCTTGCATATCATTAAACTCTTTTAGATACTCTCATTAGTAGTATCTGAAAGATGAGTGTCCACTATTGCTTCAACTATGAAGCAGAATATTCTCTGATGATATTATTTACTATTTCTCCTTTATCAGTAGACACAATAAAAATATCCGTATCAGTAATTAACCGTGGTATATTACTTTTTCTATTAACATAAGCCTCTTTAGAATTTACAACATAATATTGTCTGATTAAATAGCTACCTTCACCTCCAATCCCATAAAAGAATTTTACATTTCGTACCACCCACTACCTAAAGCAAATTAGCTTTTGTTCGTCATATGAGGTATAGATACATCTATTAATTAAACCATCATATAAAGACCAAAGTCCAAGTTTAGTATTATTATAGTCATATAATAAAAGGTCTCTCGTATAGGAATAAACCATCCGGCTTTGAAAAGAATTGTCTAATACCTCATCACCTTTAACTATTGGCTCCACAACAACCTGCAATACCTATTCCACATTAATAGTTTTATAGTAATTATAATTTTCTTGACTAATGGTTTATACTTATCTCCGACTATTTTAGGAAGAAAGTTGCTTGAGATATTCAGTATAAGAATACCTCCTACTGTTTTATCTCCAATAGACAATTTACCAATGCCGCCTCTAACTACTACCCTAAAAGGTACTTATATTGTGAGTTTCTGTGAGTATCTTCTAAGTTTTTATTGAAAAGATTAATAAAATACCCAAATATAGGCTCTGTTTTAACGCAGCTGTTCAACCATTGTTTATAATAACATATACCGACAACTGTCTTATTAGCAGTCGGAATATCTGTATTAGTACCATCGGCATAAACATAGTCATGAAACGAGGAGTCTAGAAAATATAGAGTGTCTATTGTTTTAGATATAATACTTCATTATCTTTTGTGATAGTACAAGTTATTGTTATCTTGGCGTTCTCATCATCTGAAATACTTGACACTTTTGTAACATAAAGAAGTCTGTTTTGCCATTTATAATAGCATAGGGGTTATCAGTAACAGACCATGCTAGCAGAAACAATATCGTTGCACCTGTGTTTCTGTCAGCGTACCTTATATTCGCCAACATTATCAGTGTGGCGTTCACCTTTTAACTGTACTATTTGCAGATTGCTTCTTTTCATAAACTGTCTGTGGTTTATTACTATCTAGTCTATATTGCCCACTTTTCATACTTTAACTATCCTCCGAGCTACTAAAGAGTAAAACCATCAAAGGTAATCTTACCCTGTAAGTCAGCATTACTATTGATGAGAATATCCCAAAACGAGATTTATCTGTAATAGTCAAATCAATATTTTAGCTGATGTACTTTAGCTTACCGTTTGTCTGGGTTCTAACATAGTGGCAAAATCTATTGGGCAATCGTAACTTGAACTTGTTAGCATTGCTTATGCCGGCAGTTCTAAGTCGCCACTGAAGTTGGTAAATCCTGTTAAGTACGTTTCCTCTCCTATGCTCTCAGGCAAACAAGTTTCTAAGATGATTAGGCAACATACGACTCCCTTGATACCACTTCCAGCAAAAATTAACCTCAGTAGCAGCCTCAGTGTTAAGCGTAATTATCTTCAAATTCTTTTCTAACAATTACCTTCTTGAAGTGTCATCTTAGCAAATCAGCTTAACTCCTGCTCCAATGTTTGGTGCTTTCAGAGTAATCCATGATAATTGTAAGACGTGTACACGACCATGTTGCTGTCAAGTAAAATTACCGACCTCAAGGCCGCAGTAAGTTACCCTACCGTTTCAAAACCTTGTTGTATAAGTCTTAATATCCGTGGGCATATCTGCATCATCAATATCAAACATTTGCATTCTGTGGGTTAGTGAAGCCAGGAGTGGTATAAGTGCATACCCATCCGTCGTATTTTACGAACGCTGACAAAGTTATTAGCACCTGAACACTACTTTTGTAGAATGGTGCTTTAGAGCGAAGTCCCTTCCACTGCTCCTTATAAGCGCAAACGTAAATTGTTTGCAATGCTATCACCACAGCAAGAGACTTACTATCCAAATACCTTGAACGCTTCTCATCAAAAAGTGCTTATAGTTACAACTTATCTCCGTAAGCCTTAGTAAAAGTGTCCTGTATTGACGCAACCCATTGCATCTGCGTATGGTTCCACGCCACTTCCAAAAGTCAAATACCTCTGGAACATATATGCAACTGATAAGACCGATATCTCGCATCATCTTGTGCACAGCTGCAATATCAACACTCCAACAAGTCAAATAAGGTCTATAAGACTTACATAAACCTACCATTGAACACAGGACAAACCTCCTCCATTTCAGGTTCCCATGAATTGAAAGCTATCTGCTAATATATTTCTTGATTATTTGAAGGTTTGCCAATAGCTACATTAGAAAGCATCATTCCTCATACTTGTGCACCAAAAATTGAGAACTCAGGATTAATAAGTCCCTACTATCAGTGTCTCGTAGAATAACTTGCCAAAGCAGAAATGACCTCACCTATTGGTGACATAACAATATCATCAAAGGCTGTTGACATATTCTTGTCAAAGGTCCATACCTATGACATAGACACGAAATCACATAAAATGTTACATCCACTTCTTAATATAAAGGTGGTGCTCATTTACAATTCTTATACGATATTACAGGGTATAATACCTATAAGTTGTCCCATTATAAATTTTTGGGGAGAGAGAGAGTGTGATACTCTCCATATTTACTTTTATACCTTTCCTTGTAAATGGTAATTACAAGACACAACCCAGTTATGGAACCTCTTGATAACCACCAAGCTCCATGTTTGAAGCCTCCAACATTATCCGTAGGTTCCTTTAGTGTCCTAACTTATTGTTCTTATTGGTGGGTGATTTCTTGATTTTGAGCATAATATATAGGACGATTTCTTCGTAGCATTACTCTGCTAGCCTTTTCCTCATCCAAAGTTATCTGTAAGCATACACGATTAAAGAAGTTAACGTTCTCGTCAACCTCCCATTGAGCCTTGTAAAGTCTTTCTTGGAAGCCCGCCAGCTAGCACTGTATTTATTGTTCAAATTATATGCTTAGGAATATGGGTGCAACGTTTCCTGTTTGTGAAGTCTTACGGAAACCAATCTCAGAAACCATAAGAGATTTTCTGTAGTGATTTCCTCCTGCCTATCAAATTACTCCTTTTGGAATTTAGTCAAGTTCTTTTCAGTCTTCACTTTAGTTCAAAGTATTTCCTAGCTATGGCGTGGATATTAAGATACCCTCAGAAGATGCAAAGTTTACCTTATGCACCATTTCTGTTCACCCTCTGAAATACCTCGTGTTATAGAATATGTTAACATTCTTTAAATGTTCTTAGGGTCGAGAGGTAATCTGTACGCTCTCTCCTGTGGAAGTCTTAAAGATTTCTGCCAGTTTTATAAGGTGATGAGTAGCCATTGGAAGATGTACAATCACACATTAAACATGCCCCGATACTACGAAAGGAATACATAGCGTCCTTGTCCACCTTAGAATCCCATTGTGGATTAACAAATTCGGTTCCGTTAATTGGGAGGTCTGGACGTTTATTATATGGGAGATTGTCAATAATACATGTAATTATAGGTGTGTTGGAAGCCTTGAGAACCTTTGGCAAATAATCTCTCCCGGCTGATAGATATAAACCCAGAGAATATCATTTCTCCTTGCAATGAATACTTTTTCAAAACTTTCCATTCTCATAAACATCCTCTACGTAGGGGTATCAAAAGCAAGTTACCACCACCTGGTTAAGGCCCACTTGTCATAGATACGTAGGTATAACTCTGCAAGAGCCTCAGTACTACCAATGACAATATTCTTTGTAGTTCCTTTTGAAACCGTAAGATAATTAAATATACCCTGACAATAACGCCATTTACATAGAGATAAACAAGGTTAGCATCTGCTTCTTGTGAACATTACCACCATAAAGGTCGTGCCCTTGACGTATTCTTCAGACTTGGATAACAACAGGTCTTTTTCTGACAGGCTTCTTGGCGATATCTCAAAACTGTTCCTGAATCAACGGTCAATAATTGTGGTATTCTCATTCGATATACACTGACTGAAATTCAAGTTCCTGTGGTGACCCTTTTTTTTTTATTTCCCTTTGCGCCCAAAGTCAGTACTAAATGGCAGATAATCTTTAAGGGTCCAAGGTCTTGCAGGACGTTACTCCATAACCATCTAAGAAATCGTGTCTCATAAAGCTGGAAGTTTCAATCCTAATAATAAATCAGAACGTTTGTTTTCCGTCATAAGTAGAGACCAAATTCACAAATCATATCTCCATTTGTTTCCTCTCATAGGTAAGCACCTTACTCATCAACATCTTTGCTGTCGGTACCAATACTCTCGATATGGTTCTTTTCAATAGAGGTTCCCTCTTTGCCAACCAGTGGTAGGTAATTTCCATTGTCTAATGGAATACATTACTCTCTGTGTCCCCGAATTTTGTTGAGAAACCTTCACAATCTGTGAAGATAGTGTGCGTGTCTTATTTCCACCATCATAAACGGGAGTATAGCCGCCTCTGCTTCTGTCCCATTCCTCCTGTGAAGATGAAAAAGTAAGGCACTCAAGAACAGAATTGCTTTGCAGAATTAGGAATACCCTTACCAAAACACAATGCAGGGACTACCCTATCAGTAGTTCCTTTTATGTATGTTGTAGTTATCTCAGGAGTTTCTAGTCCAAGTTCATTTTTCCGCCCATAAGGTTATATCATGCGCCCCAAAGTATACTGAGTTCTTAAGATTGATAGTAAATTCACGAAAATTACGAATAGTCTTTAATGTAAATCTCAGGAACTGTTCGTGCCTTTGTTACACATTAGCCTCTGCCTTGGCAATTATTGCAAATTCCAAACACTTAAACTAGTAACTTGCTCATCGTAGGTCTCATCAAAAGAAATAGGCATATGCCTTAACAATAAACATGTGTACAGAGTGTACTCTTGAGAGTTAAACCTTAATCTCAACGGCATTTGTTTCTTCTATTAGGTATTCTCCCAAATCCGCTATAAGAGTTTGGAACCGGTGAACCGCTGGCAGCAGACCTTAGATAAGGTGGGTATCTCTTTGTGCGTTGATAAGAGAACAGTCATCAAGTCCATTAGATGTGTCCTTATTAACGGGTCATCTTCCCAATAACAGTTATGCACTGAAAAGATATTACTACTTCCTTTGACATAGTTTCTTGACAAATACCTGACCAACTGTTACACGAGTGAGTAAATGAACCCTTTGGTTTAATACTATAAAAGCTAAGCTCTTTGAGAACATTACTCTCAAAAGCCGTTGTTTATCCCCAAACCATTCTGATAAAGAAGCCTCGTCTGTAAAGAACCCTGGTGTAGTGTCACCATCACCATCTTCGCCTTAAGATACCCAAACTTAACAGAGTCTATTGTGACGCTGTTTCTGTAAATTCCTCATTACGCTCTCCCGAATAGTTTTCCCAGGGGTCTTAAGAATTTCAGTATTCTTTATGTTTCCCATGTTATTGTTTATTACTTTTCCAGCCTCAGAACCCAGCCAAGGATTCTGTTTTACCCAATACCAGCGCAAGCAACTTTTAATAAGCTGCCGCCTGAGGAGTTCCTTGATATACTTTTGTATTAATCTTTACTCCATAATAGATCGCTGGTTTCTGCCTCAGTGTGTAACATTGTAAGCTGAATGTAAGTACAACCTATCCTTTCTAATGAACCATTTTCTTGAAGGTGTATTCTTCTCATAAAACCCATGACTTTGTGGTTTCAATCGAACCAACAGTGTCTATGGTTCAGGTCTTTCTGCCAAAGCAAATTCTGGTGCCTTTATAACCTCTACGTTCCTACTACATTTACAAAGTAGGAAAAGAAGATATGCCGTGGCTACAAGTGGTTTACCACTCGATAGTCACATTGTATAATCTCACCTTCTTTAAGAAGATAAAACCCTTGCCAGAATGATTACCAAAACTAACATCATCTTTGGCAGAACTCCAAAGAACAAATAACCCTCGAAATAATTTCTCTTAAACGTAGTAGCCAGGCCGCTGAAAGACATAGTAGCATCATCTGTTTCAAGATTTATCCGATAACAGGGTAATACTTTACAACCTTAGTAGAATTTACGCTGCTAAAGATAACACCCTGAAAAGATACGTACATAATGTTTCTCAGAATACTCCTCCTTGAGCCGTGTAATGAATCTCTACAAAGGTATTTCTTGTCATTATGAAATAGAGGAATCTCTTTCGCTGCTCAATCATACTCAATAAGAGAATCATTCAGATTAACTGGTTCCCTGATTGATACTCCCCAGATAATCTAAATCCGTGGAAGGTAAAACCTTGAACTTCTGAACATTTACCCACAAAGATCATTCTCCCAATAGGACACTCCAATAAATTGCTCCGTACTTGACCCTTTGTAGTGTAGTATTAAGGATTATAATAAGTCCACTGCTTTCTTAGGTTTCAAGAATAGCCTCGAACCGTGTTAGCCCTTCTGGTTCCTGATGCAAAATTTTAGAATATCCGCATTCAGTACATTTCCATAACCTTAGTATTAAAGCGCGTTAATAACATCCTCTTCCGTGAAGAAACCCTCTACTAAAACATCTTTAAGGTATTCTCAGTAAAGTTTGTATAATACCTGCATTAGTGTATTCCCATTTTGTCATCAAAAGGTTCTCCAACTTACAAAGAAGAATATCTCCACTCCTCACTTCAGCAGCCTTATACAAAACCGAACAAATATGGTCCTGTAGGCTGTGTTGTAGATATAAAGTTAGGAAACTCTCCCATATAATGATGTGGTACAAATTACTCCTGTCTTTGAGAACTTGGACGTATAATCTAAAAAGATTTTCTGCAACATCTGCAAGTCCACTTGCCGCAGAAAAATAAGATGTCAACTCATCAACGCCATCAGTGTATTCCTATTCTGTCAGGATAATCTCCATTAAATTGCTTGGTTAATTCCTCTTCGGAAAGGACACCGATCGTTGTATGAGAGTTGAGTGCCCTCCATAATTCATTATTACCCTCAGCTCCCAGTAATCAGGAGCCAGAAAGCATTGCATTTAGCTTAGCCCTAACAGTGAAACCGCTTTCACCGTTGTTTAACACAGTATATCATAATAAAACTAAAAATAGCGACCCCTTATTTCAGAAGCCGCCAGTGTCAAACAATAAATTAGGCACCAATCTTTGTCCAGTCAATGCCCTTTCTGTTGTCCGTTCGGACGTAGAACTTCTTATCCTTAGTATCAGTGCTGAACCTACAGGAAGTTCTTTACATCACGAGCCAATATGTTATCATCAGCTGGAGCACCCTCACCGTTGCAACAGAATACATACGTGATGCGTCTGTAGGGTTAAGGATGATCAATTTCTCAATCTTTGCCGACCACTTTACCTTTTAATTCTGAATTACAGGTTGTCCATTGGCAAAGATAGTAATAATTTTCTAATTACAATTCTTTTGGAATAAATAATTTAGAAATTCTATCGTCCTTATATTTATCATACGAGACACTGTCATCTTATGGGTCTCTGCATATTTAAGTAGTGGCAGGTATTCCATCCGCCTGTATTTTCGTGAAACCAATCACTAAGTTGTTGCGAACACACACCCACAGCAATTGTTTGTACCTCAGGCAATAGTCATCTGGTGAGGAATTATACCACTCAAAAAGTCTTTCTGCGTCTTTCGTCATAGATAAACGAATTTCAAGAAGTCTCCATGCGATGGGTCGCCAATTTTCCTCGTTTATTTTGTAACCCGTAGAGGTACTTTTATAATCTACAACAAAAACGCCCATCCATTTGGAAGGTTTGTCCTCACGTGTTTCCGTTGGTTTCAATAACAACCTCAAACCCATACTCAACAAAGGAGCTTTAACAATGGTTTCACATCTTGTGCGTAAGTGGTCTCCACCTGTTAAACAAACGTGGTATTACCTATATTCTTTTGCACTGTTTCACAATGTCTATCGTCATATTTCTTTCCCCTATTAAAAGCTTAGGAGCCTCTCTGAGTATCACAGAAAGAGACCTTACAAAACTTCTGCATAGCAGCGGATATTACACCCTACCAAGTCTGACAAAATGTGCGCAGACTCCAATGCATACCTATTCACCTCACCACATGAAAGCTGGGTAGATTGTATTTATATCTATCATACAACAATTCATATTCCTCCTTAGTTATTACTCTCTTAGTAGTATGCCCTGTAGTTGAGTTGCACAGAAATCTCAGCGCACTAACAATTTGATGTCTCTACTGCTGCTACGTGTTTTTCTAGAGGTTGTAGAGTTTGTCTGCCCTTTCATCCTGCTATTGGGGAAAGATACTCACGTAACTTTTGGACGTAACTATGAAAAGTAAACGTACTACGAACGGCTGAAAAGTAGGAGTTCCTGCTTATAATGATGGTACATTTCTGCAAGTAACATTATACGCAATGCCCTATAGCATAAAGGCGAATTTCAAAAATCTACTTGTCCTCTCCTTAGCAACAATCTATGTTTTCTCAGAGACGTTACGTAGGGACTTTCTTAGAAAAAGCTAAGAAGTCAATCATGAGACCCAACTTCAATGTTGGGGTAGCTCTGAGCTACTTTTGTTCATTCTTTATTTTAATTGGTTCCTTTATTTCCTCAAACTCAGCTTCCTCAACAGTGGACTCAGATTTTTCAGGAAGAGCCTTTTTCAGTGAGGCCACCCTCCACCAAAAAGTTTCACGCAAGAATGCCTCCTCCTGCCACTTTCTGGCAGGCACCCGTAGCTTCCAGCATTAATAGATACACGTTCTCTACCCATGTCAATTCTCGAAAGCAACGAGAGCATGCAATCTATCGTTCAGAGGACGATCCTACCATCTGAGCGCGCGCCATCTATCTTCTCAAATGAAGACAACTCTCTCTCATATTGTGTATTAATGAAAGTCATAAACTCCATAGGAAGCTGGTTTATTGTGTCCCATTTTATGCAAGAATAACCCTTCTTATATAAAGGGCATTGTCATTACATATAGCAGCTGTCACAGTTGATTCCCTACACCTACTACCTCATCAGCGGTATCTCGAGATTGAACGATGAATTTATCAAATTCTTCCGTCCACAATCCATAGGCACAAAATTCTGTCTAGTAGTAATCCCTGCACTCTTCTACATCAGCCTCTGTTTTTCTACGTAGACAAGTTGGATAGCCTCCTTTTCAAAAAGAGCATACATTTCTTCAAGTCTCAATATCTTCGAGGACTTTTATTTTGTCAGATGCTTTTGTACCTCTCTTTCATATTTAGCAATTTTAGGCACAAATATAGCAAAATTATAGAAACTATCAAATCACCTAACATAATGGCTACTACTCTGACCATGTAGTTTTAGATTAGCCGCCTTTAGGTATTCCTTACAGCTTAAACCGCAGAAAGATTCATTTTATTAATATTTCTTGTTCCTCCTTGCAGTAACCTGTTCAAAATCTACCTGCTTTTCGTATTTAATTCTACGAGCCTTTCTAAAGATACTTATGCTTGTAATCCAAGCGAAAGTTTTTCCCGTCATAATCATAGGTGGTTCCAAAACGAACTCCACCAAGCCAGTCCTGAATCGGCACTAAAAAGACGGATAATGTTTCAAAAGGACCCAACTCTGTCAAGCAAAACCATACACCCTAACATTATAGAGGTTTGTTTGATAAACCATTGCATACTGCTTATGCTGGTTAATTCCGACATATGATGTACGAACAATACTCTCTAAAGTGACTAAAAGCATGATTCTGTTTCATCTTCATGGGCAACATACAATATTAATTCCTCTTTTCAAGAGGGTTCATCCTCTTATTCACTTCTAACACATCCCTTCCAACAAGACGGTCAATGTCTAAGTTAGCCGCAGAAAGATATACTCCTTATGCGCACATGATGTGTACTCTTCAAGGTAAGGTCAAAATTCCTCAGTGACCTCATACTCTGAATCTTCGTAGAATACCATGAGAGAAGACATCCTAGTCGTCGTAAAATACCCCCTTGTTCCTTAAATATGGGGAGCATCTTATCGAAATAGTCAAGACTTCTTAATATAAAGTAAAACAAGGTTTCATATTCCAAAATCATACAACTGCTGAAGTCTCCAGCAGAAGAAGCAGAGAAAAAGTACCTTATTTTTATCATGTCTTAATGTCAGATGTTCTCATTATGGTTCATATCCAAGTAATGTTTCGGCTTCTTTGCAGAATACATCAGGTCTATATTGCCCTCAGCCGCTCATGCCAATCAATAATATAAAACGGCACCTGCTACATGGGTCTTCATCAAAAAGATTTGGGTTAAACATTCCGGTAACTGCAAATTGCAATGACACTGAGACACAGACTTACACTTTCCGCAAAACCTTTCTTTATCATCATAACACGTCCTAAGCGTTGGAATATAACGAGACATCACAACCTTGATTAATTGGCACCTTGAGGTTCACCCTTAGTTAGGTCTCTATAAGGAGTTAAGATACAGGGGCCTAACATCGTCCACGTTCTGGAGTGTCTATAATAGTAATAGTTCTGCACAAATGACAAAAGTGAGCCGGAAATTACATCAGGCTGCTTGTCATAGTGTAAAATCATAATACATAACACCTATAAACATCATGGGCATATTCAAGTGCCCTTAGAATATAAAAATGTTCCTCATGAGACAATAAGTTTGACAATTCTAAGCTCTTAAAGTTTGAGTCATCATCCCTCAATTACCTCATGTGCTAGAAGACCGCTCTTAATAAAAGAATGTAGTTGTTCTGTTTCCAAGAGCTTCATAGCGTCCCTGACTTAAAGAAAGGAGCTTTCAGGTTTTCCAACCAACCTGTGCAATTCAGAATCTAACCCTGTGGGTATAATAATACGTTTGACATATTTTATTTCTGTTAATTGTTATAAACAAGAAATAGGTCCAGTAGAGGGACCTACTCAAAATCATGATGATCTGATGATTGTGTACCCTCTTCCCGCCACCCAGTGTGGCTTTGACTTTGGCTTTGGTTTTGGTTTGACCACCGCCACCCGGTGTTGGCTTTGGTTTTGGATTTTACGACCTGATGTGGTCTGTGGACGAGGAACTCTCGCCATAGTTGTAAATATTAAATTTCTGACTTGAGTGTTATTTTTATATGGCGATTGGTCAGTAGTAACCACGCTTCGTTTTGCAAATGTACAAAGAGTGTTTGTGCTTGCCAAAATTTTTAGGCATTTCTGAAAATAATCCTCAGCTCAATAGCAGTAATACTATTATCGGCTGCTTCCTGAAAAGAAGAATTCTTTATCTAACAAGTCCTTTCTTAATGAAAAACTTATTGCTAATAATAACCGCCTTTGTTAGCGATTAAGAGGAAGCCTGCTCCAATAACACGTATTAAAGTGCCTCTTCTGAACGTTAACGCCAGGCAGAGTGGTCTGCCTGCTTATTTGCGTCCGTAGAAGACTTACACAATATACGTTTTCTTTTCCATATTTCTCTTAGTTAAAGACAAGTTGCTTGAACTAACACAAAGATACGGAAGATTTATTTCTTAGCAGGAAAATTCTTTTCGAATTTCTACAATCTTCTCCCATATCTGTTGGTCGCATAATGAAAGATACCTCGAGCCTTTTTGTTTTATAGCCACGACAGTGTTTTTATTTTCTTGTTTAGCTTTTCGTTCGTCTTCAAACAATGCCCACAGAGAAATCTGCCTCTTGGTTACACTCAATGTAAGTTTCTCATATAGCTATCACTATTGGTTCCATGACCACTATTGCTACCTGATAAGGGGCTCTCCTTGTCCGAAAAATTCAGCAACAACCCTTTCGGTTGCTTCCATGCCGATTTGACGTAGGATTCTTAACAACTACATTGTTTTTACAAGTTCCTTTGGGTTTTCTTTTTTCTACTTTAACTACAGGCATATTAAAGTATTGGAGGAATAACAATAACAGCTTCTACAAATGTGCATTATTACGGGCGTTAATTTCATTGCTCGAGTGTCTTCACAGAAAGGTTACGCCACCATTCATGAAATTTGATAATCTTGTAAACCTTTCTGTATAAATACTGTCACCAGTTCCTTCCGCAAAATTCGATAGGATTCTTCATGATAAACTCCTCGTGTTAATTCTCTACTCAACATAGTAGACGTTGCCTAAAAGAATCCAACTTATTAGCGATGAGTCTCCTGAACGCTACCATCACCTAAGTCTTATATAGTTTAGGACTTTGGGACTTCTATTTAACAACCCTTTTTCTTTCTGCTTTGTCTGTGCAGAACTAAAGACATTTCCTTGTCACCTCTAAATCATTCTGATTTACATTGTGCAAGTACCACTGCAACCTCTGCTTCTATCTTCATCAATTCTCTCCACGCAGAATATCTTGCAGTTCTAGTTCTAACTCATCTGATGCAGGTCAGAAATCTGGTGGTATTGGAAGACCTCCCTTTGGGGCATTTAACTCTGTGAAAACCTCCTAGATCTTCAAGAGGATTTCCTTTCTAATTCTTCTCGCTTATGTTATGATTACCTACATATTAAGAAACTACTTCTTCAAACTCATTAAAGAATTTTGTTCGATACAACAGATTCCCTTTCTTGTAGTCCTTTTTGTTTCCAACAGAACAAAACAAAGTATGCGCAAAGAACATAGTAACTTACGCACAGTCTTTCAATAAAGAGCTTAAACTTCTTCATAGTTATTCTTTGGTTGTAATAGAACGATAACTTTCCAATCTCTGCTGCGATATAAGAGGTAAAACAATAACCGCAACATCTATCAGTTTCGAGACAAAATCTCGATATATATACATTCTGAACACAAACCTCTGCAAGTACGGTCCAACCTCTTCAATTTTTCAATAACCGACCCCCATGCTTCGAAGTTTCTTTAGATGCTAACTACAAAACCTTTGCGTGAAATATTTATCATCGCTTGAGCATTGCAGGTCTATCCATGTCATTAAAAGACTACCCTGTAGAGTTCGTCTCTTGGTACAGATAACTCTCTTCTATCTTCGTTGAGTGTACAAACTTCTCACACACCCTTCGCCAATTGTCTGACCAAGTGAACAGTAACCCATTGTTTAATATCCTCCATGAAAAGTCATATTCAACATGTTGGACTATACTCACAGAAAATTTTCTTCTTAAATAGATAGAAGAGCTCTTTATCGAGGAGAGATTTTCCAACGGTTCGTCACGGCGTTCAAACCCTCTTTCAAGAGGTAGCTTGATGTTGCTTAAACCCTACTCATAAGTATGTCTTTATTTACTCCCCTATCTCCCTTGTGATAGTTGCAATGTTTCTTTTGCTCTCTTTGCAGCCTCTCAACAATGCTCGGGAGTACGAATTGATTGCCAAACCAATGTAACCTTTATCAAAGTAAGTCCGTCTGCTTGACCACTAAGTTTCCTGCTGAAATAGAAATATATTTCACAAATCTTTGCTCTCCACCTCAGTTTCAACATTTCTTTCAGCGTTCCATTGTAAGCCCTGTTCTTCCATAAGGCGAAAAGAGAATTGTTTTCTTCATCTGTGGCATAGCGTAAGGAGGTTTCCCATCTTCCTGTAAGTATCATCTGATAGGACAATCTCACTCAACATATTAACGCCTGCATAAAATTGGTGGAATCCCACTTTATCTGTACCTTATAAATAAAAGAGCGAAAGTAAAGCTTATCTATAAGCTGAAATGTCTCCATCTTTTGAACTTTTCTTCCTTTTCCTCTTTCTTTTCATATGTCTTCTTTCTCAAAAAGCTCTTGTATTGTCCTTGATTACCTTGCAGCCATTGGAATGTTGATAAAGTCACCTACTTGTAATGATACTTTCATAGTTCTTTTATTAAAAATAATGTTATATAATAAGCAACAACGTTTTCGAATCTTGGTGTAACGTGTATATAAGTATGTTAGGAACACTTCTTGGAAGATTATTTGCTAAACAATACTTATGTGATACTCAGCTTACATTTACCTAAGTAAGCATTGTTGGGTGAATAGCTCTGAACCTAACTAAAAATGAACTGCCTTGATAGCATCCTCGAGACTAGTTTTATCTTTGTACCCTATTAGATACTTAACGCTTTCCTTGAAAGAAATTCAAGTTTAATTCAGCTATTAACTGAATAGCTGATACGCCTATTTAGGTAATTAGGTTCCTCCCACTTCTTTTGTTTCATTGTAAAACATAAAGTTGCAAATGAGCAGCACGTAATTGTGAATCCACGGAACTTATCTTCACAACTCCTTTTAGGAAGGTACCTTCTTTTACACTGTCTATAACAAACTGCATTTTTATCCGCAATATGAGCTGCTCTTCATGCAATAGGCATGACAAATCTCTAGTTCAGATGTGTCATGACCAATATATAGAGTAAGAGAACTTTCTTAGCTCGAGTTCTCTTACGAGAAAGCACTGAAATTCATGTTTCACTTAAATGGACGATAGCTTTAGAAAATTCCAGTTATTCATTGATAACTGTCTCTACTTTCTGCTCGAGACTTCTTCCTTAAACACGCCATCGGCTTTACCATTCAGAAATTTCTCTCCTTGATGATACAGGTAGTCGCTTGTTCTAAGTACCCGATAATATAAGGGATATTCTGCATATAAATCGTGATTTCGTGTGTCCCAACATCAAAAACTACTTGTGTTGTTGCCGTAAATTTCTTAGTATTTAAATCTGAGGGATTTCTCCTGCTAATTCATAATACGTAGACGCTCTTGCAACCATCAAGTGGCTGTGATGGGTGAGACTACCCTGGCTGTCTACAATCGTTCCGTACTAAGGTTAATACAACATGATAAGTCCGCAAAGTGTCCCTCGTTCGTCATCACTCTCAGGGAATTGAGCACATTCTTTAATCTCTACGTATCTTAATCATGAAAAGTGCCACGCGGCGGTTGTTCCCGTCAGCGCAGGCTTTGTTGATGGCCTCGAAACCGAAAACTTTTCTTCGCAGCTTACGTTTTGAGATACGCCCTAAACTTGTTCCTACCCATTATTTTGTGATGGTTATTATGGTGCTCTCTTTGGGAATCGAACCCAAAGTCTAATCTTAGGAGAAGACTTCGTTCTGTCCATTGAACTAAGACCTAAAAGAGAGACACCGAAAGTGTCTCCAAAATATCTTAAAGCCTACCCATAGAAACTGCATCAAATATATTAAAAACGTTTACTAAATTCCAAATCGCCAGTACCCTAACTTTTGTGACCAAGCCGCTCTCTGTTACTCTACCAAGCTCAAGTGGTAACTTTGCTCATGTTCGTCCGTATAACAGTTCTTGAACATCTTTTGCTGGGTCGTAGAGTGGTAAGCTACAAACCTGAAATAACATTCAGCACCTAACTGTTCCGGTTTCTTTTACCATATCTCTAACGTGAGACGTACGCTTTCACCCTCCATAACTTAGCGGCACAGGGCACCATCTGAAAGAATCAAAGAATAACACTTTGTTGTCTGTTTGTTTACGAACTCTCTGTGCAACTTCGTATATTACCTTCCGTCTCTATTTTGCACTGTGCATCTACACTTCAAGTGAGAATGATTTGCTCAACTTTTTCACGATAGCTTAAGTTCCGTAGAGGTAACTTCTTTTCATGTCACTGGTGATCCATAAATAAAGAGTTCCACATGCATATGTGTCGAAAACTTCATTGTCGACCGCATGATCTCTTTGCTGCTCGTCATTCAGTCCTGACGTGAACCGCTCTCGTCAATAAGAACACGTACCAGAAACATTATCAGTCTTAGCTTTACCCTCGCGGGCATAAACGTTGGAACTCGTGACGTCTGCAGGTTTATTGATTATCAAAGAACTTCCACTTCGCATGAGACCTATGAGTCCAGCTTGTAATCCGCATTGTGATAGCTAGAGTCTTAGATATTGCAGGAATGCATTTCCTTATCTACTGTGAATTCGCCATATACTTTCTGATTGATACTGGAGACTTGGAAAGAGAAAAAGTATCTTTATGACGTACCAACCTGCCAACACCTACCATATTTCTGAGTAATTCCAGAATCCGCTTTTAACAACTCTGCGAGGTCTGAGTGCAGAATAAACCTTTCCCACCTCTATGGATGCTGGTGCAGATTTTTGGTAAACCACTCCAAAGTTTACGAGCATCTTCAATCTCCGCAGAATCTTCTGCAGGAGCGTTTTCTGCTCGACGTCAATTTCTTTTTCGAACAACTCTTTCAGTACCTGATTTCCCGATTCAGATTCAGGTGAGATGGTTCTCCCTCAGATTTGGAATTCTTCTTCCGCTTTCTTTCGTTCCTCTTCCTTGTAGGTTCATGTGCGCATCACGCATATAGGAGGTCTAACTGCTTGCTCAGTAGTGTAGAGATATGGAAACAATACTGTATGGCAAACGAAGATAATGCCCAAACTCAGCGCCTCTTTCCTCCTTAATATATTTGGGGTATCTAATAAAGGATGAGAATAGGAGTAAAAACCGTTCAAGGAGTTAGCACTCTTTCCTGCTGAAGGAACTACAAAATCTCATGGTACTGGTCGAAAGAAAGTAGTATTTAGATTTTCTCGAGAGTTATGAGATCCGTTTATGTCTCACATAAACGTTCTATACGGTCATCTTCAGCAACACGTTCCATATTTGACAGTAACCTTTCAAATGACGCCATGCAACCATGTTAAATCCGACATATAAAGGTGGCAACCCTCATGTTATAACTAACTCCGAAAAGGTATCTAATTTTCTCCCGTTGAAAGTTCGGGGTCGTCAAACATGCTCGTGCTTTGTCAAACCGTCTCTCGTCGGTTGCCGACACTGCATCTTCGCCGGTTGTGTTTTGTGTTGACCTTAATGGAGGGTCCATTACAATATCGTCGAGCCGTGGTGGCTCGTTTAATAATAAGGTCTTCTTCCTGTGCAGGTGCCTCTAAAGAAATACTGCCAGAATAACTTTCGTCCTTTTTCAAGTTCTTTCTCCCAGCCAAGACGACCCTTTGTTCTTTTATGTTACGTGGGTTTCTCCGTCTCTGTCAAACCAATCGTCTTCATACAGACCATCGATAACCTCATCTGTAAGAACAATACTTTTATCTACTTCCATAGTCTAATATGTTATGCGAAAACAACTCTCTTATAATGCCCTGTGGCAAGGGAGACGTCTTCTTCTCCGCCTGTCAGACAGAATGTCCTACCGCTAGTAGAACTTTCCCATCGTACCATAATTTGCCATAAAATGATTTAGCACTCATATTACCTCGTCATTAAAAGTTTACTAGTGCTCCTCGTTCTCGTCAAACTCAGCCAGTGCCCTCGAACAAGGAAGAAATACCAACTCCACAGCCCTAAGAGTAGATCATGCCAGCAACAAGTTCCGCAGCCATTAGAGTTTCACGTGTTGAAGAGGCAAGATATTTCTTGTTTCGTGTACAAAGAACCGGAGACGTTGTTGCTACCCGCTACAATGTGTTTAGCCAACTGATGCGTTAACTTTACCATCTTCTCACTAGATACTTTCTTCTTTTGTCTTTGGGCATGTAGTCAAGTTCAAGAAAGGAAAACGGTTAACAAAGTGCCCTATCCACCAGACATTGTTACCTGCATATTCTGCACCAACGATTAGCCGTTGCAATAAAAGCGGCAATCATCATGCTGTAGTTGCTCGTAAATCTGTCACCTCCTGCACAATTTCTACAGGTGAGGTTCTTCCGACTGTCAAGCAGAAACAGAATGTTGTTGTTGATTACAGGTGCTCGAGATAACTCGTCTAACAGAACAACACCGGTTTAGAAAATATCTTCCAGTAAATTTAGAGTAGTCAAAAGTAGAAACTCCACCTTTTCTGAAACGATGAACTCAAGCAAACCTGCAACAGGGTCATACATAGAACCCATATCGTAAACGTGGCAAGGAATACAACTTCTCACAACAAGCAGCACAAGTTCTGTTTTACCACTTCCAGTAGCACCTATCATCATGGTGTTTTACCTGATTAGTAATATTTCTAATAAGTAAGTACCAATCATCTGGGTTCACATAGAGTCCGTCTTTCTTAATTGTAGGACATGAAAAGACTACTGTTCTTTTTCATCTTAGAGAAGAGTACTTGCTTTAGTAGGAGAATCTTCTAATTCCTCATCATCAAGGAACTCACAGAGGACTACTAGCTCGAGATATTCTTCCGTAGGCTCTTTGCATACCCTCTGGAGGTCTATGGTTTTCTATACGATACTCGTCGTCTCGAACCTAATGGGTAAAATGTCACCTGCCTCATAATGAAATGTTCTTTTCCTCTAAGAACCGCTACCAAATACTGTCCCCAATGGGTACATGGAACGAATAGCCTTGTCAGATTGAACATTTGTACGTCTGATTAACCTCTGCACCACTTTTCAAATGTTTTGCTTTGAAAGTGGTCTTAGCGTGCGTCCTTTTTCCGCCATCGTCTTGATAATACTTTGTCATAGTGGGTGTGAAATCTATTAATTTATGTTCTGATTTTCCAATCTGTAAAATCATATCTTCCGCATCATTCAGGTGAGGTTCTTTTTAGAACCTTTTACGATAAAACTTCTCGTTACTGAAAATGAAAACTTCTACAACTAAAAGCCTCCACGAAATTGTTTCTTCATAAATACCCGTCAATAATACAGTGGGGTTTATGAATTTTTCCATAATGTAAGATACGTAATTTTGGAGATGTTTCAAATCACTCTTTATTAGCCTGTTCAATAAGAAATTGTAGGTCTTCGTATGTAAGAATGTGTGAGTGAATCTTTACTCTTCTCAAAATCATAACCAAAGATTGGTATTTACTTCTGCACATTTCTTACGCAGCACTCTCAATCTTTTAACGTGATGGAATAGAATTCTTACTTTGTAGTTTTTGGCTTCAACTACAAAGTCTGTAACAACATCATTTTGCCCAGTAGCACCCAGTTTATCGTAGCATAACCTTTAAGTTGTTTAGCAATTCTACTTTCCTGTTTGATGAACGCTCTCAGTAGTTTACCCTCAGCGAGTTTCTCTAAGATACTTACAACACAGTCGTCCTTGCTTTTTATGTAACCGCCCTTTTGTGGAGTCTTCTGTAAGTTACCATCTTTAAGTAATTTCTTGTGATTTTATCTCTAACTCTCCAAAAGGTTACGTAATCTATGTCCATTTTCAGTGTACCTTAAATATGGATAAAGATAACCTAAAATGAGGATAACCTTTTTGGGTCGTCCTCATTTATTGTCACTTTCTTTGTCATACGTCATCAGTATTTTTCGTCCATTTGTTCATCGCCTCTTTCTCTAAAGATTTTTAATTGCCCATTAGATATAGAGTGTCACAAAATTATCCATACTAACTGGTATCTCCATAAGAATACCATGCTTTACGTTCGACAAGTCAGATTTCATTCCAAGGTCAACAATCGCCCAGCAGAATCCGTATGGAAAGCCTCAACATTTCCATGGTTAACAAAAGCATAGAGTGTGAGACCTGCCATTTTATTTCACCCTTATTCTTAACGCAATCAATAGCAACATTACGACCTACGGCAATATCACCCTCATCAGTCTTACCGTTAATTTTCTTCAAGGCCTTGAACTTAACTGATACCGATTTTGTACGCTTTAGTTGTTCTCCAGTACGTACAACCTCTGGGTCTCCATAAGCAATACCTGTTTTTGGTAAGCCAGATTAATGACTAATAGCGTTGCCTCTTTATGTGGATTTCCATTCATAGCAGCTGATTGGAACTTCGAAATGCCTTATTCAAAAGCGTGCTCCGAAGCCATGTTGGTCTTCCATAGATTTTTCAACCTCATCATCAGTACCAACTGCGAAAGACTATCAAGACAATAAGACTAATGTTCTCATCAATCAAAAGAGACTGAACAATATCCACACATTCTGTTAATTATGTAGGACGAATTAAAATAAGTCCGTCATTATCAATGCCGAATTTTGCTCCCCAATCTGGAGTATAGGTTGCTTCAATATCTACAAGAGCAACTCTACGAGCAATAGGTTCCTCTTTTAGGTTTGTAACCTCTACGGGTTTATAACCTCTATCTCTTTTACCATCGTCTCCCGAATATTTCAAAAGACTACGTGCTCCTTGTTCATGATTTGCCCCAATCATAGTGCTGAAGTGTGCAATAGCATCATAAGCCGTATAACTTTTCAGAGAACCATTTTCTCCGTAATGTTCTATAACACGTCCTATTGGAAAACCGCACAAGTAACATAGTTATATAGCGTGGGAATGCTACTCAATACTTTTTCTACAATTAGGTAACGTAGTGCTGAGTGAATAACACCATCACCCATGTGTCCTAAATTTCTTTAACATCGGTTCAAACTCGACAATGTACCTTCTAGTCATAGTTACTCAAAATTAGATTCCTCTCATTTTGTGAGGGTTTTATCCGATAGTTGAAAGATTGTTCTTAAGACATAAACGTTTTCTCATTATAATAAAATGTCCGCTTTCCTGAACTGAGTTGTAAATAATAACTCCATATGTTTCGTCTTTTCGTATCGGTCTGGGGATAAAATCCATTTTGTTGTAATGTTTAGCAAAGACGTGGAGCAGTAGGAGAAGTTCTCAACATCAGACTCTTTAAGTGCATAGCGAGCTAAGTAATGTATAATCAAATCTATCTGGGTATGAAAGGAATATCATCATCTTTCATTTCCCCAATTCAAAATTATCTACCGTCTGCAAAGAGAGACGTCCAGTTTAGTGGTATTCTGCATACAATCAATTACCACCCTTTCGATTTCTCGCATTTGGTCTATACGTGCCTCAATCGAGACCTCATCATGAACCTGCAAAAGGAAATGTGCATCAAGGTGTTCCTCAACAAAACCTTTGTCATTGCAAGCGTAGCACGCTTAACAATATCAGCACCTGTTCCTTGGATGATGGTGTTTTACTGTGACGTAATTCTCCAAAAGTATTTCTTTTATCGATACCCATGAAAGGGTTTTTAGCAGCCTCAGATAAGACACATTTTCTACCAAAAGATTTTTAACGTGCCCAGTACGTTTGTAAAAGATTTTTCCGTGCAGTTTTCAACTGAGCAAAGCCAGCATAAACTGTATGATAAGATTCAATCATTTCAATAGCCTATCCCTATACTAACTCCAAGGTCTTCATGTACTTATCAGGACCCATACCATAAAAGAGACTCCAAAAGTTAAGTACTTTTGCTTGTTTACAGTAAGTCCACACGCAGCAGCAACCTCACCGTGTGGGTCTCTTCCGTTTAGAGATTTCCATAAACGCAGCATCTTTACTCATGTGCGCCATTACACGCAACTCCAGCTGTGAATAGTCATAATTAATAAAGACATATCGGGTCTTGGTGTGAGCACACCTTATTGGAAAGTCGTGATTATTTGGCTGATTCTGTAAGTGGGGTTACTTGATGCCATTCGTCCTGTGCGTGTTCCACAACTATTTAAGTCTCCACGTGAAACGTTATCATCGTCAACATTTCGGGAATAGGTTTCAGATACCCTGATATTGGTTTCTGTAATTCAGAATAAATAATAATGCCTTACAATGGATAACCCATTTCCGCCCATTCTGCCGCAAATTAGTATCTGTGCCGGAGCACCTGATTTGGTTCTACTAATGACGGAAACTTTTGGCTTATCCAAATACGTGTTTGTTTCTGTGGGTTTGAATTAAGATTAAACACACCCAGCTGCCTCAAATATTGCATTCTGATAATCAATAATTTCAGTTTCACTCTATACACATATCCTCAAGCAGAGTTTTATCAATGAGGACACTAATTTTTGCGTCCCTAAGAACGTCAATCATAGGATCTCTATTTTATCGTGTATTGCCCACGCATCTTTGTCCATCAGAGACTTATACTTATAGAATACTTGGGTTTCCCACAGTGTCTTCTCCTGCATAAGCAGCAACAAAGGTAATAAATGGTCTCCTTCGGTTTGCCCAATCAATTCGATTCACTTTTTACAAATTTTTATCAAAGTCTGCTTTTCATTCAAAGTCAAGTAGCACCCTTTTTCAAAGTTGCTTTTCAGCAGCAGGGTCCCCGATATATCATCGTGAGGAGTATCTGCATAAATACTGAAATTCATCTTTAATACCGTTCATAACATTAATCATGCTATCATGTGGCATTATGTTGCTATGAGGCGAACTTTGAAAGTTATGATTACATACTCTGGCAATTCCTCCATTGGAATACCCTTTGCGAAAAAGTAATCCGTTTGGAACAAACACGAGAATCACCTTTCTGATGTAAGGCAGACCCAGTAGGGAGTGCATCATACTCAAAGTGAGTAGTTTCCCAGTCAAAAGTAAGAACCTCTCCCTGTTTAAGAGACTCAAAGAACTCTTCTAATTCTCCAATGTCACTTAAAAGATTAACGTGTCCTTTATGTACTTTTAGTTTTTCCATAAGCTATTAAAGGGAGACACCTTTTTAGTATCTCCTCTACATTTAGTTATTCTGCACTTGTATAACCTCTCTCATCAATTTCATCTTCCGTAGGTGGTTGACAAAGTTCCTCTGCGGACGGTGTTTGTTCGTCCCAATCAAGAGGCTTCATTCTACGTTCAGAAGAATCAAAAGCCTGTTCAAAGTTATAAAAGAATCTTACCACTTCTGAGCAGGTTACCTCGAAACACCATTTCAGTAAGGTCTTTACCCTTCTTATCAACAATCTGTTTCAACTGCTGGGCAATAGTAGAACCAACTTTCCAAATCTTCTCAATAGGAGTGTCATTGGTAAAACGTTTCTTATCCTTGTCCCAACTTCCTCGATAATCGAGAATCTTGAATGCAGACTCCAAGTTTGTTTAACACCCTCAGAACACAGGACACAATGTCGTCCAGTGTTCAGCTGGCATGGAACAACTGTCCAGTTACCTTTCTTGTCCTTAACTTGATGTGCATCATAGCAATATGGCTCATCTTGTAAGAACTGAATGATTGCAGTTTCATCTGACTAACCAAAGTCTCTGACCGCATTTCGCCAACCTCTTTGTTAGCTGCGATGTCCAGCAACGTTTTGCAACTACCCCCATCCTAGTACTTCTTTCTCTGCAGATTCATCTGAACCTCTGCGCCTATGACTCTTCACTTCTGGCAGTAATTTTTAATCTTTAATTTTTAACCATGTCATTGCATTGACTTAACACAAATATAATGTATTATCCGTGATATTCCAAATCATATAGAACACCTCAGAGAACCTCGTCTCTCATTTCAATATAACCGTCCCAATTCATTCCATTTCCATAGAATAAACTACATAGTCCGTACTATTAAAAGCGTCCCTTAGTTCTTTTGATGTACAACTACCCGGGTCTGGTATAAGGTACAAGTAAAACTTGTGTCTCATTCTTTAAGTGAAAAATGAACTACTCTGTTCCTCTTCTACCTGCTTCGTCTATCAGAGCAAGATGTACTTTCTTAAACTTTGAGCTCTTTTATCTGCCACTCACTAGACTAACACCCATTAAAGCGCAAGAATTTAACCCTGCCTGATAACGCCCAAACATCAGACTGCTTTCAACAAGAACAACACGTAGTCCTCATTATGGTTTTAAGCTGTAAAGGTATTCTTTCTTATTGAACCCCTACTATTCTTAACCCTACGGTTTTGTGTACCACCTTTGTTGATAACCGAGTAGTTCCATAGGTCGGTCAAAGTCTTTGTAATAAAGGAGTCAATATTCCTCCGTCCTCTGTTGTACCAACTCTAAAATGTTTCAGTGTCTTTTGCAGATAATCCTCTTTCTGAGAACTCTTCTGGTGGGTTGTTAAAATCCCACATAACATCAGGTCAAATTCGCTTCTTCCAGGGCATAATCTGTAAGGTTAACACTATTCATTGCCTCAAAGTAGTTTACTCAAAGCAGTAGTTAGTAACCTTACTAAATTACCATGACACCCCACAACTAAAACATTTGTACCCATTTATGTTAGGGTGTGTAAAGAAAGACATTCTTCCACTTCCGTCAGGTGGTTTTTCTCTGAAAGGACATTCCATGCGTATTTTGTCCGTTACTCATTTACCGTGGTGAGGTAATCTGCAAATACTGACATTGAAAGTCTACAGATTTACGACTTAGCTTTGGCATTGTTCTTTACTTTTCTAAGTAACTCTGTCACTTCATGGGTCTCATCAGTATGGCGTCTAAAGACTTTTTGGTCTCCTTTGGTGAGTCTTTAGTGAACAGACCCTCGAGTTAAGGTTGTCATAGCCCTTTGTAAGGCAGGAAAAGTTCTGTTGCAACAGTACTGTCTCACGTAGCAATACTGAACATGTGTTATTAACAATAGCATTATACAATCTCAAACCCGAAAATGTGTACTATATGGCTAAGAGTAACAAAACCTAATATAAAGGTGTACTCTCCATTGGTTCCTCCATAAATAAATGGAGTTATTAAAAACAAAATGACTAGTAAAAGACACCCGAAGAAAACGCAGATGCCTATAAGAACATATTTATTTTTCCATAAAAGCAAGATGATATCATTGTTAGTGCAATCTCAGTACAACCTCGTGGACAGTTCTTCCGCAGCTTTGTATTTTTAGCTGCAAAGGAGGTTTCCAGATTTTTGTTAATGTGTTTTAATTCTTCCTATCTCGTCAACTCTTAGAGCCGTTGCTCAGTAGTAACTTCCACAACAATATGTTTGCTACTGTCATAATCGTAGAGCACCATATAAAAATGAACTCCCTCATAAATGATTATTCCTTCATAATTAAAGAAAAGCAGCGGAGTTAGTAATCTGAGGAATGTCCCTATTGGAATAGAAGCTCATATATTGGAAGACTCCAAACTCCCATTTTCTTTTATAACTTCCATTGCGATTAGTTTAATAAACCTGTAGTATTTCTATTAGTAGATTGCATCTGTATTTTACACAGTTATCATTAACGGCTGTGGCAAAATAATAATGTTTAGCCTCAATAAAAGGTAGTGCAAACCACAAAAGCATCTTCTATAGTGTAGTAATTTTCTTCAATGAGTTGTAAACCTGTAGAAGCCTCGCTAACTGTAAGATATTGAGGCTCCTTCAGTCTCTATGTATAATGAATGTCCACCTCCACATGGTAAAGTATGCAAATACCTCAACGTCACATAATTTTTCCATGCAGGGTGCAGACCTCCACACTTCCAGTACCATTAGAAAGAACAAAACTAAGTTCTTTTCTTTCGGGTTCCTTGGGTGTATCATCAGCTGGTAAAGTTGATTGATTGTGTCATACTATCCAGATTATTCTGAAAGACGAGTAGTTCCACTTATTACACGCCTACCTTTACAACTTCCATTCCAACTTCAAATCGTGAAACTTCATATCCGCATCTTGAAACATTCTGATAGCTCGTCAGAATCCTGTGCATAAGAAGATGGTAAGCAAAAATCATCTTGTCCGTCAAGAGCGAACTTTTGAACCCGACTTGTTGCTCCTCGTTTTAAGCTGTATGGTGTTAATAATTGGAACCTTAGAGTTCTTTGCAAGACGTTTAAGATTACGGTAACATACAATCTTCTCCCAACCCTCTTGCATTTTACCTTCCATAGATAGAGCCGTCAATAAAAAGCAGCTGACGGTTGATAAAAGGTCAATGTGAGGTTGTGAGTTCGTCTATGGTTTTGACAGCTATAGAATACGTATTTTAGACCTAACAGTTTCAGAAGCCTCAAGTCCTGTAGTAACGTCCTTTTTCACGTTCCGTAAGTGTTCCTTCAAGAAAACGAGAATAAAGGAAGCCTAAACTTTATACAGTCGAGACGCTCCTTTATTTCTTCCTCACCCATTTCATTTGTAATAAACAAAATGTCTCCATAAGAATCTCTGTGACTTCCTCCTTTTTCAGTAGAGCTCCTGCAAATAGATAAGCAAACAGAAATACCAAGCCAACTTTTTCCTTGTCCTGCTCGACCACCAATAGTTATCAAAATCTTGTTTGCGATACCCGAAAAGTTTATCAAATCATCAAGACCATGCTAAGATACGTAACACCAAGAACTTCATTTCTCTCCTCATAGTCTTTAATACGTAGCTCTACATCATCAGAATAAAAGTGTCCTTACTCTCTACGGAATCTACTGCAAGACTTGCAACAAGTTCTTGTAAGTCAGAAAGTTTCTCACGTGGGTCATCTTTAACCCCTTTCAGAATACGAGGAACCTTATCAGATAAGCACGCAAATATGTATCTCTCCTTTAATAGGTTCAAGTAGTAAACAGGTCTGGAATCTACATGAGAAAGGTCTAACTTAAAGCGTTCTGCAAAATGCTTAACGCCTATCATTTCCATGTTCTCTATAATAGGACATTATTTGATTGTACTCTCGAACCTCAACACCATCAAGCCATTTTTTCTGAATAACAGAAAGGACCTTATGGTCTTTTCGTTTCAGACAGGCAATAAAAAGTTCCTCTGCTATTGTCATTTAAGAAATCTCCTCTTTTGAAAGAATCTCCTTGCGAAAATCCTCACCTCTCACACATATTGGAATAGTAGCCTCACGCATAAGACTTGCAATGTCTTCTGAAAAAACAGACCTAACATATTTGGGGTCTGTATTAGAAGCAAACCATATCGGCTTATTCATCTGTACACGAAATCTTATCATGGACTCACTAACTCGCTTAACTAAATCAGGAAGATACACAGGCTTTCCGTGTTCGTCTATGTTCTTACCAAACTCATCAATGCCAAGAAAATCTATGTTCCTAAGAACGTTGTTAAGTTCTTTTTTATCCTCATCTGAATACCATGAGCTTGTGAATTTATCAACAATCTCGTCCATAGAATATATGCGAACTTTACAGCTGCACATTAACTCACCAAAAGCACAATTCATAGAGTGGGTCTCTGTTCCATTAGAACCCAAAGGTACAAACCAAGACCCTTAGCAGCAGCTTGTTTTATACCTACATGGTAAGACCTAACTTGTCAGAGAGCCTCCATGTCATTACAAAGTCATCGAGTTCCTTTGAGTGCCAAGAAGATTTTATCCCACAATAAAAGGTAGTATTCTTTTTGTCTTATTATCCATGATTAAAAGTCAGAATCTTCACTATCGTCTATATGCTCTCATGTAGTCCATAGACCCCTTAGTCGGCTTAGTGAGTTTACCAAAAACTTCGTCTTTCATACAAGCTACGGTGGTCATAGTTGGTAATCCTTTTGGTCTGTACTCATCATAATTAAGCGTTCCATAAACTATAGCGCAAAAGACTGTGTGCCTATCATAAGCCTTTGCATGTTGCTTATTTGAACTGCTCTATTTTCAGAACCTAAAGAATAGCTTGCCCACCCGTATAAAACCTCATAAAGTAGAATGTAGTTCCGTAAAGTCACTCGGACGCATTTTATCTACACCCTTATTAAGGTAGTGGTCTATCTGAGACATATATCCTAACACGAAGAACCTTAGCAGACTTAGATTTGCCATACCGTAATTCCTTTTCAAAGTAAGCACAAGCATTGTCAAATATGGAGTTCTTAATCTCAAACGGAAAATTGCGACCTCGTAATTCTCAAGACAAATGTTATCATCTGAATCGAAGAATATAGTAACCCTCATCTTCAAGTTCATTTTTAGAGCCTTATCGACATCATCAACCTTAGCATCTAAATCTGACCAATCAGAAAAATGGTCGAACAAGTCTTCGTATTCTCCAGCATAAACAACATATCTGACACCCTCGTCATCAGCTTCAAGAGCCGTAGCATTAGACATCAACGCCAGTAATAACAAATACTTAAAATCTACTATGTTTGCAATGGGAAAATCTTGCGTAGTCTAATAATATGTTCATTGCTTGTCATCTAAAAGGTCCTTAATTTTGTACCTCAGTTCCTTTGTCACAATTTCGTCTCCAATTTCAAAGTATGTTTAATGTGTGCAGCTTCTTCAGGAGACAGCTCGATGGGTGAATAACTCAACAGTTACTTTTGCACTCTCATAGTTACCTAAATAGTGACCGATTTCTCGTAATAAACATTTGTCCCTCTCTTAAAGAGAAACAACATCTGTATGAGTTTCTTTTTACTTTGGGCATAGCTTTTTACGTTCTTCGTTTAAAAACTTTGTTTTATTTTTCACAAGTAGAGATTGCTCGGGTTTTTGTAACCCGGAATCTCTGCGACTAAATCAATCAGTGACCAGCCAAAGAAATGGGATAATAGCGGACACCCCTTAAAGTCTAAAGGGGCAGTAGGAAATACTCTCTGCGCTCATATCTGAGAATGGTATCTCTTGATTTGCCCTACCATATCAGCAAGACCCTTAATAGAAGCAGTATCAACTAATATCCCATTTACCTTAAATGTTTTCTACTTTCATTCAGGAGAATCACCCATTTTGTCTTTGAGTTCTACAGAGAAAGCATAAGTTCCTTACTCTTATAAATGCGTGCAAGTACCTCATCAGAGATTTTACCTGCATTGTAGAGATTCTCAATAACGTCCTCTCGAATAGTGGAACTTCCTCTATACATTCCTCAAGACCGTTCTCTTTAAGAACATCTATTGCTTCGGGAGAAGAACTTTTACCTACACGGAGGGTCTGTTTTAGGTGTACTTCCCACATCTGCATGAGGATAGACAGACATGCCCGAGTCAGTAACCCTTCCTGCTGAAACAATAGCAGCCTCTAAAGGTTTACGGCATTCCCTTACACTGTGCCTCAAGTTCTTGATAGCCGTCTATTGGCATAGTCAATTCATAAGTGCGAGTTCCTCATTAGAGGTCCTCATAGAGATTTCTTCTTGGGCATAATTAACCGTTCCAAGTCTGATTTAACCTGGTAGAAATCTTGAAATCGATTATCTTACTCAGGAATGTCCACCTAGCACCTGTTGCAGGGTTAACACTTACCCGTATGAGCCTTAGTTTTTCAACGAACTTTCCGGGTGTGGAAGAGCAACCTCATCACCATTAGCCACAGTAGGGATAATAGTGTCTGTAATCTTTGAGAGACTTCCTTTGTTTTCTGCTGAGAGAGTGATGTCTCTCAGCAACATTCTTAATAAAATCTGGTACTTCGCAATTTAATATTAATGTAAATAAAAAGAGGCCGAGCAATATTACCCGGCTCAAATAGTTGTCTTAGTCAATTCGCTTAATCTTAGTATGAACCTCTGGGTCGATAACCTCTTCGGTATCGTCATCGTAAGCAATAGTTACCTTACCCTTCTGATTGAAGATACCTCACCGTCGAACCTCCTGATTGTCGTCCCACTGTACTGAAACACGGTCGCCAACTCAAGGTCATCTACGTCAACAAGGTCCTCTTTCTTGTTCTTCTTAGACTTTTGGAGTTTTCTTCTTTAGTTTCTCCTCCTCTTCCTCATCGTCATCATCAGATGGAGTTGTCCTCAGAACCACCAAGAGCCTTAGCAATCTTGGCTGCCATCTTGTCAATGTCAGCGTCTGCATCGTCCTCGAACTTTGTATCAACAAGGTCAGCTACTGCATCTTCATCAGCATCATCTGTAAGTTTGCAGATAGCAGCGATAATCTTCTTCTTGTTTTGCACTTCCTGTCAAAGTCCTCAGGAGGGTCAGCTACCTTATTGGTAAGGTCGTCAGATGCTTCCTCCTCATCATCAGAGCCTGCCTCATCGTCGTTACCTCCGTCAGCCTGTGCATCAAGGATAAGACCACTAACTTCTTGTTTGTTCTTACCGTCCATAGTCGATAGGGTCAATCTCAAACTCTTTCTTGAGAATGTTGGTGAGTTCCTTAGCACTCATTTCCATGAGTTCGTCTTCGGTGTACTCACAGAGCCTCTTATCGTCCTATAGTCTCTGACTTAGTTTCCTTAGCAGGGGTCTTCTTGAGCAGGCTTCAGCAGGAACCTCCTCAACAGAATCGTCCTCAACTTTACCACCTGTAGACTCAAAGTCTCCCATGCCTACAACAGGCAGAGACTTTGTTTACCCTCGTGCTGAATTGCATCAACTTCAACACCTGCTGCGAACTGTGCTACCAAAGTGGCTGCTGGTTTAATTTTACCAATCTTCATTTTATTACGTTTTTATTGTTTGACTTTTGTGCCTTTTATATAAAGGTACGTGTTTTTAATTAAATTTACGATGTAAAGATGACGATGTGCGTGCAAAATTCCAAATCACATAGTTATTTCTTTTAAGGTAACGACTACGTGCTCACACCCACACATAGTGTATAAAGACGTGCACAGGGTAGTGGAGTTTACCTCAAATTTGAGACCCTTTGGTATATATCAGAACATTCTCAAAAAGCACCGTCTCATAGTCAGTAACTTTCAGAACGTCTCCAACCTCAAGGTTAAATAACTTTGTGTAATCCTCTCTTGTAGATGTAGAGGAAAGAACAAGTTTCTTATTATACATATTTCAGAACTACTTAAAATTTTCTATTAAACAAATAATTCATATCAGAAGAGTTCTGTATAGCTTCTTGTTCAGCAAGTTGTTTTCTCTAATGTCAGAGAAAAGACCTTGTTTCAGAGAAAACCCATTTACACTTACGCAAAAATCTACTCCATAGAGAATAGTAGGAATAAAAGGAACACCTAAAACATAGGGTAATGGGTTAAACCACTTATTAACCTCCGCAATAATAAAGAATATCATTAAGGTAGGCTAATAGTTAAGTGTATATCTCTTTTGTTGTGTTACGTGTATTCTCTCATGGTTAAGCGTTTTAATAACGTCCTGAGTGTCTAAGTTCAAATGTGACCTAACAAAAGAACGGATAAAAACGCCCACGCATTATATGGAAAGCCATGGAACAACTATTGGAAATCCTCTTGCAAAACCTCCGAAAAGGATATTGAGGAAAAGAAGATAACCCTGCAAGATACTTGTTGGGATATTCCTTTCCGTTATTATCTGCGTACATGGTTTCAGTTTCTCCTCGTTTAAGTTTTTCCTTTTCGTTGCAGCGTTGGCAACCTACGTTTAGAACGTCTCTCATCACTTGTCATGTTGTTCCTCCTTTTCCTCTTTTACAAGGTCTTCATAATGAGAGAAGATACCTGTCGATACAAAAGAAGCTAATAACAAAAGAACCACAAGTAAACAGGGTTCTTAAAAACATAAGCAAGTCCAAAAGGTAACGCCCATATATAGCGAGACATTATAGTCTTCCAAATTTCTCGTGTTATTAATAGTGTCATAATTAAATTGATTTTGTGTGTACAAAGATACGTAATGAGTAATTTGTTCCAAATCACAATACTGTACCTATTGTTTGTAGTGTACGTTCACCCTTAAAGTCCGCATTTATTTTTAGGAACTTCTTAGCATTGTTATACACCGCATAAGTTATCGGACAATCGTCCAACAAATATAATCCCACAGGGGGTTTCTTATCCTTGTGTAGTCTGGAGATACGACCAATAGCCTGCTCGGTATCTTTCATAGGAAGATGAATGATAAGAGTATCTAATCGGTCAATATCGAGACCCTCTTTGGCAAGCTATGTAACTCCAAAAGTGGGGACAAGTGCTGCAGGTACTTCTCATCCTCATCTGAACGTTCATTAGTCTCTGAGACAATAAGCATGGGACGGTACCTCGCAAAATACTTGTGCAACGCTTTAAGCACATCCTTTCTTTTAGAGAGGAAGAGAACGGTGCGCCCAGCATCGAGACACTTCTGTATTAAAGAAATAGTTAGCTTCCTGCGAGCAGAGTTCTCGTTCAAGAACGAATCAACGACTGAATAGGATAGCTCTGACCCACGTTTTAGACAAGCCGCGATTTCTCTGTGTGCAGTTTTTGTTATCTCCCCTTTCTTCATACGTTCCTCTGATTGGAAGCGTAAAGTATCGTCTGGAACGTATGAAATAGTTTTCTTTGTTTCAACATAAGAGTACCCAATAGAATCTAAGAACTCTGTAAAATAAAGTGTAAGCTTTTATTCTTGGATATTACGTTGTTACTTTAACCCCTGTCCTAACAGCATAAACACAAGGACGAAATCTGTTTTCCATTTTCAGATGTTCTCCCGAAATGATATTTAAGTATTCTATGTACTCCATCAGTGCGTCTAAAAGTTGCAGTAAGAGCAGTTCTATAAGTACTTGGTATTTCCTCAAGTATCGGTAAATAAACAGAAGCACCAATCCTATGAGCCTCGTCCCAAGAATTGTATGCCCGATATTGTTAACAAGCTCTCGTGGTAAAAACTCTACAAGCGAATAAATCCATAACCACGATAGTAAAATCTCTATCCGTAGGCATTACATCATCCTTACTTGTTAAGATAACACAAGAAGCCGTGGTCATTGCCTCAATAGAAGCCTTCCATTGTTTTGCCAAAATAATACGTTGGTACAATTACCATAGACTGAACACCTCTCATGTAAGCAGGTATATAGCCACTAACAGTTTTACCATTTCTGCAAGCAGCTTCAATTAAGATACCCGTATTATCATGCAACTCCTTAGAATGATTATTAAAAACTCTTCCTGATAATCTCGCAGTTTAATATTACAGATATACTTTGTAGGTCTCCCATCATGAGTTCTTAAACATGGGTTCCCCAAAAGTAATATCGTGGAAGAATATAATCAGAACCTTCTTTTTAAGATAACAAATACAAGGGTCCACTTTTTTTGTAGAACCTTCCCTTACAAAACGCATCATATTAGCATATTCTGGATTCGGTAAAGTAAGAGAGACTTTTTATGTCCTCAATATTTTTCACCTCGTTTAGGGGAGTTCAGATTCCGAAATTCTAGATTGCTGGCGTATTCCATCGGGCAATAACATTTTAATAGTTTTATATAATATAATATATATATAATATATAATAAATTAGTGTCCGAGCAGTGTCCTCAGCTATTTCAAAAATCGCATGAGTTTCACCACTGAACACTACTAATATACAAAAATATTCACATAGTTCCAAAACACTCTTTAGAACTCCAATTTTTCATTATAGGTGCTATTTTTATGATTCCGAAACAAGAGCCGTAAATGAAAAACAAACATGGTCGTTACTCATAATAGTGTCTCCGTACCTAAAATCTCCGTAATTCTTATTACCTCTGTAATTAACACCGGATTAGCTATGCACAGAATAGTTCTGACCGATTTTTTGTCCCTCAATCTCAAGGTCTTCGTCATCTGGAGAATCCCCACCTGTCTGTACGTGTTTTTGTGGAAAAACCAACAATTAGGAAATCATTATCTAAGAATCAATGTTTCCGCACTATCACGCTTTTGTTAATGTAAGCCCTAGTCTGTGACACAGGGAACATATCCTCAAGGAACTGCCACTTATCAAAGCCGTCAAAGAACAATATCCTTTTTCACCGCTAAACAAGTATGCAGACGTGTCCGTAATATTCACCCAACAGAACATCAACACCCACTAACTACAGCTTTCCAAGTACCAATAGTACCCATGAGACCTGCCCACTTACATTCACCCTTATAAGTGGTGTTTCCAATAGACTTAAACGCCTCAATAAATGCCGAAAGAGCATAGTCCGTAGTGTTACCTTTAACACTAGTAGGGTCAGTATCTGGAACATAATTAAACAGAGCCGAAACATTAGGGTGTTTATCCGTAGATGTAAACATTTGAACCGCCAATGGGTCTCCCTCCTTGTTATTATTTGAGACTGATTTTTGAGATAGTATAAATATACATTTACTCTCATCAGGGGTTCCCAAAAACAACCTGCAAACTCTCATCAGTATAAACAATATTATCAGCTGCTGGCATGAAAGAACCGTCTTCAAATTTAGCACTGAAATCTCGTGTGAAAAAAATCATCAGAGTACGTAACCCGTTTAGTATCAGCATATAAGCACACATAGACAGTCCCACTAAAGAGTTCCAATGTGTACAATATGCTCCACAGGAGAGTCGTTACCACTAAAAAGAGCAGCCACGACAATTAATGTGCGAGTAGCTTGTTACGACCTTTAAGTTATCTCCCTGAACACTTGCGGACACAGTAAGGTCTGACAGACACCCTGCCTTATTTTTCAACCTCATCAATTTGGTGTTTTGAGAGCCTCAAATTGTCTGTTCAAATCCGAAGATGTTAACAAGTTAGGAGACCCTCTAAAAATACTCTAACAACTTTCTTTTGTGGCATCAAATGCCTTAGTAACTATCTTACTCATACAAAATATTTATTTAATAGCTTATGATAATAAAAGTTATCCGCAGAATCAAAAGTAATCTCCTGCTTGACATTAGAAAAACCGAGCCAATACTTCAAGTTGTCTTTAATATACTTTTTATGACTTCTGCCTCCACAGGGATTGCCCATTAAAAGTATTTACTCTTTACAGAGACCTTTATAGAGGTCTTTGGAACAAAGCATTTCATTATCACATCTGCAAGATAAAGAGCTTGTCCTCATATGGTCTCGAAAGATAACCCTGCACTAAAAAGTCCAATATAACATTAATAGGGTCTGCATACACTTTTGAATCGTCAATCTCGACTTCTCCAAGTGACATAATGCTGCACAAAATAACTCAAGACCTATCTTACTTCCTCAGTATGGAATAACGTCTCCACATTGAGAAGAATTTTGCTGCATTACGGCGAGGGAGTAAATCCATAGAAAGGTCTGTAACCCCAAAAGTCAGAAAGATGCCCAACTATCCATTTCTTATCATTCAAAATTGCATAATTATTCCCTCTAATGGCATCTGACATTAGGAGACTCTTAAATTCCTGCAATCTATCAAGAACTGTAAGAAACGCTAAGGTATTTGGGGACTCCAAAATAACCTCTGGAACACTATCGCTAAACAACATTTATACGAACCTCGATTTTATCTTGATTAATTGTATTGAATATTTCCATTTCAGAGATACTTATGTCTGAAGAATGTCCTCTTGCGAAACAAGCATCTTAAACACCACATTCTGTACACCCGGCACACGAGAACTATGCGTATATCTGTATCAGCTTTTGAGAAACCCCTACCATAATCAGCTTCAACAAGTGGGTTAGTTGAGTCACTGAAAATCTGTCTTACTTGACCCTCAATAATATCCTTATCATATCCTGACAGAACAAGAGCTCAATGATAATCTTACTTGCATATATGTTTGCCGCTGACATAAAATTACGGTACAAGTTCTTTGAGTAAAACCCCATTGTAACCTACCATTAAGATAAGGTACAAAATTCCTCTCAGGTATTTCAAGTTCGCTAAGAGTAGGTTCTGGATAACCTGAATTAGGAATAACCGAGTACATCACCTCACGCCCATTTACTTTTACCTTAGCCTTGTTGACAAAAGAAAAAGCTGTTCAGAATATCCTGAGCAATTTTTCTCATTGATTGCAGCCTTTTTAGTGAGAGAAGAACAAAGGTGCTCTTTCCTTTTATGGACGTAGAGACTCTGCGTCTGTACCGCTTTGTTGCAGCCGTAAGCATAACCGCTGATACTACCTTACGTTTATTAAGGTATTCTCCAATACTACAAGTGTCTGAATCATGATTACCTGCTGCACCCTTACAAGTACGATATTCCACACGTATGTTCTTACCAATAGCAGGAGACACTCCAAAGCCATTGTTGCCAAAGTAGATAATACAAGAACCGTCTTCTTCGGGAACGACCATAAAATGAGTACTATCCTTAGAAGAAAGTCCGAAAGTTTTAACCCTACTGTACTGAACATTATCTACCGCAAGGGCAATGCTGTCAATATCAATTCCAGTTTTACGGATAAATACATTGTACCCATTAAATACAATATCATCTGCAATCTGTTTACCCTCATGTAGTACAAGAGTTAAAAGTAACCTCAGACGCTTCATTTGGAACTGTGAAAGCCTCATCGTTAGTAAAATGTAGTCCGTCGACATCAATAACCAAGTCTCCTCGCTGGTATGTAGCAGTTTCTCCTGCAACAAACGTCACATTAAACTTAGCCGCGGCTCACTGCACGTGTACGGAGTATATCAAAGAAGAAGCCTTAGCAAAAGCGTTACTATAAGACCTCATTTTCCCTTAAAAATACCCTCATTAGCAAAAAGCGTTGATATACCAAAAGTCCTTTTCAGAGAATAAAGCGAATAGTTTCCACCAAAAATTCTCCGAAATCAGACTTACTTCATGTCTGTCCATTCAGGAAATAAAAGTATCTGCAAGAGGTGCGCTTTCTCCACCATCTGAGACATTGTAGCATTAACCAACAAATCCTCATCAGGAATGATAAGGAGCTTGGAGTATTTCTGTAACCTCTCAGTGTGGCTACATCTAATGTCTTGAAATATGCAAGTAATTGTTCTTTTCGTATTTGCTTCCATTATACAAATGTTACGTCTTTAATTGATGTCTTGTCCTCCTTAACAGAGTTATACTCAATCCTTAGTGAGTAGTTAGTTCTGTCAGAAGATAAATAACCTATGTCGATGTCCTCAACTTTTTACATTAGGAACGTATTTCTGTATTCCTTGTTGTAGTGTTCCCAAGATAATTGTCTTGTTCATCAGAAGATACCCAATGGGTTTCTGCACCAAAGATACTAAATTTGCGCCAAAGTCGAGGCATAAATTCTAAATTTATCAAATATACAGTAAAACCATATATTATCTTTGACTTCTCAACTCCTCAGAGGACAAAAAGCTCCTTCTTTCAACTGAAAATCTACTTGTTAATCCTTTCATCCGGGTATATTTTTCAAAAATTCTTGTTACTACTCCAATTAACTCAATAAGTGTTAGAACCTCAGTAGGTAAAGTCAATGTATAAGCACCGCAAGTTCCACAATAGACGTAATAGTTCTCGAGCAAGTCTTTACAAGAACAAGCGTCCTTTTTCTTCTGTGCATTATCAATCCCCCGTATATACAGGGTTAGGGAACAGACATAGCTGAACCCGTAGTTATTACCGCTGGAACGGCATTTGAAGCCATTATCTTTACAGAACCCTCCTGTAAATCTTTAAGACCGTCCTTAGCTTGGGCAACATAGTCCTTTAGTTTAGCAAGAGCCTCGTCCATAAAAGTTTTTACCATCACCCTTAGTATAATACTCGACATACCGCTTTTTAAGTTTTCTTTCTTTCGGCAGGTGTCTTACACTCATCAAGAGACTCCTTAAACTCAACCTCGCAATAATTGTCGATAATCTTTTTCCAGAATCTATTGGTGCGCCACTACTTCTAAGTCGTTTCAAGGCGGCTCTTGCCATTAAATCATTTCCGTCATTACTCATAGCTTAACCTCCCTCTATGTCTTCTTTAATTAACTCAACAGTGTCCTTTAAGTCGTCCAATACAACTAAAGTATCAGGCATAAACTTCTGTGGTCCTATTTGAGTATTTTATGCGTGCCTTAGATAGCTGTGTTATCAATTTCTCTACAACCGCAATAAGTCGCTCATGTGTGTTATACTCCTTAGAGCTCCTTTTACAGGGTAAAACCCAATAATCATAGGAGACTCCCCAAATGTTCTTTTCAAATGTTACAAGAGCAAGAAATTTATCATATTCGCTGTAATCCATTTTAGCAGATGGTACAGAAACATCTGTTCCCATAGCCACCATAGAGCAACACTGATTCGCTTCTGTTCTAAACATAACACGAGTACGATTGCCCTCTGTCTCTCCAAGTATCTTTTGCAAATTCAATCATCTTATAAACGATAATTCAGTCCAAGTTCCGTCAGAATCCCAAATATGTTTAAGACCCTGTAAAAAGAACGTGGACTCTTTACTTTTTGTATGATAACCTAAAATACCTCTAATATGATAAGACACTTTGAGAACGTATATTTAAGTCCTGATTACATTTAGCAGACACCTAATACCAAAAAAGCCCTATCAAATACTGCCGTAGTTTCATCATAAACTCTAACAGCTTTGTAATAGAAGCTCGAAAACTCTGGAGTTTATTAGGGTCGTCTCCCCACTTCATAGAAGCTGGACTACTATACATAATCTTTTGCAAGTTCAGGTCTATTTTGGCGAACCCAAAGCAACCCTATTAGGGTCAAGCTCATAAAACGTAATAAATTATGACCGTCCTTATCAGTAGTTATTCTTGAAAGTCCCTCTTTATACTCACCTGTATCTTTATCAAAGTACTGTGCTGTACGAGAAACTGCATAAGCCGCAGAAATATCCTCATCTACCTGCACATTCCGTAAAAGTCGAGGCCTATTATAATCAGAATCGTAGAACTTCTGAGTTTCAGCACTTGTATAACTCTTAACCACCCCATTAAGAGGATATAAGAAAGATATTTCACCCTGTTTCTCAGCAGCTCTACTTTTCTCAACGAAATTTAGTCTCTCAGTACCGTTCTCATCAGAAGAAACCCAAACATTACACCCAAACTTATATGCCAAATTAGTAAGATACTTCCAATCAGATTCATTCCGTTGGTACTCAATGTTTATCTTACTAAATTCCACTTGTCGAGTTTTTGAGGAAAGATTAATCTCACCAATCTCAAAGTTGTTATCTTCGGCAATACCTCTGATAATATTCTCAAAGCAAACAGATTCACCCTTAGCAAATCTTCTAAGACTTCGAGGGTCTGGGTACACAAAGTTCTTCATGTCTTTACCAAGTTTAGTAAAGCCATAGTTCATACACTCAACAGAAAAAGACACGTGTCCATTATCCGCAAATTGAGTTTTTATCCTTGTTACAGTACCCGAAAATACGTGCCTCATGGAGTAAGTCTCATCAGAATAGAAACCACCCATGAGAGACACAGATTGCCCTAAATGAAAGTAGTATAACAGTATCTCTGCGTGTTTTATCCACCGTAAAAGTGAGCTTGTTCAGTAAACTCGCTTCTTCCTCATAAGTTACAGGATAAGCTACACATGATTCTATATCAAGAGAATCTCATTAGAACCCTACATTTGTAGCTCCTACTGCACTTCTGAGTTGGTCAGCTTGTCACTCGCTTATCCCTACCTCCATGGTGTATGCGAATCTTAAAAGCAGGTTGAATCGGTCTAAACATATTACCTTGAACTTATTATATCTGAATCTCTTATTATAATTTTAGGCAACCTTACAATGTCACCTACGTGCCAATCATCAGGAAGCCTTGGAGGATTATTGTCAGCAATGTATGTCCATAAATGCTCTAAGTCACTTCCAAAAATCCTCTCAGCAACAGTGTAAAGTGTCTCGTTATGCTTCATAACATATTCGTACCACTCTAAAAGTTACCGAAGGGTCTTTTATAGGATAATGAGATACCTTTCCCCAGTAATTGATTGACTACATTTTTCTTGTTATAAAATGCCGAACTAATCATCGCCCACGTCCTCAATTCTTCTATGAACATTAGCAAATTCAAATGCCGCGAACTCAATATCCATTGTACCTCTAATAGGTGTGAGGTCTTGGTCAAACAGAGTATAGTTGACAGGCACTCTTTATAACTCCCTCCAAGTATAGGGGTCCCAATGCCAATACCACCGTAGCTGGAGGTCTAAATTGTGCATTAGGCAACACCACCTTCCGCAAAAAGTGGGGTCTTTTCTCCACCAAGAGGAGCTGGGTATAAGAACGATTGAATAAAGCTCACCTCTGGAAGAATACCCCTTTTTATTTATCCTTGAAAAGCGAATATGCCATTCTCTGTAAACTCAAAATCAGAAGGTCCTTTTTTCAGGGGTTATGCTATTCTTGAAAGAACGTACCTGAGAATCAAACTCATCAACTACCCCTTCAAACATTTTAGCAAGACCTGACTTTTTGTCTTACTTGAAAAAGAATCGCCCTTAGTCTTAAACTCATGGGCAACTTTAGACCCAGTAGGCTTCGGGACGGAAATATCTCTGCTTAGACTGTGGGGTATTATCCAAGAATAACTGAAAAGAAATGATGCGTTCTCCACCACCTCCCCAAATATAATCATTATAGTTAAGGCCAGTATAACCTCGTGTTTCGTAATTCACCGCTTTAGAATCCGTGACACTATAGGGGTTAAACTGAAATTGATAACCAAAGAAAGGTCTATAACCTTACTTCTAAGGTGTTCCTTATTAATAAGGATTCCACGTGTTGACACATAGGAACGAGGAAATCGCCCCTCTGACTTTGAGAAAGCCGTTGAAGGGTGATTCTTTAATACCGACACAAACGAATTTAGACCTGCCGTAGTAATGCTACTAATAGGTGCCTGACTTAATGCTTCTATCATATAGTACCTCCTCTCATGTTATCGTCTCGAGCAGTTTCTTTGAGAACTTCCTTAATCTTACGAGCAAGTTTATTCTCATCAATGTTCTCACCTTTCTGAACGTTTATTTGAATTGCGCCATTACTGAAAGTCATATTGGTTCCATTACCGTTACCTTGACTTCCTCCAGTAACAGGGGTATTAATAACGGCATCTTTCTTCATAAGTGGGTTAGGGTTAATCTTACCATTAAGGGTATTACCCTTTCCAAAACTAAAGCCGTCTGTTAATGCACCAAGACCCTTATGTATGTAGTTTGTCCCATCATTATTGTCATACTTACCTCCGTCAGCAGCTAAGGTGAAATTCATTCCGAGTTCCTTTTTCACCCTTGACGTATTTCTTCAGCAAAGTCCACTATTGAGGATTCCGAGAATATTGGCAGCTCCTTTAAGTAACCACCTAATAGCTTTCATAATCCACTCAAAGAGTGACTTCAAAAGGAGCTTACGATGTACTTATTAATGAATTTACCCTAGAAGAATCCTTAAAAAGCGTCCCACATTTTTGCAATAGCCGAGTAAGTCCACTTAAAGAATCCAATTATAGGTTGAACAACCCACTCGTTAACGAACTGCCAAATCTTCTTTATAAGAACAAAGCACCGCAATAATAGCTCCATATATGATGTTCCACAGTAACTAATCCATTCCCACCATGATTTGAACATAAAGTTTACAAAGTACTCTGACAGTCTCGAACTTCTCATAAAGTAGAACCACAGCTGTAACTGCAAGGATAACCCAACCCACAGGGTTAGTTGCATTCAGTGAAGCCCATAAACCCATAATCACATTAAAAGCGGCTCCAATAATCTGTGGAAGATTAAGAATCATGTTAATAATTCCTCTAAATCCACTTGTAAGGAAGCTAAATATAGGTCCAAATATACTACTGAAAATTCCCCAAATAGGCGCACCCAATGTTTTTAGACCCTCAAAGATAGCCTTAAAAGCCGCCTAGAAAAGAACTTCTAAACGTTAAGAACAACCTCTTAAAAGTGAATACCCTTTGCACCACCTACAAACATTGCAAGTGGTCCTGATGCAGCAGCACCAATTCCATTAAAAGCAACACTAAGTAATCCGGGAACTATCTTAGCGAAAGCCCTAAATGGTGCAATCATTGCAAGTCCAATGTTCCTAAAGAGTACTTGAACGCCTCTACCAAAAAGCCAGTACAATTACTGAAAGTTTTTCCTGAAAATTTTGCAAGCTACCCATGCTCTACGGAATGGTCTCAGCATCCATACCGCTAAAGACTGAAAGAACCTTGTAGTACGACCAAAAGACGGTCCCATGAATGCCATGTACGCCATCTGTAATCGTATCAGTCCTCTTATTGCTCTGGCATAAGCCATAACAGAAGCAATAGCGACCCTTCCAATAATAAAGGTATATTTCAAAAGCCTCATAGACAAGTAAAAGTTTAATTACCGTCTTTATGGCACCCTTGTATTTCTGAAAGTAATCTACAATAGTTTGCTTCCAGAACTCTAACCAAACGACAATAGAGCGTGCTTGTTCCTGATAGTTGTCAGTAACTTTCACACACTCTCAATAGCACGCTTAGTAATTCTACCAGCCATACAATAAAATCGCCTACTTGGTGAACAACCCAGCCAAGCACATGACCTATAATATATCCGTACCTACGAATGGTTTGCATATTAGCAGCAAGGGAGTCCGCAACAGACCCCATTGCCCTAACTATTTGTCCATACAAGCTACTTGGGTCATTAGGTTTTCCCATAATAGACTGCAAAAAAGCCTTCCCAAATAGCTTGTAGTCTTCGCATTTGGTCTTGAATAGTAAGAAAGTCATTCTTAATAGCGTTCATCAAACCCTTATGGTTCTTAACGAAATTAAGAATGGCTTGCTATCTCATAACAGTACCTGCTGCGTATTTATCAAACATTCTTGTTGCTCTTTTGGGTCATAAGACCTGCGTTAACAAGTGCCTGTGAGTTACCCTGAATAGCAGAAGAAATCATGCCTGCAAATTGAGAATAACTCATACCCGTAGCGTGTGCTGCCTTGTTTATCCAGTTAAGATTTTTGCCCACTTTAATTCCCACGAAGCAAGTTCATTCATACCCTTTAGTTGGTCATCACACTAAAGTATGACTGTCCTTTTTATAAGACGGTCTTGTGCTTGTTCCATAGCTCGCATAGTAGAAAGCACTCCTCCAAATCTAAGAGTGTTCTCTCTAAGAGTATTTACGTACTTATCTGCGGAACTTTTAAGTGCATAAAAAGCAGAAGCCAACGTGAGAGAAGCACCTGCAAGTCGTGCCACCCTATTTACGGTGCCTTGTGCTATGGCTATGCCAAAGTCATAAGAAAACTGTGCTGAACCCCCACGTTGTGCCATACTACAAATACAATCTTAACCTAAAACTAAAACCAAAAGAAATCCTACTACCGCTCCGATTACATCAGCAAGAAAATCCGCCCAACTAAAGACGTTGTTCTTCATAAAATAACCGTCACGAATCTCCTTAGACAATCCAAAAAGAACTGCAATAATAAAGCCGGCAATAGCCGAAACAATATGCTCTCTATGGAAAGTCAAAATATCCCAAAACCCAATAGTTGTAACAATAAGCAGGCACACAATAAAATGCGCCCACTTATCATCAGCAACCTTTTTCAACAAATTAATAATTTCTTCATCGATGCTTACTTTTTGCTTCATCATTTTGTTTTTTCTCCTCCTCGATAAGTTTCATTTCCATCTCAAAAAGTTCGTCTCTTTCATCAGAATCCATAAGCATTATAGTCTTATAATCTTGACCAAGACGCTTCATAAAGATGTATGCCTTTGACGTAAGGTTGTACTCTGCGTATTCTCCTTTTTGGGAAAAGCTCTTATCAAAAAAGAGCCTATCATGTCTGACACCCCAAAAAGAGAACAAAGGATAATCCCTATACCACGCATGATACTCCGAGGAGCCAAACGTCATTCCGAGAAAAAATTGCTTGCCTCCATTACCATAGGAGTCTCAAGCTCGCAATAAGGACAAGTATCGCTGTAGGCAAAAGGTAATGTTGGTAAACATTCCATAAGTCCATTGCGAATAGCCTTCAAGTCTTTTCCTGATAGATACTCATTAAGCATCTTCAAGCCGTACCATGTATGGAACTCTTTAGGGAGAGTTTCCAGTACATCGCCTTGTTCGTTTACGCACTCGATAGACTCTAAGCAGTCCATAGCAATGCGCCTCCAAAACGTAATGCTATCAGAAAAATACTTTTCCTGTCTTATTGCATCCTCAAGTAGAGGAACACGGAAAGTCATTCTGTTAAACTCAACCTCAGTAAGACCCAAATACTGTTCCTTGTCAGTAATACCCTTTAATGCTGGAGGAATAAATCCGTCCTTAAGGTTAATTACCACGTGCTCAGTATCTCTTTCAGGAGAGTTAATCATTTCCTTAGCCTCTGGGGTATAGTCAATCCTATCAAGGTCAATATCCACAACAAGTTTCCTACCGCAATTCTTACAGATAATCTCCTGTTTTGGGATAAAGTTAACCCATACCCTCCTATGAATCTCAACAAGCAAAGAGTTAATCTCAGCAAGGGGGAGTTTCTTAACGGCCAGAGGAATTGTAACAGAACCGTCCTCAAGGTACTTCTTACGTACCTCAGCTCCGATTTCAATGTCACCAATTCTCTTAACTGCCGCAGAAACTACATTTCCCTGCCAAGTAAAAGGTTTATCAGAAATCTTCTTAACAAAGATTTTCTCTGCAACACCATTGGTCTTAAGTAATTCTACGTCCTTGTAAACTTCCCCATTAAGACGTAACCCAGTAGGGAGTTCAAAAAAATAAACTATCCATTCTTCTATTGATGTTATAATGATTAAATACTATCCATTAGGGTATAATAGTCCACCCATCACAGTGAGCTGTGTATGATACAGTGAACTTATCTGAACCGCCCACGTCAAACGTTGGGTGGTTTGCAGCACTGAATGCAAAACCTTCAAAGGCTATAGTCATAACCTCCTTACCTTGGTGCATCTTTACTGCCGTAACAGGGAGTTTTACTCCGTTGTCAATCATGGTATTAACCAATACCTCCATTGCCCTATCAGCAGCAGAGCCATTGTAAGGACGTGTTAACGTCATTTCTCCATAATCAACAAGCTGGTCAGTAAACTGTGCTTCCTGTTGGTTCCTGCATCAACAACCTCAACTGTACCTGATGACTTTTGCATACCCTCGAGGGTCTCAAATAATCCGTCCGACATAATACCCGGAACAGGAATATTGAGATACCATCCGTTAACTACATATACGTCTTGTGGTTTCTGTGGTTTTCCCATAATTATGCCTCCTGTTCAGTTGTTGTTAATGTTGAATCGTTCCTAAGTAAAGAAACATGAACACTCTCTGTACACTCTGTTGGAATCCAATTAACATCAATGTTAAGTAACTTCCTATCTTGTGTAGCTGGGTTATTGCTCCTATCGCAAATTCCCTCGTATGCCTTACTAAACGGAATACTTCTCTCGAGTGCGCCATTGTCATACTCGGTCTTGAAGAATGTCTGTAAAGACACAAGAGCCTCACGTTTCAACTCTGGAGTATTTGGTTTCTGTTCAAGGAAACGCATCTTAGAGTTCAAAGCCCTCAAATAATATGAGGTCTGCATTCTTACGTGAATGCTTGAGTACAACTTTCCAGTAGAATAAGTGCGAGAACTACCTACGTAGTAACCCAAATTCTCAACGTACTGAATAACGTTACAAAAAGCTGTTGACCAACTTGTTCTTAGTACTCTGCTGTAATCTTGCAGGTATAACCTCAAGAACGTTATTGAACAAAGAATCAATACCGCCGGGTGGAATATGGATAAAGTCTCCTGAATGTAAGGAGTACGAACATAAGCAGCACCCAAAACAGGTCCAATAGCAGGGGATAAGAATTGCGTTTCCGTTTTCATCTGGAACTTTACACCAACCCATATATCACCAGCTAAGTAACTGATACCTTCTGTCTGTAACTCCGTAGCGTATAATTCAGCAGTTCCTTCATCTGCACTTAGTGGCAAATTGATAACGCCAATAGGGTTCTTTTGAGCCTTTAAGTATTCATTAAGAACCTTTGCCATACTCAAAGAGTGGAACTCTGTACAAGCGAGAATCTGAACATCAAAGCCACCAAAACAAGCAAGACCCTTTTGGGTCAGTCGCACTCTCGACAGGGTGAAATCACTCTCCACAACGTCTCCGTCAGCACCTCCACTAAGAGTAGCCGTGTACACCACATCATCACGCTTTTTCAAAGCTCCTGATGCAGCTACCATACTCTTACCAACAAGAGTAGCCTTGGTATCTGATGTTATTGATGCAACAGTTCCCAACATAGCTCCGTCATTGTTGTAAAGAGCAGTTCCCACAGAAATTTCCGTCAAGAACTTGGTACCTGTACCCGTAACATCATTGCTTGACGTAGTGGTAACAACAGTACCTGTGAGAGCCTTCAATACGAGAGGCTCAATCTCCCTACTGAACTCAATAGATACATACTGACTCGTCTTATTGACAGCATTCTGTATCTCTGATAACGTTGCGTAGTTGTACTGTTCCTGTTTGTCCTTGTATTTAACTACAGGGTGAACATACCTAACTCTTGAACCAAAAGAATGGAGCTAACAGTAATCTTGTTAGCCCTAAGCACCATGTCATCTTTACCCTTATATGCAGCTCGAACAGACATGGTGGCACCACCTGAAAGACTTGCAGAACCTGTAGCAACAACAGAGCTTGAGTTAACAACTCTCGCAATGTATAATGTTACAGGGGCATTACCTGCTTCATCAAAGATGCTCTTAACAATACCCGGTCCAAAAAATGATGAGCTTTGACCGCCAAAGATGTTATTAAAGTCCTCCATAGACGTGATTCGTGTTGGAGAAAAAGCTGCTCCACGAATGAACTGTCCAAGAAGACCTATATTCCTCTTCGATGGTTCTCTTTGAGACGTTGCGCCATTAGCAACGCCCTCAACGAGTGTTAAACCTACATTAGCCATTTTTATTTGATTATTTAATTAAAAGCACCCCAATTATAGCACCCAAAAGCGTGCCACCTGCTCCTACACAGATGCTGGTTTTTAACTTTTTCTTTTTCTCTATTGCAAGACATTCAGTGAGTTCCTTTGAAAGGGACACTTGTTCTTGAAATTTTTTCTCCGTAAGAACCAAACTCTTATGTTCTAAGGTATTAATTTTCTGTAAAAGAAACCACCGTAGAATCTAAAACTCCTATTTCATCTTGTAGCTTCTGATTAATTCGCTTTAGATGCTTATAGTTATTAAGAGTTCTATTGATTGAAACGAGTTGTCCTCTCGTTATAGTTAAAAACAGTGTCATTTCCCCCACAGAATCTTTTTCGGATAAAAAGTCTGTGAGAAAGCGGATATTTGTATCCCAATCACCATTAGCAAGAGTCCTATCAGTCGCTTCATTTTCTTTGAGAATTTCCTTAATTTGATAACGTATTTTTATTCTTTCTTGACGGAGAGTGTCAAGTCTCCCCTGATATTGATGTATTTCATTCCGTAGCATCTTTACAGAATCCTCAAGGTCCTTAACTCGCTGCAAGTGTTCCTTGGAATGAACTGTAACTGTTCGGGGAGTTCTATCGTATGCAAAGATAGCAAATAATATCGCTAATACACCAATAATCCCAAATAATATACTCACTTTTTTGTCCTTAATCATAGGTTACTTACTGAAAAAGTGTTCCTCTATCTTATTAATAGCACTAACAAGAGACCTCTCAAATCGGCTATTAAAAGCAGGTGAAGTAACTTTTCTACGTCTTCTTTGTTGTCTTGGAATAACCATTCAACAAGAACACCCATGTAATCTCGTCCAGAGATAACTGTAAAAATTCGCCTCAAAGTCTCTTTCAAGATACTTGTCGAGATATTTACGTATCTTTATCTCAGGAAAGTCCTTTTCAAATTGCGCAAGGATAATATCTGCACAGGTGTCTGACTTTGTCATGCCCGGAGTTGTATAAACAGCAGCACCTTTTTGCATCATGCCATTTACCATCGCACCAGCTGCATTATTGTGTGGAGAGATTAACAACTTTTGGTTGTCCGGCACAAATCTGCGTAGCAAAGTTTCTCCTTTTAGAGACCCGGCTCATTCTCACTTTCAGTAGTAACATAAACCTGATAACCCTCAGCAATAAGCATTGCTTTGAGAGCTTTAACTCGGTCACGGCTCCAGCGATATTCACGATGCCTACCGTCTGGAGCATTTTTCCTGACACATCAGCTCCGTGTGCAGGGGTCTAAAATTATAATAAGATTCTTCATAATAACGTAATTAATTTATTTGCCAATGATACAATACTTGTTCCAAAGAACCCTCCCAAAATAGCAAAGTATTCCAATAAATATCAGTATCGAAATCTTTGGGTTCTTAACGTAAAAAGAGATTTTCTCATAGTGGTCTCTGTTCTTATAAACAGGGCAACCGTGAGTATCTCTTTCAGTACCTCTCAATAAGGTCCGTTAATTTATCCAGTTTTTCGTTCGTAGCATCTAAACACTTTTGTAGAGAATCTTGTATTTGTCCAAGTTCTGAGTGTTTAGCCTCTACAAGTTTTGCAAGAAGCAGTAACTTCTTGTCTTGTGGATTTCCTTTATTGCACATATATTCAAGTGCCTTTACAATTTCATTCGTCATCTGTCTTTCCAATTTTTCAAAAGTCAGTCCATATACCACCATCGTTCCAAAAGAGTTCTCCAAAATCCATTTACCACTGTCCATAGCCTCAGAATTAGGTATGAACGCCAACAATTTTTGTTGAACATACTCTTTGAACTGCCCAATCTCCGAAGAATTTATGTAAAAGTACTCTGTCGGGGTAATTCTTTTTATTCTACCATATATACGACTTCTAAGTTAAAATTAACCGCCGAAGCAACAATGACCTTACCATCTTTAGTCTTAATTGGAGTAAACACAAAAGTGGCTTCTGAGAGTGCATCTTCGTCTAAACTTTTTAGAGAACACATTAATGCCCTATAAGTTTAGCAATATTATCTGCAATCTCAGGAGACTCTAATATGCAGTACTTTCTTATAAAAGCTGCAATCTCCTTTGGGTTTCCCCATTTATAGGTAAAAGCCAACTATCATCTTACGACAAGTCCTAATCCGTCCGGTATTGTTAAGTCCATAGGAACTTCAAGAGTACTACCCGGTAATAGTACACTAACTTTCCCATTGACTATTAATTCTACACGATGTCCACTTCTATTGTAGACTTCCTTTAAGTTGTTTTGTCTTCTTTGCCATAGTCTTATTTTTTCTACAAATATACAAAGATTTTTTTAATCTATCAAATAGAATCTTCCTTTGGAGAACCCTCAACAACAATTTTCTGAATGAGGTCCACCTCTACACTTTCATTAGAGGGCAACCCAAACAGAACAAAGTAAACTCATAATTGGTCTCAAATACTCCGTCTTGTCGAGGAATATCCGTTTCTCTGATTGTATAAGGAACAACGTCTCCAACGGCATCTTCTCCTGAAAGTTTCTGATTGAATAGCATACTAACAGACGTTCCAAAGTGTTTTTGAAAGTAGTCCTTTAGAGCCATAAAAGTCATAGTAACTCTTGGCAACTATGCTAACATCATAACGAAAAACTGAGCCAAATAGGTCGTCTGTACAGAAAACCTTTGAGACCGTCCGAAGATATACCACCCAGATAATTCCTCATATCAATATACCACTCATCCTTTAATTTAGGGTGAGTAGTCTTGAATAACAATACAAAGGGTACTTCTGTTGTTTGTCTTCCTCAGTATAGTCTCCACTTGATTTTCGAGCATACCTAATAGGAACCTCAACATCTTTACCCTTTGTAGAGATACTTATCCCTCGAAAATCGTTTGAAAAAAATTCCTCATTTACTTCTCTGATAGAACTTAACATATTTGTAGCTACTTTTTTTATAGTCCACATCAAACTTCTTTATCAAATGCTTAATAGCCCCATCATAAATGAAAAGAGCCACGAAAAAAAGATGATGCCAGACATTGTATTGTAATATCTGAGACTTGCTTAAAGAACACAATGTACCCAAAACCCACTACAAAGGTGATTAACCTTTTTAACCCAAGTAGGTACCAACTTAACTCCATTAAGATAGTCAATCAGCAATTAAAAAGTAGCTGGTGAGTATTACGCACACAATGTATTCTAAAGAAAATATCTCAAACAACCTTGTAAATAACTGCTCCATTATAAATATCTCTTATATGTTGACTTTGAGTGCCTACTAATAAAAAGAAGCGATTTTTGTCCTCAATCTTGGACATAAAAATCATTTCTACGTTTCTTAGAATATGCAGTATTCTTTACTTTGCGCTGTGGGTCTTTAGCCTCTTCTGATTTTTTTGTATCGTTTGTAGCTATTTATTGCAGACTTTTCCTGTACGTAAATCCTCCCAACGTTTTTGCTGGAATTTACGATTAGCTTCGTAATATGGACCCATAACTACAGGTTCCTCCGCAGATTCTTCTTTAATTTCTTTTTCAGAAGATGCCTCTTGTAAGCGTTTTTTGTACTCCTCCCCCATTTCTTCTTTTGAACGTTTAGGAGAGATAGTCCCTTTATGCCCAACTCTACGAGAGTAGCTATGAACGCTAACTGTTTTGCCCTTTTTACTCTTACGAGTATGCGCTTTAATCGTCACTTCCTTCATCAGTATCACTCCTCTTAAATTGTGGATTCTTTAAGAACTCCTTAATTCTACTTTGGGCTTCCTCCTTAAAATCCGCATAGGTATTTCTCCATACAGGACGAGCAGGAATACCCTTATCCTTAACTCCATACTCATGCACCATAGCAAGCTGTAAGTTAGTAAGAGGACTATCACCTCGAGAGGAATCTTCCACAGAAACAGTAGTTCCCTCTCTATAGATGGCATCTACAAGCTGATGAGTATCAATAAGCGGAATATCAGACCCTTTTCTTCTTGCAGTTTCTTCCTTTATTGTGAAGCCATACGTGTTGTCTTCAATGTTCTCGATAACTTTGTCCTTAAAGTCTTCCGCAATTTCCTCCCCTAACCGTTTCATGTCCTCCTTAAAATCCTCAACCTTTGGTTTCTTAAAACCCGGAGGAGGCTTCAGTAAGGACTTTGGTAATCTTGGAAACTTCATAATGTTATCCTCCCTTCAAATCGTCCTTTACAAATATCTGTATTCCTACACAACCGTTATATTCCTTAAACTCTTCAAGGTACACAATCTTACTAATAACCTGTGTAGAACCCTCAAAGTGTATCTTTGTAGTATTCCAATCTAAGTGGTAATCTCCAAATAAAGGAATAAGCTGCTTAGGAGAAAGATAGACAATGCCATTTACCTCTTTAGGTATTCCGTACTTTTCTCTCGCACGGTCAGAAATCTCTTTCTCATAGAGTGCTCTTAGCGTAAAAGTCTGAGACTTCCGTTCACTATCACCAACAAAAGTGTCCATAAACGAAGAACCCTCAGAGGTAACTACCTCCAAGGTTATCTGATAAGGAACCTGCATTAACTTCTTGTAAAACAAGTTCTGATACTGCAAAAATTTCGCTTTCGATATAAGCATATTTGTAACAATTTACAAGTATTTCAACGTTAAAACACTTTTAAGCGTACACACGCAAAGGAAAGGGCAAATTTAAAGGTACTTTTGAAAGAATACCTCTTGACAATGGAGAAAGCGTAAAAGGATAGCTGTCATAATAACTCCTGAAATCAAGGTCTCTAACAAGTTCAACTGCACCCTGCATAACAGTGTCTTTACGCAAAGAGTAATCTCCGAATTGTTCCTCAAGTAACCCTCTTATGTAGAGCTGTAGCTTATACCAAAAAGAGTACCTATCACCCCAAGTGTTATCAGACCCAATAGCATTAAAGTTCTCAGAAAAATATCCCGATGATGGTTCTTCTGTAACTGTAAAAACGGACCCAATATTAACCGTTGTAGTGGACCCGATATTAGTGCCAGCAGAACCTACATAATCAGAGCCGTCAGTAAATGACTGCCCAATAGCAGAAGCTGCATTTTCGTATAAACGCCTTTTTTCTACTAAATAATAAGCTACCCACAAAGTTATGTGCTTCTCAGATGGACGAATTAATTTTGAAACAATCTCATCAGAGATTTCTACACCTCTAATGTCAAGGACCTTATGGTAGTACCATTCAATCAATGACTTTATTTCCTCGTCCGAGAAAAAGTATTTCCTAAATGCAGTAAAGTCCTCTGAGAGTTTTTTCTTAGTAGGTATAAGTGTGGTAGCTGGTTCTGTACCTCTAAAATACGGAGTATATGCAACAACAATCTCGTCTTCTATAAGTTTATTCATTATGTCCTCTATTGACCTGTGGTCACTAAAGGGCAAGAGTACAATATCTTCTTCCTTAGTCTTTTTTTATCTTCTCCTTCATCAAGCGTTACAACCTTAAAGATGCGAAAAACACCCCTTTTTCTACAGAGCTTGATTCCTTTTTATAGGTCTTATCTACCTGCACATACACATCACCCTGCATCTGCTTAATTGCAAATGCTGGAATAATGAAGCGGTCGAAAGTTAACTCCCGTACCGCTGTCATTATCTCGTTCAAAGTAACTTGTGCATTGTTCATACTTAAAAGCCTATAAGCCTTCTTAGAAAAAGCACAAGATAGCAGCCACATCAGATGGAACTTCTGCCTCCTTATCCTTACTGATAGTTACAGGAGTACCTGCAATAAAAGCAGTCAATATCCTCAGTAGCATGAATCTTTACCTTTTTTTACAGGAGCCTCAGCAACTTCTACCTCTGGAGTTTCATTTGGAGTCTCTTCGGGAGTTTCTGTTGGAGTTGTCTCCTCCTCTGTTGGGATTTCTACCTCTGGAGTTTCAGGGTTAAGACCCTCAACATTTACCTCCTGCTCACTACCTTCCTGTTTTTGTCTTTGATTTTTGCCATTGTTATTTGATATTAATTAGTAAAATAAAGGGAAGATTCCCACCGTTTACACGGTGAGAGCCTTCACAATGTTCTTGTCCTCAATGATACCTGTACCCCAAATACCATACCAACCAAGAGTATGCTTACGACCAAGCTCAACAACGCCATCGTCACGAAGCTCAACGTCAGGGCAATACCCCAACCATAAGCGTTCTCACCAAAGAACACTGCCTCGTAAGCCTCCTGAACAGTTGCACCTGCACCATACTTCTGGGTAATACCTGTTGCATTAAGTTTAGGCATCTGAGTGGTCTCAATGAAGATACAACCCTCATACATACCTACCTCACCAATGTGCAGCTGTCGACGACCCATGTACTTATTGGCGTCCTGCCATGCTGGGTCATCCCTAAGCTGACGAAGCTGGTGTGGGTGAGCAATACATACGTAGTAGTCTCCATTAATACGTGGAGCATTATTTGTAGAAAGGGTCTCAACGGCATCCTTTACAGTCTTTGATGTAAACGCACTTGTTGCGCTAAGACCTGCAAGGTTAGCAGCTGTTCCACCATAAACAACATTAGGAGTCTTCAAAACTGCATCACGGAACTGATAGTCCAGTACCTGCGCCATATTAGCAGACAAAAGTTTTGAAGCGTCACCCAATACGTCCAACATAGATGTACGAAGAAGATACTCTGTAACCTGAATAGAGTTTGCTTGTTCCTTAACAGGAATAACTACCTCTGATGTAGTCATACCCTCTGGAGTAAGAACATCACTCTCCTCAAGTGAACCACCACCCGAAAGGTTGCCATACTTAGTGAACACAATAGACTTTCCACGCACTGCCTGCAAATCACGTTTCACCTTAGCGAACTGCGCAAAACGCAAACGTGGCTGAGCCTGAAAGAGCACCTCCTTTGAGTAGAAATCACGAACTGCCGCTGGAATTGATACATAACCGCCTGAGTTTGTACCTGCCGATGTTGTATCACCAAAGAACAGTCCTGCCATTGGGCACAAAAGTGCCAAAGAATAAAATAAAAAGTGTTGTCATTTTCTTTGTTTTAATACTGAATAATTAACTTGTCTGGTTAAAGAGAACCTCCACCGTAAACGTCTTCAAGATTCTTGAGCAGTGTTTCTCTGCGCTGACCAAATTCCTTCATTGACATAGACTTAGTTCCAGTATTCATAGAGCCTGCCTCTGGTGCAGGAATCCGTGGAGCTGGAGGAGGAGTAGTTGTTGGAGTAGGATTCTGTGGAGCACTCTCTGGTGTAGGAGTTGCAGGAGTGCTCATCTTAGAAGCCTGTGCCTGAATAACAGGGTCCACCACTTTACCCTCAGCCTTGTGTTCTGTGTTAGGAGAAGGATAAGCCGCACGAAGCCTAATAGATTCTTTCAAAGAAGCATCAAGTTCCTCTTTTGTCTCACCCTTAACCAAATCAGGAATACACGTAGCCGCATTCTCACTGATAATCTTGTCTCTGTACTGCTCCAGTTCATTCTTGCGTGTCTGTTCAGTTGCATTGAGAACAGGCTGGACAACCTCTTTAACTACGTTAGAAAGATTTTCCTTAAAGTCATCTTTCGTAACAAATGTTCCCTGCAACCTCTCAATAAGAGCGTCCATATCCAAGGCAGGTGTACTCTCGACCTTAACATTACCAAGATTAGAAATCTGGGTTTTCAAGTCTTCAAACTTAGAGTACAACTTTGTCTTCTCAACTTTCGCAACACTCTGAATAAACTGCTGCAACTCTGGAGTCTCTTTTACCAAGTAAGTAACACCGTTAATTGTAATACTTTCTGGAATACCAACTTTTGTGTCTACAATTTCAGCCATTTTCTTTTTCTACTTTTGAGTTTACAAATTACGTAATGTTGTTTACTTAATAAGGTTCTCGTTCAACTTCTTTGAACCGTCACCCTGCACAGTTGCCTGTGCCATCTGTTCTCTTGTTACAAGAGGTGCCGATGGGACACCATCATTAACGAACTCATCCTTAACCAATTTCTTGGTAGAGTCAGCTATCTCGTGCATAGCCTCTGGATTCTGATTACCTTCCATAATTAATAAAATTAGTTGTTAAACTTAAAATTAATGTCTTTTACTTTGCAAATATACTAAAAGTTTTTCTCTTCTAAAGAATTATTCCTCATTTTCTCCATTATCAGGAGTTTCTTCTCCGTCAATAACCTCCTCATTATCTTCTTCGTCAGGAATTGGAGTTCTATCTTCTTCCTCTTCGTCACCCTCATCAGAGTCACCCGTCATTTCATGGAGAGCTTGACTAATTCGAGCTTGAAGTAAACCTTGTTCGATAGCATCTTCATCAATCTCTTCAAGAAGTTCAGGAATATTCTGTTTACCCATTCTCTCCATGATTTCTCTACGAGAACTAATCTTCATGTTAAGCTCCATTTGCGCCCTATTAAGTTCATCGGTTCTATCTTTTGGGAAACCGAAAGCAAATACAGGCTTAATCATATTCTCTTCAAGAAAATCAGGCTCCTGTTTAAGAAGTTGTTTTAACCTCTTATTCTCAGGGTCCTTAACTTTAAGAATCCGAAGAATCATTGAGTTAACCTTAATGATACCCTCACCATAAGTCATAGCCTTGATATTTGCCTGCTGCATCAAAGGATGGTAAGTTATCTGTAGAGCCGCGGCACTTGTATTACTGATAGCTTGTATCTTACCAAGCGCATTTTCAGGAACGTCTGAAAGTTCGTGAAGTGCCGTCTTTAAGTCCTTAGCATAATTAACTGTAGCTGATAAATCTACATCAAGACCCAGATTGAACACATTAGCTTCCGCAGGAAGACCTGACCAAATTTGTCCAAGTCCTTTTTTCAAAGATTTAGCTGAGGCTCCTGTTATTACGGTGGTAGGTGTAACATGATAATCAATAACCGCTTTTTAATTGCTGCATTAATTCATTGTACACCTTATTAATCTTCAAAATATCATTTGCATCAGACTTTCCATAGTAGCCTGACGAGTTAGGCTTGTTCTTTATATGTACAATAGGAATAAAACCGTATGGATTCTCATATTCCTTTTTGGTCATACTTAGTAACATTATCACTATTAATAGCCGCGTCCTTTTGATACCACGTTTCCACTTTATCATTAGTCCACTTTTGAACAAATAAAGTGTACTCATTCTCGTTAGATTTCCTATCGAGTGGTTGTCTAACCATAAAGGACTCAACCTTGTTAAAATCCCCATTCTCAAAAGTAACGAAACATTGACGGCTATCAAAGACTGTAACCCTACAATACTTTTCTTCCTCAATCCAATCAACACCGAGCCATACATCACCTGTGATACCACCCATTTGTAGTATCTCATAAGAAAGCTGCAATTTATTAGACTTACCCCAATGGTACATCATAATTTCCTCCGCAAGTTTTTCAGTCTCCTTACTAATCTGTGTAGAGTAGTAGTTCTGCACATGAAAAGTAAAAGCCTCATCACCCAAGAGGAACATATTTACTTTATCTATGAAAGCCCGAACATAATTAAAGGACAATAATCCGTCATTAAAATCCTTATAGTGCAGACCCTCATAAAATTTCCAATACAGGTAATACTTAGTTATTCTATCGAGTTCCCAAGTATTATCTTGCACAATATTCTGTAATACGAATGAACGCAAAGCAGTTGTGCCTTCACCCAGTTGCCTACTATCTTGGTTCCAGTGGGTTGACCCAGTGTAACCTGCGTAACCATTTACTCCCATATTTTATCTGAATTTATTGCGATGTTTATACATTTTGAAACGTAACCCATAACATAGGCATACGTCTCATCATTATCTTCTGTAAGGTGCATTCCAATTCTCTCGAGCAAGTCACAAGTAGAATGAAAAGCCTCATGTGTAAGTGTATCTATGGCTGGTTTTCCATTAAACACGATTAAAGAGTACGCTGACTTTGGTTCTTCTCTTAAATTAGCCTTAATAACTACTCCCAAAATATTCGGGCTAAGGGTAATGTCATTTCCGTTAGCATCTACGAAAGTCTTAGTAATTTCGTCTATCTCCTTTGTAGAAGCTACGACAATACTAAATGGAAAAATGTCTGGATAAAATGTCTTCATATTACGTATTGTAAGAATTTCTTTTAATTGCCTGCATAGTAGAAGTTATCTCCCCATAAAGAGGATTGTCTGTAACCTCCATTTCATTTTCTACCTCTTCCTCCGAATTTGCGGCCATACACATGAGAGCACAACTGTCCACAAAGTCATCGAAATATCCGTCAGACTTTTCACAAACCATATAGGCTCCGTTGAAGTACTTTTGGCAGTTCTTAATTTGCTCCTCGAATTTCATGTACTCCGTAGTGGCACGAACTTGCTTGTTAGCAGGAACAATAATATGCCTTGTTTGTATCTCAGAAGTGAAGTTAAACCACATATCCGATTTACTCTGTGGTGTAAAAGTATAAGGTACAATATCCACATACTCTCCACAAGCGTACATTAATCGGTCCACTACAGCTTTACCAACACCCGTATAGTCCGCATACAGAGTTGTTATATTAAACTCCACAATACAGTCCATGATTACATGATGTTGTACCTCGTAGTCAAGTCCTCCAAGAGCAACCCATGCCAAGATTTGTTTATGGCATCTTTCGTCACCCTCATTTTCAATAACCTTTGCAATAGTTAAGACAGTTTCCGCAGGAGATTTACCAATGTCCATACCTGCAATAACCCTATCCTTAATACCCGGCATTTGAAAACCGAGTTTCTTATTAATAATACGATTGTAGTCTTTATCCGTTAAGAGCATACCACTCTCCAAGTCCCAAATCAGAGCATAAGCAAGTTTGAACGCCTGTGAATCTTCACCCCAACGTTCCTTTTTACGCATAACGTCAGCCTCATAATTAAGGTGGAATCTTTTACCGTCCTTTTTGAACTGCTTACGTCTATCTATGATAATGTCCTTGTAGTTAAACTCAAAGTGGTTACGAATGCGAGGGTCTTTTACTTTTCTGTCAAGCTGTCTATTATGTTGTATCTCGTAATAAAAGTGGTTCTTAAACATACCTGTTGTTCCCACTTTAACAAGCGTTCCTCCTGTGGCAGAAAGCATTGGCTCGATAGACTTACTTACAATAAGGTCATCTACATCTTGAGCCTCCTCAACAATTACAAAGTCATAAGTCTTGGACTCAATCTTAGACTGCTTACTTGCAACTTGTCCAGCAAGATATGACCCATTACTCAATTTAAGTCTAACGTTACTCTCCAAATAAGTATCAATGTCTGGGTCCTCCAATACCATTTCTGCATTAGCCGAAGTTAACCTCGTTAATGCTCGAGAGTACGTTGTGGTAACTTGGTCTGATTGTGGAGCAAAAAGTCCCACCCTAAAACCAGTCTTAAACTGTTCTAAGTCAGGAATAATATTTCCAAGAGCCGGCAAAATAACGCACAAAGTGTCTATTACAAAAGCAATAGTCTCTGATTTACCCGATTGACGTGAGAACAACATCGTCTTTACATCGCCCGAAAAAGTAATAACTGAATATATAAGAGCATAGGCTGCAACCTCTTGGTAGTCGTACAAAGAAACTCCAGTTAAGATTTTGCCAAACTCCATAATCTTAGAAGTTATCTCATGGGCATCAAATGAAACAGTCTTTCCTTTAAGAATGGAAGCCATTTCATCCGTGAATTTCTCTCCGTCAGTAGGAAAGACAAACCCTTCCGCTTCTTTAGTCTTCTTTCTTGGCATTTCTTATGTCGTAATCAAATGTTCCTTTTTCCTGCTTATAATTAATGAGGCTCAATAAAGCACCATGTAAAGGTCTGTATATTGAACTCTCCGTAGTATCTACCCAACAATTAGGTGTCTCATAGAGCCTAATATTAGTAACCTCAACACCGTCTTTCTCTTTATCAAAGAAAGTCTTCGTAATGGTGAATAATTCAGAGGCTATGTTCTCAGCAGATGGGTTGTAGTCACCTGCATTTCCAAGACCCATAATGTAAAGTCTCCAATTATTAGCCTTACAGAGATTAATTAGGTCTCTATCCATAGGGTTAAGCAAGCAAGCGTGGTCTAAGTGTTCATCAATCCATGTACCAAGAACTCTTTTAATCTCCTTAAAGTCTATGGCATATCCAAGAGCAAGTTTCTTGTCATAGGTAAAAGTAACTTCCACTTTGAAACGGTGTCCATGAAGATTAAAGCACTTAACCTTCTCATTCATTACCCTATGGGCTGCATCAAATTCAAATATACGTGTTATTGTATTCATCTTCGAGAATATTGAAATCTGTCTCTAATAATTTGCGAAAAATATTGTCCCTTACTATCCGAACGTACAAACTCCGTCCATATATTTGGTGGAACCTTATAGTAAGTATAAACCCACCGAGGTCTATTTATAAACGTCATCTGTAATTCCCGTTTCTTACGGTCATACGAAGCCGTGCGGATATTTGAGGAGACTATATTCATTCTGTAAAGATACAAAAATAGGCAGGTGCCGTTTCCGACATCTGCCTACAAAGATACTAAATTACATTTATAAGAGCAAAATTTTCTACTTTTTAGTTTTCCTACCTCTTACAGGATAAGCTGGAATCCCCTTAGTAGGTAAATTCATAATGCTCTTACCTGCATCAACTTTCGTTGGTGTAGATTTCTTAGTAGCTGGCTTCCTACTAACCTTTTCTGTTATACCACCACTAAATATCTTAGACAAAGCACCTGCATATTTTTCTTCATTAGACTTTTCATTCTTTCCACCAAAAATTTATATATCGTCCATTATAATGAACTCCGGATACAAGATTTTTCAATGATTTTCTATCACCAGTCTTATAAATCTCTATACCTCCAGTCGAAGTACGGTGCATTCTAAGACCCAATTTCTTTAACTGAGCGTCCACACTTGTAGCCGTTACTATCTTGCTATCTTTTGATGTAGCTTTCTGAGTAGTAGTCTTCCTACCTCTTGTAACAGCATGAGGACTCCTCCTACCTGACTCCTTATAGTCTATTTCTCCTTTTTGAGGCTTATAAGACATAACTGACTTTATTGCCTCTTTTTGAGAGACTCCAGTTTGCTCCATAATATCTTTGGCATCTTTTATCTGCTTTGCAGACATTTTACCCCACTCCGATTTCTTCTTACGCTCCTCAAGTTCTTTTCCAGCACCCTCTTTCTTAGCAGCGTCCTTTTTATCAGCAGCCTCATACTTTGCAGTATGCTCCTTTACCGTAATGGTCTTACCTGACTTAGTGCGTCTCGTGTAAGTCCTAACTTTCTTCTCAGCTCTTATTTGTTTTATTTATTAAACAATATACAAACCGTTAAATTTACAAAGCAAATAAGCTCACTTATAAAAGTGGCATTTTCTTTCCAACCTTTTACGACAAATACAAGAGGAAATATAATCCACAATAGCAGCCAGTAGGGACTTAATAAAAAGACAATTACCTGACTAACTACTCCAAAGAGATAACCCCCAAAGTAATGGATAACTTTATTCTCACTTCTATAAAGTGGACTTGCACCCACAGAGAGTAAACCTCCTGTAAGCGCAAATGATAACCACCTAAGATGTTCAGGCAATACGTCCACCACAGAATACCCGAGAAGAGCCGAAGTAATTATCACCCAAAGAACAAATAGTTTAACTCCCGAAATATAGCTGAAACTACTCACGCTATCTGGTAGTTCCTTTGCCTTACGCATATTCAGAATAGCGTAACCTGCACTTATAAGTAAAGCAACAGTTGCTAATATATCTTTCATTAAGATACAATAATGTTTATTAATCTCCTACACGTTACAAAGATAATAATTATTCTTCAATAAATAAGAGTACTCTCTAATAACTTTTAGCTTACGGGTAAGATTTCCTACCCCAAAATACTTACAGAGTTCTTGCATCAGTTCAAAATTTACTGACCCCTTACTATAAAAATAAGTGCGTATTTTCTTACCTCCGAATTTCTTTCCTTGTTCAGAAGCAATAAACTTAGCTACTCCTCCGTACTTCTCAGTTATAACATTACGAAGAAGCTCTTTAACCTCTGTCATTTCGACAGCTCTCTTTTCCTTTTCTATGTTTGGCATACCTTATAAAAGTAAAATGATTAATATAACAACGTAAAATAAAGTGGTCCAAAAGGTCTTACGTGTCATAAGCCATAGGAGTCCAAAGATTACAACGAACAAAAGTGTCATTTTATTGTCTTGTAAAATGTAAACATCGTAGCCTTTCCCTCTAACATTTCGCACACAGAGAAACCTTCTTTAAGTTTGAGTTTAAGAACTCTACGTACCCCTGAGCCAACATAGTCGTTCTCAAAAATAGAAACATTACTCTGAGTGCTCTGTTTATACCCATAATCCAATAGTTGTTTTCTTAAAGTATAAGCGTTCTCTCCAAAAAGTCTAAATGACAAAGATACGCCAACTTCCACAGAGTTATACTCGATAGCCACAGGGCATCTGTAAAAGTCATAGTAAACTTTTCCGCCCTCGTATGTTATAGGAGACACCCCACAATCGCTTTCAATATTCTCCTTAGTGAAGAAAGGTGCTCCAACAAAAGATGAAAGATAAGGCGGAGTAAGTAGCAATTCTTGTCGAGCTACATACACGTCCTCTGTATCTTCTTGTGGGTTATACACTTCCTGATGGTCCGCAGGTGCTTGTGCAGGGATAGTATCTTGTGCAAAAGCATACGTTCCTGCTGTTAATAACATAAATACTAATAACTTCTTCATATCTTTTACTTGTTTAAGGGAGGAGTTACCCTCCCTGATTAATTTATTCTTCTGTTTCAATTTTAATCCAACGGTCAAGTTTGTAAAGACCCTCTTCTCTACCAAGAATAATTCCTTTATCAACTTTTGCAACCGTCTTACGATGGAATTTGCCATCATAAAAGACCTTAATCTTATCACCAACTTTTAAGTCAGCCTTATAGCATAAATCCTGTGGTGGTACCAACCCTAAGTTATCAAATAATATTGTTAGTATCTGGGCGTTCTCAGCAGTATTTGCAAGAGCCTTTTTGTTGTACTCCACATATCGGTCAGTCTTATCAGGCTCCTCAAGGAGTTCCTCCATAGATATTTTTCCTGCTGCGTATTTCATTATCTGATACATAGCCTTCTTATGCTCAAATAACAGAACTTCTAAGAGGAAAGGTACAGCATCAATCCACCTGCCGTCAACTTCTATTTTATTACCTTGTAAGCAACCTACCTCTTTGTATTGTGGACATAAAGTGCCTACAAATTTAGGAGCTATTTTCTTAACTTCAAAGGTTTCTTCCACAGTAAGTTTCTCAAGCTCGGCAATAAACTTTGCGTATCTGAGTTGTCTTCTCTTCCACTTAGTAACAAGATTATTAGCTTTGCGCTTCCACCTTGTAAATGGAATCATGTCTGGGAATTTAGTAGGGTCAAAGTCCACTGTCTTAGATTTATACCCTTGATAGTAGATAACACTTTATGCCTGCACTGCTCAAAGTCGATGTAGTTCTCATCACGTGCAGCCTGTTCACGTGCTTTCTCTTCTTCACGTAACTTCATAAACTGCTTACCTCTTTCATAAGAAGCTCTTTCCTCTTCGGAAGAGAACACTCTAATAGGCTTCTTGAACCATTCTCCCAATTCTTTTGGAGTAGGGATGCCCTCCCATGGAGTCTCAACCATTTCATAAGCCTTTTGAGAATCCTCCACAATAAATCCGCTTTCAGATGTACAAGATATTCTGTAACCTCTAAAGGATAACTTATCTTTTTTCAAAGTGCAATCTTCACCCGGAAACTTATCCTTTAAGTACCTCTGGTATGTAGTCATGGGGAACTTCATTGTAGGCAAATCCTCAATGCTTAATTCAGATAAGTCTTTGGCAATACGCTTCAAAGTCTTCTTAACTGTGTCCACCTTATAAGTAACACCATTCTTTACAGTGTACTCCTTACCGTCAACACTATGATATACCTTGAGCACCTCAGAATCTATACATCTGATTGCAGGCTTTTCAGTTGCCTCAACTTTCGCAACCCCGATTACTTTCTTTACATAATCTTTGAGTTCAAGTTGTCCTTGCTCATTGAGTAATGAAATAACCTCAAGTTTACCACCCTGTTTTTCTATGAGTGAAGAAACGTACTTCTTTTCCTTATCTAAGTCTTGTTTGTTTGTGAAACGTGTTCTATAAGACTTTAGCGTGCTGATGAATTTCTTTGTTTCCATGTCGATTAGTTTTTAGTGTTCATGAATCTTTCTAATACTCTGCCGTCATTAAGGGGCAAGTGCATATCCTTTGAGATACCCTTTAGGGTTTCAAGGTGTCCTACAAAAGGACTCTTCATATAGGAATTTGCCCATCGAGTAATATCTTCCTCTAAAGGAGTTCCTCCATAAAAGGTTTTATACTTTACAGAGCCATTGTTTTTCTCTATATAACCTTTGTTACATAGGTAATCCATAACTAACTTTGCACCAAGTGCTTCTCTTAAAGAACGTAGGGTTTTCAAATCCAATACGTATTAACTGCTTAACTTCTTGTAGTTTCATAATTATTTTCTTATAAAATACTCTATCATTGAATGAACAAGTATATAATGAGTATCTGTTTGCTGACATTGCTCTGCATAAGGATTCGGAATATCCAATAGTAGCTGTTCATATAACGTTGGAAGATTTGCTTTTATTTTCTTAAGGAGATTTTTATATGAGCACTTCCTTGCACCTCTCATAAGAACCTTCCACTCGTCAAAAGTGACATCTGCACAACAACATTCGTATCTCATTAATCTTTCTTAAAACCGTTCTTACTTAAAAAGTCGTCAACTATGTTGTCCACATCTTCATCACTATCTCCAAATTTCTTCTTCAATTTAGAGAAGATTACCAGCTTTAGAGCTTCGTTTACTAATGAAGAGAATATCTCATTATTAGCTATAACAGCTGCAAGTGAAGAAATAATATCTTCCTTGTTACCCATTATTATTGTAGCAACATTATTCTCTAAGTTATCATCGCTAACAACGGCAAGGCAGCATCTGCCATCCTCTGCACCCCAATTTAGGAATGCTTCTTTAAGTGTTTCGTCCATAATTTTTAGTTTTTAATTGTTTATATTTCTGTGTACATTGAATCTAATTTATTACTCTCTTTAAGGTTTCCAAGAACATCCTCCACCGTGAAAGGAAACTCATATCCAATATTTCTACTTCCTCCAGCATAGGTGCTAACATAGACAACTTTTTCACTGTAAGGACTGTCTATATACCACCTATAAGGAACTTCGGCAAATCCAACATTAACCGCCATATTACCACGTCTTACGTGAATGTAGTCTATCAGTTCGCCCTCCTTTAAGCAATGGTTAACGGCATAGACTTTACAGCCAGCTTTCTTTAGTTCCTGAGCAAAGCTCATCAGCTTATCATGATTATTCTTCATCCTGCGCAGATAAGCGTTCATATAATCTCCCATAGTCCTTAAAAATGAAATTCAACAACTGCCCTTACATAAAACACGTGTCCTACTTCCTTACTCATGGCTTCTTCCATCAGCCAATTAATAAGTGGAACACTACAATTAAAGTACTCCGAGTAAATCCGATAATTAATGTTATTAGTACGTGCCTTCCTTAAAGCCTTATAGTACGCAACTTTGCCAATATCCTTTGGTGTAAGAAGATTAAACGTGAGTTTTACCTCATCTAAAAACTTCTCCAAATACTCTGTAGGCTTGTTAAGGAGAATCAATTTGTTTCCCTCTAACTTAAAACACTCTTTCGGAAGAACCTCCATAAGTTCGTTCAGGTCTCTTTCAAGAGAATTTGAGTGCTCATACCAATCACACCCTGAAAAGACCTAATGCTTAGACAAATCAGGGGTAAAACCCTTCTCTTCGTCAAAAATCTCAAATAATTTACTTCTCATAATTTATTTCTTAAATATGAATTTTACCTCTGGAAAGAGAACTTTTCCGTATTTCTCAACATACTCTTGAAAGTCTTTCTCACTAATAGGGTCATTAGAATCTCGCCAATTAAAGACTACCTCATTCTTAAAATCATAAAAGATATAATTCATTGAAAGAATGCCGGCATCAAGAACGCTTATAGCCATTTTTTGACGTCTCTTTAGAGAGGCTATTTTGTTATTATATTCCTCTATTATTTCTGCTTTCCTTTTTGCCACCCTTTCCATGTGGCGTTCAGTCTTACGGAGCAACAAATTTTCTTCTGAATAGTAACCCTGAGAGATTCTTTCTTCAATTTCAGTTAGTTGCTGCTCTGACAGTGCAGTATCATCGAAAGGTACAGGCTTATGGACATATAGGTTTATCCAGTATGGGTCTACCCACTTGTTTCCAGTCATTCTTTCGAGCAAAGCAATAAAATCATCAGCGTGCTTTTTCCACCGCTTCAAAATGCCAAGTGCATTAAGCTGATAAGCGAGGAACTCTTTTTCTTCTGATGCTATTAAAAGCTGATGATATTCTTCCTCATTAACACGGAATATCTCCATTGCTTTTGAAGGTTCTAAAGTCTTTAAGTAATAGGAGCCATTCTCGATTGGGAGAGTAAATCTTCCCTCGAAATTACAGTTATCAAGGTCAAGATATGGAACAACAGCTGGAAAGAATTTCTTAACGAAATCTACATCATTGCCACTATAACTGAATATCCAACGACCTTTCTCACAGTATTGTCCTTCTACTCTATATTGGAAATTACACACTCCATCATTATTTCTATCACTAAGTCTTATAAAAAGTCTTGTACGATAATTTGGTTTATCAGCTTCTGTAATCCAGTCTGATACAAAACTTAAACAATTAGTATTCATAATCTTATTTGGTTTGAAATACTACTTTACCATTGCCATCTCGTAATTGGAAGCTAAGTTCTATCTTTTTATATTGCTCAGCAATAATCTGTAACTTCTCATGCACGTCATCTGTGCTTTCAGTAATAGTTGCATATATTAGCTTTGTTACAGGAACACCACCGCTTAAATCAAACGCTTTATATGTCTTTCACCACGCCATTTAGTGTAAACGTAATATTTTATCTTGTCCATATCATGTGATTTAATCCCATTACTACTCCATCCCACCATGCAAAAAATAGGAACATTATCTTAAATGTAATCCAAATAATGACTACTGTCCACAGGGACGACCATATAAACCGATAAGGGTAAATTAAGCGATATTTGCCAAATTTTCCTTTGAAAAAATTAATTACTTTGTCTAATGTGCTCATTTTATTCGTCTTTTAATCATTTTATATTTTCCTTTGATGTATTTACAGAAATACCATCCTTTTGATGTAGCCTTTTTCAGTCGAGCGACTTTTTGCTTGGTAATGCCATAGTAAAAGTACGCTGTGTTACCGATTACGATTTTAAGTCGCTGGGAATCTACATTGTACTGTATAGCATCAATAAAACTGCTTTTTACTTTAATTATCTCCATTTTCGTAATATTTAGGGTAATATTGCTTAAATAACGCTTGTACTTCGATGTAGTAGTTTTTTCCTGCTTCACCAAAGCAACGGAGTATATCCGATTTCTCTTTTAGGTCATTGAGTTGGACATCGCTAAGATGCTTTCGCTCATGGAATAAGTAAAGATAATAATCTACTGTGTCGCTGAGACCATCGAATCTCGTTTGACGTATTGCTTGTAAACTCATATCTTAGTTGTTTAATCTTTCCTCTTCAAATATCTCCCACATATCGCCATCAATGTAGCTCTTTTTACATACGCTTGGAGTATTGTTCAGTTTCTCTGCTACATATTCAGCTACTTCACGTACCTCATTATTATATGCTCGCTTAGTAGTTGGAGCTGGTTGCTTCTTGAGTTCATCCATCTTCTCACTTGCATACATATTAGCTCTCATAGTTCTAAAATCTTTTGGAGTGAACCTCCTACCAACGTATCTCTTAATGAACTTTGTCAGTTCATACGCTGTGACTTCTAAAAATGTTTCACCGTCTGCAACAGTAGAAAGCACTGCTTTTATCTGCTTAGCAAGTACGCCAGTTACTTCAAAGCTATTTTCAACACTTTTCTTACCAATAAAGTTGATAAATGCTTTACCACGCTGTACTTGTATGTGGCTTGGTAAAAGTGTGGTTAAGCCATAGGTCTTGACAAACTCTGCCTCTTTCTTAGAATTAGGGTGTGGGTTAGTCATATATCCTTCGGAACTGTTTTCATTGCCGATACGGATACCCGTGTGCATCATTAACTTGCACGCTAAGGCACATCTTGCTGTATCAGAAACGTAGTTACCACGCTCAATCATGCCATCAAATTTCTTATCAAGCATCTCAAACTTTGCTGCTAACTTAACGGCACGTTTTTGTTTGTCGTCAAATCCTGCGTTAACAGACTTTGCAAACACGTACCCCTTATTATAAATTCTAATTATTGTCATTTCCGTACAAATTTAGCGTTACACCACTTCTTAGCTGCTTCAACCACCTCTGTCACACGTGTTGAATATACCAAGTCTTCCTTTTCAGTCCCAAACGAATAATCATTCTCGTCCATGTTTACTGTAAGGTATCTAATAACAGGGTACTCGCTATTCGGTAGATAACGTTCTACTTCAAACGAATCACCATTCCAATGTCCTTTCACACCTAACTTTCGCATCTTGTTGTAAAGAATAGAAACCTTATGACAAAATCTTTTTTCACTTGCAGACAAGTCTGCTATTGGTGTACCTCCTGTTATGTAAGCAGGGTCAAATGGTTCTAATAGAGAACCCAGTTTTTGTAAGCTGTTAGTTTTCATATCTGTTGCTTATTTTTGTAATTTCATGTTACAAAGATAGTCATTTCTATTATAATAACCAAATAAAGCAGCGTATTTTAAGTTATTTTAATAAAAGTGACTAATACACATGAAAACTAAACATCAGTTAAGCATTCTGTTAATTATTGTTAGCATAATAAAGGTAACATATACACTACCTTTCAGCACCACCTCGGCAATAATTTATTAGTATTTATATATCTCTTATATACTATATAATATTATAATACTATTGTCCACACGCTCATGTTCACATCTTTCATTTTACACATTAAATATACACAAAATTCTATGTTTATCCAAATCATCTCACTTCATGGGTATGTAATTTCACACAAACTTCCAAATCACACTTTTATCTCGATTCTTACCTCCAAATCTCACAAAAATTACCCTACACACACTTCTCTCACACGTCTTCTCACTTAATGGGGGGTGTCTCCTCTGTCATTTTAATAGCACTAACAAAATACAGGCGTCTAATCTACCGTTCTTATAAATGTGGACTACCCAAATCGACCCCATACAGAAATCCCATTTAAGGGTACCCCTATTTCAGCTAAATTGTTTTTCGTCTGCGCTAAAATAATCCTTATAAGTGATATTATAAAATCCGAAAACGCATTGGGGAAATTCCTACCCTCGCCTAAATTCGTCTTACGCACTTACTCCTTACCATATATTACGCTTACTTATAATCTTATAACCGCTAATATAATCTTTACCGCAAATTAGGGAAATTTTTTTATTTAGTTTTTACTTTACATATCTAACTACCTATTCACGCTTAATGTTATTTTTAGCTTACTTATATTTACCGCTAACTTAGTTACGCTATTATATATTATTGTCTAACCTATAATTAATATTATTTACCATAAATACTTTTCCTTTTTATTATAATCTTACGCTACGTATATATCCATAGAGCAAACAGATAGGTATTATCTGCGACAAAAAAAGTGACATCTTTTTTTAATATAAAATAAACGCTACTATAATATATACCTTATTATATACACGTACATATACCTAACTATAAAAACGCTACTTACATAACCGCCATTTACAGAAATCTAATTTGCGGAATCTAATTTGCGCTAAAATAAAAACTGTCACTTCGTTTCCAAGTAACTACATATATCTAAATACAGAATATAAACCGCTAATTAGAATCTACGTGCAGAAATATCTACTTACAGAAAACGCTAAGTAATATAACTGAATCTAATTGCAGCAATTAAAATTACCTACGCACAATTAATCTAATCTATTATACACAGATAAATAATCTACATACAGATAGCTACGTACAGAAATATAAAACGCCGTAATTAAAAACTAAACTATCTACGCACGTAATTAATCTAATTATAGAAAACGCTAAATAAAATCCGTATTAAATAAGTAAACCTAATTGCGGAAATTAAAATCACTAATTAAATCTGTGCACTTTAGTTATCTATATAATATAGTTACACTAAATTAATCTACGTAAAATAAATGCCGCACTTAAATCTAAGTAATTAAATACAAATAACCTAATCGCTACAATAAAATACGCAGTTAATTATCTACGTATATAATAAGCCACAATAACTCTAATTAGAAATGCGCAGCTAAATAAGAAATTAGATAAACGCCGCAATTAAATTACTTAAATCTACTTTTGCTAATTAGCCGTAAATAAAATACGCTATTAAATAAAATCTATTTGCGCTATTAGAAAATCTAATTACATCAAAAGCTAAATTACGCTAACTAATTCTATCTACCTGTATCTAATTAGCTACCTAATCTAAATAGGTCTGTCCCTTACCTACACATTAGGGTTACACATACATAAATATGTAGCTGCACACTATTCATATCCATAACGTGTATTACTTATGTTATTTATATAGATAATTTGTACACATTTACTGCCGCAATTTGGTTTCTTTTTTTACGTGTTTCTTGATTATCTGTGCATTTATTCACTCATTTATATAAATGAAAGTCCAATTTTTTTACGCTTTTTCTATTGGTTACATATATTATCCTACATTATAACCGCCCATTTGGAATCCTTTTCACATAAGAGAAATAACCTTATTTTATACCTACCGAAAAATCAGTCCAATTTATGTCCAAAAAATAGGCCTCTAAAAATACAAAAATTAGGTTACATATATCTAACCTATCCACAGAGACAAAAAATAGGACTACTCTCTCGAGCAATCCTACTTCCCATGAAATTACAAGTCCACACGCCTGTGGAGAACACAATATTCATTATAGCCACATTAAGATTATGTGTTTACAACAGTCCAATCACACGCAAATATATCTTCCATACAGGGAATCCACGCAGTAGCAATTCCTGTAACCTTATCATATAACAAAACTTGGTTAAGGTAATTAACCCCGATTTTTCCTTCGCCAATTACTTGTTTTGCCTCGTCACTTAGAGAGGACATCTTAGGAACAATATCAGGCTCAACATGAGTAGTTACTTGCTTGAACACAACTTTTTGGTCATCTTTCCAACCTTTCCTACGCAGCACAAGACCCAACTTGAGAGCCTCAACAGCAAGCCCAAAAGACATAGTAAAGTCCTCATTACTGCAAGGTAAAATCCTATGTCCCAAATCTTAGAGTAGTCAGACATGACTTTCTTTTGCAACCTAAGTAAGAGTTGCTGCATTGGGTTTTCTACTACCTCCTCAAAGGAATCCGACTCAATAAAAGCGGAACATTTGCTTACGTTCGTGTCAAGATTGTCTTTCTCAATAGTCAACCTTTCCGCATAGTTATTAGCTGGACGATAATATTTCTCAAAGATATTCTTAGGTAAGAACTCAGAACCTCCATCCTCGTAAATAACTTTGTAACCGTCCTCTCGATTTGTACAACGAGGAACAGCTCCGTCCTTAAGATAGATTACTCCTCTTGCTCTCCATGCTGGAGCAGCCTGTACTTCTTTTGTACCAATGTATTTCTGCATTTTATAAGTATTTAATTAAACCAATCCAATGTTGTTTCTCCTTGATAACCTTTCTCCCAAATGAACCAAGCATAAGCTAAGGCAGAATTTGCTCCTCCAAAGTCACCATTCATACCACACTTTAGCCTTGATGAACTAACCCATATCTTTTTAGGAGGATATTTCTTGAAGAACCCCTTTTTTTGTTTGCCCTCAAAGAAACTGCACTTTCAAGAACATAGCAACCTTTCGCCCTTTAGGTACTATTTGGAGGGCCTTATTCAGAAACTCATTTGCCAACTTGTAAGGAGGATTCGTAATAATATCTCCTTTCCAAGAAGAAACCTCATCAGACAGGAAATCCTGAACTTTACCAAATCCTCGGTCAACAATATCAAAGCTATCTACCTTAAAACCATTTTCAAGCAGAACCTTAGATATATGACCCTCACCACAACAAGGTTCTAAAATAGGTCCTTTGAACTTTTCCAAACCTAACAAAAGAGTAACAGCTTTTGGGTCTGTTGCATAATAGTCCTCTGGCTGACGTTCATGTGAGCAGTGGTTGCTTGCTCCAAGTCTTCTAAATACAGGAGTATTTCTTTTTAGCTTTGGCATACATTTAAGTATATTTCGTTTCCCTCCTTTTGTAAAGACATAATAAGAACAAGAGTGTCCTTGAACCTTTCTTCATCTGGCAAAGTGATGTGTACATAAGGAAAAAGACACCTTACAAATTCGATAACTAATAAAACCTCTCTGTCGTCATCTGCATTTGCAACGATGATAGTCGACCCATCACGTATGATGTTAAGGTCTTTAATTGCATCTTCTTTTGGGAGAGCTTTTTCCTTAGCATACTCCTCAACAAAAGTACTTAAAATGTCATTTCCTTTTTCTACTAAATTTTTTATATCCATCTTAAATGATAACGTGGGTATTCGTTATTATTTCCTATGTTCGTTAAAAGAAACCTTTTTGAGGAGTAAATCCTCAATATCTACACCTCTTCGGTATAATTCAGTACAACATACTATAATTACGTCCGCAAGTTCCTCCTCTCTATGTGTGAATTGAGGAATATGTGGAGACGCACAATTATCCGCAGTAATTACCTCAGTGGTTTCTTCAAGAAGAGACTTGATAGTCTCTTTGTCGAGAGCGTCTTCATCTGTTACCATAGATATTTCCTCTATCTAAGGCTGATAAGTAAGTTCTCTTAGCAATATTATTCAAATTCATAATGTAAAGATAGTAAATAACTAATGTATTTCCAAATCAGATTACATCTGCTGATTCATAGAGTGAAATTTCCTCTTCCGTAGGATTCCTACATTCATCTACAGGATAGGTACAGGTAAAGCCATCGTTAAAGTAACCTATCTCATTATCTCTTATGTAACAGGCAGAACCCGGCAAACACCTAAAGCATGGCATAAGTACTCCAGCAGAACCTTCTAATACCTCCTCCTTGTCTGTCTCAAAGATGTGACGTATAAAACCTGTATTGTAAACCTTTATCATAACTCAATAAGTGTCCAAAGGTAAAGTTTAGAGAATACACCTTGGTCAAGAATTTTACCCCTTTCGATATTTCCAACCGCTTGGTATTCAAATTCCGCCTTGTATATCCTCAGAATTAAATTCTTATGTCGATAGTCTGTGTAATACTCATTCTCAGTATTATTTATCTTTTGCCGGCATAAAGTAAGTAAAATTACTATGTTAGCCACACAGAGTACAGCTATCAGTGAGAGCAACCCAATAGTTACCATATCTTTAACTTGTTAAGTTTATTCCCAAAAGCCCTTAGGCTGTCTATCATTGTAGGAGATTCTAAGTCAGTCGGAGACCCAAGAGCCTTAATCAATCCCTCGAGAGAAGAAACAATATACCTACAATAAGTATTCTCCTCTGTAACGTACACAATGTTAACTCCAAGGAGAGAGGACATCCGTTTTGAAAATTGTTTGTCCAAACTTTGTGAGTACCTAATAAGCTCACGAGCAAGAAAACATTTTGCAATCAGAGCCTCAACGAACTTATCCAAGTATATCTTCCTACGCAATAGTTCTTGTTGATATTGCATCTGAAAAATAAACAAAGACATATAAATCTCCTGATAAAATTCTTTTGTATATTTCCGAATACTATTATAAAGGTCTGATTTCATAACCTCCATGTTAGCTTTCTGATATTCTTGGATATTTTTCTTGAGCACCCTATACGCAGGTTTAGTACCTGACTTTCCAAGTGAAACAATATCCGCCATAATATCCTCGATAACATAAGATGCACAATCTATAGTAAATAACGGATAATAAACAGATTTCATTCTCTCCTCAAAAGGAATTTTCTCGAGGACTATTCTGTTAGCTTCTTTTTCAGTAAGTTTTTCCATAATGCTTCAAATAGATGTTTAGTTCTTCCTCCGTAGGAAACCTACAAAGTTGTAAATCTATGTGTCCCAAAGATGTTACTTTCTTAAGGAGCTGCATGCTAAGAATAGACCGCTCTTGTGCAAAAGCACGTTCTTCTTCAAGAACGGCTATGGGTTTACTTAAACGAAATAAGTAATTAGCACCTCCAAGAGCATAAGCTAAAATAACACCCTCTGCTACTATAGTGTCATTACAAGTATCATAGAGAGCTGCGAAACCAAAGAACCCGTGTTCTTTGTGGTTATTAAATCTTCTGGTAAAATCATACAACTTTTCTTTTTAGGTAATTCTCAAGTTTTGTCCTATTAATTATAGCACAATCTGCGAATTTGTTTGTAAAATACGGTACCTCTTTTCCCTCAAAGTACAGAGAACCCGGTATATAACCTACCAAAGTAGCATGTCTTGACGGAACGCTAAGGTTCCCGAGAAGTTGAAAGTAAAAGTGCCACCGATTATTATAAAGAACATTCCCATCGGGAATAACAAAAGAAACCTCCTTCTCTTTTAGAAACTCAAGGTGGTTACCTCCAGTAGCTATGTATTGATTACGTTCTGAATCGAAAAACATCTTGTATAATATTAAAGAAGTACTTTGCCTTGGGGTGTCTCTTTTCAAAAAGCTCATTAGAAATAGACATTAACCAATAAGAGATACCCTTATCAGAGGCTAAATTATTAAAACCCCAATAAAAGTACCCCTTACATTCAACGTGTAATGTCACCTTGTTGCCCCTACGGCTAATAACTAATTTTATCCATGTTTCTTCTAAAAAGAAGTGGTCACTTTCTAATGAGAGAAGTTCCCAAGGACTAATCATTTTCCATTAATAAGGTCATAAAATTCCATACGTGTTCTACCGTCCCTAAAGGCTCCACCTATCCGAGAGAAGTAACCGTATCAGAATTAATATCCTCAATACCTCGTAGCTTAACGCAAGAGTGCTCCGCCTTGATAACTACGGCTATATCATCAGTTTCAAGTAAGAACCCGAGAGTATGGAAAATCTGTTCAGTGAGTCTCTCTTGCACTTGTGGCCTACGAGAGAAGAACTCTACAATTCTATTAAGTTTGGAAAGTCCTATTACTTTCTGTGCAGGAATATACGCAATGAAAGCCTGACCTACAATAGGTAAGAAATGATGCTCACAAACAGAGTGTACCTTAATACCTCTTTCAAGCAGCATATTATCATAGGACATCTTATTACTTATTGTTGTAACTTTTGGGAAGTTCCTATAATCAAGACCCCAAAAAAGTTCACGCAGAAACATCTTAGCGATTCTCTTTGGAGTTTCCTTTAAGGAATCATCATCAAGGTCAAGTCCAAGACCCTCAGTCATTATGCTACGCATAGAAGACTTTATGAGTTCCTCTCTATCTTGAACGTCTAATAACTTTTGTAATGTAGGAGTTTCTACTCCAAGAAAAACAAGATGTTCATGCACCTGCTCTCCGAGAGAGCCATTTGTTTTTGTTGTATCTAAAGCCATATTATAGTTTATTAAATTCCGATAATACATCATCTGGTAATCCATTAGGAAATACCTTGGTTAATAATGAATGAACGTCTCGCAAGGAAACCTCCCTATCATTAAAACCACGTGTACACACAAAAGTGTCTGGAGCACTCTGACATTGTTGTGAAGTAAAGGCTATGGATATGCTTTTGGTTACATCATAAAAATGTACCATGTTGTCTTTTTCAACGCCAGTAGTTCCCTCTTGTATTGTGTACTGTTGTCCTAACCTGTCATATATAAAGACAGAAGTTTTTATTCTAACTATCATAGACACAAAGATAACAATAAAGTTTCAACCTCGCAAATCACTAAATAATCATCTGACCATACAGAACGCAAATTCTCATCATAACCATTTAGGTAATATCCTTTCTTCTTAGGGTCTGAAAGAGGAGAAACCTCAAAATTTCTATGTGGTAGAGAACGTGGAGCCTCCTCTTGGAGATTGAGAGAATCTATAAAACTTGGGTCTGTACGTTCTTCACTAATGTTTCTTATTATATAAGGACCCGTACCATAGGAAGTCCTTACCACCTGACCAACATATAACATAATTATTTGTTATTAAATAGATAGGCTTCTACACTAACTAATCTACCCTTCCTATCTCTTTTGTGACCTCTGAATCGGAAACAGTCGTCTCCTGCTAAAAATTTGTCCATTGCACGACTGTCAGATAATACAAGACTAATAATTGCCTTATTGTACAGAGCGTCTTCCTTTTTATGACACTCAAAATATCCTCCGTTCAAGCAGGAAAGTAACGTCTGAATTACTGCTGTTCTCCGAATGTCATAAACCTTAATGTTCTCTGGCGTTACCATTATCCTTTCTTTTTCATAATTTAATAAGATATAAACACGTGCCTAAAGAAAGGTAGATAATATATTCGTAGCTCTACCGAGTAACCCTTTATACGTAAAAACCTTGCAGCCACTTCTAAGGAAGAGAACTCAAAGGCAGCACTTATGCCTCGACGCCCATAGCAAGAAAGGTATCCATGACGCCCTTTCTTTATACTCTTTTTGATTCTACGAATATGCCTTATGGTTTTTCTACGATAGAGATTTTTCTCATATAGGCGAGCCACGTATAATAAAAGTTTATTGTTCATAGTTCTTCAATTTCAAATTCTGTTTTAGGAACTCTACCTGTCATATATAAATGATAAGCCTTTAAGGTAGGAAAAGAACTTTACGTATTTCTTGTAAAGTCTTCCTTGCTCATTAAGAGAGATATACACAAAAGTATCTGTTCCATTTAATACATTGTTCTTTGTCAGATAAACTTTACCTGTTTTTTTGACAAGTTATTTCCGTTACAAGTGGGTTGGTAATATAACCCACTCGCTTTATATTTAATTCTGTATGGTTTCATATCTCATTTTTGTAGTATAAAATCACTTTTTAGATATACATCCTACCTCCTCCATTAGTTCAATGACTTTATTAATATGAATTTCACTTCCATGATATACAAGAATTATCTCACCTCCAGTACACATTGATATATTTGGTTCTTCATATTGAAAATCTCTGAACACCAACTTTCTTTCGATTGCTTGTAAAGCGAAAGAAAGTTCACTTTCTTTGTCTTGTGCTCTTTTTACAAGTTTTCTTAAGTTCATAAGCCTAATGCCTTTTTAATTTGTTCCCGATAATCATCATTAGCAGCGTCCATAGCTTCCTCCAATGTATCGTACCATTGAGTTGGCTTTTCATATTCAAACGCAAATGTGTATCGTGGTTCCTCAATTGAGGCTGACTTAAATACATGATAAGTTTCTCCCTCTCCCAAGAAATCAGCAGGTGCTACTAACCCCTCTTGTGACTCCCTAAATAAAAGGTGAAGTTGCTCAAATACACTATCATACCCTGCCTCAAAAGCGTACCTAATGTCATCGAAATTAAAACAGGCTTCATCTGTAAAGCATGGAGCATCGTCTCCATTTACACGATAAAATTCTTTCTCCGCATATTCTCCAGCTAAATATTCCTTATTCATAATTAACTATCTATTAGTTCAACTATTTCATCTAATGTTAGTTCCGCAAACAAGCCAAGAAATACCTCCTGTACCACAGAGGAATCCGAAGCCATAATGCGTGCTATATTGTGGTACTTTCTGTTAGTATCTTTACTCATGGCTTTCTTACTATTCCGTCTTTACAAAAGAAACATCCGTACCACTTCTCACCAATTTTTTCGCCATTGTCACCCCATATAGGTCCATAATAGCCACCACGTCCTTAGCAATGTGGGCATAAATACCTACTCATAATCACGTATTGTTATAGCTGATGGAAACCTTGGAATACCCTCGTCAGATAGACCCTGATATTGTACAGTAACCATTTTGCCAATTAATTTATCTTGGTTAATAAAATACTCTTTACGTAGTTCTCGTGTTCCTTGTGGTTTAACATTAAAGTAACCGCCTTTACATTCACAGACAAATATTGCTGTTCCTGCATCACGACCTGACGCTTCAATTACATCAGTAATCTTAAATTCTGCATCATTAAAGACTTTTAGCTTTATTAGGTTACTTGAACGAAATCCTTTTTCATAAGTACCTTTAAGGTTACGTATAATAACACCCTCATATCCTTGTGAGACACATTTCTCATGGTAGTCCCAAATTTCCTCCATTGAATGACAGATTATGCTACCCGAAAGATACGCTGGAGAATTGTCTTCATTAGGAAATTCCTTTTGTAGATTTTCCCAACGTTCTTTGTTAGTTCCCTCCGTTGGTTTGTCATAAACAACATACCTAATAAGAGGAGTTATCTCAGATTGTTTTTTCACCGCTGAAACTATTTCCTGAAAAGAGAGTTCCCCATGATTATATAGTTCTCCGTCTAAAGGTAGTAATTCCCGATGTCTCTCCACCCATTTTTTAAGGTGTGGTATGTTGTAAGGTTTTCCTTTACGAGAAAATATCTGAACCCCCTTATCAAAAGTAATCAGACATCTAACGCCATCATATTTAGGCTGCACGATACAAGGAAATTTTATTTTCTTTTCATTAAAAGAAATAGCCAACATGGGTTTTATTTTACCCTCAGCATCTGTATTAAAATGCTCCGTTGGAATAGTAGGGGTAAACCCTGCATCAAGAAGTCTCTTATACATAGAACGTGCTTGTAGTCGAGCTTGTTCCTGATATGTTGTAGCATTTGCCTTTCCAAGATTTACGCCACTATTTACAACAGTTTCATCTACGACCTCCTTACCTTGTAAGTTAGTCTTTTTGGTGGTGCGTATTAAAGAGTAACCCTCGAAGTCCACAACCTCTATAAGATAGGTACGGATATTTCCGTTTTTTGACCTCGCATAGAGAGTAGGGAACTCCGAGAGTTCTTCGCTAACACCACCTATAAGTAATGTTATATAAGGTTGCATACTATTTAATTTATAGCATAAAGATACGACTTTTTATGTAAAAATCCAAAACAGAGGAATCGACACTCCTAACATAAACACCAAGAACCCAAGGGCAATTACACCTCCTATATAGGGAGAGAATTGAACCCATGAGAAACTTTTTCTCCTTTTCAAATAACTTCTGTCATATTGATATGTGTATGCTTCTTGCTCAAAGGAAACTTTCCTATACGCCTTTTTGAAGCTACGATGTACCCCTAAGAGAATTAGCCACTCTGTCAAGTAGTATATGTAAAACCATATATACCCAAGTTCCTTCATTTGGAGAGTATGTATCTCCTCATGAGTAATTACGCTCTCTGTTAAGGAACCCCCTTTGTCATTGCGGACAAAGAGGACTCCAAAAAGATTAACCCCTATGAACCCCTTAAAAGGGATAATATCATTATAGATTATCTTCATCTTTTATCTCATATACACCATCAGGCTTATTAATTAAATCATTCTCTTGAATGAAATCATTAACTTTCTTTGCAATGCTTTTAGCTTGTTTACGCCATTCTTGCATATCATTAAACTCTTTTAGATACTCTTCATTAGTAGTATCTGAAAGATAGTTATTCACTATTGCTTCAACTTGTGAAGCAGAATATCTCTCTCTGATGATATTATTTACTATTTCTCCTTTATCAGTAGACACAATAAAAAAATATCCGTATCAGTAATTAACCGTAGTATATTACTTTTTTTCTATTAACATAAGCCTCTTTAGAATTTACAACATAATATTGTCTGATTAAATAAGCTACCTTCACCCTCACTCCAATCCCATAAAAATTTCCATTTTCGTACCACCCACTACCTAAAAGCAAATTGCTTTTGTTCGTCTGCATGAGGTATAGATACATCTATTAATTAAACCATCATATAAAGACCAAAGTCCAAGTTTAGTATTATTATAAGTCATATAATAAAGGTCTTCTCGTATAGGAATAAACCAATTTCCGGCTTTGAAAAGAATTGTCTAATACCTCATCACCTTTAACTATTGGCTCATAACAACCTGCAATACCTATTCCACTATTAATAGTTTTATAGTAATTATAATTTTTCTTTTGACTAATGGTTTATACTTATCTCCGACTATTTTAGGAAGAAGTTGCTTGAGATATTCAGTATTAAGAATACCTCCTACTGTTTTATCTCCAATAGACAATTTACCAATACGCTCCTTAACTACTACCTTAAAGGTACTTATATTATTAGTTTCTGTGAGAGTATCTTCTAAGTTTTTATTGAAAAGATTAATAAAATACCCAAATATAGGCTCTGTTTTAACGCAAAGGTTCAACCCATTGTTTGCATAATAACATATACCGACAACTGTCTTATTAGCAGTCGGAATATCTGTAGTAGTACCATCGGCATAAACATAGTCGCCAAAACGAGGAGTTCTTTTAGAAACATAAGTGTCTATTGTTTTAGATATAATACTTCCATTATCTTTTGTGATAGTACAAGTTATTGTTATCTTAGCGTTCTCATCATCTGAAATACTTGACACTTTTGTAACATAAAGAAGTCCTGTTTTGCTATTTATAATAGCATAGGGGTTATCAGTAACAGACCATGCTGTAGAAACAATATCGTTACCTATTGTTTCTTCTAATAGGTACTTATATTCGCCAACATTATAAATATAGCGTTCACCTTTAACTGTACTATTTGCAGATTGCTTCTTTTCATAAACTATATGTAGTTTATTACTATTATCGTCTATATTACCCCACTTTTCAACCGCTTTAACTTTATCCTCGAAACTAAGAGTAAAACCGCTAAGAGTAATCTTACCCTGTAAGTCAGCATTACTATTGATAAGAATATCCCAAACAGATTTATCTGTAATAGTCAAATCAATATTTTTAGCTTCGATAAACTTTAGCTTACCATTAGCCGCAAGTTTAACTAACATAGTAGCAAAATCTATATTAGGACAATCATAATAAACGAACTTGTTAACGTTACTTATGCCGGCAAGTTCTAAGTCGCCACTTTGTAAGTTGGTAAATCCTGTTAAGTACAGTTCCTCTATACTCTCAGGCAAAACAAGTTTCCTAAGATACTGATTAGGCAACATACGAACTCCCTTGATACCACTTCCAGCAAAATTAACCTCAGTAGCGACCTCAGTGTTAAGCGTAATTATCTTCTTCAAGTTCTTTACGTTCCTAACAATTACCTTCTTAAGAAGTGTCATCTTACTTAAATCGAAAGCAACTCCCTGCTCCAATGTATTTGGTGCGCTTTCAGGGTAATCCATGATAAATTCTGTAAGACGTGTACACAGAGCCATGTTGCTATCAAAGTAGAAATTACCAAGACCCTCAAGGCCATAGTAAGTTACCCTACCGTTCAAACCTTGTGTATAAGTCTTAATATCCGTGAGCATATCTGCATCGTCAATATCAAACGTTGCATTCTGTGGGTTGGTAAACCCGAATGGTATAAGTGCATACCCTCCGTCAATGTTACGAACGCTGACAAAGTTATTAGCACCCCACTGAACACCTGCATACATAGGGGAATAGTGCTTTAGAGCAAGTCCCTTTCCCTGCTCATATAAGCGCAAACGTAAGTTATTTACAATGCTATCACCACAACAGAACTTACTATCCAAATACCTTGAACGCTTCTCATAAAAGTACTTACTTAGTTGTAACTTATCTCCGTAAGCCTTAGTAAAGTGTCCTGTATTGACATAACCCATTGCATCTGCATTATAAAGGTTCTCACACCACTGCTTCCAAAAGTCAAGATACCTCTGGAACATATATGCAGCATTAAGACCATTATCTCGCATCATCTTGTACACAGCTGCAATATCAGCACTCCAACAAGTCCAAATAAGGTCTATAAGACCACTAAGCCTACCATTGAACACAGGACTGAAACCTACCTCCATTTCAGGTTCCCATGAATTAGTATCACTATTATATTTCTCGCCAGTTATTTGAAGAGTTTTACCCGTAGCTACATTGAAAGCATCATTCCACTCATGCCAATACTTAAAGGTGAGAACTCCAGAGTTATTAAACAAGTCCCTACTATCAGTGTCTCGTAAGAATAACCTTGCCAAAGCAGAAATGACCTCACCTATTGGTGACATAACAATATCATCAAAGGCTGTTGACATATTCTTGTCCAAAGAGTCCATACCTATGACATAGACACAGAAAATCACATAAAATATTGCATCCACTTTCTTAATATAAAGGTGGTGCTCATTTACGAATTTCGCCTTACGATATTCTGGGTTATCATACCTATAAGTTGTCCCATTATAAGTCACAGGAGAAGAGAGTAGCTGATACTCTCCATGTTGCTTTTTATACCTTTCGCATAAATGGTAATTACAAGACACAACCCAGTTATGGAACCTCTTGATAACCGCAAGCTCCATGTTTGAAGCCTCAACATTATCCGTAGGTTCCTTTAATTGTCCTAACTTATTGTTCTTATTGGTAGGTGATTTCTTCGGTACATGAGCATAATATATAGGACCCGATTTCTTCGTAGCATTACTCTGCACAACCTTTCCTCCGTCAAGAGAGTTATCTGTAAGCATACGATTAAAGAAGTTAACGTTCTCGTCAACCTCCCAAATTTGAGCCTTCTTAAAGTCTTTCTTAGGAAAGCCCATAAAGCTGGCACTGTATTTAGTGTTTATAAAATTATATATGCTTAGGAATGTAGGTGCAGCGTTTCCTGTTTGTGAAGTCTTACGGAAACCAATCTCAGGGAAACCACTAAGAGATTTTCTGTAAGTGATTTCCTCCTGCCTATCAAATTGCTCCTTTTGGAATTTAGTCAGAAGTTCCTTTTCAGTCTTCGCACAATTCAAGAGTATTTCCTGAAAAACGTTCATAGCGTGGATATTAAAGATACCCTCAGAAGATGCAAAGTTTACCTTATGCACCATTTCTGTTTCACCCTCTGAAATACCTCGTGTTATAGAATATGTTGTAACATTCTTTGAAGTATTCTTAGGGTCGAGAGTAATCTGTACGCTCTCTCCTGTGGAAGTCTTAAAGATTTCTGCCCAGTTTTTATAAGGTGATGGGTAGCCATTAGAAGATGTACCATCCGCATTAAACATGTGCCCCGATACTACGAAAGGAGCCATAGCGTCCTTGTCCACCTTAGAATCCCATTGTGGATTAACAAATTCGGTTCCGTTAATTGGGAGGTCTGGGTTGTTCTTATTATATGGGAGATTGTCAATATTCCATGTAATTATAGGTGTATTTGGAAGAGCCTTGAGAACCTTTGTGTAAGAAATAATCTCTCCCGGCTGATGAATGTCACCAACGCTATTGAGAATATCATTTCTCCTTGCAATAGATACTTTTCCAAAGCGCACGAACTTTCCATTCTCATAAACGTCCTCTACATCAGGGGTATCAAAAGCAAAGTTACCCACCACCTGATTAAACGTAAGAGCCTTGTCATAGATACGTAAAGAGTATAACTCTACAAGAGCCTCAGTACTACCAATGACAATATTCTTTGTAGTTCCTTGTTTCCAAGAAGCCGTAAGATAATTAAATACCCTGACAATAACGCCATTTACATAGAGATAAGCAAGGTTAGCATCTGCTTCTTGAACATTACCACCGCCAAGGTCATTCTTGGTGTGTGTGGTATTTCCGTCAATAACAAAAGCTACCTTGATACGTGTCTGTTCAGGGAAATAGGTTATAACAGAATCCGCACTACAAGCAAACTCTATTCTGTTAGCAAATATCCTAAAACCTGTTCCTGAATCCCAACAGTCAATAATTATGGTATTCTCATCAGAGCATACACCTGACTGAAATTCAAGTTCTATGGTACGACCCTTTTTATTTCCGTTTGCGCCAAAGTCAGTACTAAATGGCAGATAATCTTCAAGGGTCAAGGTCTTACCCGGACGTACAGTTACTCCATAACCATCTAAGAAACCGTTATTCTCATCAAGCTGGAAGTTTCGGCTCCTAATAAATCGAGACGTTTGTTTTCCGTCATAAGTAGAGACCAAATTCTGAGCGTCCTTATCTCCATTTGACTTTCCTCTCATAGAGTAAAGCACCTTACACTCATCAGCATCTTTAACATCGACACCAATACTCTCGATATGGATTTCTTTTTCAATAGAGAGAGTTCCCACACCTATTTTTACCTTAATAGATGGTAGGTAATTTCCATTATCTAATGGAATACGTACTCTCTGTGTCCCCGAATGTTTTTGTGCAGAAACCTTCACAATCTGTGAAGATAGTGTGCGTGTCTTATTTCCACCATCATAAAGCAGGGTAATAGTAACCTCTGCTTCCTGTCCCGATTCCTCCTGTGGAAGATAGAAGAAATAAGGCACCTCAAGAACAGAGAATTGCTTTGCAGAATTAGGAATACCCTTACCAAAACACAATGCAGGGACTACCCTATCAGTAGCAGTTCCTTTTATGTATGTTGTAGTTATCTCAGGAGTTCTAAGTCCAAGTTCAGTATTTTCCGCCCATAAGGTTATATCGTGCGCCCCAAAAGTATATGAGTTCTTAGGGTCAATAGTAAATTCACCCGAAGAATTACGAATAGTCTTTGTGTAAATCTCAGGAACCCCATTGTTCATTACCTTACAGTACACAGTAGCCTCTGTACCTTGGCAATTAACACGCAAATTCCAAGCACCAAACTGAATGACACTCTCATCGTAGGTCTCATCAAAAGAAAGCGTAAGAGCATATACCTTAACCGTAAACTTGTATGTACGAGTGTACTCTTGAGAGTTAGTAACCTTAATCTCAACGGCATTTGTTTCTTCTGTTAGGTATTCTCCCAAATCCACGCTATAAGAGTTTGGAATAGGTGAACCGCTGGCAACAAGAACCTTAGATAAGGTAGGTATCTCTTTGCCGTTGATAGAAACAGTCATAAGTCCATTAGATGTGTCCTTATTAGCAGGGTCATCTTCCCAATAACAGTTATACGCCAAAGAAAAGATATTACTACTTCCCTTTGACATAGTTTCTGACAAATACCTATTAACTGTTACACGAGTAGTAAATGAACCCTTTGGTTTAATACTATAAAAGCTAAACTCTTTGAGAACATTACTCTCAAAGCGTTGTTTTATCCCTAAACCATTCCTGATAAAAGCCTCGTCCTTAAAGAACCTAAGTGTAGTGAGTCCGTTATCACCATCTTCCTTAGCAAGATACCCAAACTTAACAGAGTCTATTGTGGACAACTGTTTCTTAATAAATTCCTCGACACGCTCTCCCGAATAGTTTTCCCAAGGGGTCTTAATGTTAGGAATTTCAGTATTCTTTATATTTCCCATATTTATTGTTTATTACTTTTCCAACTGTCAGAACCCAGCCAAGGATTCTGTTTTACCCAATACCCAGCACCAAAGCAACTTTTAATAAGCTGCCATACAAGGGAGGTTCCTTGATATACTTTTGTAATAATCTTCCTCCCATAATAGATGCCTTCAATTTTCCTACCTCCAGTGTGTAACATTATGCTTCAAATGTAAAGTACAACCTATCACTTTCTAATGAACCATTTTCTTGAAGAGTGTTATATTCTTCCTCACTAAGAACCCTTGACTTTGTGGTTTCAATCGAACCAACAGTGTCCTGTAAGGTTTTAAGGTCTTTCTGCAAAGCAAATTCTGGTGCCTTTATAACCTCTACGTTCCTACCATTTACAAGTAGGAAAGAATATGCCGTGGCTACAAGTGGTTTACCCTCGATAGTCACATTTGTATATTCTCCACCTTCTTTAAGAAGATAAAAACCCTTTGCCGAATGATTACCAAAACTAACATCATCTTTAGCGAGAACTCCAAAGAACAAATAACCCTCAGAAATAATTTCTCTTAAACGTAATCCTTGAGCCGCTGAAAGAACCTTAGTAGCATCATCTGTTTCAAGATTATCCACGATAACAGGAAGTCCGTACTTTACAACCTTAGTAGAATTTACGCTGCTAAAGATAACACCCTGAAAAGATACGTACATAATGTTCTCAGGGAATACTCCTCCTTGAGCCGTGTAACGTGAATCTCCTACAAGGTATTTCTTATCATTGTAAGAATAGAGGAATCTCTTTCGCTGCTCGTCATACTCAATAAGAGAATCATTCAGATTAGCTGGTTCCCCTGATTCGATACTCCCCGAATAATCTACAAATCCGTGGAAAGGTAAAACCTTGAACTTCTGAACAACATTTACCCACAAAGAATCATTCTCCCAATTAGGAGCACTCCCAATAAATTGCTCAAGTACTTGACCCTTTGTAGTATAGTAAGTTATAATAAGTCCCTGCTTTCTTAGAGTTTCAGGAATAGCCTTTCGAGCCGTGTTACTTGTATAGTTTCCTGATGCCAAAGGGTACAGAATATCCACATTCAGTACATTTGTAACCTTAGTATTAAAAGCCGCGTTAATAACTTTATCCTCTTCCGTAGAAACCCTCTACTAAAGGCATCTTTATGCAAGGTATTCTCAGTAAGAAATTTCTGTGTAATACCTGCATTAGTACTTGTTCCCCATTTGTCGTCAAAGGTTACTCCCAAACTTACCGAAGAATATCTCCACTCCTCACTTCCAGCAGCCTTATACAAAATGAACAAATGTGGTCCTGTAGGCTGTGGTATTGTAAGATGTAAGTTAGGAAACTCTCCATATAATGATGTAAGTACAAGACCTCCCTGTTCTTTAGAGAACTTAGACGTATAATCTAAAGACACTGCAACATCTACAAGTCCACTTGCCGCAGAAAAATAAGATGTCAACTCATCAACCTTAGTATCAGTGTATTCCCTATTCTGTCGGATAATCTCATTAAATTGCTTAGTTAATTCCTCTTCGGAAAGGGACACCATTCGTTGCTTAAGAGAGTTGAGTGCCCTCCATAATTCATTATTACCCTCAGCTCCAGTAATCAGAGCCGAAAGCATTGCATTTAGCTTAGCCCTAACAGTAGAGCCGCTTTCACCGTTGTTTAGTTGCTGATATATCATAATAAAACTAAAAATGGCGACCCCTTATTTCAAGAAGCCGCCAGTGTCAAACAATAAATTAGGCACCAATCTTTGTCCAGTCAGTACCCTTTTTCTGTTTGTCCGTTCGGACGTAGAACTTCTTATCCTTAGTATCAGTGTACTGTGAACCTACAGGGAAGTTCTTTACATCACGAGCCAATGTGTTATCATCAGCTGGAGCACCCTCACCCGTTGCAACAGAATACATACGTGATGCGTCTGTAGGGTTAAGGATGGTCAATTTCTCAATCTTTGCCATTACTTTACCTTTTAATTCTGAATTACAGGTTGTCCATTGGCAAAGATAGTAATAATTTTCTAATTACAATTCTTTTGGAATAAATAATTTAGAGAAATTCTCATCGTCCTTATATTTATCATACAGACACATCATCTTATGGGTCTGCATATTTAAGTAAGCAGGTATTCCATCCGCCTGTATTTTTCGTAGAAGCCAATCATAAGTTATTTTTGAACCCCAAAAAACACCCACAGCAAGATGAACACCTCGAACCCAATAGTCATCGTGAGAATTATACCACTCCAAAAAGTCTTTATAGTCTTTCTCGTCATAGATAACGAATTTCAAGAAGTCTCCATGCGATAGATTAAGCCAATTTTCCTCTACCATTTTATTTTTGTAACCCGTAGAGGTACTTTTATAATCTACAACAAAAGAAACCCCATCCATTTGGAAAGGTTTAATACTCCGTGTTCCGTTGGTTTCAATAACAACCTCAAACCCATACTCAACAAGGAGCTTTAACAATGGTTTCACATCTTGGCAAAGTGGTTCTCCACCTGTTAAACAAACAATGGTATTACCATATTCTTTGCACTGTTTCACAATGTCTTCCTCCAGCATTTTCTTTCCCCTATTAAAGCAAAGAGCCTCTGGAGTATCACAGAAAGAACCTAAAACTTCTGCATAGCAGCGGATATTACACCCTGCAAGTCTGACAAAGGTACACGGAGCACCAATGCCATACCTATTCACCTCACCCATGAAAGCTGGGTAGATTGTATTTATATCTATCATACAACAATTAAATATTCCTCCTTAGTTATTACTCTCTTAAAGTAGTGTACCCTATTAGGATAAGTTGCACAGAAATATCCAAGCGCACTAACAATTATGTCTCTACTACTGCCACGTGTTTTTTCTAAAAGGTTATAGAGTTTATCTGCCCTTTCATCTACTGTTAGGGAAAGATACTCCATAACTTTTGGACGTAACCTATGAAAAGTAAACGTACTACGAACGGCTGAAAAGTAAAGTTCCTGCTTATAATGATAGTACATTTCTGCAAGTAACATTATACCCAATACGCCCTTAGCATAAAGGGCAATTTCAAAATCCCTACTTATCCTCTCCTTAGCAACAGCTATGTTTTTCTCAAGAGACGTTACATTAGGGACTTTCTTAGAAAAACTAAATTCAATGTGAGACCCAACTAATGTTGGGAGTAACTCACGGCTACTTTTGTTCATTCTTCTTTATTTTAATTGGTTCCTTTATTTCCTCAAACTCAGCTACCTCAACAGTGGACTCAGATTTTTCAGGAAGAGCCTTTTCAGTAGAGCCACCTCCACCAAAAAGTTTCGCAAGAATACCTCCTCCGCCACTTTCACGAGCAGCACCCGTAGCTTCAACATTAATAGATACACGTTCTCTACCCATGTCAATTCTTGAAGCAACGAGACCATGTAATCTATCCATTTCAGAGGACAATCCTACATCTGGAACACCGCCATCTATCTTCTCAAATACAGAAGAACGCTTAACTCTCTCATATTGTGTATTAATGAGAAAATCCATAAACTCCATAGGAGAAGCTGGTTTATTTGTGTCCCATTTTATACCGCAAGAATAACCCTTCTTATATAAAGGGCATTTGTCGTACATATAGCAGCTGTCACAGTTGATTCCTACACCTACTACCTCATCAACAGAAATTGTCTCTCGAGATTGAACGATGAATTTATCAAATTCTTCCGTCCACAAATCCATAGGCACAAGAGAGATTCTATCTAAGTAGTAATCCCTGCACTCTTCTACATCAGCCTCTGTTTTTCTACACGTAAGACAAGTTGGATAGCCTCCCTTTTCTAAAAAAGGGCATACACATTTCTTCAAGTCCTCAATATCTTCTGAGGACTTTATTTTGTCGATTCTTTTTTGTACACTCTCTTTCATATTGTAATTTTAGTACAAATATAACGAAATTATAGAAACTATCCAAATCACCTAACATAAGTAGCTACTACTCTATTATGTAGTTTTAGATTAGCCGCCTTTAGGTATTCCTTACGAAAACCAAGCCACCCAAGAAGATTCATTTTATTAATGTTCTTGCGTTCCTCCTTTTTAGTAACCTGTTCAAAATCTACACCTGCTTTTTCGTATTTAATTCTACGAGCCTTTCTAAGATACTTATGCTTATAATCGAGAGTACGAAAGTTTTTTCCGTCATAATCATAGGTAGTTCCAAAACGAACTCCACCAAGCCAAGTCACAGAATCGGCACTAAAAAACGGATAATGTTTCAAAAGACCCAACTCTGTCCAAGCAAAACCATGCACCCTAACATTATAGAGTTTTGCAATTTGATAAAACCTTGTTGCATACTGCTTATGCCTTTGGTTAATTCCGACATACTGATATTTTGAACAATACTCTCTAAAGTGACTAAAAGCATGAGGGTCTGTTTCATCTTCATGGGCAACATACACAATATTAATTCCCTCTTTTTCAAGAGGTTCAAAATACTTCTTATTCCACTTCCTAACTACATCCCTTCCAACAAGACGGTCAATGTCTAAGTTAGCCGCAGAAAAGATATACTCCTTATGCGCACGTAGCCAAGCAGTGTACTCTTCAAGGTAAGGAATCCAAAATTCCTCAGTAGAGGAAGCCTCATACTCTGGAGAATCTTCATGGAATTTTCCCATGAAAGAGAACGCTCCTGAGTCCGTCATAAAAATGCCCCCTTGTTCCTTAAATATAGGGAGCATCTTATCGAAATAGTCGAGACTTTTCTTAATATAAAAGTAAGAAACAAGGGTTTCCCTTATTCCAAAATCATACAACTGCTGAAAGTCTCCAGCAGAAGAAGCAGAGAAAAAGAGTACTGCCTTGTTCTTCTTACTATCGTATGTCTTAATGTCAGATGTTCTCATTATGGTTCATATCCAAGTAATGTTTCGGCTTCTTTGCGGAATACATCAAGGTCTATGTTACCCTCAGCCGCTTTCATGTAATCATGTATAAAACGAGCACCTGCTACACGTGGGTCTTCATCAAAAAAGATTTGGGTTAAACATTCCATTAACTGCAAGTGCAATGGCTTTTGAGACACAAGACTTACACTTTCCGCAACCTTTCTTGCTATGTCCATCATAACACGTCCTAAGCGTTGGAATATGTGAGACATCACAACCTTGATTAATTGCTTCCTTGAGGAGTTCACCCTTAGTTAGGTCTCTATAAGGAGTTAAGATATGAGGCCTAACATCGTCCCACGTTTCTGGAGTGTCTCTATAATAGTAATAGTTCTGCACAAATGACAAAAGTGAGCCGAGTACATCAGGCTGCTTGTCATAGTGTAAATCATAATACGTAACACCTATATAAACATCTTGGGCATATTCAAGTGCCCTTAGAATATAAAAAATGTTCCTCATAGGAACAATAGAGTTTGACAATTCTAAGCTCTTAAAGTTTAGAGTGTCATCCTCAATTACCTCATGCTCTTTAAGAAGACCGCTCTTAATAAAAGAATGTAGTTGTTCTGTTTCAAGAGCTTCATAGCGTGCCCCTGACTTAAAGAAAAGGAGCTTTTCAGGTTTTTCCAATAACCTGTACAATTCAGAATCTAACCCTGTGGAGTATAATAATACGTTTGACATATTTTATTTCTGTTAATTGTTATAAACAAGAATAGGTCCCATTAGAGGGACCTACTCAAAATCGCCAGTAGTCAGTGATTAGCTGTTACCACTCTTGCCACCCGGTGTTGGCTTTGGCTTTGGCTTTGGTTTTGGTTTACGACCACCGCCACCCGGTGTTGGCTTTGGTTTTGGTTTACGACCACCTGATGTGGTCTGTGGACGAACTCTTGCCATAGTTGTAAATATTAAATTTCTGACAGTATTATTTTATATAGCGATTAGTCGTAGTAACCGCTTCGTTTGCAAATGTACAAAAATTATTTGTACTTGCAAAATTTTTTAGGCATTTCTGAAAATAATCCTCAACTCAATAGCAGTAATACTATTATCGGCTACTTCCTGAAAAGAAGGGTGCACATCTACAACAAGTCCTTTCTTAATGAAAAACTTATTGCTAATAATAACCGCCTTTATTGCTTGATTAAGAGAGCCTGCTCCAATAACACGTAACAAAAGTGCCTCTTCTGGAGCATTAACATAGGCAGAGTAGATGCTACCTGCTAACTTATTTGCGTCCGTAGAAGACTTACACCTTAATATACGTTTTTCTTTTTCCATATTTTCTCTTAGTTAAAGACAAGTTACTTGAACTGCTTACAAAGATACGGAAAATTTATTTCTTATGAGAAGATTCTTTTTGAATTTCTACAATCTTCTCCATATCTGTTGGTCGCATAACAAGAAGATACCCTCGAGAGCCTTTTTGTTTTATAGCCACGACAGGTATTTTATTTTCTTGTTTAGCTTTTCGTTCAGTGTCTTCAAACAATGCCCACAGAGAAATCTTACCTCTTAGTTTACACTCAATGTAAAGTTTCTCATGTAAGCTATCACTATTAGTTCCATGACCACTATTGCTACCTGATAAGGGAACTCTCCTTGTCCCGAAAAATTCAGCAACAACCCTTTCGAGTTGCTTCCATGCCGATTTTGACGTAGGATTCTTAACAACTACATTGTTTTTCCGCACAAGTTCCTTTGGGGTACGTTTCTTTTTTTCTACTTTAGCTACAGGCATATTAAAAGTATTGGAGGAATAACAATAACGACTTCTACAAAATGTGCATTATTGCAGGCATTCCAATTTTCATTACTCCGAGTGTCTTCACAGAAAAGGTTACACATACCATTCTTAAAGAATTTAGTAATCTTGTAAACCTTTCCTGTATAAATACTCTGTATATAAGTTCCTTCCGCAAATTCGATAGGATTCTTCATACATTAGAAACTCCTCTACGTGTTAATTCTCTACTCAACATAGCTAAGACGTTACTAAAAGAATCCAACTTATTAGCGAGTAAGTCTCTGAACACTTCTGCTTCACCTAAGTCCTTATATAGTTTAAGGACTTTGGGACTTGTTTTAGCAACCGCTTTTCTTTCTGTAACTGTCTGTGCAGAACTAAGGAGCATTTCCTTGTCACACTCTAAATCATATTCTGATTTACATTGTGCAAGTACCGCACAAGCCTCTGCATGTCTATCTTCCGTAAATTCTCTCCACGCAGAATATCTTGCAATCATATTACCTAACTCATCTGATGCAAGGTCAGAAATCTTGGTAGGCATTGTTGGAAGACCTCCCTTTGGGGCATTTAACTCTGTGAAAACCTCCCTGAATCTTTCAAGAGGATTTCTTACTACAATTTTCTTCTCCGGCATATTTATAATGATTACCTACATATTCAGAAACTACTTCTTCAAACTCATTAAAAGAATTTTGTTCGATACAACAGATTCCTTTCTTGTAGTCCTTTTTGTTTCCAACAGAACAAAAGACAAAAGTATGCACCCAAAGAACATAGTAACACACTTTTAGTCTTTCAATAAAGAGCTTAAACTTCTTCATAGTTATTCTTTAGTTGTAATAGAACGATAACTTTCCAATCTGCTACGATATAAAGGAGTAAAACAATAACCGCAACATCTATCAGTTTCAGGACAAAATCCTCGATATATACATTCTGGAACACAAACCTCTGCAAGTACAGGGTCAACCTCTTTAAGTTTTTCAATAACTTGACCCCATGCTTCCCGAGTTTCTTTAGATGCACAACTACAAAGCCTTTTGCGTGAAATATTTATCATCGCTTGAGCATTGCAGGTCATATCCATGTCATTAAGACTACCCTGTGGGAGTTCGTCTCTTGGTACAGATAACTCTCTTCTATCTTCACGTTGAGAGTGTACAAACTTCTCACACCCTTCATGGTGTCTGACCAAGTGAACAGTAACCCATTGTTTAATATCCTCCCATGAAAAGTCATATTCCAACAAACGTATTGGACTATGCTCTGCAAGAAGAATTTTCTTCTTAAATGAATAAGAAGGCTCTTTATCGAGAGGAGATTTTCCAACGGTTCGTCTTGCAGCGTTCAAAACCCTCTTCCAAGAGGTAGCTTGAATAAGTTGCTTAAGCCTACTCATAAGTATGTCTTTGTTACTCCCCTATCTCCTTGTGATAGTTACGCAATGTTTCTTTTACTCTCTTTGCAGCCTCTCGGCAATGCTCGGGAGTACGAAATTGATTGCCAAACCAATGTAACCTTTTATCAAAGGTAAGTCCGTCTGCTTGACGTACCACTAAGTTTCCCTGCTGAGAAATACAGAAATATATTTCACCGTCTTTTGCTCTCCACCTCAGTTTTTCAACACATTTCTTTTCAGCGTTCCATTGTAAACCCTGTTCTTCCATAAGGCGAAAGAGGAATTGTTTTTCTTCATCTGTGGCATAGCGTAAAGGAGAGTTTCCCCATCTTCTGTAAGTATCATCTGATAGGACAATCTCACTCAACATATTAACGCCTGCATAAAATTGGTGGAGTCCCACTTTATCTGTACCCTTATAAATAAAAGGAGAGCGAAAGTAAAAACTATCTATAGGCACAAGAATGTCTCCATCTTTGAACTTTTCTTCCTTTTCCTCTTTCTTTTCCTTGTCTTCTTTCTCAAAAACAACCTTATTGTCCTTGATTACCGCCTTGCAGCCATTTGGAATGGTGATAAAGTCACCTACTTGTAATGATACTTTCATAGTTCTTTTATTAAAAATAATGTTATATAATAAGCAACGTTTTTCCAGTCTTGGTGTAACGTGTATATAAGTATGTTAGGAACACTTCTTGGAAGATTATTTGCTAAACAATACTTATGTATTTTCTCAACGCTTTCATTACCTAAGTAAGCATTGTTAGGTGGAGATAACTCTGAACCTAACTCTGCATAATGAACTGCCTTGTTAACATCCTCGAGACCGTTTTTATCTTTGTACCGTGTTAGATACTTAACTATGTTTCCTTGAAAGAAATTCAAGTTTAATTCAGCTATTAACTGAATAGGCTGATACGCCTGTTTTAGGTAGTGGGTTCCTCCCACTTCTTTTGTTTTCATTCCTTAAAACATAAAGTTGCAAATGGACACGTAATTGCTGAATCACAGAACTTATCTTCACAACTCCTTTTAGGAGGAGTACCTTCTTTTACACTGTCTATAACAGCCTGCATTTTTTTATCCGCAATAGCAAGCTGCTCTTCATTAATAGGCATGAGAAAATCTCTAAGTTCAGATGTGTCCTTATTAATATATAAGTAGAGAACTTTCTTAGCACCGAGTTCTCTTGCATAGAGAGAAGCCTGAAATTCATGTTTCTTAAATGGACGAAAAATAGCTTTAGAGAAATTCCAGTTATTCATTGTCTTAATCTCTAAAACAACTTTTTCTCCAAAGACTTCTTCCTTAAAAACACCATCGGCTTTACCATTCAGAAATTTCTCCTTATTAATTACAGGTACTTCCGCTTGTTCTAAGTACCCGATATTATAAAGGATATTCTGCATATAAATGTGATACCATGTGCCAACATCAAAAACTCTTTGTATTGTACCCGTAAATTTCTTAGGGGTAAAATCTGAGGGAGTTTCTCCTGCTAATTCATAATACATAGACCTCTTACAACCATCGAGTAGCTGTGATGGGTGAAATACACCCTTGGCTCTACAATCAGGAGCCATTACAAGGTTGTACAACTTATTAAATTCCGCAAAGAAAGTGTCCCTGTTAAAATCATCACTCTCAAGGAGTGAGAGCATATTCTTTAATCCTCTACGTATCTTAATCATAGAAAAGTGCCCTACGGCAGTTATTCCGTCAGCACAGGCTTTATTGATAGCCTCAGAAACAGAAACTTTTTCTTCCGAAGAAACACGTTTTAAGATACGCCCTAAACTTGTTCTACCCATTATTTTGTTATTAATTCGTGGTCTCTTTGGGAATCGAACCCAAATCTAATCTTTAGGAGAGACTTGTTCTATCCATTGAACTAAGAGACCTAAAAGAGAGAGACACCCGAAAGTGTCTCCCAAAATATGTAGAAGCCTACCCACTTAAAACTTCATACACAAATATATTAAAACGTTTACTAAATTCCAAATCATAGTACCCTAACTTTTGTATTATTAAGAGCCGCTTTCTTTATTGCTCTACCAAGCTCAAGTGGTAACTTGCTCATGTCGTCCATTATAACAAAGTTCTTGAACATCTTTGCTGGGTCGTAAGAGTGGTAAATACAAACCTGAATAACATTCATACCTAACTGTTCGGTTTTCTTTACCATATCTCTAACATGAGACATTGCACTTTCACCTCCATAACAGCCGGCACAAGGAGCACCATCTGAAAGAATAAAGAATAACACAGGGTTGTCTGTTTGTTTACGAACTCTCTGTGCAACTTCGTATATTGCAATTCCGTCTCTATTTTGCGCACGTGCATCTACACTTCCAAGTGAGAATTTAGGTGCATAACCTTTTTCACGATAAGCATAAAGTTCCGTAGAGTAACTTCTTTTCATGTCACCTGAGTGTCCATAAATAAAAAGTTCCACATTACCAATGTCTTTAAGAGCTTCATTTATTAAAACCGCAGTATCTCTTGCTGCTCGTATTCGTTCTCCTGACATTGAACCGCTCTCATCAATAAGAACACATACAGAAACATTATCAGTCTTAACTTTACCCTCTCGAACATAAACAGTTGGAACTCCTTGAAAAGCGTCTGCAAGTTTATTAGTATCGAGAACTCCACTTCGCATAGACCTATGAATTAACTTGTAATCCGCATTATGTCCTTTTAGAATCTTAGATATTGCAGGAATAAATTTCCTTATCCTACTGTAAGATTCCATATATACTTTCTGATTGTCTGGAGACTTAAAGAAGAAAGTATCTTTAGCAGTACCAACTTCTGCAACACCCTCACATATTTCTCCGAGTAATTCAGAATCCGCTTTAACAACACCTGCAAGGTCTGATGCAGATAAACCTTTCCCACCTCCTATGGATGCTGGTGCAGATTTTGGTAAACCTCCAAGTTTACTAAGAGCATCTTCAATCTCCGCAGAATCTTCTGCAAGACGTTTTTCTGCTCGAGCGTCAATTTCTTTTTCAGACAACTCTGTACCTGTTCCCGATTCAGATTCAGATTTAGATAGGTCTCCCTCAGATTTAGATTCTTCTTCCGCTTTCTTTCGTTCCTCTTCCTTGTAGAGTTCCTTAATTATGTCATACACCTTATAGGAGGTTCTAACTGCTTGCTCAGTAGTCTTAGGATATGGAAACAATACTTTCTTTATAGCAAGAAGATAATGCCCAAACTCAATAACCTCTTCCTCCTTAATATATTTAGGGTATCTAATAAAGGATAAGAATAAATTAAAGAGCCGTTCAAAAGGAGTTAGCTTTGCCTCTTTCTCTCGAGGAACTACAAAATCTAAATAGTATTGGTCAAAGAAATAGTATTTAGATTTCTCAAGAAAGTTAGCAAGTCCGGGTTTATGTTCTCCGCATAAACGTTCTATACGTTCATCTTCAATAACGTTCCATATTTGACGAGTAACCTTTCGAGTAACCTTAGCCAACCATGTTAAATCCGTATATAAAAGGTGGCAACCCTCATGTATAACAACTCCAAGAAAGGTATCTAATTTTTCTCCCGTTGAAAGTTCGGGGTCGTCAAACATATTAGTGCTTGCATAAACCGTCTTTCCGTCAGTTGCCGACATTGCATCTTCGCCAGTTGTAATTTTAATGTTGACCTTAAATGGAGGGTCCATTACAACTATCATATCCCGAGCCAATGAGTAAGCTCGTTTAATAAGGTCTTCCTGTGTAGGTGCCTCTAAGAAATATGCAGAATAACTTTCGTCCTTTTCAAGTTCTTTCTCCCAACCAAGACGACCCTTTGTTCTTTTATGTACGTGGGTTTCTCCGTCTCTATCAAACCAATCTTCATACAGACCATCGATAACCTCATCTGTAAGAACAATACTTTTATCTACTTCCATAGTCTAATATGTTATACGAAACAACTCTTTCTTATAATACCCTGTGGCAAGGAGACGTTTCTTCTCCGCCTGTAAGACAGGAAATGTCCTACCGCTAAGTAGAACTTTCCCATCGTACCATAATTTGCCATAAAATGATTTAGCACTCATATTACCTCGTCATTAAAAGTTTACTAATTACTCCTCGTTCTCCGTCAACTCGAGTACCCTCGAACAAAGGAAGAAATACCAACTCCATAGCCCTAAGAGTAGTCCAACCATCAGCAACAAGTTCCGCAGCCATTAGAGTTTCACGTGTTGAAAGAGAACAAGATATTTCTTGTTTCATGTACAAAGAACGAACGTTATTTGCTACCGCTACAATGTGTTTAGCAACTGATGCGTTAACTTTACATCTTCTCACTAAGATACTTTCTTCTTTGTCTTTAGGCATATAGTCAAGTTCCAAAGGAAAGAAACGGTTAACAAGTGCCCTATCCATAGACATTGTACCTGTATATTCTGCACCAACATTAGCCGTTGCAATAAAGCAGCAATCATCATGCACCTTAATTGCTCGTAAATCATCACCTCCTGCAATTTCTACAGGTAAGGTTCTTCGACTATCCAAGCAGGGAAACAGAATGTTAGTTGTAGTTACAGGTGCTCGAGATAACTCGTCTAACAGAACAACACCCGGTTTAGAAATATCTTCCGTAAATTTAGAGTAGTCAAAAGTAGAAACTCCACCTTTCTGTAAACGATGAACTCCAAGCAAACCTGCAACAGGGTCATACATAGAACCCATATCGTAAACGTGGCAAGGAATACCCAACTTCTCACAAGCAAGCAGCACAAGTTCTGTTTTACCACTTCCAGTAGCACCTATCATCATGGTGTTTACCTGATTAGTAATATTTCTAATAAGTAAGTACCAATCATCTGGGTTCACATAGAATCCGTCTTTCTTAATTGTAGGACATGAAAGACTACTGTTCTTTTTCATCTTAGAGAGAAGAGTACTTGCTTTAGTAGGAGAGTCTTCTAATTCCTCATCATCAAGGAACTCCGCAGAGGAACTTCCACTAACTCCAAGATATTCTTCGTAGGCTCTTTGCATACCCTCTGGAGGTCTATGAGTTTCTATACGATACTCGTCGTCTCGAAGACCTAATGGGTAAATGTCACCTGCCTCATAATAAGATGTTCTTTCCTCTAAAGAACCGCTACCAAATACTGTCCCCAATGGGTACATGGAACGAATAGCCTTGTCAGATTGAACATTGTACGTCTGATTAACCTCTGCACCACTTTCAAATGTTTGCTTTGAAAGTGGTCTTAGACGATTGCGTCCTTTTTCCGCCATCGTCTTGAAAAAATAATACTTTGTCATAGTGGGTATGAAATCTATTAATTTATGTTCTGATTTTCCAATCTGTAAATCATATCTTCCGCATCATTCAGGGTAAGGTTCTTTTTTAGAACCCTTTTACGATAAAACTTCTCGTTACTGAAATGAGAAACTTCTACAACCTTAAAGCCTCCACGAAATTGTTTCTTCATAAAATACCCGTCAATAATACGGTAGGGTTTATATGAATTTTCCATAATGTAAAGATACGTAATTTTAAGGATATTTCCAAATCACTCTTTATTAGCCTGTTCAATAAGAAATTGTAGGTCTTCGTATGTAAGAATGGCAAGTGAATCTTTACTCTTCTCAAAATCTATAACAAAGATTGGTATTTTACTTCCTGCACATTTCTTACGCAGCACTCTCCAATCTTTTAACGTGATGGAATAAGATTCCTTACTTGTAGTTTTGGCTTCAACTTCACAAAAGTCTGTAACAACATCATTTTGCCCAAAAGTAGCACCCGAGTTTATCGTAGCATAACCTTTAAGTTGTTTAGCAATTCTACTTTCCTGTTTATGAGAACGCTCTCGAGTAGTTTTACCCTCATAGAGTTTCTCTAAGTACTTAAACCTTTTAGTCATCGTCCTTACTTTTTATACTTAACCGCCCTTTTGTGGAGTCTTCTATGAGATTACCATCTTTAAGTAATTTCTTAGCGATTTTATCTCTAACTCTCCAAAGGTTACGTAATCTATTATCCATTTCAGTGTACCTTAAATATGGATAAGATAACCTAAGAATGAGGATAACCTTTTTAAGGTCGTCCTCATTTATTGTCACTTTCTTTGTCATACGTCATCAGTATTTTCGTCCATTTGTTCATACACCTCTTTCTCTAAAGATTTTAATTGCCCATTAGATATAAGAGTGTCCACAAAATTATCCATACCACTAACTTTAGTATCTCCATAAGAATACCATGCACCTTTACGTTCGACAAGTCCGAATTTCATTCCAAGGTCAACAATCTGCCCAGCAGAATCCGTATGGAAAGCCTCAACATTTCCATAGTTAACAAAAGCATAAAAGAAATTAGCAGACCTGCCATTTATTCCGCACTTATTCTTAACGCAATCAATAGCAACATTACGACCTACGGCAATATCACCCTCATCAGTCTTACCGTTAATTTTCTTCAAGGCCTTGAACTTAACTGATACCGATTTTGTACGCTTTAGTTGTTCTCCATTACGTACAACCTCTGGGTCTCCATAAGCAATACCTGTTTTTTGGTAAGCCGAATTAATGACTAATAGCGTTGCCTCTTTATGTGGATTTCCATTCATAGCTGATTGGAACTTACGAAATGCCTTATTCCAAAAGCGTGCTCCCGAAGCCATTTGTTGGTCTTCCATAGATTTTTCAACCTCATCATCAGTACCAACTGCCGAAAGACTATCAAAGACAATAAGACTAATGTTCTCATCAATCAAAAGAGACTGAACAATATCCACACATTCTGTTAATAATGTAGGACGAATTAAAATAAGTCCGTCATTATCAATGCCGAATTTTGCTCCCCAATCTGGAGTATAGGTTGCTTCAATATCTACAAGAGCAACTCTACGAGCAATAGGTTCCTCTTTAGGTTTGTAACCTCTACGGAGTTTATAACCCTCTATCTCTTTTACACCATCGTCTCCCGAATATTCAAAAGACTTAAATGCTCCTTGTTCATGATTTGCCCAATCATAGTGCTGAAATTGTGCAATAGCATCATAAGCCGTATAACTTTTCAGAGAACCATTTTCTCCGTAATGTTCTATGACACGTCCTATTGGAAAACCGCCACAAGTAACATAGTTATAAGCAGGAATGCTACTCAATACTTTTCTACAATTAGGTAACGTAGATGCTGAGTGAATAACACCATCACCCATTGTGTCCCTAAATTTCTTTAACATCGAGTTCAAACTCGACAATGTACCTTTAGTCATAGTTACTCAAAATTAAATTCCCTCTCATTTGTAAGGGGTTTATCTGAAATGATTGAAAGATTGTTCTTAAGAAAAACATAAACGTTTTCTCATTATAATAAAATGTCCGCTTTCCTGAACGAGTTACTAAATAATAACCTCCGTGTATTTCGTCTTTTTCGTATCGGTCTATGGGATAAAATCCATTTTGTTGCCAATGTTTAACCCAAAGACGTGGAGCAGTAGGAAAGTTCTCAACATCATAACTCTTTAAGTGCATAGCGAGCTAATTAATGTATAATCAAATCTATCTGGGTATGAAAGAATATCATCATCTTTCATTTCTCCCCAATTCAAAATTATCTTACCGTCTGCAAGAAGAGGAACGTCCAGTTTAGTGGTATTCTGCATACAATCAATTACCACCCTTTCGATTTCTCGCATTTGGTCTATACGTGCCTCAATGAGAACCTCATCATGAACCTGCAAAAGGAAATGTGCATCAAGGTGTTCCTCAACAAAACGCTTTGTCATTGCAAGCGTAGCACGCTTAACAATATCAGCACCTGTTCCTTGGATGATGGTGTTTACTGCTTGACGTAATTCTCCAAAGTATTTCTTTTTATCAATACCCATGAAAGGGTTTTTAGCAGCCTCAGATAAGACACGTTTTCTACCAAAAAGATTTTTAACGTACCCATTACGTTTGGCAAAATTTTCCGTAGCAGTTTTCCAACGAGCAAAGCCAGCATAAACTGTATGATAAGATTCAATCATTTCAATAGCCCTATCCTTACTAACTCCAAAGGTCTTCATGTACTTATCAGGACCCATACCATAAAGAACTCCAAAGTTAAGTACTTTTGCTTGTTTACGAGTAAGTCCACACGCAGCAGCAACCTCACCGTGTGGGTCTCTTCCGTTTAAGAAGATTTCCATAAACTTAGCATCTTTACTCATGTGCGCCATTACACGCAACTCCAGCTGTGAATAGTCATAATTAATAAAGACATATCCGGGTCTTGGTATGAAAGCACACCTTATTGGAAAGTCGTGATTATTTGGCTGATTCTGTAAGTTAGGGTTACTTGATGCCATTCGTCCTGTACGTGTTCCACAACTATTTAAGTCTCCACGTAGAACGTTATCATCGTCCAACATTTCAGGAATAGGTTTCAGATACCCTGATATTAGTTTCTGTAATTCAGAATAAGCTAATAATGCCTTACCAATAGGATAACCCATTTCCGCCCATTCTGCCGCAGAATTAGTATCTGTACTTGGAGCACCTGATTTAGTTCTACTAATGACAGGCAACTTTAGCTTGTCAAAAAATACGTGTTGTTTCTGTGGGTTTGAATTAAGATTAAACACACACCCAGCTGCCTCAAATATTGCATTCTGATAATCAATAATTTCAGTTTCAGCCCTAACACACATATCCTCAAGCAAAGGTTTATCAATGAGGACACCCCTAATTTTTGCGTCCCTAAGAACGTCAATCATAGGAATCTCTATTTTATCGTGTATTGCCCACGCATCTTTATCCATGAGAGACTTATACTTATAGAATACTTGAGTTTCCCAATAAGTATCTTCTCCTGCATAAGCAGCAAGCAAAGGTAATAAATGGTCTCCTTCGGTTGCCCAATCAATTCGATTCCACTTTTTACCACAAATTTTATCAAAAGTCTGCTTTTCGTACCCAAAGTCAAGTAGCACCCTTTTTTCAAGTTGCTTTTCAGCAGCAGGGTCCACACAATGTATCATAATGAGAGTATCTGCATAAATACTGAAATTCTCATCTTTAATACCGTTCATAACATTAATCATGCTATCGTATTTAGCATTATGTGCTATGAGCTTGAACTTTGAAAAGTTATGATTACATACTCTGGCAATTTCCTCCATTGGAATACCCTTTGCGAAAAAGTAATCCGTTGGAACAAAGCACGGAGATACACCTTTCTGATGTAAAGACAGACCCAATGGGAGTGCATCATACTCAAGGCCAGTAGTTTCCCAGTCAAAAGTAAGAACCTCTCCCTGTTTAAGAGACTCAAAGAACTCTTCTAATTCTCCAATGTCACTTAAAAGATTAACGTGTCCTTTATGTACTTTTAGTTTTTCCATAAGCTATTAAAGGGAGACACCTTTTTAGTATCTCCCTCCTACATTTAGTTATTCTGCACTTGTATAACCTCTCTCATCAATTTCATCTTCCGTAGGTGGTTGACAAAGTTCCTCTGCGGACGGTGTTTGTTCGTCCCAATCAAGAGGCTTCATTCTACGTTCAGAAGAATCAAAAGCCTGTTCAAAGTTATAAGAAGAATCCTTACCACTTCCTGAGCGAGTTACCTCGAAAACCATTTCAGTAAGGTCTTTACCCTTCTTATCAACAATCTGTTTCAACTGCTGGGCAATAGTAGAACCAACTTTCCAAATCTTCTCAATAGGAGTGTCATTGGTAAAACGTTTCTTATCCTTGTCCCAACTTCCTCGATAATCGAGAATCTTGAATGCAGCTTTCCAAGTTTGTTTAACACCCTCAGAACAAAGGACACAATGTCGTCCAGTGTTCAGCTGGCATGGAACAACTGTCCAGTTACCTTTCTTGTCCTTAACTTGATGTGCATCATAGCAATATGGCTCATCTTGTAAGAACTGAATGATTGCAGTTTCATCTGACTTCAACCAAAAGTCTCTGACCGCATTTTCAGCAGCCTCTTTGTTAGCTGCGATGTCAGCTTGGCGTTTTGCAACTGCACCCCATCCTTGAGTACTTCTTTCTCTACGAGATTCATCTGAACCTCTGCGCCTACTATGACGCTCTTCACTTCTTGGCATAATTTTTAATCTTTAATTTTAATAAATGTCATTGCATTGACTTAACACAAATATAATGTATTATCCGTGATATTCCAAATCATATAGAAGACACCTCAGAGAGAACCTCGTCTCTCATTTCAATATAACCGTCCCAATTCATTCCCATTTCCATAGAATAAACTACATAGTCCGTACTATTATTAAAAGCGTCCCTTAGTTCTTTTGATGTACAACTACCCGGGTCTTTTTGAGTATAAGGTACAAGTAAAACTTGTGTCTCATTCTTTAAGTGAAAATGAACTAACTCTGTTCCTCTTCTACCTGCTTCGTCATTATCCAGAGCAAGATATACTTTCTTAAACTTTGAGAGTTCTTTTATCTGCCACTCACTAAGACTAACACCCATTAAAGCGCAAGAATTTAACCCTGCCTGATAACACGCCCAAACATCAGACTGCCCTTCAACAAGAACAACATAGTCCTCATTATGGTTTAAGCTGTAAAGGTATTCTTTCTTATTGAACCCCTTACTATTCTTAACCCTACGAGTTTTTGTGTACCACCTTTGTTGATAACCGAGTAGTTCCATAGGTCGGTCAAAGTCTTTGTAATAAGGAATCAATATTCCTCCGTCCTCTGTTGTACCAACTCTAAAATGTTTCAGTGTCTTTGCAGATAATCCTCTTTCTAAGAACTCTTCTGGTGGGTTATTAAAATCCCACATAACATCAAGGTCAAATTCCTTTCTTTCAGGGGCATAATCTGTAAGGTTAACACTATTCATTGCCTCAAAGTAGTTTACTCCAAAGCGAGTAGTTAGTAACCTTACTAAATTACCATGACACCCACAACTAAAACATTTGTACCCATTTATGTTAGGTGTAGCAAAGAAAGACATTCTTCCGCTTCCGTCAGGGTGGTTTTCTCTGAAAGGACATTCCATGCGTATTTGTCCGTTACTCATTACCTGTGGTGAGTAATCTGCAAATACTGACATTAAGTCTACAGATTTACGACTTAGCTTTGGCATTGTTCTTTACTTTTCTAAGTAACTCTGTCACTTCATGGGTCTCATCAGTATTAGCGTCTAAAGACTTTTTGGTCTCCTTTAGTGAGTCTTTAGTAGCAGATAACCCCGAGTTAAGAGTTGTCATAGCCCTTTGTAAGGCAGGAAAGTTCTGTTGCAACTTAATTACTGTCTCACGTAGCTTAATACTGAACCTTGTGTTATTAACAATAGCATTATACAATCTCAAACCCGAAAATGTATGTACTATAGCTAAGAGTAACAAAACCCTAATATAAAAGGTGTACTCTCCATTGGTTCCTCCATAAATAAATGGAGTTATTAAAAACCAAATGACCCCAAGTAAAAGACACCCGAAGAAAACCCAGATGCCTATAAGAACATATTTATTTTCCATAAAGCAAGATGATATCTATTGTTAGTGCAATCTCGTACAACCTCGTGGACAGTTCTTCCGCAGCTTTGTATTTTAGCTGCAAGGAGGTTTCCGATTTTGTTAATGTCTTTAATTCTTCCTATCTCGTCAACTCTTAGAGCCGTTGCTCCAGTAGTAACTTCCACAACAATATGTTTGCTACTGTCATAATCGTAGGCACCATATAAAAAATGAACTCCCTCATAAATGATTATTCCTTCATAATTAAAGAAAGCAGCGGAGTTAGTAATCTGAGGAATGTCCCTATTGGAATGAAGCTCATATATTGGAAGACTCCAAACTCCCATTTCTTTTATAACTTCCATTGCATTAAGTTTAATAAACCTGTAGTATTTCTATTAGTAAGATTGCATCTGTATTTTACACAGTTATCATTAACGGCTGTGGCAAAATAATAATGTTTAGCCTCAATAAAAGGTAGTGCAAACCACAAAGCATCTTCTATAGTGTAGTAATTTTCTTCAATGAGTTGTAAACCTGTAGAAGCCTCGCTAACTGTAAGATATTGAGGCTCCTTCAAGTCTCTATGTATAATGAATGTCCACCTCCACATGGTAAAGTATGCAAATACCTCAACGTCACATAATTTTCCATGCGGTGCAGACCTCACACTTCCAATACCATTAGAAAGAACAAAACTAAAGTTCTTTTCTTTCGGGTTCCTTGGGTGTATCATCAGCTGGTAAAGTTATTGATTGTGTCATACTATCCAGATTATTCTGAAAGACGAGAGTAGTTCCACTTATTACACGCCTACCTTTTACAACTTCCATTCCAACTAAATCGTGAAACTTCATATCCGCATCTTGAAACATTCTGATAGCTACATCAGAATCCTGTGCATAAGAAGATGAGTAAGCAAAATCATCTTGTCCGTCAAGAGCGAACTTTGAACCCGACTTATTTGCTCCTCGTTTAAGCTGTGTAGTATTAATAATTGGAACCTTAAAGTTCTTTGCAAGACGTTTAAGATTACGAGTAACATACACAATCTTCTCCCAACCCTCTTGCATTTTACCTTCCATAAGATAAGAGCCGTCAATAAAAACGGCTGACGGTTGATAAAGTCCAATGTAGGTTGTGAGTTCGTCTATGGTTTGACAGCTATAGAGAATACGTATTTTAGACCTAACAGATTTCAGAGCCTCAAGTCCTTTGTAGTAACGTCCTTTTTCACGTTCCGTAAGTGTTCCTTCAAGAAAACGAGAATAAGGAAGCCTAAACTTTATACAGTCGAGACGCTCCTTTATTTCTTCCTCACCCATTTCATTTGTAATAAACAAAATGTCTCCATAAGAATCTCCTGTGACTTCCTCCTTTTCAGTAAGAGCTCCTGCAAGTAGATAAGCAAGAAATACCAAGAGCCAACTTTTTCCTTGTCCTGCTCGACCACCAATAGTTATCAAATCTTGTTTACGATACCCGAAGAAAGTTTTATCCAAATCATCAGAACCCATGCTAAGATACGTAACACCAAGAGACTTCATTCTCTCCTCATAGTCTTTAATACGTAGCTCTACATCATCAGAATAAAGAGTGTCCTTACTCTCTACGGAATCTACTGCAAGACTTGCAACAAGTTCTTGTAAGTCAGAAAGTTTCTCACGTGGGTCATCTTTAACCCCTTTCAGAATACGAGGAACCTTATCAGATAAGCACGCAAATATGTATCTCTCCTTTAATAGGTTCAAGTAGTAAACAGGTCTGGAATCTACATGAGAAAGGTCTAACTTAAAGCGTTCTGCAAATGCCTTAACGCCTATCATTTCACCATGTTCTCTATAATAGGACATTATTTGATTGTACTCTCGAACCTCAACACCATCAAGCCATTTTTTCTGAATAACAGAAAGGACCTTATGGTCTTTTCGTTTCAGACAGGCAATAAAAAGTTCCTCTGCTATTGTCATTTAAGAAATCTCCTCTTATTTTGAGAAAGAATCTCCTTGCGAAAATCCTCACCTCTCACACATATTGGAATAGTAGCCTCACGCATAAGACTTGCAATGTCTTCTGAAAAAACAGACCTAACATATTTGGGGTCTGTATTAGAAGCAAACCATATCGGCTTATTCATCTGTACACGAAATCTTATCATGGACTCCATAACTCGCTTAACTAAATCAGGAAGATACACAGGCTTTCCGTGTTCGTCTATGTTCTTACCAAACTCATCAATGCCAAGAAAATCTATGTTCCTAAGAACGTTGTTAAGTTCTTTTTTATCCTCATCTGAATACCATGAGCTTGTGAATTTATCAACAATCTCGTCCATAGAATATATGCGAACTTTACAACCCTTACCAATTAACTCCTTAAAAGCACAATTCATTAAGTGGGTCTTTCCTGTTCCATTAGAACCCCAAAGGTACAAACCAAGACCCTTAGCAGCAGCTTGTTTATACCTACGTAGGTAAGACCTAACTTGTCGAAGAGCCTCCATGTCATTTACAAAGTCATCGAGTTCCTTTGAGTGCCAAGAAGATTTTATCCCACAATAAAGGTAGTATTCTTTTGTCTTATTATCCATAATTAAAAGTCAGAATCTTCACTATCGTCTATATCTCTCATGTAGTCCTTAGACCCCTTAGTCGGCTTAGTGAGTTTACCAAAAACTTCGTCTTTCATACAAGCTACGGTGGTCATAGTTGGTAATCCTTTTGGTCTGTACTCATCATAATTAAGCGTTCCATAAACTATAAGCGCAAAGACTGTATGCCTATCATAAGCCTTTAGCATATTGCTTGTTTGGAACTGCTCTGTTTTAGACCTAAGAATATAAACTTCCCCACCCGTATAAACCTCATAAAGTAGAGAATGTAGTTCCGTAAAGTCACCCGGACGCATTTTATCTACACCCTTATTAAGGTAGTGGTCTATCTGAGAACGTATGCTCCTAACACGAGAGAGAACCTTAGCAGACTTAGATTTGCCATACCTGCGTAATTCCTTTTCAAGTAGCTTACAAGCATTGTCAAATATGGAGTTCTTAATCTCAAACGGAAAGAATTTGCGACCTCGTAATTCTCCAAGACAAATGTTATCATCTGAATCGAAGAATATGTAACCCTCATCTTCAAGTTCATTTAGAGCCTTATCGACATCATCAACCTTAGCATCTAAATCTGACCAATCAGAAAAATGGTCGAACAAGTCTTCGTATTCTCCAGCATAAACAACATATCTGACACCCTCGTCATCAGCTTCAAGAGCCGTAGCATTAGACATCAACGCCAGTAATAACAAATACTTAAAATCTACTATGTTTGCAATAGGAAAATCTTTGCGTAGTCTAAATAATATGTTCATTACTTGTCATCTAAAAGGTCCTTAATTTGTACCTCAAGTTCCTTTGTCACAATTTCGTCTCCAATTTCAAGAGTATGTTTAATGTGTGCAACTTCTTCGGGAGACGGCTCGATAGGTAAGGTAACTCCAACAGTTACTTTTGCACTCTCATAGTTACCTAAATTTTTAGTGACCGATTTCTCGTAATAAACATTACATTGTCCCTCTCTTAAAGAGGAAACAACATCTGTATGAGTTTCTTTTACTTTGGGCATAGCTTTTTACGTTCTTCGTTAAAAACTTTGTTTATTTTCACAAGTAGAGATTGCTCGGGTTTTTTGTAACCCGGAATCTCTGCGACTAAATCAATCAGTGACTTAGCCAAAGAAATGGGATAATAGCGGACACCCTTAAATCTAAGGGGAGCAGTAGGAAATACTCCTGTGCGCTCATATCTGAGAATGGTATCTCTTGATTTGCCTACCATATCAGCAAGACCCTTAATAGAAACGGTATCAACTAATATCCCATTTACCTTAAATGTTTTCTTTTTTACTTTCATTCAGGAGAATCACCCATTTTGTCTTTGAGTTCTACAGAGAAAGCATAAGTTTCCTTACTCTTATAAATACGTGCAAGTACCTCATCAGAGATTTTACCTGCATTGTAGAGATTCTCAATAACGTCCTCTCGAATAGTAGGAACTTCCTCTATACATTCCTCAAGACCGTTCTCTTTAAGAACATCTATTGCTTCGGGGAGAAGAACTTTACCTACACGGAGGGTCTGTTTAAGGTGTACTTCCACATCTGCATGAGGAAGAACTAACAGACGACTTCCCGATTCAGTAACCCTTCCTGCTGAAACAATAGCAGCCTCTAAAGGTTTACGGCATTCCTTACACTGTGCCTCAAGTTCCTTGATAGCCGTCTTTTTATTGGCATAGTCAATTCCCTTAAGTGCGAGTTCCTCATTAGAGAGGTCCTCATAAGATTTCTTCTTAGGCATAATTAACCGTTCAAGTCTGATTTAACCTGAGTAGAAATCTTGAAAGCGATTGTCTTACTTTCAGGAATGTCCACCTTAGCACCTGTTGCAGGGTTAACACCCTTACGAGCAGCCTTAGTTTCAACTTGAACTTTCCGAATTGTGGAAGAGCAACCTCATCACCATTAGCCACAGTAAGGATAATAGTGTCTGTAATCTTTGAGAGAACTTCCTTTGTTTTCTGCTGAGAGAAGTGATGTACTCTCAGCAACATTCTTAATAAAATCTGAGTACTTCATAATTTAATATTAATGTAAATAAAAAGAGCCGAGCAATATTACCCGGCTCAAATAGTTGTCTTAGTCAATTCGCTTAATCTTAGTATGAACCTCTGGGTCGATAACCTCTTCGGTATCGTCATCGTAAGCAATAGTTACCTTACCCTTCTTGATTGAAGATACCTCACCGTCGAACCACTCCTGATTGTCATCGTCCCACCATACTGAAACACGGTCGCCAACTTCAAGGTCATCTACGTCAACAAGGTCCTCTTTCTTGTTCTTCTTAGACTTTGGAGTTTTCTTCTTTGGTTTCTCCTCCTCTTCCTCATCGTCATCATCAGATGAGTTGTCCTCAGAACCACCAAGAGCCTTAGCAATCTTAGCTGCCATCTTGTCAATGTCAGCGTCTGCATCGTCCTCGAACTTATCAACAAGGTCAGCTACTGCATCTTCATCAGCATCATCTGTAAGTTTGCAGATAGCAGCGATAGTCTTCTTCTTGTTTTTAGCACCACTGTCAAAGTCCTCAAGGAGGTCAGCTACCTTATTGGTAAGGTCGTCAGATGCTTCCTCCTCATCATCAGAGCCTGCCTCATCGTCGTTACCTCCGTCAGCCTGTGCATCAAGGATAAGACCACGCAACTTCTTGTTTGTGTTCTTACCGTCATAGTCGTTAGGGTCAATCTCAAACTCTTTCTTGAGAATGTTGGTGAGTTCCTTAGCACTCATTTCCATGAGTTCGTCTTCGGTGTACTCACGAGCCTCTTCGTCCTCCTTAGTCTCTGACTTAGTTTCCTTAGCAGGGGTCTTCTTAGCAGGCTTCTTAGCAGGAACCTCCTCAACAGAATCGTCCTCAACTTTACCACCTGTAGACTCAAAGTCTCCCATGCCTACAACAGGCAAGAACATTTTACCCTCGTGCTGAATTGCATCAACTTCAACACCTGCTGCGAACTGTGCTACCAAAGTAGCTGCTGGTTTAATTTTACCAATCTTCATTTTATTACGTTTATTGTTTGACTTTTGTACCCTTTATATAGGTACGTGTTTTAATTAAATTTACGATGTAAAGATACGATATTACGTACAAAATTCCAAATCACATAGTTATTTCTTTTAAGGTAACGACTACGTGCTCACACCCATACATAGTGTATAAAGACGTGCCCGGAGTAATTGGAGTTACCTCAAATTTGAGACCCTTTGGTATATATCCAGACATTCTCAAAAGCACCGTCTCATAGTCAGTAACTTTCAGAACGTCTCCAACCTCAAGGTTAAATAACTTTGTGTAATCCTCTCTTGTAGATGTAGAGGAAAGAACAAGTTTCTTATTATACATATTTCAGAACCGCCCAAAATTTTCTATTAAACAAATAATTCATATCAGAAGAGTTCTGTATAGCTTCTTGTTCAAAGCAAGTTGTTTCTCTAATGTCAGAGAAAGACCTTGTTTCAGAGAAAACCCATTTACACTTACGCAAAAAATCTACTCCATAGAGAATAGTAGGAATAAAAGGAACACCTAAAACATAGGGTAATGGGTTAAACCACTTATTAACCTCCGCAATAATAAAGAATATCATTAAAGGTAGGCTAATAGTTAAGTGTATATCTCTTTGTTGTGTTACGTGTATTCTCTCATGGTTAAGCGTTTTAATAACGTCCTGAGTGTCTAAGTTCAAATGTGACCTAACAAAAAAGAACGGATAAAACGCCCACGCATTATATGGAAGCCATGGAACAACTATTGGAAATCCTCTTGCAAAACCTCCGAAAAGGATATTGAGGAAAGAAGATAACCCTGCAAGATACTTGTTAGGATATTCCTTTCCGTTATTATCTGCGTACATGGTTTCAGTTTCTCCTCGTTTAAGTTTTCCTTTTCGTTGCAGCGTTAGCAACCTACGTTTAGAACGTCTCTCATCACTTGTCATGTTGTTCCTCCTTTTCCTCTTTTACAAGGTCTTCATAATGAGAGAAGATACCTGTCGATACAAAGAAGCTAATAACAAAGAACCACAAGTAAACAGGGTTCTTAAAAACATAAGCAAGTCCAAAAGGTAACGCCCATATAATAGCGAACATTATAGTCTTGCAAATTTCTCGTGTTATTAATAGTGTCATAATTAAATTGATTTTGTGTGTACAAAGATACGTAACAAGTAATTTATTTCCAAATCACAATACTGTACCTATTGTTTGTAGTGTACGTTCACCCTTAAAGTCCGCATTTATTTTTAGGAACTTCTTAGCATTGTTATACACCGCATAAGTTATCGGACAATCGTCCAACAAATATAATCCCACAGGGGGTTTCTTATCCTTGTGTAGTCTGGAGATACGACCAATAGCCTGCTCGGTATCTTTCATAGGAAGATGAATGATAAGAGTATCTAATCGGTCAATATCGAGACCCTCTTTGGCAAGCTGTGTAACTCCAAAAATTAGGGGACAAGTACTTTGCAGGTACTTCTCATCCTCATCTGAACGTTCATTAGTCTCTGAGACAATAAGCATGGGACGGTACCTCGCAAAATACTTGTGCAACGCTTTAAGCACATCCTTTCTTTTAGAGAGGAAGAGAACGGTGCGCCCAGCATCGAGACACTTCTGTATTAAAGAAATAGTTAGCTTCCTGCGAGCAGAGTTCTCGTTCAAGAACGAATCAACGACTGAATAGGATAGCTCTGACCCACGTTTTAGACAAGCCGCGATTTCTCTGTGTGCAGTTTTTGTTATCTCCCCTTTCTTCATACGTTCCTCTGATTGGAAGCGTAAAGTATCGTCTGGAACGTATGAAATAGTTTTCTTTGTTTCAACATAAGAGTACCCAATAGAATCTAAGAACTCTGTAAAATGAGTATAGCTTTTATTCTTGGATATTACGTTATTTACTTTAACCCCTGTCCTAACAGCATAAACACAAGGACGAGGAAATCTGTTTTCCATTTTCAGATGTTCCCCGAAATGATATTTAAGTATTCTATGTACTCCATCGGTGCGTCTAAAAGTTGCAGTAAGAGCAGTTCTATAAGTACTTGGTATTTCCTCAAGTATCGGTAAATAAACAGAAGCACCAATCCTATGAGCCTCGTCAAGAATTGTATGCCCGATATTGTTAACAAGCTCTCGTGGTAAAACTCTACAAGCGAATAAATCCATAACCACGATAGTAAAATCTCTATCCGTAGGCATTACATCATCCTTACTTGTTAAGATAACACAAGAAGCCGTGGTCATTGCCTCAATAGAAGCCTTCCATTGTTTTTGCCAAATAATACGTTGGTACAATTACCATAGACTGAACACCTCTCATGTAAGCAAGGTATATAGCCATAACAGTTTTTACCATTTCCGCAAGCAGCTTCAATTAAGATACCCGTATTATCGTGCAACTCCTTAGAATGATTATTAAAAAAACTCTTCCTGATAATCTCGCAGTTTAATATTACAGATATACTTTGTAGGTCTCCCATCATGAGTTCTTAAACTTGTAGGTTCCCCAAAGTAATATCGTGGAAGAATATAATCAGAACCTTCTTTTTTAAGATAACAAATACAAGGGTCCACTTTTTTGTAGAACCTTCCCTTACCAAAACGCATCATATTAGCATATTCTGGATTCGGTAAAGTAAGAGAGGCTTTTATGTCCTCAATATTTTCACCTCGTTTAAGGAGTTCAGATTCCGAAATTCTAAGATTGCTGGCGTATTCCATCGGGCAATAACATTTAATAGTTTTATATAATATAATATATATATAATATATAATAAATTAGTGTCCGAGCAGTGTCCTCAGCTATTTCAAAAATCCGCATGAGTTTCACCACTTGAACACTACTAATATACAAAAATATTCACATAGTTCCAAAACACTCTTTAGAACTCCAATTTTTCATTATGGGTGCTATTTTTATGATTCCAAACAAGAGCCGTAAATGAAAAACAAACATGGTCGTTACTCATAATAGTGTCTCCGTACCTAAAATCTCCGTAATTCTTATTACCTCTGTAATTAACACCCGGATTAGCTATACAAGAATAGTTCTGACCGATTTTTTGTCCCTCAATCTCAAGGTCTTCGTCATCTGGAGAATCCCCACCTGTCTGTACGTGTTTTTGTGGAGAAAACCAATAATTAGGGAAATCATTATCCCTAAGAATCAATGTTTCCGCACTATCACGCTTTGTTAATGTAAGCCTAATAGTCTGTGACACAGGGAACATATCCTCAAGGAACTGCCACTTATCAAAGCCGTCAAGAACAATATCCTTTTCACCGCTAAACAAGTATGCAGACGTGTCCGTAATATTCACCCAACAGAACATCAACTTACCCACTAACACAGCTTTCCAAGTACCAATATTACCCTTGAGACCTGCCCACTTACATTCACCCTTATAAGTGGTGTTTCCAATAGACTTAAACGCCTCAATAAATGCCGAAAGAGCATAGTCCGTAGTGTTACCTTTAACCTTAGTAGGGTCAGTATCTGGAACATAATTAAACAGAGCCGAAACATTAGGGTGTTTATCCGTAGATGTAAACATTTGAACCGCCAATGGGTCTCCCTCCTTGTTATTATTTAGACTGATTTTAGATAGTATAAATATACATTTACTCTCATCAGGGGTTCCAAAAACAACCTGCAAACTCTCATCAGTATAAACAATATTATCAGCTGCTGGCATAGAAGAACCGTCTTCAAATTTAGCACCCGAAATCTCGTGTGAAAAATCATCAGAGTACGTAACCCGTTTAGTATCAGCATATAAGCACACATAGACAGTCCCACTAAAAGGAGTTCCAATGTGTACAATATGCTCCACAGGAGAGTCGTTACCACTAAAAGAGCAGCCACGACAATTAATGTGCGAGTAGCTTGTTACGACCTTTAAGTTATCTCCCTGAACACTTGCGGACACAGTAAGGTCTGACAGACACCCTGCCTTATTTTCAACCTCATCAATTTGGTGTTTGAGAGCCTCAAATTGTCTGTTCAAATCCGAAGATGTTAACAAGTTAGGAGACCCTCTAAAAATACTCCTAACAACTTTCTTTGTGGCATCAAATGCCTTAGTAACTATCTTACTCATACAAAATATTTATTTAATAGCTTATGATAATAAAAGTTATCCGCAGAATCAAAAGTAATCTCCTGCTTGACATTAGAAAAACCGAGCCAATACTTCAAGTTGTCTTTAATATACTTTTTTATGACTTCTGCCTCCACAGGGAATTGCCCATTAAAGTATTTACTCTTTACAGAGACCTTTATAGAGGTCTTTGGAACAAGCATTTCATTATCATCTGCAAGATAAAGAGGCTTGTCCTCCTTATGGTCTCGAAGATAACCCTGCACTAAAGAATCCAATATAACATTAATAGGGTCTGCATACACATTTGAATCGTCAATCTCGACTTCTCCAAGTGACATAATGCTGCAAAATAACTCAAGACCTATCTTACTTCCTCGAGTATGGAATAACGTCTCCACATTGAGAAGAATTTGCTGCATTACGGCAAGGGGTAAATCCATAGAAAGGTCTGTAACCCCAAAGTCAGAAAGATGCTTAACTATCCATTTCTTATCATTCAAAATTGCATAATTATTCCCTCTAATGGCATCTGACATTAGGAGACTCTTAAATTCCTGCAATCTATCAAGAACTGTAAGAAACGCTAAGGTATTTGGGGACTCCAAAATAACCTCTGGAACACTATCGCTAAACAACATTTATACGAACCTCGATTTTATCTTGATTAATTGTATTGAATATTTCCATTTCAGAGATACTTATGTCTGGAAGAATGTCCTCTTTACCCGAAGCAAGCATCTTAAACACCACATTCTGTACACCCGGCACACGAGAACGTATGCGTATATCTGTATCAGCTTTTGAGAAACCCTTACCATAATCAGCTTCAACAAGTGGGTTAGTTAAGTCACTGAAAATCTGTCTTACTTGACCCTCAATAATATCCTTATCATATCCTGACAGAACAAGAAGCTCAATGATAATCTTACTTGCATATATGTTTGCCGCTGACATAAAATTACGGTACAAGTTCTTTGAGTAAACCCCATTGTAACCTACCATAAGATAGGTACAAATTCCTCTCGGAGTATTTCAAGTTCGCTAAGAGTAGGTTCTGGATAACCTGAATTAGGAATAACCGAGTACATCACCTCACGCCCATTTACTTTTACCTTAGCCTTGTTGACAAAAGAAAAGCTGTTCAGAATATCCTGAGCAATTTTCTCATTGATTGCAGCCTTTTTAGTAGAGAAGAACAAAGGTGCTCTTTCCTTTATGGACGTAAGAGACTCTGCGTCTGTACCCTTTGTTGCAGCCGTAAGCATAACCGCTGATACTACCTTACGTTTATTAAGGTATTCTCCAATACTACAAGTGTCTGAATCATGATTACCTGCTGCACCCTTACAAGTACGATATTCCACACGTATGTTCTTACCAATAGCAGGAGACACTCCAAAGCCATTGTTGCCAAAGTAGATAATACAAGAACCGTCTTCTTCGGGAACGACCATAAAATGAGTACTATCCTTAGAAGAAAGTCCGAAAGTTTTAACCCTACTGTACTGAACATTATCTACCGCAAGGGCAATGCTGTCAATATCAATTCCAGTTTTACGGATAAATACATTGTACCCATTAAATACAATATCATCTGCAATCTGTTTACCCTCATGTAGTACAAGAGTTAAAGTAACCTCAGACGCTGCATTTGGAACTGTGAAAGCCTCATCGTTAGTAAAATGTAGTCCGTCGACATCAATAACCAAGTCTCCTCGCTGGTATGTAGCAGTTTCTCCTGCAACAAACGTCACATTAAACTTAGCCGCGGCTCCTGTACACGTGTACGGAGTATATCCAAGAGAAGAAGCCTTAGCAAAAGCGTTACTATAAGACCTCATTTTCCTTAAAATACCCTCATTAGCAAAAGCGTTGATATACCAAAAGTCCTTTTCAGAGAATAAAGCGAATAGTTCCACCAAAAATTCTCCGAAATCAGACTTACTTCTGTCTGTCCATTCAGGAAATAAAGTATCTGCAAGAGAGTGCGCTTTCTCCACCATCTGAGACATTGTAGCATTAACCAACAAATCCTCATCAGGAATGATAAGGAGCTTGGAGTATTTCTGTAACCTCTCAAGTGTGGCTACATCTAATGTCTTGAAATATGCAAGTAATTGTTCTTTCGTATTTGCTTCCATTATACAAATGTTACGTCTTTAATTGATGTCTTGTCCTCCTTAACAGAGTTATACTCAATCCTTAGTGAGTAGTTAGTTCTGTCAGAAGATAAATAACCTATGTCGATGTCCTCAACTTTTACATTAGGAACGTATTTCTGTATTCCTTGTTGTAGTGTTCCCAAGATAATTGTCTTGTTCATCAGAAGATACCCAATGGGTTTCTGCACCAAAGATACTAAATTTGCGCCAAAGTCGGAAGCATAAATTCTAAATTTATCAAATATACAGTAAAACCATATATTATCTCTTGACTTCTCAACTCCCTCAGAGAGACAAAAAGCTCCTTCTTTCAACTGAAATCTACTTGTTAATCCTTTCATCCGGGTATATTTTCTAAAATTCTTGTTACTACTCCAATTAACTCAATAAGTGTTAGAACCTCAGTAGGTAAAGTCCAATGTATAAGCACCGCAAGTTCCACAATAGACGTAATAGTTCTCGAGCAAGTCTTTACAAGAACAAGAAGCGTCCTTTTCTTCTGTGCATTATCAATCCCCGTATATACAGGGTTAGGAACAGACGTAGCTGAACCCGTAGTTATTACCGCTGGAACGGCATTTGAAGCCATTATCTTTACAGAACCCTCCTGTAAATCTTTAAGACCGTCCTTAGCTTGGGCAACATAGTCCTTTAGTTTAGCAAGAGCCTCGTCCATAAAAGTTTTACCATCACCCTTAGTATAATACTCGACATACCGCTTTTTAAGTTTCTTTCTTTCGGCAGGTGTCTTACACTCATCAAGAGACTCCTTAAACTCAACCTCGCAATAATTGTCGATAATCTTTTCAGAATCTATTGGTGCGCCACTACTTCTAAGTCGTTTCAAGGCGGCTCTTGCCATTAAATCATTTCCGTCATTACTCATAGCTTAACCTCCCCTATGTCTTCTTTAATTAACTCAACAGTGTCCTTTAAGTCGTCCAATACAACTAAAGTATCAGGCATAAACTTCTGTGGTCCTATTTGAGTATTTATGCGTGCCTTAGATAGCTGTGTTATCAATTTCTCTACAACCGCAATAAGTCGCTCATGTGTGTTATACTCCTTAGAGGAAGCTCCTTTTACAGGGTAAAACCCAATAATCATAGGAGACTCCCAAATGTTCTTTTCAAATGTTACAAGGGCAAGAAATTTATCCTTATTCGCTGTAATCCATTTAGCAGATGGTACAGAAACATCTGTTCCCATAGCCACCATAGGAGCAAGCACTGATTCGCCTGTTCTAAACATAACACGAGTACGATTGCCCTCTGTCTCTCCAAGTATCTTTGCAAATTCAATCATCTTATAAACGATAATTCAGTCCAAGTTCCGTCAGAATCCCAAATATGTTTAAGACCCTGTAAAAAGAACGTGGACTCTTTACTTTTTGTATGATAACTTAAAATACCTCTAATATGATAAGACCTTTGAGAACGTATATTTAAGTCCTGATTACATTTAGCAGACACCTTAATACCAAAGAAAGCCCTATCAAATACTGCCGTAGTTTCATCATAAACTCTAACAGCTTTGTAATAGAAGCTCGAAAACTCTGGGTTATTAGGGTCGTCTCCCCACTTCATAGAAGCTGGACTACTATACATAATCTTTTGCGCAAGTTCAGGTCTATTTTGGCGAACCCAAGCAACCCTATTAGGGTCAAGCTCATAAAACGTAATAGAATTATGACCGTCCTTATCAGTAGTTATTCTTGAAAGTCCCTCTTTATACTCACCTGTATCTTTATCAAAGTACTGTGCTGTACGAGAAACTGCATAAGCCGCAGAAATATCCTCATCTACCTGCACATTCCGTAAAAGTCGAGGCCTATTATAATCAGAATCGTAGAACTTCTGAGTTTCAGCACTTGTATAACTCTTAACCACCCCATTAAGAGGATATAAGAAAGATATTTCACCCTGTTTCTCAGCAGCTCTACTTTTCTCAACGAAATTTAGTCTCTCAGTACCGTTCTCATCAGAAGAAACCCAAACATTACACCCAAACTTATATGCCAAATTAGTAAGATACTTCCAATCAGATTCATTCCGTTGGTACTCAATGTTTATCTTACTAAATTCCACTTGTCGAGTTTTTGAGGAAAGATTAATCTCACCAATCTCAAAGTTGTTATCTTCGGCAATACCTCTGATAATATTCTCAAGCGAAACAGATTCACCCTTAGCAAATCTTCTAAGACTTCGAGGGTCTGGGTACACAAAGTTCTTCATGTCTTTACCAAGTTTAGTAAAGCCATAGTTCATACACTCAACAGAAAAAGACACGTGTCCATTATCCGCAAATTGAGTTTTTATCCTTGTTACAGTACCCGAAAATACGTGCCTCATGGAGTAAGTCTCATCAGAATAGAAACCACCCATGAGAGACACAGATTGCCCTAAATGAAAGTAGTATAACAGTATCTCTGCGTGTTTATCCACCGTAAAAGTGAGCTTGTTCAGTAAACTCGCTTCTTCCTCATAAGTTACAGGATAAGCTACACATGATTCTATATCAAGAGAATCTCCATTAGAACCTACATTTGTAGCTCCTACTGCACTTCTGAGTTGGTCAGCTTGTACTCGCTTATCCCTACCTCCATGGTGTATGCGAATCTTAAAAGCAGGTTGAATCGGTCTAAACATATTACCTTGAACTTATTATATCTGAATCTCTTATTATAATTTTAGGCAACCTTACAATGTCACCTACGTGCCAATCATCAGGAAGCCTTGGAGGATTATTGTCCGCAATGTATGTCCATAAATGCTCTAAGTCACTTCCAAAAATCCTCTCAGCAACAGTGTAAAGTGTCTCGTTATGCTTCATAACATATTCGTACCACTCTAAAGTTACCGAAGGGTCTTTTATAGGATAATGAGATACCTTTCCCCCGAGTAATTGATTGACTACATTTTTCTTGTTATAAAATGCCGAACTAATCATCGCCCACGTCCTCCAATTCTTCTATGAACATTAGCAAATTCAAATGCCGCGAACTCAATATCCATTGTACCTCTAATAGGTGTGAGGTCTTGGTCAAACAGAGTATAGTTGACAGGCGCACTCTTTATAACTCCCTCCAAGTATAGGGGTCCCAATGCCAATACCACCGTAGCTGGAGGTCTAAATTGTGCATTGGAAACAACACCACCTTCCGCAAAAAGTGGGGTCTTTTCTCCACCAAGAGGAGCTGGGTATAAGAACGATTGAATAAGCTCCACCTCTGGAAGAATACCCCTTTTATTTATCCTTGAAAGCGAATATGCACCATTCTCTGTAAACTCAAAATCAGAAGGTCCTTTTTCAGGGGTTATGCTATTCTTGAAAGAACGTACCTGAGAATCAAACTCATCAACTACCCCTTCAAACATTTTAGCAAGACCTGACTTTTTTGTCTTACTTGAAAAAGAATCGCCCTTAGTCTTAAACTCATGGGCAACTTTAGACCCGTAGGCTTCAGGACGGAAATATCTCTGCTTAGACTGTGGGGTATTATCCAAGAATAACTGAAAAGAAATGATGCGTTCTCCACCACCTCCCCAAATATAATCATTATAGTTAAGGCCAGTATAACCTCGTGTTTCGTAATTCACCGCTTTAGAATCCGTGACACTATGGGGGTTAAACTGAAATTGATAACCCAAAGAAAGGTCTATAACCTTACTTCTAAGGTGTTCCTTATTAATAAGGATTCCACGTGTTGACACATAGGAACGAGGGAAATCGCCCCTCTGACTTTGAGAAAGCCGTTGAAGGGTGATTCTTTAATACCGACACAAACGAATTTAGACCTGCCGTAGTAATGCTACTAATAGGTGCCTGACTTAATGCTTCTATCATATAGTACCTCCTCTCATGTTATCGTCTCGAGCAGTTTCTTTGAGAACTTCCTTAATCTTACGAGCAAGTTTATTCTCATCAATGTTCTCACCTTTCTGAACGTTTATTTGAATTGCGCCATTACTGAAAGTCATATTGGTTCCATTACCGTTACCTTGACTTCCTCCAGTAACAGGGGTATTAATAACGGCATCTTTCTTCATAAGTGGGTTAGGGTTAATCTTACCATTAAGGGTATTACCCTTTCCAAAACTAAAGCCGTCTGTTAATGCACCAAGACCCTTATGTATGTAGTTTGTCCCATCATTATTGTCATACTTACCTCCGTCAGCAGCTAAGGTGAAATTCATTCCGAGTTCCTTTTCACCCTTACGTATTTCTTCGGCAAGTCCACTATTGAGGATTCCGAGAATATTGGCAGCTCCTTTAAGTAACCACCTAATAGCTTTCATAATCCACTCAAAGAGTGACTTCAAAGGGCTTACGATGTACTTATTAATGAATTTACCCACAGAAGAATCCTTAAAAGCGTCCCACATTTTTGCAATAGCCGAGTAAGTCCACTTAAAGAATCCAATTATAGGTTGAACAACCCACTCGTTAACGAACTGCCAAATCTTCTTTATAAGAACAAGCACCGCAATAATAGCTCCATATATGATGTTCCACAGTAACTTAATCCATTCCCACCATGATTTGAACATAAAGTTTACAAGTACTCTGACAGTCTCGAACTTCTCATAAAGTAGAACCACAGCTGTAACTGCAAGGATAACCCAACCCACAGGGTTAGTTGCATTCAGTGAAGCCCATAAACCCTTAATCACATTAAAAGCGGCTCCAATAATCTGTGGAAGATTAAGAATCATGTTAATAATTCCTCTAAATCCACTTGTAAGGAAGCTAAATATAGGTCCAAATATACTACTGAAAATTCCCCAAATAGGCGCACCCAATGTTTTTAGACCCTCAAAGATAGCCTTAAAGCCGCCTAAGAAAGAACTTCTAAACGTTAAGAACAACCTCTTAAAGTGAATACCCTTTGCACCACCTACAAACATTGCAAGTGGTCCTGATGCAGCAGCACCAATTCCATTAAAAGCAACACTAAGTAATCCGGGAACTATCTTAGCGAAAGCCCTAAATGGTGCAATCATTGCAAGTCCAATGTTCCTAAAGAGTACTTGAACGCCTCTACCAAAAGCCGTACAATTACTGAAAGTTTTTCCTAAGAATTTACCCGAAGCTACCCATGCTCTACGGAATGGTCTCGGCATCCATACCGCTAAAGACTGAAAGAACCTTGTAGTACGACCAAAAGACGGTCCCATGAATGCCATGTACGCCATCTGTAATCGTATCAGTCCTCTTATTGCTCTGGCATAAGCCATAACAGAAGCAATAGCGACCCTTCCAATAATAAAGGTATATTTCAAAGCCTCATAGACAAGTAAAAGTTTAATTACCGTCTTTATGGCACCCTTGTATTTCTGAAAGTAATCTACAATAGTTTGCTTCCAGAACTCTAACCAAACGACAATAGAGCGTGCTTGTTCCTGATAGTTGTCAGTAACTTTCCACACACTCTCAATAGCACGCTTAGTAATTCTACCAAGCCATACAATAAAATCGCCTACTTGGTGAACAACCCAGCCAAGCACATGACCTATAATATATCCGTACCTACGAATGGTTTGCATATTAGCAGCAAGGGAGTCCGCAACAGACCCCATTGCCCTAACTATTTGTCCATACAAGCTACTTGGGTCATTAGGTTTTCCCATAATAGACTGCAAAAAGCCTTCCCAAATAGCTTGTAGTCTTCGCATTTGGTCTTGAATAGTAAGAAAGTCATTCTTAATAGCGTTCATCAAACCCTTATGGTTCTTAACGAAATTAAGAATGGCTTGCTGTCTCATAACAGTACCTGCTGCGTATTTATCAAACATTCTTGTTGCTCTTTGGGTCATAAGACCTGCGTTAACAAGTGCCTGTGAGTTACCCTGAATAGCAGAAGAAATCATGCCTGCAAATTGAGAATAACTCATACCCGTAGCGTGTGCTGCCTTGTTTATCCAGTTAAGATTTTTGCCCACTTTAATTCCCACAGAAGCAAGTTCATTCATACCCTTTAGTTGGTCATCCACACTAAAGTATGACTGTCCTTTTATAAGACGGTCTTGTGCTTGTTCCATAGCTCGCATAGTAGAAAGCACTCCTCCAAATCTAAAGAGTGTTCTCTCTAAGAGTATTTACGTACTTATCTGCGGAACTTTTAAGTGCATAAAAAGCAGAAGCCAACGTGAGAGAAGCACCTGCAAGTCGTGCCACCCTATTTACGGTGCCTTGTGCTATGGCTATGCCAAAGTCATAAGAAAACTGTGCTGAACCCCCACGTTGTGCCATACTACAAATACAATCTTAACCTAAAACTAAAACCAAAAGAAATCCTACTACCGCTCCGATTACATCAGCAAGAAAATCCGCCCAACTAAAGACGTTGTTCTTCATAAAATAACCGTCACGAATCTCCTTAGACAATCCAAAAAGAACTGCAATAATAAAGCCGGCAATAGCCGAAACAATATGCTCTCTATGGAAAGTCAAAATATCCCAAAACCCAATAGTTGTAACAATAAGCAGGCACACAATAAAATGCGCCCACTTATCATCAGCAACCTTTTTCAACAAATTAATAATTTTCTTCATCGATGCTTACTTTTTGCTTCATCATTTTGTTTTTTCTCCTCCTCGATAAGTTTCATTTCCATCTCAAAAAGTTCGTCTCTTTCATCAGAATCCATAAGCATTATAGTCTTATAATCTTGACCAAGACGCTTCATAAAGATGTATGCCTTTGACGTAAGGTTGTACTCTGCGTATTCTCCTTTTTGGGAAAAGCTCTTATCAAAAAAGAGCCTATCATGTCTGACACCCCAAAAAGAGAACAAAGGATAATCCCTATACCACGCATGATACTCCGAGGAGCCAAACGTCATTCCGAGAAAAAATTGCTTGCCTCCATTACCATAGGAGTCTCAAGCTCGCAATAAGGACAAGTATCGCTGTAGGCAAAAGGTAATGTTGGTAAACATTCCATAAGTCCATTGCGAATAGCCTTCAAGTCTTTTCCTGATAGATACTCATTAAGCATCTTCAAGCCGTACCATGTATGGAACTCTTTAGGGAGAGTTTCCAGTACATCGCCTTGTTCGTTTACGCACTCGATAGACTCTAAGCAGTCCATAGCAATGCGCCTCCAAAACGTAATGCTATCAGAAAAATACTTTTCCTGTCTTATTGCATCCTCAAGTAGAGGAACACGGAAAGTCATTCTGTTAAACTCAACCTCAGTAAGACCCAAATACTGTTCCTTGTCAGTAATACCCTTTAATGCTGGAGGAATAAATCCGTCCTTAAGGTTAATTACCACGTGCTCAGTATCTCTTTCAGGAGAGTTAATCATTTCCTTAGCCTCTGGGGTATAGTCAATCCTATCAAGGTCAATATCCACAACAAGTTTCCTACCGCAATTCTTACAGATAATCTCCTGTTTTGGGATAAAGTTAACCCATACCCTCCTATGAATCTCAACAAGCAAAGAGTTAATCTCAGCAAGGGGGAGTTTCTTAACGGCCAGAGGAATTGTAACAGAACCGTCCTCAAGGTACTTCTTACGTACCTCAGCTCCGATTTCAATGTCACCAATTCTCTTAACTGCCGCAGAAACTACATTTCCCTGCCAAGTAAAAGGTTTATCAGAAATCTTCTTAACAAAGATTTTCTCTGCAACACCATTGGTCTTAAGTAATTCTACGTCCTTGTAAACTTCCCCATTAAGACGTAACCCAGTAGGGAGTTCAAAAAATAAACTATCCATTCTTCTATTGATGTTATAATGATTAAATACTATCCATTAGGTATAATAGTCCACCCATCACAGTGAGCTGTGTATGATACAGTGAACTTATCTGAACCGCCCACGTCAAACGTTGGGTAGTTTGCAGCACTGAATGCAAAACCTTCAAAGGCTATAGTCATAACCTCCTTACCTTGGTGCATCTTTACTGCCGTAACAGGGAGTTTTACTCCGTTGTCAATCATGGTATTAACCAATACCTCCATTGCCCTATCAGCAGCAGAGCCATTGTAAGGACGTGTTAACGTCATTTCTCCATAATCAACAAGCTGGTCAGTAAACTTGTACTTCCTGTTAGTTCCTGCATCAACAACCTCAACTGTACCTGATGACTTTTGCATACCCTCGAGGGTCTCAAATAATCCGTCCGACATAATACCCGGAACAGGAATATTGAGATACCATCCGTTAACTACATATACGTCTTGTGGTTTCTGTGGTTTTCCCATAATTATGCCTCCTGTTCAGTTGTTGTTAATGTTGAATCGTTCCTAAGTAAAGAAACATGAACACTCTCTGTACACTCTGTTGGAATCCAATTAACATCAATGTTAAGTAACTTCCTATCTTGTGTAGCTGGGTTATTGCTCCTATCGCAAATTCCCTCGTATGCCTTACTAAACGGAATACTTCTCTCGAGTGCGCCATTGTCATACTCGGTCTTGAAGAATGTCTGTAAAGACACAAGAGCCTCACGTTTCAACTCTGGAGTATTTGGTTTCTGTTCAAGGAAACGCATCTTAGAGTTCAAAGCCCTCAAATAATATGAGGTCTGCATTCTTACGTGAATGCTTGAGTACAACTTTCCAGTAGAATAAGTGCGAGAACTACCTACGTAGTAACCCAAATTCTCAACGTACTGAATAACGTTACAAGAAAGCTGTTGCACCAACTTGTTCTTAGTACTCTGCTGTAATCTTGCAGGTATAACCTCAAGAACGTTATTGAACAAAGAATCAATACCGCCGGGTGGAATATGGATAAAGTCTCCCTGAATGTAAGGAGTACGAACATAAGCAGCACCCAAAACAGGTCCAATAGCAGGGATAAGAATTGCGTTTCCGTTTTCATCTGGAACTTTACACCAACCCATATATGCACCAGCTAAGTAACTGATACCTTCTGTCTGTAACTCCGTAGCGTATAATTCAGCAGTTCCTTCATCTGCACTTAGTGGCAAATTGATAACGCCAATAGGGTTCTTTTGAGCCTTTAAGTATTCATTAAGAACCTTTGCCATACTCAAAGAGTGGAACTCTGTACAAGCGAGAATCTGAACATCAAAGCCACCAAAACAAGCAAGACCCTTTGGGTCAGTCGCACTCTCGACAGGGTAGAAATCACTCTCCACAACGTCTCCGTCAGCACCTCCACTAAGAGTAGCCGTGTACACCACATCATCACGCTTTTTCAAAGCTCCTGATGCAGCTACCATACTCTTACCAACAAGAGTAGCCTTGGTATCTGATGTTATTGATGCAACAGTTCCCAACATAGCTCCGTCATTGTTGTAAAGAGCAGTTCCCACAGAAATTTCCGTCAAGAACTTGGTACCTGTACCCGTAACATCATTGCTTGACGTAGTGGTAACAACAGTACCTGTGAGAGCCTTCAATACGAGAGGCTCAATCTCCTTACTGAACTCAATAGATACATACTTACTCGTCTTATTGACAGCATTCTGTATCTCTGATAACGTTGCGTAGTTGTACTGTTCCTGTTTGTCCTTGTATTTAACTACAAGGGTGAACATACCCCTAACTCTTGAACCAAAAGAATGGAGGCTAACAGTAATCTTGTTAGCCCAAGCACCCATGTCATCTTTACCCTTATATGCAGCTCGAACAGACATGGTGGCACCACCTGAAAGACTTGCAGAACCTGTAGCAACAACAGAGCTTGAGTTAACAACTCTCGCAATGTATAATGTTACAGGGGCATTACCTGCTTCATCAAAGATGCTCTTAACAATACCCGGTCCAAAAAATGATGAGCTTTGACCGCCAAAGATGTTATTAAAGTCCTCCATAGACGTGATTCGTGTTGGAGAAAAAGCTGCTCCACGAATGAACTGTCCAAGAAGACCTATATTCCTCTTCGATGGTTCTCTTTGAGACGTTGCGCCATTAGCAACGCCCTCAACGATTGTTAAACCTACATTAGCCATTTTTATTTGATTATTTAATTAAAAGCACCCCAATTATAGCACCCAAAAGCGTGCCACCTGCTCCTACACAGATGCTGGTTTTTAACTTTTTCTTTTTCTCTATTGCAAGACATTCAGTGAGTTCCTTTGAAAGGGACACTTGTTCTTGAAATTTTTTCTCCGTAAGAACCAAACTCTTATGTTCTAAGGTATTAATTTTCTGTAAAGAAACCACCGTAGAATCTAAAACTCCTATTTCATCTTGTAGCTTCTGATTAATTCGCTTTAGATGCTTATAGTTATTAAGAGTTCTATTGATTGAAACGAGTTGTCCTCTCGTTATAGTTAAAACAGTGTCATTCCCCCACAGAATCTTTTTCGGATAAAAAGTCTGTGAGAAAGCGGATATTTGTATCCCAATCACCATTAGCAAGAGTCCTATCAGTCGCTTCATTTTCTTTGAGAATTTCCTTAATTTGATAACGTATTTTTATTCTTTCTTGACGGAGAGTGTCAAGTCTCCCCTGATATTGATGTATTTCATTCCGTAGCATCTTTACAGAATCCTCAAGGTCCTTAACTCGCTGCAAGTGTTCCTTGGAATGAACTGTAACTGTTCGGGGAGTTCTATCGTATGCAAAGATAGCAAATAATATCGCTAATACACCAATAATCCCAAATAATATACTCACTTTTTTGTCCTTAATCATAGGTTACTTACTGAAAAAGTGTTCCTCTATCTTATTAATAGCACTAACAAGAGACCTCTCAAATCGGCTATTAAAAGCAGGTGAGAGTAACTTTTCTACGTCTTCTTTGTTGTCTTGGAATAACCATTCAACAAGAACACCCATGTAATCTCGTCCAGAGATAACTGTAAAATTCGCCTCAAAGTCTCTTTCAAGATACTTGTCGAGATATTTACGTATCTTTATCTCAGGAAAGTCCTTTTCAAATTGCGCAAGGATAATATCTGCACAGGTGTCTGACTTTGTCATACCCGGAGTTGTATAAACGGCAGCACCTTTTGCATCATGCCATTTACCATCCGCACCAGCTGCATTATTGTGTGGAGAGATTAACAACTTTGGTTGTCCGGCACAAATCTGCGTAGCAAAGTTTCTCCTTTTAGAGAGACCCGGCTCATTCTCACTTTCAGTAGTAACATAAACCTGATAACCCTCAGCAATAAGCATTGCTTTGAGAGCTTTAACTCGGTCACGGCTCCAGCGATATTCACGATGCCTACCGTCTGGAGAGCATTTTCCTGACACATCAGCTCCGTGTGCAGGGTCTAAAATTATAATAAGATTCTTCATAATAACGTAATTAATTTATTTGCCAATGATACAATACTTGTTCCAAAGAACCCTCCCAAAATAGCAAGTATTCCAATAAATATCAGTATCGAAATCTTTGGGTTCTTAACGTAAAAAGAGATTTTCTCATAGTGGTCTCTGTTCTTATAAACAGGGCAACCGTGAGTATCTCTTTCGTACCTCTCAATAAGGTCCGTTAATTTATCCAGTTTTTCGTTCGTAGCATCTAAACACTTTTGTAGAGAATCTTGTATTTGTCCAAGTTCTGAGTGTTTAGCCTCTACAAGTTTTGCAAGAAGCAGTAACTTCTTGTCTTGTGGATTTCCTTTATTGCACATATATTCAAGTGCCTTTACAATTTCATTCGTCATCTGTCTTTCCAATTTTCAAAGTCAGTCCATATACCACCATCGTTCCAAAAAGAGTTCTCCAAAATCCATTTACCACTGTCCATAGCCTCAGAATTAGGTATGAACGCCAACAATTTTTGTTGAACATACTCTTTGAACTGCCCAATCTCCGAAGAATTTATGTAAAAGTACTCTGTCGGGGTAATTCTTTTTATTCTACCATTATATACGACTTCTAAGTTAAAATTAACCGCCGAAGCAACAATGACCTTACCATCTTTAGTCTTAATTGGAGTAAACGCAAAAGTGGCTTCTGAGAGTGCATCTTCGTCTAAACTTTTAGAGAACACATTAATGCCCTTAAGTTTAGCAATATTATCTGCAATCTCAGGAGACTCTAATATGCAGTACTTTCTTATAAAAGCTGCAATCTCCTTTGGGTTTCCCCCATTTATGGTAAAGCCAACTATCATCTTACGACAAGTCCTAATCCGTCCGGTATTGTTAAGTCCATAGGAACTTCAAGAGTACTACCCGGTAATAGTACACTAACTTTCCCATTGACTATTAATTCTACACGATGTCCACTTCTATTGTAGACTTCCTTTAAGTTGTTTGTCTTCTTTGCCATAGTCTTATTTTTCTACAAATATACAAAGATTTTTTAATCTATCAAATAGAATCTTCCTTTGGAGAACCCTCAACAACAATTTTCTGAATGAGGTCCACCTCTACACTTTCATTAGGGGCAACCCAAACAGAACAAGTAAACTCATAATTGGTCTCAAATACTCCGTCTTGTCGAGGAATATCCGTTTCTCTGATTGTATAAGGAACAACGTCTCCAACGGCATCTTCTCCTGAAAGTTTCTGATTGAATAGCATACTAACAGACGTTCCAAAGTGTTTTAGAAAGTAGTCCTTTAGAGCCATAAAGTCATAGTAACTCTTGGCAACTATGCTAACATCATAACGAAAACTGAGCCAAATAGGTCGTCTGTACAGAAAACCTTTGAGACCGTCCGAAGATATACCACCCAGATAATTCCTCATATCAATATACCACTCATCCTTTAATTTAGGTGAGTAGTCTTGAATAGCAATACAAGGGTACTTCTGTTGTTTGTCTTCCTCAGTATAGTCTCCACTTGATTTTCGAGCATACCTAATAGGAACCTCAACATCTTTACCCTTTGTAGAGATACTTATCCCTCGAAATCGTTTGAAAAATTCCTCATTTACTTCTCTGATAGAACTTAACATATTTGTAGCTACTTTTTATAGTCCACATCAAACTTCTTTATCAAATACTTAATAGCCCCATCATAAATGAAAAGAGCCACGAAAAAAGATGATGCCAGACATTGTATTGTAATATCTGAGACTTGCTTAAAGAACACAATGTACCCAAAACCCACTACAAAGGTGATTAACCTTTTAACCCAAGTAGGTACCAGCTTAACTCCATTAAGATAGTCAATCAGCTTAATTAAAAAGTAGCTGGTGAGTATTACGCACACAATGTATTCTAAAGAAAATATCTCAAACAACCTTGTAAATAACTGCTCCATTATAAATATCTCTTATATGTTGACTTTGAGTGCCTACTAATAAAAGAAGCGATTTTGTCCTCAATCTTGGACATAAAATCATTTCTACGTTTCTTAGAATATGCAGTATTCTTTACTTTGCGCTGTGGGTCTTTAGCCTCTTCTGATTTTTTGTATCGTTTGTAGCTATTTATTGCAGACTTTCCTGTACGTAAATCCTCCCAACGTTTTTGCTGGAATTTACGATTAGCTTCGTAGTATGGACCCATAACTACAGGTTCCTCCGCAGATTCTTCTTTAATTTCTTTTTCAGAAGATGCCTCTTGTAAGCGTTTTTTGTACTCCTCCCCCATTTCTTCTTTTGAACGTTTAGGAGAGATAGTCCCTTTATGCCCAACTCTACGAGAGTAGCTATGAACGCTAACTGTTTTGCCCTTTTTACTCTTACGAGTATGCGCTTTAATCGTCACTTCCTTCATCAGTATCACTCCTCTTAAATTGTGGATTCTTTAAGAACTCCTTAATTCTACTTTGGGCTTCCTCCTTAAAATCCGCATAGGTATTTCTCCATACAGGACGAGCAGGAATACCCTTATCCTTAACTCCATACTCATGCACCATAGCAAGCTGTAAGTTAGTAAGAGGACTATCACCTCGAGAGGAATCTTCCACAGAAACAGTAGTTCCCTCTCTATAGATGGCATCTACAAGCTGATGAGTATCAATAAGCGGAATATCAGACCCTTTTCTTCTTGCAGTTTCTTCCTTTATTGTGAAGCCATACGTGTTGTCTTCAATGTTCTCGATAACTTTGTCCTTAAAGTCTTCCGCAATTTCCTCCCCTAACCGTTTCATGTCCTCCTTAAAATCCTCAACCTTTGGTTTCTTAAAACCCGGAGGAGGCTTCAGTAAGGACTTTGGTAATCTTGGAAACTTCATAATGTTATCCTCCCTTCAAATCGTCCTTTACAAATATCTGTATTCCTACACAACCGTTATATTCCTTAAACTCTTCAAGGTACACAATCTTACTAATAACCTGTGTAGAACCCTCAAAGTGTATCTTTGTAGTATTCCAATCTAAGTGGTAATCTCCAAATAAAGGAATAAGCTGCTTAGGAGAAAGATAGACAATGCCATTTACCTCTTTAGGTATTCCGTACTTTTCTCTCGCACGGTCAGAAATCTCTTTCTCATAGAGTGCTCTTAGCGTAAAAGTCTGAGACTTCCGTTCACTATCACCAACAAAAGTGTCCATAAACGAAGAACCCTCAGAGGTAACTACCTCCAAGGTTATCTGATAAGGAACCTGCATTAACTTCTTGTAAAACAAGTTCTGATACTGCAAAAATTTCGCTTTCGATATAAGCATATTTGTAACAATTTACAAGTATTTCAACGTTAAAACACTTTTAAGCGTACACACGCAAAGGAAAGGGGCAAATTTAAGGTACTTTTGAAAGAATACCTCTTGACAATGGAGAAAGCGTAAAAGGATAGCTGTCATAATAACTCCTGAAATCAAGGTCTCTAACAAGTTCAACTGCACCCTGCATAACAGTGTCTTTACGCAAAGAGTAATCTCCGAATTGTTCCTCAAGTAACCCTCTTATGTAGAGCTGTAGCTTATACCAAAAAGAGTACCTATCACCCCAAGTGTTATCAGACCCAATAGCATTAAAGTTCTCAGAAAAATATCCCGATGATGGTTCTTCTGTAACTGTAAAAACGGACCCAATATTAACCGTTGTAGTGGACCCGATATTATTGCCAGCAGAACCTACATAATCAGAGCCGTCAGTAAATGACTGCCCAATAGCAGAAGCTGCATTTTCGTATAAACGCCTTTTTTCTACTAAATAATAAGCTACCCACAAAGTTATGTGCTTCTCAGATGGACGAATTAATTTTGAAACAATCTCATCAGAGATTTCTACACCTCTAATGTCAAGGACCTTATGGTAGTACCATTCAATCAATGACTTTATTTCCTCGTCCGAGAAAAAGTATTTCCTAAATGCAGTAAAGTCCTCTGAGAGTTTTTTCTTAGTAGGTATAAGTGTGGTAGCTGGTTCTGTACCTCTAAAATACGGAGTATATGCAACAACAATCTCGTCTTCTATAAGTTTATTCATTATGTCCTCTATTGACCTGTGGTCACTAAAGGGCAAGAGTACAATATCTTCTTCCTTAGTCTTTTTATCTTCTCCTTCATCAAGCGTTACAACCTTAAAGATGCGAAAACACCCCTTTTCTACAGAGCTTGATTCCTTTTTATAGGTCTTATCTACCTGCACATACACATCACCCTGCATCTGCTTAATTGCAAATGCTGGAATAATGAAGCGGTCGAAAGTTAACTCCCGTACCGCTGTCATTATCTCGTTCAAAGTAACTTGTGCATTGTTCATACTTAAAGCCTATAAGCCTTCTTAGAAAAGCACAAGATAGCAGCCACATCAGATGGAACTTCTGCCTCCTTATCCTTACTGATAGTTACAGGAGTACCTGCAATAAAGCAGTCAATATCCTCAGTAGCATGAATCTTTACCTTTTTTACAGGAGCCTCGGCAACTTCTACCTCTGGAGTTTCATTTGGAGTCTCTTCGGGAGTTTCTGTTGGAGTTGTCTCCTCCTCTGTTGGGATTTCTACCTCTGGAGTTTCAGGGTTAAGACCCTCAACATTTACCTCCTGCTCACTACCTTCCTGTTTTGTCTTTGATTTTGCCATTGTTATTTGATATTAATTAGTAAAATAAAAGGGAAGATTCCCACCGTTTACACGGTGAGAGCCTTCACAATGTTCTTGTCCTCAATGATACCTGTACCCCAAATACCATACCAACCAAGAGTATGCTTACGACCAAGCTCAACAACGCCATCGTCACGAAGCTCAACGTCAAGGGCAATACCCCAACCATAAGCGTTCTCACCAAAGAACACTGCCTCGTAAGCCTCCTGAACAGTTGCACCTGCACCATACTTCTGGGTAATACCTGTTGCATTAAGTTTAGGCATCTGAGTGGTCTCAATGAAGATACAACCCTCATACATACCTACCTCACCAATGTACAGCTGTCGACGACCCATGTACTTATTAGCGTCCTGCCATGCTGGGTCATCCCTAAGCTGACGAAGCTGGTGTGGGTGAGCAATACATACGTAGTAGTCTCCATTAATACGTGGAGCATTATTTGTAGAAAGGGTCTCAACGGCATCCTTTACAGTCTTTGATGTAAACGCACTTGTTGCGCTAAGACCTGCAAGGTTAGCAGCTGTTCCACCATAAACAACATTAGGAGTCTTCAAAACTGCATCACGGAACTGATAGTCCAGTACCTGCGCCATATTAGCAGACAAAAGTTTTGAAGCGTCACCCAATACGTCCAACATAGATGTACGAAGAAGATACTCTGTAACCTGAATAGAGTTTGCTTGTTCCTTAACAGGAATAACTACCTCTGATGTAGTCATACCCTCTGGAGTAGAACATCACTCTCCTCAAGTGAACCACCACCCGAAAGGTTGCCATACTTAGTGAACACAATAGACTTTCCACGCACTGCCTGCAAATCACGTTTCACCTTAGCGAACTGCGCAAAACGCAAACGTGGCTGAGCCTGAAAGAGCACCTCCTTTGAGTAGAAATCACGAACTGCCGCTGGAATTGATACATAACCGCCTGAGTTTGTACCTGCCGATGTTGTATCACCAAAAGAACAGTCCTGCCATTGGGCACAAAAGTGCCAAGAATAAAATAAAAAAAGTGTTGTCATTTTTCTTTGTTTTTAATACTGAATAATTAACTTGTCTGGTTAAAGAGAACCTCCACCGTAAACGTCTTCAAGATTCTTGAGCAGTGTTTCTCTGCGCTGACCAAATTCCTTCATTGACATAGACTTAGTTCCAGTATTCATAGAGCCTGCCTCTGGTGCAGGAATCCGTGGAGCTGGAGGAGGAGTAGTTGTTGGAGTAGGATTCTGTGGAGCACTCTCTGGTGTAGGAGTTGCAGGAGTGCTCATCTTAGAAGCCTGTGCCTGAATAACAGGGTCCACCACTTTACCCTCAGCCTTGTGTTCTGTGTTAGGAGAAGGATAAGCCGCACGAAGCCTAATAGATTCTTTCAAAGAAGCATCAAGTTCCTCTTTTGTCTCACCCTTAACCAAATCAGGAATACACGTAGCCGCATTCTCACTGATAATCTTGTCTCTGTACTGCTCCAGTTCATTCTTGCGTGTCTGTTCAGTTGCATTGAGAACAGGCTGGACAACCTCTTTAACTACGTTAGAAAGATTTTCCTTAAAGTCATCTTTCGTAACAAATGTTCCCTGCAACCTCTCAATAAGAGCGTCCATATCCAAGGCAGGTGTACTCTCGACCTTAACATTACCAAGATTAGAAATCTGGGTTTTCAAGTCTTCAAACTTAGAGTACAACTTTGTCTTCTCAACTTTCACAACACTCTGAATAAACTGCTGCAACTCTGGAGTCTCTTTTTACCAAGTAAAGTAACACCGTTAATTGTAATACTTTCTGGAATACCAACTTTTGTGTCTACAATTTCAGCCATTTTCTTTTTCTACTTTTGAGTTTACAAATTACGTAATGTTGTTTACTTAATAAGGTTCTCGTTCAACTTCTTTGAACCGTCACCCTGCACAGTTGCCTGTGCCATCTGTTCTCTTGTTACAAGAGGTGCCGATGGGACACCATCATTAACGAACTCATCCTTAACCAATTTCTTGGTAGAGTCAGCTATCTCGTGCATAGCCTCTGGATTCTGATTACCTTCCATAATTAATAAAATTAGTTGTTAAACTTAAAATTAATGTCTTTTTACTTTTGCAAATATACTAAAAGTTTTTCTCTTCTAAAGAATTATTCCTCATTTTCTCCATTATCAGGAGTTTCTTCTCCGTCAATAACCTCCTCATTATCTTCTTCGTCAGGAATTGGAGTTCTATCTTCTTCCTCTTCGTCACCCTCATCAGAGTCACCCGTCATTTCATGGAGAGCTTGACTAATTCGAGCTTGAAGTAAACCTTGTTCGATAGCATCTTCATCAATCTCTTCAAGAAGTTCAGGAATATTCTGTTTACCCATTCTCTCCATGATTTCTCTACGAGAACTAATCTTCATGTTAAGCTCCATTTGCGCCCTATTAAGTTCATCGGTTCTATCTTTTGGGAAACCGAAAGCAAATACAGGCTTAATCATATTCTCTTCAAGAAAATCAGGCTCCTGTTTAAGAAGTTGTTTTAACCTCTTATTCTCAGGGTCCTTAACTTTAAGAATCCGAAGAATCATTGAGTTAACCTTAATGATACCCTCACCATAAGTCATAGCCTTGATATTTGCCTGCTGCATCAAAGGATGGTAAGTTATCTGTAGAGCCGCGGCACTTGTATTACTGATAGCTTGTATCTTACCAAGCGCATTTTCAGGAACGTCTGAAAGTTCGTGAAGTGCCGTCTTTAAGTCCTTAGCATAATTAACTGTAGCTGATAAATCTACATCAAGACCCAGATTGAACACATTAGCTTCCGCAGGAAGACCTGACCAAATTTGTCCAAGTCCTTTTTTCAAAGATTTAGCTGAGGCTCCTGTTATTACGGTGGTAGGTGTAACATGATAATCAATAACCGCTTTTAATTGCTGCATTAATTCATTGTACACCTTATTAATCTTCAAAATATCATTTGCATCAGACTTTCCATAGTAGCCTGACGAGTTAGGCTTGTTCTTTATATGTACAATAGGAATAAAACCGTATGGATTCTCATATTCCTTTTGGTCATACTTAGTAACATTATCACTATTAATAGCCGCGTCCTTTTGATACCACGTTTCCACTTTATCATTAGTCCACTTTTGAACAAATAAAGTGTACTCATTCTCGTTAGATTTCCTATCGAGTGGTTGTCTAACCATAAAGGACTCAACCTTGTTAAAATCCCCATTCTCAAAAGTAACGAAACATTGACGGCTATCAAAGACTGTAACCCTACAATACTTTTCTTCCTCAATCCAATCAACACCGAGCCATACATCACCTGTGATACCACCCATTTGTAGTATCTCATAAGAAAGCTGCAATTTATTAGACTTACCCCAATGGTACATCATAATTTCCTCCGCAAGTTTTTCAGTCTCCTTACTAATCTGTGTAGAGTAGTAGTTCTGCACATGAAAAGTAAAAGCCTCATCACCCAAGAGGAACATATTTACTTTATCTATGAAAGCCCGAACATAATTGAAAGGACAATAATCCGTCATTAAAATCCTTATAGTGCAGACCCTCATAAAATTTCCAATACAGGTAATACTTAGTTATTCTATCGAGTTCCCAAGTATTATCTTGCACAATATTCTGTAATACGAATGAACGCAAAGCAGTTGTGCCTTCACCCAGTTGCCTACTATCTTGGTTCCAGTGGGTTGACCCAGTGTAACCTGCGTAACCATTACTCCCATATTTTTATCTGAATTTGTGCGATGTTTATACATTTTTGAAACGTAACCCATAACATAGGCATACGTCTCATCATTATCTTCTGTAGGTGCATTCCAATTCTCTCGAGCAAGTCACAAGTAGAATGAAAAAGCCTCATGTGTAAGTGTATCTATGGCTGGTTTTCCATTAAACACGATTAAAAGAGTACGCTGACTTTGGTTCTTCTCTTAAATTAGCCTTAATAACTACTCCCAAAAATATTCGGGCTAAAGGGTAATGTCATTTCCGTTAGCATCTACGAAAGTCTTAGTAATTTCGTCTATCTCCTTTGTAGAAGCTACGACAATACTAAATGGAAAAATGTCTGGATAAAATGTCTTCATATTACGTGTTGTAGAATTTCTTTTAATTGCCTGCATAGTAGAGTTATCTCCCCATAAAGAGGATTGTCTGTAACCTCCATTTCATTTCTACCTCTTCCTCCGAATTTGCGGCCATACACATGAGACTAACTGTCCACAAAGTCATCGAAATATCCGTCAGACTTTTCACAAACCATATAGGCTCCGTTGAAGTACTTGGCAGTTCTTAATTTGCTCCTCAATTTCATGTACTCCGTAGATGGCACGAACTTGCTTGTTAGCAGGAACAATAATATGCCTTGTTTGTATCTCAGAGTGAAGTTAAACCACATATCCGATTTACTCTGTGGTGTAAAAGTATAAGGTACAATATCCACATACTCTCCACAAGCGTACATTAATCGGTCCACTACAGCTTTACCAACACCCGTATAGTCCGCATACAGAGTTGTTATATTAAACTCCACAATACAGTCCATGATTACATGATGTTGTACCTCGTAGTCAAGTCCTCAAGAGCAACCCATGCCAAGATTTGTTTATGGCATCTTTCGTCACCCTCATTTTCAATAACCTTTGCAATAGTTAAGACAGTTTCCGCAGGAGATTTACCAATGTCCATACCTGCAATAACCCTATCCTTAATACCCGGCATTTGAAAACCGAGTTTCTTATTAATAATACGATTGTAGTCTTTATCCGTTAAGAGCATACCACTCTCCAAGTCCCAAATCAGAGCATAAGCAAGTTTGAACGCCTGTGAATCTTCACCCCAACGTTCCTTTTTACGCATAACGTCAGCCTCATAATTAAGGTGGAATCTTTTACCGTCCTTTTTGAACTGCTTACGTCTATCTATGATAATGTCCTTGTAGTTAAACTCAAAGTGGTTACGAATGCGAGGTCTTTTTACTTTTCTGTCAAGCTGTCTATTATGTTGTATCTCGTAATAAAAGTGGTTCTTAAACATACCTGTTGTTCCCACTTTAACAAGCGTTCCTCCTGTGGCAGAAAGCATTGGCTCGATAGACTTACTTACAATAAGGTCATCTACATCTTGAGCCTCCTCAACAATTACAAAGTCATAAGTCTTGGACTCAATCTTAGACTGCTTACTTGCAACTTGTCCAGCAAGATATGACCCATTACTCAATTTAAGTCTAACGTTACTCTCCAAATAAGTATCAATGTCTGGGTCCTCCAATACCATTTCTGCATTAGCCGAAGTTAACCTCGTTAATGCTCGAGGTACGTTGTGGTAACTTGGTCTGAGTTGTGGAGCAAAAGTCCCACCCTAAAACCAGTCTTAAACTGTTCTAAGTCAGGAATAATATTTCCAAGAGCCGGCAAAATAACGCACAAAGTGTCTATTACAAAAGCAATAGTCTCTGATTTACCCGATTGACGTGAGAACAACATCGTCTTTACATCGCCCGAAAAAGTAATAACTGAATATATAAGAGCATAGGCTGCAACCTCTTGGTAGTCGTACAAAGAAACTCCAGTTAGATTTTGCCAAACTCCATAATCTTAGAAGTTATCTCATGGGCATCAAATGAAACAGTCTTTCCTTTAAGAATGGAAGCCATTTCATCCGTGAATTTCTCTCCGTCAGTAGGAAAGACAAACCCTTCCGCTTCTTTAGTCTTCTTTCTTGGCATTTCTTATGTCGTAATCAAATGTTCCTTTTTCCTGCTTATAATTAATGAGGCTCAATAAAGCACCATGTAAAGGTCTGTATATTGAACTCTCCGTAGTATCTACCCAACAATTAGGTGTCTCATAGAGCCTAATATTAGTAACCTCAACACCGTCTTTCTCTTTATCAAAGAAAGTCTTCGTAATGGTGAATAATTCAGAGGCTATGTTCTCCAGCAGATGGGTTGTAGTCACCTGCATTTCCAAGACCCATAATGTAAAGTCTCCAATTATTAGCCTTACAGAGATTAATTAGGTCTCTATCCATAGGGTTAAGCAAGCAAGCGTGGTCTAAGTGTTCATCAATCCATGTACCAAGAACTCTTTTAATCTCCTTAAAGTCTATGGCATATCCAAGAGCAAGTTTCTTGTCATAGGTAAAAGTAACTTCCACTTTGAAACGGTGTCCATGAAGATTAAAGCACTTAACCTTCTCATTCATTACCCCTATGGGCTGCATCAAATTCAAATATACGTGTTATTGTATTCATCTTCGAGAATATTGAAATCTGTCTCTAATAATTTGCGAAAAATATTGTCCCTTACTATCCGAACGTACAAACTCCGTCCATATATTTGGTGGAACCTTATAGTAAGTATAAACCCACCGAGGTCTATTTATAAACGTCATCTGTAATTCCCGTTTCTTACGGTCATACGAAGCCGTGCGGATATTTGAGGAGACTATATTCATTCTGTAAAAGATACAAAAAAATAGGCAGGTGCCGTTTCCGACATCTACTACAAAGATACTAAATTACATTTATAAGAGCAAAAATTTTTCTACTTTTTAGTTTTCCTACCTCTTACAGGATAAGCTGGAATCCCCTTAGTAGGTAAATTCATAATGCTCTTACCTGCATCAACTTTCGTTGGTGTAGATTTCTTAGTAGCTGGCTTCCTACTAACCTTTTCTGTTATACCACCACTAAATATCTTAGACAAAGCACCTGCATATTTTTTTCTTCATTAGACTTTTCATTCTTTCCACTAAAATTTATATATCGTCCATTATAATGAACTCCGGATACAAGATTTTTCAATGATTTTCTATCACCAGTCTTATAAATCTCTATACCTCCAGTCGAAGTACGGTGCATTCTAAGACCCAATTTCTTTTAACTGAGCGTCCACACTTGTAGCCGTTACTATCTTGCTATCTTTTGATGTAGCTTTCTGAGTAGTAGTCTTCCCTACCTCTTGTAACAGCATGAGGACTCCTCCTACCTGACTCCTTATAGTCTATTTCTCCTTTTTGGAGGCTTATAAGACATAACTGACTTTATTGCCTCTTTTGAGAGACTCCAGTTTGCTCCATAATATCTTTGGCATCTTTTATCTGCTTTGCAGACATTTTACCCACTCGATTTCTTCTTACGCTCCTCAAGTTCTTTTCCAGCACCCTCTTTCTTAGCAGCGTCCTTTTTATCAGCAGCCTCATACTTTGCAGTATGCTCCTTTACCGTAATGGTCTTACCTGACTTAGTGCGTCTCGTGTAAGTCCTAACTTTCTTCTCAGCTCTTATTTGTTTTTATTTATTAAACAATATACAAACCGATTAAATTTACAAAGCAAATAAGCTCACTTATAAAAAGTGGCATTTTCTTTCCAACCTTTTACGACAAATACAAGAGGAAATATAATCCACAATAGCAGCCAGTAGGGACTTAATAAAAAGACAATTACCTGACTAACTACTCCAAAGGGATAACCCCAAAGTAATGGATAACTTTATTCTCACTTCTATAAAAGTGGACTTGCACCCACAGAGAGTAAACCTCCTGTAAGCGCAAATGATAACCACCCTAAGATGTTCAGGCAATACGTCCACCACAGAATACCCGAGAAGGCCAGTAATTATCACCCAAAGAACAAATAGTTTAACTCCCGAAATATGCTGAAACTACTCACGCTATCTGGTAGTTCCTTTTGCCTTACGCATATTCAGAATAGCGTAACCTGCACTTATAAGTAAAGCAACAGTTATAATATATCTTTCATTAAGATACAATAATGTTTATTAATCTCTACACGTTACAAAGATAATATTATTCTTCAATAAAAATAAGAGTACTCTCTAATAACTTTTTAGCTTACGGGTAAGATTTCCTACCCAAAATACTTACAGAGTTCTTGCATCAGTTCAAAATTTACTGACCCCTTACTATAAAAATAAGTGCGTATTTTCTTACCTCCAATTTCTTTCCTTGTTCAGAAGCAATAAACTTAGCTACTCCTCCGTACTTCTCAGTTATAACATTACGAAGAAGCTCTTTAACCTCTGTCATTTTCGACAGCTCTCTTTTTCCTTTTCTATGTTTGGCATACCTTATAAAAAGTAAAATGATTAATATAACAACGTAAAATAAAAGTGGTCCAAAAGGTCTTACGATGTCATAAGCCATAGGAGTCAAAGATTACAACGAACAAAAGTGTCATTTTTATTGTCTTGTAAAAATGTAAACATCGTAGCACTTCCTCTAACATTTCGCACATAGAGAAACCTTCTTTAAGTTTGAGTTTAAGAACTCTACATGCCCCTGAGCCAACATAGTCGTTCTCAAAAATAGAAACATTACTCTGAGTGCTCTGTTTATGCCATAATCCAATAGTTGTTTCTTCAAAAAGTATAAGCGTTCTCTCCAAAAAGTCTAAATAGACAAAGATACGCCAACTTCCACAGAGTTATACTCGATAACCACAGGGCATCTGTAAAAGTCATAGTAAAACTTTTTCCGCCCTCGTATGTTATAGGAGACACCCCACAATCGCTTTCAATATTCTCCTTAGTGAAGAAAGGTGCTCCAACAAAAAGATGAAAGATAAGGCGGAGTAGTAGCAATTCTTGTCGAGCTACTACACGTCCTCTGTATCTTCTTGTGGGTTATACACTTCCTGATGGTCCGCAGGTGCTTGTGCAGGATAGTATCTTGTGCAAGCATACGTTCTGCTGTTAATAACATAAATACTAATAACTTCTTCATATCTTTTACTTGTTTAAGGGAGGAGTTACCCTCCCTGATTAATTTATTCTTCTGTTTCAATTTTAATCCAACGGTCAAGTTTGTAAAGACCCTCTTCTCTACCAAGAATAATTCCTTTATCAACTTTGCAACCGTCTTACGATGGAATTTGCCATCATAAAAAGACCTTAATCTTATCACCAACTCTAGGTCAGCCTTATAGCATAAATCCTGTGGTGGTACCAACCCCTAAGTTATCAAATAATATTGTTAGTATCTGGGCGTTCTCAGCAGTATTTGCAAGAGCCTTTTTGTTGTACTCCACATATCGGTCAGTCTTATCAGGCTCCTCAAGGAGTTCCTCCATAGATATTTTTCCTGCTGCGTATTTCATTATCTGATACATAGCCTTCTTATGCTCAAATAACAGAACTTCTAAGAGGAAAGGTACAGCATCAATCCACCTGCCGTCAACTTCTAGTTTATTACCTTGTAAGCAACCTACCTCTTTGTATTGTGGACATAAAGTGCCTACAAATTTAGGAGCTATTTTCTTAACTTCAAAGGTTTCTTCACAGTAAGTTTCTCAAGCTCAGCAATAAACTTTGCGTATCTGAGTTGTCTTCTCTTCCACTTAGTAACAAGATTATTAGCTTTGCGCTTCCACCTTGTAAATGGAATCATGTCTGGGAATTTAGTAGGGTCAAAGTCCACTGTCTTAGATTTTTATACCCTTGATAATGGATAACACTTTTATGCCTGCACTGCTCAAAGTCGATGTAGTTCTCATCACGTGCAGCCTGTTCACGTGCTTTCTCTTCTTCACGTAACTTCATAAACTAGCTTACCTCTTTCATAAGGCTCTTTCCTCTTCGGAGAACACTCTAATAAGCTTCTTGAACCATTCTCCCAATTCTTTTGGAGTAGGGGATGCCCTCCCATGGAGTCTCAACCATTTCACTTAAGCCTTTTTGAGAATCCTCCACAATAAATCCGCTTTCAGATGTACAAGATATTCTGTAACCTCTAAAGGATAACTTATCTTTTTCAAAGTGCAATCTTCACATGAAACTTATCCTTTAATTACCTCTGGTATGTAGTCATGGGGAACTTCATTGTGAGGCAAATCCTCAATGCTTAATTCAGATAAGTCTTTGCAATACGCTTCAAAGTCTTCTTAACTGTGTCCACCTTATAAGTAACACCATTCTTTACAGTGTACTCCCTTACCGTCAACACTGATGATATACCTTGAGCACCTCAGAATCTATACATCTGATTTGCAGGCTTTTTCAGTTGCCTCAACTTTCCCATACCCTGAGTACTTTCTTTACATAATCTTTGGAGTTCAAGTTGTCCTTGCTCATTGAGTAATGAAATAACCTCAAGTTTACCACCCTGTTTTTCTATGAGTGAAAGAAAACGTACTTCTTTTTCCTTATCTAAGTCTTGTTTGTTTTGTGAAACGTGTTCTATAAAGACTTTAGCGTGCTGATGAATTTCTTTGTTTCCATGTCGATTGGTTTTTAGTGTTCATGATCTTTCTAATACTCTGCCGTCATTAAGGGGCAAGTGCATATCCTTTGAGATACCCTTTAGGGTTTCAAGGTGTCCTAAAAAGGACTCTTCATGATGAATTTGCCCCGTCGAGTATATCTTCCTCTAAAGGAGTTCCTCCATAAGGTTTTATACTTTTACAGGCCATTGTTTTTCTCTATATAACCTTTGTTACGTCAGTAATCCATAACTAACTTCTGCACCAGTGCTTCTCTTAAAGAACATAGAGTTTTCAAATCAATACAGTATTAACTGCTAACTTCTTGTAGTTTTTCCTCAATTATTTTCTTATAAAATCTCTATCATTGAATGAACAAGTATATAATGAGTATCTGTTTGCTGACATTGCTCTGCATAAGGATTCCAGAATATCAATAGTAGCTGTTCATATAACGTTGGAGATTGTTTTCTGTCTTATAGGAGATTTTTATATGAGCACTTTCCTTCACTCTCATGAACCTTCCACTCGTCAAAAAGTGACATCTACTGGCTTAACATCAGTATCTCATTAATCTTTTCTCCCAAAACCGTTCTTCACTTAAAAAGGTCGTCAACTATGTTGTCCACATCTTCATCACTATCTCCATTCTTCTTCAATTTTAGAGAAGATTACCAGCTTTAGAGCTTGTTTACTAATGAGAGAATATCTCATTATTAACTATAACAGCTGCAAGTGAAGAAATAATATCTTCCTTGTCACCATATTATTGTAGCAACATTATTCTCTAGTTATCATCCGCTAGGCAGCATGCGCATCTTGCCATCCTCCTTTTAATTAGGGAATGCTTCTTTTAAGTGTTTCGTCCATAATTTTTAGTTTTTAATTGTTTATGTTCTGTGTACATTGAATCTAATTTATTACTCTCTTCAAGGTTTCCAGAACATCCTCCACCGTGAAGAAACTCATATCCAATATTTCTACTCCTCCAGCATAGGTGCTAGCATGAACAGCTTTTTCATGTCATGACTGTACTATATACCTGAGACTTCAGCAAATCGCCAACATTAGCCGCCATATTACCACGTCTTACGTGAATGTAGTCTATCAGTTCGCCCTCCTTTAAGCAATGGTTAACGGCATAGAACTTTTACAGCCAGCTTTCTGGTTCTGAGCAGCTCATCAGCTTATCATGATTATTCTTCATCCTGCACAGATAAGCGTTCATATAATCTCCCATAGTCCTTAAAAAATGAAATTCAACAACTGCCCTTACATAAAACACGTGTCCTACTTCCTTACTCATGACTTCTTCCATCAGCCAATTAATAAGTGGACACACTACAATTCAAAAGTACTCGAGTAAATCCGATAATTAATGTTATTAGTACAGTACCTTCCTTAAAAGCCTTATAGTACGCAACTTTGCCAATATCCTTTGGTATGAAAGATTAAACGTGAGTTTTACCTCATCTAAAAACTTCTCCAAATACTCTGTAGGTTGTAGGAGAATCAATTTGTTTCCCTCTAACTACACTCTTTTCGGAAGAACCTCCATGAAAGTTCGTTCAGGTCTCTTTCAAAGAGAATTTTGAGTGCTCACTACCAATCACACCCTGAAAAAGAGCTAATGCTTAGACAAATCAGAGTAAAACCTTCTCTTCGTCAAAAATCTCAAATAATTTGCTTCTCGCAATTTATTTCTTAAATATGAATTTTACCTCTGGAAAGAGAACTTTTCCGTATCTCAACATACTCTTCGAAGTCTTTCTCACTAATAGGGTCATTAGAATCTCCAATTAAAGGCTACCTCATTCTTAAAAATCATACAAAGATATAATTCATTGAAAAGAATACTCGGCATCAAGAACGCTTATAGCCATTTTTGACGTCTCTTTAGAGGCTGTACTGTATTATATCCTCTATTATTTCTGCTTTCCTTTTTGCCACCCTTTTCCATGTGGCGTTCTAGTCTTACGGAGCAACAAATTTTTCTTCTGAATAGTAACCCTAGAGAGTTCTGTTTCTTCAATTTCAGTTATTTGCTGCTCTGACGGTGCAGTATCATCGAAAGGTACAGGCTTATGGACACATACGGTTTATCCAGTATGGGTCTACCCACTTGTTTCCAGTCATTCTTTCGAGCAAAGCAATAAAATCATCAGCGTGCTTTTTCCACCGCTTCAAAATGCCAAGTGCATTAAGCTGATAAGCGAGAACTCTTTTTCTTCTGATGCTATTAAAGCTGATGATATTCTTCCTCATTAGCACGGAATATCTCCATTGCTTTTGAAAGGTTCTAAAAGTCTTTCAGTAATAGGAGCCATTCTCGATTGAGAGTAAATCTTCCCTCAAATTACAGTTATCAAGGTCAAGATATGGAACAACAGCTGGAAAGAATTTCTTAACGAAATCTACATCATTGCCACTATAACTGAATATCCAACGACCTTTCTCACAGTATGTCCTTCTACTCTATTGGAAATTACACTCATCATTATTTCTATCACTAAGTCTTATAAAAAGTCTTGTACGACAATTTGGTTTTATCAGCTTCTGTAATCCAGTCTGATACAAAACTCAAACAATTAGTATTCATAATCTTATTTGGTTTGAAATACTACTTTACTATTTGCCATCTCAGTAATTGGAAAAGCTAAGTTTCTATCTTTTTATATTGCTCAGCAATAATCTGTAACTCTCATGCACGTCATCTGTGCTTTCAGTAATAGTTGCATATATGGCTTTGTTACAGGAACACCACCGCTTAAATCAAACGCTTTATATGTCTTTTTCACCACGCCATTTAGTATAAAACGTAATATTTTATCTTGTCCATATCTACGATTTAATCATTACTACTCCATCCCACCATGCATAGGAGACATTATCTTAAATGTAATCCAAATAATGACTACTGTCCACAGGGACGACCATATAAACCGATAAAGGTAAATTAAGCGATATTTGCATTGCTTTCCTTTGAAAATTAATTACTGTTCATGTGCTCATTTTATTCGATCTTTTAATCGTTTTATGTCCTTGATGTATTTACAGAAATACCATCCTTTTTGATGTAGCCTTTTTCAGTCGAGGCGACTTTTTGCTTGGTAATGCCATAGTGAAAAGTACGTCTGTTACCGATTACGATTTTAAGTCCGTTGAGAATCACATTGCGTATAGCATCAATAAAACTGCTTTTTACTTTAATTATCTCCATTTTCGTAATATTTAGGTAATATTGTAAATACGCTTGTACTTCGATGTAGTAGTTTCCCGTAACTTCACCAAAACAGCGGGTATATCCGATTTCTCTTTTAGGTCATTGAGTTGGACATCGCTAAGATGCTTTTCTTTCGTCATGGAATAAGTAAAGATAATAATCTACTGTGTCGCTGAGACCACTGAGATCTCGTTTGACGTATGCTTGTAAAGCTCTATCTTAGTTGTTTAATCTTTCCTCTTCAAATATCTCCTACTCGCCATCAATGTAGCTCTTTTTACATGCGTCGGAGTATTGTTCCAGTTTCTCTGCATATTTCAGCTACTTCATGCCTCATTATTATATGCTCGCTTAGTAGTTGGAGCTAGTTGCTCTTGAGTTCCATCCATCTTCTCACTTGCATATTAGCTCTCTAGTTCTAAAATCTTTTGGAGTGAACCTCCTACCAACGTATCTCTTAATGAACTTTGTCAGTTCATACGCTGTGACTTCTAAAAATGTTTCACCGTCTGCAACAGTAGAAAGCACTGCTTTTATCTGCTTAGCAAGTACGCCAGTTACTTCAAAGCTATTTTCAACACTTTTCTTACCAATAAGTTGATCGATGCTTTACCACGCTGTGCTTTGTATGTGGCTTGTAAAAGTGTGGTTAATATAGATCTGACAAACTCGCCTCTTTCTTAGAATTACAGGTGTGGGTTAGTCATATCCTTCGGAACTGTTTTCATTGCCGATATGGATACCCGTATGCATCATTAACGCACGCTAAGGGCACATCTTGCTGTATCAGAAACGTAGTTACCACGCTCAATCATGCCATCAAATTTCTTATCAAGCATCTCAAACTTTGCTGCTAACTTAACGGCACGTTTTTGTTTGTCGTCAAATCCTGCGTTAACAGACTTTGCAAACACGTACCCTTATTATAAATTCTAATTATTGTCATTTCATACTGAAATTTGGCGTTACACCACTTCTTAGCTGCTTCAACCACCTCCTCACACGTGTTGAATATACCAGTCTTTCTTTCAGTCCCAAACGAGATAATCATTCTCGTCCATGTTTACTGTAGGGTATCTAATAACAGGGTACTCGCTATTCGGTAGATAACGTTCTACTTCAAACGAATCCTATTCAATGTCCTTTCACCTAACTTTCGCATCTTGTTGTAGAATAGAAACCTTATGACCAAAATCTTTTTCACTTGCAGACAAGTCTGCTATTGGGTGTACCTCCTGTTATGTAAAGCAGGGTCAAAATGGTTCTATGAGAACCCAGTTTTTGTAAGCTGTATAGTTTTCATATCTGTTGCTTATTTTTTGTAATTTTCATATTACAAGATAGCATTTCTATTATAATAACCAAATAAAACGTAGCGTATTTTAAGTTTATTTTAATAAAAGTGACTAATACACATGACTAAACATCAGGGTCACTTCTGTTAATTATGTTAGCATAATAAAGGTAACTATACACTACCTTTCATACCTCTGCAATAATTTATTACATTTATATAGTCTCTTATATACTATATAATATTATAATACTATTGTCCATCGCTCATATTCACATCTTTCATTTTACACATTAAATATACACAAAAATTCTATGTTTATCCAAATCATCTCACTTCATGGGTATGTCAATTTTCACAAACTTCAAATCACACTTTTATCTCAATTCTTACCAATCTCAAAAATTACCCTGCACACACCTTCTCTACGTCTTCTCACCAATGAGGTGTCTCCTCTGTCACTTTTACTAGCACTAACAAAATGAGCGTCTAATCTACCGTCATAAATGTGGACTACCCAAATCATGACGAAATCCATTTAAGAAAATCTTTTCAGCTAAATTGTTTTCGTCTGCTAAAATAATCCTTATAAGTGATATTATAAATCCGAAAACGCATTGAAATTCTACCTCGCCTGAGTCGTCTTTACGCACTTACTCCTTACCATATATTACGCTTACTTATAATCTTATAACCGCTAATATAATCTTTACCATAGATTAGGAAATTTTACTTTAGTTTACTTTCCATATCTAACTACCTATTCACGCTTAATATTATTTTAGCTTACTTATATTTACCCGCTAACTTAGTTACGCTATCTATATATTATTGTCTAACCTATAATTAATATTATTTACCGTCAAATACTTTTCCCTTTTATTATAATCTTACTACGTATGTATCCATAGAGCAAACAGATAGAGTATTATCAGCGACAGTGACATCTTTTAATATAAAATAAACGCTATATAATATATACCTTGTATATACCGTACATATGCTCAACTATAAAGCAGCTGCTTACATAACCGCCATTTGCAGAAATCTGATTTGATGATCTGAATTTTGCGCTAAATAAAACCGTCACTTCGTTTCAAGCAACCACATATATCTAAATACAGAATATAAACTCAAATTAGAATCTACGTGCAGAAATATCACTTTACAGAAAACGCTAGTAACATAACTGATCTAATTGCAGCATTAAAATTACCTACACAAATTAATCTAATCTATTATACACAGATAAAATAATCTACATACAGATAGCTACGTACAGAAATATAAAACACGTAATTAAGCTAAAACTATCTACGCACGTAATTAATCTAATTAGAAAACGCTAAATAAAAATCCAGTATTAAATAAATAAACCTAATTGCGGAAATTAAATCACTAATTAAATCTGTACACTTTTAGTTATCCATATAATATAGTTACACTAAATTAATCTACGACTAAAATAAATGCCGCACATCTAAGTAATTAAATACAAATAACCTAATCGCTACAATAAAATACGCGTTAATTATCTACGCATATAATAAGTTTCTCAACACTCACAATTAGAAATGCGCAGCTAAATATAGAAATTAGATAAACGCCGCATAATTAAATTGCTATCAAGCTACCTTTTGCTAATTGGCCGTAAACATAAAATACGCTATTAAATAGAAATCTATTTGCACGCTGTGAAGATCTAATTACGCCATAAGCCATTACATTACGCTATTCAGTTCTATCTGCACCTGTGTCTAGCGCTACCCTGATCTACGTCAGGTTCGTGTCACTTGCCTGCACATTGGGTTACGCATACATAAACTATGTCCACACTCTATATCCTCATAACGTGTATTACTTATGTATTTATATAGATGAACTTGCCACATTATCCGGTGCCGTGTTTCTTTTACGTGTGTCCAGATTTAATCTGTGCATTTATTCACCTATTTATATCATTAGAAAGTCCAATTTACGCTTTTTCTATTGGTTTACATATTTATCCCTGCACATTATAACCGCCATTTGGGAATCCTTTTCACATAAGAGAAATAACCTTTATGCTTCTACTGCTGAAAATCAGTCCAAATTTTATGTCCAATAGGCTCTCTAAAATACCAAAAATTAGGTTACATCTCTCTAACCTCATCCACAGAGACAAAAGCCAGGACTACTCTTTCTCGAGCAGTCCTGCTTCCCATGCAAGTACAGGAGTCCACACGCCTGCGAGTAAACACAATATGTGCCATTATAGCCGCATTAAGATTATGTGCTTTTAACAGTCCAATCACACGCAAATATATATCTTCCATACAGGGAGATCACATGCAGTAGCAATTCTTGCAATTCCTGTATCATCATAACAAAACTTCTGGTTATGCACTAACTGCTGATTTTCCTTCGCTAATTACTTGTTTTGCCTCGTCACTAGAGAGGACATTCAGGAACAACCCTCCTGGGCTCTAACATGAGTGTTATTGCCTTGAACACAGCTGGTCATCTTTCCTTGCTTTCCTACGCAGCAGATGACGCAACTTAGAGCCTCAACAGTGCATCCACAAAAGGACTTAAGTAAAGTCTCTCATTACTGCAAGGTAAAATCCTATGTCCCAAAATCCAGAGTAGTCAGACGTGACTCTTTCCCGCAACCTAAGTAGAGTTGCTGCATCGCTTTTCTTCTGCCTCCTCAAAGGAATCCGACTCAATAAAAGCGGAACATTTGCTACGTTCAACGTCAAGATTGTCTTTTCTCAATAGCTTCAACCTTTCCGCATATAGTTGTGGCTGGACGACAATATTTCTACAAAGATATTCTTGAGGTGAGAACTCAGAACCTCCATCCTCGTAAAGTAACACCTTGTAGCCGTCCTCTCGATTTGACGAACGAGGAACGGCTCCGTCACTTAGATAGATTCCTCCTCTTGCTCTCTCCATGCTGGAGCAGCTGCACGCTTTTTGTACCAATGTATTTCTGCATTTTATAAGTGTTTAATTAAACCAATCCAGTATGTTGTTTCCTCGCCCGATAAACTCTTTTCTCCCAAATAGACCAGCAAAGTCATAAGCTAAGGCAGAATTTGCTCCTCAGTCACGTTCATGCCCACACTCTGGCTGCCAGTGAAACTCGCCCATATCTTTTTAGGAGGATGTTCTTGAAGAGCTTTTGTTTGCCCTCAAGAAAACTTGCACTTTCAAGAACATAGCAACTCTCCTCGCCCTGGGAGTACTATTTTCTGAGGGCCTTTATTCAGAAACTCATTTGCCAACTTGTAAGGAGTGGATTCGTACAATAGCCTCTCCCTTTCCCAGAAGAGGCACTCATCAGACGAAATCCTGAACTTTACCGAAACTCCTCGGTCAACAATATCAAAGCTATCTACCTGAAAACCATTTTCACAGCAAACCTTAGATATATGACCCTCACCACAACTTGAGGTTCTAAAACTAGGTCCTTTGAACTCAAACCTAACAAAAGAGTAACAGCTTTTGGGTCTGCTGCACTAGTAGTCCTCTGGCTGGACGTTCGTAGCAGGCAGTGATTGCTTGCTCCAAGTCTTGTCAAATACAGGCGCATTTCTTTTTAGCTTTGGCATACATTTAGCTATATTTCAGCTTTCCTCCTTTTGTAAAGACATAATACAGAACAAGATTGTCATGAACACTTTCTGCATCGTCAAAAGTGATGTGTACGCATGAAAAGACGCCTTGGAAATTCGATAACTAATAAAAACCTCTCTGTCGTCATCTGCATTTGCAGCGATGATAGTTTAATCGACCCATCGTATGATCGTTAAGGTCTTTAATTGCATCTTCTTTTTGGGAGAGCTTTTCCTAGCATACTCCCAGCAACAAGTACTAAAATGTCAGCTGCTTACTTTGGCTAAATTTTTATATCCATCTGCGGCCAAATGATAACGTGGGTATGTCGTTATGCTTTCCTATGTTCGTCAAAGAACTCCTTTGAGAGCCGATGCAATATCTACACCTCTCTCTCGTACAATTCAGTACAGCATACTATAGTTACGTCCGCAAGTTCCTCCCTCATATGTGAATTAGAATATGTAGAGCCTGCAATTATCCGCAATACTACCTCCAGTGTGGTGCCTTCAAGAAGAGACTTGATAGTCTCTTTGTCGAGGCAGTGTTCTATCTGTTACCGCATAGATATCCTCTATCTAAAGGCTGACAGTAAGTAAGTTCTCTCAGCATATTATTCAAATTCATAATAATGCTCAAAGATAGTAAATAGCTAATGTATTTCCAAATCTGGATTACATCTGCTGGATTCATAGAAGGGAAATTTCCTCTTCCGTAGGATTCCTACGTTCATCTACAGGATAGGGTGGTAGCCATCGTTAAAGTAACCTCATCTCCATTATCTCTTCATGTAACAGGCGGAACCTTTTATGCCAAACACCTAAAGCATGGCATATAAGTGCCTCAGCAGAACCTTCTAATACCTCCTCCTTCGTCTGTCTCAAAGATGTGACCCATGCTCGATATATACCCGTATTGCATACCTTTTATCGCATAACTCACATGTGTCCAAAGGATAAAGTAGAGAATGTACCTTGTCAAGATTTTACCCTTCAGGCATTTCCAGCGCTGGTGTTCAAATTCGCCTTGTGCTATCCTCAGAAATTAAATTCTTATGTCGATAGTCCCGCAGCAATACTCATTCTCAGTGTGTTATCTGCCGGCATAAAAGTGAGATGAAAATTACTATGTTAGCCACTGACAGAGTACAGCTATCAGTGAGCCAGCCAATGGTTACCGCTATCTTTTAACTTGTTAAGTTGGTCCCAAAAGTAGCTTAGGCAGGTCTATCATTGTAGAGATTCTAGAGTCAGTCGGAGACCCAAGAGCGTAATCAATCCCTCGAGAGGAAAGAAACAACATACCTCCACAATGAAGTATTCTCTACCTCGTATACGCGTTATGCAATGTTAGCTCAAGAAGAGAGGACTGTCCGTTTTTGAAAAGGTGTTTGTCGAAACTTTGCGGAGTACCTGAATAAGCTCACGAGTCAAGAAAACATTTTGCAATCAGAGTCTTCAACGAACTTTATTCAAAGTATATTCTTCCTACGCAATGGTTCTTGTTGATATTTGCATCTGGAAAAATGGCAAACAAGACATATAAATCTCGATAGTAATTCTTTGTATATTTCGGAATACTGGCTATAAAGGGTCTGATTTCACATAACACTCCATGCTAGCTTTCTGATATTCTTGGATATTTTTCTCTGGGCTCCCTATACGCAGGTTTAGTACCTGACTTTCCAAGCGAGCAATATCCGCCATATGTATCCTCCGATAACATAAGACGCGCAATCTACCAATAGTAACGGATAATGACACAACAGATTTCGTTCCTCTCCTCAAAAGTGAATGTTTCTGAGGACTGTCTGCTAGCTTCTTTTTCTCAGTAGTTTTTCCATGGCGCTTCAAATAGATGTTGGTTTCTTCCTCGTAGGAAACTCGTACAAAGTTGTAAATCTCATGTGTCAGATGTCACTTTCTTAAGGAGCTGCATGCCAGAGAATAGACCGCTCTTGTGCAAAGTCACGTGCTTCTTCAAGAACGGCTATGTGGGTTTACTGGAAACGAAATAAGTCACTGGCACCTCCAAGAGCATGTTAAAGCTAATGCACCTCTGCTGCCTGGGTATCAGTGTCACTAGAAGTATCATAGAGAGCTATGCGAAACCAAAAGGGCCCGTGCCCTTTTGGTTGGCTATTAAATCTTCTGATGCAAAACTCATACAACTTTCTTTCTAGGTAATTCTCGATGTTTGTCCCTGTAATTTATAGCACAATCTGCGAGATTTGTTTGTAAAATACAGCAGTGCCTCTTTGCTCCTCAAAGTGCAGAGAGAGCTGCGCATATCACCTGCAAAGTAGTATACTTGACAGGTTCGCTGGGTTCCCGAGGAGTTTGAAAGCAAAAGTGCCGCGATTATTATAAGAACATTCCCATCGGGAATACTGCAAGAGAACCTCCTTCTCTTTTAGAAACTCCAAGGTGAATTTGCCTCCAGTAGCTATGTATTGATTACGTTCTGGATCCTGATATCATCTGCATAATGTAAAGAAGTACTGCCTAGTGTCTCTTTTCAAAAGCCTCCATTGAAATGAGACATTAACCAATAACAGGACACCCTATCAGAGTGCGACTCTTCAAACCCGCAACAAAAGTACTTTACGTTTCAGCGTAGTAATGTCACCTTGTTGCCCCTACGGCCAATAACCACTTTTATCCATGTTTCTTCCTGAAAGAAGTAGTCACTTTCTCTAAATGAGAGAAAGTCCCAAGGACTAATCATTTCATTAATAAGGTCCTTAAAATTCCATACGTGTTCCCACTGTCTAAAGGCTCCAATACCTATCCGGAGAAGTCATCGTATCAGAATTAATATCCTCAATACCTCGTGAAAGCAACGCAAGAGTGTCTCGCCATGCTAACTACGGCTATATCATCAGTTTTCCAAGTGAGAACCGAGAGTATGGAAAATCCTGTTCAGTGAGTCTCTCTTGCAGCAGGTCAGCCTGCGAGGAGAAGAACTCTACAATCTCTATTAAGTTTGGAAAAGTCCTGTGCACTTTCTGCGGAATATACGCAGTGAAAGCCTGCTGATTCCACAATGACGTATGAAATGATGCTCACAGCAGAGTGTACCTTAATACCTCTTTTCAAGCAGCATATTAATCACTTAGGACATCTTATTCACCCAATTGCGTATGCTTTGAAGTTCTCTCATCAAGACCCCAAAAGGAGTTCACGCAGAAACATCTTAGCGATTCTCTTTGGAGCCTCAACTGGAATCATCATCAGCGTCAGTCCAGGGCTTCAGTCATTATGCTACGCATAGAAGACTTTATGAGTTCCTCTCTATCTTGAACGTCTAATAACTTTTTGTAATGTAGGAGTTTCTACCCGAAAGAGAAACAAAGATAACTCATGCACCTGCTCTCGAGAGAGAGCCTATTTGTAGTTGTATCTAAAGCTATATTATAGTCGACAGAGTCCGATATATTACATCATCTGGTAAATCCATTGGAAACACCTTGGTTAATAATGAATGAACGTCTCGGCAAGGAAACCTCCCTATCATTAAAACCACGTGTACACACAAAGCGTCTGGAGCACTCTGACATTGTTGTGGCTAGAGGCTATGGATATGCTTGGTTACATCATAAAATGTACCATGTTGTCTTTTTCAGCGCCAGTAGTTCCTCTCTGTATTGTGTACTGTTGTCCTAATCTGCCATATATAAAGACATGAAGCTTATTCTAACTATCATAGACACAAAGGAGTAACAATCATTTCCAAGCCTGCATAAGTCACTAAAGTAATCATCCTGACCGCCTGGAGACATGCAAATTTCTCATCCGCCAACCGTTTGGGTAATATCCTTTCTTCTTAGGGTCTGGAAAGAGAGAAACCTCAAAATTTCTAAGGTGGTAGAGGTGCGTGGAGCCTCACTCTTGGAGATTGAGAGGAATCTATAAAACTTGGGTCTGTACGTTCTTCACTAACGTTCTGTATATAAGGACCCGTACCATAGCAGTCTCCTGCCACCTGACCCACCATATGACATAATTGTTTGTTGACAACTAAATAGATGAGGCTACACACTCACTAATCTACCCCTTCCTATCTCTGCTTGACCTCTGACCTGAGAGCAGTCGTCTCCTCGTTGCAAATTTGTCCATTGCACGACTGTCAGATATTACAGACTAATAATTGCCTTATTGTACAGAGCGTCTCTCCAGCACTGTAACTTATCAAAATATCCTCCCGTTCAATGCAGAGTAATCGCTCGAGTGCTGCTGTTCTCCGAAATGTAACAGGAACCTGTAATGTACTCTGGCAGCGCGTATCCTCTTTTCATACTCATTAAAGATATAAACACGTGCCTAAAGAAAGGTAGATAGTATATCAATGTGCTCACTGAGTGGCGCTATGCGTGCAATGCTTGCCAGCTTCTAAGGAGAGAGAACTCTGCGCAGCACTTGTGCCTCTGACTTTGGCATAGCAGAAACAGTGTATCCAGACGCCCTTTCTTTTACTCTCTTTTGATTCTACGAATAGCGCACTTATGGTTTTTCTACGATAGAGTTTTCTCCATATAGAGGCTGAGCACATGTATAATATAAAAGTTTGGTTGTTCACTTAGTTCTTCAATTTCAAATTCTGTTTTAGAACCTACCTGTCATATAGTAAATGATAAGCTTTTAAGGTAGGAAAAGAACTTACGTATTTTTCGTAGAAGTCTTCCTTGCTCATTAAGAGATATACACAAAAGTATCCCGTTCCATTTAATACATTGTTCTTTTTGTCAGATAAACTTTACCTGTGTGTGACGTTATTTTCCGTAATACAAAGTGGGTTAGTAATATAACCACTCGCTTTATGTTTAATTCTCGTATGGTTTCATATGTCATTTTAGTATAAAATCACTTTTAGATATACATCCTACCTCCTCCATTAGTTCAATGGCTTTATTAGCTATGAATTTCAGCCCATGATATACAAGAATTACTCTCACCTCCAGTACACATTGATATGTTTGGTTCTTTCCATGTTGAAATCTCGAGACACCAACTTTCTTTCCGATTGCTTTGTAAAGCGAAGAGAGTTCACTTTCTCTTGTCTTGTGCTCTTTTGCATGTTTCTCTAAGTTCACTTAAGCCTCAATGCCTCTCTACTTGTGTACAATCATCGTGCTACGCAATCCATACAAGCTTCCTCCAATGTATCGTACCACTAGAGTTTGGCTTTCTTCATATTCAAAGCGCAAATGTGTATCGTGGTTCCTCAACTGAGGCCGACTTAAATACATGATAAAGTTTCTCCCTCTCCCAAGAAATCAGCAGGTGCTACTAACCCTCTTGTGACTCTCCCTAAATAAAAGGTGAGAGGTTCAAATCCGTCCTATCATACCTGCGCTCACAGCGTGCCTAATGTCATCAGGGAAATTCAAAACAGGCTTCGTCTGTAAAGCGCGGATGCATCAGTCTCCATTACTATCGATAAAATTCTTTACTCCGCATATTCTCCAGCTAGTCGTTCCTTTATTCATAATTAGCTTTATCTATTAGTTCTTCTATACCATCAATATCATGTTCCGCAAACAAGCCAAGAAATACCTCCTGTACCTGAATCCAAAGCTTCATAACGCGTGCTATGTGTGCTGGCTAACTAGTAGTATCTTTACTCATGGCCTTTTCATCTCTGTCTTTACAAAATGAAAACATCCTGCACTTCTCACGATCGCCATTGTCGCATGTGTCCACAGCCACGCCACCACGTCACTTAGTCATGTGGCAGGCGTAATACCTACTCCTTAATCACGTATTGTTGCCATAGCTGTGGAGCCTTTGGAAATGCCTCGTCAGATGATGGGCCCTTGATATTGGTACTGCAACCATTTGCCAATTAGTTTATCTGGTTAATAAATACTCTTTACGTAGTTCTCGTGTTCTCGTGGTTTTAAGATCAAGTAACCGCCTTTACATTTCACACAGACAAATATTGCTGTTCCTGCATCACGACCTGACGCTTCAGTACATCAGTAATCTTAAATTCTATCATTAAAAGACTTTTAGCTTTATTAGGTTACTGAACGAAATCCTTTTTCATAAGTACATCTTTTAAGGTTACGATGTATACACCCTCATATCCTTGTGAGACACATTTCTCAAGTAGTCCCAAATTTCTCCATTGAATGACAGTTATGCTACCTGAAAAGATACGTTGAGAATTGTCTTCCATTAGGAAATTCCTTTTTGTAGATTTTCCCAACGTTCTTTGTTAGTTCCTCCGTTGGTTTGTCATCAAACAACATACCTAATAAGAGGAGTTATCTCTAGATTGTTTTTCACCATGAAACTATTTCCTGAAAAGAGAGTTCTCTCATGATTATATAGTTCTCCGTCTAAAGTGTAGTAATTCCTGATGTCTCTCCACCCATAAGGTGGTATGTTGAAGGTTTTCCTTTACGAGAAAATATCTGAACTATCAAAAGTAATCTGTGACATCTAACGCCATCATCATTTCAGGGTTGCACGATACAGGAAAATTTTATTTTCTTTTCATTAAAAGAAATAGCCAACATGGGTTTTATTTTACCTCAGCATCTGTATTAAAATGTCGTTGAATAGTAGGTAAAACCTGCATCAAAGTCTCTTTATACATAGAACGTGCTGTAGTCGAGCTTGTTCCTGATATGTTGTAGCATTTGCCTTTTCCAAGATTTACGCCACTATTTACAATAGTTTCATCTACGACCTCCTTACCTGTGTAAGTTAGTCTTTTTGGTGCGTGCGTATTAGAGTAACCTCGAAGTCCAACCTCTATAAGATAGGTACGGATATTTGCGTTTTGACCTCTGCATAGAGAGTAGGGAACCTCGAGGTTCTTATCAACTACCTATAAAGTAATGTTATATAAGGTTGTACTATTTTAATTTCTATAGCATAAAGATACGACTTTTTATGTATCCAAAAAACAGAGGATCGACATCTAACATAAACACCAAGAACCCAAGGGCAATTACACCTCCCTATATAGGAGAGAATGAACCATGAGAAACTTTTCTCCTTTTCAAATAACTTCTATCATATTGATATGTGTAGTTCTTGTCAAAGGAAACTCTTTCCTATACGCCTTTGAAGCTACGATACCCTTTTCAGAGAGTAGCCACTCTGTCAAGTAGTATATGTAAAAACTATACCCAAGTTCCTGCATTTGAGAGTATGTATCTCCTCATGAGTAATTACGCTTCTGTTAAGGAACCTTGTCATTGGTGACAAAGAGGACTCAGATTAACCTATGAACCCTTTGTAAAAGGGATAATATCATTATAGATTATCTTCATCTTTTATCTCATATACACCATCAGGCTTATTAAATTAAAATCATTCTCTGAATGAAAATCATTAACTCTTTTGGCAATGCTTTTTAGCTTGTTTACGCCATTCTTGCATATCAGTAAGCTCTTTTAGATACTCTATTGAGTAGTATCTGAAAGATGAGTTATTCACTATTGCTTCAACATGTAGCTAGAATATCTCTGATGATATTATTTACTATTTCCTTTATCAGTAGACACAATAAAATATCCATCGCAATGAAATGTAGTATATTACTTTTTCATTAACATAAGCTCCTTTAGAATTTACAACATAATATTGTCTGGATTAAATAAGCTACCTACCCTCACTCCAATCCCATAAAGAATTTCCATTTTCATACCACCCACTACCTAAAGCAATTGCTTTGTTCGTCTGCATGAGGTATAGATACATCTATTAATTAAAACCATCATATAAAGACCAGTCCAGTTTAGTATTATTATAAGTCATATAATAAAGGTCTTCTGTATAGGAATAAACCAATTTCCGGCTTTTGAAAGAATTGTCTCTACTCCTCATCACCTTTTAACTATTGGCTCATAACAACCTGCAACAATTTATTCCACTATTAATAGTTTTATAGTAATTATAAATTTTCTTTGACTAATGGTTTATACTATCTCCGACTATTTTAGGAAGAAGTGCTTGAGATATTCAGTATAAGAATACCTCCTATTGTTTATCTCCAATAGACAATTTACCAATATTGCCTTTAACTACTACTTAAAGGTACTTTATATTATTAGTTTCTGAGAGTATCTTCTAGTTTTATTGAAAAGATTAATAAAATACCCTAAATATAGGCTCTGTTTTTAACGCAAAGGTTCAACCCATTGTTTGCATAATAGCATATACCGACAACTGTCTGATTAGCAGTCGGAATATCTGAGTAGTACCATCGGTACAAAACATAGTCGCCAAAACGAGGAGTTCTTTTTAGAAACATAAGTGTCTATTGTTTTAGATATAATACTTCCATTATCTTTTGTGATAGTACATGTTATTGCTATCTTAGCGTTCTCATCATCTGGAAATACCGGACACTTTTGCAACATAAAGAAGTCCTGTTTTGCTATTTATAATAGCATAGGGTTATCAGTACAGACCATGCTGTAGAAAAACAATATCGTTACCTCATTGATTTCTTCTAATAGGTACTTATATTCGCCAACATTATAAATATAGCGTTCACCTTAACTGTACTATTTGCAGATTGCTTCTTTTCATAAACTATATGTAGTTTATTACTATTATCGTCTATATTACCTCACTTTTCAACCGCTTTAACTTTATCCTCTGAAACTAAGAGTAAAAACCGCTAAGAGTAATCTTACCTGTAAGTCAGCATTACTATTGATAAGAATATCCCAAACAGATTTATCTGTAATAGTCAAATCAATATTTTTAGCTTCGATAAACTTTAGCTTACCATTAGCCGCAAGTTTAACTAACATAGTAGCAAAATCTATATTAGGACAATCATAATAAAACGAACTTGTTAACGTTACTTATGCCGGCAAGTTCCTAAGTCGCCACTTTGTAAGTTGGTAAATCCTGTTAAGTACAGTCTCCTCTATACTCCATACAAGTTTCCTAAGATACTGATTAGGCAACATACGAACTCCTTGATACCACTTCCAGCAAAATTAACTTCAGTAGCGACCTCAGTGTTAAGCGTACTATCTTCTTTCAAGTTCTTTACGTTCCTAACAATTACCTTCTTAAGAAGTGTCATCTACTTAAATCGAAAGCAACTCCTGCTCAATGTATTTGGTGCGCTTTCAGGTAATCCATGATAAATTCTGTAAGACGTACACAGAGCCATGTTGTATCAAAGTAGAAATTACCAAGACCCTCAAGGCCATAGTGTTACCCTACCGTTCAAACCTTGTATAAGTCTTAATATCCGTAGCATATCTGCATCGTCAATATCAAACGTTGCATTCTGTGGGTTGGTAAACCCGAATGGTATAAGTGCATACCCTCCGTCAATGTTACGAACGCTGACAAAGTTATTAGCACCCCACTGAACACCTGCATACATAGAGGAATAGTGCTTAGAGCAAGTCCTTTCCCTGCTCATATAAGCGCAAACGTGTTATTTCACAATGCTATCACCACAACAGAACCTACTATCCAAATACCTTGAACGCTTCCTCATAAAAAGTACTTACTTAGTTGTAACTTATCTCCGTAAGCCTTTAGTAAAGTGTCCTGTATTGACATAACCCACTGCATCTGCATTATAAAGTGTTCTCACACCACTCGCTTCCAAAAGTCAAGATACCTCTGGAACATATATGCAGCATTAAGACCATTATCTCGCATCATCTTGTACACAGCTGCAATATCAGCACTCCAACAAGTCCAAATAAGGTCTATAAGACCACTAAGCCTACCATTGAACACAGGACTGAAACCCACCTCCATTCTAGTTCCCATGAATTAGCATCACTATTATATTTCTCGCCATGTTATTTGAAGAGTTTTCACCTGTAGCTACATTGAAAGCATCATTCCACTCATGCCAATACTTAAAGGTGAGAACCCAGAGTTATTAAACAAGTCCCTACTATCAGTGTCTCGTAAGAATAACCTTGCCAAAGCAGAAATGACCTCACCTATTGGTCGACATAACAATATCATCAAAGGCTGTTGACATACTCTTGTCTAAAGAGTCCATACTACTGACATAGACACAGAAAAATCACATAAAATATTGCATCCACTTTCTTAATATAAAGGTGGATGCCTCATTTACGAATTTCGCCTTACGATATTCTGGGTTATCAGTACCTATAAGTTGTCCCATTATAAGTCACAGGAGAGAGAGTAGCTGATACTCTCCATGCTGCTTTTATACCTTTTCGCATAAATGGTAATTACAAGACATACCCAGTTATGGAACCTCTTGATAACCAGCAAGCTCCATGTTTGAAGCTCTCAACATTATCCGTAGGTTCCTTTTAATTGTCCTAACTTATTGTTCTGCTAGTAGGTGATTTTTGGTACACGAGCATAATATAGAGGACCCGATTTCTTCGTAGCATTATCTGCACAACCTTTCTCCGTCAAGAGAGTTATTCAGCACATGATTAAAGAAGTTAACGTTCTGTCAACCTCCCAAATTTTGGAGCCTTCTTAAAGTCTTTCTTAGGAAAGTTTCATAGCTAGCACTGTATTTATTGTTTTATAAAATTATATATGCTTAGAATGTAGGCAGCGTTTCCTGTTTGTGAAGTCTTACGGAAACCAATTCAGAAACCACGAGATTTTTCTGTAAGTGATTTCTCCCGCCTATCAAATTGCTCCTTTTGGAATTTAGTCAGAAGTCTTTTCAGTCTCTTGCAATTCAAGAGTATTTCCTGAAAAACGTTCATAGCGTGGATATTAAAGATACCCTCAGAAGATGCAAAGTTTACCTTATGCACCATTTCTGTTTCACCCTCTGGAAATACCTCGTGTTATAGAATATGTTGTAAACTATTCTTTGAAGTATTCTTAGGGTCGAGAGTAATCTGTACGCCTCTCCTGTGGAAGTCTTAAAGATTTCTGCCCAGTTTTTATAAGGTGATGGGTAGCCATTAGAAGATGTACCATCCGCATTAAACATGTGCCCCTGATACTACGAAAGGAGCCATAGCGTCCTTGTCCACCTTAGAATCCCATTGTGGATTAACAAATTCGAGTTCACTAATTGGGAGGTCTAGGGTTGTTCTTATTATATGGGAGATTGTCAATATTCCATGTAATTATAGGTGTATTGGAAGAGCCTTGAGAACCTTTGTGTAAGAAATAATCCTCCTGGCTGATGAACGTCACCAACGCTATTGAGAATATCATTTCTCCTTGCAATAGATACTTTTCCAAAGCGCACGAACTTTTCCATTCTCATAAACGTCCTCTACATCAGGGTATCAAAAGCAAAAGTTACCCACCACCTGATTAAACGTAAGAGCCTTGTCATAGATACGTAAAGAGTATAACTCTCACAAGAGCCTCAGTACTACCAATGACAATATTCTTTGTAGTTCCTTGTTTCCAAGAAGCCGTAAGATAATTAAATACCCTGACAATAACGCTATTTACATAGAGATAAGCAATTGGCATCTGCTTCTTGAACATTACCACCGCCAGGTCATTCTTGGTGTGTGTGGTATTTCCGTCAATAACAAAAAGCTACCTTTGATACGTCTGTTCAGGAAATAGGTTATAACAGAATCCGCACTACAAGCAAACTCTATTCTGTTAGCAAATATCCTAAAACCTGTTCTCTGAATCCCAACAGTCAATAATTATGGTATTCTCATCAGAGCATACACCTGACTGAAATTCAAGTCTCTATGGTACGACCCTTTTTATTTCCGTTTGCAGCCAAAGTCAGTACTAAATGGCAGATAACTTTCGAGTCAAGGTCTTACCCGGACGTACAGTTACTCCATAACCATCTAAGAAACCGTTATTCTCATCAAGCTGGAAGTTTCTGGCTCCTAATAAATCGAGACGTTTGTTTTCCATCATAAGTAGAGACCAAATTCTGAGCGTCCTTATCTCCATTTGACTTTCCTCTCATAGAGTAAAGCACCTTACACTCATCAGCATCTTTAACATCGACACCAATACTCTCGATATGGATTTCTTTTTCAATAGAGAGAGTTCCCACACCTATTTTTACCTTAATAGATGGTAGGTAATTTCCATTATCTAATGGAATACGTACTCTCTGTGTCCCCGAATGTTTTTGTGCAGAAACCTTCACAATCTGTGAAGATAGTGTGCGTGTCTTATTTCCACCATCATAAAGCAGGGTAATAGTAACCTCTGCTTCCTGTCCCGATTCCTCCTGTGGAAGATAGAAGAAATAAGGCACCTCAAGAACAGAGAATTGCTTTGCAGAATTAGGAATACCCTTACCAAAACACAATGCAGGGACTACCCTATCAGTAGCAGTTCCTTTTATGTATGTTGTAGTTATCTCAGGAGTTCTAAGTCCAAGTTCAGTATTTTCCGCCCATAAGGTTATATCGTGCGCCCCAAAAGTATATGAGTTCTTAGGGTCAATAGTAAATTCACCCGAAGAATTACGAATAGTCTTTGTGTAAATCTCAGGAACCCCATTGTTCATTACCTACAGTACACAGTAGCCTCTGTACCTGGCACTAACACGCAAATTCCAAGCACCAAACTGAATGACACTTCATCGTAGGTCTCATCAAAAAGAAAGCGTAAGAGCATATACCTTAACCGTAAACTTGTATGTACGAGTGTACTCTTGAGAGTTAGTAACCTTAATCTCAACGGCATTTGTTTCTTCTGTTAGGTATTCTCCCAAATCCACGCTATAAGAGTTTGGAATAGGTGAACCGCTGGCAACAAGAACCTTAGATAAGGTAGGTATCTCTTTGCCGTTGATAGAAACAGTCATAAGTCCATTAGATGTGTCCTTATTAGCAGGGTCATCTTCCCAATAACAGTTATACGCCAAAGAAAAGATATTACTACTTCCCTTTGACATAGTTTCTGACAAATACCTATTAACTGTTACACGAGTAGTAAATGAACCCTTTGGTTTAATACTATAAAAGCTAAACTCTTTGAGAACATTACTCTCAAAGCGTTGTTTATCCCCAAACCATTCCTGATAAGAAGCCTCGTCCTTAAAGAACCTAAGTGTAGTGAGTCCGTTATCACCATCTTCCTTAGCAAGATACCCAAACTTAACAGAGTCTATTGTGGACAACTGTTTCTTAATAAATTCCTCGACACGCTCTCCCGAATAGTTTTCCCAAGGGGTCTTAATGTTAGGAATTTCAGTATCTTTTATATTTCCCATATTTATTGTTTATTACTTTTCCAACTGTCAGAACCCAGCCAAGGATTCTGTTTTACCCAATACCCAGCACCAAAGCAACTTTTAATAAGCTGCCATACAAGGGAGGTTCCTTGATATACTTTTGTAATAATCTCTCCCATAATAGATGCCTTTCAATTTTTCCTACCTCCAGTGTGTAACATTATGCTTCAAATGTAAAGTACAACCTATCACTTTCTAATGAACCATTTTCTTGAAGAGTGTTATATTCTTCCTCACTAAGAACCCTTGACTTTGTGGTTTCAATCGAACCAACAGTGTCCTGTAAGGTTTTAAGGTCTTTCTGCAAAGCAAATTCTGGTGCCTTTATAACCTCTACGTTCCTACCATTTACAAGTAGGAAAGAATATGCCGTGGCTACAAGTGGTTTACCCTCGATAGTCACATTTGTATATTCTCCACCTTCTTTAAGAAGATAAAAACCCTTTGCCGAATGATTACCAAAACTAACATCATCTTTAGCGAGAACTCCAAAGAACAAACAACCTCAGAAATAATTTCTCTTAAACGTAATCCTTGAGCCGCTGAAAGAACCTTAGTAGCATCATCTGTTTCAAGATTATCCACGATAACAGGAAGTCCGTACTTTACAACCTTAGTAGAATTTACGCTGCTAAAGATAACACCCTGAAAAGATACGTACATAATGTTCTCAGGGAATACTCCTCCTTGAGCCGTGTAACGTGAATCTCCTACAAGGTATTTCTTATCATTGTAAGAATAGAGGAATCTCTTTCGCTGCTCGTCATACTCAATAAGAGAATCATTCAGATTAGCTGGTTCCCCTGATTCGATACTCCCCGAATAATCTACAAATCCGTGGAAAGGTAAAACCTTGAACTTCTGAACAACATTTACCCACAAAGAATCATTCTCCCAATTAGGAGCACTCCCAATAAATTGCTCAAGTACTTGACCCTTTGTAGTATAGTAAGTTATAATAAGTCCTGCTTTCTTAGAGTTTCAGGAATAGCCTTTCGAGCCGTGTTACTTGTATAGTTTCCTGATGCCAAAGGGTACAGAATATCCACATTCAGTACATTTGTAACCTTAGTATTAAAAGCCGCGTTAATAACTTTATCCTCTTCCGTAGAGAAACCCTCTACTAAGGCATCTTTATGCAAGGTATTCTCAGTAAGAAATTTCTGTGTAATACCTGCATTAGTACTTGTTCCCCATTTGTCGTCAAAGGTTACTCCCAAACTTACCGAAGAATATCTCCACTCCTCACTTCCAGCAGCCTTATACAAAATGAACAAATGTGGTCCTGTAGGCTGTGGTATTGTAAGATGTAAGTTAGGAAACTCTCCATATAATGATGTAAGTACAAGACCTCCCTGTTCTTTAGAGAACTTAGACGTATAATCTAAAGACACTGCAACATCTACAAGTCCACTTGCCGCAGAAAAATAAGATGTCAACTCATCAACCTTAGTATCAGTGTATTCCCTATTCTGTCGGATAATCTCATTAAATTGCTTAGTTAATTCCTCTTCGGAAAGGGACACCATTCGTTGCTTAAGAGAGTTGAGTGCCCTCCATAATTCATTATTACCCTCAGCTCCAGTAATCAGAGCCGAAAGCATTGCATTTAGCCCTAACAGTAGAGCCGCTTTCACCGTTGTTTATGTTGCTGATATATCATAATAAAACTAAAAATGGCGAGCCCCTTATTTCAAAGAAGCCGCCAGTGTCAAACAATAAATTAGGGCACCAATCTTTTGTCCAGTCAGTACCCTTTTTCTGTTTTGTCCGTTCGGACGTAGAACTTCTTATCCTTAGTATCAGTGTACTGTGAACCTACAGGAAGTTCTTTACATCACGAGCCAATGTGTTATCATCAGCTGGAGCACCTCACCCGTTGCAACAGACCATACGTGATGCGTCTGTAGGGTTAAGGATGGTCAATTTCTCAATCTTTGCCATTGCTTTACCTAATTCTGAATTACAGGTTGTCCCATTGGCGTAAAGATATTATTCCTATATTACAATTCTTTTTGGAATAAATAATTTAGAGAAATTCTCATCGTCATATATATTTATCATACAGACATCATCTTATGGGTCTGCATATTTAATAACGAGTATTCCATCCGCCTGTATTTTTCGTAAAGGCAATCATAAAGTTATTTTGAACCCCAACACCCACAGCAAGATAACACCTCGAGGCAATAGTCATCGTGAGGAAATTATGCCACTCAAAAAAGTCTTTATAGTCTTTCTCGTCATAGATAACGAATTTCAAAAGTCTCCATGCGATAGATTAAGCCAATTTTTCCTCTACCATTTTATTTTTGTAACCCGTCAGGTACTTTTATAATCTACAACAAAACCCTTCATTGGAAGGTTTGTCTCCGTGTTCATTGGTTTCAATAACAACCTCAACCCATACTCAACAAGGAGCTTTTAACAATGGTTTTCACATCTTGCAGTGGTTCTCCACCTGTTAAACAAACAATGGTGTACCATATTCTTTGCACTGTTTCACAATGTCTTCCTCCAGCATTTTCTTTCCTATTAAAGCAAAGCCTCTGGGTATCACAGAAAGAACCTAAAACTTCTTAACAGCGGATATTACACCCTGCAAGTCAGCAAAGGTGCACGGAGCACCAATGCATACCTATTCACCCCTCACCCATGAAAGCTGGGTGGGATTTGTATTTATATCTATCATACAACAATTAAATATTCCTCCTTAGTTATTACTCTCTTAGTAGTGTACCCTATTAGGATAGTTACTGAAATATCACACACTAACAATTATGTCTCTACTACTGCCACGTGTTTTCCTAAAGGTTATAGAGTTTATCTGCCCTTTCATCTACTGTTGGGAAAGATACTCCATAACTTTCGGACGTAACCTATGAAAAGAAAAGACGTGCTACAGACAGCTGAAAAGTGAAAGTTCCTGCTTATAATGATAGTACATTTCAGGTAACATTATGCACCCCGTACATATAGCATAGGCATTTCAAAATCCTATATCCTCTCATAACAGCTATGTTTTTCTCAGAGACGTTACATTAGGGACTTTCTTAGAAAAACTAAATTTGATATGAGACCCAACTAATGTTGGGAGGTAACTCCACAACTACTTTTATTCATTCTTCTTTATTTATTGGTTCCTTTGTTTCTCAAACTCATTTCCTCAACAGCGGACTCAGATTTTCGAGGAAGAGCTTCAGTAGAAACCCACCTCACCAAAAAGTTTCATGAGAATACTCCTCCGCCACTTTCACGAGCAGCACCCGTGGCTTCAACATTAGCTAGATGCACGTTCTCTACATGTCAATTCTTGAGCAACGAGACCATGTAATCTATCCATTTCAGGGGACAATCCTACATCTGGAACACCATCCATCTATCTTCTCAAATACAGAAGAACTTAACTCTCTCATATTGTATTATTAATGAAAATCCATAAAACTCATAGAGAAGCTGGTTGTTGTGTCCCATTTTATACGCAAAAGAATAACCCTTCTTTATATAAGGCATTTGTCGTACATATAGCAGCTGTCACAGATTAATTCTACACCTACTACCTCATCAACGAAATTGTCTCGAGTTGAACGATGAATTTATCAAAATTCTTCGTCCACAAATCCATGACAGCAAAGAGAGATTCTATCTAAGTAGTATCCTGCACTCTTCTACATCGGCCTCTGTTTTTCTACACGTAAGACAAGTTGGATAGCCTCCCTTTTCAAAAAGGGCATACACGTTCTTCAAGTCCTCAATATTTCTGGGACTTTACTTTTTATCGATTCTTTTTGTCACCTCTCTTTCATATTGTAATTTTTCGGTACAGAAATATAACGAAATTATAGAAACTATCCAAATCACCTAACATAGTAGCTACTACTCTATTATGTAGTTTTCAGATTAGCCGCCTGGGTATTCCTTACAACAAGCCACCCAAGAAGATTCATTTTTATTAATGTTCTTGCGTTCCTCCCTTTCAAGTAACCTGTTCAAAATCTACACCTGCTTTTCTTATTTAATTCTACGAGCCTTTCTAAGAATGCTTATACTTATAATCGAGTGAAAGTCCGTCATAATCATGGGTAGTTCCAAAACAGACTCCACCAAGCCGTCAGAATCGGCACTAAAAACGGGATAATGTTTCAAAGGCTAACTCTGTCAAGCAAAACCATACTAACATTATAGAGTTTTTGCAATTTGATAAAAACCTTGTTGCATACTGCTTATGCCTTTGGTTAATTCCGACATACTGGTATTTTTGAACAATACTCCTAAAAGTGACTAAATAAAGCATGAGGTCTGTTTCATCTTCATGGGCAACATACAATATTAATTCCTCTTTTTCAAGAGGTTCAAAAATGCTTCTTATTCGCACTTCCTACTTTCATCCCTCTTCAACAAGACGGTCCAATGTCTAAGTTAGACGCAGAAAAGATATACTCCTTATGCGCACTGGCCAAGCAGTGTACTCTTCAAGGTAAGAGTCAAAATTCATCAGTGAAGGCCTCATACTCTGGAGAATCTTCATAGATTTTCCCATGAAAGACAGCTCCTGAGTCCCGTCATAAAAATACCTTGTTCCTTAAATATAGGGAGCATCTTGTCGAAAATAGTCGAGACTTTTTCTTAATATAAAAAGTAAGAAAACAGGGTTTCCACTTGTTCCAAAAATCATACAACTGCTGAAAGTCTCCAGCAGAAGAAGCAAGAGTACTGCCTTGTTCTTCTACTATCGTATGTCTTAATGTCAGATGTTCTCATTGGTTTGCATATCAAGTAATGTTTCAGCTTCTTTGCGGAATACATCAAGGTCTATATTACCCTCAGCCGCTTTCATGTAATCATGTATAAAACGAGCACCTGCCACGTGGGTCTTCATCAGATTTGGGTTAAGCTGTGCATTAACTGCAAATTGCAATGGCTTTTTGAGACCTAGAGACACTTTCGCAACCTTTCTTACTATCCATCATAACACGTCCTAAGCGTTGGAATATGTGAGACATCTGTAGCTGGATTATTGCTTCCTTGAGGAGTTCACCCTTAGTTAGGTCTCTATAAGGAGTTAAGATATGAGGCCTAACATCGTCCCACGTTTCTGGAGTGTCTCTATAATAGTAATAGTTCTGCACAAATGACAAAAGTGAGCCGAGTACATCAGGCTGCTTGTCATAGTGTAAATCATAATACATAACACCTATATAAACATCTTGGGCATATTCAAATTTGCCCTTAAGAATATAAAAATGTTCCTCATAAGGAACAGTGAGGTTTGACAATTCTAAGCTCTTAAAGTTTGAGTGTCATCCTCAGTACCTCATGCTCTTTAGAAGACCGCTCTTAATAAAAGAGAATGCTGGTTGTTCTGTTTCAAAGAGCTTCATAGCGTACTGACTTAAGAAAAGGGCTTTCAGGTTTTCCAATAACCTGTACAATTCAGAATCTAACCCTGTGGGTATAATAATACGTTTGACATATTTTATTTCTGTTAATTGTTATAAACGAGATAGGTCCCTGATGGAGGGACCTACTCAAAAATCGCCAGTAGTCAGTGATTAGCTGTTACCCTCTTGCCACCCGGTGTTGGCTGGCTTTGGCTTTGGTTTTGGTTTACGACCACCGCCACCCGGTGTTGGCTTTGGTTTTGAGTTACGACCACCTGATGTGGTCTGTGGACGAACTCTTGACCATAGTTGTAAATGTCAAATTTCTGACAGTATTATTTTTATACAGCGTTAGTCGTAGTAACCGCTTCGTTTGCAAATGTACAGTATTTGTACTTGCAAAAATTTTTAGAGCATTTCTGAAAATAATCCTCAACTCAATAGCAGTAATACTATTCAGCTGCACTTCCTGAAAAGAAGGTGCACATCTACAACAAGTCCTTTCTTAATGAAAAACTTGTGCTAATAATAACCGCCTTTGTTGCTTGATTAGAAGCCTGCTCAATAACTTATGTAAGTGCCTCTTCTGGAGCATTAACATAGCAGAGTAGGTGCTACCCTGCTAACTTACTGCGTCCGTGAAGACTTACACCTTAATATACGTTTTCTTTTTCCATATTTTCTCTTAGTTAAGACAAGTTACTTGAACTGCTCACAAAGATACGGAAAATTTATTTCTTGATGAAGATTCTTTTGAATTTCTGCAATCTTCTCCATATCTGTTGGTGCACTAACAAGAAGATACCCTCGAGCCTTTTTGTTTTTATAGCCACGACAGGTGTTTCATTTTCTTGTTTAGCTTTTCGTTCAGTGTCTTCAAAACAATGCCCACAGAAATCTTACCTCTTAGTTTACCTCAATGTAAAGTTTCTCATGTAGCTATCACTATTAGTTCCATGACCACTATTGCTACCTGATAAAGGAACTCTCCTTGTCCCGAAAAGATGTCAGCAACCCCTTTGAGTTGCTTCCATGCCCGATTTTGACGTAGGATTCTGCTGCTTCATTGTTTTTCCGCACAAGTTCCTTTGGGGTACGTTTCTCTACTTTAGCTACAGGCATATTAAAAGTATTGGAGGAATAACAATAACGACTTCTACAAAATGTGCATTAGTGCAGGCATTCCAATTTTCATTACTCCGAGTGTCTTCACAGAAAAGGTTACACATACCATTCTTAAAGAATTTAGTAATCTTGTAAACCTTTCCTGTATAAATACTCTATACAGTTCCTTCCGCAAAATTCGATAGGATTCTTCGTACATTAAAACTCCTCTACGTGTTAATTCTCTACTCAACATAGCTAAGACGTTACTAAAGAATCCAACTTATTAGTGGTAAGTCTCTGAATCATATCTGCTTCACTAGTCCTTATATAGTTTAAGGACTTTGGGACTTGTTTAACTTAACCGCTTTTTCTTTCTGTAACTGTCTGTGCAGAACTAGGGCATTTCCTTGTCACCTCTAAACATATTCTGATTTACATTGTGCAAGTACCGCTTTAAACCTCTGCATGTCTACTCTTCCGTAAAATTCTCTCACGCAGAATATCTTGCAATCATATTACCTAACTCATCTGAGTGCAAGGTCAAAGAATCTTAGTGGCATTGTTGGAAGACCTCCCTTTTAGGGGCATTTAGCTCTGTGAAAACCTCCTGAATCTTTCAAGAGATTTCTTACTACAATTTTCTTCTCCGGCATATTTATAATGATTACCTACATATTCGAAACTTCTTCTTCAAACTCATTGAAAATTTTTGTTCGATACAACAGATTCCTTTCTTGTAGTCCTTTGTTTCGTCTATGAACAAAGACAAAAGTATGCACCAAAGAACATAGTAACTTGCACTTTTGGTCTTTCAATAAAGAGCTTAAACTTCTTCATAGTTATTCTTTAGTTGTAATAGAACGATAACTTTCCAATCTGCTACGATATAAAGGGGTAAAACAATAACCGCAACATCTATCGGTTTCAGGACAAAATCCTCGATATACCATTTCTGGAACACAAACCTCTGCAAGTACAGGGTCAACCTCTTTAAGATCAATATGACCCCATTCATGCTTCGAGTTTCTTTAGATGCACAACTTCACAAAAACCTTTTGCGTGAAATATTTATCATCGCTTGGCATTGCAGGTCATATCCATGTCATTAAGACTACACCTGTGGGAGTTCGTCTCTTGGTGCAGATAACTCTTCTATCTTCACGTTGAGAGTGTACAAACTTCTCACACCCTTCATGGTGTCTGACCAAGTGAACAGTAACCCATTGTTTAATATCCTCCCATGAAAAGTCATATTCCAACAAACGTATTGGACTATGCTCTGCAGAAAGAATTTTTCTTCTTAAATGAGATAAGAAGGCTCTTTATCGGAGGAGATTTTCCAACGGTTCGTCTTGCAGCATTTCAAAACCCTCTTCAGAGGTAGCTTGAATAAGTTATAAGCCTACTCTATAAGGTATGTCTTTGTGCTCCCTATCTCCTTGTGATGGTGCACGCAATGTTCTCTTTACTCTCTTTTGCAGCCTCTCACGGCAGTGCTCGGGAGTGCGAGTGGTGTAAACCAATGTAACCTTTTATCAAAGGTAAGTCCGTCTGCTTGACGTACCACTACAGTTTCCTGCTGAAATACAGAAATATTTTCCGTCTTTGCTCTCACCTCAGTTTTTCTACATTTCTTTTCAGCGTTCCATTTGTATAAGCCCTGTTCTTCCATAGGCAGAAAGAGGAATTGTTTTTCTTCATCTGTGACATATAGCGTAAAGAGTTCCCCCATCTTCTGTAGTATCATCTGATAGGACAATCTCCTCAACATATTAACGCCTGCCATAAAATTGGTGAGAGTCCACTTTATCTGTACCCTTATAAATAAAAGGAGAGCGAAAAAGTAAAAACTATCTATAGGCACAGAATGTCTCATCTTTGAACTTTTCTTCCTTTTCCTCTTTCTTTTCCTTGTCTTCTTTCTCAAAAACAACCTTATTGTCCTTGATTACCGCCTTGCAGCCATTTGGAATGGTGATAAAGTCACCTACTTGTAATGATACTTTCTTAGTTCTTTTATTCATAATGTATATAATAACAACGTTTTCCAGTCTTGGTGTAACGTGTATATAAGTATGTTAGGAACACTATTGGAAGATTATTTGCTAAAACAATGACTATATTTTTCTCACCTTTTCATTACCTGAGTAAGCATTGTTGGGTGGAGATAACTCTGAACCTAACTCTGCTAATGAACTGCCTTGTTAACATCCTCGAGACCGTTTTTATCTTTGTACCGTGTTAGATGTAACTATGATTTTCCTTGAAGGAAATTCAGTTTAATTCAATATTCAACTGAATAGGCTGTTCACCTGTTTTCAGGTGAGTGGGTTCCTCCATGCTTCTTTTTTCATTCCTTCAAAAACATAAAGTTGCAAATGGACACGTAGTTGCTGAATCACAGAACTTATCTTACAACTCCTTTTAGGAGTAGCCTTCTTTACAGTCTATAACAGCCTGCATTTTTATCCGCAATAGCAGCTGCTCTTCATTAATAGGCATGAGAAAATCTCTAAGTTCAGATGTCCTTATTATATATATAAGTAGAGAAACTTTCTTAGCACCGAGTTCTCTTTGCATAGAAAAGCCTGAAATTCATGTTTCTTAAATGGACGAAAAATAGCTGAGAAATTCGTTATTCATTTGTCTTAATCTCTAAAACAACTTTTTCTCCAAGACTTCCTTAAAAACACCATCAGCTTTACCATTCAGAATTTCTCGTTTAATTGGGTACTTTCCCTTGTTCAGTGCCCGATTATCAGGATATTCTGCATATAAATGTGATACCAGCCAAAAGATATAACTTTATGCATTTCTTGGGGGTAAAAATCTGGGAGTTTCTCCTGCTAATTCATGTGCATGGACCTCTTACAACCATCGGTAGTGTGATGGGTGAAATACATGGCTCTGATCAGGAGCCATTACAGGGATTAGTACAACATTAAATTCCGCAAAGTGTCCCTGTTAAAATCATCACTCTCAAGGGTGAGAGCATATGCTAATCCTCTACGTGTCTTAATCATAGAAAATTGCTTTTCGGCAGTTGTTCCGTCAGCACAGGCTTTTATTGATAGCCTCGAAACGAAAACTTTTTCTTTCTCGAGAAACACGTTTTTAGATACGCCCTAAACTTGTTTCCTACCATTATTTTGTTATTAATTCGTGGTCTCTTTGAGTCGAACCCCAAATCTAATCTTTAGGGAGACTTGTTCATCATTGAACTAAAGAGACCCTAAAAGAGAGACACCCGAAAAGTGTCTCCCAAAATATGTAACCCTACCGCTTTAAAACTTCACTTTTCAAATATATTAAAAACGTTTACTAAATTCCAAATCATAGTACCCTAACTTTTTGTATTATTAAGGCCACTTTCTTTGTTGCTCTACCAGCTCAAGTGGTAACTTACTCATGCGTCCATTATAACAAAGTTCTTGAACATCTTTGCTGGGTCGTAGAGTGGTAAAGTACATGAATAACATTCATACCTAACATTCGGTTTTCTTTCTCATATCTCTCATGACATTGCCTTTTCACCCTCCATAACAATAGCACAGGGCACCATCTGAAAGAATAAAGATAAGCACAGGGTTGTCTGTTTGTTTACGAACTCTCATGCAACTTCGTATATTGCAATTCCGTCTCTATTTTGCACGTGCATCTACACTTCAAGTGAGAAATTTGGGATTCATAACCTTTTCACGATAAGCATAAGTTCCGTGATAACTTCTTTTCATGTCACCTGAGTGTCCATCAAATAAAAAGTTCCACATTACCATGTCTTTTAAGAGCTTCATTTATTAAAACCGCAGTATCTCTTGCACCGTGTTCGTTCTCCTGTTGCGCTCTCATCAATGAACACATACAGAAACATTATCAGTGTGCCCTCTCGAACATAAACAGTTGGAACTCGCTTAGCGTCCGGTTTCTTAGTATCGAACTCCGTTCATGACTATGAATTAACGTAATCACGTGTATCCTTTTAGAATCTTAGATATTGCGGAACAAAGTTCCTATCTACTGTAATTCATATATACTCTCTCTGATTGTCTGGAGACTTAAGAAAAATACTGTAATACCAACTTCTGCACCCTCATAGATCTCGGTGTTCAGATCCTTTACGCTTACTGCAAAGGTTGATGCGACAAACCTTTCCCTCCTATGGATGCTGGTGCGGATTTTGGTAAACCTCAAGTTTACTAAGAGGCATCTTCCGTCTCCGCAGATCTTCTGCAGACGTCTGCTCGAGCGTCAATTTCTTTTCAGACAACTCTGTACCTGTTCCCGATTCAATTCAGATTTGATGGTCTCCCTCAGATTTGATTCTTCTTCCACTTTTCTTTCGTTCCTCTTCCTTGTGATTCGTATATGTCTGTACCTATAGGAGGGTTCTAACTGCTTGCTCAATAGTGTGGATATGAAACAATGCTTTTCTTTATAGCTAAAGAAGATAATTTAAACTCAATAACCTCTTCCTCCTTAATATATTTAGGTATCTAATAAAGGATAAAGAATAAATTAAGAGGCCGTTCAAAAGGAGTTAGCTTTTGCCTCTTTCTCTCGAGACTACAAAATCTAAAATAGTATTGGTCAGTAGTGTTAGATTTCTCAAAGAGTTAACAAGTCAGTTTTATGTTCTCCCGCATAAACGTTCTATGCGTTCATCTTCAATAACGTTCCATATTTGACAGTAACCTTTCAGTAACCTTAATAACCATGTTAAATCCGTATATAAAGGTGGCAACCCTCATGTATAACAACTCCAGAAAAGTATGTCTAATTTTTCTCCCGTTGAAAGTTCGAGGGTCGTCAAAGATATTAGTGCTTGCATAAAGCATCTTTCCGTCAGTTATACGACATTGCATCTTCGCCAGTTGTAATTTTAATGTTGACCTTAAATGGAGGGTCCATTACAACTATCATATCGAGCCAATGAGTAAGCTCGTTTAATGAAAGGTCTTCTATGTACGGTGCCTCTAAAAATATGCAGAATAACTTTCGTCCTTTTCAAGTTCTTTCTCCCAACCAAGACGACCCTTTGTTCTCTTTTTATGTACGTGGGTTTCTCGTCTCTATCAAACCAATCTTCATACAGACCATCGATAACCTCATCTGTAGAACAATCACTTTTATCCTTCCATAGTCTAATATACTTTATGAAACAACTCTTTCTATAATACCCTGTGGCAGACGTTTCTTCTCTGTAAGACAGGAAATGTCTACCTGCTTAAGTGAGACTTTCCCATCGTACCATAATTTGCCATAAAATGATTTAGCACTCATATTACCTCGTCATTAAAGTTTACTAATTACTCCTCGTTCTCCCGTCAGCTCAGTACCCTCTCGAACAAAAGGAAGAAATACCAACTCCATAGCCTAAGTGAGTCAACCATCAGCAACAAGTTCCACAGACCATTAGTTTCACGTGTTGAGAGAACAAGATGTTCTTGTTTCATGTACAAAAAGAACGAACGTTGTTGCTACCGCTAATGTGTTTAGCAACTGATGCGTTAACATCATCTCACTATAGATACTTTCTTCTTTGCTTTAGGCATATAGTCAAGTTCAAAGAAAGAAACGTTTAACAAATTGCCTATCATGAACATTGTGCCTGTATATTCTGCACCATTAGCCGTTGCAATAAAGCGCTAATCATCATGCTTAATTGCTCGTAAATCATCCTCCTGCAATTTCTACAGGTGAGGTTCTTCGACTATCCAAGCAGGGAAACAGAATGTTATTTGTAGTTACAGGTGTCAAGGATAACTCGTCTAACAGAACACACCGGTTTAAAGTATCTTCCGTAAATTTAGAGTAGTCAAAAGTAGAAACTCCACCTTTCTGTAAACGATGAACTCCAAAGCGAAACCTGCAACAGGGTCATACATAGAACCCATATCGTAAACGTAGCAAGGAATGCCCAACTTCTCACAAACTGCAGCCTGGGTTCTGTTTTACCACTTCGGTAGCACCTATCATCATGGTGTTTACAATTAGTAATATTTCTAATAAGTAGTACCAATCATCTGGGTTCACATAGAATCCGTCTTTCTTAATTGTGGACATCGAAGACTACTGTTCTTTTACCATCTTAGAGAAGTACTTTGCGCTAGTAGGAAGTCTTCTAATTCCTCATCATCAAGGAACTCCGCAGAACTTCCACTAACTCGAGATATTCTTCGTAGGCTCTTTGCATACCCTCTGGAGTCTATGGTTTTCTATACGATACTCGTCGTCTCAGGACCTAATGGGTAAATGTCACCTGCCTCATAATAAGATGTTCTTTCCTCTAAAGAACGCTACCAAATACTGTCCCCAATGGGTACATGGAACGAATAGCCTTGTCCAGATTGAACATTGTACGTCTGATTAACCTCTGCACTTTCAAATGTTTGCTGAGAGATGGTCTTGGGCTGATGCGTCCTTTTTCCGCCATCGTCTTGATAATACTTTTGTCATAGTGGGTGTAAGTCTATTAATTTATGTTCTGATTTTCCAATCTGTAAATCATATCTTCCGCATCATTCAGGGTGAGTTCTTTTTAGAACCTTTTACGATAAAACTTCTCGTTACTGAAGTAGAAACTTCTGACTTAAAGCCTCCACGAAAATTGTTTCTTCATAAAATACCCGTCAATAATACGGTAGGGTTTATGAATTTTTCCATAATGTAAAAGATACGTAATAGGATGTTCCAAATCCTCTTTATTAGCCTGTTCAAATAGAAATTGTGGGTCTTCGTATGTAAGAATGGCAGAGTGAATCTTTACTCTTACTCAAAATCTATAACAAAGATTGGTATTTTACTTCCTGCACATTTTCTTGCGCACTCTCCAATCTTTTAACGTGATGGAATAAGATTGTACTTGTGTTTTGGCTTCAACTTCGCAAGTCTGTAACAACATCATTTTGCCCATAGTGACCGAGTTTATCATGTATAACCTTTTAAGTTGTTTATGATTCTACTTTCCTGTTTTATGAGAACGCTCTCAGTGGTTTTACCCTCGTAGAGTTTCTCTAAGTACTTAAACACTTTTTAGTCATCGTCCTTCCTTTTTGATACTTAACCGCCCTGTATGGAGTCTTCTGTAGAGTTACCATCTTTAGTAATTTCTTAGCGATTTTATCTCTAACTCTCAAGGTTACGTCAATCTATTATCCATTTCAGTGTACCTTAAATATGGATAAGATAACCCAGAATGAGGATAACCTTTTTGAGAGTCGTCCTCATTTATTGTCACTTTCTTTGTCATACGTCATCAGTATTTTTCGTCCATTTGTTCGACACCTCTTTCTCTAAAGATTTTTAATTGCCCATTAGATATAAAGGTGTCACAAAATTATCCATCCCACTAACTGGTATCTCCGTAATACCATGCCTTTACGATTCGACAAGTCCGAATTTCATTCAAGGTCAACAATCTGCCCAGCAAGTCCGTATGAAAGCCTCAACATTTCCTTAGTTAACAAAAGCATAAAAGATTAGCAGACCCTATTTATTCGCACTTATTCTCTAACGCAATCAGTAGCAAACATTACGACCTACGGCAATATCACCCTCATCAGTCTTACCGTTAATTTTCTTCAAGGCCTTGAACTTAACTGATACCGATTTTTGTACGCTTTAGTTGTTCTCCATTACGTACAACCTCTGGGTCTCCATAAGCAATACCTGTTTTTGGTAAGCCAGATTAATGACTAATAGCGTTGCCTCTTTATGTGGTTCCATTCATAGCTGATTGGAACTTGATACCTTATTCAAAAAGCGTGCTCCCGAAGCCATTTGTTGGTCTTCCATAGATTTTCAACCTCATCATCAGTACCAACTGCCGAAAGACTATCAAAGACAATAGACTAGTTCTCATCAATCGCAAAAGAGACTGAACAATATCCACATTCCTTGATAATGTGGGACGAATTAAAAATAAGTCCGTCATTATCAATGCCGAATTTTGCTCCCCAATCTGGAGTATAGGTTGCTCAATATCTACAAAGACAACTCACCGAACAATAGGTTCCTCTTTGGTTTGTAACCTCTACGGAGTTTATAACCTCTATCTCTTTTACCATCGTCTCCGAGTATTCAAGACTTAAATGCTCCTTGTTCACGTTGCCCAATTATGAAATTGTGCAATAGCATCGCCATGCCGTATAACTTTTCGAGAACCATTTTCTCCTAATGTTCTCATGACGTCCTGATTGGAAAACCGCCACAAGTAACATAGTTATAAGCAGGAATGCTACTCAATACTTTTCTACAATTGGTAACGTAGATGCTGAGTGAATAACACCATCAGCCCATTGTCCTAAAATTTCTTTAACATCGGTTCAAAACTCGACAATGTACCTTTCAGTCATAGTTATAAAAGTAAATTCCCTCTCATTTGTAAAGGGGTTTATCTGAAATGATTGAAAGATTGTTCTTGAGACATAAACGTTTTCTCATTATAATAAAATGTCACTTTCCTGAACGAGTTACTAAATAATAACACTCCGTGTATTTCGTCTTTTCGTATCGGTCTGTGGGATAAAATCCATTTTGCCCGAATGTTTAGCAAAGACATGGAGCAGTAGGAAGTTCTCAACATCATAACTCTTTAAGTGCATAGCGAGCTAATTAATGTATAATCAAATCTATCTGGGTATGAAAGAATATCATCCATCTTTCATTCTACCCATTCAAATTATCTTACGTCTCTGCAGAAGAGAACGTCCAGTTTAGTGGTATTCTGCATACAATCATTACCACCCTTTCGATTTTCTCGCATTTGGTCTATACGTGCCTCAGCGAGACCTCATCATGAACCTGCAAAAGGAAAATGTGCATCAGGTGTTCCTCAACAAAAACGCTTTGTCATTGCAAGCGTAGCACGCTTAACAATATCAGCACCTGTTCCCGGATGATGGTGTTTGCTGCTTGACGTAATTCTCAAGTATTTTCTTTTTATCAATACCCATGAAAGGGTTTTAGACCTCAGATAAGACGTTTTCTACAAAAGATTTTTAACGTACCCATTACGTTTGGCATTTTCATGTAACGTTTTCCAACGAAGCAAAACGCCAGCATCGACTGTATGGTCAATCATTTCAATAGCCTATCCTTACTAACTAAAAGGGTCTTCATGTTACTATCAGGACCCATACTCATCAAAGAACTCAAGTTAAGTACTTTTGCTTGTTTACGAGTAAGTCACACACGCAGCAACAACCTCACCGTGTGGGTCTCTTTCCGTTTAGAAGATTTCCATAAACTTAGCATCTTTACTCATGTGCGCCATTACGCAACTCCAGCTGTGAATAGTCATATTAATAAAGACATATCCGGGTCTTGGTGATGCACAGCCTTATTGGAAGAGTCGTGATTATTTGGCGATTCTGTAAGTTAGGGTTACTTAGTGCCATTCGTCCTGTACGTGTTCACAACTATTTAAGTCTCCGTGAACGTTATCATCCATCCAACATTTCAGGAATGGGTTTCAGATACCTGATATTGGTTTCTGAATTCAGAATAAGCTAATAATGCCTTACCAATAGGATAACCCATTTCCGCCCATTCTGCCGCAAATTAGTTCTGTACTTGGAGCACCTGATTTAGTTCTACTAATGACGAGCAACTTTAGCGTCCAAAATACGATTGTTGTTCTGTGGGTTTGAATTAAGATTAAACACCCAGCTGCCTCAAATATTGCATTGATCAATAATTTCAGTTTCGGCCTATACACCTATCATAAAGCAAGGTTTTATCAATGAGGACACCCCTAATTTTGCATCCCCTAAGAACGTCAATCATAGGAATCTGTATCGACATTTGCTTGTCTTTATCCATGAGACTTATGCTTATAGAATACTTGAGTTTCCAATAAATGTCTTCTCCTGCATAAGCAGCAAGCAAAGGTAATAAATGGTGTCCTTCGGTTTGCCCAATCAATTCATTCACTTTTTACACAAATTTTATCAAAAGGTCTGCTTTTCGTGCCAAGTCAAGTAGCACCCTTTTCAAGTTGCTCAGCAGCAGGGTCCACACTGTATGTCATAATGAGAGTATCTGCATAAATGCTGAGTTCTCATCTTTAGTACCAGATTCATAACATTAATCATGCTTTATCATCATTTAGCATTATGTCTATAAACGAACTTTGAAAAGTTATGATTACATACTCTGAATGTTTCCTCCATTGGAATACCCTTTGCGAAAAGTAATCCGTTGGAACAGCACGGAGATACACTTTCTGATGTAAAGACAGACCCAATGGGATGCATCATACTCAGGCCAGTAGTTTCCCCAGTGCAAAGTAAGAACCTCTCCCTGTTTAGAGACTCAAAAGAACTCTTCTAGTTCTCAATGTCATCAAAAAGATTAACATGTCCTTTATGTGCTGTAGTTTTCCATAAGCTATTAAGAGACACTTTTTAGTATCTCCCTCCTACATTTTCAGTTATTTCTGCACTTGTATAACCTCTCTCATCAATTTCATCTTCCGTAGGTGGTTGACAAAGTTTCCTCTGCGGACGGTGTTGTTCAATCCCCAATCAGAGGCTTCATTCTGTTCAGAAAATCAAAAGCCTGTTCAAAGTTATGAAGAATCCTTACCACTTCTGAGCGAGTTACCTCAAAACCATTTCAGTAAGGTCTTTACCCTTCTTATCAACAATCTGTTTCAACTGCTGGGCAATAGTAGAACCAACTTTCAAATCTTCTCAATAGAATGTCATGGTAAAACGTTTCTTATCCTTATCCCAACTTTCCTCGATAATCGAGAATCTTGAATGCAACTTTCCAAGTTTGTTTAACACCCTCAGAACAAGGACACAATGTCGTCGAGTGTTCGGCTGGCATGGAACAACATCGATTGCCTTTCTTGTCTAACTTAGCAGTGTGCATCATATGTATAGCTCATCTTGTAAGAACGAATGATTGCGGTTTCATCTGACTCAACGAAAAGTCTCTGACCGCATTTTCAGCAGCCTCTGTTAGCTGCGATGTCAGCCAACGTTTTCGTACCATCCTTGAGTACTTCTTTCTCTACAGAGATTGATCCCGAGACCTCTACGCCTACTGACGCTCTTACTTCTAGCATAATTTTTAATCTTTAATTTTAATAAATGTCATTGCATTGACTTAACACAAATATAATGTATTATCGTGATATTCCAAATCATATGAAGACACCTCGAGAGAACCTCGTCTCATTTCAATATAATAATCCCAATTCGTCCATTTCCATAGAAATAAACTACATAGTCCGTACTATTATTAAAAGCGTCCTAGTTCTTTTGGTGTACAACTACGGGTCTTTTTGGGTATAAGGTACAAAAGTAAAACTTTGTGTCTCATTCTTTAAGTGAAAATGAACTAACTCTGTTCCTCTTCTACCTCTTCGTCATTATCCAGAGCAAGATATACTGCTTAAACTTTGGGGAGTTCTTTTATCTGCCACTCCTAAGACTAACACGCTGTAAAGCGCAGAGAATTTAACCCTGCCTGATAACACGCCCAAACATCAGACTGCCCTTCAACAAGAACAACATAGTCCTCATCATGGTTTAAGCTGTAAAAGGTATTCTTTCTTAGTGGACACTACTCATTCTTAACCCTACGAGTTTTGTGTACCACCTTTGTTGATAACCGAGTAGTTCCATGGGTCGGTCCAAAGTCTTTGTAATAAGGAATCAATATTCCTCCGTCTCTGTTGTACCAACTCTAAAATGTTTCAGTGTCTTTGCAGATAATCCTCTTTCTGAGAACTCTTTCTGGTGGGTTATTAAAATCCCACATAACATCAAGTCAAATTCCTTTCTTTCAGGGGCACAATCTGTAAGGTTAACACTATTCATTGCCTCACGTAGTTTACTCCCAAAGCAGTAGTTAGTAACTTACTAGATTACCTGACACCCCAACTAAAACACTTTGTGCCATTTTATGTTAGGTGTCAGAAAGAACGTTCTTCCGCTTCCGTCAAGGTGGTTTCTCTGAAAGGACATTCCATGCGTATTTGTCCGTTACTCATTACCTGTGGTGAGTAATCTGTAAATACTGACATTAAGTCTACAGATTTACTGACTTAGCTTTGGCATTGTTCTTTACTTTTCTACAGTAACTCTGTCCTTCATGGGTCTCATCAGTATTAGCGTCTAAAGACTTTGGTCTCCTTTAGTGAGTCTTTGTGTCAGATAACCCCAGGTTAAGAGTTGTCATAGCCCTTTGTAGGCAGGAAAGTTCTGTTGCAACAATTACTGTCTCGTAACCAATACTGAACCTTGTGTTATTAACAATAGCATATACAATCTCAGCCCGAAAATGTATGTACTAGCTAAGGTAACAAAACCCTAATATAAAGGTGTATCTCATTGGTTCTCCATAAATAAATGGAGTTATTAAAACAATACTTTAGTAAAAAGACACCCAGAAAAAGCCAGATGCCTATAAGAACATATTTATTTTCCATAAAGCAAGATGATATCTGTTAGTTAGTGCAATCTCGTGCAACCTCGTGGACAGTTCTTCGCAGCTTTGTATTTTAGCTGCGAGAGGTTCGATTTTGTTAATGTCTTTAATTCTACCCTATCTCGTCAGCTCTTAGGCCGTTGCTCAGTAGTAACTTCCACAACATTATGTTTGCTACTGTGTCGTAATCATGGGCTCCATATAAAAATGAACTCCCTCATAAATGATTATTCCTTCATAATTTAAAAGAAAAGCGGAGTTAGTAATCTGAGGAATGCCCTATTGGAATGAAGCTCATATGTGGAGACTCAAACTCCCATTTCTTTTATAACTTCATTGCGTAAGTTTAATCAAACCTGTAGTATTTCTATTAGTAAGATTGCATCTGTATTTTACACAGTTATCATTAACGGCTGTGGCAAAATAATAATGTTTAGCCTCAATAAAAGGTAGTGCAAACCACAAAGCATCTTCTATAGTGTAGTAATTTTCTTCAATGAGGTTGTAAACCTGTAGAAGCCTCGCTAACTGTAAGATATTGAGGCTCCTTCAAGTCTCTATGTATAATGAATGTCCACCTCCACATGGTAAAGTATGCAAATACCTCAACGTCACATAATTTTCCATGCGGTGCAGACCTCACACTTCCAATACCATTAGAAAGAACAAAACTAAAGTTCTTTTCTTTCGGGTTCCTTGGGTGTATCATCAGCTGGTAAAGTTATTGATTGTGTCATACTATCCAGATTATTCTGAAAGACGAGAGTAGTTCCACTTATTACACGCCTACCTTTTACAACTTCCATTCCAACTAAATCGTGAAACTTCATATCCGCATCTTGAAACATTCTGATAGCTACATCAGAATCCTGTGCATAAGAAGATGAGTAAGCAAAATCATCTTGTCCGTCAAGAGCGAACTTTGAACCCGACTTATTTGCTCCTCGTTTAAGCTGTGTAGTATTAATAATTGGAACCTTAAAGTTCTTTGCAAGACGTTTAAGATTACGAGTAACATACACAATCTTCTCCCAACCCTCTTGCATTTTACCTTCCATAAGATAAGAGCCGTCAATAAAAACGGCTGACGGTTGATAAAGTCCAATGTAGGTTGTGAGTTCGTCTATGGTTTGACAGCTATAGAGAATACGTATTTTAGACCTAACAGATTTCAGAGCCTCAAGTCCTTTGTAGTAACGTCCTTTTTCACGTTCCGTAAGTGTTCCTTCAGAAAACGAAATAAGAAGCCCTAAACTTTATACTGTCGTCAGACGCTCCTGTTTTCTTCCTCACCCATTTCATTTGTAATAAACAAAATGTCTCCATAAGAATCTCCTGTGACTTCCTCCTTTTCAGTAGAGCTCCTGCAAGTAGAATAAGCAAGAAATACCAAGACCAACTTTTGTATGCCTGCTCGACCACCAATAGTTATCAAATCTTGTTTACGATACCCGAAAAGTTTTATCAAATCATCAAGACCATACTAAGATACGTAACACCAAGAGACTTTCATTCTCCTCATCAGCTCTTTAATACGTAGCTCTACATCATCAGAATAAAGTGTCTCTTGCTCTCACGGAATCTACGCAAGACTTGCAGCAAGTTCTTGTAGTCAGAAAGTTTCTCACATGGGTCATCTTTAACCCCTTTCAGAATACGAGAGCCTTATCAGATAAGCACGCAAATATGTATCTCTCCTTTAATAGGTTCAAAGTAGTAAACAGGTCTGGAATCTACATGGAAAGGTCTAACTTAAAGCGTTCTGCAAATGCCTTAACGCCTATCATTTCCCATGTTCTCTATAATAGGACATTATTTGATTGTACTCTCTCGAACCTCAACACCATCAAGCCATTTTCTGAATAACAGAAAGGACCTTATGGTCTTTTCGTTTCAGACGAGCAATAAAAAGTTCCTCTACTATTGTCATTTAAGAAATCTCCTCTTATTTTGAAAAGAATCTCCTTGCGAAAATCCTCACCTCTCACATATTGGAATAGTAGCCTCACGCATAAGACTTGCAATGTCTTCTGACAGACCTAACATATTTGGGGTCTGTATTAGAAGCAAACCATATCAACTTATTCATCTGTACACGAAAATCTTATCATGGACTCCATAACTCAGCTAACTAAATCAGGAAGATACACAGGCTTTTCCGTGTTCGTCTATGTTCTTACAAAACTCATCAATGCAAGAAAATCTATGTTTCCTAAGAACGTTGTTAGGATTCTTTTTATCCTCATCTGAATACCATGAGCTTGTGAATTTATCAACAACTCGTCCATAGAATATATGCGAACTTTACAACCCTACCAATTAACTCCTTAAAAGCACAATTCATTAAGTGGGTCTTTCCTGTTCCATTAGAACCCCAAAGGTACAAAACCAAGACCATAGCAGCAGCTTGTTTATACCTACGTGAGGTAGACCTAACTTGTCGAAAAGAGCCTCCATGTCATTACAAAGTCATCGAGTTCCTTTCGAGTGCCAAGAAGATTTTATCCCACAATAAAGGTAGTATTCTTTTGTCTTAGTATCCATAATTAAAAGTCAGAATCTTCACTATCGTCTATATCTCTCATGTAGTCCTTAGACATAGTCGGCTTAGTGAGTTTACAAAAACTTCGTCTTTCATACAAGCTACGGTGGTCATAGTTGGTAATCCTTTTTGGTCTGTACTCATCATAATTAAGCGTTCCATAAAACTATAAGCGCAAAGACTGTATGCCTATCATAAGCCTTTAGCATATTGCTTGTTTGGAACTGCTCTGTTTTAGAACCTAAGAATATAAAGCTTCCCCACCGTATAAACCTCATAAAGTAGAGAATGTAGTTCCGTAAAGTCACCCGGGACGCATTTATCTACACCCTTATTAAGTGAGTGGTCTATCTGAGAACGTATGCTCTAACACGAGAGAGAACCTAGCAGACTTAGATTTGCCATACCTGCGTAATTCCTTTCAAGTAGCTTACAAGCATTGTCAAATATGGAGTTCTTAATCTCAAACGGAAAAGAATTTGCGACCTCGTAATTCTCCAAGACAAATGTTATCATCTGGATCGAAGAATATGTAACCCTCATCTTCAAGTTCATTTTGAGAGCCTTATCGACATCATCAACCTTAGCATCTACGTCTGACCAATCAGAAAAATGGTCCGAACAAGTCTTCGTATTCTCAGCATAAACAACATATCTGACACCCTCGTCATCAGCTTCAGAGCCGTAGCATTGAGACATCAACGCCAGTAATAACAAATACTAAAATCTACTATGTTTGCAATAGGAAAATCTTTGCGTAGTCTAAATAATATGTTCATTACTTGTCATCTAAAAGGTCCTTAATTTGTACCTCAAGTTCCTTTGTCACAATTTCGTCTCCAATTTCAAGAGTATGTTTAATGTGTGCAACTTCTTCGGGAGACGGCTCGATAGGTAAGGTAACTCCAACAGTTACTTTTGCACTCTCATAGTTACCTAAATTTTTAGTGACCGATTTCTCGTAATAAACAGTACATTGTCCCTCTCTTAAAGAGGAAACAACATCTGTATGAGTTTCTTTTACTTTGGGCATAGCTTTTTACGTTCTTCGTTAAAAACTTTGTTTATTTTCTAGTAGAATTGCTCAGGTTTTTGTAACCCGGAATCTCTGCGACTAAATCAATCAGTGACTTAGCCAAAGAAATGGGATAATAGCGGACACCCTTAAATCTAAGGGGAGCAGTAGGAAATACTCCTGTGCGCTCATATCTGAGAATGGTATCTCTTGATTTGCCTACCATATCAGCAAGACCCTTAATAGAAACAGTATCAACTAATATCCCATTTACCTTAAATGTTTTCTTTTTACTTTCATTCAGGAGAATCACCCATTTTGTCTTTGAGGTTCTACAGAAAGCATAAGTTTCCTTACTCTTATAAATACGTGCAAGTACCTCATCAGAGATTTTTACCTGCATTGTAGAGATTCTCAATAACGTCCTCTCGAATAGTAGGAACTTCCTCTATACATTCCTCCAAGACCGTTCTCTTTAAGAACATCTATTGCTTCGGGGAGAAGAACTTTACCTACACGGAGGTCTGTTTAAGGTGTACTTCCACATCTGCATGAGGAAGAACAACAGACGACTTCCGATTCAGTAACCCTTCCTGCTGAAACAATAGCACCTCTAAAGGTTTACGGCATTCCTTACACTGCCTCAAGTTCCTTGATATACGTCTTTTTATTGGCATAGTCAATTCCCTTAGTGCGAGTTCCTCATTAGAGGGTCCTCATAAGATTTCTTCTTAGGCATAATTAACCGTTCAAGTCTGATTTAACCTGAGTAGAAATCTTGAAAGCGAGTGTCTTACTTTCAGGAATGTCACCTTAGCACCTGTTGCGGGGTTAACACCCTACGAGCAGCCTTAGTTTTCAACTTGAACTTTCCGAATTGTGGAGCAACCTCATCACCGTGTAGCAGTAAGGATAATAGTGTCTGTAATCTTTGAGAAGAGCTTCCTTTGTTTTCTGCTGAGAGGTGATGTACTCTCAGCAACATTCTTAATAAAAATCTGAGTACTTCATAATTTAATATTAATGTAAATAAAAGTGAAAACAATATTGCCAGCTCAAATAGTTGTCTTAGTCAATTCGGCAATCTTAGTATGAACCTCCTGGGTCGATAACCTCTTCAGTATCGTCATCGTAAGCAATAGTTACCTTACCCTTCTTGATTGAAGATACCTCACCGTCGAACCACTCCTGATTGTCATCGTCCCACCATGACAAACACGGTCGCCTAACTTAAAGGTCATCTACGTCAACAAGGTCCTCTTTCTTGTTCTTCTTAGACTGAGTTTTCTTCTTTGGTTTCTCCTCTCTTCCTCATCGTCATCATCAGATGAGTTGTCCTCAGAACCACCAAGAGCCTTAGCAATCTTAGCTGCCATCTTGTCAATGTCAGCGTCTGCATCGTCCTCGAACATCAACAAGGTCTGCTGCATGTTCATCAGCATCATCTGTAAGTTTGCAGATAGCAGCGATAGTCTTCTTCTTGTTTTTAGCACCACTGTCAAAGTCCTCAAGGAGGTCAGCTACCTTATTGGTAAGGTCGTCAGATCTTCCTCCTCATCATCAGAGCCTGCCTCATCGTCATTTTACCTCCGTCAGCCTGTGCATCAAAGGATAAGACCACGCAACTTCTTGTTTGTGTTCTTGCGTCATAGTCGATTAGGGTCAATCTCAAACTCTTTCTTGAGGAATGTTGGTGAGTTCCTTAGCACTCATTTTCCATGAGTTCGTCTTCAGTGTACTCTGAGGCCTCTTCGTCCTCATAGTCTCTGACTTAGTTTCCTTAGCGAGGGTCTTCTTAGCAGGCTTCTTAGCAGGAACCTCCTCAACAGAATCGTCCTCAACTTTACCTGTAGACTCAAAGTCTCCCCATGCCTACAACAGGCAAGAACATTTTACCCTCGTGCTGGGTGCATCAACTTCAACACCTGCTGCAACTGTGCTGCAAAGTAGCTGCTGGTTTAATTTTACCAATCTTCATTTTATTACGTTTTTATTGTTTGACTTTTTGTACCCTTTATATGGTACGTGTTTAATTAAATTTACGATGTAAAGATACGATAGTACGTACAAAATTCCAAATCCATAGTTATTTCTTTTAAGGTATACGACTGCATCACACCCATACAGTGTATAAAGACGTGCCCGGGTAGTGGAGTTACCTCAAATTTGAGACCCTTTGGTATATATCCAGACATTCTCAAAAGCACCGTCTCATAGTCAGTAACTTTCAGAACGTCTCCAACCTCAAGGTTAAATAACTTTGTGTAATCCTCTCTTGTAGATGTAGAGGAAAGAACAAGTTTCTTATTATACATGTTCAGAACCCTTAAAATTTTCTATTAAACAAATAATTCATATCAGAAGAGTTCTGTATAGCTTCTTGTTCAAAAGCAAGTTGTTTCTCTAATGTCAGAGAAAGACCTTGTTTCAGAAAAAACCATTTACACTTACGCAAAAATCTACTCCATAGAGAATAGTAGGAATAAAAAGGAACACCTAAAACATAGGGTAATGGGTTAAACTATATGTAACCTCCGCAATAATAAAAGAATATCATTAAAGGTAGGCTAATAGTTAAGTGTATATCTCTTTGTTGTGTTACGTGTATTCTCTCATGGTTAAGCGTTTTAATAACGTCCTGAGTGTCTAAGTTCAAATGTGACCTAACAAAAAGAACGGATAAAACGCCCACGCATTATATGGAAGCCATGGAACAACTATTGGAAATCCTCTTGCAAAACCTCGAAAAGGATATTGAGGAAAGAGATAACCTGCAAAGATACTTGTTAGGATATTCCTTTCCGTTATTATCTGCGTACATGGTTTCAGTTTCTCCCTCGTTTAAGTTTTTCCTTTTCGTTTGCACATTAGCAACCTACGTTTAGAACGTCTCTCATCACTTGTCATGTTGTTCCTCCTTTTCCTCTTTTTACAAGGTCTTCATAATGAGAGATGCCTGTCGATACAAAGCTAATAACAAAAAGAACCACAAGTAAACAGGGTTCTTAAAAACATAAAAGCAAGTCAAAGGTAACGCCCATATAATAGCGAACATTATAGTCTGCAAATTTCTCGTGTTATTAATAGTGTATAATTAAATTGATTTGTGTGTGCAAGAATACGTAATAAGTAATTTATTTCCAAATCACAATACTGTACCCTATTGTTTTGTATGTACGATTCACCATAAAGTCCGCATTTATTTTTGGAACTTCTTAGCATTGTTATACACCGCATAAGTTATCGGACAATCGTCCAACTAAAATATAATCCCACAGGGGGTTTCTTATCCTTGTGTAGTCTGGAGATACGACCAATAGCCTGCTCGGTATCTTTCATAGGAAGATGAATGATAAGAGTATCTAATCGGTCAATATCGAGACCCTCTTTGGCAAGGTGTGTAACTCAAAGAGTGGGGGACAAGTACTTTGCAGGTACTTCTCATCCTCATCTGAACGTTCATTGGTCTCTGAGACAATAAGCATGGGACGGTACCTCACAAAATACTTGTGCAACGCTGGCACATCCTTTCTTTTAGAGAGAGAACAGTTGCGCTAGCATCGAGACACTTCTGTATTAAAAGAAATAGTTAGCTTCCTGCGAGCAGGTTCTCGTTCAGAACGAATCAACGACTGAATAGGATAGCTCTGACCCACGTTTTAGACAAGCCGCGATTTCTCTGTGTGCAGTTTTTGTTATCTCCCCTTTCTTCATACGTTCCTCTGATTGGAAGCGTAAAGTATCGTCTGGAACGTATGAAATGAGTTTTCTTTGTTTCAACATAAGGTCGCCAATAGAATCTAAGAACTCTGTAAAATGAGTATAGCTTTTATTCTTGGATATGCGTTGTTACTTTAACCCCTGTCCTAACAGCATAAACACAAGGACGAGAAATCTGTTTTCCATTTTCAGATGTTCCCGAAATGATATTTAGTATTACTATGCCTCCATCAGATTGCGTCTAAAAGTTGCAGTAAGAGCAGTTCTATAAGTGCCCAGGTATTTCTCAATGTCGATAAATAAACAGGCACCAATCCTGAGCCTCGTCAGAAATTGTATGCCCGATATTGTTAACAAGCTCTCGTGGTAAAAGACTCTACAAGCGAATAAATCCATAACCACGATAATAAATCTCTATCCGTAGGCATTACATCATCCTTACTTGTTAAGATAACACAAGAAGCCGTGGTCATTGCCTCAATAGAAGCCTTCATTGTTTTGCTTAAATAATACGTTGGTACAATTACCGTAGACTGAACACCTCTCATGTAAGCAAGGTATATAGACATAACAGTTTTACCATTTATAAACAGCTCAATTAAGATACCCGTGTTATCGTGCAACTCCTTAGAATGATTATTAAAAACTCTTCCTGATAATCTCGCAGTTTAATATTACAGATATGCTGTGGGTCTCCATCATGAGTTCTTAAACTTGTAGGTTCCCCAAAGTAATATCGTGGAAGAATATAATCGGAACCTTCTAAGATAACAAATACAAGGTCCACTTTTTGTAGAACCTTCCTTACCAAAACGCATCATATTAGCATATTCTGGATTCGGTAGAAATGAGGCTTTTTATGTCCTCAATATTTTCACCTCGTTTAGAGGTTCCAGATTCGAAATTCTAAGATTGCTGGCGTATTCCATCAGGCAGTAACATTTAATAGTTTTATATAATGTAATATATATATAATATATAATAAATTAGTGTCCGAGCAGTGTCCTCAACTATTTCAAAAATCCGCATGAGTTCACCACTTGAACACTACTAATATACAAAAATATTCACATAGTTCCAAAACACTCTTTTAGAACTCAATTTTTCATTATAGGGTGCTATTTTATGATTCAAACAAAAGGGACCGTAAATGAAAACAAACATGGTCGTTACTCATAATAGTGTCTCCATTTCTCGAAATCTCCGTAATTCTTTAGTACCTCTGTAATTAACTACCGGATTAGCTATACAGAATGGTTCTGACCGATTTTTGTCCCTCAATCTCAAGGTCTTCGTCATCTGGAGAATCCCCCACCTGTCTGTACGTGTTTTTGTGGAGAAACCACGTAATTAGAAATCGTATCCCTAAGATCAATGTTTCCGCACTATACGCTTTTGTTAATGTAAGCCTAATAGTCTGTGACACGAGACATATCCTCAAGGAACTGCCACTTATCAGCACGTCAAGAACAATATCCTTTTGCACTTTAAACAAGTATGCAGACGTGTCCGAGTATTCTCAACAGAACATCAACTTACCCACTAGCTTTAGCTTTCCAGTACCAGTGTTACGCTGAGACCTGCCTGCCACATTTCACCCTTATAAGTGGTGTTTCCCAGTAGACTTAAACGCCTCAATAAATGCCGAAGAGCATGGTCCCGATAGTTACATCTAACACATTAGTAGGGTCAGTATCTGGAACATAATTAAAGCAGAGCCGAAACATTGGGTGTTTATCCGTAGATGTAAACATTTGAACCATAATGGGTCTCCTCCTTGTGTGTGTATTTAGACTGATTTTTAGATGAGTATAAATATACATTTACTCTCATCAGGGTTCCAAAAACAACCTGCACTCTCATCAGTATAAACAATATTATCAGCTGCTGGCATAGAAGAACCGTCTTCGATTGCTTCCGAGAATCGTGTGAAAAATCATCAGAGTACGTAACCCGTTTTAGTATCAGCATATAGCAGCACATAGACAGTCCCACTAAAAGGGTTCCAATGTGTACAATATGCTCCACAGAAGTCGTTACCACTAAAAGAGCAGCCACGACAGTTAATGTGCGGTAACATTTGCGACCTTTAAGTTATCTCCTGAACACTTGCGGACTGCAGTAAGGTCGACAGACACCCTGCGCTTATTTTCAACCTCATCAATTTGTGTTTGAGCATCAAATTGTCTGTTCAAATCCGAAGATGTTAACAAGTTGGAGACCTCTAAAAATACTCCTAACAACTTTCTTTCGTGCATCAAATGCCTTAGTAACTATCTTACTCATACAAAAATATTTAATAGCATGATAATAAAAGTTGTCCGCAGAATCAAAAAGTAATCTCCTGCTTGACATTAGAAAAAATGAGCCAATACTGATTGTCTTTATATATACTTTTTATGACTTCTGCCTCCACAGAATTGCCCATTAAAGTATGTTTACTCTTTACAGAGACCTTTATAGAGTCTTTGGAACAGCACTTTCATTATCTGCAAAGATAAAGAGGCATCCTCCTTATGGTCTCGAATAACCCTGCATAAAAAGAATCCAATATAACATTAATGTCTGCATACATTTGAGTCGTCAATCTCGACTTCTCCAAGTGACATATGTACAAAATAACTCAAGACCTATCTTACTTCCTCCCGAGTATGGAATAACGTCTCCACATTGAGAAGAATTTGCTGCATTACGGCAAGGGGTAAATCCATAGAAAGGTCTGTAACCCCAAAGTCAGAAAGATGCTTAACTATCCATTTCTTATCATTCAAAATTGCATAATTATTCCCTCTAATGGCATCTGACATTAGGAACTCTTAAATTCTGCAATCTATCAAGAACTGTAAACGCTGGGTCATTGAGACTCAAAATAACCTCTGGAACACTATCGCTAAACAACATTTGCACGAACCTCGATTTTATCTTGATTAATTGTATTGAATATTTTCCATTTCAGAGATACTTGTGTCTGGAGAATGTCCTCTTGCGAAGCAAACATCTTAAACACACATTCTGTACACCCGGCACACGAGAACGTATGCGTATATCTGTATCAGCTTTTGAGAAACCCTTACCATAATCAGCTTCAACAAGTGGGTTAGTTAAGTCACTGAAAATCTGTCTTACTTGACCCTCAATAATATCCTTATCATATCCTGACAGAACAAAGCTCAATGATAATCTTACTTGCATATATGTTTGCCATGACATAAAATTACGGTACAAGTTCTTTGAGTAAACATTGTAACCTACCATAAGATAAGGTGCAAATTCTCTGGAGTATTTCAAGTTCCTTAGAGTGAGTTCTGGATAACCTGAATTAAGACAACCAGTATCACCTCAGCATATTTACTTTTACCCTTGGCCTTGTTGACCAGAAAAGCTGTTCAGAATATACTGAGCAATTTTCTCATTGTGCAGCCTTTGGTGAAGAGAGGCACAAAGGTGCTCTTTTCGCTTTATGGACGTAGAGTCTGCGTCTGTACCGCTTTATGTTGTTGCGGCCATGCGCCTGCCGCTGAAGTACTGCCTGCCCGTTTATTAAGGTGTTCTCCAATCCACTACAAGTGATGTCTGAATCTTGATTACCTGCTGCACCCTTACAAGTACGATATTCCACACGTATGTTACCAATAACAGGAGACTTGCTCCAAAGCCATTGTTGCCAGTAGATATTACAAGAACCGTCTTCTTCGGGACGACGATAGAAATGAGGTACTATCCTTGAAAGGCCGAAAGTTTTAACCCTACTGTGCTGAACATTATCTGCCGCAAAGGGGCAATGCTGTCAATATCGAATTCAGTTTTACGGATAAATACATTGTGCCAGTAAATACAATATGTCGCAAATCTGTTTACCCTCCATGTGGTACCAAAAGTTAGTAACCTCGGACGCTGCATTTGGAACTGCTTAAACGCCCTCCATCGTTGGTAAATGTGGTCCGTCGACATCGTATACAAGTCTCCTCGCATGGTATGTAGCAATTTCTCCTGCAGCAAACGTCCACATTAAACTTAGCCGCGGCTCCTGTACACGTCGTACGGGTATATCGCAGGAGAAGCCTTCGCAAAGCGTTTTCTATAAGACCTCATTTTTCCTACCATAGCCCTCATTATGCAGCGTTTGATATGCAAAAGTGCTGATCAGAGGTAGCGAACCAAAGTTCACGCAAAATTCTCGAAAATCAGACCCGCTGTCTGTCCATTCGGAAATAAAGTATCTCTGCAAGAGGTGCGCTTTCTCCACCACTCTGAGACATTGTAGCATTAACCAACAAATCCTCATCAGGAATGATAAGGAGCTTGGAGTGATTTCTGTAACCTCTCAGTGATGGCTACATCTAATGTCTTAAAGTCTACATTAAATGGTGTTCTCTCGTATTTGCTTCCATTATACAAATGTTACACGTCTTTAATTGATGTCTTGTCCTCTATGACAGGTTATGCCTCACATCAGTGTAGTGATGGTTGGATTCTGTCAGAAGATAAATAGCTATAATCGATGTCCTCAACTTTTACATTAGGAACGTATGTTCTGTATTCCTTGCTTGTAGTGTTCCCCAAGATAATTGTAACTTGTTCGTCAGAAGATACCCAATGGGTTTCTGCCACCAAAGATACTAAATTTGCGCCAAAGTCGGAAGCATAAATTCTAAATTTATCAAATGTACCGGTAAAACCATATATTATCTCTTGACGTCCAACTCCTCAGAGATAAAAAGAAACTCCTTCTCTCCAACTGAGAATCTACTTGTTAATCCTTTTCATCCCGGTGTATTTCTGAAATTCTTGTTACTACTCCAATTAACTCCAATAGAGTCGTTTAGAACTGCTCAGTGGGTAAGAGTCCAATGTATAAGCTGCGTTCACAATAGACATAGTGGTTCTCCGAACAGGTGGCTTTACAGAGACAAGGCGTCACTTTTCTTCTGTAGGCTTATCAAAATTACAAGCTATATCTGGTTAGGGACAGATTCCAGCTGAGACCGTAGTTATTACCGCTGGAACGGCATTTGACCATAGTATCTTTACAGAACCCTCCTGTAAATCTTTAAGACCGTCCTTAGCTTCGAGGCGACATAGTCCTTTAGTTTGCAGAGCCTCGTCCATAAAAAGTTTTACCATCGCCCTTGAGTATAATACTCGACATACTTCGCTTTGAGTTTTCTTTCTTTTTCGGCAGGTGTCTTGCTCTCATCAAGGGACTCATAAACTCAGCCTCGCAATAATTGTCGATAATCTTTCCAGAATCTGTTGGTGCGCCACTACTTCTAAGTCGTTTCAAGGCGGCTCTTGCCATTAAATCTGTTTCGTCATTACTCATGTGGCAACCTCCCCTATCTTCTTTAATGACTCAACCGTGTCCTTTAAGTCGTCAATACAACTAAAGTATCGAGCATAAACTTCTGTGGTCCTATTTGAGTATTTAGTGCATCTTAGATAGTGTGTTATCAATTCTCTACAACCGCAATAGTGGCTCATGTATGTTATACTCCTTAGAGAGCTCCTTTTACAGGTGACCCAATATCATAGGAGACTCCCCAAATGTTCTTTTCAAATGTTACAAGGAGCAGAAATTTATCCTTATTCAACTGTAATCCATTTGTAGATGAGTACAAAACATCTGTTCCCATCCACTATAAGACAAGCACTGATTCGCCTGTTCCTAGTAAAGCATAACATCGAGTACAGGTGCCCTCTGTCTCTCCAATGTCTTTCGCGATGATCATCTTATAAAGCGAGTGTCGGTCCAGATTCCGTCAGGAGTCCAAATATGTTTGAGACTGCAAAAGAACGTGATGGACCTCACGCTTTTTGTATGCTATCAAACTACCTCGTATATATGTATATAGACCTTTCGACGAACGTATATTTAAGTCCTGATTGCATTGTATGACACCTGTAATACCAAAGAAAGCCTATCAAATGCTGCCCGTAGTTTCATCGTGACAACTCTGGCTGTAATGAAGCTCAGACTCTGGGTTATAGGGTCGTCTCCCCACTTCGCATAAAGCTGGACTGCTATACATAATCTTTTGCATAAGTTCGGGTCTATTTTGGCGAGCACCCAGCTACGGTCTAAAGCTCATAAAAGCAGCCGTTATTGAATCCTGTCAGTAGTTGACTTATCGATGATTGTTCTTGATCCTCTTTATACTCACCTGTCTTTATCAAAGTACTGTGCTGTACGAGACTACTGCTAAGCCGCAGAAATATCCTCATACGCCTGCATTCCGTAAAGGTCGAGGCCTATTATAATCAGGAATCGTAGAACTTCTGAGTTTCAGCTCTTTCATGCATAACTCTTAACCACGCGTACGAGGACATAGAGAGATGTTCGCCTGTTTCTCAGCAGCTCTACTTTTCTCAACGAAATTTGGTCTCTCAGTACCGTTCTCATCAGAAGAGCCCGACAACTACACCCGAAAGCACCTATGCCAGAGTGGTAAGATACTTCCAATCAGATTTCATTCCGTTGGTACTCAATGTTTATCTTGCTAGAAATTCACTTCGTCCGGTTTTGAGGGAAAAGATTAATCTCACCAATCTCAAGTTGTTATCTTCGGCAATACCTCTGATAATTATTCTCCAAAGCGAAACGAGATTCTGCTAACGCAGATCTTCTAAGACTTCGAGGTCTGGGTGCTGCGAGGATTCTTCATGTCTTTGCAGGATTTAGTAAATAGCCATAGTTCTATTGCTCAGCAGAAAGACACACAGTGTCCATGTCTGCACCGTTGAGTTTTATCCTTGTTACAGTGCGACAAATACGTGCCTCATGGGTAGAGTCTCATCAGAATAAGAAACCACCGCAGGGGAACTGGGTGCTAAATAGAAGTAGTATAACAGTATCTCTGCGTGTTTATCCACCGTAAAAGTGAGCTTGTTCAGTAAATAAAGCTCATCTTCCTCATAAGTTGGGATAAGCACGCATGATTCTATATCAAGAGAGTCTCCAGTGAGACCTTTCATTTGTGCTCCTACTGCACTTCACAGGTTGGTCGGCTTGTACTCGCTTATCCCTACCTCCATGGTGTATGCGAGTCTTAGCAGGTTGAATCGGTCTCGACTTATGTGCTTGAACTTATTATATCTGAATCTCTTATTATAATGAACAACCTTACACCTGTCACTCTACGTACCGTCATCAGGAAGCCTTGGAGAGTGATGTGTCACGCAATGTGCTGACCCATAAATGCTCTGATGCTTCCAAAATCCTCTCAACAACAGTGTAAGTGTCTCGTTGTGCTTCATAACATATTCGTCCCACTCACAAAGTTACCGAAGGGTCTTTTATAGGATAATGAGATACCTTTCAGTAATTGGGTGACTTTCATTTTCTCTGATATAAAATGCCGAACTAATCATCGCCCCACGTCCTCCTCGTCTTCCTATGAACATTAGCAAATTCAAAATGCCGCGGGCTCTATCCATTGTACCTCTCTATTAGGTGTGAGGGTCTTTGGTCAAACGAGGTATAGTTGACAGGCGCATCTTCTGCTCCTCAAGTATAGGGGTCCCAGTGCCAACACCACCGAGCTGGGTCTAAATTGTGCATTAGGCAACACCACCTTGAAAAAGTGGGTCTTTTCTCCACCAAGAGAGCTGGGTGTAAGAACGATTGAATGAAAGCTCCACCTCTGGAGATACTTTTATTTATCCTGGCTGAATATGCACCATTCTCGTAGTCTCCAAAATCAGAGGTCCTTTTCAGGGTTATGCTATTCTTGAAAAGAACGTACCTGAGAATCAAACTCATCAACACCCTTCAAACATTTTAGCAAGACCTGACTTGTCTTACGGAGAAATCGCTCATAGTCTTAAACTCGTGAACAACTTTGAACCCGTAGGCTTCAGGACGAAATATCTTGCTGTAGACTGTGGGGTATTATCCAAGAATAACTGAAAAAGAAATGATGCGTTCTCCACCACCTCCCCAAATATAATCATTATAGTTAGCTAGTATAACCTCGTGTTTCGTGATTCACCGCTGAGAATCCAGGCACTGTGGGGGTTAAAGTGAAATTGATGAATCAAAAGGTCTATAACCTTGCGCTAAGGTGTTCACTTATTAATAAGGATTCACGTGTTGACACATAGGAACGAAATCGCCCTCGACTTTGAAAGCCGTTGGTGATTCTTTAATGCGACACAAACGAATTTAGACCTGCCGTAGTAATGCTACTAATAGGTGCCTGACAATGCTTCTATCATAGTACCTCCTCTCATTTATCGTCTCGAGCAGTTTTCTTTGAGAGCTTCCTCAATCTTACGAGCAAGTTTACTCTCATCAATGTTTCTCACCTTTCTGAACGTTTATTTGAGTAGCCATTACTGAAAGTCATATTGAGTTCCATTACCGTTACCTTGACTTCCTCAGTAACAGGGTATTAATAACGACATCTTTCTTCATGAGTGGGTTAGGTTAATCTTACCATTGAGTCGTGCCGCTTTCCAAAACTAAACCACCGTCTGTTAATACCCAAGACCATATGTATGTAGTTTGTCATCGTATTGTCATCTTGCCTCCGTCTGGCAGCTAAGGTGTGAAATTCGTTCCAGGTTCCTTTTCTTGCCCACCGTATTTCTTCAAGCGATCCACTGTTAGGAGTGAGAAATATTGTGCAGCTCCTTTAAGTAACCACCTAATAGCTTTCGTAATCCACTCAAAGAGTGACTTCAAAGGAGCTTACGATGTACTTATTAATGATTTACCCACAGAAGAATCACTAAAGCGTCACATTTGCACGATAGCCGAGTAAGTCCGCTTAAAAGAAGTCAATTATAGGTTGAACAACCACTCGTTAACAGACTGCCAAATCTTCTTTATAAGAACAAGCACCGCAATAATAGCTCCATATATGATGTTCCTGATGACTTGTCCATTCCACCATGATTTGAACATAAGTTTACAAGTACTCTGACAGTCTCGAACTGCTCACTGAAAAGTGAAGACCACAGCTGTAACTGCAAAGGATAACAACCCACAGGGTGTTGCGTTATTCATTATGACTTATAATCACATTAAAAGCTGGCTCCAATAATCTGTGGAAGATTAAGAATCATGTTAATAATTCACTCTAAATCCACTTGGAGCTAAATATAGGTCCCAAAATATACTACTGAAAGATTCCCAGGCCGGCGCACTCAATGTTTTGGGCCCTCAAAGATGAGCCTTAATAGCCGCTAAGAAGAACTTTCTAAACGTGAAACAACCTCTTAAAGTGAATACGCTGCACCACCTACAAACATTGCCGATATGGTCCTGATGCAGCAACACCAATTCCATTAAAAGCAACACTAAGTCGTGCAAGGAACTATCTTGGCGAAAGCCCTAAATGAGTTTTGCAATCGTGCAGTCCCAATGTTCCTAAAAGGTACTGGAACGCCTCTGCAGCCGTACAATTACTGAAAGTTTTTCTAAGATTTACAAGCTACCCGATGCTCTACGGAATGGTCTCGACATCCATACCGCTAAAGACTGAAAAAGAACCTTGTAGTACGACCAAAAGAGCGGTCCCATGAATGCCATGTACGCCATCTGTAATCGTATCAGTCCTCTTATTGCCTGGATCTACAGCCATAACAGAAGCAATAGCTGACCCTTCCAATAATAAAAGGTATGTTTCAAAGCCTCATAGACAAGTAAAAAGTTTAATTACCGTCTTTATGGCACCTTGTATTTCTGAGTAATCTACAATGGTTTGCTTCAGAACTCTAACCAACGACAATGAGGCGTGCTTGTTCCTGATAGTTGTCAGTGCTTTCCACACACTCAATAGCACGCTTAGTAATTCTACCAAAGCCATAGCAATAAAATCGCCTACTTGGTGAACAACCCAGACCAAGCACATGACTATAATATATCCGTACCTACGAATGGTTTGCATATTAGCAGCAAGGGAGTCCGCAACAGACCCCATTGCCCTAACTATTTGTCCATACAAGCTACTTGGGTCATTAGGTTTTCCCATAATAGACTGCAAAAAGCCTTCCGATAGCTTGTAGTCTTCTGCATTTGGTCTTGAATAGTAAGAAAGTCATGTCTTAATAGCGTTCATCAAACCCTTATGGTTCTTAACGAAATTAGAAATGACGCTGTCTCATAACAGTACCTGCTGCGTATTTATCAAACATTCTTGTTGCTCTGGGTCATAAGACCGCGTTAACAAAGTGCCTGTGAGTTACCCTGAGTAGCAGAAGAAATCATGCCTGCAAATTGAGAATAACTCATACCCGTAGCGTGTGCTGCCTTGTTTATCCAGTTAAGATTTTTGCCCACTTTAATTCCCACAGAAGCAAGTTCATTCATACCCTTTAGTTGGTCATCCACACTAAAGTATGACTGTCCTTTATAAGACGGTGTGCTAACGTTCCATAGCTCGCTAGCAGTGGCCTCCTCCGAAATCTGAGTGTTCTGGTGTTTAAACTAAAACTAAAACCAAAGAAATCTACTACTGCTCGATTACATCTAGCAATCCGCCCAACTAAGGCGTGTTAAAATAACCGTCATGATCTCATTAACAATCCAAAGAACTGCAATAATAAAAGCCGGCAATAGCAAACAATATGTTCTCTATGGAGAGTATAGTGTCCAAAACCAATGGTTATGTAACAATAAGCAGGCTTTATAAATGCGCCCTTGTCATCAGCAACCTTTTCTGTAAATTAATAATTTTCTTCATGATGTACTTTTGCTTCATCATTTGTTTTCTCCTCCTCATTGTTTCATTTCCAGTCTCAAGGGTTCGTCTCTTCATCAGATCATAAGCATTATAATCTTATAATCTTGATGAACTTCATAAGATGTATGCCTTTGACGTAAGGTTGTACTCTGCGTATTCTCCTTTTGGAAAAGCTCTTATCAAAGAGCCTATCATGTCTGACTTTTAAAAGAGAATAAAGGATAATCTATACACGTCTCCGAGGAAAACGTCATTCGAGAAAAATTGCTGCCTCCATTGTAGGGTCTCAGCTCGCAATAAGGACAGTATCGCGTGTAGGCAAAAGGTTGTTGGTAAACATTCCATAAGTCATTTGAATATTGATCTTTCTGGTAGATGCTCATTAAGCATCTTCAAGCCGTACATGTGTGGAACTCTTTGGGGAGGTTCCAGTGCATCCTTGTTCGTTGCCTCGATAGACTCTAAGCGGTCCATAGCAATGCGCCTCAAGCAATAATACTATCAGAAAAAGCCTTTCCTGTCTTATTCATCTCAAGTAGAGGAACTGGAGAATCATTCCTGTTAAAACTCAACCTCAGTAAGACCCAAATACTGTTCTATTGTCAGTAACGCTATGCTGGAATAAATCCGTCCTTGGATTGGTATTACGTGCTCAGTATCTCTTTCAGGAGAGTTAATCGACTGCTTAGCCTCTGGGGGTATAGTCAATCTATCAAGGTCAATATCCACAACAGTTTCTACCGCAATTCTTTGAATAATCCTGTTTTGGGATAAGTGTATACCCTCCTATGAATATAACCAAAGTTATCAACAAGGGAGTTTCTTAACAGCCAGAGAATTGTAACAGAACAAATCTCAGTGCTTCTTACATTACCTCAGCTCGATTCAATATCACTGATTCATAACTTATGAAACTACATTTCCCAAGTAAAGGTTATCGAAATCTTCTTAACAAGATTTCTCACCATACCATTGGTCTTAAGTAATTCTACGTCTTGTAAACTTCCCATTAGACGGCTTGTAACAGTGAGTTCAAAATAAACCTCCATTCTTCTATTGATGTTATAATGATTAATACTATCCATTAGGTAATGAATACTTGTCACGGTGATGCTGTGTTACAGTGAACTTATCTAGACCACGTCAAACGTTGGGCGTTGCAGCACTGAATGTCTTCAAAGGCTATAGTCATAACCTCATACCTTGGTGCATCTTTACTGCCGTAACGGGGTTTACTCCGTTGTGTCATGGTATTAACCAATACCTCATTTGCCTATCAGCAGAGCCATTATGAGACGTATTGTCTCCGCAAAACAAGCTGTCAGTAAACTTGTACTTCTGTTGGTTCCTGCATCAACAACCTCAACTGTACCTGATGACTTTGCGCATACCCTCGGTCTCAAATATCCCGACGCAATGCAGACAGGAATATTGAGATACCATCCGTTAACTTCATGTATACGTCTTGTGGTTTTCGTTTTCCCTTAATTATGCCTCCTGTTCGGTTGTTGTTAATCATTGAATCGTTTCTAAGTAAAGAAACGAACCTCTCTGTACTCTGTTGGAATCAGTGGCATCAATGTTGATAACTTCCTATCTTGTGTGGCGGGTTATTGCTCCTCATGGAATTCTCGTGTGCCCACTGACGGGTCTTCTCAGGTGCGCCATTGTGTACTCGGTCTTGAAGAATGCCAAGGCAAGGCCTCGTTTCAACTCTGCGTTATTTGGTTTCTTCAAGAGCGCATCTTGGGTTCGTATCAAACCAATATGGTGCGTTCTTACGTGAATGCTTGGTGCAACTTTCGAGCAGAATAAGTGCGCGCGAGAACCTGGCGTAACCCGATTCTCAACGTATGAATAACGTTACAGAAGCTGTTGCATAACGTTGTAGTACTCTGCGCCGTCTTGCAGGTATAACCTCAGAACGTTGAGCGAGAATCAATACCGCCGGGTGGAATATGGACCGTCCTGAATGTAGAGTACGAACGCCAGCGCGCAAAACAGGTTCAATAGCAGGGATAAATTGCGTTTCCGTTTCATCGGACTTTGCAACCATATATACCAGCTAGTAACTGATACCTTCTGTCTGTAACTCATGGCGTATAATTCAGCGGTTCCTTCATCTGCACTTGGTAGTGAAATGATAGCAACAATAAAGTTCTTTGAACCTTTAAGTATTAGAGCCTTTGCCATACTCAAAGGTGGAACTCTGCTTACAAGCGAAATCGAACATCAAAGCCACCAAACAAGCAAGACGCTTTGGGTCCAGTCGCACTCGACAGGGTGAAAATCCTCTCCACAACGTCTCCGTCAGCACCTCCACTAAAGAAGAGTAGCCGTGTACCACATCATCGCGCAAAGCTCCTGATGCAGCTACCATATACAACAAGAGTATGTGGTATCTGATGTTAATTTTAACCAGTTCCAACATGTCCGTCATTGTTGTGAGCAGTTCCACAGAATTTCGTCAAGACGATGCCTGTACCCGTAACATCATTAGCGACGTGGTGGTAACAACGGTACCTGTGAGAGCCTTATTGAGCAATCTGTACTGAACTCAATAGATACATACTTACTCGTCTTGACAGCATTCTGTATCTCTGATAACATTTATAGTTGTACTGTTCCTGTTTGTCCTTGTATTTGCTGAATTGAACATACCTAACTCTTGAACCAAAGAGATGGGCTAACGGTAATCTTGTTGTGCTTATGTCATCTTTGCATATAACAGCTCGAACAGACAGGTAAAAGCAACTGCAGACACTGCCAACAACAGAGCAATTGTAACTCGCAATGTGCTCGCTCTTGGGGGCATTACTACTTCATCAAGATGCCTGCTGTTACGGTCCAAAAATGATGAGCTTTTGGCCGCCAAAGATGTTATTAAAGTCCGCCATAGACGTGATTCGTGTTGGAGAAAAAACTTTCCACGAATGAACTGTCCGAAGACCTATATTCTCTTCGATGGTTCTCTTTGAGACATTTGCGCCATGTAACGCCCTGTTCGGTGTTAACCATTATGTTTTGTTGATTATTTGATAAACACCCAATTATAGCACCCAAGCATACCACCTGCTCTCTACAGATGCTGGTTTTTAACTTTCTTTTCTCTATTTTGCAAGACATTCGGTAGGTTCCTTTGAAGGGACACTATTGAAATTTTCTTTCCGTAAGAACCAAACTCTTATGTTCTAAGATGTGTAATTTTCTATGTAAAAACCATAGAATCTAAAAACTCTATTTCGTCTGTGCTTCTGAAGTTAATTCGCTTTAGATGCTTTATGGTTATTAAAGTTCTGTGGTGGGCAGTTGTCCTCTCGTTATGGTTAAAACAATCATTCCCCACGATCTTTCGGATAAAAAGTCTGTGAGAAAGCGGATATTGTATCCCAATCACCGTGTAAAGTCCTATCAGTCTTCATTTTGAAATTTCCTTAATTTGATAACGTATTTTATTCTTTCTTGAGCGGAAGTGTCAAGTCTCCCGATATTGATGTATTTCCTTCGTAGCATCTTTACAGAATCCTCAGGGTCATAACTCGCTGCAAGTGTTCCTTGGAATGAACTGTATGTTCAGAGTTCTGTCATGTCACCAAGATAGCAATAATGTCATTAGCACCAATAATCCCAAATAATATACTCACTTTTTGTGTCATAATCATAGGTTGCTTACTGAAAAAGTATTGCCTATCTTCTAATAACACCTAACAGAGACCTCTCAAATCGGCTAACCAGCAGGTGAGTAACTTTCTGTCTTCTTTGTTGTCTTGGAATAACCATTCAACAAGAACACCCATCTCGTCCAGAATAACTGTAAATTCATATAAAGTCTTTCTCAGGAATACTTGTGGGTGTTTGTATCTTTATCTCGAAGTCCTTTTCAAATTGCGCAGGATAATATCTGCACAGGTGTCCGGCTTTGTTCGTACCGGGTTGTATAAACGGCAGCACCTTTTGCATCATGCCATTTACCATCTTTTCAGCTTCCATTATTGTGTGGAAGATTAACAACTTTGACGTCGGCACAATCTGCACCTTAAGTTTCTCGCTTTTGGGGCCGGCTCATACTCTTTCAGTAGTAACATAAACCTGATAACCACCAGCAATATAGCATTGCTTTGAGAGCTAACTCGGTCACAGCTCCAGCGATATTCACGATGCCTACCGTCTGAAACATTTTCCTATTTTATCAACTCCGTGTACGCGAGATTCAAAATTATAATAAGATTCTTCATAATAACATAATTAATTTATTTGCCAATGATACAATACTTGTTCCAAAGTCCTCCCAAATATAGAGTATTCAATAAATATCAGTATCCAATCTTTGGGTTCTTGTAGTAAAGAGAGATTTTCTCATAGTGGTCTGTTCTTACTAAACAGACGACCGTGATGTGTCTCTACCTCATAAGGTCAATTAATTTATCGAGTTTTCATTATTGGCATCTAAACACTTTGTAGAGAGTCTTGTGTTGTCCAAGTTCTGAGTGTTTAACCTCTACAAATTTTGCAAAACATTGCTTCTTGTCTTGTTAAGTTCCTTTATTGCACATATATTCAAGTGCCTTTACAATTTCATTTCGTGTCATCTTTCCAATTTTTCAAAGTCAGTTATATACCATCGTTCCAAAAATTCTCAAAATCCATTCTGCATCCTGTAGCCTCAGAATTGGTATGAACTCCAACAATTTTGATGAACATACTCTTTGAACTGCCAATCTCCGAAGAATTTTATGTAAAGAAAGTACTACATCGAGATGATTCTTTTTATTCTACCATTATATACGACTTCTAAGTTAATTAACCATAAAGCAACATGACCTTACCATCTTTAGTCTGCTAATTGGAGTAAACGCAAAAGTGGCTACAGTACATCTTCATCTAAACTTTTAGAGACACATTAATGCCATATAAGTTTGTAATATCTGTCAGGAGACTCCTATCACAGTACTTTCTTATAAAAGCACTGCAATCTCCTTTGGGTTCCCCATTTATGGTAAAACCAACTATCATCTTGACAAGTCCTAAATCACAATCCATTATTGGTCCATATGGGAACTTCAAAATTTTACCAGTAATAAAATACACTAACTTTCCATTGACGTAATTCTACACGATGTCCACTTCTATTGAAACTTCCTTTAGGATTGTTTGTCTTCTTTATAGTCTTATTTTTACAAATATACAAAGATTTTAATCTATAAATAGAATCTTCTTTGGAGACCCTCATAACAATTTTCTGAATAGGTCCACCTCTACACTTTCATTGAAACGCTTAAACAGAACAATCAACTCATAATTGGTCTCAATACTCCCGTCTTGTCGAGGAATATCCGTTTCTCTGATTGTATAAAGACAACGTCTCCAACGGCATCTTCTGAAGTTTTCAGTTGAATAGCATGCTAACAGACGTTCAAAGGAAGTGTTTAGAAAGTAGTCACTTTAAATGGCAAGTCATAGTAACTCCCAGCTATGCTAACATCATAACGAAACTGAGCCAAATGGGTCGTCTGTGCAAGCTGCTTTGAGACGTCGAAGATATACCACAGATAATTCCTCATATCAATATACACTCATCCCTTTAATTTGGGTGAGTGGTCTTGAATAACTGAGAATTGCTTCTGTTGTTTATCTTCCTCAGTATAATTTCACTTAGTTTTCAGGCATACCTAATAGGAACCTTGTCTTTCCTTTATGAGATATATCTCAATCGTTGAAAAATTCCTCATTTACTTCTCTGATGGGGCAACATATTTGTAGCTACTTTTGGTCGTAAACTTCTTTATCAAATGCCATGCTTCATCATAAATAAAAGCCACGAAAAAGATGATGCCAGACATTGTATTGTAATATCTGGGAAACATGAAACACAATGCTAAACCCACTACAAAGGTGATTAACGCACCCAACCCAGTGAGTGTACTCCATTAAGATGATCAATCAAGCAATTAAAAGAAGTGGCCAATTGAGTATTACGCACAATGTGTTCTAGAAAATATCTCAAACAGCCTTGTAATAACTGTACTCACATTATAAATATCTCTTATATATTTGACTTTGGTGCCTACTAATAAAAAAGAAACTGGTTGTCCTCAATCTTGGACATAAAATCATTTCATTTCTTCGAATATACGATGTGCTACTTTGCTATAGGTCGCGCCTCTTCTGATTTTTTGTATGTTTATAACATTGCAGACTTTCCTACATCTAAATCCTCCCAACGTTTTTGCTGATTTACGATTAGCTGATAGTATGGACACACTGCTGGGTTCCTCGCAATTCTTCTTTAAAACTACTTTCAGAAGATGCATCTTGTAGCGTTTTGCCTCCTCCCATTTCTTCTTTTGAACGTTTAGGAGATGGTCTTATGCTCTACGAGGTAACAGACACTAACTATTTTATACCCTTTTTACTCTCTTACAGTATGCTTAATCGTCACTTTATTCACTCAGTATCCTCCTCTTAAATTGGATTCACCGCGAACTCCTTAATTCTACTGAACTTCCTCATAAATCCATAGGTGTTCTCATACCCAGGACAGGCAGAATACCTTATCCTTAACTCCATACTCATGCACCATGGCTGTGATTAGTAGAAAGGACTATCACCTGTGAGAGATCTTCCGCAGAACAGTGGTTCCCTCTATAGGGTAATACCGACTGATGATCAATAATGAATATCAGACCCTTTCTTCTTGCGGTTTCTTTATTGCCGAAATAACATTTGTCTTCAATGTTCTCGATAACTTTATTCAAGAATGCCGCAATTTCCTCCCTAACGTTTCATATCCTCATAAAATCCTCTTTTGGTTTCTTAAACCCGGAGGCTTCAGTAGAGACTTTGGTAATCTTAGAGCTTGTAATGTTATCTCCTTCGTCGTCTTCCACAAATATCTGTATTCCTACACAGCGATTATATTCCTTAAAACTCTTCAGTACCTGATACTAAACATAATGAGAATGCCTCGATGTATCTTTGTAGTATTCCAATCTAAGTGGTAATCTCCAGAGAATAAAGAATAGCGCAGGAAAGATGGTGTGTATTTGCCTCTTTGGTGTTCAAATACTTTTTCTCTCGCACGGTCCGTCTCTTTCTCGCCGTATACTTGGCAAAATCTGGAACTTCACGTTCACTATCACCAACAAAAGGTGTCCTCAAACGAAAGAACCCTCAGGTACTTCCTCCAGGTTATCGATAAAGACCACATTAACTGTAAAATAAGTTCTGATACCAAAATTTGCTTTCGATATAGCCTAACAATTCAGTATTTCGCGTTGAAACGCACCAGCGTACACATAAAGGAAAGGAACCTTAAGGTGCGCAGAAAGATACCTCTGACAATGGAGAAAGCGTAAAGGATGGCTGTCATATGCTCTAAATCAAGGGTCTCTAACAAGTTCAACTGCCCTGCACATAACAGTGTGCTTGCGCAAAGGTAATCTCCGGGTGTTCCCTCAAGTAACCTCTTATGTAGGGCTGTGGCTTATATGCAAAAATTGCTATACTTTAAGTGTTATCAGATTTAATATAAAGTTCTCAGAAAAATATCGATGATGGTTCTTCTGCCTTTAAAACGGACAATAACCGTTGTGGTGGACGATATTATTGCCAGCTGGAACCTACATAATATGAGCCGATGATATTTGCCCATGTGAGCTTCATTTTCGTATAAACCTTTTTCTACTAAATAATAAGCACCTACCCACAAAGTTATGTGCTTCTCAGATGGACGAATTAATTTTGAAACAATCTCGCGGTTTCTACACCTCTAATGTCTCAGGACTGTATGGGTAGTTACCATTAATCAATGACTTTATTTCGTCGAGAAAAGTATTTCCCTAAATGCAGTAAAGTCCTCTGAGAGTTTTCCAGTAGGTATAATTTGTAGTGTGGTTCTGTACCTCTAGTACGGGTATATGCAACAACAATCTCGTCTTCCTAAGTTTATTCATTATGTCCTCCTATTGACCTGTAGTCACTAAAAAGACAAAGTACAATATCTTAACCCTTAGTCTTTCTTCTCCTTCATCAAGCGTTACCTTTAAAGTGCGAAAACACACTACGGGCGATTCGCTTTTATAGGTCTTTTCCTGCGCCATCACCCTGCATCTGCGCTGGTACAAATGCTGAATAGTAAACGGTCGAAGATTGCTCCGCGCACTGGCGATATCTCGTTCAAAAGTAACGGCCATTGTTCACATACTTAAAGCCTATAAGCCTTCTTGAAAAGCACAAAGATAGCAGCCATCAGATAGACTACCTCCATATCATACTGATAGTGCAGGTACCTGCGGCCCGGCAGTCAATATCCTCAATGGCATGAATCTTTTTTGCACACGGGCCTCGGCGCTTCTGCCTCTGGAGTTCCTTTAGGTCTCTTGGGAGTTTCTGTTGGGTTGTCTACTCCTCTAGGATTTCTACCTCTCTGGGTTCAGGGTTCAAGACCACTGTATTTCTCTGCTCCTACCTTCCTGTTTGTCTTTGATTTTGCCGTGTTGGCTGATGATTAGCGTCAAAATAAAGGAAAGATTCTGATTTACGGTGGAGCCTTCAATGTTCTTTGTCCTCAATGATACCTGTACTGACTTCCTTACCAGCCGAGTATGTGACCAAGCTCAACAACGCCATCGTCGGAAGCTCAGCGTCAGGGCAATGCAACCGCCAGCGTTTCACCAAAGAACACCGCAATAAACCTCTGAACAGTGCACCTGCACCATACTTCTGGGTAATACCTGTTGCATTAAGTTTAGGCGTCGGTGGTCTCAATGAAATGCAACCTCATACATACCTACCTCACCAGTAACCCGACTGTCGTGACCCATGTACTTAATGGCGTATCTGTACTGGGTCATCCCCTAAATGACAAGCTGGTGTGGGTGAACAGCCGCGTAATGGTCTCCATTAATACGTGGAGCATTATTTGAAAGGGTCTCAACGGCATCTTACGGTCTTTGATGTAAGCACTTGTTGCACTAAGACCTACAGGGATTGCTTGTATTCCACCATAAACAACAATGAGTCTTAAAGAGCATCACGGACTGATGGTCAGTACCTGCGCCATGATATGAATAAAGTTTGAAGCGTCGCAATACGTCCAGCGCCGATGTACGAAGATGCCCATAACCTGAATGGGGTTTGCTTGTTCATAACAGACGCTTCACCTCTGATGTAGTCGCCACCCTCTGGAGTGAACATGCTCTCCTCAAGTGAACCTACCCGAGGTTGCCGCCACTTAGTGAACCGTAGACTTTCCACGCACTGCCTGCGTCCGCGTTTACCTTGGCAGACTGCGCAAAACGCAAACGTGGCTGAGCCTGAGAGCACCTCCTTTGAGTGAAATCACGAACTGCCGCAGGATTGTTATAACCGCCTGGGTTGTACCTGCGATGTTGTATCACCAAGAACAGTCCTGCCGGCTGGCGCGAAGTGAGAATAAAATAAAAGATGTTGTCATTTCTTTGTTTTTTGTCTGAATAATTAACTTGTCGGTTGAGAACCTCCATAAACGTCTTAAAGATTCTTGGTAGTGTTTCTCTACGCTGACAAATTCCTTCATTTGGCTGGGCGCAGTTCCAGTATTCATAGAGCCTGCCTCTAATTTGGGAATCCGTGGGCAGAGGGAGTAGTTGTTGGGTGGTTCAACTGGGCACTCTGTGGTTAACAGGGTTGCAGGAGTACTCATCTTAAAACCTGTGCTGAATAACAGGGTCCCACACTGCCCTCAGCCTTGTTCTGTGTTGGGGAGAAGGATAAGCCTAATAGATTCTTTCAAAGCATCTAATTTTGTCTCCGCATAACAAATCAAGGGAATACACATGTGCATTCTGTGATAATCTTGTCTCTGTCTGCTCAGTTCATTCTTGCGTGTCTGGTTGCGTGAACGGAAATGGATAACCTCTTCAACCCGTTAAGAAAGATTTTCTTAAAGTCATCTTTCAGCAAATATTCCCAACCTCTCAATAGAGCGTCCATATCAGGCAGGTGTACTCTCGACCTTAACGTATTACAGGTGAAAATCTGGTTTCAAGTCTTCAAACTTAAATTTTAACACAACTTCTTCTCAACTTCGCAACACTCTGAATAAACTGCAACTCTGGAGTCCTCTTTACAAGTAAGTAACACCGTTAATTGTAATACTCTATGGAATACAACTTTTTGTGACTACAATTTCAGCCATTTCTTTTCACACAGGTTTACAAATTACGTAATGTTGTTTATGACAAAGGTTCTCGTTCAACTTCTTTGAACCGTCACCTGCACCCAGTTACTTTACCATTGCCATCTGTTCTCTTGTTACAAAGGGTGCCGATGGAGACACCATCGTGGCTGAACTCATCCTTAACCAATTTCTTGGTAGAATCTAGCTATCGTGCATAGCCTCTGGATTCTGATTACCTTCATAATTAATAAAATTGGTTATTTGAAGCCAAAATTAATGTCTTTTACTTCCAAATGTACTAAAGTTTTCTCTTCTAAAAGGTATTCTCATTTTCTCCATTTATCGGTTCTTTACTCCGTCAATAACGCCTCCTCGTATCTTCTTCGTCAGGAATTGGAGTTCTATCTTCTTCCTCTTCGTCACACCTCCTCAGAGTCTCCATCATTCATGGAGAGCAGCTAATTCGACAAGTAAACTTATTCGATAGCATCTTCTATCAATCTCTTCAAGAAGTTCAGGAATATTCTGTTTTACATTCTCCATGATTTCTCTGAGAACTGTTATCTTTCATGTTAAGCTCCATTTGCCCTATTAGTTCATCGGTTCTATCTTTGGGAAACCGAAAGCAAATACAGCTTAATCATATTCTTCAAGAAAATCAGGCTCTGTTTAAGGGAAGTTGTTTAACCTACTTATTCTCAGGTCCATAACTTTAAAATCGAAAGAATCATTGAGTTAGCATATTGATACCTCTTATAAGTCACTTAGCCTTGATATTTTGCCCTGCTGCGTATCAAAGGATGGTAAAGTTATTTATCTCATAAAACCTGCAACGCATGTGCAGTAAACATATCTTACCAAGCACACTGGGAACGTCTGAAAGTTCGTGAAATTACTCCCATCTTCAAGTCCTTAGCATATTAACTGTAGCTGATAAATCTGCAATGGGAACCCAGATTGAACATTGCTTCCACAGGAAGACAACAAATTGTCCAAGTCCTTTTTCAATTGTAAGGAAACCTGTTACAGTGGTGGTAGGTGCTGCCCATGACAATCGTAGCCGCTTTTAATTGCTGCATTAATTCATTGTACACCTTATTATTACTATCCTAAAATATCATTTGCATCAGACTTTCACATAGTAGCCCACGGCAAATTGGGCTTGTTCTTTATATGTACAATAGAGAATAAACCAATGTGGGATTTTCATATTCTTTGGTCATGTAATGCTTTGATATCACTATTAATAGCCGCGTCGCACGATACCACGTTTTCCACTTTATCATTAATCTAACACCCAGGTGCAAATAAGTGTACTCTCATTCGTTAGATTTCCTACTCTAGGTAGTTTCATACAACCATAAAGGACTCAACCTTGTTAAAATCCCATTCTCCAAAGTGAAACATTGACTATCAAAGACTGTAACCCTACAATACTGTTCCTCAATCCAGTAACACCGAGCCGCCATCACCTGTAGTACCACCACCCATTTGTAGTATCTTAAAAGCTTGATTTATTAGACTTACCCCAATGGTGCATCATAATTTCCTCACTGGGTTTTTGGTCTCCTTACTAATCTGTGTGAGTAGTAGTTCTGTGCATAGTAAAAGCCTCATCACCGAGAGGAACATAACCTTTATCTATGACTGAACATAATTAAGGACAATAGTGTCATTAAAATCCTTATAGTACAGACCTCATAAATTTCCAAAATACAGGTAATGTAGTTATTCTGAGGTTCCCAAGTATTGTCTTGCACAATATTGTAATACCAGACAGACATAAAACAGTTGTGCCTTCTTGATTGCCTACTATCTTTGGTTCCAGTCTGGACAGTGTAACCTGCGTAATACTCCCATATTTTTATCTGAATTTATTGCGATGTTTATACATTTGAAACGTAACCCATAACAGGCTTACGTCTATCATTATAACTTCTGTAAGGTGCGTTATTCTCTCCAGGCAAGTCTGATAGAAAAGCCTCATGTTAAGTATATCTATGGCTGGTTTTCCATTAGCTTTGATTAAAGGTACTGACTTTTGGTTCTTCTCTTGGGAAGTGTATGTACTCTTTCCAAAATATTCAGGCAGGGTAAATATCATTTCCGTTAGCATCTACAAGTCTTGTCAATTTCGTCTATCTCCTTTGTGGAAGCGACAATACTAAATGGAAAATGTCTGGATGAGAAATGTCTTTGTATACGTATTGTAAGAATTTCTTTAATTACCTGCATAGTAGAAGTATCTCCCATAGGGATTGTCTGTAACCTCCATTTCATTTCTACTCTTCCTTTTCGAATTTGCGGCCATACACATGAGAAACTGGCTGTCCACAAAGTCATCGAAATATCCGTCAGACTTTTCCCACCGACCATATAAACCGTTGTGATACTTTTTAGCAGTTCTTAATTTGCTCCTCAGATTCGCCTCCAAGTGGCACAGGCTGCTTATTGTAGAACAATATATGCCTTGTTTGTATCTCAAGTGAAGTTAAACCACATATCGATTTACTCTGTGTGTAAGTATAAAATTTAATATCCCTTCTCCTCCACAAGCATACATTAATCGGTCCCTAAAACTTACCAACACCCATATGAGTCACATACAGAGTTGTTATGTAACTCACAATACAGTCCATGATTACATGGTGTTGTACCTCTGGTCAAGTCCTCCAAAACAGCCATGCCAAAGATTTGTTTGTGGCATCTTTCATTCTCCTCATTTTCAATAACCTTGCAATAGTTGAACCCAGTTTCCATAGGAAGTTACCCAATGTCCATACCACAACCTATCATATGCTGGCATTTGAAAAGCCGGTTTCTTATTAATACTTGTACGATTGTAGTCTTTATCCGTTAAGAACATACCCTCTCCAGTCCCAAATCAGGCATAGCAAGTTTGGAGCATACGCGAATCTTCCTCCCAACACTATTTTGCGCATAACGTCAGCCTCATAGTGGGTGGGTCTTTGCTTGCAGACTGCCACGTCATCTATGATAATGTCCTTGTATTAGCTCAAGTGATTTACGAATGCAGGGGTCTTTTTTCTGTCAAGCTGTCTATTATGTTGTATCTCGTAATAAAAGTGGTTTCTTAAACATACCTGTTGTTCCCCACTTTATTCAGCGTTCCTCCTGTGGCGGCTTGTTGGCTCAATAGACTACTTACAATGAGGTCATCTACTTGAAGACTCCTCAACAGTACAAAGTCATGATCTGCGGATAATCTTGGACTACTTACGCTTGTCCAGCAGATATGACCCATTCTCAATTTAAGTCTAGCGTTACTCTCAAACCATTATCCCAATGTCTGGGTCCTCAGCCGGCTCTGCATTAGCCGAAGTTAACCTCGTTAATGCTCAGGTACGTTGGTAACTTGATTACGATTGTGGACAAAAGTCCACCCTCAAACCAGTCTTAAACTGTTCTGATCAGAATAATATTTTCCAAGAGCTAAAATAACTTGCACAAAGTGTCTTAAAGCAATAATTCTCTGGTTACCCGATTGACGTGGGAACATCGTCTTTACATCTTGAAAAGTAATAACTGGATATATAGAGCATGAGCAACCTCTTGGTATACGTGCAAAACTCCAGTTAGTTTTGCCAAACTCCATAATCTTAGAAGTTATCTCATGGGCATCAATGAAACAGTCTTTCCTTTAGGTGGAAGCCATTTCATCCATGAATTTCTCTCCGTCTGATGGAAAGACAAACCCTTCCATGCTGAGTCTTCTTTCTGGCATTTCTTTATGTCGTAGTCAAATGTTCCTTTTCCTGTATATAATTAATGAAATAATGCAGCACCATGTAAAGGTCTGGCATCTGAACTCTCCGTAGTCTACCCAACAATTAGGTCTCATAGGGCTAATATTATTAACCTAACACCATCTTTCTGCTTTATCGAAAGTCTTCCTTAATGGTGGAATAATTCAGAGGCTATATTTCTCCTTGGATGGGTTTTAGTCTGCATTCCAAGACCCATAATGTAAGTCTCCAAGTGTGTACCCTGAGATTAATTAGGTCTCTATCCATAGGGTTAAGCTTAAACCCAGCGTGATCTAGTGTTCATCGTCATGTACCAGAACTCTTTTAATCTCCTTAAAGTCTATAGCGCCTGTCAAAAACAGTTTCTTGTCATAGGTAAAGTAACTTCCACTTTGAGCAGTGTCCATGATTAAACGCCAACCTTCTCATTCCCATTTACCTATGGGCTGCATCAAATTCAAATATACGTGTTATTGTATTCATCTTCGAATATTGAAATCTGTCTCTAATAATTTGCGAAAATGTTGTCACCTATCCGAACATTACAAACTCGTCCATATATTTGGAACCTTATAGTAGTATAAACCCACAAGGGTCTGTTGCAACGTCATCTGTAATTCCCGTTTCTTACGGTCATACGAAGCCGTGCACCGGATATTTGAGGAGACCATATTCATTCTGTAAAGATACAAAAATGAAGCGGTGCCGTTTCCAAACATCTACCTACAAAGATGCCAAATTACATTTATAAGGCAAAATTTTCTACTTTTGAACTTTCACCTCTTACAGGATAAGCCTGGAATCCCCTTAGTAGGTAAATTCATAATGCTCTTACCTGCATCAACTTTCGTTGGTGTGAATTTCTTAGTAGCTGACTTCCTGCTAACTACTGTTATACCACCACGATATCTTGAGCCAGCACCTGCATATTTTTTCTTAAATAGACTTTTCATTCTTTCCACCCAGGTATATATCGTCCATTATAATGAACTCCGGATACAAGATTTTCAATGATTTTCTATCTTGATCTTATAAGTCTCTATACCTCAGTCGAAGTGGTGCATTCTAGACCCAATTTCAACTGAGCGTCCACTTGTAGCCGTTACTATCTTGCTATCTTTTTGAGTGTAACTGCAGTGATAGTCTTCCACCCTCTTGTAACAGCAGGACTCCTCTACCTGACTCTGTAGTCTATTTCTCCTTTTTGAGCTTATAAGACATAATGACTTTATTGCCTCTTTTTGAGACTCTGATTTGCTCATAATATCTTTGCATCTTTTATCTGCTTTGGACATTTACCTCCGATTTCTTCTTTGCTCCTCAGTTCTTTTCAACACCCTCTTTCTTAGCAGCGTCCTTTTTATCAGCAGCCTCATACTTTGGTATGCTCCTTTACCAATAATGGTCTTACACCGCAACAGGTGCGTCTCGTGCTGATCCCCTTTCTTCTCAGCTCTTATTTGTTTGTTGTGCGACAATATACAAACCAATTAAATTTACAAAGCAAATAAGCTCACTTATAAAAAGTAGCATTTCTTAACCTTTACGACAATACAAGAAATATAATCCACAATAGCAATGATAGGGACAATAAAGACAATTATGACTAACTACTCAAGAGATAACCCCAGTAATGAATAACTTTATTCTACTTCTAAGTGGACTTGCACCTGGAGGTAAACCTCCTGTGAAACAAATGATATGCCTAGATGTTCAGGCAATGCGTCACCTGGGAGAATGCCGAGAGAGCCAGTAATTATCACCCAAAGACAAATGGTTTAACTCCCGAAATATAGCGCAGAGCTACTCACGCCTATCTGGTGGTTCCTTTTACCTTACGCATATTCAGAATAGCGTACTTTCTGCGCCTCAAGTAAAGCAACAGTTGCTAGCCTGTCTCATTAGATACAATAATGCCCCATTCTATTCCTACACGTTACAAAGATAATAATTGTTCTTCAATAAAATAAAAGTACTCTTCTAATAACTTTTTAGCTTGGGTGGTTCTACCCCAAAATACTTACAGAGTTCTTGCATCAGTTCAAAATTTACATTACTATAAAAAAATAAGTCCATTTTACCTCGAATTTCTTTCCTTGTTTCCAAACAATAATAGCTACTCCTCCATTGCTTCTCAGTTATAACATTTGAAGAAACTCTTTAACCCTCTGTCATTTCGACAGCTCTCTTTTCCTTTTCTATGTTTGGCATACATACTAAGTAAAATGATTAATATTAACAACGTAAATAGTGAGGTCTTACGTGTCGCCATGCGGGTCCAAAGGTACAACGAACCGAGTGTCATTTTATTGTCTTGTAAAATGTAAACATCATTAACCTTTCCTCTAACATTCTTTTGAGAAACCTTCTTAAGTTTGGTTCAGAACTCTACGTACCCCCTAGGCCTTATAGTCGTTCTCAAAATAAAGCAATATGATTAACTCTGTTTTATACCCATAATCCAATAGTTGTTTTCTTAAAGTATAAGCATTCTCTCAAGTCAGTAACGAATGTAACTACGAGTTATACTCTGATATACAGGGCATCTATAAAGGTCATATTAGCTTTTCCGCCCTCGTATGTTATAAGACACCCCAATCCTTTCCAATATTCTCCTTAGTGAAGAAGGTGCTCAACAAAGATGAAAGATAAGGCGGAGTAGTAGCAATTCTTGTCGAGCTACATACGTCTCTGTATCTTCTTGTGGGTTTCGCCACTTCCAGTAGTTGCAGGTGCTTGGCTGGGATAGTATCTTGTGCAAAGCGCGTTTCCTGCTATTATTAATAACATAAATACTAACTAACTTCTTCATATCTTTTTTACTTATTTATGAGGGAGGTTACCCTCCTGATTAATTTATTCTTCTGTTTCAGGTTTAATCCAACGGTGGGTTAGGAGCCCTCTTCTACTACCAGAATAATTCTTTATCCTTTTTGACCGTCTTGATGAATTTGCCATCGCAAGACCGTAATCATCACCAACTTTTAAGTCAAACCTTGCAGCATAAATCCTGTGGTGGTACCAACCTAAGTTATCAAATAATATTGTTAGTATCTGGGCGTTCTCTGTAGTATTTGCAAAGAGCCCTTTTTGTTGTACTCATATCGGTCAGTCTTATCAGGCTCATAGGGTTCCTCATAGATATTTTCCTGCTGCGTATTTCATTATCGATGCCTGTATGTACTCAAATAACAGAACTTCAAGGAAAAGTACAGCATCAATTCACCCTGCCAATCAACTTCTATTTATTACACTTGTAAGCAGCTTCTCTTTATTATTGTGGACATAAAGTGCCTGGAATTTAGGGCTATTTTCTTAACCAAGGTTTCTTCTGATGGTTTCTCAAGCTCGGCAAACTAAACTTTGCGTATCTGGGTTCTACTTCCATAGTAACAAGATTGTGCTTTGCGCTTCCACCTGATCATCTGGGAATTTATTAGGATCGGTTCCTGTCTACGTTTTATACCCTTGATAGTAAATAACACTTCCAACCTGCACTGCTCAAAGTGTGTAGTTCTGTCACGTGCAGCCTGTTCGTGCTTTCTCTTCTTCGTAACTTCATAAACTGTACCTCTTTCATAAACTCTTTCCTCTGGAGAGAACACTCTAATAAACTGTAGTTAAACCTCCCAATTCTTGGGTAGGGATGCCCTCCCATGGGTCTCAACCATTTCATAAGCCTTTTGAATCCTCCACAATCCTTTCAGATATTTCTGAATGTTCTGTAACCTCTAAAGATAACTTGTCTCTTTTTTTCAAAGTGCAATCTTCGCAGGCTCTCTTTAGAAACACCCTCTGGTATATGATCATCAGAGGCTTCATTGTAGGCAATCCTCATTCCTTAATTAGATGAAGTCTTTGGCAATACGCTGAAGTCTTCTTAACTGTGTCCACCCTGCAATAACACCATTCTACAGTGTACTCCTTACCATCAACACTATATGATATACCTTGACACCTCAGAATATACATCCAGTTGCAGGCTTTTAGTTACCTCCAACTTTCCTGCTTGATTACTTTCTTTACACAATCACTTTACAGGTTCGTTGTCCTTACTCATTGAGTAATAAAATAACCTCAAGTTTTGCCTGTTTTTCTATGGTGAAAGAAGCACTTCTTTTCCTTATCTAAGTCTTGTTTGTTTGTGAAACGTGTTCTAAGACTTTAGCGTTGCTGATGAATTTCTTTGTTTCCATGTCGAATTAGTTTAGTGTTGTGGATCTTTCTAATACTCTGCCCGTCGGTAGGGGCAAAGTGCATATCCTTTGAGATACCTTAGGGTTTCAGGTGTCCTGAGGACTCTTCATATAGAATTTGCCATCGATACATCTTCCTCCTAAGGTTCCTCCATAAGGTTTTGCTCTTTACAGAGCCATTGTTTTCTCTGTAGCATTACTGGAGGTAATCACCAACAACTTTTCATTGCTTCTCTTAAGAACATGAGTTTCAAATTAATGCAGCGCATTAACTGCTTAACTTCTTGTGAACTTCCTCATTATTTTCTTATAAAATATATCATTGAATTAATTAAGTATATAATGAGTATCTGTTTGCTTGACATTCACTCTGCAGGATGGAATATCAATGGCCAACTGTTCATATAACGTTGGAAGATTGCTTTATTTTCTTAAGGAGATTTTATATGAGCACTTTAACCACCTCTCAAACCTTCACTCGTCAAAGTGACATCACACAACAACATTCGTATCTCATTAATCCTGCTTAAAACCGTTCTTACTTAAAAGTCATTCAACTATGTTGTCCCATCTTCATCACTATCCATTTCTTCTTCAATTTAGAAGATTACCCAGCTTTAGAGCTTCGTTTACTAATGAAGTCTCATTATTAGCTATATAGCTGCAAGTGAAGAAATAACCCTCTTCCTTATTTACCATTAATGTAACAACATTGTTCTCTAAATTCTCATCACTTCAACAACGGCAGGCATCTATATCCTCTGCCCAATTTGGAATGCTTCTTTAGTGTTTCGTCATAATTTTAGTTTTTAATTGTTTATATTTCTGTGTATTGAATCTAATTTATTACTCTCTTTGAGTTTAAAGACATCCTCTGTGAAGAAACTCATATCCATCTTCTTCACTCAGCATAGGTGCACTGCGCATGGTAAACTTTTCACCAACAGGACTGTCTATATACACCTAAAGACTGGCAAATCCAACGTAACCGCCATATTACATCTTACGTGAATATGATCTATCCAGTTCGCCTCCACACAAGCAGCTGGTTAACGGCATAGACTTTGTATCCTTTCTTTAGTTCCTGAGCAGCTGTCAGCTTATCTTGATTGTTGTCCTGCGCGAATGCGGCGTTCATATAATCTCCATAGTATAAATGAAATTCAGCAACTGCTGCCCACCAAAACATGTCCTGCTTCCTTACTCATGGCTTCTTCCGCTCAGCCAATTGTGGTGAACCACTACAGAATTAAAGTGCTCAGTGATCGATAATTAGTATTGGTACCTTCCCTTAAAAGCCTTGGTACGCTTTGCAATATCCTTTGGGCAAGATTAAATGAGTTTACTCATCTAAAACTTCTCCGTCTCTGTGAAACATTAAGGAGAATCGAATTTATTTCCTGGCAAACCTCTTTCGGAAGAATATCGCAGTTTGTTCAGTCTCTTTCAGAAGGTGGTGCTCATACCAATCACACAGAAAGATAGTAACCCCCACAGACAAATCCAGGGTGAAACCCTTCTCTTCGAAATCTCGATAATTCTTCTCCTAATTTATTTCTTAAATATGAATTCCCTCTGGAAGAAACTTTCCGTATTTCCTCAACATACTCTTGAGAGTCTTTCTCACTATGGGTCATTAGAATCTCTTAGTCAAAACTACTCATTCTACAGTATAAAAAGAATATATTCATTGAAGAATACACAGCATCGAAACACTTCATAACCATTTTTGACGTCTCTTTTAGAGGCTGTTTTGCAATATATTCCTCTATTATTTCTGCTTTCCTTTTTTGCCACCCTTTCCATGTGGCTTTCAGGGTCTTACAGACAACAAATTTTCTGAATAGTAACTTCTGAAATTCTTCTTCAATTTCAGTTATTTGCTAACAACCAGTGCAATATCATCGAAAAATACAGGCTTGCGGACATATAGGTTTACCCCTCCAGTATGGTCTACTTGTTTCCAGTCATTCTTTCGACAAGCAATAAAATCATCAGCGTGCTTTTTACCGCTTCAATGCGGTGATATAGCTGATGACGAACTCTTTTTCTTGATGCTAAAAGCTGTTCCTCATTAACGAATATCTCCACATTGCTTTTGAAGTTCTAGAATACTAGTAATAAGACCATTTTCGATTGGAGGCCATCTCCCTCAATTACGTTATCAAGGTCAGATAACTGAATATGGCTGGAAAAATTCTGGCAATCTACATCATTACCGCTAACTGATCAACGACCTTTCTCACGGTGTCCTTCTACTCTATGTGCGATTACACGCTCATTATTTCTCACTGATGTATAAAAGTCTTTGTTGATAATTTGGTTATCAGCCACGTCAGTCTGATACAAAACTTAAACAATTATTATTCATAATCTTATTTGGTTTGAAATACTACTTTTACCATTACCATCTCATAATTGGAAAGCTAAGTTCTATCTTTTATATTGCTCGCTTTATTAATCTGTAACTTCTAGCACGTCATCAACTCAGTAGTTACATATGTGGCTTTGTTTTAGGAACACCACCAACTTAAATCAAACGCTTTATGTCTTTCACCACGCCATTTAGTGTAAACAATGACTTTATCTTGTCCATATCATGTGATTTAATCATTACTCCATCCCACCATTAAAAAATAGAACATTATCTTAAATGTAATCAAATAATGACCTTCTGTCTGAGACCATATAAACCGATAAGGGTAGATTAAGCGTGTTGTAGGTATAGCTGAAAAAATTAGTTACTGTGTGCTCCATTTGTTCGTCTTTTAATCATTTTATATTTTCCTTTGATGTAAACTGCAAAATACCATCCTTTGATGTACACAGTCGACGACTTTTGCTTGTTAATGCCATAGTAAAAGTACGCTGTATTACCGATTACGATTTTAAGTCGCGGGAATCTACATTGCTGTATCAATAAAATTGCTTTACTTTAATTATCTCCATTTCGTAATATTTGAGGGTATGTTGGCAACATGTACTTCGATGTAAGTAGCGTTTTCCTGCTTCACTGACAACAGGTATCAATTTCTCACGGTCAACAGATTGGACATCGCTAAGATCTTTTCATCATAGACCGTGAATAATAATCTGCATATGCTGAGGCCATCGAATCGTTTGACGCTGTATGACTCATATCTTAGTTGTTTAATCTTTCCTCTTCAAATATCTCCCTTATCGCCATCAGTAGCTCTTTTGCTGGGTATTGTTCAGTTTCTCTGCCATATTCAGCTATACATGCCCTCATTATTATATGCTCGCTTAGTAGTTAGACTATAGTTTGTTCTTGAGTTAATCCATCTTCTCCTTACACTTTATTAGCTCTCATAGTTCTAAAATCTTTGGGTAGACATCCTCAACGTATCTCTGTGCGGAGCTTTGTCAGTTCATACGCTAAACTTCTAAATGATATTTTACCGTCACAACGGTAGAAAGCACTGTTTATCTGCTTGTAGTACGCAGTTACTTTAAATATTTCAACACTTTCTTACCAATAAAGTTGATAAATGCTTTTACATGTACTTGTATGTTGAGTGGTTAGCCATGAGTCTTGACAAACTCTGCCTCTTTCTTGGGAATTAGAAGATGTGGGTTGGTCATATATCCTTCAGGTTGTTTTCATTGCTGCCGATACGGATGCCCGTGTTGCATCTGTTAACGCACTTCAGGCACATCTTGTGCTGTATCGAAACGTGGTGCACGCTCAATCATGCATCGAATTTCGCATCGAGCATCTCAAACTGCTGCTAACCCAGCAACGTTTTGTCAATCCGTCCTGCGTTAACGAACTTTGCGCAGCTGTTGCCTATTATAGTTCTAATTATTGTCATTCCGCCTGCAATTTAGCGTTACGCTGCTTCTTCAACCGCCTCTGTCACGTGTTGGATATACCAAGTCTTCCTTTTCGGTCCCAAACGATAATCATTCGTCCATGTTTACTGTGGTATCATAATTTTCTTCTTCGGTAGATAACGTTCTACTTCAAACAGTCCACCATTCAATGTCCTTCTGCTCCATCTTGTTGTAAGGAATAAAACCTTATGACCGTCTTTTCGCACGGACAAGTCTACTGTGGTGTACCTCCTGTTAACATGACGGGGTCAATGGTTCTAATAGGGGCAGTTTTGTAAGCTATTGGTTTTTCATATCTGTTGCTTATTTTGTAATTTCATATTGCAGTAATCATTTCTATTATGTGTAAATAAGCAGCGTATTTAGTTAATAAAGTGACTAATACACATAATAAACATCAGTTCTTATTAATTATTGTTGTATAATAGTGTATATACACACCTTTCTTTCCACCTCAATAATTTATTCTTCCATATGTCTCTTATATACTATATATATTAAATACTGATACGCTCATGTTCATCTTTCATTTACACATGAAATATACAAATTCTATGTTGTCAAATCATCTTCATGATTATGTAATTTCACTATTCAAATCACACTTTTGTCGATTCTTGCCTCCAAATCTCAGTCTCCACTTTAAGTACTATAGCAATAGGAGTGTCTCCTCCTGTAGCACTAACAAAATGCAGCTCTAATCTGCCGTTCTTATAAATGTGGACTACCCAATCATTGTGAAATCCCATTAAAAATTTTCTATTTCAACTAAGATGACATTACTTTAAATATCCTTCAGTGATATTATAAAATCCGAAACATTGGAAATTTACCCTCCTTTCAGTCGTCTTACACGCCTCCTTATATATTTAACATATAATCTTATAACCATAATATAATCTTTGCAAATTAATTTTATTTAGTTTAACTTTATATCTTCCTATTCCTTAGTATTGTGCTTACACTTTATATTTACCACTAACTTAGTTGCTATTGCTACTCTTATTGTAACTACATTGTGCTACCAAATCCTTTCCTTTGATAAATCTTGCTATTATCATAGAGCAAACAGTGGTATTCTGCGACAAAGTAACGTCTTTTAATACTCTAAAATAAACACTGCTATAATATATACCTTATTATATACGTACATATATACCTAACTGGCTGCCTACATATATATTTACAGAAATCTAATTTGCAGGATCTAATTTGCGCTAAAATGGCTGTCACTTCGTTTCCAAATATTTCATATCTAAATACCAGAATATGACCGCTAATTAGAATCTACAATGCAGAAATATCTACTTACAAGCCTTCGTAATATAGATCTAATTACGTAATTAAAGTACCACGCTGGTAATCCGTCTGCCACAGATAAATAATCACTTTACAGATATACATGCAAAAGCCATAAAATATGTGGTAAAACTAAACTGTCTACGCGCGTGATTCTAGTGCAAACCTTCAATAAAATCCTGATAAAGTAAAACTATTGCGGAACCCAAAATCACTAATTAAATCTGTGCTGGTTATCTATAATATAGTTACACTAAAATTAAATGCATAAAATCATGCATAATCTAGTAATTAAATACAAATATCTAATCAGCTACGTGAAATACGATTCGTTATCTACGTATATAATAAATACAACTAACTCTATTCAGTATAAATAAAATTAGATAAACGCCTGATAAGTGTAAATCTACTTTTCGACAATAATAAAATAAAATGCTATTGATAAAATCTATGCTTTATTAATCTAATTATAAGCTAAAATTACTAACTAATTCCTTCTGTCTAATTAGCTGCCATCTAAATGATCTGTCATACCACCATTAGGTTGTACATAAATGTCTTTTCTTCTTCTGTGCTGTATTTATTTATCTAGATAATTTGTACACATTTACTTGCAATTGGTTTCTTTTTACGTGTTTCTTGGGTGCTCTGCATTATTCATATTATACAAATAAGTCAATTTTGCCTTTTTCTTGGATTTTGTATCACCACATTATAGCACATATTTGGAATCCTTTTCATAAAATAACATACACATACCTACCAATCAGTCCATTATTAAAAATGACTCTAAAAAATACAAAATTGGTTATATATCTAACCTATCCACAGAGACAAAAATAGGACTACTCTCTCAAGGCAGTGCCCATGGAGTACAGTCCACATATAACAGGAGAACACAATATTCGTATAGCCACATTAAGATTGTGTGTTTACAACAGTTAATCCACAAATATATCACCCATACAGGAATCACGCAGTATGTAACCTTATCATATAACAAAAGCTTTGGTTAAAGTGGTAACCCCGATTTTACTTCTTAAATTACTTGTTTCCTCGTCGCGAGGACATCTGGGAACAATATCAGGCTCAACATGGTAGTTTACTTGTGAACACAACTTTTTGAATGTCTTCCAACCTCTACAACACCAGATACCAACACGAAACTCAACCTTAAGCCAAAAGAGACACAGTAAGTCTCCTTGTAATCTGTAATAAAATCTTAGGTAGTCAGACTGACTTTCTTTAACCTAAATGGAACTTGCCATTGGGTTTTCTACTACCTCCTCAGTCAAACTCAATAGACATTTGTACGTTCGTCAATTATCTTCTCAATGATCAACCTTTTACATAATTTTGTGTGGACGATAATATTTCTCAAGATATTCTAGAGTGAACTCAGACCTCCATCCTCATGTCTTTGCTAACCATCCTCTCGATTTGTTATGAGGGTAGCTCAAATCCTTAAGATAGATTACTCCTCTTCCATCTGGGCTGCCTTCTTGCTTTTAATGTGTTTCTACATTTCATTATTTAATTAAACCAATCAATGTTGTTTCTCCTTGACGCCTTCTCCCAAATGGTTAAGCATAAACTAAGGCGATTTGCTCCTCCAAGTCCCTGTCCTTTCGCTGTAGTAGACTTGTATCTTTTTTTAGGAGATTTCTTGGGGCCTTTTTGTTTGCCTCAAACTGCACTCAGGAACCTGTAGCCTTGCTAGGTACTATTTGGGAGGGCCTTGTTCAAAACTCATTTGCCTTATGGAAGATTGTTAATATATCTCTTCCAGAAGAAACGCCCCTCAGACAATCCTGAACTTTGCAATCCTCAGTCAGCAACATAAGCTATACCTTGGCTGTTTTCAAGCAGAACCTTAGATATGGCCCTCTGTGGTTCAAAATAGGTCTTTGAACTTTTGACCTAACAAAAGTAACAACATGGGTCTGTTACCAATAAATGCTCTGGCTGACATTCATATGTGAGCGGTGGTTGCCCTCCCAGTCTTCTAAATACAGGCCTTTCTTTAGCTTGCTTGTTGAAAGTATGTTCGTTTCCTCACTGTAAAGACTCTTCAAGAACCGAAGTGTCTTGAACCTTTCTTCATCCGGCAGTGATGTATTTCTGAAAAAAGACACCAAATTCGATAACTAATAAAACTCTCTGTCGTCATCTGCATTTGGCTTGATGATGGTATTATCCGCGCAGTAAGGTCTTTAGTATACTGCTTTTGGGCTTTTTCTTGCTCCTCCAACAAAAGTACTTAAAATATATTCCTTTTTCTGCCTAAATTTTTATATCCATCTTAAATGACAGGTAATTGTATTTCCCTGTGTTATCGTTAAAGAAACCTTTTTGAGAATCTCAATATCCACCTCTCAATTATAATTCATTTAACATACTATAATTACGTCCACTGGTTCCTCACTCTCTATGTGAATTGGGGAATGGAACGCTGATTATCACGTGAAACCCTCAGTGGTTTCTTCAGAAGGGCTTGATAGTCTCTTTGTCGAGGCTGTCTGTTACCATGAATATTTTCCTCTATCTAAGGCTGATAAGTGGTTCTCTTATAATATTATTCAATTCATAATGAATGATAAGCGTATAACTAATGTATTTCCAAATCAGATTACATCTGATTCGCAGTGAAATTTCCTCTTCATGGGATTACCATTCATCTACAGGATAGTGCAGGTAAAAAATAATGAATAAAAAGTAACTACTCATTGTCTCTTATGTAACAGGCAGAACCCGGCGACACCTAAAGCGCTGGCATAGTACTCCAGCAGACCTATTACCTCCTTGTCTGTCTTAAGATGACGTATAAAACCTATATTGTAAACCTTTATACCAACTCGGTCTCAAGGTAAAGTTTAGAGAGAATACACACATGGTCAATTTTTCGATATTTCAACCGCTTGGTATTCAAATTCCGCCTTGTATATCCTCGAAATTAAATTCTTATAATGTCGATAGTCTGTAATACTCATTCCTCGATATTATTTATCTTTTGTAACATAAAGTAAATGCATACTATATTTATACAGAGTACGTATCGAAAACAACCCAATAGTGCCTCTCTTTAACTTGTTAAGTTTGTTCCAGCCATAGGCTGTATGCATGTTGTAAATTCTAAGTCAGTCAGGACAGGCTGTAATCAATCCCTCAGAGAGAAATAAATATACCGTGGTATTCTCCTCTGTAACGTACAATGCTCCAAGAGGGCATCCCGTTTTGAAAATTGTTTGTCAAACTTTGTAGGTACCTAATAAAGCTCACGAACAGAAAACATTTGGCGTCAGGCCTCAGAACTATCCGTGTCTATCTTCCTACTGGTTGTGATATTGCATCGAAAAAATAGCAAAGACACTCGATCTCCTGATAAAATTTTTGTATTCCGAATACTATTATAAGGTCTGATTTCATAGCACTCATGTTAACTTTCTGATATTCTTGGATATTTTCTTGACACCTATACGCAGGTTTAATTACCTGACTTTCCAAGTGAGCAATATCACTTATAATATCCTCGATAGCACTAAGATGCACAATCATAGTAATGGATAATAAACAGATTTCTCTCTCAAAAGAAAAGGACTTTCTCGAGACTATTCTGTGGCTTCTTTTCCCAGTGATTTTCCACCAGTAGCTTCAATATAAAGATGTTTAATTCTTCCTCGTGAAACACAAAATTATAAATCTATATTCCCAAAGATGTTACTTTTCTTGAGAGCTACATGCTAAGAATAGACCGCTCTGTTGCGAAAACACGTTCACTAACAAGAACAGCTGTGGTTCTTAAACGAGAATAAGTAGTGCTTTTCCTCCAGAGCACAATAAACCCTTTCTGCTACTATATTCTTGGTATCATGAGAGGCTGCAGAAACAAAGAACTCCGTGTTCTTTGTGGTTATTAAATCTTCGATAAGTCATGCTTTTCTTTTTGCAGGTAATTCTCAGTTTGTCCTGTCGTTACTGCTTTGTCTGCGAATTTGTTTGTAAATACGATCCTCTTTTCCCTCAGTACAGAACCCAGTATGTAACTACCAAGTAGCATATGTCTTGACAGGTTCTTCTAGGTTCCGGGAGATTTGAGTAAAAGTGCCACCGATTGTATAAAAACATTCCCGTCAGGAATAACAAAAACCTCATACTCTTTTAGAAACTGGGGTGGTTGCCTCCAGTAGCTATATTGGGTTACGTTTCTGAATCCGAAAAACATCTTGTAATGAAATTACTTTGCCTTGGGTCTCTTTCCAAAAGCTCATTGAAATGAGCATTAACCAATAAAGACTACTTATCAGAAATGGGTATTAAAACTAATAAAGTACCTTACATTCAACGTGTAATGTCACCTTGTTTCATTGCTAATTTTATCCATGTTTCTTCTAAAAGAGTGAATTCCACTTTCTATTGAGAAAGTTTGAGACTAAATGTTTTCCATTATCAGGTCATAAAATTCCTTGGCTACATAGTCACCGATACCTGAAATGTGCATGTCAGAATTGTATCCTCAATACATAACATAAGGAGTGCTCGCATGATAACTACAGCTATATCATCAGTTTTCGTAAGAACCAGTATGGAAAATCTATTTCAGTGAGTCTCTCTTGCATGGCCACCGAGAAGAACTCTCTATTAGTTTGAAGTCTGTCACTCTGGCGTGCAGAATATACACCAATGAAAGCCTATTCTATTGGGTAAAGCTGATGCTCTGAGCAGGTGTGCCTTGTACCTGCAAGCAGCATATTATCACCCGGACATCTGTGCATTGTTGCGCTTTTGGGAAGTTCTATAATCAGACCCCAAAAAGTTCACCAGAAAACATCTTAGCGATTCTCTTTGGGAGTTTCAACTGGAATCATCATCAGGTCAGTCAAGACCCTCAGTCATTTATGCTACACAAGACTTTATGAGTTCCCTCTCTTGAACGTCTAATAACTTTTTTGTACTTAGGGTTTCTACTCCAGAAAACAGATATTCGTACTGCTGCTCTCCGGTATTGTTGTTTTATTTGTCTGGCCATCAGCCCATAGTTTCAACAAATTCCGATGTACGTATCAGGTAATCCATTAGGAAATACCTGTGGACTAATAATGAATATGAACGTCTCTTGAAACCTCCTATCATTAAAACCACGTGTACACAAAGTGTCTGGAGCACTCCCAACATTGTTGTGGTAAAGATATAGATTATGCTTTTGGTTACATCATAAATGTACCATGTTGTCTTTTCAACGCCAGTAGTTCCCTCTTGTATTGTACTGTTGTCTAACCTGTCGCCTGCGCAGAGACAGAAGTTTTGATCTAACTATCATGGAGCAAAGAATATAATAAAAGTTTCAACCTCATAAATCTTGTGTCATCGGCCATACAGGTGATTATCATCATATACATTTGGTGTATCCTTTCTTCTTCGAAGGTCTGAAGGAGCCTCAAAATTTCTATGTGGTAGAGGCGGGCCTCCTCTTGGAATTGAGAATCTATAAAAACTTGGGTCTAGCACGTGGTCTTCTGATGTTTCTTATTTATTATATAAGGACCAAAACAGTAATAACTA
>BNJU01005371.1_pt1 | contig 238388 bp, 352 predicted proteins | sample 8539281 | NCBI WGS metagenome assembly BNJU01 (sample SAMD00202456, study PRJDB9452) | human saliva metagenome | isolation source: human saliva | place: Japan
AAATAACGCCTAATCCACATGAGATTAGACGCTGATAAAATAACTCTCGCTTATTCATCAATTCAAGGTTCTCTTATCCATATTTGGCAAAGAGAGCTTGAACTTAATAATACAAAGTCGAATCACAAAGCCAACTATCGAGAGAATGATAAAGGCAGTAATTCTTGGAAAATGAAGAACAAATGCTAGCCAGTAATAAATAACTCCAATTACGAAAGATAGAAGGGCATAAATGTCTTCTTTAAGAACACTGGAACTTCATTGATCAAGAGGTCTCGGATAATACCTCCACCTGCTCCCTGTTAAACAGGCCAAAATCCCTGCAGACATCAAATTCAATTTACTATCAGCTAAAGCTGTAGCTCCAATCAAGGAGAAGATAATCAACCCAATGGAATCAAAGATGAGATAGGCTTCTCTCAACCACTTATAGAACTTTTTATCATGACTAGCATTGGCCTGTTTTGAAGTCACAAAGACATACATGATAACAGCTACTAGGATAGAGACATAAATGGGGCTAGGATCTGCTAGAGAAGCTGGAAAGCGACTAATAATGGAATCTCTTAGGATTCCTCCGCCTACTGCAGTTACAATTGCCAATAAACTGATTCCAAAAATATCTAAACGTTTACCAAATCCTTTGATGGCTCCTGACGCCGCAAAGGCTATAGTCCCAATATAATTACAGATCATTAGGAATAGGTCAAAATCCATATAAGCTCCTCAATTTATTTTTGTAACCCTTTTGACTTCTTGAAGGTCATTCTAAATACTTTAGCTTGAAATGTTGTATCGAAAACAAACTAAGCATCCATATTTTCTAAATCTTTTAGTTTAACAGAGACAATCTTAGAAACACCAGATTCTTGCATGGTCACACCATAGATAGAGTCTGCTGCTGCCATAGTTCCCTTACGGTGGGTAACAACGATAAACTGACTATCCTTGTCAAATCGGTTGAGATAATCCCCAAAGCGTTTAACGTTTGCTTCATCGAGTGCAGCTTCTACTTCATCCAAGATAACAAATGGAATGGTCTTGACACGAATGATTGAGAAGAGCAAAGCCAGAGCTGACAAGGCCTTCTCTCCACCACTCATGAGATTGAGAGATTGGATTTTTCTTTACCTGGAGGTTGAACAGAGATTTCGACACCTGCTGTCAATAAATCTCCTTCTGTCAGAATTAGGTCTGCTTGACCACCACCAAACATCTGCTTGAAAGTCACCTTAAAGGACTCACGAATAGCTTCAAAGGTTGATTTAAAGCGTTCCTTCACTTCATCATTCATCTCTGTAATGGTCTCAAGAAGAAGATTTTTAGCAGAAAGAATATCGTCGCGCTGACTATTCAAGAACTCCAAGCGTTCGTGCACTTCGTCAAACTGTTCAATGGCATCCAAATTAACAGGACCAAGTGAACGAATGGATTTTTTTCCAAATCCTTGACCTTTTTGTTCAGCGACAGCCAAGTCTTCCAATTGGTTGGCTTGTTCTAATGCTTCTGTATAACTAATCTGGTATTCTTCAGTCAGTTGACCTTGAAGATAGCGAAGGCGGTCTGTAATCTTCTCTTTAGTCGCTTCTGCTCGTGTTTGCTTTACGAATCCATTCTTCATTTTGCTGACGAGCTTGTTCTAAATGACTAGCAATATCATCCAATTGACCTTCAATATCATCTAGTTCAAACTGCTTACGAATCAATCCTTGTTGAATTTCTTCCTTTCTGACTCTTAGCTTCTGCTTCCTGCTTGGCCAAAAGTTCTGTATCAACTTTTTTTCAAGATTGTCTACTTTTTCTTGCAAAAGACGTTCAATCTCTTCTTGTTCGATATTGAGGTTCTCAAGTTCTTTATTGATCCGTTCAATATCTGCAACTTCATAACGCTTTTTGACCCTAACATTTCTGTTTTAAGCAGACGCTCTTGGGAAAGTTTTTTTCCTGTAAGTTTTGATAGCGTTCCTGAATAGCATTTTTTTATTGGACTTGATTTCTTCAATCTCAGATTCCAGCTTTTGCTTTTCGGTTGCAATAACTGCGAGACGTTCTGGCATTTTTTTCTTTTTCAGCTTGCCAATCTCCACCTCTGAGATTAGTTTAATTCTTGCTCCTGAAGTTTTAAGAGTGTTTCGAGTTCTTCGACTTGCTGGCTAGTTTGTTGATAAGCTAGGTACAAGCCTTGTTCCTGGATACGAGCTTGCTCTCCTTGGGACTTAATGGTCTCCAAAGTTTGAGTGAGAGTAGTCAAAGGCTTTCTTGAACTGATTTCAGATTTTTCTTCCTCCTGACGAAGGAGCTTTTTCTTCTTGAGCAATTTCTTTTTGCAACTGCTCCAATTCAGGCTTGATGAAAAATACTGTTATTTTGACGATTGGCACCCACCAGCATAAGAACCACCTGTTCGCAGTTCTGTACCATCTAGCGTTACCATCCGAACTTGATAGCGTACCTTACGAGCTGCATCACGCGCATGCTCCACTGTATCAAAAGATAGCTGTCGTAGCTAGCAGGTTTTTTAAAAGATAGCTTCAAGCTTGGCATCAAAAGGTAACCAGTTCATCTGCCATGCCAAGAAAAACCTGGACTTGAGGCAATCACATCTTGATTCTGACCTGAAATGCTACGAGCCTTAATGGTTGTCAAAGGGTAGGAAAGTCGCACGACCAGCTCGGTTTCTCTTAAGAAAATCGATAGCCTTTTGTTGCTGCCTGTTCATCTTCAACGATAATGTGTTGGCTACTTGCACCAAGAGCAATTTCAAGTGCTGTCTGATAACGAACATCAAAGGTTAAATGTTCACTAACAGCTCCAATAATACCTCCTAAGCGATTTTTTTCTTGTAGAACACTCTTAACACCTGCATAGAAAATTACTATGGTTTTTTTAAGAATGTTTTCCAAACTTTGTGCCTTGGCCTGTTTGTTTTTTTCAGACTATCCAAACGGTCAAAGAGTTGATTTTTGCTGGCTTTTGATAAGCCTGCTTTTTGTTCTTCTTCTTGCTTTGGCATTGGTCTGATAGTCAGCAAGTAAGCTTTCTGTACTTCTTCTTTAGCTGATTTAAGGGCAGCTTCTTGCTCACTAGCCTTGGACTTGGCAGAAGCCAATTGTTCCTTCAAGGATTCTAATTGTTCTTCTTGCTTTTTGAGTCTGTTGGCGACTATTTTTCAAGGTCATTTTCAATCCGTGTCAATTGGTTAGACACATCCGCTTCTTCTTGCAGAAAGGCAACGAAAGCGTTCACGCAATTGCTCAATCATTTGGTCTGGATCATCAGAAAAAAAGCTAATAATTCTGCTTCTAAACGATTGAGTTCCTTAGTATTGACAGCTAAATTTTCTTCTAACTGACTGAGATTTGGCTTCTTTTTCTTCCTTCTCTTGAATGAGAGCATTTCTCTTTTCATCCAAACTAGCCAAACGAGTCTGCGCTTCTTGTTGATTGAGAGCAACCTGCTCAGTTTCTAGTTTTGATAAAGCTAACTTACGTTCTAAATCACTGATTAAACTAGTCAAATCCATCAAGCTTGACTGGTCTTTTTGCCATCTCAGCCTGCAAATCATGACGTTTCTTTTTGAGAGCTTTGATTTTTCTTCTTCTAAGTCTTGACGTTTTTTTGATAATAACTGGTTAAAAGTTCTTGAACTTGGTTTAATTCTTCTTCTGTTAGATCCAATTCAGCCTTATTGGCTTGAATTTGTGCAACCAAAACATCCAAGTAGATCGCTTTACGCTGACCGTCCAACTCCATAAATTTACGAGCTGTAGCTGCTTGCTTCTCCAAAGGCTTGATTTGATTATCCAGCTCATAGATGATATCTTCCAAACGATCTAGATTATCTTGAGTTTGTTGAAGCTTACTTTCCGTCTCTTTACGACGAGTTTTATACTTCAAAACTCCAGCAGCTTCTTCAAAAATAGCGCGACGTTCCTCAGGTTTGGAGTTAAAGATTTCTTCGACCTTTCCCTTGGGAAATGATGGAGAAAGAATCACGTCCGAGTCCAGTATCTAAGAAAGAGGTCATGGATATCACGGAGACGAACTTTTTTCCCGTCAATCTTGTACTCACTATCTCCACTCCGATAGATATGACGTTCAACTTTGATTTCCTGGCCTGCATCCTTGATAAAGCCATCTTGGTTATCCAAAGTAACAATAACAGAAGCGTAGTTTAGAGGCTTCCGACTTTCTGTTCCTGCAAAGATGACATCAGGCATCTTCCCACCACGCAGACTCTTGACACTAGATTCACCAAGTGCCCAACGGAGGCTTTTCAGTGATATTTGATTTCCCAGAGCCATTTTGGTCCCTACAACCGCCGTCACCCCTTGGTCAAAAACAACCTTGGTCTTGTCAGCAAAGGACTTAAACCCTTGGATCTCAATTTCTTTTAAATACATGAATCCAGCCCTTTCTCAACTGCATTTTTAGCGGCTTCCTGCTCGGCCAATTTTTTAGAGCGTCCTTTACCTGAACCTAGACTTTGCCCCTCAACAAGGACTTCAACCTCAAACATCTTATCATGGGCTGGCCCAATCTCTGAAATCACCTGATAACGAATATCAACATCTCCATTAACTTGGAGCAATTCTTGCAGGTGAGTCTTATAATCCTTGATCATCTCAAAATCGCCAGCTTCAACCTTAGGAATCATGACTTGGTAGATAAAGGTTTTTACAGTCTTTATATCCTTGTCTAAAAGCAGAGCACCCAAAAAGGCTTCAAAAGCGTCACCCAAGATCGTGTCTCGGTTACGACCACCAGACTTTTCCTCCCCCTTACCAAGCTTGATAAACTGGTCAAACTGACAATCACGGGCAAAACCAGCCAAACTCTCCTCACGGACAATCATAGCACGGAGTTTTGACAGGTCCCCTTCTGGTTTTTTAGGGTATTTTTTAAACAGATATTCTGAAATCAATAATTGCAGAACAGCGTCTCCTAAAAATTCCAAGCGTTCGTTGTGTGAAATTTTTAAGAGGCGGTGCTCATTGGCATAACTGGTATGGGTAAAAGCTGTTTCAAGTAATTTTTTATCTGAAAAAACAAGCTCAAAACGTTCTTGTAACACTGATTCTAATTCTTTCATGACTACCTCTTTCTAAATCATTATAATCCTATCCATTATATCAAAAAAAGGCTTCATAGTCAGAAAAGAACAGTGAAAAGCTTATTTTCTAACTTCTAGCTAAAATCAGCCCCCAGCTAGCGGATTGGGCTTTTTTTTGGTATAATAAATCTTATGGAAATTGAAAAAACCAATCGAATGAATGCTCTGTTTGAATTTTATGCAGCCCTTTTGACTGATAAGCAGATGAACTATATCGAACTCTACTATGCAGACGACTATAGTTTAGCTGAAATCGCTGAAGAATTCGGTGTCAGTCGTCAGGCTGTTTATGATAATATCAAACGAACTGAAAAGATTCTGGAAGACTATGAGATGAAGCTCCATATGTACTCTGACTACATTGTTCGCAGTCAGATTTTTGATCAGATTTTGGAGCGTTATCCAGAGGATACTTTTCTGCAAGAGCAAATTGAGATTTTGACCAGTATTGATAATAGGGAGTAATCATGGAAAAATCTTGTCGTCTATAAAGGAATACCCTTGCAAATTATTAGCTGCAGAGGAACCATTTCCTAGACGACTACAGATTATCTCGCCCTAATGATATCTCCAAAGCTATGCAAATAGGTTTTTAGCTGTTGGGGATATCCAAATGAAATCATGAAAGAAGTCACACCCGAAGAACTAGAGTGTTTGCAACATTTCGGACGATTTCCACTGAATTGAAAAAATAGGAGAAAAACATGGCATTTGAAAATTTAACAGAACGTTTGCAGAACGTCTTTAAAAACCTACGTAAAAAAAGGGAAAAAAATCACAGAGAGCGATATCCAAGAAGCAACCAAAGGAAATTCGTCTGGCTCTTTTAGAAGCCGACGTTGCTCTTCCTGTTGTCAAAGGATTTTATCAAGAAGGTTCGTGAACGTGCGATCGGGCATGAAGTCATTGATACCCTCAATCCAGCTCAACAAATCATCAAGATTGTCAATGAAGAATTGACAGAAGTTCTTGGTTCAGACACAGCTGAGATTATCAAGTCACCAAAAATCCCAACCATTATCATGATGGTCGGTTTGCAGGGGGCTGGTAAAACAACTTTTGCAGGTAAACTTGCTAACAAACTTAAAAAGGAAGAGGATGCTCGTCCTTTGATGATTGCAGCCGATATCTATCGTCCTGCTGCTATTGACCAGTTGAAAACACTGGGACAACAGATTGATGTTCCCGTATTTGCTCTTGGTACTGAAGTTCCTGCAGTTGAGATTGTTCGCCAAGGTTTGGAGCAAGCCAAAGCCAACCATAACGACTATGTTTTGATTGATACGGCAGGTCGTTTGCAAATTGACGAACTTCTCATGAATGAGCTTCGTGACGTTAAAGCACTTGCTCAACCAAATGAGATTCTCTTGGTCATCGATGCCATGATTGGTCAGGAAGCTGCAAACGTTGCGCGTGAATTTAACGCTCAATTAGAAGTTACTGGTGTCATCCTTACCAAGATTGATGGGGATACTCGTGGTGGTGCGGCCCTTTCTGTTCGTCACATCACTGGAAAACCAATCAAGTTCACTGGTACTGGTGAAAAGATTACCGACATTGAAACCTTCCACCCAGACCGTATGGCTAGCCGTATTCTCGGTATGGGAGATATGCTGACTCTGATTGAGAAAGCTTCCCAAGAATACGATGAGCAAAAAGCCCTTGAAATGGCTGAAAAGATGCGAGAAAACACCTTTGATTTCAACGATTTCATCGATCAGTTGGATCAGGTGCAAAATATGGGGCCAATGGAAGATTTGCTCAAGATGATTCCAGGTATGGCCAACAATCCTGCCCTTCAAAATATGAAGGTGGATGAAAAACAAATTGCTCGCAAACGTGCCATCGTCTCTTCTATGACTCCTGAAGAACGTGAAAACCCAGACTTGCTTACTCCAAGTCGCCGTCGTCGTATCGCTGCTGGTTCTGGTAATACCTTTATCGAAGTCAACAAGTTCATCAAGGACTTCAACCAAGCTAAACAACTCATGCAAGGTGTCATGTCTGGTGACATGAACAAGATGATGAAACAGATGGGCATCAACCCTAACAACCTTCCTAAAAATATGCCTGGGGGTATGGATATGTCAGCCCTTGAAGGTATGATGGGACAAGGTGGTATGCCTGACTTGTCAGCTCTTGGAGGAGCAGGAATGCCTGATATGAGCCAGATGTTTGGTGGAGGTCTCAAGGGCAAAATCGGGGAATTTGCTATGAAGCAATCCATGAAACGCATGGCTAATAAAATGAAAAAAGCTAAGAAAAAACGCAAATAAAAGGGACTCGCTTGAGTCCTTTTTTAGTTATTTCGAAGTTTTTCCAAAGTCTCTTTAAAGATATCTGGGATTTCTGAAGTAAATTCCATAGTTTCCCCTGTTCTTGGATGGGTAAAATCCAAGTGTCTTAGCATGGAGAAATTGTCCCATGCCCTTCAGAGTTTTACGAGGGCCATAAACCCTCATCGCCCAGCGACAGGATGACCGATATAAAGCCATGTGTACACGGATTTGGTGAGTCCGTCCCTGTTTCCAGTTGCAATTCCAGCAAAGGTATAATCACCCCAAAGCGTTCCAAGACTTGGAAACGTGTCACTGCTGGTTTTCCTTTAGCAGTCACAGCTTGTTTCTTACGGTCTTTTTCACTACGTCCGATTGGCGCTTCAATGACACCACGGTCATTTGGGAAGATTACCGTGAACGATGGCCCCAATATTTACGAAGAGATTTCTTGTCCTTCAATTCTTGAGCAAGTGCTAAATGAGCATCATCGTTTTTAGCAATCATCAAGAGACCTGAAGTATCCTTATCAATACGATGGACAATCCCTGGACGCAATACACCATTGATGCCCGATAGGTCCTTGATGTGGTACATATGGGCGTTAACCAAGGTACCACTCGTATGTCCAGCACTTGGATGAACAACCATCCCTTGAGGTTTATTGACTACTGCTACATCCTCATCTTGATAAATGATTTCTAGAGGAATATCTTCAGCTACATACTCCAAAAACCTCTGGTTCTGGCACCCTGATAAGTAACGACATCGCCCTCTTGGACCGTATACTTGGCTTTTTGACCTGACCATTGACCAAGACTTGACCTGATTTGATTTGTTCATTGGCGAGACTTCGCGACAGTTCTGTTAAATCTGACAAAGTCTTTATCTAAGCGTAATCCACCTGTTTCAATTTTAATTTCCATTCATTTTCCTCTTTTAGCATTGCAAGCAATAATACAATCACTCCGACCGTCAGATAGCTATCAGCCACATTGAATATGGCAAAATTAACAAAGTCTAAGTGAAACATATCCACGACAAATCCTTGACTGATACGATCGATAAAGTTTCCTAGGCCACCTGCAATAATCAAAACCAGTCCAAAGACAGTCCAGAAGGAATCCTCCATGTGCTTGTGTAGATACCAGATGGCTCCTACCATAACTACCAGAGTAATCACTGCAAAAACCACTGTTGATCTTGAAGCATAGAAAAGGCTGCTCCTCTATTTTGCAGATAGGTCAAACTGACCAGATTTGGGATCCATGATTTAATTTCACCAAGAGCAATATTCTGAACGACGTAAGCCTTTACCACTTGGTCTAATGCAATCAAGGCTGCTATGATTCCTGCAATTATTCCTCTTTTTTTCATGCTTTCCTCTTCTGATCAAAATACTCTTGCATAACCTCTACAAATAAAGTCCCTGCTTGGCTCAAGTCTACTTCCTCACGTTTCACATAAACCATGCGATTATTGAGATTATCATTTAGCGGAATAACGGTGATCCCGTTCACACTATCGCTATCTAAGAATCCAGATCCAGTCGCATAAGCATTTGTTCTTTCAAGGATTCCATTTAAGGTAGCGCGGTCAGTTACGTTAAACATTTGAGAGCTAGCACTTGTATCTACAAAGTTCTCTGAGTAATAAAGATACTCATCCTTTTCCTGTGTGAATCGAACCGTTGGTAAATCTGCCAAATCCTCCATAACCAACTCTTTTTTCTTGGCTAAAGGATGCCCTTCACGCAGATAGATATGGGTTTGGAAAGGAATCAACTCAATCACTTCAAGTCCTAACTTTTCAACCCGTTGCATAATTCCCTTTTGGTTTTGATTGTTGAGGTAGATAATTCCAATCTCACTATGTCCTTGGGCTACTTCATCCAAAATCTGAACAGTTGTAGATTCAAAAAAATACGAAAATTCTTATAGTCTGGATACTGATTTGCAAAAGCCGTGATAGTCGGTGGTAAAAAGTCATAGTGCTGGCTGGCTATTGAAAACTCATCCTTTTCCTCTTCAGGATTGGCATACTGATTTTGGAAAACATCAAATCCTTTAACCAACTCTTGTGCCTTTTTCATAAAATTCCATCCCACGACGTGTAAGAAAAGTTCCTGAACTGGTTCTGCGGAAAATCTTAAAGCCAAGCTCCTTTTCCAAGTCTCTGACAGAGATAGATAGGCTGGGTTGACTAACATACATCTTCTCAGCCGCTTCACGAAAAGTACCACTATTAGCAATAGCTACAACATATCGTAATTGTTGAATATTCATGACTTCTCCTTCGTTTTCTATCCTATCATTATACCATAAATAGGGGCTATCCAACAAAGGAAAATCATGAGACAGTTACTTCTAAAAAAGGCAAACAAAAACACCTTTAAAGCTAGATCCCAAAATCCAACTAAAAAGGGGTGTTATCAAATGCGATTATTTAGCTGCTGCGTAAAGCTCGTCTACTTTGTTCCAGTTGATAACTGAGAAGAAAGCTTTGATATAGTCAGGACGAACGTTGCGGTATTTCACGTAGTAGGCATGTTCCCAAACGTCCAAGCCCAAGATTGGTTTCTTACCTTCTGAGATTGGTGTGTCTTGGTTTCGCAGTTGAAGTTACTTCAAGTTTACCTTCTTTGTTAACAACCAACCATGCCCATCCAGAACCGAAACGAGTAGTTGCTGCAGTGAAATGCTGCTTGAATTCTTCGAATGAACCGATGTTTGCATCGATTGCTGCTGCAAGTTCTGCTGAAGGAGCTGTTTTTCAGGAGTCATTAATTCCCAGAAAAGAGCATGGTTCAAGTGTCCACCACCATTGTTGATAAGCGCTTGACGGATATCAGCTGGGATAGATTCTACGTCAGCAAGCAAAGCTTCAAGATCTTTCACCGATTTCAGGATGTTTTTTTCAAGAGCTGCATTTGCATTGTTAACGTAAGTTTGGTGGTGTTTGTCATGGTGCAAGTGCATTGTTTCAGCATCGATGTATGGTTCTAATGCATCGTATGCGTATGGAAGATTCTGGTAAGATAATAGCCATCTGTAATACCTCTTTTTCTTTCTATATAAAGATGATAACGCAATCATCCTATTTTTCAAGTTATTTGCTCAATTTGACTGGCTAGCAATCTGCAACAAAGCCTTCTCAAACAGGTAGCCTTTCTCATAAACTCCTGTCTTAATTTGGTAATCAGCTTGGATGAGATGACGAATAGAATTCTGGAGAAAATCAAGGATAGTCTTCGAGAATCACGAAGGGCAAATTTGATTTGGTAGGGATTAGGATTGCGACCAAGATAGTGACCCTAAACTGCTAACCATCTGGGACTCTGTCTGACCAGACTCTTGCAAAATTTTCACTTGTGTATAGAGTCTGAACTGCCCCAACATAATGGCAATCAGTTTAATCTCATCTTCTCTGCAAAGTCAAATCTTTTACTAAATCACGTGCCTGATCAATCTTCTTAGTCAATATTAACTGAGTTAAATCAAAGATATTATCCTGCAAAAGTCTTTGGTATAGCTTCAACAATGTCTTCTTCGGTAATCCGGTCATCATCCTTATAAGACTGTGAAGAGGAGATTTTTCTGAATTTCACTGAATTGAAAAACCTGATTTGATAAGTAACTGTTCAAAGGATTTTCCATCAAAGGTTAGTCCTTGTTCTTGAGCCCACTTTTGAAAATAAGCACGTATCTCTTGCTCTTTTGGTTCAAGAGCTTCAAAAATCTTGGCATCCCTCTTGAGTAATTTGACTAAACGTCTCTTACTATCCAGCTTCCCTTCAGCAAAAATAACTAATTTACTCGTCGGAGATGGATTTTCCAAATATTCTTCAAAAGCCTTAAGCTCATCATCAGATAGATAGCGTTTTTTAGCTGTCGTTATATCGAGAAAATGATCTAAAATAACAATTTTTTCATCCGCAAAGAAAGGAAGACTGACCAGCTCTAGTTCCAAGCTTTTGTAGTCTACTTCTTTCATATCAAAATAAGCAAAGTTCAAATCAGCAGAATCGTAGCCGATTTGCTTTAGCACCTGAGTTTTCATGACTTCATACTGTCCTTGATCAGCGCCTGTAAACAAGGTCAAACTAGGTAAATTTGATAAAGATAGCTTTTGGCTTTCTTCTATTGCTAGCATCAGTTCTCCTTTCTTTTTAGTTTCGCTTTTATTTAATCAATATAATTCAATTTTCCACGGAAATCTTCAAGGCTCTCATATCCTTTTTCCGTCATAATTTCTTTGAGTTCCTTTGTAATGCGTTCAAAAGCACCTACACCTTCTTTATGTAGGGTAGTTCCTACCTGAACCATGCTGGCGCCACATAGGATATGTTCAAAGGCATCACGTCCTGTCAGAACGCCACCTGTTCCGATGACTTGGATTTGAGGATTTAAGCGTTGATAAAAAGCATGGACATTAGCAAGAGCTGTTGGTTTGATGTATTCTCCACCGATTCCACCAAAGCCATTCTTAGGACGAATCACGACTGACTCATCTTGAATATAAAGACCATTTCCAATGGAGTTAACACAGTTAACGAATTTGAGTGGGTATTTGTTAAAAATAGCTGCCGCTTGATCAAAATGTACAATATCAAAATAAGGTGGAAGCTTAATTCCAAGAGGTTTTGTAAAATACTCAAAAACTTCTGACAAGATACGATCTGTTGTTTCAAAATCATAGGCAATCTGAGGCTTACCTGGAACATTTTGGGCATGAAAGATTAAGCTCAGTCAGACCACGGAAATCACTTTCTTGAACCTTTTTCAAGATGGTATGAGTTTCCTCTGGAGACATTCCCACTAAAGAGAGAAAGAAAGTACGGTTAGGTTCTTTTTCCTGTATTTCTAGAAGATAATCAAGGTAATAATCTAAACCATTATTTGGGAGCCCCATTGAGTTTATAGAACCAAGTGGAACATCTTGATAGCGTGGTTCAGGATTTCCCTGACGAAATTCAAGGTTGCTGTTTTAGTGACAAAGGTTCCTGCTGCTGAGTTTTTAACACCTTCCAATTCCTCAATGGTCATGCAAGCTACACACCGCATTCATCAAGCAATTGTCAAATTCAAAACCAGCAATCTGTGTTTTAGTTGATACCATGATTCTGTTCCTCCAGATTCCTTTATATTGCTACTATTATACCATACTTTTGGCAGGACTCTTTTAATAAAACTAATTCTATGAAAAAGGTTCTTATTCAGCTAATAAAACTAGCTGATCCAAATTGAAAGAATTTTTAGAAAATTTATGTTTTTTCCTTTACACTGAAAAATTTTTCTGCTATAATGTCTCATGTAATAAAATATGACAACAAAAAGGAGAACGATATGACATCTGCTAAAGAATATATCCAAAGCGTGTTTGAAACTGTAAAAGCTCGTAACGGGCATGAGGCTGAATTTCTCCAGGCGGTTGAAGAATTCTTCAGCACTTTGGAGCCTGTCTTTGAAAAACACCCTGAGTATATTGAAGAAAATATCTTGGCACGTATCACTGAGCCTGAGCGCGTAATTTCTTTCCGTGTTCCTTGGGTTGACCGTGATGGAAAAGTTCAAGTTAACCGTGGTTACCGTGTTCAATTCAACTCAGCTGTTGGACCATACAAAGGCGGACTTCGTTTCCACCCAACTGTTAACCAAGGAATCTTGAAATTCCTCGGATTCGAACAAATCTTTAAAAACGTTTTGACTGGACTTCCAATCGGTGGAGGTAAAGGTGGATCTGACTTTGATCCTAAAGGTCAAAACTGATGCTGAAGTGATGCGCTTCTGCCAAAGCTTCATGACTGAATTGCAAAAATACATCGGACCATCTCTTGACGTACCTGCTGGTGATATCGGTGTTGGTGGACGTGAAATTGGTTACCTTTACGGACAATACAAACGCCTTAACCAATTTGATGCTGGTGTCTTGACTGGTAAACCTCTTGGATTTGGTGGTAGCTTGATTCGCCCAGAAGCAACTGGTTATGGATTGGTTTACTACACTGAAGAAATGCTTAAAGCAAACGGCAATAGCTTTGCTGGTAAGAAAGTTGTCATCTCTGGTTCTGGTAACGTAGCTCAATTTGCCCTTCAAAAAGCAACTGAACTTGGTGCAACTGTTATCTCTGTATCTGACTCAAACGGTTACGTTATCGATGAAAATGGTATCGACTTCGACCTATTGGCAGATGTGAAGAATAAACGCCGTGCTCGTTTGACTGAGTACGCTGCAGAAAAACCAACTGCTACCTACTACGAAGGTTCTGTATGGACTTACGCTGGTAACTATGATATTGCCCTTCCATGTGCAACTCAAAATGAAATCAACGGTGAAGCTGCGAAACGCTTGGTTGCTCAAGGCGTTATCTGTGTATCTGAAGGTGCCAACATGCCTAGTGACCTTGATGCTATCAAAGTCTACAAAGAAAATGGCCTTCTTTATGGACCTGCTAAAAGTCTGCTAATGCTGGTGGTGTAGCTGTATCTGCCCTTGAAATGAGCCAAAACAGCCTTCGCCTTTCATGGACACGTGAAGAAGTTGACGGTCGTTTGAAAGATATCATGACTAACATCTTCAACACAGCTAAAACAACTGCAGAAACTTACGGTCTTGGAATTGACTACCTTGCAGGTGCAAATATCGCAGCCTTTGAAAATGTAGCAAACGCTATGATCGCTCAAGGGATTGTTTAATTTCTATTAACTATATAACTCCTCACAATTCGTGGGGAGTTTTTCTAATGCAAAAAGAGAGTGGGACAGAAATCGGTAATTCGTTAGAATTCGATTTCGTCGTCCCACCTCCGCACAGTTGAGTAGGGCTGTAAAAGCTGATGAAATCAGCGTAGTAGAGCCCACTCAACCACTGCGTCTTGCTCGACAATCCAAAGACAAATGAGAGGCTAGGACTTTTGTCCCAGCCTCTAAGTGATTACAATTTACCTGCTACTGCATCCAACAATTCTTGGATTTTCGCTTGATTGCTTCCTCCTGCCATGGCCATGTCTGGTTTACCACCACCACGTCCATCGACAATTGGAGCTAATTCTTTGATCACATTACCTGCGTGTACCTCTTTTGTCTTGCTGGCTACAAGGACATTGACCTTGTCACCAATGGCTGCGACAAGAACAAGGACATCAGAGTAGTCTTTTTGCTTCCAGTTATCCGCAAAGGTACGAAGGGCACCTGCGTCTGATACAGATACTTGGCTGGCAATGTAACGGTGTCCGTTTGCTTCTTGAACATTCTTGAAGACATCACCTGCTGCCGCCGCTGCTGCTTTTTCCTTCAATTCTGCATTTTCTTTTTGCAATTGACGGAGTTGTTCTTGAAGACCTTCCACCTTGTGAGGTACTTCCTTGAGTTGAGGTGCTTTTAAGGTTGCTGCGACTGCTTTCAGAGCGTCTTCTTGTTCACGATAAGCTTCAAAGGCCTCTTTACCAGTCACTGCCAAGATACGACGAGTTCCTGATCCGATACCTTCTTCTTTGACAATCTTGAAGAGACCAATTTCAGAAGTATTGCCAACGTGGGTGCCACCACAAAGCTCTACTGAGTGGTCCCCGATAGTGACTACGCGAACTTCCTACCGTATTTCTCACCAAAGAGGGCCATAGCTCCCATTTCTTTAGCTGTGTCAATATCAGTCTCAACTGTTTCCACTGCAATGGCTTCCCAAATCTTCTCATTGACTTGTTGTTCAATAGCACGCAATTCTTCAGGAGTAACAGCTTGGAGTGAGTGAAGTCAAGCAGAAGAATTCTACTTCATTAAGTGAACCTGCTTGAGTAGCATGGTGGCCAAGAATATTATGAAGAGCTGCATGGAGCAAGTGAGTGGCTGTGTGGTTCTTCATGACACGATGACGACGATTGCTATCGATGGCCAAAGTGTATTCTTGGTTTCAAAAGCAAGAGGAGCAAGAACTTCAACGGTGTGCAATGCTTGTCCGTTTGGTGCTTTTTGAACGTCTGTTACAGTCGCTACGACATTTCCTGCAGCATCCAAGATTTGACCATGGTCCGCAACTTGTCCACCCATTTCAGCGTAGAATGGTGTCTCTGCAAAGATAAGTGACGCAGTTCCTTCAGCTACAGCTTCTACTTCAGCATTGTCCGCTACGATAGCAACCAACTTAGAAGACAATTGACTAGCATTGTAGTTGAAGACACTTTCTACAGTGATGTTTTGAAGGGTTTCATTTTGCATGCCCATAGATCCGCCTTTGACAGCAGACGCACGCGCATGTTCTTGTTGTTCCTTCATGGCTGCTTCGAATCCTTCACGGTCTACAGTCATTCCTGCTTCTTCAGCAATTTCTTCTGTCAATTCTACTGGGAATCCGTATGTATCATAGAGTTTAAAGACATCTTGACCAGCAATGACAGATTGTCCTTTTTCTTTCAAGTCTGCTACGATGCCTTGGGCAAAGTGTTGACCTGAGTGAAGGGTACGAGCAAATGACTCTTCTTCGCTCTTAACGATTTTTCGATAAAGTCACGTTTTTCAAGCACTTCTGGGTAGTAGCTTTCCATGATTTTTCCAACAGTTGGAACGAGTTTATAAAGGAAAGGCTCATTGATACCCAATTTTTGACCATGCATAGAGGCACGGCGAAGAAGACGACGGAGGACATAACCACGACCTTCATTTCCAGGAAGAGCACCATCACCGATGGCAAATGAAAGAGAACGGATATGGTCTGCAATAACCTTGAAGCTCATGTTGTCGCCATCTTGATCGTAAACCTTACCAGATAATTTCTCAACTTCACGGATGATCGGCATGAAGAGGTCTGTTTCAAAGTTTGTCTTAGCCCCTTGGATAACTGCCACCAAACGCTCCAAACCAGCGCCCGTATCAATGTTTTTGTGTGGCAATTCCTTGTACTCGCTACGAGGAACAGCAGGGTCTACGTTAAATTGTGACAAAACGATGTTCCAGATTTCGATATAACGATCATTTTCGATATCTTCTGCAAGAAGACGAAGACCGATATTTTCTGGGTCAAAGGCTTCTCCACGGTCAAAGAAGATTTCTGTATCAGGCCCAGAAGGTCCAGCACCGATTTCCCAAGTTGTCTTCAATTGGGATCAAATGACTTGGATCCACTCCCACTTCAATCCAGCGGTTGTATGAATCTTTGTCATCTGGATAATAAGTCATGTAAAGTTTGTCTTTCGGGAAGTCAAACCACTCAGGACTTGTCAAAAGCTCATATGCCTATGTAATTGCTTCGTCACAGAGTAATCCCCGATTGAAGTTTCCCAACATTTCAAACATAGTATGGTGACGAGCAGTCTTCCTACGTTTTTCAATATCGTTTGTACGGATGGCTTTTTGCGCATTGGTAATCCGTGGGTTTTCAGGGATAATAGTTCCATCAAAGTATTTTTAAGGTGGCAACCCCTGAGGTTGATCCACAAAAAGTGTTGGGTCGTTTACTGGAACCAAGCTAACGGATGGTTCTACTGAGTGGCCTTTTGTAGCCCAGAAATCAAGCCACATTTGGCGGACTTGTGCACTAGATAATTGTTTCATATGTATCTCCTTTTTACTAATTTGATTGGCTTTCTAGCATTTCCACATAGTCGATAGCGACACAGAGGGAAATGACTAGGTCTGCATAAGATTCGTCATAAACGGTTACGGTATAGGTAGAGGTTAAATGGAAAAGTTCCTTAGTAATCTCCGCATTACTTGGTCACGATCGTCCAGCAATTTAAAATTCAAATCCCAGACATTTCCTTCGATACGAAGACCGAGATTGTCAAATTCATACTTATCTCTAAAGAACGTCAACTTCTTCCGAATATAAAAATGATCGCCGTTACTGAGTTGAATTTCAAAACGAGGTAGGAAAGTTAAGACTTCCTTACTAATCTCACTGACCTGTTCACCAGCAACATCATAGATGGTAAAGGTTTTTAGGAATCTTAAAAAGTGAACCTTCAACCTGATAGTCAGCATTGCTCAACTCATCCTTGATATCAAAACGTTCACCACCTAGGCGAAAGTCTCATTTGACAAGAAACCTTCTCATTAGCTTTACCTCAAAAATAAAAAGACAAATCCATATCACGAAGGGCGAAAAACCGCGGTACCACCTTCATTCAATGAACTTGTCATTCTTTCGTTCTTATGCAATTGTTAGATTGAGTAGCATGATTTTTCTATCTTAGATGGCTCGCAGACTCGCCAATTCTCTGAACTAAGATGGAGAAAATCAATTCCTCAACTTTCTTATTATATCGTTTTTAAATCTGCGTCAACTGGAAATAATCCCCATTTAAACAACCAACTCCCAATATATCAGTTACTTTTTCAGGATATATTTTTCTTACTGCCATTTTTCTTTTTATCCCAACTTTTTATTCCAAGTTTTCGAGTTGCTATACATAAATACGAAAATATTTGCAAATATAAAGAACCCTATTACCAAATGTATGGAATCCGTTGTTAGATATTGCCGATCCAAGCCATCCTTTAAATGAAATAGTATAATTGTTTTCGTTAACAATTAAAAAGGTTGTCAGTAACTTTTTGAAAAAGTAGACATTTTCATGATTTGTTACCGCTCTATTATTATAAACTTAGTATACTACTAGGCTATAAAATAAGCAAATAGGATAGTAAAATATACAGTTATACAACTATTCAAAAAACGAACCAGCTTGACTGGTTCGTTTTGTTTTATATACTCCTACTTCCGATACATCTTAAATTGTAGGAAGAGGTCACTGTAGATTCCTGTCCATTTATGGTCAAATTTTTCATAAACTTCTAGGTGTTTCATTGTGTCTGCATCTGGATAGAAGGACTTGCTTCTTTTGTCTCCTCTGGAAGCATTTCCTTAGCGAGCATTGTTTGGTGTTGAATAGCCGACATACTCTGCGTTCTTAAGAGCATTGTCAGGTTTCAACATAAAGTTAATGAAGGCATAGGCAGCATCCTGGTTCTTGACAGTCTTAGGAATGACCATATTGTCAAACCAGAGGTTACTTGCTTCTGTCGGTACGACATAGCGAAGATTTTCATTTTTCTCCAGCATCTGGCTGGCTTCTCCTGAGAATGTCACACCGATGGCAGGATTATTCTGAATCATGTAACCCTTCATCTCATCCGCCACAATAGCCTTGATATTCGGTGTTAGCTTGTAGAGCTTATCGACCGTTTCCTCCAACTGCTGTGGATTTTTAGAGTTGAGGCTATAGCCTAGTGAGTTAAGACCTAAACCAAGTACTTCACGCGCCCCATCAAAAAGCATAATAGAGTTTTTATACTCTGGCTTCCAAAGGTCGTCCCAATGTTCAGGCGCTTCTTCCACCATAGTCTCATTGTAGACGATTCCCAAGGTCCCCCAGAAGTATGGGATAGAGTACTGATTGTTTGGGTCAAAGGACTGGTTGAGAAACTCTGGACCGATATTCTCAATGCCCTCAATCTTACTATAATCCAGTGGAACTAGAAGGTCTTCATCCTTCATCTTGTTAATCATGTACTCACTTGGGATGGCAATATCATAGGTTGTCCCACCCTGCTTGATTTTTCGTGTATGGCTTCGTTTGAGTCAAAGGTTTCGTACTGAACTTGGATTCCTGTTTCTTCTGTAAATTTCTCCAGAAGTTCAGGGGCGATATAGTCTCCCCAGTTGTAGATAACCAATTTTTGACTATCACGGCTATTGATTTTACTATCAAGATAGTAAGAAATTCCCCACAAGACAAGGATAATTGCTAAAATTCCTGCTAAAAATGAATAGAGTCGTTTCATGCTTGCTCCTCCTTCTCACGTGAAATGAAGTAATACCCGACAACTAGGATAATACTAAAGAGAAAGACCAAGGCTGAAAGAGCATTAATTTCCAGCGAAATTCCCTTACGAGCCCGAGTAAATTTCGACTGAGAGGGTTGAAAAACCATTCCCCGTTACAAAGAAGGTCACGGCAAAGTCATCCAATGAATAGGTGAAAGCCATAAAGTAGCCTGCGATGATAGACGGCGTTAGGTAAGGAAGCATGATTTCCTTAAACATCTGGAACTGACTAGCCCCAAGGTCATAGGCCGCATGAATCATATCCCCATTCATCTCTTTCAATCGAGGCAAAACCATGAGCACTACGATAGGAATCGAGAAGGCCACGTGACTGGACAAGACTGTCAGAAAACCAAGCGAAAACTTGAGTTGGGTAAAGAGAATCAAGAAGCTGGCACCAATCATAACGTCGGGCGCAACCATCAAAATGTTATTGAGAGATAGAAAGGCTTCGTGGTACTTTTTACGTGATTGATAAATGTAAATAGCACCAAAGGTACCAATCACTGTCGCAATCAAGGCTGATAGAAAAGCTAGTAAAAAGGTTTGAACCAAGATAAGCATGAGTCTTCCATCACCAAACATAGTCTCAAAGTGAGACAAACTAAAGCCTGTAAAGCTATTCATATCATCCCCGGCATTGAAGGCATATCCGATCAGGTAAAAAGATTGGCAAATAAAGGACAATAAAGACAAAGGCTAGGTAAAGATTCGATAATTTTTTCATCGTTCTCTCCTTTCCTTAGTCACCCACATAGTGATAAACATAGTTAGGATAAGAACCACACCGATAGTTGAACCCATACCGTAGTTGTCATTGGTCAGAAAGTTCTGCTCAATGGCAGTCCCCAAAGTAATCACTCGGTTCCCCCCAATCAAACGGGTCAACATGAAGAGACTCAAACTTGGGATAAAGACAGATTGAACCCCACTTCTTACCCCATTCATTGAAAGAGGGAAGATGACATGGCGGAAGGTTTCCCACTTGGTTGCACCGAGGTCATAGCTGGCATTAATGAGGTTGTTATCCATATCATCCAAAACATTGAAGATAGGCAAAATCATAAATGGAAGCTCGATGTAGCTCGCGACAAAGATAAATGAGAAATCTGTAAATAGCAACTGCTGAGAACCAATTCCGATGAATTCTAGAAATTGATTAATAGAACCATTTTGACCAAAAATCCCGATAAAGGCATAGGCCTTAAGGAGAAGATTGATCCAAGTTGGCAAAATGATGAGCATGAGCCAAAGTTGACGGTGTTTAAGGCGGGTCAAAAAGAGGGCCGTTGGATAACTGATAAGAAGTGTCACTAGAGTTACAATTCCTGCATAAAGAACTGAGTTAAAACTCATTTTGAGATAGGTCAAGTTTTGTGACGCAAAATAAGATTTATAGTTTTCTAAACTGAACTGGCCTTCGATATTGAAAAAGGATTGCCCAAAAATCAAGACCAAAGGTGCCAAAACAAAGAGTGCAATCCAAAGCATGTAGGGCACTTTACAAAGAGTTTAGAGGTTGTTTTCTTCATCTCTTTCCTCCTCGATAGCGTTGATCAAACCTGCTTCTTGCTCTTCGATTTCTACGTACTCTTCGATACGAGCATCGAATTCTTCTTCTGTTTCATTGAGACGCATGATGTGGATATCTTCTGGTTCGAAGTCCAAACCGATTTCCTCACCAACGATGGCCTTACGAGTTGAGTGGATCATCCATTCATTGCCAAGTTCATCATAGGCTATAATCTCATAGTGAACCCCACGGAAGAGCTGAGTATCGACCTTAACTTGAAGCTTACCTTCTTCTGGAAGCGTGATCTGCAAATCTTCTGGGCGAATCACGACTTCGACTGGTTCATTTGGTTTCATCCCACCGTCGACCGCTTCAAAGCGTTTACCGTTAAATTCGACCAAGTAGTCCTCAATCATAGTTCCAGGCAGGATATTTGATTCACCGATGAAGGTAGCAACAAAGTGGTTGATTGGCTCATCGTAGATATCCACTGGTGTCCCAGACTGAACGATTTCACCATCATTCATAACGAAAATCCAGTCACTCATAGCCAAGGCTTCTTCTTGATCATGGGTAACAAAGACAAAGGTAATGCCCAATCGCTGTTGAAGTTCACGCAATTCGTACTGCATATCTGTTCGCAACTTCAAATCCAAGGCTGACAAAGGTTCATCCAAGAGTACCACACGAGGTTGGTTGATAATCGCACGCGCAATAGCTACACGCTGACGTTGTCCTCCAGATAGTTTACGGATCGAACGTTTTTCAAATCCTTCTAGCTGAACCATTTTGAGAACTTCTAATACACGTTTTTCGATTTCTTTTTTATCGACCTTACGCAATCGCAATGGAAAAGCAACATTTTCAAACACATTCATATGTGGGAACAAGGCGTAAGACTGGAAGACCGTATGAACATCACGTTTATTGGTCGGGATGTCATTGATACGGACACCGTCTAGCATGATATCACCAGTTGTTGCATCCAACAAACCTGCAATGATATTGAGGATGGTTGATTTACCAGATCCTGAGGCACCGAGAAGTGTGTAGAACTTCCCTTCTTCCAACTCAAAGTTAATATCCTTGAGAACCTTGGTGTTGCTGTCTTCAAAAACTTTAGAGACGTTTTTGAATTCAATAATTGGTTTTTTCAATTGTCATAAATTCCTTCTTTTTCATAAATTAACAGATCAGGGCTCTGTCAGGCCGCTACTACCTCGTGTAGGAGATTGAACTGCCTACATACATCTTCACTAACGATAGGCTTTCACCCCCTTTACAATGGTTATAGTAGCAACTTTTCTACCCCAACCTTATTCCTTCTCGCCCAAGATTCGGACTTCTCTTTCAAGAGTGACACCTGAGTGTTCCTTGACTTTTTTGATAACAGATTGGATCAAGTCCTCGTAGTCTTTGGCCGTTCCGTCAGCAACATTGATCATAAAACCGGCATGCTTTTCAGATACTTCCACACCACCGATTCGATAGCCCTTCAGGCCAGCCTCTGAGATCAACTGACCTGCAAAATGCCCAACTGGACGCTTAAAGACTGAACCACAAGATGGGTATTCTAATGGTTGCTTGAGTTCACGTAGGTGCGTCAAGCGGTCCATTTCTTGCTTGATAACCTGATGATTCCCTGGAGCTAGGGCAAATTTAGCTGACAAAACAACAGCCCCAGAATCCTGAATAGCTGAATGGCGGTAACCAAAAGCCAAGTCCTTGGCAGATAAGGTCTCGATTTCCCCTTCCTTGGTCAAAATTTGACAAGACTGCAAGATATGAGCAATCTCTCCTCCATAGGCACCCGCATTCATAAAGACAGCTCCACCTATGCTTCCAGGAATCCCACAAGCAAACTCAAAACCAGTCAAACTATGACGGAGAGCAATACGTGTTGTTTCGATCAAGTTGGCTCCTGCTTCTGCTTCGATGGTATAGCCATCAACTGAAACGTTATTAAGCTTATCACACAAGATGACAAAACCACGGATTCCACCTTCACGAACAATGATATTGCTGGCATTCCCAAGCACCATCCAAGGAATATTCTCTTGATTGGCAAATTGGACGACACGGGCCATCTCATAGCGATTGCGTGGCAAAACTAGATAATCCGCTCGACCTCCTACCTTTGTATAGGTATAGGTCTTCAAAGGTTCCTTAAAACGAATATCGATTCCTTCTAAGATTTCAAGCATTTTTTCTTTTACTGACATGTCACTCTTCCTTTTTCAAAATTCATTCCATTATACCATTTTTAGAGACATTTGACGACCATAAAAAGAGCTTGTTTTATCATTACATAGAGGTCACCCCTCTTTTTATGATTTTTCCAAAATGTAAATTTTGTCAGCCAGATAAAGACTAAAAGTTCTACGAGAAGAACAAACTCAACTAGAAGCGGATTTGCAATCCATCCTACCTGAGATAAGGCTGGAGCCAAGTCAAACAAGGCATGTAAACCATAGGCAGCAAAGAGATAGATCCATTTCTTTTGGCTAACACTTTGGTAAACCCAGATGGAAAGACCGATTTGGAGAACTAGGGCAAGCACACGTTCAACTCCTAGTAAATAAACCTGCCATACAGAAAGAGACTGAACCGTTTCAAGTGTAGACTTTGGAAGAAGATTGGCTACATCAGTATTTGAAGACTGGATGAGTGAAAAGAGAATCAAAAGACTGATCAAGCTTCCCATTCCGAGATAGAGCATCTCCAAGCCGCCATGTCCCAAACCATAAGCCAAAGCATCTCGATCTTCTAGCTTTCTCTTTTTCTCCAACCATTTAAAAAAGATAAGACGAGCCGTCTCTTCAAAGAGGGCTGCCATAGCGATCCCATAAAGGACGTATAAGAAAGGCTGCTCCTGCATAAGCGGAATGGTTCCATCTTTTTGCGGATGGAGTATCAGAAGGTGAACCATCTTCTCTAACACTTGAGAAGAAACAAAAAATGCGATTGCCCCCAAGCCCATCACTGCAAGAGAGATTTTAAACCGCTTTTTGGCATACCAAGTCCCACTTACTAGAATGAGAACCAAAGCGATCATGGTAAGGATAATATGTACTGTCATCTTTTTCTCCTATTCTGACTTATCGATATCTTTTTTCATCTCATCCACATTGAACTTGGCAAAGAGATACTGGCGGTCCTGAACTGGAAAGCGTTGATCCAGCTGATCAACAGCTCCTAGTTCAACAATCCCTTCCTGATGACAAAGTCCATAACGTGACCACCAAAAGGTGAGGTCATCAAGATAAAGTGTAGATGGTAACCAGCAACTACTAACTCCATGGAAAATTTCAGGTGTCCAAAAACCAACGATGGTTCCTGAAACATTTTTCGCGACTATACTCTGGCTGATGCGTTGCTACTTCTGCAAACTTAGTTTCAGAGGTTGACTTAGGAATCATGCGCACATGCATGTTCTTGAAATCACCATGAACCTTGATAGAACGAAAGAGGTTTTCACCATCATAGTAAGACTCAATTCTCTTTTCTAACTCCTGATCGGTCATTTCAAAAGCGCTGACGGAAAATAACTTCTGCCTGGTGGTACAACCTGTCTGCATAGGGAATCAAGGCATCTGGTGAAACTACCAATTTCAGGTTTCTCACCTGATCCCTTAGCCTGATAAGCTTTCCCATCCAAGACAATCAATTTCCTCATCGATAGAATCCAGGGTTCCTAATCCTAAATCACCATGTTCAAGCAATTCACCAACGGTCATGGTTCCTCCGTAAAGTCCCGCCATCAAGGCTCCTAAAGTATTGTATTGAAATAAATTTACTGTTCTTGCACCTTTATAATCTCACTCTTTTCCAGAATTTTTCACTTTAATAAGTATATCATATTTTCTTCTAGAATTGAACGCTAGACTACCGTTTAAAACTCAATGAAAATCAAAAAGCAGACTAGAAATCAGTTGTAAAACCATTTTTGCAGGTTGTGATGAACGACAGTCACTAAAACACTGTTTTGAGGTTGTGGATAGGACTGACGAAGTCAGTAACATATATACGGCAAGGCGATGTTGACGCGGTTTGAAGAGATTTTCGAAGAGTATAACATTGCCAAAACGTTTGAGGTACAATGTAACAAAATCAAGAGAGGTCTGGTATGCAAAGTAAGTATGAACAGGTTGTTGCCTATCTAAAAGAAGGGATTGAATCTGGAAAACTTTCTCACAGGAAGTCGTCTACCCTTCCATTCGAAACATTAGCCAAGACTTCCACTGCAGTAAAGATACTGTCCAGAGTACTCTTTGGAACTCGATATGAGAAATACGTCTACTCCAAACCTCAAAGTGGCTATTATGTCTTTAGAACAACAAAGCTAGTCACGATGACCTAGAAATTATTCAGTCAATGACGAGACATGCTGCTGCCTATGATGATTTTTCGTCTTTGTGTCAATGAAAGCTTGATTGGTCGAGAAAATTATCTCTACAACTACTATGAACACCAAGAGGGCTTTAGAAGAATTACGAAAGTCTGTTCAGAAACTACTGTTTTGAGCAAGCTATCTATAGTAAACCAGATCAATTAGTTCATGACATCTGGAACCCAGCAAGCTCTCTTTTATTCTTTCTCAGATATGACTTTTCCGAGTCGAGGGCCAGGAAATTCTGGTCGAGCAACCAACCTATCATCGAATGAACCAACTCCTGCTGGCTCAAAAGTATTCCCTATCAAACCATTGAACGACGCGATGGATGGCATTGACCTGAAAACGAACTAGAACAACATTTTAAAAAGTGGTAACATTAAGTTTTTCTACACCATTCCTCGATTTTCACTATCCTCTAGGACATTCCTATACTGGACCAAGAGAAAACGAGCCATCTCTAGATTTGCAGCCAAAGTATCAAATTTATATCGTTGAAGATGACTATCTGGGGATCCTAGATCCCTAAAATGGAGCAAACCTTTCACTATCTAGACCAAAATGATCTGGTCATCTATATCAAAGTCTTTTCTACAAGTCTTTTTCCCTGCTCTTCAGATCACTGCTCTCATACTTCCAAATGCCATGAAAGAGCCTTTGTGTCTCTATAAAAACATTCTGGACTATGATAACAACCTCATCATGCAAAAAGGCCTTTATCCTCTACATTGATAGTCAATCTATTCGAAAAATAGACTAGCTAGACTAGTCCTCCAAGAGAAAGAAGCAAGCTCAGATTCATAAAACTTTTAAAAAGTAATCCTATCACTCTCCCAAACCTATCCACTCACGATGGACTCTTACTTGATCTGAGACAGTATCCTAAAATTGCTAGTCTCAAACATAGTTCTCTAGGGTCTTGACTTTTCGAGACCTCCTACTATCTACTTGTCCCTATCACTTTGCCAAAGTGCCTCTTGAAAAGATAGGAAACCACACTAGATTACTTAAAAACAGAGCTGGACTAAGTCCAACTCTGTTATTTTTTATTGTTCTACTTCTGTTAGCTTAGCAGCCTTTTCAAGATAAGTTTGATAAGTGCCGTCATCTTTGAGTTTTTGGATGACCTTGTCAACCACTTCCTTCAAATCTGAGTTACCTTTTTGATAGCTACAGCATTTAGCTTCACCTTCTGTCATAGTCAAGCTGACTGTTGCACAGCCAAATCAGAGTTTTTACCAGCATAGCTTAAAGCAACTGGCTCATCCATATGAACGGCATCTACTTTAGCTGATTGAAGCTCATTAACTGCTTCTCCCATGTTGGTCAATGAAGTCAACTGTGCTTTTGGAAGTTGCTCTTTGACCATAGATTCAGGGACAGTTCCTTTTTGAGCTGCAATATTTGCACTTGCTAGAGAATCTAAATCTTTGTATTTTTCAAGATCAGTTTTTCTGATTAGGAAGCTAATCTTGTTTTCATAGTAAGGAATTGAGAAATCAAGACTTCTTTTCTTTCTTCAGTTGCACTGATTCCCGCAATGGCCAAATCTGCTTTCCCTGTTTGAAGACTGGTCAAGACATTATCAAAACTCATACTTGAAATTTCTAATTTTACTCCAAGTTCATCAGCGATTGCTTGTGCCATATCAATATCAGCACCGACAACTTTGAGTTTTTTCCCATCCACAAGTGCTTGAAACTCAAATGGCGCATAGTCAGGACTAGTTGCGACAACTAATTTTCCTTTTTGCTTTGATGGCCTCCACTGCTGCCTGTGAGCTTGAGTCAGATGACTGACAGGCTACTAAAAAGAAAGCTTGCCAAAAAAACTAAAGATTACTAAAAACCACTTCTTATTCATAAATAAACAACCTCTCTCGCATTTTTGTATAATTATAACTCATTTGAAAAATACTTGTCAAGATTTTTCTTGCATTTTCATAAAATATAATTATAAAAAAATTGAAATTCAGTGTAGTTTATCTATCTATTGGGAAACTTATTTTCAAAAATCATTTATCATATCTTGATGTTGCTGGTTTACAATTGTGATATTTTGTATGTCCTTACGATCAAATAAACCCTAATTCTAAAAGTTTCCTCACTCGTAAAAACATTTGTAGAGATCGAAAGTTTCAGATGCAACTAAATACAAAATTGTAAGAACTTGAGCCTCATCACCATTTGGATAACTATCTGAATATTTTGTATAAACATTTAATAGTCTTTTTCACTGCCACTTTAAGTCCAGTTTCTTCATAAAACTCTCGAACTAACGCTTCTACAGCTGATTCGCCTAATTCAATAGCACCACCTGGCAAAACCCCAAGTTCCTTTATCTGCTCGTTTTTGTAATAATATTTTTTTCCTGATTGACTTAATATTCCTACAGGTGAAATTTAAAATAACTTTTATCTTTTTCCAACTTTTTTTCTTATATTCTGTATATAGTTCATTATTCACCTCTGACAAAGTAATACTCTTCGAAAATCTCTTCAAACCACGTCAGCTTCACTTTTGCCGTATATGTGTTACTGACTTCGTCAGTTCTATCCACAACCTCAAAACGGTGTTTTGAGCAACCAGCGGGCTCGCTTCCTAGTTTGCTCTTTGATTTTCATTGAGTATAAATCATCTATACAATGAAAAGCTTACTCTATTTAAAAGTAAGCTTTCACAATAATCTTTATCTTCTAAATATTTTACAATTCAACAATCTTACCTGTTTCAAAGTATACAACCCATTCACAGATATTTTTGCATAGTCACCGATGCGTTCCAAATAAGAAATAACTTGGAAATAATCACGACCTGTGACGATAGCTTCTGGATGTTTTTGATTTCTTCTGTAGCAAGGTCTCGAATATTATCAAAGTAATGGTTGATATTTTTCATCCATAGTTGCAACTTCATAGGCTTGATCCACAGAACCATTCAAATAAAGTTCTAGGCTGTTTCTCAACAAAGTCTTTTTACTATCGACCCATTTTTAATTTCTTCTTCAACTGCAGGGATACGTTGCTCACCCTTCATACGAATCGTTGCTTTTAGCGATAGATACTGCATGGTCTCCCATACGTTCTAGGTCTGAAACAGCTTTTAAAACTGTCAAAACTGTACGTAAGTCTTGTGAAACTGGCTGTTGAAGGGCAATCATTTCAAATGATTTCTTTTCAAGTTTCACTTCGTGTTCGTTTACTTCTGCATCTTGCTCGATGACTTCTTTAGCCATGTCACGGTCATACGTTACAAAAAGCACGTACGGTACGATTGATTTGGGGAAAGAACTTCTTGTCCCATAGCATAAAAACTGATTATGCAATTTCTCTAAATCTTCTTCAAATTGAGATCGTAACATCTTCTCACTCCTTATCCAAATTTACCTGAAATGTAATCTTCTGTTTCCTTATGTTGTGGATATAGGAACATTTCCTTGGTATCGTTAAATTCAATCAAATCTCCATTGAGGAAAAAGCCTGTTTTATCAGAGATTCGAGATGCTTGCTGCATGGAACGAGTAACCAAGAGCATGGTGTACTTGTCTTTTAGACTATATAGGGTTTCTTCGATTTTACCAGCTGAGATAGGGTCCAAGGCTGAGGTTGGCTCATCCAAGAGGATAATCTTTGGACTGGTTGCCAATACACGGGCTACACAAACACGTTGCTGCTGTCCACCTGAAAGTCCAATAGCTGAATCATGCAAGCGGTCCTTGACCTCATCCCAGATTGAAGCACGGGTTAGGGCTTTTTCAACAGCTTCGTCCAAGACTTGCTTGTCTTTCTCTCCATTAATGCGGAGACCATAAACAACATTTTCGTAGATAGACATTGGGAAGGGATTGGGTTGTTGGAAAACCATTCCAATTTCCTTACGCAACTCAACGGTATCAGTACGCGGACTATAGATATTGTGCCCATTATAAACCACTGATCCAGTTGTGGTCACCTCCGGATTTAGATCCCCCATACGATTGATAGCCTTGAGCAGGGTTGATTTTCCTGATCCTGATGGACCTATAAGAGCTGTAATTTCCTTGGGTTGGAAAGATAGAAACACTATTCAGCCTTCTTTTTTGTTATAATAAACAGACAGGTCTTTGACCTGTAAAATCGGTTCTGTCATACTGTTTCCTTTCTAACCAAAGTGTCCAGTTACATAATCGTTTGTTGACTGTAGCTTGGCATTTTGGAAAATATTTGACGTTTTATCATACTCAATCAAATCACCCAAGTAGAAAAATCCTGTGTAGTCGCTCGCACGCGCAGCCTGTTGCATACTGTGGGTCACGATGATGATGGTAAAGTCCTTCTTCAACTCAAGCATAGTTTCCTCGAGCTGGGCTGTCGCAATCGGATCCAAGGCTGATGCCGGCTCATCCATTAAGAGGATGTCTGGTTTTACAGAAATAGCACGAGCGATACAGAGACGTTGCTGCTGACCACCTGAAAGCGTCAAGGCTGACTTATGGAGGTCATCTTTGACCTGGTCCCAGAGGGCAGCCTGGCGAAGTGAGGTTTCTACAATTTCATCAAGGACCTTCTTGTCCTTAACACCTGCACGTTCATGTGCAAAGGTGATGTTGCGGTAGATTGATTTAGCAAATGGGTTTGGACGTTGGAAAACCATTCCGATATGTTTACGCATTTCATAAACATTGATTTCAGGACGGTTAACGTCAATTCCTTGATAGAAGGATTTGGCCTGTAACCTTAGCAATATCAATGGTATCATTCATACGAGTTGAGACTCGTAGGTAGGTTGATTTCCCAGAACCTGACGGTCCGATCAAGGCTGTAATTTTATTTTTTTCGAATTGCATATCCACGCCCTTGATGGATTCATTCTTACCGTAGTAAACATGTAAATCCTTAGTAGAGAGGGCCACTTTTTCTTCTGGAAAAGTAATGATATGCCTTTCATCCCAATTATATTTTGACATGGCTTCTCCTTTAGGCAGCGGTTAATTTCTTATGTAGATAGCTTCCGAGTTTACGTGCTCCGAAGTTAAAGATCAAGATAAAGATGAGGAGCACCGCTGCAGAACCTGCTGAAACTAAAGTTCCATCAGGAATGGTTCCTTCACTGTTGACTTTCCAGATATGAACAGCCAAGGTTTCTGCTTGACGGAAGATTGAGATTGGACTACTTACGCTGAGAACATTCCAGTTAGACCAGTCCAGAGCTGGTGCAGATTGACCTGCTGTATAGATAAGGGCTGCAGCTTCACCAAAGATACGACCTGATGCAAGCACGATCCCCGTTACAATACCGGGAAGAGCTTCAGGAATCACGACATGAAGGACTGTTTCCCAACGAGAGATTCCAAGTGCTAAACCAGCTTCACGTTGCGTGTGGTGGACGTGTTTCAAACTGTCCTCAACATTACGAGTCATCTGAGGCAGGTTAAAAACTGTCAAGGCCAAGGCACCTGAAATGATTGAAAATCCATACTCAAACTGGACTACAAAGATCAAGTAACCAAAGAGACCTACAACCACAGATGGCAGTGAAGACAAGATTTCAATACAGGTTCTGACAAAATTGGTCACAGGACCTTTTTTGGCGTATTCAGCTAGGAAAATCCCAGCTCCCATAGATAAGGGCACAGAGATAATCAAGGTAATGACCAGAAGGAAGAAGGAATTATAGAGCTGAATTCCGATCCCTCCACCTGCTTGATAGAGGATGATTTTTCCTGTCAAGAAAGACCAAGAAACATGAGGCAAGCCTCGAACCAAAATATAAAGAATCAAGGAAGCTAGAATGGTCACAATGATTCCTGCGATGGTGTGAGGACAGCTGTTGCAAGTTTATCTAATTTCTTAGCGTGCATAGTTTTTCTTTCCTCTTTCTTTTCGTAATCAGTTTAATGACACTGTTAAAGGCCAAGCTCATCAAAAGCAATACTAAGGCCAGTGACCAAAGAACATTATTATCAACAGTTCCCATAACGGTATTACCGATTCCCATGGTCAATACAGATGTCAGAGTCGCTGCTGGTGTCGTCAATGATGTTGGAACAACTGCTGAGTTACCAACAACCATCTGAATAGCCAGGGCTTCACCAAAGGCACGCGCCATTCCGAAGACTACTGCCGTAAAAATACCTGAACGAGCAGCCTTCAAGGTTACACGCCAGATGGTTTGCCAACGAGTCGCTCCCATGGCTAAACTTGCTTCACGGTAGTGACGAGGAACCGCACGTAGGCTATCTGTTGTCATGAAGGTTACAGTCGGCAAAATCATAACAAAGAGAACGAAAATTCCTGATAAAATACCGAAACCAGTTCCACCAAAGACACTACGTACAAATGGTACCACGACCTGCAAACCGATAAATCCATAAACTACTGAAGGAATCCCAACTAAGAGTTCAATAGCAGGTTGCAAAATCTTAGCTCCTTTTGGAGACACCTCTGTCATAAAGACTTCTGCACCAATGGCAAATGGTGTTGCAATAAGAGCTGACAGGATGGTAACAATAAAGGAACCTAAAATCATTGGAAGGGCACCAAATTGTTTACCTGACGGATTCCAAGTTGCACCAAAAAGAAAATCAAAGATATTCACACCATTAACAAAGAAGGTGGACAAACCTTTTTGGGCTACAAAGATCAAAATCATAGCAACAATGATAACAATCAAAGAAAGGCAGGCAAAGGTTAGCCCTTTTCCTAATTTCTCAAGACGAGAGTTTTTTGAAGGAGAGAGCAATTTTTTTGATAATTCTTCTTGATTCATTATTGGCTCCCTTCTATGGATGTCACAGTACCTGCAGCATCTTTTTCAACCTTCATTTCCTTAACAGAAATATAGCCCATTCCTTTAACGATTCCATTCTGAGCTTCATCTGAAAGGACAAAGTTTAGGAATTCGGCAACCAATTCATTTGGCTCATCAAGTGTATACATATGTTCATAAGACCACAAAGGCCAGTTATTCGTGGTTACATTCTCAGAAATTGGTTCATAGCCGTTAAGTTTGATGGTCCCAACAGAATCATCAACATAGGCAAAGGCTAGGTAGGAAATAGCACCAGGTGTTTGGGAAACGATGGACTTCACCATACCGTTAGAATCCTGCTCTTGACTCTGCACTGCTGAGTGACCATTCATAATCACACTGTCAAAAGTCGCACGAGAACCTGAGCTAGCAGCTCGGTTGATAATAGAGATCGCTAAATCTTTACCACCAACTTCTTTCCAGTTGGTAATTTCACCTGTAAATATTTTGCGAAGTTGTTCTGTCGTAAGATTATCAACATCTACTTCTTTGTTGATGATAACAGCTATCCCCGCAACAGCAACCTTATGGTCAACCAATGCTGAGGCATCAATACCGTCTTTTTCCTCCGCAAATACATCGGAGTTACCGACATCTACTGCTCCTGACTGAACCTGCGACAGTCCTGTACCAGAACCACCACCTTGAACATTGACTGTTTTTCCGATGTGAGCTGATGCAAATTCATCTGCAGCTGCCTCTACTAGAGGTTGGAGGGCAGTTGACCCAACAGCAGTCATAGACTCCCCACGATCAATCCAACTAGCACATCCTGCTAGTGAACCAACAAGCAAAAGAGTCGCAAGAGATTTTGTGAGCTTTTTGAATGTATTCACTATTTGTCTCCTTGAAAATAATGGTGTATAGCTTGGAAATTTTTGCCTTATTTTTCATCTATTTTTGCAAAAAGTTCTTACTTCCACTATAACATAGAATACTAGCTTTGACTAGTTTTTTACTTTAAAGCGTAAGCCCTTAGGAAAATAATTCTTTAAGGTATTTCCGGTTACTTTTGCAAAACCTAGACCATTTCCACTAACCAAAACTTGGTACCAACCATTTGGAAGAGTTTCAGCTAATTGGACCGTTTCACCAGCCACTATTTGACAAAAGTCTTCTTGATGAATTTCGATTCCTTGCTTGACTTGGCTTGGTTTTTAAAGCTAAGCCAAGAGCAAAAACTTGGTTCAAAACGTTTTTTCTTAAAAGTTCCAAGATGAAGACCATTACGAGCTATCTTGAGTTTTCCTATATCGGGTAGGACTTCTGGCAAGAGATAAAGCTGGTCTACAAAAACTTGTAGGACACCGGTCAGTTTTTCTTTAAGATGTTTTTTCTCAAAATCCTGCCATAAGGAAATCTGTTCACGAGATAGGTTGGATTTAGAAGGTTTGAACTTCCCAGCCTTGTTTTTGACCTTTAAACTGAAGATGGGCCACGAACTGACCTTCTCCCTTAAAGTGATGAGGGTACATTCTAGCTGTTTCGGGTAAATCAATCCCAGGTACCATTCCATTGATGTGTTGAACTGGGATCAATTCAAAATCATAGCTATCCAGTAACCATTGGACGATTTCTTCGTTTTCTTCTGGCAGCCCAGGTACAGGTTGAATAAACTAGTCGACCACCATCAGCCAACATAGTAACTGCATCTGCTAAAATCTCACGTTGTAAACTAGCGCACTGACTAGGATAATCGACACTCCAATAATCCATAGCGTCAGGTTGTTTACGAAACATTCCTTCTCCTGAGCAAGGTGCATCTAGAACAATCAGGTCAAAGTATCCTTTAAAAACCTTGGCTAAACGTTCAGCAGATTCATTGGTCACAACTACATTTGACGCTCCAAATCGTTCCATATTTTTCAACTAAGATTTTTGCTCGTTTGTTTGAAATTTCGTTAGAAACTAAAATACCCTCACCTGCTAGATAAGCGACCAGTTGAGTTGATTTACCGCCCGGTGCCGCTGCTATATCTAAAACCTTCATGCCTGGTTTTGGTTGAGCTACCTGAGCCACCATTTGAGCAGCGGGCTCTTGAGAATAAACCAAACCTGTCACATGCTCAGGTGATTTCCCTGAAACCTTTCCATAGTAACCCCAAGGTGTATTTGGAATAGCATCTGAAAAAGAACCTTGGCTTTCCTTTAGGGGATTGATACGAAAAGCAGAAACAGCCTCATCATCAAAAGAGGCAAGAAAAGCTCTTGCCTCATCTCCCAATATTGTTTCTGTATTTTTACAAATCCATCTGGAAATTGCATATAGGTTTATTTCCTTTCATAGATATAGGATTGAATCTCTGCCAACTTTTCTTTTGGTGCCATCATGATAGGTTGGCGTGACTCGAAATCTACTGGCTCTCCAGATAGAGTTACAATCTGATAGCCTAAGCCCTCACCTAAGATACTAGCTGCCGCATAGTCCCATGGTTGGAGATAGGTGATATAAGCCAATAGTTGACCCGACAGGATTCTTGAAAAGCTGATAGCAGCACTGCCATATACTCGGACACCTAGTGAGCTTGGATAAAATCAGCAACTCCCCAAGTATTTGACTCTAGCATACCAGCATTCCCTGCAATTAGAAAGTCACACAGGGGCTTATTCTTAAAGACAGGTAGGGGGGCATCATTAAGATAAGCCTGAAAAGCTCCACCTCCATGATAACAAGCATCCCTCATAACATCATAAATAATCCCAAACTGACCGATACCTTCTTCGAAATAAGCTACCATGATGGCGAAGTCTTCACCTTGTGCCACAAAATTATTGGTGCCATCAATGGGATCAATAATCCAGACAGAACCTTGTCCTACTGCTGCACGCATGCAGCCTTCTTCTGCACAAAACTGGTCATGGGGATAACGTGAGAGAATCTTATCAACCAAAAAATCTTGTACTTCCTTATCCAAACGTGTCACCAGAGTCCGTCGGCGAGATTTTTCTCTCAACATGAAGGTCATCCTTCATATGTTTTCGAATATAGTTCGCTGCTTCCTTGACAATCTCTTTGGCAAACGCAAATTTATTTTCCAAGTGAAATCTTCCCTTCTCCTTTTTCTTTGGCCAACTGGACTGCACGGTGAAAAGAGTATCCACTAACTGATTCAAACTCACGTCCCAAACGTTTTTCTTCGCTCTTGCTAGGCACAGCTGACTTGAATACCTTGTAGGAATCTAATAGTTTCTTAGCATCTACCTGTTTCATAGGCGGTTTCAACATCATTAAAAAAAGAAAGCACTGAAGCAAGTTCTTCGGTGCTCCACGACTAAATCTAGTGGGTAACTATACTGTTTATTCATCTAATTATTACCAGCTCTTAATGTAGCTTCTTTTCAATTCTTGCTTACGATAACTACGAGGAAGAAATGCGAATCTCATCTTCATTAAAGCCAATCTGCATACGTTTATCATCAATGATGATTGGACGACGCAAAAGACTAGGATATTGCTCAATTAAATTAAGCAACTCTGTCACCGAGATACTTTCCACATCAATATTTAACTTTTGGAAAATTTTTGAACGAGTTGAAATGATGTCATCGGTACCGTTTTCGGTCAAGGAAAGAATTTGTTGCAACTCTTTTCTTGATAAAGGACTGGTCATAATGTTGTGCTCTTGGAAAGGCACTTTATGATTATCAAGCCAGGCCTTTGCCTTACGACATGATGTACAACTCGGTGATAAAAATAGTGTAATCATGCTATTTCTTCTTTGCATACTTTTTCTAACTCTATTATACATAAAAGCGCTTGACTAGTTATTTCCTTAAACCTACTTTTTTCGATAAAAACAGGCTATTTCTGATTAAAGGTAAATCATTTGCTCCAGTATGGCAAAAAGATTTCCCAAACGATAAAAGTTTTTCGAACATTCATTAAAATCTAGCTAATTTTTATTCCTTTTCTGACTGGTAAACCTTCTACTTTTTGAAACAAAAGAAACCAAAAAGAAGCTCTATAGATACAGAAAAACAAGAGAAAACAATGGAGGAAAAATTCCTCTGGTAGGATTAAAATAACTGGATCAAACGCGGGATCAAAAAGCCACGTATCATCGCCCACGAAAAGTATCTGGTGGAACAAGGTAAAAAACTGCTCAAAGCCAACTAAGACACCAAATAAACCAAGAACCAAAGGTAGAGAAAGCATGATTAAGAGTGCTCTACGATAAAGTGGCAGAAAACCTTTCTGAATAACTTGCTTCCAAAAAAGGTAGAAAATCGGTAAAGTTACTATTGCTACTCCTTGCGCTAGGTGAAAGAGTCCCTTTACAACCACAAAGTGGTGAATACCAGAGGCAGACGAAGGAAAATCTGGCATTGCTAATACCTGACTCAATGGATTGGTCAAATAATCCATCAAAACATTAAAAGTTATGTTGGATGATCTGAGGGTGGAAATGAACACGACTTGTCAGATTTAACCAAGAAATTTCCTGAGGATAAATCAGCCATGCTAGGTATATTGTCGATAAAATTGCAAGCGAGAGAAGAAAGAGAATACTTCCTACAAAAGTAAACTTAGTTTTCATCGAAATCCCACTCCGCTAGACTTGAAAAGGACATGAGTTGGTGCAATTGGCAAGTCTGCTACTTCTTCAGGTTTTGTAAATCCTGTCGTCACCAAAAGGCTAGGAATGCCATTGTCAATACCAGCTCGAATATCAGTAAGATAATTATCGCCCACCATGACAATTTCTTGACGTTCAAGTCCTAGGTGTTCAACAGCCTTATCCATAATAATCGCGTTTGGTTTTCCAATATAAACTGGTTTTACGCGAGTCGCTGCTTCAAGAAGAGTAATCAGAGAACCAGCACCAGGCAAAAGACCTCGTTCCGTCGGAATGTTCAAATCAGGGTTGGTACCGATAAAGTGAGCACCTTTTATTGATAGCTAGGTTGCCGTAGCAAAATTTTTCATAGTCTACTTGCCAGTCTAAACCAACAACCACATATGCAGGATTGTCCTTGTCCTCAACATAGCCGGCTGCTTGAATGGCTTCCTTTAGACCTGCCTCACCAATGACATAGACAGTTTTTTCTAGTCCAAGGTCATTCATATAGTCTATGGTCGCTAAAGTTGCAGTATAGATAGTTGACACTGGTGTATCAATGTTGAAGTGATTAGCCAACATCTCTTGGACACTATCAGGTGTTCGTGTCGTATTGTTTGTGACAAAGAGGTAGGGAATATTTCGCTTTTGCAACTCATGGACAAAAGCTTCTCCTTCAGGGATCCGATCTTTCCCCTTATAAATTGTTCCGTCTAAATCTATTAAATATCCTTTATAAGTCATTTTCACTCCTTTGTAGTCCATTGAATCAAAGCCTGGGCATTGACGACTCCTTGGCTGGTAACTTGATGGCAACTCTGCAATCCGTCCAATTCATAGCTAGAGCTAATCATACCTCCAGGACGAACTTCCTTCACGTATTTGAGATTGATTTTCTGTGGGATATGATTCATGAGAAAGTCTGCTCCCATCACTTCAAAAATCCAATCTAGATACTTACTATTATTGACATGACCATTCATATCCAAATCATAAAAACGAACATGATAGTCCTTATTAGTAGGATTGTCCAAATCTGTATACTTGGGACCTCGAATGATTTTCTTTGAAAATTCCGATTGGTAAGGGGCAACCATCTCAGGATCCACACTATGGACCTTGCGACTGTCCCGGTCCATCAGGGCAAAGCTAGCCAGCATTTGGATAATGGCTTGACCTGACTCATCGTAGATGGTGAAACGGCGGTAACAAAAGAGACGATTGTAACTTAAAGCCTCTGTCTCGATGGTCATTTCCTCGGAAAAACGTGGAAGCCTAATCACGTCAATATCGTACTCTGTAATAATCAAACTAGATTATATTTTTCAAGTATTTCCTTTATCGCTTACGCCCAGTTGAGCTGACTGGCTACCTGAAACCTGCAGAGAAAGTAAAATGAGGCTTGGTAGTTTGATATGCCCATTCATATCTGACATATCAAAAGGAATTTTCATCTTCATTTGATAAGTTAAACCCATAGTATCACTCCAAAATAAATCGTTCAGCTACTGTATCTCCTAAAAAGAGACCTTTCTTTGTCATGCGTATTTGGTCCTTATTTACTTGTAAAAGTCCCTGTTGGCACAAATCTCTCACTACTTGCCCATACAACTCTTCAAAAGAAGTAGCAAATTTTTCTTCAAATCGTCTTATTGAAACCCCTGATTTCTTACGGAGGCCCAGAAACATTTCTTCTTCCATTTGTTCTCTCTGACTCAAATGTTCCTCATTGATCCTCGCATTACCAGTTTCTACAGCTTTCATGTAGTGACGGATGGGCCCATGGTTTTTGTAGCGAACCCCATTGACATAGCCCGAAGCGCCAGCGCCTATACCAAAATACTCTGCATTGTCCCAATACATGAGGTTATGACGACTTTCAAAACCTGGCTTGGAAAAATTAGAAATCTCGTAATGTTCAAAACCAGCATTCTCCAATTCAGCAATGATATATTCAAACATTTCAGCTTCTACTTCTTCTTTAGGAAGTGGTAACTTCCCACGACGCATACGATTCATAAAGACCGTATGGTTTTCCAAAATCAAGCTATAGAGACTCATGTGAGGAATATCCAGAGCGATAGCCTTGGCAACATTATCCTTGACCTGCTCCATAGTTTGCCCGGGAAGAGCGTAAATCAAGTCAATAGAGATATTATCAAATCCTGCTAACTTGAGACGGTCTATATTTTCATAGATATCCTTCTCCAAATGACTACGCCCAATCTTTTTTAGCATTTTATCATCAAAAGTTTGCACACCTAGTGAGACCCGATTGACAGCTGAATTCTTTAGGACTGCAATCTTATCTGCATCTAAATCCCCAGGGTTGGCTTCAATGGTTAATTCCTTTAAAGTTGATAAATCCAAATCCTTAGTCAATCCATCTAACAAAGTTTCCAGTTGCTGGGCAGATAAGGCTGTTGGAGTCCCCCCTCCTATATAGAGCGTCCTTAACTGCTGAATATCATAAGAGCGATACTCTTCTAAGAGATGTTCTAGGTAGCTATCCACTGGCTGGTTTTTAATAAAGACCTTGGAAAAGTCACAATAATAACAAATCTGTGTGCAAAACGGAATATGCACATAGGCTGATGTCGGTTTCTTCTGCATAGTACTCATTATACCATAAAGACTTCATTCAATAAAAAAATCACCATCTATGACTCCTAGGGAATCGTGAAATGGTGACTTATTTTAATCTTCTGAATATCGATGACGATTTCTTGACCTTCTTCTTGTTCTTCCACAACCACTTTGTCTTCCAGTTGTTCTTTGAGACTGTTCAATGTTTCTTTTTAGAAGCTTCTGCCTCGCTGTGCGCAACATTTTGCTTTTTCAAGGACGGTATCAAGGTGATTTCGCCTGATTCCACTTGTTCCTTGGTTTTAAGAACAAATTCTTTTGGTTTGTTCTTTTACATCAGTCAGTTTTTCTCAGACTTGTTCCTTGGCATACTCAGGATCTTCTCTTAAATCTTCAAAAATCCTTGTGCTTGACTTCTCACTTGCTTACCTTTATCACTAGTTAGAAACAAAGTCTGCAGAACACCCTGAAACAGTTCCTAGAAAGATAGATGATAGTTTACCCATTAGCTACTCCTTTTATTTTTGAAAAATTTACTTGCAACACGTATAGCTGATAAGCCTGCGCCTGTCTTCAAGGGGTTTTTTGAACCAGCAGATGATGCCTTTTTGCTCAAAAACACGCGCTTGATCAGTAAGGTCTGAGACAGAAACAGACAAATCAGCCACTGCTGTAAAGAGAGGATCAATCGTTGCCACTTTAACGTTGATATCATCAACTAGAACATTGACCTTAGTTAATAGCTCATTGGTATAATGGAGGTCACATCAAGATCAGATGTCAAAGGTTTTTACAGTTTTTCTGATTCATCAATAACTCGACCAACTTTCTGTAAAGTAATAATCAAATAGACTAAAAATACAACCAAGGCAATGGCTACAAAAATATAAGCGACTTCTAACATATTAATTCTCCTTTTTATAATATAAAATGGTGCTTTCCGATTTTGATAGAAAACAATAAAGATTCCAAGTCCGATTAAGACAGCTGATAACAACTGAGAAACACGAAGGCCAAGGAACATGAGGCTATCAGTACGCATACCTTCAATAATCAAACGTCCAAAGCCATACCACATAAGATAAAAAGCTGTGATGTGCCCACGGCGAATACCTTTTAAGCGTCTTCTAAAAATAAGAATCAAAGCAAATCCGATGACATTCCAAATGGACTCATATAGAAAGGTTGGCTGTCGATAAGAACCATCGATGTACATCTGATTCTTAATAAAGGATGGAAGAAAGTCAGATTCTCAACAGTCGCGCCATAAAGCTTCCTGGTTAAAGAAATTTCCCCCAGCGTCCAAGGCTCTGAGCAATCAGAACACTCGGTGCAGCAATATCTAAGAAATCCCAAGTATTGATTAACTTGCGGTCTGCAAAAATGTATAGAACAATCGCCCCCGTAATCAGGCCACCGTAGATTGCTAGACCGCCATTCCAGATAGCAAAGATTTCTCCTAGATTCTGACTGTAATAATCCAATTTAAAAATGACATAGTAGAGTCTCGCTCCAAGTATTGATAAAGGGAAGGCAATCAAGATAAAGTCTAAAATATCATCAGATAAAATCTTTTTATGAGGTGCTTCACGCATAGCTAGAAAAACTGCTAAGATCAGACCTGAAACAATACAAAGCGCATACCAGCGAACAGCAAAGGGACCTATCTGAAAAGCAACAGGATCAATCATCTTTCACCTCGTTCTTTGAAATCAGATTTATTCAAACGTTCTTCAAACAGACGCGTCGCATCAAAGCCCATGTCTTTTGCACGATAATTCATAGCTGCCGCCTCGATAACAACAGAAATATTGCGCCCTGTTTTAACTGGGATGCGGATACGTGGAATGGTAACTCCAGAAACTTCTAGTTCTTCAGCATTATTTCCTAAGCGATCAAAGGTCTTATGTGTATCATAATTTTCCAAATAAACAGCTAGCTGAACTTGTGAAGAATCCTTAACTGCACTGGCACCGTATGGGACTCATGACATCGATGATCCTACTCCACGAATTTCGATCAGATGTTTCAAGATTTCAGCAGGTTCACCCCAGAGGGTCATTTCATCCTTAGAATAGATATCGACCCGATCGTCTGCTACCAAGCGGTGACCACGTTTAACTAGTTCTAAACCTGTCTCACTCTTACCGATTCCACTATCACCTTGAATCAAAACACCCATACCATAGATATCCATTAGGACCCCATGTACACTTGTACGTTCCGCTAGACGAGAATCAAGATAGCTAGACAGTTCTCCAGACAAACGACTGGTTGCTGTACGACTAGTTAAAATCGCAATTTTACATTCTCTGGCAGCCTTCAACATTTCCTCTGGAACCACCAAACCACGGGCAACGATGACCGCAGGTGTCTCCGATTGAAACATTTTTTTCAAGACATCGTAACGATTTTGAGAAGGCATAGAGACTAGGTAAGACCACTCCTTCATCCCCAAAAGTTGAATCCGCTCTGGAGTATAGTAATCAAAATAGCCCGTCATTTCAAGTCCAGGTCGCGTAATATCCGCAGTATTGATTTTCCTTTTCAAGTAATTCTGCTTCACCATAGACAATGTCCAATCTAAGCTTTTCAATCACTTCTTTACTAAAACCGACATTATTTCCTCCTTAAATCGAGTTCTTCCTACTATTATATCAAATTGTAGGAGGAAGTTTTAGAATTTTGCAGGATTTACAGGATTAATTTAAAAGAAAAAGACTAGATCTATCTAGCCTTTCTAATTAATTAAATTTTTACGTTTACGAGTCTGCTCGATTTACGTTTACGTTTTTACAGAAGGTTTTTCATAAATTCACAGTTTGCGTGTTTCTTGAAGAGTACCAGCTTTTAGTAACTGCTCGTTTGAAACGACGAAGTGCATCGTCAAGAGATTCATTCTTACGTACTACTGTTTTAGACATTTTTTCACTCCCTTCAAGTTCAAGATCTATTCTATTTTACACGGAATAAAGAAAATTGTCAAGAAAAAATGAAATTCTCCCAAATCATTCAATTTAAAATTTACAAGATTTTTACCATTATGTCTAGCCTAGTTCTCCACTTCTAAAGTTTGTTCTAAACAAACACTTAATTTTTAATTTCTAACCCCATGTGATCTAGAGTACTCCCAATAATCTGACGGTAGATCAGAAATGATATACAGATCCTGACTCTCAAAATGCCAGACAAGGTGTTTTAAGTATCTGCTCTTGAATAAAATGTAAATCCTTTAGTTGACCTAAACTGATAGCTTCTATCTTTGCTAAATACTGACAAAAAGCAGAAAGTGATGAACAGTCAAATTTGTCTTCTTCATGTAAAAATACAAAAAAATTTTTGATTTTCATCCCTCATCATATTTGAAATATATCCAGACCAAAAAACCACCCAATCCACAGGATCGAATGGTCTTTTAATGATAAAAATCTTATTTCTTTAACAAGCTGAGTGCTGCTGCATCTGCGATAATGGTCACATCTGGATGGTTTTGCAGACTACTTGCTGGAAGGCTTTCTGTCACAGGACCTTCAACAGTTCCAGCGATAGCTTCTGCTTTTGATTCACCATAAGCAAAGAGAAGGATAGACTTAGCATCCAAAATGTTCTTAATACCCATTGAAATAGCTTGTGTTGGAACATCTTCAATCTTATCAAAGAAACGTGCGTTAGCTTCGATAGTAGACTGGTCAAGCTCTACAAGATGTGTTTGGCTATCAAATGGAGTTCCTGGCTCGTTAAATCCAATGTGTCCATTACGACCAATTCCCAAGATTTGTAGGTCAACTGGATGGTCAGCCAAAATTTGATTGTAGCGTTCACTTCTTCTTCAGCATGGTCTTTATTGCCCACGTGGCAAGAAGCTTTCTTTGAATGGTTTTTGATTGAAAAGATTTTTCTTGCATGAAGTAACGGTATGATTGAGGATTATCCCCATCAAGACCGACATACTCATCTAAGTTCACACTTGTAAGATTTGAAAAATCAAGATCGCTTTTAACGATTTCTTGGTAAAACTCAAGAGGGCTACTTCCTGTTGCAAGCCCCAAGGTTTGCGCACCATTTTTCCAACTTTTCTTTCAGGATATCAAAAGCAACTTTTCCACCTTCAATTGGATTTTCCACTTTAATAACTTTCATTTTTATAACCTCCGTTTTCTTTATTTTTATTATATGGTATAGACCAATTTTTGTCAAGTGAAAACGGTTTATTTTTGTAAAAAGATATGAATATAGTAAGTACTACTTAAAACCTGTACTAGAAGTCATTAAAAAGAGAACTCGAAAGTTCTCTCTTAGTTGTAACTATCAAGTCCTATTTTTATCGAACTATTTTCTACATTTTACTAAAAGCTAGTCCTACAAGACCAATTCCTAGACCTAAAAACTAGCAATGCTGTAGTAGCTTCTTCACCAGTTTTTGGTAAAACACGATCCTTTGATTTATATGATGACTTTGGAGTTGATGGTTTTGGTGGATTAGTTGTTTTTATTTGGAGTTGGTGGAATAGTTGGTGAAACCGGCGGTTGATAGGTGTTAATCAAAACAAGGTTCGTTTCATTTTCTTGGATTGTTTTAGAAACATATCCTCAGGAACCTTGACTTCAGCTATTGTATAGTTAATAACTTTTCCTGCTGAATATTTAGGAAGATCAGTAAAGTATAGGTCCACTTATTATCTTCGCTCAAAGTAGCTTCATTTCCAACTTTCTTGCCATTAGCATAGAGTTGGATCTTGATGTTATTTGGACGTTTTCCTGACTTATTATCAGCATCCTCCCAACGCTTACTAACCTTCAAATCAGTCACTACAGGAACATGAGTATTAGTGATAGTATAGTTTTTCTGATCTATCTCTGTCGTATATCCCTCTACTTGATCCTCTGCTACTGTATAAATAATAGCTTTTCCTTCTGTATCATTTTCAGGTAACTGGTCAAATGTAAAATTCCAGTTATCTTCTGACTTAACAGATTTACTTGCTACTTCACTACCGTTTGCCAAAAGACGAACTCTTATAGTATCTGGACGAATGCCATCTTGGTTTTCTGCGTCATTCCAAATCTTCTTACCTTTTATGCTTGTAGTCCCACGATAAACGTTGGTAAATGTTGTCTTCTCTTCTCCATAGGCCACCGTTCCCATTTTGATACCATCATCATCCGTTACTGTTACAGTAACCTTTAATTCATGTCTATCATAGTCATAGTGACCAGAATTTTCAGGAATCATTTCTTTAATGAGATAATGGTAAACGCCTTCTTTAGCATACTTAATAGCATTAAAGGTTACACTTCCATCTTCTGCATTTTTGGCAATTTGGATAGGCTGAGCTAGATTATTTTGCATCATAAAGTCCAAAACTAAACTGGTCTTTTTCTAATGCTTTTCCTTTTAGAATCTTTTTGAGCCTTTAATATAACATTTTCTGATTTTTCAGCTCCACCAAGACCTGATCCTGACTCTAGACGAACTTCACGCACGATACTACGAGTCTCAAAATTAGTGGCTGACCATGATAAGGTGTTAGAAACTAAAGATCCCGCAGGAACTCCATCTGGTAACTTAGTAGAGTATTCAATATACATTGCCCAATGATAGTTATCTCCAAATGGAATTGTAAATCCTGTGATTCCTCCTTGAGCATTTTTAGTGAATACTGCCTTTTTTGAAAAATTATCTGATGGCTCTAACGTAAGAATATGAGCCTCGTTACGAATCTTTGTAGGTTGTGTCTCATAGCGAACAGCTCTAAATGACTCAGGAATTAAGGTTTGTCCATCACCAAAAGTATCCGTAATTGTCATCCCACGAATCATATCTTGATTGGCATTCAAGAGAATACGCCACTTAATGATGCTTGGATCGGTGTCATCCTGATAACCATATTTCATCTCATAATCGCCAGCTTCACCACTATCTTGTTTGTACTTAAAACTATAGGTCTTATGACCAATGGTAACAGTAACTGGTTGACTCTCCTTAACAACTTCTCGATTAATCGTTAGAAATTAAACTGAAGAGTAACTCTTTTTCTCAGGACGTTTTGCGAAATAGTCTGTAAAAGTTACAGTAACTTTCCCTGTACTCGGATCCGTCTGAGCTATTCCCACCTTCTTGCCATTAGTATTCGTTACATCAAAGGTTAGATTCGTTATCAGTCTCAGCTCTTTTGGAATATCTAAAACAAGCTTATCGTTCTCAGCTATACTCTGGCTATCTGGAAAGGTTAACTGATAGGTTGCGAGTAAGCGTTCCCCAGCAATAACCTCCACATCCTCGGCTAGTTCAAGGCCAGACCTCTCATGGACCATCTTAGTATCTAGATTGTAATTTATGACAGTTTCTGCTTGAACTATTTTTGCTAAATTGATCATCGATAATCCCATTAGCAAGAATGTTAAGAAAAATGTTAGACATTTAAACCATTTATGTTTCATAATAACCTCCTTTATTGTTAGGAAATATTTGATTACCCTAACTATATTATAGCACAATTGTTTTAGAAATGTACACTTTAATACAATTTGTTTAATTATTAATAATACTATATACTTATTTTTTTCTATAAAACATTTGAAAAAGGTAAATTATCCAAAAATTCGTGTCGAATGTTCTGATTTAGAAAAATGTTCCAAACCAATAATCTCATCAAACTTATCAAACGAAAATTCCTTTGGTTTTCGGAACTTTTGAAAACTTTTAAAAACGAATTTTTATCGCTCTGAATATAAAAATGGAGAGAACGACGATCGTCCTCTCCAGATGTTAGCATTTCTTCAACCCACTACAGTTGACAAGGAGCCCTTTATTCTATAGTCATTGAACAAAATTTGGATCAAAATTTGGTCAAAATTTGGTCAAAAAAACAAAAATACTATTTTATTTTTAAAAATGAATTTGTGATGATTGCCTTTTAAATAAACACTTTGCATATTCTTTTGTCTTTCTTTACATTAGTAAAAATGCCCCTGCAGACATAATAGTATATATCAGTCTTTCTGATTTGTTGTTATTCATGGATTTTATAAAAAGAAAAACGATTAAAAAAATATAAAAATAAGTTTTTGAGGGGCGAGTTTGGGGCGAGGGTATTTTTAGAGCTTGGATTTTAAATCCAACCTTTCCAGAGCAAACAAAAAAACCGCAAGCCTAAGCCTGCGGTGAAAGAACAATTTAGAAAGTTTCCTTTCGTTTTATTTTGTAGTAATGAGCCCGTTAGGCTCAACAGTAAACTCTGGCTTATCTGCCATGCTCGCCGTCTGGTTTGAGGTAGTACTAACCAGAACCGTCTGCTGACTTAATGAACTGCTTGGATTTCATGTCGCCATCCTTGGCATCGAGGTAATACCAATGGTCTTTGTATTTAACCCAGCCAGTGGCCATCTTACCATCTTCTTTGAAGTAGTACCACTTGTTAGCAATAAACGCCCAGCCGATGGCCATTGCGCCATTAGGAAGCAAAGTAATACCAGTGTCCATCTGAATGCTTGTGCCATGAATTAGCCTTCATGTAGCCATTGCTATCAAAGTAATACCAGACATTGTTGATCTTCTGCCATTTATTCGTTTTGGTAACTTCCATCTGCATTGACATACCACCAGCCAGTTGAATTTCTCTTCCAACCTTCCTGATTACCCTCATTATCAAGCATTTCTTGGACAGTTGAGCCAAGGGATTGATAATGCTTGATTTTAGCAATCACATAGTCACGCAAGCTGTCATTGTAGCCACCGTGCAATTCAAGAGAACGAGCAGGGCATGATGTGCTAGAAAATTCATTGTGGAACTTGATATTTGAATAGTTCGGAGTATCACCGTAGTGAGTCATATCTTCGGCCATTTGGCGCAATACCATGTTTTCATTTTCGATAAACTCGGCATCTGTTGAGTTGTACTGCTGACATACTTCGTAGCTAAGAGAGTTCATGTTAGCATCGTAGTTAGCAGCAGACCATGAACCATTGTATGTGTCTTCGACTCGCACAATTGCATCTCTTGTGATGTAGTAATGAGCAAAACCAAGTTCAGACTGGCCATTGTCATATCGTTCTTGGAGCCATTCGATATAGGCCTTTGCACTTTTTGAACCAGCATCATTATGTAAAACATAATACTTTGGTCGCTCAGTTGGTCGGGAGCCTGAAATCCCATTAAAAATTGTATGGTTAATGATTTCTACCATGGTCTAGTCCTCGCTTGGTTCGTAATATTCTAGCGCACGTTTGCTGTCTGTAATCCCTGCTGTGGTTGGGTCATTCACGACACCAATCAATACCAGGATGTAAACGAATGTATTAAGACCGTCTTGATAATTCTGCGGAATTTCAAGTCCGAACTGCTGAACCATCAAGAAGATAGCTCCTAAAAGAGCGATAAGTGTTGCTTTATTTTGCAAACGTAATTTCCAATTAATCATTTATTATTTTCCTTTCTATTATGGCAATGTTGTTGGCCAATGGTCATCAGTCAAGTAAGATACCGCACTTACGCGGATGTCGTTAATGTCACGGTCAGTTGGTATAGGGCTCAAAAACTGAAATCTCAGATAATTTCCGTCTGTATTCCCTCCTAAATACCACGAACCATAAATTCCACGATCGTTATATATATTACCGATTAGCGACGATGGCGTTCTAAATCCTACAGGAACCCCTCCACCTCCTAAAACAATAGCTTGGGTGTCATGCTGGAAACCAGCGAAACCATTGGCTCCACGTCTGATTATTCCAAAACGTCCCCAGTCCAAACCTCCAAACGTGAAACTAACCCAATTATTTACTCTTCTAATTTTTCACCTCAGATGTTTTGTTGTTCACGGTTACTAGAGACGAAGCTTTCAATGTCCTCCATCCAGTATCACCAATCAGAACCCTCCAACCGGTGTTACCATTCCCACTCTCTTTTATCCATTTCAAAGCGCCATTCGTCACGTTGACGTCAACATAGGTCGTTCCGATTTCGGCGGTTATACGGCCTTCTGGTGAACCTGTACCACGGATTTCATGCCCTACGTTATCTGGTAGCGGTAGAGTGACATTATTACCCCCGACAATTCCGAGGGTATTGCCTGTCAAGGTCAGCCTTGGTTCAGGTTTTTGGTTCAGCACCTTCACATCACGGCCAACCGCTCTTGCGAATTCTTCAAAATTGCTCATAGCAATCACGCTTTCGCTTGATTATAGGTTGCTACAAGGTCAAGATTGGCAATAGCATCAATACGATTGCCAAGATCGGCAATCTTCTGAACCACTGCTCCACCAGTGTCACCACTCAGGTTAGCGATGCGATCAGCGATTTCTTTGAGGGTGTCAAATTGTTCAGATACCCCTTCTCCTAAAATATCGTTCTTGACTGCGGTCTTAGCTTGCTCAATTAGTTGGTTTAAAGTGACATTGTCAACCTTGCCATTAAGTAATTGCTTCAACTCCTTAATATCAACCCCAACTGCTTGTGCAAATGCCGTTAATTTAGTAGTGTCCATTCTCTATACCTTTCCTAAATTGTAATAAAAGAGTAGGTCAGGAAATTCCATACCTACTTCACTGCTGCCTGCAGTCCTACCCGCAAGTTGTTTTTTGACTTCTTCCGAAATATCCAGCTCTTTGAGTGCGTGGACTTCTTCTGTTACCAAGTTCTTATCCGATTTTGTTACTCGAATTTGAGTCGAATCGTCGCTTGGAAATGTGAATCCGCCAGCAGAAATCTCGATTCGATAGAGTCCGACAGGCAGAATCTTATCTAAATTAAAAGCCACTGTTCCGTTCGTTACAATAGCTTTCTTTTTGATCTGCTCTTGGTCCTTTGTTAGCGTGATTGATGCCTCTTGACCTTCAAGTTGAGGGATAGACATGTGGTTTTCATCTAACAAAGAGAAGGCGAATGTGGAAGCTACATCGCCTTGTTTTACCAAAAAGCCACCATCCACCTGTTCGAGATTAGTTGAATTGTGAACACTGGCCATTTTCGTACCTCCTTTCTCAATCCCTACTTTGAATCAAATTTTTCAACTCTCTGACATCTTCACCTAGAGATTTGACCTGCTCAGCTAGTACCAGAATCGCTTTATTTTGTTCGTCATGATTATCTAGCCTTTTATTAGCGGATGCCTTAAATTCTCGTAAATTCTCGATATCTTTTTCCATAATCGTGATGCGATTTTCCTGCTTTGTTCCACGGTCTTTCATCGAGAAATAAAGACCGATTACAGAGATAAGAGAGATGAAGATTTGCACAAGAAATCGTTCGTATCCTGGCATAGATACCTCCTACTCTTTACCTTCAAATTTCCAAGCAACACCCGTTCCGTTTTGTTCCAGAGTTCCGTTAGTCGCGAAATCTGAAACAGGTTCACCATTATAAGTAAACTCCTTATTAAGCTGAATCAAAATACGCTTCCCTTCACCGTTCACTTCAACGTGGTTCGGATCTTCAATCGTAATCAGGTCATGTGGTAAGTAGGGTCTTACCGACTTCAGCGAGTGGAATCAACTCAATCAACTCCTTGTAGGTCGTACCGTATTCGATGTTCTTACTCATAACAGAATTCAAGACAAGAACATGGATGACCTTCTGGTTAACCTTCGCATTTTCTTCAGTCTGCTTGATAACCTGAGCAAGTCTGTCCTGCTCGCTCTTATTCTGCGCAATCTGCTGCTCAGCTTGTTCAAGTTTATTCTGCGCTTGCACAATAGCAGAGCTTGGATCCAATTCAGTTTTCAGGATATCCAGCACCGCTTGAATCAAGACGTCTTCTGGTTCGTTTGTACGATCTCCAACAAGCACACGCATGTTGGTACTGTATCGAGTCCCATCCTCTAAACAGTTTTCAACTACTGTCCGGATATTATCACCCGAACCACGAAGATAAGGTTTGCTTGCTAGTTCATAATTGTTAATTGCCATTTGTCATTTTTCCTTTCACTTCTTCAAAGAGCTCTTTTAGAGCTGGATCATATTCAAGAACCTCTTTCATCATATGAAGCTCACTTGCTACATACAGATAAAGGGCCTCGAACTTCGCTGAGTCTTGAGAGCTTGTTCCTAACTTCTTGGTTAGTGAATCAAGCATCAGTTGATTTACTACATCGTTCGTGTTGTCATTCATGCCACTGTTTTCTCCATTTCTTCTATTTTTTGATTAAGCTCTTGAATAGCCTTAATTAGATAAGGCACAAGAGCAAATGTGTTGTAAGAGTATGCTCCGTCAGGATTTTCAAAGAATGCTTCAGGAGCGTACTTCTGGACATCTTGCGCCATAATACCGCAAGAAATGTCCTCAATTTTTCCATCGTAGTCTTTGCGATAACTGTACGTCTTCAGTTTTTCAACTACATCGAGGCCTGAGACTGTACTATACTGGATTTTTGATTTGTAACGACGGTCAGATACGTCTTTGTTCATCGGTATCCAGTCGTAACCACCACCAGAATAATAAAGATATAAGTGACCGCCAGAAGGCTCAATTTTTTGAGTATTTTGGTGATGAAATCAGTAACCTGAACCACCTCCAGATGCATTGTTGTTGTAATAAATTTCGCCTGTAACGCGCAAATCTCCATGAATGACTGGAACGTTCCAAAATTCAGCACGGTTGTAACAAAACATTTGACCTGTATTTTTAACAAACCATGCAGTGTCGCTTGGTTTATTCCAATCATTCCCCCAGTTAACCCATAAAGCTGTCGATGCCACGGACCAGAACCGTTACTCATCCCTACAGAGAAATGATTCTGTCCAGTTATCCAATAGGTTGATGGGTCTTTCTCATGTGTACCGATTTGGAATCCACCAATTCGGCCTTTGTATCCTTCAAGTAAGGTTGCTGTGACCACAACAGAACGAAGTTTATTGATAAAGGCTTTTTAGCAGAAGCGTATCAGTGAAGATATCACTTGAAACAAACATTCTAGCCATAGCCATATCCATGACCAACTTGTCAGCCGTGATAGAATTCGCTCGCAGAATATCTGTGTTAAGAGTCGCGAATGTACCTTCACTCAACGAAAAAGTCGTTTAAAAGTAACCTTGGATAGCCGTCAGCTCATCAAGTAAGGTCTTACCCTTCAAACGAATCTTTTCAGCTTCAATCAAGATCTGATTGTTCGTCGCATTGATTTGAGAAACGATTGAACCTGCACTGGTTAAATTTTTGGACGGCCCATGAACCAGCGAGCTGTCTTTGAACTGTTTTTAGACCTTCATTCTTTGACACCTCAACCTGAAATAGCTGGCTTGTCATAGCCATACGAGCGACATTATTCGCAATCACATTGTCTGTACTACCTAAAATTCGCTCATAGAGCTGGCTTGTCTCTCTGACTCTCTGGAAATCTGTGATTTCAACCTTTTAGCTAATTGATTTGAAAGGTTAGCAATCTGGTTGTCAGCACTGGCTTTGTTTGCGGAAACCTGACCAGAAATATTATTGAATTGCTGGTCTGCACTGTTCTTGTTCGTTGTCACTTGTTTTGACAAGTTGGCAATTTGGCCATCTGCGACTTGTTTATAAGTCGTGACTTGACTTGAAATATCCGTGAACTTGCCATCTACAGATTGACGATAGTTTGCGATTTGGGTAGCAATCTCTTTATTAGCAGTCGTTTTGACCGCTTCAATCTTCTGATTGATACCCGCAACATCTTCCTGATAGCTCGACTTCCCAACAAAATCACGACTCACAAGCTCACGCACTGAAGTAGCTTGCTTAGCGCTCTCTTCACGAGAGTATCTTCTCAAGGCTTCTTGTCTCTGGCCGTCTTTATCGACATAACTTTCGACAGTCTGCTAGCTTCATAGATAGACCATCGGCGGTTTTCTGAAATTCAGACTTGGCAACGACCAGGGTCAGTCTTGCCATCTTCAGGAGCAGGTCCTGCATCTATACGAGTCGAGCTTCTGGTCAATTCAACCTTGCGAAACGCTACATGGCCAATACCGCTATAACCAAGAATGATTCGCCAGAAATCAAAATTATCAGGTTTGACCAGTACTGGTACAGTGACTTGATAAGTTTGCCAGCTAGACGTGAGATTGAAATTGCTATACATAATCTCAGGATTGTCATTCGATGTTCTATTAGCTCTCAATGATATCCAGACATTTGGAGAACCAGAGTAGCAAATCCCTTGAAATGAGAGAGTATAAGTCTCTCAATTTCCAACTCAAGAAGAGCTGTCGAATTCTTGCCTGATGTTCGACTTCCTTCTTTCGAATGGATTTGCATCTGCTTATAAGTTTTTCGTTGTCCCTTTTACATTGTATTCACCATTCAAGATGGTCCAATCTTGTGGACTACTATCGCCTTGAGAGTATATCCAGAGACCTCGTGAAAAGTCGTAGTCTTCAGCATAATTCCGTCCACCGACCTTCATCTTCGAAAATTCTTCTCGCAATTTCCCGGCTTCAGCTACGACCAGGGTCTTATCTGCCTTATCTTTTGTTGCATTCAAGATTTCCTGACGAATCGAACCAGCACGCACTTCAAATTCAGCCAGACTCAACTTCTGATCCAGCTTGTTCTGCGTGCTTGTTTCCAAGCTCTTCACAGATTGCCGGATATTCTCAGCAGTCACATTTAGTGAGCTGATATCCGCCTTGGTTCTTAACCCTTCAGTCAGACGGCTCACGCCAGTCTCAAGTGAGTCTGCTCGTTGCTTAAAGCTGGACTCGACCGCTGAGATTTGGCCGTCTGTATCTTCTGGAGCTTCTTTCGGACTTGTCGCTAAACTCCCGTTTTCCAACTGTGGCGCAAGAACATCTAAGTATTCTCCCGCATCAGCATTTACGAGATATACATAGCCAATCGATAATTTTCCAGCTTTTTTTCGCTCGCTGGAAAATGTTAAATATGTCCATTTATCATCTTTCAAGATAAACTCTGGACTTATACCTGTTGAATCATCAGGCGTCCAATAGGTTTGTATCCTGACCCTTTGTCCAGCTGAGCCTTTTACCCAAACAGACATTGTATAGGTTCCTGACATAATCTCAAATCCATCCTGAGCGATGCCGATTTGATCTCTAGCGTTATTTGAGGTCAATCGTATTGCTTTATCAAATCCAGTCGCTGGACTGTTTGATACATCAATAGTCTTTGCTGTTCCAGCGCCTGATGTCCTAAAGGTACCTGATGTCCACAATCCGCTGGCTAGAGCCATGCGTCTTGTTCCTCGGATATAATTCCGCCCCCCAACCTGCACACTCGCAATCCGACTCTTCAACTCATCCGCAGTTTGTACAAGCTCAGACTTACTAGCCTTACCATCGGCCAGGTTGGTCAGAACTGACAGCCTGTGTGTCGTTGTTTCTTCATACGTCGCTTGCGCTGACTTCACACTAGCCAGTTCTTTTTTGGTCTGAACAAGTGCTTCAACTTGCTTGGCAATTTCAGTTGTAACCTGTTCTTGCTTCGGACGAATGTCGTTCGTGACCGTCCGTTTCAGAGCATCTATAGCGTCTGACAAAGCTGATTGAGTGTTGAAGGTTTGTCTCTTAAATTCTTCAAGTTTGGCAACAGAATCTAGACCAATCTGCTTAGCTTCCTGAGCTAGTAAGCTACTTGCCCCAGCATTTCTCAACGCTTCTTCAGCTCTGCGCTTGATTTCTTGTAATGGACCATTGTCAAAACTGCTAAAGCGCTGGTCGATTGTGTCAGACAGTTCTTGCTTGACTTGTTCAGCTCTGGCTTTTGGCCAGTTTGACTGATCACTAAAATCATTTTTGATTTTTTTCAACCTTCTGGTCAAAACCTTTATCCGCTTCTTCAAATTGGTTTTTGAAGTTGTTTCTCAAATTCATTAATTTGTTCAATCTTTTTGGTAATTGTACCCGCATACGAATACTGCGCATCATTTCCAGCTTTACTGTCCGCGCTAATACGACCACGAAGGCCACCCTTTAAACGTGAATGATTGGCTTAATACTGGCGATTTGAAGGTTTCACCCGTGTTTGTCCTTATAGTCACCCATTGACCAACATCTAGTAATAGATGGCCTTGGTAGTTCAAATTAAACGGATAATAACGAATATCTTTGATGTTGTGATAAAGGTTGTCTAAGGCAGATTGAGACATTAATAGATTTTCAATCTCAAGTGAGCGACCAGTTCTCAAACCAACCGTCAGTACCTCTTTGTTTTTTTTACAAGATATCCCAGCTATCTGATACTCAATCTCACTCTTGGTTAATCCGTGCATGAAGTAGCTATCTGCTGTAATCGTGATGCCTGAATCAGTCAATCCCTTGATTTCGAGTTTACCCTCTCGATTAAAAAAACATGACATCCCGAGCATTTGAGTAGCTAGGCTCAAGACGTCTCTGAATGTCATTTTCTTTTTCTTTTGGAACCTTGTCAATTCGGTAATTCATGGATGCAATATCCATGTTTTTCATTTGCTAGTACGATACCTGTTTTCAAACAGATTTCTTTTATAACATGCCTGATTTCAGCTGGATAGGTTAAATCTGTGACATGTTCACGATTGAGTTTGAACATCCCATCCATAAGATCAAGCTTAGTCGTTTTACGGTTACGGTCAATCTCAATATCATTGATGAAGTATTCACCCATTTTGACCCATTCGTAGGTTCCGTCTACCAAAAGACCGATTTCAGGGTAAACCTTATCTAGTTTATTGAAAGTGGTAATGATGCTCGTAAAGACGATTTTAGCACTGCCTGCGCATGTTCCGCCGGGCTTATATGTGTCACCCTTGATATAGCCGTAATCAAAACTAGCCTCTTTGATATCACTTGACTGATACTGTCCTACTCTGATAGCAAGAGTACGGTTTTTAGCGAACATCGCTTCATTGAATTTCTGTCGTCTGAATATATCCATGTTCTACCTACCTTTCTATCAAATTAAACTTAGCACCAGACCATGGCTTGAACTTCTCAGAAAATGAGTAGCTTGGAGCCGTTCTGTCTCCAACATAAAATGTTTTAGTTGTTTGCCCTTTTATCGGGTCCGGATAAGATACCTCAAAAAATTCAGGCGATACGGCATTTAAAAGCTGACTCATTTCTTCCTGAGTCAGCATGCCCCATTCACAGTCTAGCTTGCGCTTGGTCGTAATACGGTCACGCATCATGTCGCCGTTAGCATTTCGACCAGTCTCTCCGTCGATGTCTTGGATACCAACCTGAAAAGATTTGGGAGGCTTAACAGCCACCCCGTTTATAATTAAGCGTGCCATTTTACCTCCCTTTAGATGTTAAGCAAGACTTGTCCTGCACGTTCTTGTTCTCGATTGATTTCTTGGATAGCTACACGACCGAACTCATGACCGCCAATCATGATGACGATGTCACCACCACCGCTGAAGCCTCCAGATTGTGGTAAACCACCACCTAGAGCGTTAACAACGGCACCACCTACAATGCGCCCCATAGTCTGTAAGAATCCTGTGTTTTCAAGTGGCATGACAACCTCTTTACCAGCTTCACCAATCATGGCCACTGTCGGACTATCAACGATACCACCACGAGCTAATCGAGGTAGACTTACATAGCCGATACCACCGAGAGATACACCAGGGATTTTGTTAATCATACCAATAACGCCATTGATCATTCCGATGAAGCCGTTGACTACATTTTCAATAGTCCCAAGAACCGCATTGACCGCACTTCTGAAAGCCCCACCTACAGCGCTACCAACTTTTTGTCCAGCATTGACAAAAATACTTTGAACCGTTGACCAAACACCAGAAAAGAAACTACCGATTGAGCTAAAAGCATTTTTGACTGCATTATAAGCACTAGTGAACGTGTTCCCGAACCAAGCAGAAACGTTCGCAAGAGCATTTGTGACATCACCCCAACGCTCACCGAACCATGAACCTAGTTTACTAAAGATGTTCGTTAAGCCAGTCCATGCTTTTTGGAACATATCAGTAAACCATGTTCCGACATTTGACAGAGCGGTCGTGATATCATTCCAGCGCGCTGCGAACCATTCGCCGATTGGTGCGAAGATACCCACGATCCCATCCCAAATTCCTTGGAAGATTGCTACAATCGTATCCCAGATAACTTTCAAAACTGCTACTGTTAAATCTAACAAAGCTGTGAGAAGCGTTGATAGGATGTTCATGATGGCATCGCCCGTTTCGGTGAAACCATCAAAAATCTTATCCATATCACTGGTAAGGATACCTGTGATAATATCATACACACCCTTAACAAAGTCAGCTATGCCTCCAAATATATCAGCGACTGTGTTGAATAAGATGCGGAAGACCTCTCCGATATATTCAAGAGTTGGAGCTAGAACTCTCGTTAATTGCTCGACGATAAAACCAATTACTGGTGCAACATAGGCAGTGATGACTTGTGACATTTCTTGGAAACTTGCAATCATTTCCAAAATCTTCTGTATCATTGGCGAGATATGTTTACCAATTGTGTCCGAGAAGCCTTGACCTAGTTTTTCGATAACTGGTTGGATGTAATTATTCCAACCTCTTACAAATAAACTGATAATGCTTGATATAGCTTTCGTTGATGATTCAATCGATGGTCTGATATATTGGTCATATATTCGACTAATCGAATCAGAAAGGCCATTGATTGCTTTTTCAGCACTCTCGAAAATAGGAGCAATGGCAGACAAGGCATTGGAAAGCGAATCGGCGATACCAGGCATGTTATCTGTAACAATTCGCTCGATACCTTGCATAAGGTCGCCACCGAGTTTGTAGCTAATCTCTACAATGCTTGAACGAATCGCTAAAATAGACGAAACAATCGAACTTCCAATGCGAATGGCGCCAGTCGATGTAATGACATCATAAAAACCATCTGCAAATGCCTGAGCGATGTTTCCGGCCGAGGCAAACATATTACCTGTGTTCTCAAACTCTGCCACAAGTGAGCGAATAATACGCTCTTTTTGACGACCTAAGCCGTTTGCGATGCTTTCAGCAAGAAAGACACCGATGCCGACTCCGACCGTTCCGATTGAACCTGCAATCTGCCCTAGTGCATAAGCAATTTTCTTAGTCATGCCATTAAAAGCATTGACTACCCGTGGATCAGTAGCGATTTCTTCAAGCGTCGTCTTGATTTGACCAAGACCAATCTTGATACGTTCTAGCCCTTCAGCTCTGAATGCGAGCAGTGAAACCTTTGCTAAAGAGGTCTGTTAAGCCTTTCAACTTGTCTCCAAGACCATCAAAAATGCTCTTGAATTGGTTATCCATATCGGTCAAGGCTACTTCTGGCAAGATATCCTTGAAAGGTGCGCTACCGCCTCCCTTTCCTTTGCCACCTTTGCCTCCACCGCCGCCTTTACCTTTACCAGCGCCATCATCATCGCCAGAATCTTCTTTTTTTGCCTAGTAGGTTGATTTCATCAAATCCCATTAGACCAAGCAATTCCTTAACGGCTTTTTTTAGCTGATTTAGCAGTATCGTCGAGGTTATCGGCCATACCACCCGAAGCATCATCAGCATCACCCATAGCATCTGCGAGGTCGCCTGCGCCACCTGCTGCATCTTTTTAATGTTCCAGCCATATCGCCAACTGCACCGCTCACACCGTTCTTTACAGTCGCTTTTTGTTAAACATTAAAGCGATGAATTCAACCAATTTAGCAGTAACGTTCTTCAAGACCATAGCGAATGAGTTCAAGATTGGCATAATCGCGTTGATAATCGGCAAGAATGCGTTCCCGATGTTCAAAGCTGAGTCTTTCAGCAACGACTTGAACAAACTGATACTACCATTGACGGACTGTGACAAGGTCGTGCCATATTTAGCAGTTGCCTGCTCCAGAATAGCCATTAAACGGATTTGTTGTTGTGTTTGGTAGTTGAGTTGGTCCCAACTTTGACCATTTGCAAAACGCTTGAATGCTTCCGTCGATTGAATCATGGCCACATTTACATTGATTCCTAGGTCCTCAATTGCTTCGGTGTTCCCGAGCAAACCTGAGCGAATCCGCTCCATAACGTCCGTAATACTACGACCTGAACCCTCTGCGACTACTGCAGATGTCTGAAGCATCTTAGCAGTATAGGCGCTCAACTTGTTCGAGTCTTTGATAAAGCCAGAAAATAGGTTTGAATACACCGCCCCATATTTCGTCGCTTCACCCACACCCATATTCATAGCGTTTGCGTTATCGTTAACCCACTTTAAGAATGTCTGTGAGCTCTCGCCCATTTGGCGTTTAATTTGGTTGACTGATGCCGTAACCTCGAGAGCCATTTGAGTTGAGTACATACCGACATCTAACATTTTCTTGCCAAGATAGGCAAAACCAGCGAATTTGGCTAGCTTGCCAAACACACCCATCATGGATCCAGACTGCGCTTTGATTTTGTTAGTTGATGCTTGTACTTTGTTAGAGGCATCTTTGACCTTATTCTCAACTTCTTTCATCTTGTTTTTGAAAGGTGCGATTTCAGCATCAATCATTACCTTGAGCTCGTCAAGAGTAACTCCCATCTATTCTCCTTTCATTTTCATTTTTCGATTGTGACTCTCAGCAAACATGCGCATGCGTTCCTGGTGCAATTTCAATTCTTCAGTCAATCGTGCTTGTTCAACTTGCTCTCGCTCTTTCTCGAAAAGTTCAGAGCATAGTCCCATACTTCAAGCGGTTTAGCATCTTTTGAAAGCAAAAGAGAAACGTTATTTGCTATCATCTGCGAAAGTCTGTAAGATTCAATAATCTTTTCTTTTTGCTTTTGGATTGTGACACGATTATAGCTCTCAATCATATCCCTAATCTCAAGTATGGTTAAATCCCAAAAATCGAGAGGCTTGCCCCAATGTCTAAAAACATCGGGTATAACCTCTCGACCATTTCTTTTACTGATGTAACTGCAGTCGATTCTAGTCGACTACTTCCATTTTGGTTTTGGATTTCTTGGGAGCTTTCTTGCTTGCTTTCTCCCGTGGCATAAAACCCGATACTTGAAGCATCGGCAAGATAACATCTGCCATGAATGCCGCTTGATCTCCACCGTTATCTACATAGTCATCGTATAGGTCAGACACATCTTCAAATGAGATTCCATGCTCAAACTTTTGAAGTGCTCCATGAGTCAATAACAACATGACTTTAAGAGGAGGTAAAGCAAAGGCTTCTCCCTCAGATGGCATGAATACCTTGAGCAAGTTCGCTCCGATTTTTTCTTCAACTTTGGTCGCTTGCAAAGATGTGAGACGGAGTTTTAATTCCTTATCCTCACTAACTTTCCAAGTTGCGTATGGTAGAGCCATCTATTAACCTCCAATTCCGTCTGTGAATTCAAGTTCAGACTGCAATGCAATCTTAAGAGTAAACTCAATAACAGAGTTCACACCACCACCGCCAAGTTTGACAGATACTTGACCTTCAAATTTAACCTTGGTATTGTCTGGGTAGGTTTGTTCAAAGTAGAGTTTCTCCTTATCCTCTGCTGCCTTGCGCAAGACACGGTAAGGTGAAGTGGTAGTTGTGTTGTCATAAGCGAATTTGTACTCAAGTTCCCCAGCGTCACCAATACCAAATTCGTATTTCTTAACCTTGTCTGCAAGAGTCGTATTCTCGACTTTTTCAGGTTCAATACCAAATTCAGGTACTTCTTTCAAACCTACAAGATTTTGATAATCGCCTTTAGTTTTACTAAAAGCAAGCTTAATTCCGTTTGCTAACATGTTTTAATTCTCCATTCTGTATTGATAAACCAATTGTGAATTTAGATCAACGATTCCTTCAAAGCGCATCAACTTATGACGTAAGTGTGATGGGTCTGGAACATCTTGACAGTCAGTTCTTCGCAACCCTAGTGATGCAAAAATCTTGTTGATTTCAACTGCTAGGTTGCTTGTGCTATCTTTGTCAAAGATATCCACCTTATAGCGGATATGCGACTTTTTCTCTTGGTCGTCGAACCATTCACCCGGTTTATTTTGTTCTTCCAAAAAAATGACGACTGGAACATTCTCCCAGTCGCTCGGATAAGTATCGGTCACATTATCTGCGACCTTTTGCAATTCTTTGTAAATTACAGGCTTAATATTAATCATTTTATCTGTTCTCTTATCTTTCTACTAACGTATTTTGAAATATTGCTTGACACACGGTCATGGTTATCTTTCAAAGCAGGATACAAGTAAGGTTGCGCAGGCTGACCATACATCTTGTAGAATTCCCCTCTTTTCGCAAAGTGGTAAGGCCCTACATTGATTTGGTCCTCATGCACATACCAGGGACTAGATCGATAGGACACGCTTACTTCTGGCGATATAGCAGAATGATTCTCTTGCCCTTTCGGACCCGTTCCAAGTTCAACATAGGCGCCATGGTCTGAGTTCGTGAAGACTTCGCTCGATATCTTGTTACCGTTTATTTTCAGACGGACTCTGATGCTAGTTCTCAACTCACCCTCATTCGCGGGTGCCCTGAGTTTCGCTTCAGCTTGTACGACTGTTTTGGAAGCATGCAAGACCGCTTGTCCTACTATCTCGTTGCTCTTTGCACCGTATAACTTACGACACTTAGCGATTAAGCTATCTGCTCCGATTAAACCTGACACGTTCTAACTCCAAAACTTGATGATGACTGTATACTTTCTTTGAGATAACCCGATGCGTGACCTCCGTCTCGCTATCAATACAGACACCGTCTTTGACATTAATATCTGTATCCTTGCTAGCATTCGCATTCAAGATATCATTGACACGGTCACCGTAGATTTCAGATTGTAGCTTGCTACTCGCTGGCCACAACTCAAGTCGCACTTCTTCAACCTCATCCGAATATCCCTCTTTAGCGCCCCCCTCATTCGTTACAGTCTTCTTGAACCGTTTGAGGTTATAAGGCTTCAGTCTATTCTTTTTCAAAAACATGGCCTGCCACCCTCGCTAACCGATGCATCCGAATACGCTGTAAAATGCCCGTAGACAGGCCGTTTTCTCCGTAGGTAACAGATATACCACCTTCACTTCTAGATTGCTCTCCTTCACTTCCTGAGCGATTGTAGAGCTCGATTACGAGTTCAGGTAGTAACCTATCAAGCGCCGGCGTTAGCTTGTCTCGGTTCGTCTCAGATAAAATGATATTTTCAGCCCTTAAAAGCAGAGGTAATAGGACTGCGCTATCGTTCTCACCTGTTAATTGTTTTAATTTCTCAAGTCCCATAAGACCTCCTAATCTAAAGGAGTCGTCTCGTCTCCTTGAGCTTCGGTTTCTTCTTCGTCAATGATTTCAACTACATCTGCGATATCAACCGAGAACCCTTCTTTGAGATTATACGACAGTTCGTCAAAGCGTTCTTCTGTCATCTCAAAGACTTCATTCTCTTGTCGAACCACTTGCGCTTGCCAATCATTGAACGCTTGCTTGACTCTGACTTTCATAGGTCAGACCTCGTTATTTAACCTTCCAGTTAGCAGAATCAGAGTCTGGTGCATTCGTAGAGTTCGTGATTTCTTTTGATTGCAACATAGACTTTGTCTTCATGCGTTACTGTGTCGCCTTCTTTGTAGGCTGTTCCAGTCTTCCATTTTTTAGCACGGTTCACTGTCTTGCCTTGGGCTGATTCCTTAGCAGCTGGCTTAGTATCTGCAATTGTGATGATGTACTTTTGGAAATGTTCAAGAACATACGCTCCAGTGTAGAGCAATTGTTCTACCAATTCACCAAAACGACCAGGTACATTGTTGTTGTACTTAGTGTTGTCGATTTGAATTGGTGATGTAACGACACCAGGGGCGGCAGCAAGGGCATTTACATTTGGCAAGAATTTAGAAGGTACTTTTGTAGACTGTGTAGTCATCCAATTCACCAACATAACCTTTGCCAAGAACTTTCTTGTCTGCGTCACCTTGTGGCAGACAGAACGATTTCAGACTTGATAGCTTTGTAGAAACTTGGAGTCACGAAAGAGCAAGCGTTCTTTTGTGATTCCAAGTTCATCCAATTTCTCAGACACGTCAAGAACCGCATTATAAGCGTTGTTTGCTCCTGCTGTTTTGCCCATAACCACGTTGTCACTTACGTTGCCAAGTGCTGCATCAAAACGAAGTTTATCAAGATATGGAGCCACTACCTCAGCAGCCTGACGAGCAATCACATACTCAATATTTACTTGACCATTTGAGTCACGTTCATCCAATTGGTCAACGAAACGGCCCCAGTATTTTTCTTCTTCAAGAGTGTAGACCTTTTCTTCCACTTCAACGTGATCAAATTCATTGTCTTTGTTTCGTTTGTAGTCCTTAAGCTCTGTTGTGTTGCCTGTTGCAACAGTGAACGAGCGACCGTTTAGAGTCACTGCTTCAGTTGGTGTCAATAGTGGTGTTGCGTATGAATTTACCGCAAGAACATCCTCGATAATTCCAAGGTGTCGCTTGCGTGATTCTGCTGTGTTTAATGCTTCAAATGCCATTTATTTTACCTCATTTTTTTATTTTCTAGCGCAAAAAGTCCTGTTTCCATTTTTCAGTGACTTCTTGCTGATTTGTTGGCGCAGTCTTAATAGGTGCGCTACCTTTCATGCGGTCAGATACGCCTTTCTGGACTGCATCCTCCCACGTTTTCTGAATGCTTGCGACTGATTCAGTCACAGCTTCAGCGTTTGACAAATCAACCACGTTTACTAATTCAACTGGTAGCCACGTTCACTTAACATTGCCTTAGCCTCTGCGGTCAATTCCCTGCGAGCAATAGCCTGTTCACGAGTAGCTAGTTCTTGCTCTAGTTGTTTTAGCTGATAATCTTTCTTTTCATCAGCGTTCATCTTGGCAAAGCTTCTTAGCTTCGTTTTTCCTTTGCTTCTTGCTCTGATTTTCCACTTAGCAAATTTCTTATCGATGATAGCATCGACTTCTGCATCCGTGTACTTCTTCTCGTCTTGCGGTTGTGGTGTAGGTTCTGCAGGTACCTCTTGGACTTCAACCGTTTTCGACTTCGACTGTTTGTGTTTCTTCGTTCATTGCGAACCTCCTATTTTTTAAAGTCGTCCCCCGACTGTGTTTTCCATAGCTTTTAGTGTCGTCAATGCTTGGACAATCAAAAACCGTACGGGATTCCATACGGTTAGGGCTTAATTAGATAAATAGTAGTCTAAAGGTTTCACGACCTTTAGGTGTGATGAGAGTCTGTGTGCCAGACCATTGTGTTTTTTCGTTGAGTGTTTCCTTGACCTCAAACAAGCCATCATTTTTATTGGCTGTCGGCTGGAGCTTACCTTTTCTTATCTCGGTAGATGTATTTTTTTCTCCATCAAGAGTCAATAAACTTGCGTTCTTTGATTTTTAATTGTTTTGCTGTTTCTCGGAAGCTGGTCAATAAGTTTCTATCTACCAGTTCATCGAAATAGTCTGCTTTCGGCTTCATTATGGTATTTTTCAACGGATAGTACAGCTTTTTCAGCTTCCAAGTTTTTAATGACTGCTTCTTTTTCTTTTAGTTGATTACCAGCCATAAGGAGCAGGTCTGCTAAAGACTTGTTTGTTGTGCGTGATATTATAGGCCACTTGGTCGGTCATATAAGCGCCATGCTTACGAATAGAGGGCAACACTTCGCTAGTGACCCAATCAGCAAATTCTCTGCTTCTGGTTTGCGAGATTGAAAAACAAGTTTATAGAAATTCGCTTCGTTGATGAAGTTGGCTTGTTGGACTCCTCCGTTTGTAAGGAGGTCGGTAGTAACTACCCCTTTGAATTTAGCCTTTTTACTACATCTTTACTGTTTTTATATCCAAAAATCTGACAACAATCTTTTTAAGTTGAAATAAATTTCTTGATTAACTTCTGTCGTCCGCACTTCTCCAGAATTGTTCATTTTTAAAAATTTGTAGTTCCATTTTTATGCTCCTAGTTAAAAATTTTACTTCCTAATATTTCTGCTTTATCTGTTGAGTTCATCAAAATAAAAGCAATTTTCATCTAGTGTTGAATGAAGTAAACCGAATTGTTCATTAAAAGTATCAAAGAACTTTTTAGACATCTCTTTAAAAAGCTGTCTCGTCCTTAAGTTGAACCCAAGCTAAGGTTTCTGTCATATTGGTTGCCATTTCAACCATTCTTCGAATATCTGCAAGCTCGTAGCCTAGATGAGTCAATTGTTCTTCTGTTAATTCAATTTTGCCATTATAAAAACTCCTTTGCGGTATGACAAAGAAGCTCTTTTTCTGATATAATGATTTCAGAAAGAGTTTTCTTTCGTGCGATAGCTTAGAACCGACTGTTTGGCGATAGGGGTTCTAGGCTATTTTTTGATTTCGTTGTAGACCTTTTCTAGTCCCAGCATTACAAATTTCCGTCTTCGTCTTTCCTGTTTGTTCAGCACAATACTCTAACATTGCTACTTCTTCATCAGTCATACGAAGTCTTGTATTATTTCTGCGAGGATTTTCACTTTTCGGTCTTCCGACTTTTTGCTACCATGTCATCACCTCTTTTTCTTGGTAACACAATTATTATATAACCGTGTTACCAAAAAGTCAAGAGGTTTTTTGATTTAAAATATAAAAACCGCATCAATTCTGACACGGTTTATAGCAATTTACAGTAATTTATAGCAGTCTATTCCTGCAAGCCAAGATGTTGGATCACCTACTTTTCTGTTTTTGAGCTCTTTGTTTAAAATTTTTCATAAACAAAAAAGATGAAAGATACCAGTAATAAGAATACCAACCACCCCAAAAAGCAATTGATACCCATTCCCAAATAAACATGTTTTATTCCTTTCTGAGCACGAAAAAGCACTTAGATTTTTCTAGGTGCTTAATATTTTATACTATACTGCGTAATCAAAACCAATTTTAGATTTAATAGTATCGAACAAATCCAAAATAGACTTAGGAGTTCCTTGTTTAAAAGATACAAGAGGCTTATCTTGATCTGGATAAACTCGGTCAACCCACTCGTCAATTTGATTATAAAAATTAACAATTCTTTGTTTGGAACAGCCATTACTTCCATCTCAATACCTCCTTTACCTTTTGTAGTAATATCTTATCAATTACATCGCCTCCAATAACCCCAACTTCTGCCACGAGTTCATTGATATTATTGTGATACATAAAGGCGTTGTACGCATTCAAACTAATATTTTTTAAGTAACCGCGATCTATAGCTTGTTGTTGTTTTACATAAGTAACTAAATCTGAATTCAACGCAGCCATCGCTTGTTCAATATTATTATAGCGCTTTTTATTTGCTTTGTAAAATATTTTTGCAGAATCCCAATGTTTTTATGAGTCAACTCATGAATAAGCGCATCTCTGATATTTTTGAAGCAAAAACCATCCGATAAAATTTCTTTGAACTCTTTTTCAGAATGGAAATCATCACTTATAAACAAGGTGTCTTGTTTATAATCATATCCCGCTAAACCAGGAAGTCTCGATTTTTCAAAAACAACAGTTGGTTTCTTATAAGAGCCCAGTTCTTGGAAAACAGTATTAACATTTAAAACCGAGATCTCGTATTTTCTTTGTGTTATCTTGTACCCTAAAAATCAAAAATCCATTCCATTCAATTTTTGTTTTAACTCTGATATCATTCCCTAACTACAAAAGAGCGTTGCTTAGCCATTAAGTCCATTGTAAACATATCCTGATTATACATCTTTTTCCCATCTTTCACAACATACTTGCTATACCACTCTTTATAACTCATATCAGCAGGCACGTACTCGACCTTTCCTGTTTGTCTGGATTTCCTAGCTCTGCGTTCCAGCTTGCTGTAGTCGATATCCTCATCATGCGATGGTTGTAGACCTGACACCACGGATGAAGAGGTGGATAGTTCACGCCAGGAACAGCCTTGTCTGTGTCATAGACCTTGTTGTCGTGCTCCTGGCAAATGTCAGACGTGCGCTTTGTCCAATACTGCTACGAATTTATACTTTGTGATCTCGAGCATCTTCATAGCTGAGCAGTTCCATTTGGTTATGAAAGAACGCGACTCTGTCCGAACCAAGCGTCTAGCTTTGTTCTGTCCCAACCTCAAAATCGTTCTAGCGATTGGCTTGAGATGTATCTCTTACACTTCGACCAGTCATGAGACTTACAAAAGCTCGTCTTTCACGCTTGAAGCAAGCGCCCTAGTGTTTATCCTGTATCTGTCCGAATAGGCTCTCCTGTCCACTTTTAGACCTTGTCAGACGCTTTGATTTCTGTTTCAGGTAAGCCGAGAAGCTGATAAGCAAGTCCTGTCTGCTGTTGCAAGTCAAAAGGTAGCCTTTGGTAGCTATCCTTTCATCAAGTCGCTGTAAAAGGCATCTGAGCCTGATCTTCTCAGAGCGATAGATGAGACTCACGCATACGGTCTAAATCGTCGTTCAAAACGCTCTAAACGCTTCATGCGATAAGCGTAAAGCCGGACTGTCCAAATCAGCAAGTAACCTTTGGATATTCGGGTCGTCGGTCTTGCTTCAAAGAACCTTACGAAGCTCGTTTAGATCTTTCTGGTCCTTCATGTTTTTAAGACACGACGAGCATCACGCTCACTCAAACCATAATCACGTTGAAACTTGTCAAAGATTTTGTTGATTTGCTTGTCTAAATAAGCTTTTGATTCTTTGTAGACTTTATCAAACTTGTCTGCTTGCTTTTCAGCCTTATCCATCTGGTCATAGATAAGATTAGCCTTCCTCTTCGCCCAATAGTCCTCGTTCTTCATCTGTCACCTCTTCGTCTGGCTTCGTGTTAGCCTAGTTAAAGAATGGCACACGGTCCTTATTTTTTCTTTCTCTTCCTCAAGACTTTCAAGTTCAGCGTCAGGATCTTCAACGAATGGCAAGAGCGAAATAAGCTGACGAAGTGAGACCTTACCTTCAAGATTATTGATAATCTGTGACAATTCAAGCAAGTTTTTAGGAAGTCCACGGCTAAACTGAGGCACAATTGAATGAGCTTCAAGCGCAATCTGCTGCATGCCCAGATAATGAGCAAAGATAGCAATCCGCTGTCTAAGACCTCGCTTGTAGTTTGCTTCTTTCGTCTTAGTTATCATCTCAAGACCTAGCAACTTAAATTCCATGGCCACGCCCGAAGTATTCCCTGCGAAGCTCTCATCTGTCAAATTCGGCACATGGCTAAATGTGTAGATGTCTTCTTTCAAAGCCTTACGCAAGATTTCAGTAGCATTCTCGTCCAGAGCATTCTTCAAGAAGTCAGCCTTGGCATCTGTTGGCAATTCCAAAAGACCTTCTTCAGCAAGGATACTCATTGCTTCTCTGGCATCTTCCAGGTTATCAGCCAACTGCGCACCGTACAATACGAGAATAGACTCGACCGCTTGTTCTTTGTCGTTGACGATTACCCATCAACGAGTGTAAGCATCAATCAAGCTAATCTGTTGCTCGTAGTCACCAATCGAAAAAGTGATTGTTTCGGTATTCAATAATTGGGATTTGTCCGAGGTTGTGAGATTCTACATTCTCATTCTGCGTCGTTCCTTTTGCTCGAATCACGTAGCACAATGTGGTAATGCAGATTTTGAGTAAAGACTTCTGCTTGATACTTAGTAGCATCTTTCGTGTCATCTTTAATTTCGTAGTAGTAGACCGCAAACAAAGCCTTACGCTCAATACTGTCATCGTATACAAGAAATACATTCTCAGGGTCTACGCTAGTCGAATCTAACTCGGTCAATCCCTCTTTTGCATAGATGTACTCGTAAGCACGACCATAGATGGCCATGTTCAAAGCATTCTGAGCGTCAACCTGGTCGATTTCAGCGCCATCGAAAGCTTCAAGCAAGGGTTCAAGGTCGCTATCAGCAGTGTTGTTATACTTGATAGGATTGCCCATGAAATAGCCCGTGGACGTGTCCGCAATGTCCTTAGCGTGATTGGCTACTGTTTTGAAGTTCGGGGCGTTATTGTTTCGTCGCTCATGCTTTAAAATTGCATGCTCGCCCATGTAGTAGCTTTTAAGCTTCTTCAAATGTAAACCTTCAGCGCTATGTTTCGTTATCAATTTGTAAATCAGGTCTTTCTTCAAAGAACCCTCATCATATCCATCTCTCGGATAAGTTAAAATCTGATACATTTAATTCCTTTCTATAAGCCGTATTGCGAACGTCTGCGGACGGTTGCTTTTGGTTGAGAATGTTGTGAGTAAATCGCATAACGCACTGCATCCAACACGTCATCGTTTTCCTTGATTGGTTCGCCTGTTTTTTCATTCCAGATATACTGGTAGACCTCGTCTTTAAAACGGCTTACTTTAGCTGATACAACAAAAAAACGCCCAGCTTTTCATGAACTTAGCGACTTCTTCAATACCTGACAAAACCGCTTTGTTTGCGTTGAACGTCTTGATTTGTTCCTTTGAAAACCTGGCTACGTGTTCAGGCCGTGCGCTATCTGCCCAAAACGTGATATTGCCATATCGTTCTTTGATATCTTTAGCAATATCTACCCAAAAATCAATCTCTTTGTACTGATGGGCGTATTCCTCTAGCAGATAAACCGAACCGTCTGAGGTTTCTCCAATAACAACAATAGAGCCAAAGTGTTCATAACCCCAGTCAACGCCTGCGTAAATCTTCGCAAAATGCTCGGGCAATTCGTTTATATACATATCTTCTTTAAAGTCACGATATACCGCACCTTCACCAATCACCCACCTTCCGTATATACCGCGCTCGGTAAACATACCGGAGGGCGTCGTTGCGATCAAGTTATCGACATATCGTTGATTCAAGAATGTATTATCAAAAATTGTAAAATGATTGGCAAGTATTTTCTCGCCGTCAGCTTTGTCGATATAATCAACTTTAAGCCAATGCTTCGGATGGTCCGGGTTAGTATCGCATATAATACGCGCACCGTACCCCGAGCAACGTTTTAAAATTTCGTCGAATACTTCCTTATTCGCCAATGTCGCCTCGTTTATATACGCTCCGAATGCTGTCATACCACGAATAGCTTTCAACCCCGCTATCGAGCCCGTAAACGTCGTCACGACATACACTCCAAAAAGTGTAAAATTGCCGTGTCTATCAAAATGGAATTCGTGCCCGTAAGCGTCTGTGATCTCGCGCAATATGTTTGTTTGCAACGTACCAGACGATACCGCGCCCAGAATATACATAGGCGTTTGAACCCCGACTTTTGCAGCGTTCTTTTTAACGCGCTTCAATTCCATTAAAAATAGATCATTGTCTAGCTTAGTCTTACCAGCACGAACTGCCCCGTGGTTTATCATCATATACCAATCACGGGCAATGGAACGCCTCAAGATTTTAATTTGTTTGTCCGTATAAAGCCGGTCAAGTGCCATCTTGAATCACCCCTTCCAGCTTATCGAAATAATCAGCCATGATATCTTCGGAAGCAATACCGCCTTCAAGTTGCTGTTCGCGTTTCTTGTTTTCAAGTTGCATTGCCTTGACGCGTTCTTTTCTGCTCTTTCTTATCAAGGGTGTCCTTGACATCTGTCGTAGTCAACTTGCTAATTTGTTCAAAAGGCTCGGACATTCCTTTCATAGCCTTCTGCATCATAACCATAGCCAAAGCCATTTCATTGGTTGAATCGAAGCCTAGCTCTTCAAGTTGCTTCTTCACATTCGGACTTGCAACTTCAGCTTGCAGGATTGTTTCAAAAAGCCTTTTTAGGTTCGCTTTTTCTTCGAGCTTTGCCTGAAGCGACTCCCGCTTTTTGGCACTTTCTCGGCGTTCGCTCGGAGTTCGTTCTGAATTTTTATCAAGTTTTGCTCATTAGCCATCGCCTCACTTCCTTTTTCATACAATCAATTCAATTTAACAGCTTCTCTTCCTGTCTCTTTTTTTCCCAACGTCTGATAATCAAATCGACGTATTTTTGGGTCTAATTCATTGATATAACACGTCCGTCCTAGCCTCTCGCAAGCGATAAGAGTTGAACCACTTCCTCCAAAAACATCCAAAACAACATCGCCTTTCCGAGTTGATGACTTGAGCATAAGCGCTACTAGCGCGAGTGGTTTGGGAGTTGCATGTCCACCTGCACTCTCTCTCATCCCCGCTCGTTCTACTAAAATGTAGCACATTATTGAAATTTGCATGAGTCGCGTCAAAGAAAGCGCGGGTCTCGTCGTAGTCCTGTTTGATACGGTCGTAGTCTACCATCCATTCTTCGCCATAGTATTCAGCTAGTTTCTTGTGATGTTCAAACGGTATGAGCGACCATTGGGATTTTGTAAACCAATGCGCGTACATTGTTACACCTGTTATCTCTTTCAATTTCTTTGATGTCAATCCTACGCGCTCAGCGGCTTCTGCTAGCGGCTTCCTAATCACCTCGTAGCCTTCAAAGTAATTATTCAAGTTCGTGTTAAAACCTTGGACACCTTTCATGACAAAAAGACACTTTTCATCTGCTATTGGGTACATTCTAGCGTACTCCGACATTTGCCCTTGAGTATTTCCTTTGTCCCAGGTCAAAAGGTTTCGGAAGGTGATTTCCTGTGCTTTTTTCATCGGACGCAAGATATTGCTGTATAAATCCATGAGTGGCTCGTCTATCCCCCAACAATACCAGCCCCCAACTTCTCGCATAGCGTCGAACGTGATGGGGACCCATTTCTTGTTGAATTCTAATAAGTCATCGTAATTCAAATTATCATTTCGCACCCCATCCTTTTCCTTTTTCATGCCGTAAGGTGGATCAGTGTAGACTGTGTCAACCTTAACGCCATTTAGCAACTTCTGAATATGCGTTTCATCTGTGCTATCTCCACAAGATAGTCTATGCTCCCCTAATTGAAAGATATCGCCTGGTTTGATGTTTGTTTCTCGTAATTCCTCGTCATATTCATCTTGTTCTACGTCTTCGACAGCTTCTTCTATTTCTTCAATATCTTCAAAATCAAAACCAAAAATCTTCCATATTGATATTTGTGATATCTTCGAGTTCTAACTCTAAAATTTCCATATCGAAGCCTGAATTCATCGTCAACTTATTGTGAGCCAAAATGTACGCTTTCTTTTGCTCATCGGTCAAGTGAGATAGACGAATAACTTCGATATCTGTATAACCAAGTTCAGACAACGCTAAATACCTACCATGGCCTTCGATAATAACGTTATTTTTCATCGACTGCTATCGGGTCATTATTCCCAAACTCTAGAATAGACTTCTTGATCTGTTCAATCTGTTCACGAGTGCGACTTCGCATTATTCTCATACATTTTTGATTTTATCTATAGCCAACAATTCAATTTTCATCATTTTCTCCACAAAAATAAAAAGCCACTCAGAGAGTGACTTAGTGCAAGTGAGACTACAGACTTGCTTGTTAATTAGAAAGTACTTTTTCCTTTTTATTTTGTGTAGTCTTTTTTGCGATATTAAAACATCCTACTCTATCGCCACTGGTAACCCAAGCCAGCAGTTTTTCAGAAGCTTTTCTAGGTCGTTGCCTAAGGTGCCTTTGCTTTAATTCTTGATGATACTATAATAGCACGATTGTTAGACCAGTGCGCTTCAACCTAGTTCGCATTAGTTCACATTGGTTCGCTTTTATCAACTACAACACCCAATTCACGGATTGCATCTTTCTTCTTTTTGTAAAAAGTAGTCTTGCTGCATTGTAAAAATTCAATCATATCATACACGCTTGCTTTCTGAATATACACCATCCTTAAAATTGTTCGACTTGCAGGCTTAGGTATTTTATCAATCAATTTACTGAGCTCAATTCTGCGCTGGATAGCTTCAGCAGTTGCTTGCTTCATGTACTCTTTCAAGGAATCTTGCATGCTAAAAATATCGATGTAACGTTCATCTAATCGAACCTTCTGACCACCTTGAACCTTATTCATGCTCATTTTAGGGCTAGAAAGTAAACTAGCTTCAAGATTAGCAAGCTCGTCTATTCGATTCTGTATCTCTTCATCCAAATTCTGTAGTTCATCAAGTAACTCTTTAGCCTTGTTCACTCTCTATCTCCTTTTTGTGATATAATAATATTATTGAGATTATAGCTGAGACAGAGAGTGTCTTGGCTTTTTTTATTTTAGTATCTATTGAGTATCATCATCGTCTTTTCGTAGCTTAGATATACTTTTGCTCTTTCCTCCTCGTATCCTCCGAGTAGTTTTGGAATTCTGAAGTAAATGATTGTAGTGTTGTCATGTTGTTTGACAACTGAGAAAACGTACTTGAGCAAGATTTTTCTAAAGGCTACGTTAGGAAAGACTACAAGCTCTTGAGCTCCTATTCCTGTTGTAGTCACTTTATTTATTTGGCTACCTGTGTACGGATATTTTTAGGTTTCATTTTTCATGCTCCATTTCTTCAATCAACCAATCAAGATTCTTTCTAGCCTTCTTCAAATCTTCAAGACCGTTTTTCTTCTGAAATCGCAGTTGATATTTCAAAGCATTTCCGAGATAGAAACCCTTTAACTGTTCAGGTGTCATAAAATTTCTTAGAGCATCGATAGATTCCATGCCATAGCAGCCTTGGTAGTGACTTGGGTTGTTCACGTTATCAATTATTTCTGGGTTCATTCTTCTACCTCCAAAAGCTCTTGGTTTTCAAAGATGTTGCCGATGATTTCAAGGCTATCAGCAATCTCTTTAGCATCCTCTTCAAATTCCTCTAAAACTGCACAGTCTGCAATAAATTCAACCCTGCCTTTTTTCTCGACATAAAAACCTAGCGTGTTATGCCTCTTCATACACATAACATCTGGTCCATTGGCAATGATATCGCCCTCAAATATTTCTCGACCGTTCTTGTCAAAAAGTCCTGTTGATTGCATAATTACTAGATGGTCAACAAAAACATAATCTGGAGGGGACATGACGTCCTCCTGTTCAACCACTACAACTTGCCCACTTTCTGTAATTGCGAAAGTATCTTTGAACATTTCTTTTTTTGCGCTATCCCACGCTCCAAACTTCAGTGTCATAATCTCACCTCATCTCCAATTTTCAAAAATTCGTAGTTGTCTTGCGATACTACGAAAATGCCGTAGTTCTGTATTGTGATTGTGTACAGGTTGCCAATCTTCTCCTTATGGACGACTCTGCCTTTGATTTCTGCTCCTTTGTTATCTGCTTTATAGACCATAATCGGGCGCTTTTCTTCTAGTTTTTTTAATGTGGATACATTGCCAGATATTCAAAGTAGCAGATGCCCAGGATCCACAGTGCGATAAAACGTTTCATGTTTACTCCTATAATCGTTATAAATTTCAATAGCTGGAATTGACTCATTATGATTTGCAGAAGTAATTACCAGCTCGCTTCTCACTTCTCTCTGAAATTCTAGCAACTCCTCTATCGAATTGATTTCGATAAAATGCCCCTCTGCCCCGTTCGGGAATTCTCTTTGTATTCGACCTTTAGACGTTTTATGATTAACTCCTTTAGAAAAGCCAATTGCCTTCCATCCGAGAGAATCGCTTATCAAATTCTTCAAAGCTCGAAAAAACGTCTAACTTCTATTTTTGTGTATTTTTTTAATTGTGGTGTTAGAATTTGTTTTCAACTTTCCCTGACGTGCTTGTAAGTAAAAATTCCATCACTCAACCTCCTCAACTTACCTTGTGGCTTTCCAAGTCTCCGAATTCACGGCCTTGATTGACAAAATACGAACCAATCAGAATGGCATCAGCCTCGTCATCTTTAACGTTCAGGTCGAAGTTCTCGGACACTTAGCAACGGCCTGCAGCTTCATTGATTTCTTGCTACGGTCTTTGTAGCTGAACTTCCAATACTTGCGCCAAGTCGACACGTTCACGAAATACACATTATCAGCAATCAATCGTCCAAGGATGATGCCCGTTACAATTCCGATACTGATCATGGACTGCTGATTTGGTCCCATGACTGAGTTTTTCTCGACCACAATCGATTCAAAATGACAGTCGTACTTCTGGAGCGCTCTCGATTGAATCGCTCGCAATTCACTAGCCATGAAACGCCCACGTTCAAAGAAAGACTTGCTTTTATGTTTTTAAGACACCACTCTGGACAAGGTCAGAGCCGTGAAATACGGCCCATCCTGTCGCAGTAGTTGAAATGTCTAACGATAATGTCAGATATTTTCATTGCAATTCTCCTTGATTCCACATAGGTCGAATAGATTTCGCTTGTTGTTCTCGATGAACTCAAAAGAACTTCTGAAGCTCAGCCAAAGTGGCGTTTTTTTCTCTTGACTCCAAGGCTCGTATGATACTCTGTTGGCGTTTTCGGTGTTACCCTGATGTCTAGCCAATAAAGAGGTTCGAACACGTCGCCATTCGTATCAAGAGAAGCATCTGCGTCTGTATTTCTGAAATGCATCTGCATATCATATTCAATTTTATTTGTGATCGTGATGTTCTTATCTACGATTTCGAGTGTGATAGTTGTTCCTGGTATGTCGATTTTATTTAGCATTTTTTACTTCCTTCTATTTCAATTCTTTTGCTATTGCAAACTGATAACATTGACTGTCACGCTGTTTTCCTGCTTGTTTATATAATTGACTATTGCTATTGACCTCTTTCGCCTTATCAAAAAGCCCAGTCAGGAAAGCCTTGTAATCTCCAACACTCACGAGGTGTTAGCTTGCGTACCCTACCATCAATAAAGATTTTTGGTTCTCTTTGTCCACCTTGCATCGTATTTTAAACAAGGTGCTAATCCCAGCTGGACTATAAACTCTCCCGCATTGAGGGTTTCACCAAAACTTTCAGTTTTCTTGATATTTCCTAGTTGGATAATTGATTTATCTGTTCTTGTTTTAAAAATAGGAAATACTTGTCTCCCACTTGTTCCTCTAAGATGTCCGATAATGAACACTCGTTCTCTGTTTTGGGGACTCCAAAATCCTTTGCTGTTAAGCACTTGCCATTCGACATCATACCCCAACTCATCCAATGATCCGATGATTGTCTCAAAGGTGTACCCTTTATCATGGCTAATAAGCCCCTTGACGTTCTCGAGGAATAGATACTTAGGTTTGAGAATGGAAGCGAACCTTGCGATTTCAAAGAAGAGAGTTCCGTTTGTATCTTCAAAACCTCGTCTTGCACCAGCAGCGCTGAAAGGCTGACACGGAAATCCTGCGCAGATAACATCGACTTGTCCGATTGCTTTGATTTCTTTCTTTGTGATTCCTGTTGCATCATGTAGCTCTATTTCTCCTTTCGTGTTATGTATAGCTTTATAACTAGCTCTAGCGAATTTGTCAATCTCACAAAAGCCGATACATTCATGACCCTGCCGATTCCATTCCAAAACGAAATCCACCGATACCAGCAAATAAATCTAAAAATTTCATATTTTCTAAAAATGCGACTGCCTCTGTTGTTATGAGTTTGGCTAAATACGGGCAGTCGCTCGTCCAGATCCACGACCTTACTGACGCTTTCTAGTTCGCAGTTTTACAAGAATGCACGCTTATTGGTTTTGTTGTTTTTATCTTTTCTTGCGTTGCTTTCTCCGATAAAATAGCCTAGCAAGAGCCATACCATACGCCATACCAGCGTCTTTAATAAAATCAATCATTTTCTTCCCTCTCTGGATTGTGCCACCAGACCATCAGGTCATCCTGATTGTCTCTGATGTACTGCTCAAATCTTTCAAAGTGGTTGATAATATGTTTTTAAGCGTTGCATACCCTCTCCAGCTTTTTGAGCAAAAGCCGCAAACTTTAAAGACAGGCTCAATCATGTCAATAATTTCTACGACTTGGCCATCGAGGTTCCAGACGCTATCCTCTCCCACCTTAAAATCTAGGATAAACTCATCCCCTAGGTTGTGGATAACCTGCAATCTCTGCCGTCCGAGTAGATGGCTACGCTGTCAGATACTTTTTCTAATTTCACGACGTTTCACCGTCCCAACTTTCAGATTATCTTTGAGTTCTTCTTGTTTTAGAGGTTCGATCCAGCAAATTCTGAACCCAATAGTTTTTTTGATGTTCAAAACCAGCGTCAGACAAAGCTTTTTAAATCGGTCTTTTTCCTCAATCGTTTTTAAAAATACAGTAAGTCCCATTTTTAGGTTGTATTCATCTGAGCTATTTTTCAGCCTCTCTGAGAGCGTTAGGCTCATTTTGGGGGATTTGCCCACCGTCCAAGATTTCGCCTGACTCTGGGTCAAAATTTGGGGTCTCCGTTGATTTTGGAGCTTGTTCCTGCTGTTTAGTTTGTTGAGTTGCTAAAAGTTCCTGACTTTCTCGCTCTGCTCGTTCTTGAGCTTGTCTGAGTTCTTCCTTTTGCTTTTCAAATTCATAATCAGCTTTGATTTGTTCAAAGACCTCAGCAAGAGTCAAGTCTTTCAGCTGTCTAATGTAAGGTGAGTCAGTCATACCATACTCAGCACATAACCCTGAAATAGCTGACTTAGCCTTTTCAAATTCTTGCTGTTTCTGAAACTCAAATGTGACCATGTCATCAAGTGACTTCATAGTGGCTTTTTTAAGCGTCACGCCGTCTGCCATAAAATCGCCAGCCTTGACATACTCAAGGGCCTTTTGATCAAAGAGACGAGGATCCAGCATGTACTCAGCTGATTTGTTGGCTAGGTAGCCTTTGACTGTGTCAATTCGGACAGCCTTTTGATGTTCTTCAAACTCTTTAACATCACTAGCAATTTTAGTGATGATGTCTTTTCAGTGGTTGGATGGCGTTCTTGACATACTCGTCAAACTCGTCAGCTTGTTCAGATAAGACTTTCTTATTCCTGATCCGCTCATCAGAGACTTGCTTGTCTAATTTTCGTAGATCGGCAAGTGTCTGCTTGTCATCCTTAATAGTTGCAGCTGTAACTGTGTAATTTTGATACTTAGTCACAACGTCATTGATATTCTGCTCAAATTTCTCACGATCAATGATTTCAACCTGTGCCTGTGTCACTTTAACCTGTAATTCTTGCATGTTGCCCTCCTAATATTCAAGTTCACCGTCTAGCAATTCGCCCTGGATCGGCTCCTCAGCTTGAGCAGGTTCAGGATCTGCATGATTTGCCTCTTGCTCTTTGTTGAATTGCTCAATCTCGGCCATCTTGCGTGCCACGACATCCTCACGGCTCTCTTGAGGTGTGACGTCTTTAGGTGTGTTATCCAGCTGAATTTCATCAGCCTCATAGCTCGCTCCAAGCTCAGCAGGGAACGCCTCACGGTAAGCTGACACTAGAGCTACTTTCCGTATCATGACACAAGGCATAGTATCCCAGTTATTCTCACCTATTGACTTGCCATATGAGTTCATCACTGGATAAGTAACATCTTTCCCCTGTTGTGTCAGTTCCTTAACTCTTGCACGTATTTTAGAATTGTCATACTCCTCAAAAGATACTTCTGTTTCCGTTGGGTAAGTACGGTCTTTTGCGGTACACCTTGGCCCAACCACCAAGAATTTCAGCGCCTTTAGGAATAAATGCTCCTTTTGAGTATTTAATTTCACCGTCCAACAGATAGATTACGCCTGCCTCTTTACCATCAAATTGTGGATGACTATCTGCTTTCTTTTCAAAAGCTGATTTGGCAGTGACTATCTGGAGCTGGCTGAGTGCCATACTTGATAAAATAAATTTCTTTTGTAAATGGATTGAGGTTTTGGGCTTTGGCTTGAGCTATAAAATAGGCAAGCTCCTCATCACTAGCTTTTCCTTGCGGGTCAAGATACTTCCTGATAATACCGCTATTAAGTAGCTGAGGGTTAGTCAGAAAGTCCCCTTTTGCTTCTACAAGTTGATTGTTTGTCATTTTCTTCTACCTTTCGTTTTCTTCAAATTCCAATTTTCACGCTTTTATACGTCTGTTTTCATTTTGTAGTTTTCAAGATTATATCTTGTTGCTCGTTGATAATCTGCCTGAGTTATCGGCCAAGATGGATATAATCAGAGCGCCATTGCCTGATTTCTGCGTGTAATTCTTCAATCATACTTCATCACCCACATATCGATACTGACCACACCCAATATACACATACTCGCTAGGTCGAGTTTTTCTCGTGGTTCAGGCGGTTGCATCATATCTCTATCGTAATCAAACATGAGCATACACCTTTCCAAGTTCCAGAACTCGTTTCACATATCTAGCTTTTGGATGTTAGCCCGAGATCCAGCAATTCGTTTTTCTTCATGGCTGGCCAAAAAGCCACACACGGTTTTCAAGTTCAATTCTGGTCATCATCCTGCTCCACCTTTTTCAGTTTTTTCTGGTTTCAACTGTGATTTCTAATCGTTTCATAGCTTCATCTACTGACTTGCCATCTAAAATATCCTTGATCATGTGGCTTATGTCATGCATCGTTTGAGCCTTTGCCTTGCCTTTTTCGGTTTCTGGCATCAATCCGATGTCTTGTAGAGCTAGAAACGCAAGACTGAAAGCGTGTAATTCTTTCTGAAGTTGTTTGATTTTTCTTGATTGTTTTTAGTGTTTTAAGCATATTTTTCTCCCTGCTGTTCTTTTTCTTTGTAAATTGCCAATTGTTGTTTTAGATCATGGTTTTCTAGTTTGCTGGCAAAGTGACTCTTCTGTTCTTCAATAAGGTCATTCATAAGTTCGATTGCTACCTCTCTCCAGTCAAGGTTGATAGCTTTAAAAAAAGTTCTGTGCTTTAGTTTGATTTTTGTTTAATAATTTCATATTTATCCTCACTTCGTTAAATTCATCCAGTTTGCGTTGTACCATTCACGGACTGCATCCCGTGGCCAACGCTTGTCATTTATATTTGGGAATCCTTTCTGGTAGCGAAAACGGTCATCGAACGTATCTACAGAAACACCTAGCATTTTTAGCCACATCTTTTCGCTTGAGTTCCAGAGGGAAAGCTTCTTCAATATCTGCAGATTGTAAGACAGTAAATTTAATTTGGCTTTTGCAATCGCTTGGATCAACTCTTCCATTTTTGCTCCTTTCGTGTTATAATTATGTTGAATTTTTAAGTATGCGCCTGATTGCCGTCAGGTGCTTTTTTATTTTGCGAATGTGTAGACACATCCTTGTGTTGCATAATACAACAGTTCGTTCATCTTGTTAGCGAACCGTTCATCTGTTGTGATTAGCAACCGTTCTTTTAACAAGCTAGATAGTAGGTAGTGATTTCTTTCAAAATCTGCTATCTGCTGCTGCCGTTCTTCTTTTTGTCAAAATGGTAAAATCCTCCTGTCCTCTGCGCTCTCTGGATATTTAAAAAGTCAAATCCTTTCGCACCTTTCGCAACTCGACTAATCAGACTCGAATCAAATACTTGTTTCATGTCCTTGTCCCGTCAAGGTTGGTTGTAAAAATCGTCTTATCCCTTGCATCAAGCAAGGTGTATAGAAAATCCTTCTTCCATTGGGTTTGGTCGCCCTTCCCAAAATCATCCAAAATCAAGTAATCGACCTTCTTCAGCAAGTCCAACCATTCGTCCGTTGTCCGTGCATCAGTTCGATTAAAACCACTCTGGATTTTCTGAAACATGGTAGGCACGTTCATGAAGAGTACGCTCTTAGGATTGTTATTCGCTTTAAAATCGATGTTCAACTTTTTAGCAATAGCAATTGCTAAATGTGTCTTTCCTCGGCCAGGTTTGCCAAATATGACCGTGTTTCCCTTTCCGTCTTGGAAATAGTGCATTGCTACTCTAAGAGCGAAGTTCCTAGCTTCTTCATCCGTCTTATTTGAAACCGTGAAGGTTTTAAAACTTGCATCCGTCATGTCGCTGGGCATCAAGCTATTGCGTGCTAGTACGTCGAATGTACTGCTTAGGATTGACGAGGTGTAGGCTTCACCAACTTTCTTTGCTTGCTCCCTTGCCATGTCTTCACGCTGACACTCGGGACAAAACGTAGGCTGATAAAGCCCTTTCCGACCTCTGGCCTTGACTGGTTGTTTGAGCGTCCACATGAAACAAGAGTGTTTCTGACAAATCTCCTTCTCGTTCACATAGTGGAGAGGTTTAAGTCCTAATTTTTGCATTCACCCTCCTTTCTAAAACGGCAACGGATCGTCGTATTCTTGGAATACAACTCTGTCGCTTCCTGTGTTTGTTCTTCTTGTAGGCTTCTGCCTATTCTCGACCAGTTCAGCCGTGACAAGACCTTTCTGCTTCCAATCTCTCAAGATGCTACTGAGATACTTGAAGTACGGCTTGCCATTACCCACACATTCCTTGATAGCTAGCTTGATGACCTCTTTGTTATGATCTTGCAAGAATGCTTTCAAGTCTTCGATTTCAAACGGTGTAGGATATCGTCCAAACTCTGAAAAAATCCAATCGTGAACAATTACTAAATCATTTTGTGGTGGTGCGTCCTCTATACTATATAAAGAGTTATCACCAGCACCATCTGGTTCATTTAGGTTGGTTATATAAGGTTGATATTATCAGGTTGGTTAGACTTAATATTTTTAAGTTCTTGAACTAAAATTTCTTTTAGTTCCCCCCTTAATATTTTTTAAGTTCTTGAACTAAAAATTTCTTTAGTTCTGATTTTCTGAGGATATAGCAAATTCGCCAATCTAACTCCCTGCCTTTTTTCTTTCAAAAGGCCATGTTCTATCAGTTGCTTTTTTAATTTGATAACAACTGGCTCGCTTTTTTTTATCCACTTACCAATTTCTTCGTTAGTAGCTACAACATACAAATATCCATCTTTGTCAGTAAAATGTTGCTTGTTTTTTCGAGATAACGAAATGCGATCGGTCAAAATACCATAAACCATGACAGCCAGTGGATCTAAATCTGAAAAATAGTCGTCTTCTATCAGCCGATACGGAATTTTAAAGTATCTTTCGTGGTTATCCATGTCTCATCTCTGTGAAACTATTGTTCATTCATACCTCTCCTAGACTATGATTTAATTCGTATTTTTGCCTAAAAATAAAATCCTTTTTCAACATTGTATAGTCGAGCAAGTTTATCTAAAAGATCCATTGGAATTTTTGAACTATCATGCTCATACTTCAACAGTGTTTGTTGATGGATGTTAAGTTTATCGGCGACTTCTTTTGCAGATAAGTTATAATTTGTTCTTATTGCTCTCAATGTCATTTTCGGCACGTTCCTACCTCCTTATTTTTCTATTTGTTCCTCGCAATTCTGCTATAATGTAGTCAGAAAGGAGGTGATGTTATGACTGATTATCAATTAGAAGCTTCTCTGATTGTCCTTGGCAAAAGAATACGAAAGAGCCAAGAAAGATGGAAAAGAAAGCTTCAGTATACATGTGTCGTTCTTTGATGGCCCTAGATACTAATTTCCATCTTCAAGAGTTTGCAAGACAATATCCCGTAAGGATTGCCCGTTTGAAGCCTGACCGAATAACTTTTCTAATAGACTGACCTCATCCAAAGGGAAAGGATTGTTTTCTACTCGTTCATTGAACGAAAGAATGACTTCACAATCTTTGTCTTTAAAGTTATTGATAAATTCCACTCGCTCAACTCCGTCGAGAAACATTCCATCGACGAATACAGCAGGAGTGGTTTTTTTCTTGCCGTCAATAGTACATCGTGTTCAGAAGTCTTAACTGAAATTTGTTTCAATTCTTTCATTTCCCTACCTCCTTATCTAAATTCATCCAAGCTGACTTCCAATGCATCAGCGATTTTGCAAATATTCGGCCAAGAAAGGTATTTCACCTTTCCTGTCTTTAGGTCAGAAAAAGAAACTTCGATTGACTCCAGACATCTTAGATAATTGATTACCATTCAAATTTCTTTCCTGCATTATTCGGTTTAATTGTTCCCACATTTTTACACCTCAAAACACTATATGTTGTTAAACAAATATATTTAATTACAATATGTTGTGTTTTTCTGTCATCTATGTTATAATCATTCTTGACTAGGACCTCTCACCGTTTTAGTCAAAATTTCAATAGAAAGGAGATTTAATCATGGGTAAAAATCAGCATGTTGTCCCTGCCAAAAATGGTGGTTGGAATGTGAAAGGTGCTGGCAATTCAAGAGCAACTGTTCATACTACTACAAAGAGCGAAGCTACAAATATTGCTAGACAGATTTCACGAAATCAAGGTTCCGAACTAATCATTCATGGCAAAGATGGGAAAATTCAAAGCCGTGACAGCCACGGTAAAGACCCATTCCCTCCTAAAGGCTAGCCATAATTTGGTCTTAGCCTTACAACATATCCTGTAGCAGAAGTTACATCATCCAGTGTGACTTCTGCTATTTTTTTCGCTCCATCCTCTGTTTCAACAATTAGCCGTGTATAGAAGCGACTATCTAAAATATTCATCAGATTTGGTTTGAAACTATACGGATATCGTCTTGGCCTCATTTTTCTACTCCTTTCTCTTTTTTTGCTCTATGAGCAATAGCCTGCCAGGGAGTCGAACCCTGGTGCTACCGATCAGGCTACATTCATTTTGTCCATCATTCCTGCGAATGCTGCATCAAAGCGAATGTCATCGATTTCGTCTTGAGTGAAACCAGCATCAAGAAGGTAACTCTCTTGGCGTTCGATCTCTTCTCCCAACTCTGTCCATCCGAAAGCGAACTGACGGCAGTTGTTCCAGAATGATTCAAGCTGACCATAGAGGAAACGTTCCTCGTATGTGTTTTGAAGTAAGGTTTCTGCAACCACTGCTTTGAAGATGTTGATGGCTTTCTCGTTTAATGTGTTCATGTTATTTCCTCCGGTTTGTTTTTGTTATTTCCTTAAAGCTTGATTTAATTATACTACGATTTAAATCGTATGTCAATAGTTTTTCGAATTTTTCGTAATTTTTCGAATTTTTATTTACAAAATCGAAAATAAACGGTATTATATAGTAAAAGAAGATAGGAGAGGGAAAAAATATGGCAAGAGGACGAGGAAATTAACTCCTCAAGATAAAGAGGATATGAAAGTCTTTTCCGCAAATCTTAACTCAATTTTATCTGATAGAAATTGTAAACAAGCCGAGCTATCTCGAGCGACAGGAATACCGCCTAGCACATTGACAGGGTATGTAAAAGGAACTTCTTTGCCAATCCCTGGTAATGTTCAAAAAATTGCAGATTTTTTTGGAGTTCCTAAATCTGTATTAGATCCTAGATTTATAACTAATAATTCCATGGTCGATGCCTCCTCTTCTAATACTTCCTCCATCCAAACCATCTACGATGAACTAAAACCTCCAAGGCAAGCCAAAGTCCTGAATTATGCAAATAGGCAACTGAACGAGCAGAGGAACGAAGAAGAAACGAAGAAAAACGAAGTATCGGAGGCCGTTCAGCTCTACAGTTACGACTACTACGACCACCCAGTTTCTGCAGGTACAGGACAGTATTTGAATGATGTAAGAGTAGAACAGATTGAGTTGCCAGTAGATATCGATGCTGACTTTGTTATTCCGATTAAAGGTGACTCCATGGAGCCAGACTATCACGATGGCGACCTGGTATTCATCCAGACAAGTGTTGACTTGAATGACGGTGTTATCGGAGTGTTTAACTACAACGGTGATGCTTATATCAAGCAGCTTGTTATTGATGAAGACCAAGCTTACTTACACAGCCTAAATCCTGAATATAAAGATATGCCAATCACACCAGACACCGACTTCCGAATTATCGGCGAAGTCGTGGATTTGTATAGGGAGAAATAACATGAGTAACGAAAGTAGACCGATGGAAGTGATTAAACACAACCTAGATTGCAAATGCCACAGACGAAGAGAGTGGATTAGAGTAAATGATAAATGGCATGCTATCGAGTTTTCGGTAGACGATCCAAACGAACCTCCTATGACAGAGGAAGAGAAAGCCAACGTGGCCTTAATTCTTCAACAACACTTATCGAAAGAATAAAACCAACTGTTTCCAAAATGGAAATAATTGCAAACAAAAAAAGCCCCACGCTCAGAAGTTTGGCGACCGAGAGCGTGAGGATATTCTGGATAGCAAAAGGCATTAAAAAGCCCTCTTTACTATACCCATTTTAACAAGAAATGAGGTAAAAATCAAATGGCATCATACAGAAAAAGAGAGAATGGTAAGTGGGAATATCGCATTTCTTATAAATCCCACGACGGAAAATACAAAAAGGCTGAGAAAGGTGGTTTCCCAACAAAAAAAGCTGCACAGATAGCTGCTGCTGAAAGAGAGAAAGAACTACTCCTTCCTTCCTATGTTTCAGATGACATTACTCTTTTCGAATACTTTAAACAGTGGTCTACCATTCATAAGAAACCTAATATTTCTCCCATAACTTGGCAAGTTTATCAAGTTACCAGTCGCAACATTGAAAAACTATTTCCAGGAGCGAAACTTAAAAACATAACGAGTTCAATCTATCAGCAAGCCTTAAATACATTTGCTGAAACGCACTCTCAAGCAACAGTTGAAAGATTGAATATCCATATCAAACAATGCGTAGCTATGGCAGCTCACGAGGAAATCATTCAAAAGGATTTCACAACCTTTGCCAAAGCAGTTTCTCAAAATAAAGGTATAGAAAAAGAAACCAAGTTTCTTGAAGTTGAAGAGTACAAGAAAGTTATAGCTGTTTCAAAGCGTAAAATGGACGTTCAATCTTATGCAGTAATCTATCTGATCGCAGTTACTGGAATGCGTTTTTCCGAGTGCTTGGGACTTACTTGGGACAGTGTAGACTATGACAATAAGGTTCTCATAGTAGACAAGACCTGGAACTACAAGACCAATCTTGATTTTGCAAGTACAAAAACAAAAAGCAGTATCAGAAAGATACCACTTGATGACTCAACTCTTGAATTATTAAAAAAGTACAGACAAGATCATTGGCTGGAAAATAAAGATAATCGTATTTTCTCTAACATATCAAACAATGCAGTCAATAAGACCTTAAGATATATCGTTGGAAGAAATGTCCATGCTCACTCGCTTAGACACACATACGCTTCTTTCTTGATTTCAAAACACGTTGAACTACTATCTATCTCTAAAATCCTTGGCCATGAGAATATGAACATCACTATTGGAAGTATATGCTCACCAATTAAAAAGAACTAGAGGACGAAAGCAACTCAGAAGTAAGAGAGATATTCTCAAATTTAGGGGCGAATTTGGGGCGAAACACCTCAAACACCCAGTGAAATCAATAGTTTATATGCCCCCTGCAGGAATCGAACCTGCAACTACTCCTTAGGAGGGAGTTGTTATATCCATTGAACTAAGGAGTTAGAGAAAACTCTGCTGAATGAGCAGAGTTTTTGGGTCGAATTAACGACGGATTTCTTTGATACGAGCTGCTTTACCTTGAAGAGCACGCAAGTAGTACAATTTCGCACGACGTACTTTTACCGTAACGAACAACTTCAATTTTTTCAACACGTGGAGTGTGGATTGGGAAGATACGCTCAACACCTACACCGTTAGAGATTTTACGAACTGTGTAGTTTTCTGAGATGCCAGCACCTTTACGTGCGATAACAACACCTTCAAAAATCTGGATACGTTCACGGTTACCTTCGACAACTTTCGCGTGTACACGAACAGTGTCACTAGGGACGGAATGATGGGATATCTGTACGAAGTTGACCTTCAGTCAAGCTTTGGATTAATGGATTCATTTTATTCTCCTATCTTTGTCAATCTTGAGGAAACTTCCTCAGCGGATAAACTGTATTTTTGTGCGTCCATTACACACAAGATACAGTTTACCAAATTTCACAAAAAGTAAAAAATTTATAGCAGAATTCCTAAAAATCGCACTAAACCACCTAGGTAGGTCAAAAGCTAAATAAGAATAAAATACCTTCTTATCACTTAACAGTCTTTGGAGTTCATCATTCAAGGTCGAAAAAGTTGTTAAACCTCCACAAAAACCCGTCGCTAAAATAGCATAAACTTCCTTAGATTCCACATGATTGTAGAATAATCCAATTAAAAAACAACCTAAAAGATTTGCTAGAAGTGTTCCTAATGGTAAAACCCTCTCTTGATTGAGACTAGACAGGAAATAACGGACAAGTGCTCCGACACCACAAGCAAGTGCTAGATAAATGATTACCATTTCTTCCTCCCTAGACAATAAGCTAATAAAAGTCCGCCACCAACGCTCAAAAGCAAATACGTCACCAAACTAAGGTACCGCCCTGTGTCCAGCAATTTCACAGCATCTAATAGGAGACTAGAAAATGTCGTTAAACCTCCACAAAAGCCTGTTCCAAGCGCTAGAATAAGACCTTTACTACTTCCCTTATAAACCAGATAACCTTTTACAAGGTAGACTAGACAGAAAATCCCTAAATAGTTGACTACTAGTGTTCCCCAAGGGAAGTCTGGACTAGATGGCAACCATCTCGAAATCTGAAAACGCACAATTCCTCCCAGCATACCAGCTAGAAAGATTCCTAGAGGGTAAAATTTTTCTTTTTTCATTTGATCGTTTTATCCTGATAATCACGTGAACGTTTGAGAATATCTGAAAAAGTCGCTACAATTGTATCTTCGTATTTTTTATTGCCCACACGACTTTTGACTTTCTCAAAGATAACTTCTTCTCTTTTAGTATCTAGAATAGGTTTTCCTGAAGCTTTTTTATAGGCAACTACTCCTTCAACTAAATGCATCCTCTCTTCTAAAAGTTGAACGATCTGGTCATCGATTTTATCGATTTCTTGTCGAATATTATCTAAATCCATAGAGTCTCCTTTTTAATTGAACTATTGTACCAAAAAAGCACTAAATAGGCTAGTAAAGTCCTAATCCTGTTTAATAAAAACTGCACTGACATCTATCATCAGTGCACTTCATGCTATCCCTACTTTAGCAGCCTAATTCTTCTGCGAATTGCTCCAAGCGTTCAATATCTTCTTCCTCAGCAGAAAAGGTCAACTTTAACGCACTCTGAACCCTTCTCAGCTCCAGTAGCGATAAATACTCGGTCGAAATCATCAACAGCTTTACAGAATTCATCGTAGAAAGTATCACCGGATCCGACAACACCATAGATTTTTACCGCTCAAGTTGAGGTCTGCTAGATCTTCGTGAAGTCCATCATCTCATCTGGTAATTCTCCATCTCCGTAGGTATAGGTTGCGACAATGGCGATGTCTGCTTCTAAAAAGTCAGAAGCGTCAACGGTTGTACACTCATCAACATCCACTTCTAAACCACATTCTCTTAATTTATCTGCTACAATATCAGCGATTTCTTCAGTATTACCGGTCATACTGGCAAACACTAATTTTGCTAATGCCATAAGGTCCTCCTCAATTAATCTTTTCTCCATTATATCATATCTTTTTCATTTTAAAAATAAAAACTCTTGTGCTACAATGATATGAGAAAAGAATTGAGGTTATTTATGAAATTTTGCCATCAAATTTTAGAAAAATCAAAAGCATACAATACTATTATCATCCACCGTCATATGAAACCAGATCCTGACGCTTTTGGGGAGTCAGGTAGGGTTTAAAAAGCCTTGCTTGAGCATCATTTTCCAGAAAAACGATAAAAAGTAGTTGGTTTTAATGAACCAACCTTAACCTGGCTTGCTAAAATGGATCAGGTAGAGGACACAGACTATCAAGGTGCACTTGCCATTATCTGTGATACAGCAAACACAGCACGTATTGATGATAAACGTTATCTTAAGGCTGAGACTATTATCAAAAATTGACCACCATCCAAATGACGAGTCTACGGCGATCTTGTTTGGGTGAGACACGAACTCTAGTAGTGCGAGTGAGATGATTGCTCTTTGCTGAAGCAACTAACTTAGCATTATCCGACTACGCTGCTAAAATGCTCTGCGCTGGAATTATTGGTGATACCGGCTGTTTTCTCTACCCTTCTACTTCTGCACGTACCCTTCGTATCGCAAGTCAACTCAGAGAACATAACTTTGACTACGCTGAATTAACTCGTAAAATGGATACTATGAGCTTTAAGATTGCCAAACTCCAGGGTTATGTTTATGACCACTTAGAAGTTGATGAAAATGGTGCTGCTCGTGTTATTCTCACCCAAGAAATCTTGAAGAAATACGAAGTTACTGATGCGGAAACAGCAGCCATCGTTGGCGCTCCAGGCCGTATTGATACTGTTAGCCTTTGGGGAATCTTTGTGGAGCAAGCAGATGGTCACTACCGCGTACGTCTTCGCAGTAAATTTGTCCCAATCAATGAAGTTGCAAAAGAACATGATGGCGGTGGCCATCCTCTTGCTAGCGGAGCAAATTCATATAGTTTAGAAGAGAATGAGCTCATCTACCAAAAATTAAAAAACTTGCTGAAAAATAGATAAAAAGCTTGCCAAACTTTTCAGAATCTGATAGACTAGTATGGTAACAATCTATGGCTCGCAAAGAGACCATGGCAGAAAGGAAATATTGCAAAATGAAAAAAGATATCCATCCAGAATATCGCCCAGTTGTCTTCATGGACACAACTACTGGTTACAAATTCCTTAGCGGTTCAACAAAACGCTCTAGCGAAACTGTTGAGTTCGAAGGCGAAACTTACCCATTGATCCGTGTGGAAATTTCATCAGACTCACACCCATTCTACACTGGACGTCAAAAGTTCACTCAAGCAGATGGACGCGTGGATCGTTTCAACAAAAAATACGGTCTCAAATAATCATAAAAAGAACAGTTCCAACTGTTCTTTTTATTCTAAAATTAGATTCAACCACTACTGCTGTTCCACTACAGGTGACCATCAGCATACCATTTTCAGCACCCTAAAGTTTCATAGTCCATTTTTATACCTATAATAGCATTTGCTCCACGTTCACTTGCACGCTCCATCATTTCGCTAGAGCTTCTTCTCTTGCTTGAGTCAATTCACCTTCTAACTACTCGCTCGACCTCCAAAAACATTACGGAAGCCAGCAGACCATATCTTTAAACATATTAACGCCAGCAACCACTTCACCAAAGACAATTCCTTTGTAGGCTAGGATTTTCTTTCCTTCAATTCCCGTAGTTGAAATAATCATATTCATTTCCTCCTAACTTCTTTGACAGATTCTATATCCTTTTATTACTTTTGTCAAGAAATTCTATAAGTGGCACAGAAACTCTGCTCACCATCCTTGACTGCTATCCGTTTTAGTGCCAACTGTATTGATAAGGACTATATGTTTCCTTTGCGAATATAGATTAGCATATCTTTTCTCAGCTTCACCAATCTTGCCGATAGATAAAGATTGGTGTCCCTGACTGGCAAAGAAGAGGCTGTTCTGCCCTGCCCCAAAAATGTCCGCTATACATAAAAAAAGCCTGTCACACAAGCTCAAATGCTTGATATGACGAGCTTTTTCGAAATTCATTATTTAACAGCGTCTTTAAGAGCTTTACCAGCTTTGAATGCTGGTACTTTTGAAGCTGCGATTGTAATTTCTTTACCAGTTTGTGGGTTGCGACCTTTACGTGCTGCACGCTCACGAACTTCGAAATTACCAAAACCGATCAATTGAACTTTTTCACCAGCTGCAAGGTAATCAGCTACTGTCTTTGCGAATACAGCGTCTACTGCTGCTTTGCTGAATCTTTCTTAGTCAATTCTGTAGCTTCTGCTACTTTAGCGATCAAATCTTGTTTGTTTGCCATGTTAATAAATCCTCCAAATAATTTCTAATTAACAATTACAATCATATCCTAAAAATCTCTTATAGGTCAAGTCAAAAACGCTATTTCTTGCGATTTTTCTTTATTTTTAGGAATCATATCTTATCAAAATAGCCCAAGCATTTTCACCTGTGTGAGTTTGAATAATTGAACCCGTTTCTAAGACAGAGATTGGTTTTTCAACATAGGCTTGTAGGATTTCTTTCATCTCTTTAGCCCAGTCATTAGTGCCTGAATAAGAAATTCCAATTTCTGCGACAGAACGTTCTGATAATTTTGAAACTAGCTCATCCAACCATTTTTTAAAGGTCTTGGAACCACGTCCTTTCACGATTGGTTGCAACTCGTCATCCTTCATCTGCATGACTACTCGGATATTTAATAGAGAGCTTAAAAGACCTGTAACACGGCCAATACGACCACCTTAACAAGGTTTTCCAAAGTAGAAACACCAATGAAAAGCTCTGTATTTTTCTTCACTTCTTCTACATGCGCCAAGATTGTTTCTAAATCTTTCCCTTCTTGAGCTAATTTGGCTGCTTCAACAACTTGAAACTTGAGGGCTTGGTCTGTAAAAGAACTATCTACTACAGTTACTTTAGCAGTCGAAAGGCTGGCTCCCTGACGAGCCGCTTCTACAGTACCAGATAAGGCATGCGACATATGAATCGCTAAAATCTGACTACCATCCTTACTCAACTCTTCAAAAATCTCAGCAAAAAGCCCCACTGGAGGTTGGCTCGTTTTAGGAAGATTTTTACTCTCTTGCATCAAGCGAAGGAACTCCCCTTCTTCAAGATCAGCATCCGAATAAAGAACACTATCAATCATTACAGAGAGAGAGGAACAACGGTAATATTTAATTCTTTGACCACTTCTGGTTCAATGGTAACTGACGAATCCGTTACAATTTTTACTTGTGTCATAATTCAAATCTTTCTATGTCTCACCGATAAAGCGAGTTTTTCAATTTAACTATAACAATTATATCAAAAATGCTAAAAAAATTCATACTGTATCCTTTGAATTTCGTAACCCTAATTTCAGTAATTTTCTTCGTGTTATAGATGAATATAAAAAAATAGCCGCCTAGTAAGACGACTACTTTAACATTACAATAAACGATCATACAAATCCTGCATCTGTATATCATCAGGAACCAAGTTGAGATAACTTTGAATCTGGACTTTAGCTTCTTCAAATTTCCCAAGTTCACGCAAGAGGTAAATATATTGCTCCAAAAACTCTGGATTTCCCTTTAATTCTGGAAGCAATTCCTGATAAGACTCAAATGCTGCATCCAAATCTTCAGTTTCTTGATAGCTCCTTGCGATCATCCACTTAGTCAAGAGATTTTCTGGCTCATAAACTTCTAGGTCTAAAATATCCTCATACCGTTCTTGCTCCTGATACAGGGTTGCTAGTCGCAAGAGGATTTCCTCTTGGTCCTCTGCATCTTCTTGAGCTTGAAGAAGATAAGCTTCCGCTTGCTCAGGTTGATGCAATTCGTAAGATAATTGTGAGGCAAGGAGTAGTAAACGTGTCTCGAAAGGATTTTTTTCCAAACCTTGTTGAGCTATCTGTAAGGCTTGCTCAGTTTGATGTTCCTTATGTAGAGCCTGGCTATAGCCATATTCATACCCTTCAAAATCTGGAGAAATAGTATCCAACTGTTTAAAATATAAGACAGCTTTTTGATATTCCTCTTGGTCAAAGTAAAGACTCGCTAATTCAAAAGCAGTTCGATCTTCATACTCTAACTCTAAAGCTTTTTCTAAAAATTCAATTGCAGATTCAAACTTTCCAAGACGAGCGTAGGCAGTTCCAATTCGCTGATAGATTGAAATCCCAGTCTGTTCATATAGCTCGCGATTATCTAGTTGGGCATAGCCCTTAATCGCTTCTAAATCATTTCCTAGCTCACTATCTAATTCAGCTAGACCAAATATTAGGAGAGGATCATCAGAGTAGCTACGCGCCTCTAGGAGCTTCTCACGAGCTACATCCGTCAAGGCTTCCATTTGGTAGAAATCTGCCTTCAAAACAAGTGCAGATACATACCAATCGCTGTTAGTTTAATTTCTTCCAGATAAGCAAAAGCTTCTTCGATTTGACCATCTTCACTAGCAATAGTTGCTAAATTCAGATTTACCTCTGGAAATACTGGAGCAAGTTTTTCGTAGATTTGACGAGCTTGAGGATAAAAACCAATACCTTCTAGATAATATGCGAGCTCTAGCAGTAGGTCATCGGGGTCTTCTACAAGTGCTTTTTGGAAATAATGTTCAGCCCTTGTTAAATCCCTGCTGATTTAAGGCCTCAAGTATTTCTTGACTATTGTTCACCTTCAACCTCCTCTTCTAGCTCATAGAGACCACTGACAGTTTTATACCATTCAAAAATCGCTGAAATAACAACCTTGGCTGAAGCATAAACAGGAATTCCCAACAATACTCCCCAAATACCAAACATAGAGCCAGATGTTAACAAAACAAATAGAATGGTAATTGGATGAATATTAAGCTGACTACCTAAAATCAACGGAGAAACAAAACGGCCTTCGATGGTTTGCTCAACGATAAAGACGATGATAACCTTTAAGAGCATGACAGGTCCAGCAATCAAACCTAAGACTAGGGCTGGAATCATGGCAAGGAAACTTCCAAGGTAAGGAACGAGATTTAAAACACCCGCAGTAATTCCAAGTGTCACCGCATATCTTAAGCCAATGATCTTGAACAAGATAATAAACATGATAGCCACGATAACGGCTACAGTAATTTGACCTCGAACATAATTAGCAAGTTGTTGATTGACATCTGAAAGAACCTTACCAACTGGTTCTCTCAATTTATTTGGTAAGAATTGAGTGATATGATCTCTTAAACCTTTTCCATCTCTTAGGAGATAAAAGAGCATAAACGGCATGATAATTAGAGCGACGATGACTTGTGACGTTCCGCTAATAAGAGCACTCACCCAGTTCACAGCTTTTTGATGAAATATTACTTGCCCAGGCGGTTGCTTGTGTTGAAAAAAATTAGCAAGAACCTGTTCCAGTTGGGGTCTAAAATCATCTGGTAAACGCTTGGTTACAAGGTCATTAATAACTCTGTCAGCATCTTCGAGATAACTTGGTACATTTTGCGCAAAAATAACTACTTGACGTTGAAGATTTGGAATTGCCACGGCTAGTCCAACAATCAAGAGAATAGCAATCACAACGAAGATCATACTAATAGCAAGGACACGGTTTACCTTGTATCGTTCTAGCAAATCAACAATAGGATTTAAAAGATAGAAAAGCAAGCCCGACAAAATAACAGGCAACATAACGACCGATAGAAAATCCACAACAGGGATAAATAAAAAGCTGATTTTACTTAAAATAAAAATATTGAGTCCCAATAGCAAGGCTACTAGGAAAAAGTAACGGCTTTATTATCTAAAAACCACTTAAAAACCAAGATAGATTAAACTGTTTCTCTTTTTGTTCCATATCTACTTCCCTTTCCTTTGTCTTTTCATTATACCATTTTTACTAAGAATAAACCGCTTTTTAAAGCGTTTAAGGAAGATGAGAATATCTCGAAACCATGCTCACGTCTTTTTACTACTTTTTATACTTAGAATTGCTATACTTCTACCCTCTATTTTTTCAGGTCTCCTAATTTATGATATAATAGAAACATCTTTATTTCGAGGTATAGATATGATTGAAACTATTTATTTCGGGACCTACACTCGTCGTTTGTCCCAAGGTATTTACCAAGCTGATTTTGATACAGAAACTGGACAATTATCAAATCTTAAACTGTTTGCTGCTGAGCCAAGTCCAACCTATCTTGCATTTGATCAAAAAAATCACCTTTATTCAGTAGGTAGTAAAGATAGTCAAGGTGGTATCGCTGCTTATCAGACTGATGGTACTTTACTAAATCATGTAGTCGAAGAAGGTGCCCCACACTGTTATGTTGCCGTTGATGAGAAACGTGGCCTAGTATATGGTGCCAACTACCACAAGGGACAAGTTTTGGTCTATAAACGAAAAGAGGATGGCAGTCTTGTATTGACTGACATGGACCAACATAGTGGCCATGGTCCTCATGCAAATCAAACTTCTCCCCACGTCCACTACACTGATTTGACTCCAGACCAATATTTAGTGACTTGTGATTTGGGTACTGATGAAGTGACTACTTATGATGTCTCAGCTGAGGGCAAGCTAAGTAAAATAGCGACTTATAACTGTCAAGCTGGTGCAGGTGCTCGCCATCTTGTTTTCCATCATCACTATAAGATTGCCTACCTGATTTGTGAATTGAATAGTACGATTGAGGTTTTGATTTACGACGGTGTTGGTGAGTTTGAACGCATGCAGACTATCTCTACTTTACCACAAGATTATGATGGATTTAATGGTACTGCTGCTATTCGTTTATCAAAAGATGGAAAATATCTCTACGCATCTAATCGTGGACATGATTCTATTGCGGTATACACTATTCTCGCTGACGGTAGTTTAGAACTACTTGAATTTGTCCCTACAAGTGGTAAAACCCCTCGTGACTTTGATTTGACTCCTGATCAAGAATTTCTCATCACAGTTCATCAGGATTCTGACAATGCGACAGTCTTTAAGCGCAACCCAGAAACAGGTCGCCCTGGCAGAATTGTCTAATGACTTCCATGTCCCAGAGGCAGTTTGTATCAGTTTTAGTGACTAAGATACAATCATAACCACCCGTCTAATGGGTGGTTTGCTGCAAGTCTAGCAGCCCAAATTACTAGCCAGCGCCTAAAGACGCTGGCTTTTACGCTGTTCAAGCCTTATCACTCTTGACTCGTCACTTGCCTCTTAAAGAGGTTGAGTATTACCACCACTATCCCTAAAGAAATCCTCATATTCTTTTTACACTTAATTTATCTAATGCTATATCATGCTTTACTCGTTCTCAAATTTTCATACTCGTGAAGAAATCATCCACTGGATAATTTCTTTAATCTTGAATATATTTCTTAATTGTGGCTTCATTGAACTCTACTGTACTCAAATAATAACCGTTCGCCCAGAAATGCCGATTCCAAACTTGTCCTTTAGGTTGGCGTGTTTATCAAACATCATGAGTGCACTTTTTGCCTTTTTAAATACCCTATGATACTTGAAACACTTATCCTCGGTGGAATACTTACTAACATATGTACATGATCATGCATCAAGTGTCCTTCGATAATCTCAACACCTTTATAACTACATAATCGTGTGATATTTACACATCCACTTTGTATGTGATAAACTATGTCCCTTTTGTGTCATATTTTTCTCCTTTCGCTTTACAATTGGCTAGAACACCTTTATTGTATCGCGTTCGGAGTTTTTTGTATAGCCTTCGAAGCGCACCAATATAGGGTGTTTTTTTGTCTCGCACCTCACGGATCGACACAGACTAATAGTCACATAACTATAACAAAAAGAGGCTGGGACAAAAGTCCTAGCCTCTCAATTGTCTATGGATTGTCGAGCAAGACGCAGTGGTTGAGTGGGCTCTACTACGCTGATTTCATCAGCTTTTACAGCCCTACTCAACTGTGCGGAGGTGGGACGACGAAATCGAATTCTAACGAATTACCGATTTCTGTCCCACTCTCTTTGGGATTCTACTTAATTCTAAATGTACTACCTTTTTAGAATATCCGTAAGTTAGATAGTCTAAGATAAACCTTGATTCATTTTTATGAAAAGTAGAACAGCTTAAGCTTCATCTTCTTTCTTGCGTTTGACAACCAAACCAAGTCCTGCTAGACCAAGAGCAGCACCTAGAGCAGCAACTCCTGCAGTAGATTTCTCACCAGTATTTGGCAACTCGCGACCCTAGGTTTTTCAGGTGTTGGTGGTGTCACTGGAGTTGAGTGGTGTTACCTTGTTATTAAACTCAGTATCTTCTGCGCAGCTGAGTAGTAGCCACTAACACTTTACCATCTTTCTTCACTACGATACCCACAGTAGCAACCATCTTATCGTATACAACGCTAGAGTCTGTGCCACGGATTTCTTCTACATGGTAGAGATGAGTTCCTTCTTCACCACGTTTGAATTCAAGTGCTGAGAATTGGATCTTACCAGCCGCATCATTGGTTACGGTTTCGATCACATTTCCTTTTTTCGTCCTTAAGAACGAAGCTGAATTCACCAGCCTTTCAACTCACGTCCTTCCAGTTTCTTAGTGAATTGGAATTGAACCTTAACTGGAATATTGATAACACGTTTTTCAGTTGGTTTGTTTGGCTTGTTCACTGACTTGCTTAGTCGGATCGTATTGGTGAACAATTTGAGAAGCTGTATTTTTCAATATCTACACCTTCTTTGAGCAGATTCTCTTGATACGTGCTGGAATATCAAACTTGTAGTAACGTCCAAATGCTAATTTAGCTGTGTCGATTACTTGAGTATTTTCTGCATCTCCAAGAGACTTAGTCAAGTCAGCCTTTAGATGTAGCAGTAATGACACCATCCACAATTGAGATATCAAACTTAGCTGTTACATCTTCACCAGTTACTGAATCATAAGCTTTAATATCAGCTACATTAACATCCAAGTTTTCGCTATCATATTTATCTGTAATACCAACAGATTGAATATTGTGAGCTTCAGTGAATTTAGTTGTATCTAACCATACTTGGTAATACCTTTATCACCCTTATGGAGTGTTTGAGTATTGATATTTTTGCTTTTCATTATGTAGTCAACTTTGTCCACGTATGGATCTTTGTGTTTGGTATCAGCTACTTTATCAGCCAACTCTTTATCATCATCAAGGAGTTTATTTCCAGTGATATCAAATTTCTCTTCATTAAGAATATATTTCTCTGGATTGAACTCAGGAGTTTCTGGTGGAGTCACCTTGTTGTTGAATTCTTTGTCTGCTGGATCAGTTACGTTAGTGATGAGAGCTTTCGCTGTTCCGTCATGTTTAACTTCTACAGTTACTACTGCTTTCATCTTATCATAAGTGACAGTTCCATCAGTTCAGCTTTTCACTTCTTCAACTGTGTAGTTGTGAACGCCTGCTTGTCCTTTCTTGAACTCGATAGTTTAGAGAACTTAACGTTACCTGATGCATCATTGCTTACAGTTTCAAGAGTCTTACCTTCTGAATCTTTAAGCACGAAGCTGAATTCGTTAGCTTTAAGCTCACGACCTTCCAAACGTTTCGTGAAGTTGAATTCCACTTCAACTGGTACGTTGTTAACACGTTTTTGAGTTGGTTTGTTTGGTTTTTCAACTTTCTTAGTTGTTGGGTTGTAGTAGTTTACTACTTGAGCCGCAGTGTTTTCGATGTCTACACCACCAGGTACATCAGCTTTCACTGTTGTTGGGATGTCGAACTTGTAGTAACGTCCAAAGGCGAATTTAGTTGTGTCAATAACTTGAGTGTTATCTGCGTCTCCAAGTGACTTAGTGAAGCCATCTTTAAGTGTTGCAGTGATCACACCGTTGTTCACAGTGATATCGAATTTAGCTGTGACATCATCACCTGTTACTGAATCGTAAGCTTTGATCTTAGTAGCGTCAAGATCCAACTTAGCTTCATCGTAGTCATCTGAGATTCCTACTGATTGGATGTTGTCCTTGTTAGCTGCGTCAAATTTAGTTGTATCCAACCAAACTTGGTAAACCAACTTGTCGCCACGTTTAACAGTCTTCGTATTGATGTTTTGTTTTTCGTTGTTTGAGGCATCGTCCGCATATGGGTTCGCAGTGGTATCTGCGTACTTGTCTGCCAACTCTTTATCATCATCAAGGAGCTTGTCGCCTTTGATATCGAATTTCTCTTCAGAAACAACGTATTTCTCTGGTTGGAACTTAGGTTCAGTTGGTGGTGTTACACGGTTGTTAAATTCTTTATCAGCAATTTCGCCAACAGTTGCTACAAGAACTTTAGCTGTTCCATCGTGAGAAACAGTGACTGTTACATTCGCTTTCATGGTATCGTATGTAACGGTTGTGTCAGATCCTTTAACTTCTTCTACTGTGTAGTTGTGAACGCCAGCTTGTTCTTTCTTGAATTCGATAGCTGAGAACTTAACGTTTCCAGATGCATCGTTACTTACAGTCTCAACAACTTTACCTGTTGAATCTTTAAGGACGAAGCTGAATTCGTTAGCTTTAAGCTCACGGCCTTCCAAGCGTTTAGTGAAGTTGAACTCTACTTGTACTGGTACGCTGTTGACACGTTTTTGAGTAGGTTTGTTTGGAGTTTTCAACTTTCTTAGTAGTTGGGTTGTAGTAGTTAACGACTTGAGCCGCAGTATTTTTCGATATCTACACCAGCTTTAACTGTTTGCTTTTAACTGTTGTTGGGAATATCAAACTTTGTAGTAACGTCCAAAAGGCAAATTTAGTTGTGTCGATCACTTGAGTGTTTTCTGCGTCGCCAAGTGACTTCGTGAAGCCAGCTTTAAGGGTTGCAGTGATCACACCGTTGTTCACAGTGATATCGAATTTAGCTGTGACATCATCACCTGTTACTGAATCGTAAGCTTTGATCTTAGTAGCGTCAAGATCCAACTTAGCTTTCATCGTAGTCATCTGAGATTCCTACTGATTGGATGTTGTCCTTGTTAGCTGCGTCAAATTTAGTTGTATCCAACCAAACTTGGTAAACCAACTTGTCGCCACGTTTAACAGTCTTCGTATTGATGTTTTGTTTTTCGTTGTTTGAGGCATCGTCCGCATATGGGTTCGCAGTGGTATCTGCGTACTTGTCTGCCAACTCTTTATCATCATCAAGGAGCTTGTCGCCTTTGATATCGAAATTTCTCTTCAGAAACAACGTATTTCTCTGGTTGGAACTTAGGTTCAGTTGGTGGTGTTACACGGTTGTTAAATTCTTTATCCGCAATTTCGCCAACAGTTGCTACAAGAACTTTAGCTGTTCCATCGTGAGAAACAGTGACTGTTACATTCGCTTTCATGGTATCGTATGTAACGGTTGCGTCGCTTCCTTTAACTTCTTCTACTGTGTAGTTGTGAACGCCAGCTTGTTCTTTCTTGAATTCGATAGCTGAGAACTTAACGTTTCCAGATGCATCGTTGCTTACAGTCTCAACAACTTTACCTGTTGAATCTTTAAGGACGAAGCTGAATTCGTTAGCTTTAAGCTCACGGCCTTCCAAAGCGTTTAGTGAAGTTGAACTCTACTTGTACTGGTACGCTGTTGACACGTTTTTTGAGTTGGTTTGTTTGGGTTTTCAACTTTCTTAGTAGTTGGGTTGTAGTAGTTAACGACTTGAGCCGCAGTATTTTTCGATATCTACACCAGCTGTAACTGTCAGCTTTCACTGTTGTTGGGATATCGAACTTTGTAGTAACGTCCAAAAGGCGAAATTTAGTTGTGTCGATCACTTGAGTGTTTTCTGCGTCGCCAAGTGACTTCGTGAAGCCAGCTTTAAGGGTTGCAGTAATCACACCGTTGTTCACAGTGATATCGAATTTAGCTGTGACATCATCACCTGTTACTGAATCGTAAGCTTTGATCTTAGTAGCGTCAAGATCCAACTTAGCTTCATCGTAGTCATCTGAGATTCCTACTGATTGGATGTTGTCCTTGTTAGCTGCGTCAAATTTAGTTGTATCCAACCAAACTTGGTAAACCAACTTGTCGCCACGTTTAACAGTCTTCGTATTGATGTTTTGTTTTTCGTTGTTTGAGGCATCGTCCGCATATGGGTTCGCAGTGGTATCTGCGTACTTGTCTGCCAACTCTTTATCATCATCAAGGAGCTTGTCGCCTTTGATATCGAATTTCTCTTCAGAAACAACGTATTTCTCTGGTTGGAACTTAGGTTCAGTTGGTGGTGTTACACGGTTGTTAAATTCTTTATCCGCAATTTCGCCAACAGTTGCTACAAGAACTTTAGCTGTTCCATCGTGAGAAACAGTGACTGTTACATTCGCTTTCATGGTATCGTATGTAACGGTTGCGTCGCTTCCTTTAACTTCTTCTACTGTGTAGTTGTGAACGCCAGCTTGTTCTTTCTTGAATTCGATAGCTGAGAACTTAACGTTTCCAGATGCATCGTTACTTACAGTCTCAACAACTTTACCTGTTGAATCTTTAAGGACGAAGCTGAATTCGTTAGCTTTAAGCTCACGGCCTTCCAAGCGTTTAGTGAAGTTGAACTCTACTTGTACTGGTACGCTGTTGACACGTTTTTGAGTAGGTTTATTTGGAGTTTCAACTTTCTTAGTAGTTGGGTTGTAGTAGTTAACGACTTGAGCCGCAGTATTTTCGATATCTACACCAGCTTTAACTGTTTGTTTAACTGTTGTTGGAATATCAAATTTGTAGTAACGTCCAAAGGCAAATTTAGTTGTGTCGATCACTTGAGTGTTTTCTGCGTCGCCAAGTGACTTCGTGAAGCCAGCTTTAAGGGTTGCAGTAATCACACCGTTGTTCACAGTGATATCGAATTTAGCTGTGACATCATCACCTGTTACTGAATCGTAAGCTTTGATCTTAGTAGCGTCAAGATCCAACTTAGCTTCATCGTAGTCATCTGAGATTCCTACTGATTGGATGTTGTCCTTGTTAGCTGCGTCAAATTTAGTTGTATCCAACCAAACTTGGTAAACCAACTTGTCGCCACGTTTAACAGTCTTCGTATTGATGTTTTGTTTTTCGTTGTTTGAGGCATCGTCCGCATATGGGTTCGCAGTGGTATCTGCGTACTTGTCTGCCAACTCTTTATCATCATCAAGGAGCTTGTCGCCTTTGATATCGAATTTCTCTTCAGAAACAACGTATTTCTCTGGTTGGAACTTAGGTTCAGTTGGTGGTGTTACACGGTTGTTAAATTCTTTATCCGCAATTTCGCCAACAGTTGCTACAAGAACTTTAGCTGTTCCATCGTGAGAAACAGTGACTGTTACATTCGCTTTCATGGTATCGTATGTAACGGTTGCGTCGATCCTTTAACTTCTTCTACTGTGTAGTTGTGAACGCCAGCTTGTTCTTTCTTGAATTCGATAGCTGAGAACTTAACGTTTCCAGATGCATCGTTACTTACAGTCTCAACAACTTTACCTGTTGAATCTTTTAAGGACGAAGCTGAATTCGTTAGCTTTCAAGCTCACGGCCTTCCAAGCGTTTAGTGAAGTTGAACTCTACTTGTACTGGTACGCTGTTGACACGTTTTTTGAGTAGGTTTATTTGGAGTTTTCAACTTTCTTAGTAGTTGGGTTGTAGTAGTTAACGACTTGAGCCGCAGTATTTTCGATATCTACACCAGCTTTAACTGTTTGTTTAACTGTTGTTGGAATATCAAATTTGTAGTAACGTCCAAAGGCAAATTTAGTTGTGTCGATCACTTGAGTGTTTTCTGCGTCGCCAAGTGACTTCGTGAAGCCAGCTTTAAAGGGTTGCAGTGATCACACCGTTGTTCACAGTGATATCGAATTTAGCTGTGACATCATCACCTGTTACTGAATCGTAAGCTTTGATCTTAGTAGCGTCAAGATCCAACTTAGCTTCATCGTAGTCATCTGAGATTCCTACTGATTGGATGTTGTCCTTGTTAGCTGCGTCAAATTTAGTTGTATCCAACCAAACTTGGTAAACCAACTTGTCGCCACGTTTAACAGTCTTCGTATTGATGTTTTGTTTTTCGTTGTTTGAGGCATCGTCCGCATATGGGTTCGCAGTGGTATCTGCGTACTTGTCTGCCAACTCTTTATCATCATCAAGGAGCTTGTCGCCTTTGATATCGAATTTCTCTTCAGAAACAACGTATTTCTCTGGTTGGAACTTAGGTTCAGTTGGTGGTGTTACACGGTTGTTAAATTCTTTATCCGCAATTTCGCCAACAGTTGCCACAAGAACTTTAGCTGTTCCATCGTGAGAAACAGTGACTGTTACATTCGCTTTCATGGTATCGTATGTAACGGTTGCGTCGCTTCCTTTAACTTCTTCTACTGTGTAGTTGTGAACGCCAGCTTGTTCTTTCTTGAATTCGATAGCTGAGAACTTAACGTTTCCAGATGCATCGTTACTTACAGTCTCAACAACTTTACCTGTTGAATCTTTAAGGACGAAGCTGAATTCGTTAGCTTTAAGCTCACGGCCTTCCAAGCGTTTAGTGAAGTTGAACTCTACTTGTACTGGTACGCTGTTGACACGTTTTTTGAGTAGGTTTGTTTGGAGTTTTCAACTTTCTTAGTAGTTGGGTTGTAGTAGTTAACGACTTGAGCCGCAGTATTTTTCGATATCTACACCAGCTTTAACTGTTTGTTTAACTGTTGTTGGAATATCAAATTTGTAGTAACGTCCAAAGGCAAATTTAGTTGTGTCGATCACTTGAGTGTTTTCTGCGTCGCCAAGTGACTTCGTGAAGCCAGCTTTAAGGGTTGCAGTGATCACACCGTTGTTCACAGTGATATCGAATTTAGCTGTGACATCATCACCTGTTACTGAATCGTAAGCTTTGATCTTAGTAGCGTCAAGATCCAACTTAGCTTTCATCGTAGTCATCTGAGATTCCTACTGATTGGATGTTGTCCTTGTTAGCTGCGTCAAATTTAGTTGTATCCAACCAAACTTGGTAAACCAACTTGTCGCCACGTTTAACAGTCTTCGTATTGATGTTTTGTTTTTCGTTGTTTGAGGCATCGTCCGCATATGGGTTCGCAGTGGTATCTGCGTACTTGTCTGCCAACTCTTTATCATCATCAAGGAGCTTGTCGCCTTTGATATCGAATTTCTCTTCAGAAACAACGTATTTCTCTGGTTGGAACTTAGGTTCAGTTGGTGGTGTTACACGGTTGTTAAATTCTTTATCCGCAATTTCGCCAACAGTTGCTACAAGAACTTTAGCTGTTCCATCGTGAGAAACAGTGACTGTTACATTCGCTTTCATGGTATCGTATGTAACGGTTGCGTCGCTTCCTTTAACTTCTTCTACTGTGTAGTTGTGAACGCCAGCTTGTTCTTTCTTGAATTCGATAGCTGAGAACTTAACGTTTCCAGATGCATCGTTACTTACAGTCTCAACAACTTTACCTGTTGAATCTTTAAGGACGAAGCTGAATTCGTTAGCTTTAAGCTCACGGCCTTCCAAGCGTTTAGTGAAGTTGAACTCTACTTGTACTGGTACGCTGTTAACACGTTTTTGAGTTGGTTTGTTTGGTTTTTCAACTTTCTTAGTTGTTGGGTTGTAGTAGTTTACTACTTGAGCCGCAGTGTTTTCGATGTCTACACCACCAGGTACATCAGCTTTCACTGTTGTTGGGATGTCGAACTTGTAGTAACGTCCAAAGGCGAATTTAGTTGTGTCAATAACTTGAGTGTTTTCTGCGTCGCCAAGTGACTTCGTGAAGCCAGCTTTAAGTGTTGCAGTGATCACACCGTTGTTCACAGTGATATCGAATTTAGCTGTGACATCATCACCTGTTACTGAATCGTAAGCTTTGATCTTAGTAGCGTCAAGATCCAACTTAGCTTCATCGTAGTCATCTGAGATTCCTACTGATTGGATGTTGTCCTTGTTAGCTGCGTCAAATTTAGTTGTATCCAACCAAACTTGGTAAACCAACTTGTCGCCACGTTTAACAGTCTTCGTATTGATGTTTTGTTTTTCGTTGTTTGAGGCATCGTCCGCATATGGGTTCGCAGTGGTATCTGCGTACTTGTCTGCCAACTCTTTATCATCATCAAGGAGCTTGTCGCCTTTGATATCGAATTTCTCTTCAGAAACAACGTATTTCTCTGGTTGGAACTTAGGTTCAGTTGGTGGTGTTACACGGTTGTTAAATTCTTTATCCGCAATTTCGCCAACAGTTGCTACAAGAACTTTAGCTGTTCCATCGTGAGAAACAGTGACTGTTACATTCGCTTTCATGGTATCGTATGTAACGGTTGTGTCAGATCCTTTAACTTCTTCTACTGTGTAGTTGTGAACGCCAGCTTGTTCTTTCTTGAATTCGATAGCTGAGAACTTAACGTTTCCAGATGCATCGTTGCTTACAGTCTCAACAACTTTACCTGTTGAATCTTTAAGGACGAAGCTGAATTCGTTAGCTTTAAGCTCACGGCCTTCCAAGCGTTTAGTGAAGTTGAACTCTACTTGTACTGGTACGCTGTTGACACGTTTTTGAGTAGGTTTATTTGGAGTTTCAACTTTCTTAGTAGTTGGGTTGTAGTAGTTAACGACTTGAGCCGCAGTATTTTCGATATCTACACCAGCTTTAACTGTTTGTTTAACTGTTGTTGGGAATATCAAATTTGTAGTAACGTCCAAAGGCAAATTTAGTTGTGTCGATCACTTGAGTGTTTTCTGCGTCGCCAAGTGACTTCGTGAAGCCAGCTTTAAGGGTTGCAGTGATCACACCGTTGTTCACAGTGATATCGAATTTAGCTGTGACATCATCACCTGTTACTGAATCGTAAGCTTTGATCTTAGTAGCGTCAAGATCCAACTTAGCTTTCATCGTAGTCATCTGAGATTCCTACTGATTGGATGTTGTCCTTGTTAGCTGCGTCAAATTTAGTTGTATCCAACCAAACTTGGTAAAACCAACTTGTCGCCACGTTTAACAGTCTTCGTATTGATGTTTTTGTTTTTCGTTGTTTGAGGCATCGTCCGCATATGGGTTCTGCAGTGGTATCTGCGTACTTGTCTGCCAACTCTTTATCATCATCAAGGAGCTTGTCGCCTTTGATATCGAATTTCTCTTCAGAAACAACGTATTTCTCTGGTTGGAACTTAGGTTCAGTTGGTGGTGTTACACGGTTGTTAAATTCTTTATCCGCAATTTCGCCAACAGTTGCTACAAGAACTTTAGCTGTTCCATCGTGAGAAACAGTGACTGTTACATTCGCTTTCATGGTATCGTATGTAACGGTTGCGTCGCTTCCTTTAACTTCTTCTACTGTGTAGTTGTGAACGCCAGCTTGTTCTTTCTTGAATTCGATAGCTGAGAACTTAACGTTTCCAGATGCATCGTTACTTACAGTCTCAACAACTTTACCTGTTGAATCTTTAAGGACGAAGCTGAATTCGTTAGCTTTAAGCTCACGGCCTTCCAAGCGTTTAGTGAAGTTGAACTCTACTTGTACTGGTACGCTGTTGACACGTTTTTGAGTTGGTTTGTTTGGGTTTTCAACTTTCTTAGTAGTTGGGTTGTAGTAGTTAACGACTTGAGCCGCAGTATTTTTCGATATCTACACCAGCTGTAACTATCTGCTTTCACTGTTGTTGGGAATATCGAACTTTGTAGTAACGTCCAAAGGCGAAATTTAGTTGTGTCGATCACTTGAGTGTTTTCTGCGTCGCCAAGTGACTTCGTGAAGCCATCTTTAAGGGTTGCAGTGATCACACCGTTGTTCACAGTGATATCGAATTTAGCTGTGACATCATCACCTGTTACTGAATCGTAAGCTTTGATCTTAGTAGCGTCAAGATCCAACTTAGCTTTCATCGTAGTCATCTGAGATTCCTACTGATTGGATGTTGTCCTTGTTAGCTGCGTCAAATTTAGTTGTATCCAACCAAACTTGGTAAAACCAACTTGTCGCCACGTTTAACAGTCTTCGTATTGATGTTTTGTTTTTCGTTGTTTGAGGCATCGTCCGCATATGGGTTCGCAGTGGTATCTGCGTACTTGTCTGCCAACTCTTTATCATCATCAAGGAGCTTGTCGCCTTTGATATCGAATTTCTCTTCAGAAACAACGTATTTCTCTGGTTGGAACTTAGGTTCAGTTGGTGGTGTTACACGGTTGTTAAATTCTTTATCCGCAATTTCGCCAACAGTTGCTACAAGAACTTTAGCTGTTCCATCGTGAGAAACAGTGACTGTTACATTCGCTTTCATGGTATCGTATGTAACGGTTGTGTCAGATCCTTTAACTTCTTCTACTGTGTAGTTGTGAACGCCAGCTTGTTCTTTCTTGAATTCGATAGCTGAGAACTTAACGTTTCCAGATGCATCGTTACTTACAGTCTCAACAACTTTACCTGTTGAATCTTTAAGGACGAAGCTGAATTCGTTAGCTTTTAAGCTCACGGCCTTCAAGCGTTTAGTGAAGTTGAACTCTACTTGTACTGGTACGCTGTTGACACGTTTTTGAGTAGGTTTGTTTGGGTTTTCAACTTTCTTAGTAGTTGGGTTGTAGTAGTTAACGACTTGAGCCGCAGTATTTTCGATATCTACACCAGCTTTAACTGTTTGTTTAACTGTTGTTGGAATATCAAATTTGTAGTAACGTCCAAAGGCAAATTTAGTTGTGTCGATCACTTGAGTGTTTTCTGCGTCGCCAAGTGACTTCGTGAAGCCAGCTTTAAGGGTTGCAGTAATCACACCGTTGTTCACAGTGATATCGAATTTAGCTGTGACATCATCACCTGTTACTGAATCGTAAGCTTTGATCTTAGTAGCGTCAAGATCCAACTTAGCTTTCATCGTAGTCATCTGAGATTCCTACTGATTGGATGTTGTCCTTGTTAGCTGCGTCAAATTTAGTTGTATCCAACCAAACTTGGTAAACCAACTTGTCGCCACGTTTAACAGTCTTCGTATTGATGTTTTGTTTTTCGTTGTTTGAGGCATCGTCCGCATATGGGTTCGCAGTGGTATCTGCGTACTTGTCTGCCAACTCTTTATCATCATCAAGGAGCTTGTCGCCTTTGATATCGAATTTCTCTTCAGAAACAACGTATTTCTCTGGTTGGAACTTAGGTTCAGTTGGTGGTGTTACACGGTTGTTAAATTCTTTATCCGCAATTTCGCCAACAGTTGCTACAAGAACTTTAGCTGTTCCATCGTGAGAAACAGTGACTGTTACATTCGCTTTCATGGTATCGTATGTAACGGTTGTGTCAGATCCTTTAACTTCTTCTACTGTGTAGTTGTGAACGCCAGCTTGTTCTTTCTTGAATTCGATAGCTGAGAACTTAACGTTTCCAGATGCATCGTTACTTACAGTCTCAACAACTTTTACCTGTTGAATCTTTAAGGACGAAGCTGAATTCGTTAGCTTTAAGCTCACGGCCTTCCAAGCGTTTAGTGAAGTTGAACTCTACTTGTACTGGTACGCTGTTGACACGTTTTTTTGAGTAGGTTTGTTTGGGTTTTCAACTTTCTTAGTAGTTGGGTTGTAGTAGTTAACGACTTGAGCCGCAGTATTTTCGATATCTACACCAGCTTTAACTGTTTGTTTAACTGTTGTTGGAATATCAAATTTGTAGTAACGTCCAAAAGGCGAACTTTAGTTGTGTCGATCACTTGAGTGTTTTTCTGCGTCGCCAAGTGACTTCGTGAAGCCAGCTTTAAGGGTTGCAGTAATCACACCGTTGTTCACAGTGATATCGAAATTTAGCTGTGACATCATCACCTGTTACTGAATCGTAAGCTTTGATCTTAGTAGCGTCAAGATCCAACTTAGTTTCATCGTAGTCATCTGAGATTCCTACTGATTGGATGTTGTCCTTTGTTAGTTTGCGTCAAATTTAGTTGTATCCAACCAAACTTGGTAAACCAACTTGTCGCCACGTTTAACAGTCTTCGTATTGATGTTTTCTGCTTCGTTGTTGTGAGTCTTTCATCAGCATATGGATTAGCATTTGGTATCTGCGTACTTGTCTGCCAATTCTTTGTCATCATCAAGAGCTTGTCGTCCGTGATATCGAATTTCTCTTCAGAAACAACGTATTTCTCTGGTTGGAACTTAGGTTCTGTTGGTGGTGTTACACGTTGTTGAACTCTTTATCAGCGATATCGCCAACAGTTGCTACAAGAACTTTAGCTGTACCATTGTGTTTCACTGTGACTGTTACATTCGCTTTCATGGTGTCGTATGTAACGGTTGCGTCAGTACCTTTCAACTTCTTCAACTGTGTAGTTGTGAACGCCTGCTTGTTCTTTCTTGAATTCGATAGCTGAGAACTTAACGTTTCCAGATGCATCGTTACTTACAGTTTCAACAACTTTACCTGTTGAATCTTTAAGGACGAAGCTGAATTCGTTAGCTTTAAGTTCACGACCTTCCAAGCGTTTAGTGAAGTTGAACTCTACTTGTACTGGTACGCTGTTCACACGTTTTTGAGTAGGTTTGCTTGGGTTTTCAACTTTCTTAGTAGTTGGGTTGTAGTAGTTAACGACTTGAGCCGCAGTATTTTCGATATCTACACCAGCTTTAACTGTTTGTTTAACTGTTGTTGGGAATATCAAATTTGTAGTAACGTCCAAAGGCAACTTTAGTTGTGTCGATCACTTGAGTGTTTTCTGCGTCGCCAAGTGACTTCGTGAAGCCAGCTTTAAGGGTTGCAGTAATCACACCGTTGTTCACAGTGATATCGAAATTTAGCTGTTACATCATCACCTGTTACTGAATCGTAAGCTTTGATCTTAGTAGCGTCAAGATCCAACTTAGTTTCATCGTAGTCATCTGAGATTCCTACTGATTGGATGTTTGTCCTTTGTTAGTCGTCAGAAAATTTAGTTGTATCCAACCATACTTGATAAACCAACTTGTCGCCACGTTTAACAGTCTTCGTATTGATGTTTTGTGCTTCATTGTTGTTAGTCTTTCATCAGCATATGGATTAGCATTTGTATTCAGTGTACTTTGTCTGCCAATTCTCTGTCATCATCTAACGAGCTTGTCGCCTGTGATATCGAATTTCTCTTCAGAAACAACGTACTTTCTCTGGTTGGAACTTAGGTTCTGTTGGTGGTGTTACTACGTTGTTGAACTCTTTATCAGCGATGTCTCCAACAGTTGCTACAAGAACTTTAGCTGTTCCATCGTGTGATACTGTGACTGTTACATTTCGCTTTCATTGTGTCGTATGTAACGGTTGCGTCTGTTCCTGTAACCTCTTCTACTGTGTAGTTGTGAACGCCTTCTTCACCCTTTCTTGAATTCGATAGCTGAGAACTTAACGTTTCCTGCTGCATCGTTGCTTACAGTTTCAACAACTTTACCTGTTGAATCTTTAAGCACGAAGCTGAATTCGTTAGCTTTCAACTCACGGCCTTCCAATCTCTTAGTGAAGTTGAATTCTACTGAGATTGGTACGCTGTTTACACGTTTTTGAGTTGGTTTTTTCTGGGTTTTCAACAGATTTATTTACTGGGATTATAAACATGAACAATCTGAGTTGGCTTTATTTTTCGATATCTACTCCAGCTGCAACGTCAGCTTTTAACTGTCGCTGGAATATCAAATTTGTAGTAACGTCCAAATGCAAATTTAGTTGTATCGATAACTTGAGTGTTTATCTGCATCACCCAATGACTTTGTTTGACAGCAGTCTTAGATGTTGCAGTAATGACACCATTTGTTCAACCTTGATGTCAAAACTTTATCTGTTACATCATCACCTGTTACTGAATCGTAAGCTTTGATATCAGCAGCGTTAACAGTCAACTTTTTTTCTGCATCATAGGTATCTGAGATTCCTACAGATTGGATGTTTATTTTTTGTTAGTCAGTGAAGTTTTGTTGTATCCAACCATACTTGGTAGACTAATTTATCACCACGTTTCAACAGTCTTAGTATTGATGTTTTCTGCTTCGTTGTTTGAAGTTCCATCTGCGTATGGGTTAGCATTTGTAGCAGTGTACTCATCAGTCAATTCATCATCATCGTCTACAAGTTTTGTTCCTGTAATGTCAAATTTCTCTTTATTAAGAACAAATTTTTTTCAGGTTGGAATTCAGGTGCTTCTGGTGGAGTAACCTTGTTGTTAAATTCTTTATCAGCAGTTCCATCAGTTGATGAACCATCAGCATCCACACCGCCAGTTGATGTTACATTAGTTACAGTTGTTAAGGCTATGGCCTTTCTTAGAAACTTCAACTGTAATGGTTGCTTTCATGGTGTCGTAAGTCATTCCAAGCTCTTTTTGAAGCTGGGATAACTTCTTCTACTGTATAAGTATGAGTTCCAACTTTAGTATTATCAAATGATAATTCGAGAATGTTACAGTTCCGTCAGCTTTTATTTGTTACTGTTTCAAGAGTTTGACCAGTTGAATCTTTAAGAACAAAGCTAAATTCGCCCTCTTTAAGTTCACGACCTAGCTAATTTCTTAGTAAAGTCAAATCTTGCAACGACTGGAGCCACATGATAGTTGTTGAACTCTGTATCTGCAGGCATTTTAACATTAGCAGTCAAGATACCAGATGCAGCGTCTTTTCGTTACATTAACTGTTACGACTGCATTCATTGAATCGTAGTCGATATTTGTATCTGTTCCAGCTACTTCACGTACAGTGTAAGTGTGTTCACCTACAGCGTTGTATTCAATCGCATCAAATGTGATAGTTCCATCAGCCGCATTTTTCTTAGTTTGGATGACTTTGCCATTTTCAAGCAATTCGAATGTGAAGGCATTTGCTTCAAGAGTCTTACCTTCCAAACGTTTAGTAAATTTGAATTGAGCTTGTGTTGCAGCAGGTGTGAAGGTATTGTTGAACTCTGTATCTGCAGGAAGTGTGTTTGTTGCTTTAAGAACGTGACCTTCTTTAGTAACAGTGATGGTTACTTCAGCCTTCATCGTATCATATTGCATTCCTGCTTCAGAACCTTGAACTTCTTCTACAGTATACTTGTGAGTACCAACTTGAGTATTGTCAAAGGTCAAGTCGTCAAAGGCTACAAGACCTGCTTTAGTATTTGTCTTAGTTTGAAGAACAGTTCCTTTTGAATCTTTCAATTGGAAAGTGAACTCACCAGCTTTCAACTCACGACCTGCGAGAGCCTTACTGAAGTCAAACTTAGTCTTAACTGGTGCTACTGCAAAGTTGTTGAACTCTGTATCTGCAGGCATTGTAACATTAGCAGTCAAGATACCAGATGCAGCGTCTTTCGTTACATTAACTGTTACGACAGCGTTCATTGAATCATAGTCAATGTTTGTGTCAGCACCAGCTACTTCACGGACTGTGTAAGTATGCGTTCCTTCTTGAGCATAAGCGATTGCGTCAAACTGGATAGTTCCATCAGCCGCATTTTTCTTAGTTTGGATAACATTGCCATTTTCAAGCAATTCAAATGTGAAGGCATCTGCTTCCAGTGTTTTACCTTCAAGTCTCTTAGTGAACTTGAATTGAGCTTGTGTTGCAGCAGGTGTGAAGGTATTGTTGAACTCTGTATCTGCAGGAAGTGTGTTTGTTGCTTTAAGAACGTGACCTTCTTTAGTAACAGTGATGGTTACTTCAGCCTTCATCGTATCATATTGCATTCCTGCTTCAGAACCTTGAACTTCTTCTACAGTATACTTGTGAGTACCAACTTGAGTATTGTCAAAGGTCAAGTCGTCAAAGGCTACAAGACCTGCTTTAGTATTTGTCTTAGTTTGAAGAACAGTTCCTTTTGAATCTTTCAATTGGAAAGTGAACTCACCGGCTTTTCAATTCACGACCTGCGAGAGCCTTGCTGAAGTCAAACTTAGTCTTAACTGGTGCTACTGCAAAGTTGTTGAACTCTGTATCTGAAGGCATTGTAACATTAGCAGTCAAGACACCAGATGCAGCGTCTTTCGTTACATTAACTGTTACGACTGCATTCATTGAATCATAGTCAATGTTTGTGTCAGCACCAGCTACTTCACGTACAGTATAGGTATGAGCACCTTCTTTATCATAAGAAATCGCGTCAAACTGGATAGTTCCATCAGCCGCATTTTTCTTAGTTTGGATGACTTTGCCATTTTCAACTAATTCAAATGTGAAGGCATCCTTCGTAAGCTCTTTACCTTCAAGTTTCTTAGTGAACTTGAATTGAGCTTGTGTTGCAGTTGGGGTAAAGGTATTGTTAAATTCTTTATCTGCTGGAAGTGTTGCTACAGCTGTAAGTGCATGACCCGATTTCGTTACAGAAACTGTCACGTTAGCTTTCATGGTGTCGTAAGTCATTCCAGCTTCTTTAGTTTCTGGGATAACTTCCTCTACAGTGTACTTATGATTTCCAACTTGAGTATTAGTGAATGTTAAAGCATCAAACTTAACTTTTCCATCAGCATCATTTTGCTTGGTTTGAAGAACTGTTCCTTCAGAATTTTTCAATACAAAACTGAATTCTCCTACTTTCAGTTTACGGCCTGCAAGAGCTTTGCTAAAGTCAAATTGAGCTGTTACTGGTGCCACTACATGGTTGTTAAAGACTTTATCATCTGTACCAGTTGCTTCACCACCTTTAGAGGTCATTTCAGTTTTTAGCTGACAAAAAGACCAGTAGTTGCATCTTTTGTAACAGTGACTTTAACTGCGATCGTCATTGCATCGTAGTCTACATCGGCTTTATTGCCCTTCACTTCCTTAACAGTATAGTTGTAGACACCTGCTTGGTCAAATGACAATTCACTGAAGTTAATCTTACCGTTAGCTTTATTAGTTACGGTTTCACTAACATTGTTGTCACCAGTCAAGGTGAAGCTAAAGTCTCCAGCATTCAAGGTACCATTTGAAAGTGATTTATCAAATTCAAGGTTTACTTTAACAGGAGCTGGTGTGAAGGTATTATTAAACTCTTTATCTGCAGGAAGTGTATTGGTTGCTTTAAGAACGTGACCTTCTTTAGTAACAGTGATCGTTACTTCAGCTTTCATTGGGTCATAAGTCATTCCTGCTTCAGAACCTTGAACTTCTTCTACAGTATACTTGTGAGTACCAACTTGTGTATTGTCAAAGGTCAAGTCGTCAAAGGCTACAAGACCTGCTTTAGTATTAGTTTTAGTTTGAAGAACAGTTCCTTTTGAATCTTTCAATTGGAAAGTGAACTCTCCAGCTTTCAATTCACGACCTGCGAGAGCCTTGCTGAAGTCAAACTTAGTCTTAACTGGTGCTACAACATAGTTGTTAAAGACTTTATCATCTGCACTTGAAGCAAATCCACCAATACCACTGTATTTAACAGAAGCTTGTAAAACACCTTTAGAATCTTCAGTTACAGTAACAGTCATAGTAACTGTCATTGCATCGTAGTCAACGTTTGTATCAGAACCTTTTGTTTCAGTGATTTTTGTATTTATAAGTACCAGCTTTATTGAAGGTCAGCTTGCTGAATGTAGCTTTACCAGCTTTATTGGTAACTGTTTCTTCGTGTTTGTCAGGACTACTCTTATCTTCTGTTAATTTGAAAGTAAATTCACCATCAACAAGTGCACGTCCTTCCAGTTGTTTTTCAACTTCTGGAGTGACTTCAACTGGCTCTTGTTTTACGTAATAATAGATAGGTTGTTTATACGGTGTCAAAGTGTTAAGCAAGTCAACGTTTGTACCGATACCACCAACTCCACGTTCTAATTGTGCGTTAGCTGAACCGTGTCCAATCCCGTCTCCTAAGAATGGTACGAATACTGATTTATATGGCGTATATCCTGAAGCTTTTTGGAAATCGAATGTAACTTCTTTACCGTTAGGATAGTTTGTTTTGGCTCCAGTTCTTGGATCAGTTACTGTATGTGCAATAGTGTTAAGAGGTGATTTTTTAACAACTAATTCTTGTGTATTATTTTCACCTGGTTTAATTGGTTTCGTTTCTGCTAGCAACATGTAGCCATCAGTGCTCAAGGTACCATCAGAACGTTTGCTTTGTTGTCTTGGATCTAATAAGTAAACACGAATAACTACTGAACCATCTTCTCCAACAACTTCTTTGATACGTTTGATACCGTATCGGTCCGCATCCATGAATTTAGAACCGATAGTATAAGGACGATTTACAAAGCCTGATTGATCATTTGCATCAGCTCTTTGATACAATTTATATCCATCAAATTGACGCTCACCAGATGCTGTGAATCTTTGTCCTTCTTCAGCTTTAAGTGTATATCTAGCTAAGTCTACTTCATTACCATTTTCTTTATAATCTTGAACAGTTTTATCCGTTTTATTAGCGTTGAAAGTAGGGTTATTTTTATCAACTACTTTATAGTAAGTTGTTTTATTAATTGTTTCTGGTATTTTAGCGTTTGAATCAGTAATTGTACGGCCATTGTAAGCTGGTTCAACAACGTTTAGAACATCTGTTGTAGTACGAGCATTATAAACCGCATTATAAAGTGTTTGCTCTGCTGGCGTAAGTTGGTGTCCAGCAGCAACTAAATCTGTTATACTCTTTCCAACTTCATAACCATTTTGAATAAATGGTTGAGTAGTTTTACCTTTTTCAGCAGTACCTGCTTTATAATCCACTTGGAAGGTTAATTGACTATTAGACGCTGCTGTGGTAGTAGTGAATTTTTGAACACCACTAGAGGCAGTAATTGTTCTTGTTTCAACCACAGCACCAGTCGTTTTATTGATTAAATCAACATTTGTATCTGTAGATTCATCAAATCTCTTATAGGCACGTGCATAATACTTTGTACCATAACGTTTATTGAATTCAGTTAAATCCCAAATAGCATAAGTATACCAATCTCCCTCTTTAGCAGAGTAACCAGCTGGTACAGTTTGAGAACGAACACTTGCACCATTTGAATCTGTCATATTAGGTGTAGCAACTTCACCATCCTTTAGGTAAGTAGTTACAGCAATTGGTTTAGAGTTATGGTCTCCAGATACAACTTCTTCAGTTGCAGCACGACGATTACGGCGACGACCACCATTTGTAGCTAATGCACCTGCATTTACTGTATTTTCAGCTGCCAAAGCTAGTGTTTCTGTATCAACGAGTGGTTTTGCTTCAACATTAGCTGCACTAGCATTTGTATCAAGGCTAGTTGCCTCAGCTACAGCTGAAAGTTCTGCTTTAGGCTCAGATTTTTCCTCTGGTTTAGTTTCAGTCTTTTCTTCTGCCTTAGGCTTAGCTACTACAACTTCTTCTGCTTTTGAAGTTGCTGCTGGTTTAGCAGAGTCAGCCTTTGCTTCAGAACTAAGATCTTTGGATTCCTCAGATTTAGCTTGACTAGTTACAGGTTTAGCTTCTTCAGAGGTAACTCCAGTTGATTCTGACTTTACATCTTCAGTTTTTAAAGATTCTACTTTACTTTCTGAAGTTTCCTTTTGCAACAGCCTTATCCGAATCAAGAAGCTCTTCTTTACGCTTATCTTTATCCACAAGTCCAGCAGTTTCTCCTGAATTCGTTTGTGCTACAATCTCAGAAGCTTTTACAGCACCACCATTAGCCATTAAAAAGCTAAGGGTTGTTCCTAAGAAAACTGATGCGACCCCAACTTTATATTTTCTTAAAGAAAATCGTTGTTGTTCTCTTCTTATCATGCGATAAGTTCTCCTTTTTAAAAACATTTTTTACTAGTGATATGTAAGAATATTTGGAATTTTCTGAAAAAGAAAACACCATTCTCCACACCACAGTAACGCTAACAGTATACCATATAAGCCTTATTATATCAAGAATAATGAGACCCATGAAACTACTTTTTAAAAATGCATAATATACATTTTAGAGTAATATTTAGTCACAAAAATTTAAATTATTTTTATTTAAATAATATTATTTATTTATCTTGGGTACTAAATACAGTAAAAACGTTTATTTTTTTATCGTTATTTATAATAAATATAAAAATTCAACCTATAGATTTTAGTGAATCTTTATCACTATTTACATCTACAAGAAGAATTTTTATGTCAATTATTTATCTATTACTTTTTACAAACTTTTTAAAAATTCTAAAAAGATAATCTCTCAAAACTTTTTGAAAGAACTTGATAACCAGCAACACTTAGGTGTAGGCCATCGGTTGTGTAGGTAGGTTTTAATTGTCCAGCTTCATCTAGCAAGCTATCAAATACTGGGATATATTGAACCTGCATATAGGCTGAAGCTAAGTCTTGATAAGCTTGATTCCACGCCTTGATTTTCTCATTGGTGCGGATATAAACTGTCTGCTGATACTCTGTACCTTCATTAACTGGTAAAATAGAAAGAAGCTTGATTTGGGTAAGCGGAAAATCACGCGCAATTGACTGAATCACAGCTTCGAGATTATGCAAGGTCTGCTCCAATTCTACTTCCTTACCAATATCATTTGTCCCAATCAAAAGAACAATCTGATCAACAGCATCACCATAGAGATGGGCATCAAGATTATCAAGTAAAAGTCCTGTCTGGTAGCCTCTAATGCCACGATTAACCATGATCTTTGAAGGTCCTAGTAACTCCTGCAAGGGATAATATTCGATGATAGAATCACCTATAAAGATGATATCTGGATCCAATAGGGAGATTTGATTGAGTTCACGATACTTGTTTTGGATTTTTTCTTGCTCTTTTAGGAGCCACGTTTCTAACAACTGCACTGCCATATCATTCTCCTTTTTCTAGCCAGTCTTCCAAAACCTGATAGACCCCTGCCTGACTATTGGATGGAGCAAAGTCAGTCGCTACTGCTTTGGCCTTGTCGTCGGCATTTTCCATGGCATAGGCAATTCCAGCTAATTGAAGCATTTCTACATCATTTTCACTATCACCAAAAGCCATGATTTCCTCAGCTTTGATGTCCCAACGCTTGAGTAGCTCTTTCAAGCCCCAGGCTTTATGAATACCAGCCTGAAGAATATCGATACAGCCATAACCACTTGAGACAGCCTGAACATGACCATTAAAAAGATGATTGATTTCCTCTAAAACGGAGTCAGAGCGCTCCTCACCGACTACCAAGCTCATTTTTAACACTCCACCAAAAAGATGAGACTCTAACTCTTCCACAAAATTCATCCGCTGATAAAAAAGTTCAATCATCTCTGGAGTCATAAAATTTTCAAGTTGAGTAAAGACGGTGCCTTCTTTCACAAAACCACCATTCATACTGGTCACTACAAACTGATCTTGGCATTCTCGGCCCTTGAAAAATTCTAAAGCCCGATTAACCATGTCATCATCCCAAGTTTGAGCCTGTAAAAGTTGATTGCCTTCAAAAATTCTCGCCCCATTAGCTACAATCAAAACTATTCGCTCTGTCAAATGCCCTAGTAATTGTTTCACACGATGAATCTCATTTCCAGTCGCAATGACAAATCGAATTCCCCTTTCTTCTAGCTGATCAAGAATCTTCTCCAAACGAGGTAAATCTACTTGACCTTTGGGATCCAATAAGGTTCCATCCATGTCTGTCACAATTAATTTTATCGTCATCTCGTCTCCTTTTAGAAATACCACTACCACTTCAAGCCAACATGTTCATTCATTTCTTTGTAGGCTAAGTCAATTCTTTCCTTGGTTTCCTCATCCAATTTTTCACGATGAGTCCCACCTTCTATAAAATCTTCCAAGATATAGGTCTGATAAAGAAAAAGTGGATAGCCGTCAGGTGAATAGGTCCCTTTTGGAGTACGGTTAACCCAAGTTGGATGAGCTGCTGCAGTCTCAATAGTTGTCTTGCCTGCTTTCTTCTTAATGGTTACGTCCATGAGGACTCCACGCTCCGTCCACTTGGCATTTTCCTCATCCTGCATAGTTTCAATCCGTTGATTCGATAGGAAATTGCCCATAGAGTAGAAAATGAGTTTTTTATCTCCATCTTTTTCAACTGTTTCAGCTGGTTCAACAACGTGAGGATGCCCTCCAAAGATAAGGTCAGCTCCCCAGTCAATCATCTTGTGGTAGAGAATCTTTTGTTCTTCAGTTGGTTCTAATTGATACTCAATTCCCATTTGAGGCATGACAACGGTAATGTCAGCCTCTTTTTCAGCTCGCTCAATTTCACCCTTCATCTTGTCTTCATTTAAGTCAGACAGGTAATTATTGTAATCCTCTTTAGAGATATATTCCTCGATACCATTAAAGCCATAAGAATAGGCTAGGAAAGCAACCTTAATCCCATTTACTTCCTTAATCACTAAAGGCGCCTTGTCACGCGCTTCATGGGTATATACTCCGATAGGAGTTATGCCTGCCTTTTCGATAGCATCCGCTGTAGAGATAACTCCTTCCAACTGAGAATCTAAGATGTGATTGTGGGCCAAGTCAAGCACCTGATAACCAGCATCCTTTATAGCATCCATAACCTCTCCTGGGGCATTAAATAAAGGATAGCCTGCTAGGTAATGGTCCTTACTAATAGTCCCTTCAAAGTCTCCTATGACTAGATCAGCCTTCTTAAACCAAGGTTTGACATAGTCAAAATTTTCATGAAAATCATAGCTCCCATCCTCTTTTAGAGCTGAACGATAAATAGGAATATGATAAAGCAAATCTCCATGAGCCATAATACGAGCACTGGTTTCTTTCTCAGTATCCTCACTCTTTTCCTGAGCATTGGATTTATGATGTACTACAGTCGAGTCACTACTGGTCAATGAAATCCCCTGAGCTCCTTCTACTAACAAAGTCGTGACCATGGAGAGCTACAAAAGCCAACAAAACTACAATAAAAAGTTCTATTGCTCCACTGTTTATAGTTCCTAAAAAATCGAACAGATGTTCTGATAACTTGAAAGTTCGAGCCATTTTTTCTACTTCTACTACGTTTTTCCATATTTTTTCTCCCTGCTTTTTGATGCAAGTCTCCTTAATTTATTATACCATAGACAAGATAGTATTTCATCTGGAGAATGCATCCTGATAGAACTAATGTGCTTTCATTCTAGGCTATTTTGTGTTATCATGTAAAGTAAGAAAAGGAGAGAGAACATGTCTGCTATAGAAAGAATTACCAAAGCTGCTCATTTAATTGATATGAAAGATATTATCCGCGAAGGAAACCCAACTCTTCGTGCCGTTGCTGAAGAAGTCAGCTTCCCCTTGAGTGATCAAGATATCATTCTCGGAGAAAAAATGATGCAATTTTTAAAACACTCACAAGACCCTGTTATGGCTGAAAAATTAGGTCTACGTGGTGGAGTTGGTCTTGCATGCACCACAACTCGATATCTCAAAAACGCATCATTGCTGTTTTAGTTCCTAATATCACCGAGGAAGGGGAAACTCCACAAGAAGCCTATGATTTACAGGCTGTCATGTACAATCCGAAAATTGTATCCCACTCAGTCCAAGACGCTGCTCTAGGCGAGGGAGAAGGTTGCTTGTCTGTCGACCGTGCCGTTCCAGGCTATGTTATCCGCCATGCTCGAGTAACTGTGGACTATTTTGATAAAGATGGAGAAAAGCACCGCATCAAACTAAAGGGCTACAACTCAATCGTCGTTCAACACGAAATTGACCACTTAAATGGCGTCATGTTCTACGATCGTATCAATGAAAAAGATCCTTTTGAAATCAAAGAAGGACTCCTCATCCTAGAATAAACTAGCAACTACTGAGTCAACATGTATTCTAAAAATGATATAAGTTTTCCTCAGTCCTATAACTTTAAAAATAGAATTATGAAAACAAACGATATTGTCTATGGCGTTCACGCCGTTACCGAAGCCCTCTTAGCCAATACTGGCAACAAGCTCTATGTTCAAGAAGACTTAAGAGGAAAAAATGTTGAAAAGGTCAAAGAACTAGCAACCGAGAAGAAGGTCTCAATCTCTTGGACTTCCAAAAAATCGCTTTCCGAAATGACTGAAGGAGCTGTTCACCAAGGTTTTGTCTTGCGCGTTTCAGAATTCGCCTACACTGAACTGGAGCAGATTCTTGCAAAGACCCGTCAAGAGGAAAATCCACTACTATTGATCCTTGATGGACTAACTGACCCTCACAACCTCGGCTCTATTCTAAGAACAGCTGATGCAACCAATGTTTCGGGTGTCATTATTCCTAAACACCGAGCCGTCGGCGTTACTCCTGTCGTTGCTAAAACAGCAACAGGTGCCATTGAGCATGTTCCTATCGCTCGCGTGACTAACCTCAGTCAAACCTTGGACAAACTTAAAGAAGAGGGCTTTTGGACTTTTGGAACTGATATGAACGGGACTCCTTGCCATAAATGGAACACAAGTGGCAAAGTCGCTCTCATTATCGGAAATGAAGGAAAAGGTATCTCAAGTAACATCAAAAAGCAAGTGGACGAGATGATCACTATTCCAATGAATGGACATGTACAAAGTCTCAATGCCAGTGTTGCTGCTGCTATTCTCATGTACGAAGTCTTCAGAAATCGACTCTAATAAAAAGTGAGGTTGGGACAAAAGATCCCGACCTCACTTTTTATTAGCAATCAAACTTTGACGCGGTTGCTGATTGAACTTTTTGTTCGTCTTTTAGACTCCAAAAAGCTCCTAATCATCCTCGCGGGGCTGGGACTACGAAATCGAGACTTTGTCTATCGATTTCTGTCCCACCGCCTTTTTAACTATGTTCAGTGATATATTTATAGGCTTCTTGACCTGCAATGGCGCCATCTCCAACTGCTGTTGTAACTTGACGAAGGTCTTTCTGACGAACATCCCCAACTGCAAAGACTCCTGCAACACTTGTTTTCATATGGTCATCTGTCACAATCCAACCTGATTCATCTTGGATTTGTAAATCTTTTGTAAAATCGCTAACTGGATCTAAACCAACATAGATAAAGACTCCACCAAAGGCATGTTCACTCACTTGATTTGTTTTAACATTTTCAATGACAACTGACTCCACACGGTTTTCACCCTTGATTTCTTTGACAACCGAATCCCAAATGAAGTTGATTTTTTCATTGGCAAAAGCTCTATCTTGCAAGACTTTTTGAGCACGAAGTTCATCACGACGGTGAATGATGGTTACAGACTTAGCAAATCGTGTTAAGAAGATTGCTTCTTCAACTGCTGAGTCACCTCCACCCACAACCAACAAATCTTGGTCACGGAAAAAGGCTCCATCACAAACCGCACAGTAAGAAACACCACGGCTATTGAGTTCTTCTTCACCTGGAACTCCCAAGAGACGGTGTTTGGAACCAGTCGCTACGGTAACTGTGCGAGTTTCATAAACTTGGTCGTCTGTTACGACTTTTTTAAATTCCCCATGATCCTCAACATTTTCAACGAAGCCATAGAGATGTTCAACACCTAGATTTTCAAGAGGTTCAAACATCTTTTCTGCTAATTCTGGGCCACTGATATTAGCATAGCCTGGGTAGTTTTCTATATCAGAAGTGTTATTCATCTGACCGCCTGGAAGACCACCTTCAATCAAAGCAACTTTGAGATTGCTGCGAGCTGCATATAAGGCTGCAGTCATGCCTGCAGGCCCTGCACCAATAATAATTGTATCGTACATCCTTTTTCCTTCTTTCTTGTTGTAACTATCTTTATTCTAACGAATCATAACTCATTTTGACAAGCATTATGCCTTGATAACTAATAAAAGGCTCATCGTCGCAAAGGATAATACTGGAACTGTCAATACTCCGATCATAATCATATCATAGAGGTGGGCTTGGCGGGCCTTAGCTGTTTTATCAACACCTGAAAGGGCTCTTAAACCAATCCAAAGTCCCAAGATAATCAAGACTAGTAACATGGTTAAAACTAGACTCTGGAAGTACAAGGAAAATATTTGAAGTAGCATGCTCTCTCTCATTTCTAACATTTTTAAAGAGCAAACCCAGTTAGCTTAGCCAACTGAGTTTTTCTTATCTTCTATTATATCAAATATAGGTCCGTTTGTAACTAGCAAAAGAACTCTTTTGTTCGTTCTTCTTTTGGATGATTGATGATCTCATCTGGGGTTCCAGATTCAATAATCTTTCCTTTATCCAAGAATAAAACCTTATCCGCAACTTGAGCAACAAATGACATATCGTGACTGACCAAAACCATGGTTTGACCTGATTTTGCAGCATTAGCAATCGATCTTTCTACCTCACCAACCAATTCTGGGTCAAGGGCTGAAGTCGGTTCATCCAAAAGTAAGACGTCTGGTTTCATGGCTAGGGCACGCGCTATAGCGACCCGTTGTTTTTGCCCCCCTGACAAGTGACGCGGATAATGCTGTTCACGATCTGAAAGCCCAACCTTAGCCAACTCTTCTTTGGCAATCTTAGTTGCTTCTTCGTTCGATAATTTCTTGACAACAAGCAAACCTTCCTTGACATTGTCTAAGGCTGTTCTACGCTCAAATAAATTAAACTGTTGGAAAACCATCGATAATTTACGACGGAGAGTTAGAATTTCTTCTTGCGTAATTTGAGAAAAATCAACTTTGAAATCATCAATCTGAATACTTCCACTATCAGGAGTTTCTAGATAATTTAGGCTACGAAGAAAAGTTGATTTCCCAGCTCCTGAAGAACCAATTAAGGCAACAACTTCTCCTTTTTGAATATCTAAGTTCAGATGGTCTAAAACGGTTTGACCTGAAAAGGATTTGCTTAAATTTGAAATTTTAATCATTAGCGAAGCTCTCCTTTCACATCTGTCTCAACATTATCTGGTGCTGTAATAGCCATTTTTCTTTCAATGAAACGGCCAAGATTTTCAATAACGATATTTACCACCCAGTAGACAAGGGCAACTGAGATAAAACGTTCAAAGTAACGATAGTCTGCACCACCCAAAATCTGAGCTTGGGCAAAAACTTCCACAACACCTGCACTGAAGGCTAGGGAAGTCCCCTTGGTCAAGCCAATCAAGGAGTTAATCAAGGTTGGTGTTGCAACTACTGCTGCATTAGGGAATAATTACTCGACGATAAACTTGTCCGCGTGTCATACCAAGACTTTCGAGCGCCTCAATCTCCCAGGATCGACTGAAAGGATGGCCGCACGAAGAGTTTCGCTGGCATAGGCTGCCTCGTTAAAAGCAAAAAGCCACAATCGCAAATGTTGCTGCTGGAATCGCATTAATGTTCAGAGAAGTTCCCCATTGTTGATTCAAGGCTTTTCAAAGCTAATGGAATTCCATAATAAGTCAACATCAGTTGAACTAAAATTGGAGTTCCTTTTAAGAAACTAACAAAAAAGGCTTGTAATGGGTAAATAAATCTAACTCGGTTGATTTTAACGATAGCAAAGATTAGGGCTAGCATGATACCAAAAAAGGCACCACATACTGTCAACATCAAGGTTGTCGGTAATTGTTGGACAATTCTTGGAATGCCATCAAAAACCGAACGCCAGCTAAAGAGTTTGCCGTCTGGAATATACTGCATCAAGTTTTTGATACCAATCTGATGCTAAAAAGTGTTGTAACGTTCATAGAAACATCCTCTCCTGATAATGATTCATTCTATCATACTTCTGCTCTGATTAAAAATATTTGCTACGGATAAAGACTTTCTGGGTCTAAATACTAGTTTAACACACTTTTAGAGAAGCCAGACATATATTATTTTTATCAAAGAGATAGATAAAACCTAATTCAAACCAAGCTCTTCATAGGCTTTGCGATAGCCAATTTGCTGAATCTGTCCACCTTTAACAAGAATTGGACGTTTGAGTAACATGCCATCACTAGCTAAGAGTTTAGCTGCTTCTTGTTTTGACATGCTTCCACCTTATCTTTCAATCCTAGCTCACGATATTTGATACCGCTGGTATTAAAGAACTGTTTTAATTCAAAACCCGAAGTTTCTAACCAGGTCAAAAATCACTTCCTCAGTTGGTGTTTCTTCGACAATATGAACATCTTTATATTCTAGTCCAAGTTGATCTAGCTCTTTTTTTGCTTTTTTGCAGGTTGTACATTTTGGATATTCGATAAATTCTAACATTTTCTTCTCTTTCTATTCTTTCTTCTCTTTAAATGTTGCATTTTCATGCTTCAATAGGCAAGCCTTCTTCTCAATTCCTGAAGCAAAGCCTGTAAGACGATTGCCAGCTCCTAGTACACGGTGACAAGGTACAAGGATAGACCAGGGGTTGCGCCCTACAGCTCCTCCGATAGCTTGAGGAGAAGCTACATGCAAGTCCTTAGCTATTTGACCATAAGTAACTGTCTGCCCAAAGGGTATTTCCCGTAGATAAGACCAAACTTTCTTTTCAAATTCACTTCCAATCGGAGCCAGAGGAAGATCAGATAGATCCTGGTCTTGTCCTGAAAAATAGCTATTCAAATAAGAAGCAACTTGGTTCAAAACTGGATGGCTTGAAACATCAACGATACACCCAGCTTCCAAACCTCTCTCAAAATGTTTCTGACCTTGAAACCAAATGCCAAGCAAGTAGTGGTCATCAGCAACAAGTGAGAGCTCCCCTACGGGAGAAACATAGAGCATTTTTGCATACTTTTTAGGCATTGGATTTTAATTTTTGATAAGCTAGGCGTTCTCCATCTACTGGAACCTTCCCAACCTTTTTAAAGCCAAGCTTTTCAAAGATATGTTGCATAGCCTTATTCTCAGCGTGCGTATCTGAACGAAAATCTAGGTAATCAAAGCCTTCAATCAAGCCTTCCAAGAAGGTCTGCGCTACCCCTTGCCCTTGAACATCTGCTGCCACAGCAATACGATGAAAAACTAGATACTCTGTCTCTCCTCCTTGCCATTTGCCTTCATAAATAGCTTCATAGGCAGATTCTGGGCTCTTAGTCACTGCTGCATAGGCTAAGAGATCACCTTCGTCTAGGGCTACATAAGCTTGACCAGAGATGATATCTTCAATAATGGTATCTGCATCTGGGTAGCCGTTTTGCCACTGAGTGCTACCAGCTTCCGCCAAGCATTTTTTAGCATCCTCAATCACCTGCATAATTGCATCAACTTCATTTGGAAAAGCTAAACGAATTTCCATTTTTCTTCCTCTTTTCTGACTAGTTTCTCTCATCATAGCATAATTTAAGGCTTTCTACAAGCAGTTAAAACTTGACTTTTTGTTTCTATTATTTTATAATCTAGTTATCGAAACTAGATAAACAGGAGTTGGAAATGAAAACTACTTTTTCCTACCCAGAATGGGACGAAATTCCAAACATTGAGCTCTATTTGGATCAGGTCCTACTTTATGTGAATAAAGTTTGTTCCCCTATTTCTCTTGCTAAAGAGAAAGGTTTAACTGCATCAATGGTGAACAACTATGTGAAGCACGGCTATATCAGTAAACCTGAAAAGAAAAAATACCAACGCAAACAAATTGCTCGATTGATTGCTATCACAACACTCAAGTCTGTTTTTCAATCCAGGAAATTGCTCAAACCCTAAACACCCTACACACAGAGACTAACTCACAAGAACTTTACAATGCTTTTGTGGACTATATGAATGAAGACCTAGACCCAGCTAATCCAATCATTCAAGCAAGCTGTCAAACGGTCAAACTTTATCGTCAAACACTAGCACTAGTCTATACAGAAAATGAAGAGGAGGAAACAAATGAATACTAGTTTTAAACTTAGCAAGCGCCTTAGTTTTGGAGAAGAAATAGCAAACAGTGTCACCCATGCTGTAGGGGCACTTATCATGCTGATTTTGCTCCCTATCTCATCGACTTATAGTTATGAAGCTCATGGATTTTTATCGTCTTTCGGTGTGTCCATCTTTGTCATCAGCCTCTTTCTTATGTTTCTTTCATCGACTATTTATCATTCTATGGCTTATGGTTCCACTCATAAATATGTCTTGCGCATTATCGACCACTCCATGATTTATGTTGCGATTGCAGGTTCTTATACCCCAGTGGTTTTAACCCTGATGAATAATTGGTTTGGTTATCTGATTATCGCCATTCAGTGGGGAACAACTATTTTTGGTATTCTTTATAAAATCTTTGCCAAAAAAGTCAATGAAAAATTTAGTCTGATACTCTACCTCATCATGGGTTGGCTAGTTGTGGCTATTCTACCAGCAATCATCAGTCAAACAAATCCAATCTTTTGGACTCTTATGGTATCAGGTGGGCTTTTGCTATACAGTTGGTGCTGGTTTTTATGCTAAGAAGAAACCATACTTCCACATGATCTGGCATTTGTTTATCTTAGCAGCTTCAGCACTACAGTACATTGCCATTGTTTATTATATGTAAGAAAAGAAGTTGGGAGAAATCCCAACTCCTTTTCTTATTTACACATATCGATAAAGTACTGATGTAGGCGAAGATCATTTGTCAATTCAGGATGAAAGGAGGTTACCAACATATTCTTTTCTTGTGCCGCAACGATTTGATTGTTCACTACTGACAGAACATCAACACCCTTACCAACTTCACTAATAATAGGTCCACGGATAAAAGTCATTGGAATCTTGCCAACACCCTTGCAGTCTGCTTCTGTATAAAAGCTTCCTAGCTGACGTCCATAGGCATTGCGCTCTACTACTATGTCCATGGTAGCCAGATGAGTCTCTTCCTGAGAGGTAATCTGTTTCGCTAGCAAAATCAAACCAGCACAAGTCCCAAAGACTGGTAAACCATTGAGAATAGCCTCTCTTAGAGGAAGTAGCATCTGTTGGTCACGTAGGAGTTTTCCCATAGCTGTCGACTCACCTCCTGGCAAAATCAAACCTGACAGCTCACTTCGATGTTGCTGAAAATCTTCTAGGTTTCGCAGTTCAACACTTTCAACTCGTAGTTTGGCAAGGACTTTCTCATGCTCTACAAAGGCGCCTTGCAAGGCCAATATTCCGATTTTCATCTATTTTCCTCGCTCAGCCATGAGAATTTGGATTTCATTCTCATTGATACCAACCATGGCTTCTCCCAAATCTTCTGAGATTTGAGCTAGAATTTGAGGATTTTGATAATTCGTAACTGCCTTGACAATTGCTGCTGCACGTTTAACAGGATCACCTGATTTGAAAATCCCTGAACCAACAAAGACACCTTCTGCACCTAGCTGCATCATAAGAGCAGCATCTGCAGGTGTTGCTACACCACCTGCTGCGAAGTTCACGACTGGTAGTTTTCCATGTTCGTGCACGTATTGAACTAATTCTACAGGTACTTGGAGTTCTTTTGCTGCGACATAGAGTTCATCTTCACGGAGATTTTGAATGCGACGGATTTCTTGATTCATCATACGCATATGGCGGACTGCCTGAACGATGTCTCCTGTTCCTGGTTCCCCTTTTGTACGGATCATTGATGCTCCTTCAGCGATACGACGTAAGGCTTCTCCTAGATCTTTAGCACCGCAAACAAAAGGAACTTGGAATTCTTTCTTATCCACATGGAAACGATCGTCAGCTGGAGATAGCACCTCACTCTCATCGATATAGTCAATCTCGATGGCTTCTAAAATCTGCGCTTCAACAAAATGCCCAATTCGAACCTTGGCCATAACTGGAATGCTGACTGCGTCTTGGATTTCCTTAATCATCTTTGGATCACTCATGCGAGAGACACCACCAGCAGCACGAATATCAGCTGGGATTCGTTCCAAAGCCATAACTGCTGCCGCACCTGCAGCCTCAGCAATTCTTGCTTGTTCAGGGTTTTGAACATCCATGATGACGCCACCTTTAAGCATCTGTGCCAAATTCTTATTTAATTCATAACGATTTTCAGTCATTTTTTTCATCCTCAATAGTTGTATTGGTAGCTACAGTTTTATTGTAAGGTATAAAAGACTGCATAACAAGATAAAATAAATTGATTTGTCCGGGTACAATTTTCTACAAACAAAGAGGCTGGGATAAAAAGTCCTAGCCTCTTTTTGATGTTGGATTGTCGAGCAAGACGCAGTGGTTGAGTGGGTTTCTACTACGCTGATTTCATCAGCTTTTACAGCCCTACTCAACTGTGCGGAGGTGGGACGACGAAATCGAATTCTAACGAATTACCGATTTCTGTCCCACTCTCTATTTCTTAGATTTTTTAATACTTTTCACAAGATAAAAAGAGATATCCTGAAACCATATAAGCAACAAAGATAGTGGCTGCCCATTTAAAGACAAAGCCCCAACCATGTTTGGTAGCATTCAAAAAGAAATAAGGGAAGGGACTATCCTTAGCATTAGGGACATCCATCTTTAGAACAAAACCGTTTAAGAGGGCAAAAATCATATAAAGCAAAGGAAGGCTAGTCCAAAGCATGGGATCAACTAACTTATATTGACGACTCTCATCAAAAATAATTGTATCTGCTAAAAACCAGAGAGGGACAATATAATGGCAAAGGAAATTTTTCCAAACGGTAAAAATCTGTCGTCAAAGGAGCTAGCATGAAATGATAGATGACACAAGTAATCATAATACTCATAGTGACACCACCTTTGAGACGTAGAATCCCAGAACTCTGCCAACTATCATCGCCACTACGCATCTTTAACAAAAGATAAGCTGTAAAGATGACAACCAAAAGATTGGAAAGGACTGTATAGTAAAGCAACATCCCTAAACCACCACGTTTGGTAATTTCCAGATAGACTCCTGTAAATGCTGCAAAAAACAAGAAAGTCCGACTGAAAAAAATAAATTTATTCCAAGTAGTCATGATTAAATCTTTTTAACAAATTCTGATTTCAATTTCATAGCACCAAAACCATCAATCTTACAATCGATGTTGTGGTCACCCTCGACGATACGGATGTTTTTAACACGTGTTCCTTGCTTCAAGTCTTTAGGCGCACCTTTCACTTTCAAATCTTTGATCAAGGTTACTGTGTCTCCATCAGCCAATTTATTTCCATTAGCATCAATAGCAACAAGACCCTCTTCAACCTCTGCTTGCTCAGCAGGATTCCATTCATAAGCACACTCTGGGCAGACTAGCAAGGCTCCGTCTTCATAGACATATTCTGAATTACATTTTGGGCAATTTGGTAGATTGTTCATTTTATCTCCTTCTATTTTCATGATGGTTTGATTGTCAAATTTTTGTTAACAGAAAGACTATTATACCTTAAAATTAGAAGATTTGACAAATCGTAAAAAAACCGATTCACCACTATCATGGTCAATCGGTTAAAATTTCAAATTAAAAATGTTTAACTGCTTCTGACTTGATTTTTTCGACAACTTCTAAAATAGATAGGCCAGTCGTATCCAAATAGATTGCATCCTCAGCTTGTTTAAGAGGCGAAGTTTCTCGATGACTATCCTTGTAGTCACGCGCAGCAATTTCTTCTTTCAAAGTTTCTAGATCTGTTTCGATCCCCTTTGAAAGATTTTCCTTGTAACGACGTTCTGCTCGCTCATCAACTGAAGCAACAAGAAAAATCTTCAATTCAGCCTTAGGCAACACCACTGTACCAATATCTCTCCCATCCATGACAATACCGCCTTGTTGGGCAATTTCTTGTTGAAGAGCAACCAATTTTTCACGAATGGCTGGAATGGCAGCAAAAGCTGATACCGCATTGGTCACAGTATTTTCTCTGATTGGATGGCTAACATCTACATCACCGACATAGACAAGCTGTTCTCCATCCTCAGAACGCCCAAAACTAATCGGATATTGATCCAATAGATCAAGGAGTTGACTAGATTCTTCTGGATTGATTTGATGCTGTAAGGCAATATAAGTTGCCGCACGATACATGGCACCTGTATCCAAGTAGGTGTAACCAAAATCCTTAGCTATGATCTTAGCTACTGTACTCTTACCACTTGAAGCTGGACCATCAATAGCGATCTGAATTGTTTTCATTCTAACTCCTATCTTGTCTTAAGAACATCACCAGGATTTGCAAACCAAGAACCTGAGGACATATGACCAGGATTCAAGGCTTCAAGCTGGGCAATAGAAATTCCTGCTCTAGCTGCGATAGCTGCTTCACCTTCACCAGCAAGAACAGTAATAGTTCCCTCGGCATTAGCATGTTCCTCTGAACTACTTGAAGATGTTGTTTCCGCTTCAGAACTTGACGCTTCTTCTGAACTACTTGAAGATGTTGACGATACTTCTTCTACCTTAGGTGCAGAAGAATCATGGAAATCTTTCAAGGCTGCCGTACGATCACTTCCACCGGATGACAGGTAGATTAGAACAGCAATCATACCGACAACGATAACAAAGAAAATACAAGCTAAAATGGTTAGAATACGGTTGGCTACCACTCCTGTTCCCTTATTTCCTCTGTTTCTACGCTCCGAACGGCTTTCCTCATTGTTATAGATATCTTCTTGCCACGGTTCCTTTTCCATACCTTACTCCTTGTTTTTTTTCTATTTTCTTATTACAATATAAATATGAAAATCACACTTATACCTGAACGATGCATTGCCTGTGGGCTATGCCAAACTTATTCTGAATTATTTGATTACCATGATAATGGTATTGTACGTTTTTACGATGATCCTGATCAACTAGAAAAAGAAATTTCTCCTAGTCAAGACGTCTTAGAGGCTGTTAAAAATTGCCCAACTCGCGCTCTCATCAAAGACCAGTTTTAATCGTTAATGGAGATTCTATTTCTAGATCCCGCTTCTTCTAGTTTAGCATATTTTTCCAGAAAATTATAGTCTTTTGAAGGACTAATTTTTATCAAAGCCTATCTAGGCTCACTCTGTTCTTTTATCAGATAGAGGGGTCTTTTTTTTGTTTCTAGATAAATTTTACTGACATATTTTCCCAGAATACCAATGGTCAATAATTGGACACCACCAAGAAATAGAATGACAGCCATCAGAGATGTCCAGCCAGAGGTTGGATTCCCAAGCATAAGAGTACGAATAACTACAAAAAGGGTCATCACCAAAGCCATAAAACAAGACGTAAGACCAGCAACAAAGGCTAATATCAAAGGAAAATCTGAAAAATTTACAATCCCTTCGATAGAGTAGAAAAAGAGTTGCCTAAAGCTCCAACTAGTCTTACCTGCCTGCCTTTCAACATTAGGGTATTCTAGATAGTGAGTATGAAAACCAACCCAGGCAAAGAGGCCTTTGGAAAAGCGATTGTATTCTGTCAATTCTAACACGGCATCTACTACTGATTTTCTCATCATCCTAAAATCACGAACCCCTAGGGGAAGAGCTACTGGGCTAATTTTTTGCATGAAACGATAAAAAAGATTGGCACAGAAACTACGTAGAAATGGCTCTCCCTCTCGACTAGTTCTACGTGTTCCCACACAGTCCAAATCTGGATTCTGATCTAGTAGTTCTTTCATCTCAAGTAAGATACTTGGCGGATCCTGAAGATCTGCATCCATAACCACCACCAAGTCTCCTGTCGCTTGTTGTAAACCTGCATATAAGGCTGCTTCCTTCCCAAAGTTTCGCGAGAAAGAGATATAATGTACTGCAGAATTTTGCTCCCGATATGCCCTTAAAACTTCCAAAGTCCTATCAGTTGACCCATCATCTACAAAAATATATTCGATTTCTGTTCCCAAATCTGGAATCAGTGCTTCAAGAGTTTGATAAAAAAGAGGAAGTACTTCCTCTTCGTTTAAACATGGGACTATGATTGAAATCATCATTTTAGTCTTCAAATCCATTTGGATGCTTGCTTTGCCAACGCCATGCATCTTCACACATTTCTGTAATACCAAGTTCAGCTTCCCAACCTAGCTCTTCCTTAGCTTTTTGCTGGGTCTGAGTAGCAGGCTGCAATATCACCAGGGCGACGTTCAACGATACGGTATGGAATTGGGCGTCCCAACAGCTTTTTCCATATTTTGGATAATTTCAAGAACTGAGTAGCCTTTTCCTGTACCAAGGTTGTAAATGTTTAGTCCTGAACCTTTTTGAAGCTTCTTAAGGGCGGCAACGTGTCCTTTGGCTAAATCAACGACGTGGATATAGTCACGAACACCTGTTCCATCTTCTGTATCGTAGTCATCTCCGAAGACTTGAACTTGTTCTAACTTACCAACGGCGACTTGTAGTCACATATGGCAGAAGGTTGTTTGGAATGCCGTTTGGATTTTCTCCCTAGATCACCACTCTCATGCGCCCCAATTGGGTTGAAATAACGAAGTAAGACAACGTTCCACTCTGAATCTGCTTTATAGATATCTGTCAAAATTTCTTCCAGCATTAGTTTGGTACGACCGTAAGGATTTGTAGCTGAAAGTGGGAAGTTTTCTAGGATTGGAACAGTATGTGGATCTCCATAAACTGTTGCTGAAGAACTGAAGATAATGTTCTTACAGTTGTTTTCTTCCATTGCTTTTAAAAGGCTAACTGTTCCAGCAATGTTGTTGTCATAGTAGGCAAGAGGGATACGAGTTGACTCACCAACTGCCTTCAAACCAGCAAAATGAATCACACCTGTTGGCTCTTCTTGTTTGAAAATATCGCGAAGAGTATCCGTATCTCGGATATCAGCTTCATAAAAAGGAATCTCAACTCCTGTAATTCTTTCTACTACTTCTAAACTTTTACGGCTACTGTTGACTAAATTATCTACGACAACAACTTGGTGACCTGCTTGGATTAACTCAATGACAGTGTGAGTTCCGATAAAACCTGCACCACCTGTTACCAAAATCTTTTTCTTGCATCTTTTTTCCTCAATTCTTAGATTATTTTTTTATTTTTACCATTTTTTTGATAGGGGAATGTCATTTGCTACCCTGAAAGATTACGTAAAAATAAAGTAAAACATTTACTTATTTCTTTTTCGTTGACATACTTTTGCAGTCGGATAATCTGCTGGATCCAATACTCCACTTCTCCCCTCAAGCATTTGGGCTAGGGTGATAGCCTATAATGGGTCCAGTTGTTAATCCTGACGATCCTAATCCACTCGCAGCAAAGACTCCTGATAGGTTTGGCACTTGTCCGAAAAACGGCGAAAAATCACTCGTATAAGCACGAATCCCCACACGTTCATCACTTATCATTGCATCTTTTAAGCTAGGATAAAACAAGCTTGCTGCTTCAGCCATTTGTTGAAGCAAATTCTCATCAACTGCTAGGTCAAATCCCATGTCATTTTCATGGGTAGCTCCTAGAGATAATTTACCGCCGGGAAACGGTATCAAATCCCACTCACCTTCCGGCATAACTACAGGGTAATCTCCCATGTCTTGTGGCACTTGGTAATCTCGGAGTTGCCCCTTTTGAGGACGAACGTCTACCTCATATCCTAAGGGCTCTAAGATGTGGCCAAGCCAAGCTCCTGTGGATAAGATGACTTGGTCAAACATTTGATTGTCTATCTGATAGCCCGATGATAGAGGGGTTAGACTGACCTCTTTATTTATGACCTTCACTTGACTGGCTCCCAGTAAGCAAGTCACTAGGAGTTGTCCATCTACTCGAGCTCCACCAGAAGCATAGAGTAAACGTTCAAATCCCTCTAGACCGGGAAATAGGTTACTAGCAGTCGCTTGGTCCAAAATGGCTAATTCCCCAATCACGGGAGATTCATCTCTACGTTGCAAGGCTAGTTGATAGAGTTCCTCTAGCTTAGAGTCATCATTTTTAAGAAGAAAGACACCAGAACCTTGGTAAAAATCAACTTTTTGACCCGATTTTTCTAGGTCAGCTAATAAATCTACATAGAAATCCGCTCCTAGGCGCGCCATCTTATACCAAGCCTTATTGCGTCGTTTAGAAAACCAGGGACTAATAATTCCTGCTGCCGCCTTGGTTGCTTGCCCATGTCCAAAATCAAAAACAGTTACTTCGATATCAGCTTCCTTAGAAAGATAGTAGGCAGCTGTGGCCCCTACAATTCCTGCACCTACAATGGCAACTTTTTTCATTGTCTTTACCTTCTAACTAGATATGATGGAATGGATTGGTGGACGCTTGACTTGCGACAACTTCTAGCGACCAAGCATTCTCTTCCTTCCATTCATTCAGGAACGCTACAATTTTTTCAACAAAGAGAACTTCAATATAGTGACCTGGATCCAGAGCCAACAAGCCGTCTGACAACATATCTTGGGCAGTGTGGTAATAGATGTCACCAGTAATGTAAACATGAGCTCCTTTTGCTAAAGCATCAGAGTAGAAAGACTGCCCACTGCCACCACAAATAGCTACTCTTGAAATTGTTTTTTGCAAATCAGTCTCTTTATAATACACCATACGAAGACTATCTAGACCAAATACTTCCTTAACATGACTAGCAAATTCTTCAAACGTTTGAGGTTTAATATTGCCAATACGCCCGATGCCACGTTCAGGACCTGTCTCCTGTAGATAAGTTGTATCCTTAATATCCAATAGTTGGCAGAACCAGTCATTAAGGCCGTTTTCAACAATATCAATATTAGTATGGCTAACATAGACTGCAATATCATGCTTGATTAGATCAATATAAATCTGATTTTGAGGGCGACTAGCTACCAAGTCCTTTATCGGACGGAAGATAGGCGCGTGCTTGACGATCATCAGATCTACACCCTTTTCAATAGCTTCTGCCACTGTATCTTCACGTATATCAAGGGCAACCATGACTTTCTGGATGTCCTTGTCTAAAGTACCAATCTGCAAACCACGACTATCGCCTTCCATAGAAAATTCTTGAGGACAATAGGCTTCATAACGCTTAATCACTTCACTTGCTTTCATGGAGCACCTCCTTGATGGCTTGAATTTTATCTACTAAAACTTGACGTTCTTCATGATTTTTTTCTGGGATTTGACTAAGGGCAAATTCGAGCTTACTTGCTTCTCTTTGCCACTTTGACAAATACGGGGCTAAGTTCTTTAGATAGAAAAGGACCAAAACGGGTGTCACTTGCTGACAATTTCATTTCTCCAGCTTCCACAACTAGAATCTCGTAAAATTTTCCAGCTTCCTCTAAAATACTTTCAGCTACAATCTGAAATCCATGCTCTTGTAACCAGCTACGTAACTCATCTTCACGATTATTAGGTTGAAGAATCAATCGCTCAACATTGGCTAGTTTGTCCAAGCCCCTCTTCTAATATCGTAACAATCAAACGACCACCCATTCCTGCAATAGTGATAACAGAGATCTGGTCACTTTCTTCGAAAAGCTGCTAAACCATTGGCTAAACGAACCTGAATTTTTCTCAGTCAAAGCCATGACTTTCAACATTTCTAACTGCAGATTGATAGGGTCCCTCTACAACTTCACCCGCGATGGCAGCTTCAATATGACCTTTTTCAACTAATTCAATAGGTAAATAAGCATGGTCGCTACCGACGTCCAGCAAAACAGCTCCTTGGGGGACAAAAGAAGCTACTGTTTTCTAATCTCTTTGAAATCATCTTCTCTCACTTTCAAAAACTCTATTTTCCCTTTATTATACCATATTTTATCTGGCAATCCTGCACCTAAAAAAGACCGCAATCATGGATTGCAGTCTTTCTTTATCTTTTAACTTGATAACGACTTGTCAGTATGAAAATCACAATAAAGACGAGCATCATTATGCCATAGATAGGCAATGTTTGACCTGTAAGTGTTGAAATTTCAAGCAATTTTTGGATTCTTGGGAATAGAGCTGTTCCAAGAAATCCACCCTATTGACCAAATAATCAAAAAGAACACGCCAAAGACTAAAATGGCAAGCAAGCTCTAACTACAGACATGAAACCAATCGATGCCAATAGATAATACAAAAAGTGTCGAAATTTCAATGGCTGTCCAGCCTTGACTGGTTCCAAAAAAATTTTAACAAAGAGAACACTAAAGACTACCATCAAGGCACTTGGTAAAGCACGAAGCATGGATTTTTCTGAGAAATTTTTGTTCCACAGGTTTGATATTTCGTTCAAAAGTTAATACAAACGGTGGGAATCCTTCCACGAACTGGTCAATCATAGTTATCTGAATCGGAATGAATGGGAAAAATCAAAATCCATTCAGTACGTCCCAACAAAAAGCACTGGCAATACAGATAACTGCTAGCAAGAAGGAATAGATTGTCTTAATCAAGAAAATCGGAGCAATGTGGGCAATATTGTTGACCACACGACGACCTTCGAAGAGAATCTCAGGAACATCATTGAAATCTGAATTCAAGAGGACCAGATTTTGCAATCTGACGAGTTGCTGGGTCTCCTTCAGCCATAACGATGGAACAATCCGCCTCACGCAGAGCTAGGATATCGTTGACACCATCTCCTGTCATTGCTGTAGTATGTCCTGCTTTTTTCAGAGTTTGGATAATCAGTTTCTTTTGATGAGGTGAAACACGTCCGAAAATAGCTGTTTCCTCAGCCATGGCTATCAATTCTTCATCATTAATTTTCGAACAATCTACATAGCTGTGATAGTCTGCAAAACCAGCCTTCTGGGCAATACTGGACACTGTAACGGGATTATCGCCAGAGATAATTTTCAATCCCACTTCCTGAGAACGAAGATAGTCTAGCGTCTCAGCAGCACCTTCTCGAATCGGATCTAGAATCTCAAGCAAAGCTAAAGCCTGAATATCAGATGGCTTTTTGTGGCTTGTGATGGTCAAGTTTTTCTTGACTGAGCGCTAACACCAAGACACGAGATCCTCGTTCAAGAGCTTCTCTAGCTTCAGGAACTTCAGCATCCAACAACATCTCCGGTGCGCCTAGGAAAACAGTTCCTAGACCTTCCAACTCCATTGCTCCCCATTTTCGATCACTTGAAAATGGAAGGCTAGAAATCATCGGATAAGCTACCTCTCCCGCAAAACGCTTTCGAATAGCTTGAGCTGTTGGATTTTTATCCTCACTGTGTGCCATATAACTAGTTAGTATTTTGGCAATGGCATCTTTGTCGTAAGCTTGCGTAAGAGGAAGGACCGTCTCAACCTGCATCTTCCCTTGGGTGATTGTCCCTGTCTTATCCAAGCAGAGCATATCTACGCGCGCCAAGGTTTCAACAGAGTACATCTCCTGCACTAAAACCTTTTTCAACCCAAGCTTGATAACTGCAGTTAAGAGAGAGGTGATGGTCAAAAGGGCGATTCCCTTAGGCAACATTCCTAAAAGAGCTGTAGATGAATTGACTACAGAAGACTTGAGTGGCAGACCTTTTAAGACCAAGGCTTCAAACAAGAGAGCAATACCAAAAGGAATGATGATTTTACCAGTAAAGCCAGCTAACTGGTCTAGCGATTTCATGATACGTGAGTTAATCGGTTTAACAGTTTTAGCTTCAAGCATGAGTTTAGCAGCATAGTTATCCGCCCCAACATGATATACCTGAGCGAGGACAGAACCACTTGCAAGAAAGCTACCTGACAACATTAAGTCTTCTACTTCTTTTTGCACCAAGTCGCTCTCGCCCGTTAACATGGCTTCGTTGACTTCTGCAAAACCTTCTAATACAATGGCATCACTTGGAATCTGATCTCCTGCTGACAAGCGAATCACATCGTCCAAAACAAGCTCCTCAGGATCCAGAGCTATCTCTTGTCCATCACGAATAGTGATAATCTTTTTCTTTATTCAAGAGATTGAGCTTATCAACCATATGTTTGGCACGTAGCTCGGTTACAATCCCAGAAAATGCATTAAAGCAGATAACCGCAAAGAAAACTAGATTGCTCCAAGCTTGAACAAAGGCGAGCGCTAAGGCAATGGCAAAGTTTAAAGCATTGAATAAAGTAAAGACATTTCTCTTCACAATCTGCCATGTACTAGTACTAGCTGAAGCTTGGAAATCATTGACCTGTCCCTGTTTCTGACGTTCTTTGACTTCTGATTGGCTTAATCCCATCATTTTATTTTTATCCATAAATTCTATCATATCATTTTTGAATATTTCTAATTTTCATATAAAGAGCTGTTCAGCCTATACAAAAAAACATTTGCCTGTACTAGTATGATAAGGTATAATAAAAGAAAAGAAAACTGAAGGAGACACCATGTTTTATACTTATCTACGTGGGCTTGTTGTCTTGATCCTATGGTCTATCAACGGTAATGCTCACTATCATAATACTGATAAAATTCCGAGTCAAGATGAAAACTATATCCTCGTTGCCCCCCATCGTACCTGGTGGGATCCAGTCTATATGGCCTTCGCTACCAAACCGAAGCAATTTGTATTTATGGCTAAAAAGGAACTCTTTACCAACCGTATCTTTGGCTGGTGGATTCGCATGTGTGGTGCCTTTCCAATCGATCGTGAAAATCCTAGCGCTTCTGCTATCAAATACCCTATCAATGTTCTTAAAAAGAGCGACCGCTCTCTCATCATGTTCCCAAGTGGCAGTCGTCATTCCAACGATGTTAAAGGTGGTGTTGCTCTCATCGCTAAAATGGCCAAAGTACGAATCATGCCAGTTACCTACACTGGTCCGATGACTTTAAAAGGGCTCATTAGTCGTGAACGTGTCGACATGAACTTTGGAAATCCTATTGATATTTCTGACATCAAAAAAATGAATGAAGAAGGTATTGAGATGGTTGCAGACCGCATCCAATCTGAATTCCAACGTTTAGATGAGGAAACGAAACAATGGCACAATGATAAGAAACCAAATCCACTTTGGTGGTTTATCCGTATCCCTGCCCTTATTCTAGCTATTATCGTAGCTGTCATCACCATCATTTTTAGCTTTATCGCAAGCTTTATCTGGAATCCAGACAAAATAAAAGAAAAATTAGGATAAAAGAAACAGTGGCTTAGGAGCTATCTTCTTAAGCCTTTTTTTGAGCGGAAATCCGATTATTTTTAAAGAAAATAACTTATTGACAAAGATTTGAAACTATAGTATACTTTTTTTAAGTAAGCTGATTTAGCTCAGTAGGCAGAGCGCATCCATGGTAAGGATGAGGTCGCCGGTTCGATCCCGGCAATTAGCATTGTTGATCAGTTCCTCAATAGGGAGCTGATTTTTTCTTGACATTTTATGGACCTTATAGTAGAATAGACAATGCGATGAGTCGATATGTAGCGAGAGCTACTATTGAGCATAGGAGGTCATAACGCAGGAGCGGACCTTGAGAAATTGTGTGAACCGATTTCTCACATGGAGATGCCTCTCAGGCTTTCTGGTTTTACCAGAGAGCTTTTTTTATTTTTCTGAGTCCTACTAGGTCGCATCTTTTGTCTTTTCCTTCCGACAATAAACATCTATAACTTCACTCAATTATATGCTTATAGGCTTTTTATTGTAACAACTTTTCTTTAAAAACAATCCTTGCTAAGATTAGCCATTAAGATACTGAAGTGACCAGTGAAAGCTCCACTCACATCACTAAAAACATGGAGAATACAGTTTTAGATCTTTTAGATTCAATATCATCAAATAGGAAAAAAAGTTTTGCCCCTCTGATACAAAAAAGACCTATCATACAAGCAATGAAGCTTGATATGATAGGCTTTTTAATATTAGATTAACGTACAGTACGGATACGCATTGTGTTTGTACGAACAGCTTCACCAAGTGGTACACCTGCAACGATAACGATATCGTCACCAGATTGTACAAGACCTGCTTCGACTGCTTTACGTTCTGCGATTTCGAACATGTCGTCAGTTGATGATGGAGCATCTGTCAACATTGGGATAACACCCCAGTTCAACATCAATCCACGTTCTGTCAATTCGTCAAATGTCAATGCCAAGATATCAGCATTTGGACGGTATTTAGAGATCAAACGTGCTGTGTGACCAGTCTTAGTAAGAGTTACAACCAATTTAATGTCCATTGAGTTTGTAGCATCTTTAACTGCTGAAGCCATAACTTCTGTCTTAGAGTTACGTTCAAATGAATCTGAGTTCAAACGTCCGTATTCGTTAAGAAGAGTTTGAGCGTTCTTATCAATTGTAGCCATTGTTGTAACTGACTCAAGTGGGTATTTACCATTTGCAGACTCACCTGAAAGCATTGTAGCGTCAGTTCCGTCGATAACAGCGTTAAATACGTCTGATACTTCTGAACGAGTTGCACGTGGTTTTTCAGTCATTGTTTCAAGCATGTTTGTTGCAGTGATAACAACTTTACCAGCTGCATTTACTTTAGTAATGATCATTTTTTGGTAAACTGGAACCATTTCAAATGGTACTTCGATACCCATGTCACCACGAGCGATCATGATACCGTCAGCAGCTTCGATGATTTCATCCAAGTTGTCGATACCTTGTTGGTTTTCGATTTTAGCGAACAATTGAACATGTCCATTTCAGTTTCTTCACAGATTGCACGAACTTCGTTAACGTCTTTTGCAGTACGTACGAATGAAATCGCGATGAAGTTGATTCCTTGCTCAAGACCGAAGCGGATATCGTCGTTATCACGTTCAGCAAGTGCTGGGAAAGGAATTTTTAGTGTTAGGGATGTTCACACCTTTTTGTTTAGCGATGATACCATCGTTTTCAACTTCTACGACAAATTCGCGAGCTGCATCGTCTTTTTCGATAACACGAAGACCAAGTTTACCATCGTCAATCAATACTTGGCGTCCAACTTCAACATCATCATAGATGTCAAGACCACCAGCTACGTTCAAGGCAATAACTTCACGAGTTGATTGGATACCTTGTTTAGTAGCAACACGGATTTTTTTCACCAGTTACGTAAGAATATTCTTTAGCGTCGCCTTCGAACAATTCTGTACGGATTTCTGGACCTTTTGTATCAAGAAGGAAACCAACTTTTTTTACCTGCAATTTTTTCTGCAAGTTTAACAGTAGCCATACGGTCACCTTGTTCTTGGTGGTCACCGTGTGAGAAGTTGAAGCGGAAAGTGTTAGCTCCAGCTTCGATCAATTTAGCGATATTTTGTGCTGATTCTTCAACATCAAGTTTACCACTCCAGTATCCATCTTCACCGTATTTCTTACCACCACGGATTTCTACCGCTGGACCCAATGTTGCAACGATTTTTACACGTTTGTTCATGATTTTGTGACTCCTTTATATAATTCGACCTTTTATGGTCATTTTACCAGATTAGTTAAAGTTGATTAAGACAAGCTCTTGTTTAAAGCAGAAAGTTCAATATCAGCTTTGTGAGGGTTGTTAACAACGATCTTACCATCAGCTGTTAGGCTAAATAAAGCTCCTTCTTCTGCAGTTCCAAGAATTGGATTTTCAACCATTTTCTCATTGCGAATACCAACAGCAACACCACCGATTCCTTGTTTAAGGAGTTTAACAGCGTGTGCGCCCATACGAGATGCCAATACACGGTCACGAGCAGTTGGTGAACCACCACGTTGGATGTGACCAAGTTCTGTCACACGAAGATCGCTTGTATCTCCAGCTTCTTTTAGTTTTTGACCAAATTCAGCTGCTGACATGACACCTTCTGCTAAAAACAATAATGTTGTGTTTTTTACCGTGTTCATATCCAGATTTGATGCTTGCTACGATATCTTCAAATTTGAAGCCTTCTTCAGGGATGATGATTTCGTCAGCACCTGTTGCAATACCTGCCCAAAGAGCGATATCACCTGCGTTACGTCCCATTACTTCAACAACGAAAAGTACGACGGTGACTTGATGATGTATCACGAATCTTATCGATTGCATCCATTGCAGTTGTTACTGCAGTGTCAAAATCGATTGTAAAGTCAGTACCTACGATATCGTTATCGATTGTTCCAGGAAGTCCAATAGCAGGGAATCCATGCTCAGTCAGGCGCATAGCTCCATGATAAGAACCGTCACCACCGATAACCACGACACCTTCGATACCGTGTTTTTTTCAATTGCTCAATCCCTTTAAGTTGACCTTCGAGTTTTGCAAACTCAGGGTAACGAGCTGAGTGAAGGAAAAGTACCACCACGTGAAATGATGTCTCCTACTGAAGCAGCATCAAGTGGATAAATTTCACCAGCAACCATACCAGCGTATCCATCATAGATACCAAAAACTTCCATTCCTTCTGAGATTGTGACGAACTACTGCACGGATAGCGAGCATTCATACCAGGGGCGTCACCACCACTAGTCAAAACAACAATACGTTTCATTTGGTTTGTGCTCCTTTTTCTTTTAACATTCCTACTGATTATACCATATTTAAAGTTAAAATTCTTTTATTTTCATTGATTTTTAACGATAAATCGTTTTCATGACAATCTTACTCAAAGATTCCTGTAAACCTGCGTCTTTTCTGACAAAATAACCTGACACCAAAACATTTTTTTGTTCATTTTTCGTAGCGAATAATGACAGAATTTGTCCCTTATATTGATCTAAAATATGATAAATTTCAGAATCATAATCATGATTAGCTACCTGAATCCAAAAACGCTCACTCACTGCTTCTTTGAGACTATTTAAGATTAGTTGAAGACGACCATCTCTAGCCTGAACTTTTTCCATTTAGATAGTAGAAGCTTCCTTCGTGTAGGAAATCTTTGAATTGCCGGTATCGATCTGCAAATACTGTTACTTCTAACTTAGTCTTACTATCACTGACTTGTAGGAAGGCCATATTTTCACCTTTTTGTCCGAATGACACGAATAGATTGGATCTCAACAAGAACAGTAGTCGCTTGTCCTTCAGATAGCTCTCTTAAGCTTGTGATGGGGTATAAAGGATTCTTAGATAACTGTACCAAAGGATGCTGACTGATTCCAACTCCTAGCCACTCCTGCTCCTTACGGAACTTCTCAACTTCTGTAAAATCTTCAGTCTCAATCCAATTGTAACTACTATCAGCAAATAAAACTTCCTAGTTCTTCCACAAAAAAATGAACAGAGTAGGTAAGTTGGATAAGATTTTTGGCGATTTTTTTCAAAACTATCAAATAAACCAATCTCGACCAGAGGTGTCAATAAACTTAATTTCTGATAATTTTTAGGTAAGCGTGTGACAAAATCTTCAACACTTGTAAAAGGACGATTGTCTAAGATCCAATAGGCAAAATCACGAGGCATTCCCTTGATACTCTTTAAGCCCAAATGAACTGTTTTTTCTGCCAGCTTGTCCTGAAAAGGTACCGTATTGATAGATGAGGGCGCAAGTTCAAAGCCCATCTCAAGAGCATCGAGGATATAGTCTCCACTTGCATAATTGAGCATTACTTGATAGAAGATTGCTGGATAATGTGTCTTAAAGTAGGCAAGCTGAAAGGCTAAAGCTGCATAAGCATAGGCATGGGAACGGTTAAAACCATAACCAGCAAATTTTTCCATGACAGCAAAAACCTGCTGAGCCTGCTCTGCTCCGTGGCCTTTTTCAAGGGCACCTTGAATGAAGCTCTCTTGCATTTGATGCATCTCAGCTGCATTCTTTTTCCCCATAGCCCGACGTAAAATATCGGCCTTTCCAAGACTAAAGCCAGCGTAGCGTTGGGCTACTTGCATAACCTGCTCTTGATAGAGCATGATACCATAGGTAGGAGCTAAAATATCTTCTAGCACAGGATCAAGAACTGTCACCTTTTCTTTGCCATGTTTTCTAGCAACAAAGTTATCGATATAGTCGCTTGCTCCAGGTCTGTTAAGAGAAGTCGTTGCCACTACTTCTTCAAAGCTTTCTGGTTTCACGCGCTTTAATAAGCGAATAGCACCAGGTTGTTCAAACTGAAAGATTCCCTTGGTCTTCCCAGCTGCAAAAAGAGCCAAAGTTTCCCTATCCTCAAGGTCAATTTCCTCAATCCTTAACTGAATTCCTTGAGTTTCAAATAAGAGCTCCTGCATTTTTTGAGCAAAGGTGAGGTTTCGCAAGCCCAAGAAATCCATCTTGAGCAAGCCATTTCCTTCAACTCCATGAGCATCATACTGGGTAATGAGCATATCCTCACCATACTTAAGAGGAATATAGTCCGTTAGATTTTTGTCACTAATCACGATACCCGCAGCATGGATGGAGGTTTGACGTGGTGCTCCTTCTATTTTCTTGGCAATTTCAAAAGCCTTTTGGTACTCAATCTTACCTTGAATCAGTTGTCTAAAGCCTAGATTACCTTCATAGGCACTTGTTAAGGTGTCTTTGAGACCAATTTTTTTGGTAATAGCCGTTAATTCATACTCAGGTACACCATAGCGTTTAAAAACATCTCTGACGGCCTGTTTAGCACCAAAGGTTGAGTAGGTGACAATCTGAGCAGCGTGAATACTGCCATAGCGGTCACGAACATAGCGGATAAATTCAGGACGATAGATATCGGGAATATCAATATCGATATCGGGCATGGTATAACGTTCACGATTTAAAAAGCGTTCAAAGATGAGATTTTTAGCTACAGGATCAATACCAGTGATATCTAATGCATAGGCCACTAGACTTCCAACTGCAGATCCACGCCCCATACCCATATAATATCCTTGAGAACGACCAAAACGTAAGAGGTCCCAGACAACCAAGAAATAGTCATCGAATCCCATGTCATGAATCACAGATAGCTCTTCTTCTAAACGAGCCTGATAAACTGAATCTAGTAAGCCTTTCAGTTCCAAGCCCTTAATAGCTCTTTCTCGCAACTCTTCAACAGCTGGTCTCTCTGGATTGAAGCGTGGAAGCTTGAGACTACTATCAATCTCATAAGTAGTTGCTCCAATCAGTCCAGAAAGATTTTCTAAAGCTTGCGGAAACTTTTCTTGCAATACTTGCTCTAAGCGATGGGCTGGCAAGAACAAGCCCTGTTGCGCTTGAACATCTACCTCTCGTAAGGTCACATTTTCCTTAATCGCCTTGAACATTTGAAGTGTTTCTAAATCCTCAGATTCGAAAGAATTAACACGATACAGTGGGAGAATTGGTCGAGAAAAATTTGATTGAGGTGTATCTGGATACACTCCGATATAATAATCATGTCCCAAATCTAAGTGAGCTATTTCATGGAAATAGGGAACAATAACACAAACATCTTCTAGATAGGGAGAAAAATCAGTCCATTCCTTTTTACCTGTCATTTTTAGAGTCGAAAGCTTCATGAGATTTCGATAACCATGATTTGACAAGGCTAAAAATCGGAGGTTGACGATTTCCTCCTTATGATGAACTGTCATCTCAAGACCTAATAAGGGCTGAATCCCCTGTTTTTGGCACTCTTTGATAAAATAATAGGCTCCATAGAGATTGTCAACATCCATGATTCCAAGTGCTGAGTAGCCGTAAGCTTTCCCTTGGTCAACATACTTCTGAATGGAAATCATACTCTCCATGAAACTATAAACCGTTTTTGTATCAAGTTGTGCAATCACTCGCTATCACCTCCCTTTTTCTTCTTATATTATACCATTTTAGAAAATAGAAAAACAATTTCTTTCTTCCCTTGTAGAAAAAAGAACCACAGCTGAATTAACCGTGATTCCCATTCATTATTCTACCTCTAGGATAGGATTTGTAGCTGTCAGGTGACTGATCTTGCCACTAACACCGAAATATTCCTCAATTTTAGTATGTAATTCTAGCATTGCTTCCCGAGCTCTTGATGCCTGTTCTTCATTGATAGCTTCAATGACTAAAACAGCATCTTTGGTTTCTTCTGTTAACATGGTTCTTTGGGCTTCACGCCAGTTTAAACACCGACAAACCGCACCTTGTTCATCAAAATAAATCATTTCATCAGCTAAGGCAGGAGCATCACTTTCAGCCCCTAGTGGAAAGAAGGATTCATTCCCTTGAGCTCTCCCAAGACATAAGTCACCAACAATCTTAGCTAAATCCTCTCCCCCACAAGGAACAGCGTAAGAAAGTGAAACACTATTATAGATATCTACCAAAGGATTTATTGGATTAAATTCTCTTCCTTGACTCACACGCTTTAATAAGGCTTCGATAGAAGAACGAGCACCTTTTTGGTTTTGAATTTAGTGAATACCTGACGCCATTCTTGAATCACTTTATTCTGAGTGAAATTTTCATCTGCTATAAAAGTCCGAGCTTTTTTGGCCCCTTCATCTAGTAAAGCTTTAAAATATGGATCGTCACTCTCATCAATAGTATTGTTGAGACCTTTTTACCACCAATACAGAGATTTGAGCATCTGGAAATAGTTGCCAAAAATCATCTTTTTACATGAACTTTCATGACCTTGCCCCTCCATTCTTTTTCTTTCATTCTACCACAAATTCAAAAAAAGAGTAGCATACAAGCTACTCGATAGGAACTATAATGAATTTTCACGAATCACTTCTACCTTGTATCCATCTGGATCTTTGATAAAGTAATAGTTTGGTTGAGTACCTGGAAGTCCATTAGGTGCTGTCACTTCATAGCCTTTTTCGCTATGTTCTTTGTGAAGAACTTCAAGGTCAGGTGTGCTTAGGGCGATGTGAGCAAAACCGTCACCGACAACATAAGGTCCATGATCATAGTTGTAAGTCAACTCCAACTCATAATCATCACCTTCAAGTCCAAGATAAACAATAGTGAAAGCGTAGTCTGGAAAGTCTCTACGACGCAATTCCTTAAAACCAAAAGCATCTTGATAAAAAGCGATTGATTTTTCAAGATTTTCAACTCGCAAACAAGTGTGTAGCATTTTTGAAGCCATTTCATTACCTCTTTCATTTTAATAATTCTATTATACCCTTATTTAGGAAAATTTACTAGGAAATTAAACCATAGATCTTTACTCAATGCTTCAGTTCCAGTCAGTATCCTCACCATTTTTCCTTACGAATATTTCTTACAAGCAGTATCAACAAGAGGATAAAGACTACTTCTAGAAAGAAGAAAGCAAACTCACTGTTCTGTAAAAAGAATATCTGGTTCAATTTGTTTTGCTAAATAAGTCTAACACGGGCCCAAAGAAAATTCTATAAAGACGTCTTAAGAAAATGAAGAGTTGTAAGCTATAAATAATAAAGATTTTTAACAGCTAAAGTCGAGGCGCCTCTCTTTTGTAAAAAGTAAAGACAAAGGCAATTGCATTTATAAATAGTAATAAGCTTTAAGGAAAATGTTTCTTTTACTCATTATAAGTGGACTAAACAAGTTCACTCGATTTTTCAAAATATGGTACTAAACGAAACAATTGCAAACTCAAAAAAACAAGGGATCCCAACTTCCTTAATACCGACTTCCTTTGCAGAAGTAGGTGCACTGAAATCTATGAATTTATATAAGAAGAGGATATGTATAAATACAAAGAGATACAGGAACAATGCAGCAAGAACAAATTCGTTATGCAATATTAAGGAGATTATGAATCCAGTAGTCAGCAAAAAAACCAACAGAATGAATTTTTATCGATAGGATAATCCCAAATAATTTTACTATCCACTTTTTAGATTATCAATGAAATGTAAAACAGAGTTATGAAAGATAGAGCAGCGATTAATCCAAGAGGTAAAGTAGGGAAGAAAAAGATAAGGGACAAAATTCCTAGAACCCACAAAGTTAAGTTGTAGTACCATTTTGGTTTTATCCATCTTGCAATCAACCCTGCTTCGATAAATCTTTGTTGCTTCTTCAATAAAAAGAAGTAAAAAAAGTGATAGCATACCAATATAGACCCAGGTATTAGAACCAGCTTTTTCATTGAAACTTTGTATCAGACTAAAAATAGTCAGAAGTCCAAAGATAGCCAAAAGGTGCTTGTTTATTGCAGATAGTCCCTTTTTCCAAATCATAAAAGGTACTATTGACTTGGGATAACAGAGTTCGTAGACATAAGCAGTCATCTCTTCTAGTTTTTGATCGGTTTCCTCTGTCATGATCTGAGGGGATATTTTTGACGTAGGAAATACTCCAAGAACATACCTCAAGAGTTGTCCATCTTTGAAGCGATGATACTCCCTATACAACTGTTCCAAAAAGACAGTTATTATTCGAGGTTTGGCTTTAAGATATTCCTTCCACTTATCCCAGTCATTGATGAGATCATCACTACTTGTTATCCTTTCTACAAGTAGATAGCCCTCATGATACCAGTACTCAAAATTTTCTTTTTTATTCAGTTCAAATTCCTGTACTAGAGCAGGATAAGATTGAACAATTTTCCAGAATTGCAGTTTCTTCAAATAGAAACTATCTTTTTCAGTACTGTAGTTCTCTACAAATGGAAGAATCAGAGTCAAAACCTTTATATTTGTTAGAGGATAGACATCAACTTCGTCTAACAAAGCAAGCAAGATTGACTTATCCTCTACCTGCTCAAATAGGGTTTGCCAATCGCGTAAAAGGCTATATTCATCAGAATAGTAAGCATAGAGGAGATGATAAAAGGCTAGCTCAACCTCTTCAGAATCATCGAGAGAGTATTGTTGTAAATCAACCTTTTCATTCGAGTCCTCTTTTAATGCCTCAATGTAAGCTACTAATTCTTCGTAGAAATCCTCATCCGATTCATCGAAATTTTGCTTGATCTTTTCAAGAATGTAACTTAAAACTGGAATACTCTCGATTATTTGGCATTTTCGATTCACTTGAAAGAGGACCATGCTAGAAACATAAGACTGTTTGAAATATTCTATCCAAGTTCTGATTTGATTTGCTTTTTGATAATCATTCAAAATATCTTGACACCAAAGATAAGAATCGTAAAATTGATCAGTTTCCTTTTTTGCAGTTTCCATAGGACTGCCATTTTCTTTGGCAATGGCTCTTTGATTTTGCCAATACTTGAGCTTATAATAGTAGCCCCAGTCTCGATAATCGATCATATATTCTTCTAGGAGAGGAAGTAAGATAGCAAAATGTTCATATCGATTGAAAATATAGACATCCATTTCTTCGAGGACCGCTTTTACAATATTCATGCTATAGCGGTAATGGTAAAAGAACTGCTGCCACAGATTTTGCTTGCTCTTCAAAGCTATAGTCAGCATTCCCTAATATACTTTCAATAGATGTTCGAATTAAATAGGCAGTATCTCGATAGTCGCTAAAATCAAGCGAGCTTGATTCTTCTTGCTCCTGCTGTGATCCCTTTTCATACTCAAAAGTATCAAAGTTGGGTGAATTCACTCTTGTTTCATTTGACTTCTCTTGTCTCTGCCATTGATGCTGTTCAAAACCAGTTCTTGTATCAGATTCTTGGCCAATTTTACTAGATCGTGCATAAGCTAAAGCTTCTTGGTAAGCTTGAACAATTTCTTGATAAAGTTCCGGTTGGTCTTCTGGATGGTATAAGCGAACTAGTTCAGCGTAGCGTCTCCTGATAACCTTGACATCTTGAGTTGGCTCTATCCCTAAAATTTTCCAAATATTCATACCATCGCCTTCCTATAATCCTCTCTCTAAAAGTTTCCAAGTAACTAGAGAAAGCTTGATAGAATTTTAGGAAGATGGTGAATAGAGGAATGTTTAACATCTTCCTCAAATTGCCTTGTAGCTGTCATCAGTTCTTCCCTTTTTACTCCTAAAATCATGCTGTAGAGACGATTGGCTTTCTCAATCAAGAAGCGATAGACCTCTGTTTCCTGAGCATTAATCTTATAACGAGCCAAGGCGTCTTGTTTTTCCTTAATTTCTTGATCCGTCAAAATAATACTCTCTTGCAAGATGACATGATTGAAAACTTCCTGTGTTGTATCTATCTTCACTTCAACATCTAAAATACCATTCAGATCATAGGTGAAACGAACAGTGAGCCCTTCATGTTCCTTATGATTGATAGGAACTGGAACATCAAGTTCTCCCAGAAACAAGTTTTGAGATGCCTTCATCATCTCTCCTTGATAGACCTGTACTTTCACATGACTTTGTCCCAGTTCTGATGTGTAATATTGTTCAACACGTGAAAGTAGGTAAAGTAGAATTACGCTCTATAATCGGTGAAAAATGACCACCAACAATCTCAATGCCAAGTGTAAATGGGCAGATATCAGACAGTAATAAGTCACGTATTTCTCCCTGACGCTCCTTGATTCCTGCAAGAAGGGCACATCCTCGTGCAATCATTTTTATCAGGGTCCCCTGATACTTCAACCCTTGATTGATACAGAATGATAGGAAATCTTGCACCAATCTTAATTTTGAAGTACCTCCAACGAAAACAAAATTATCAGATGAAACCAGACTATTGCGAGCATCCATCAAGACTCGATCCATAACTGCCTTAACGCGCACTAGTAGGGGATGACAAAGTTCATAAAAACGTTGATAGCTTAAGTCTAGCCGATATTCTTTATTATGGTCAAAGACGGACATCTGGACTTCTTCTTTTTCATTTAAGTCTAATTTTGTTTTCTCAGCCTGTAGTAGGATTTTACTATAGAACTCTCGTGAAATAGACTCCCTTTTTAATCGATTTACATGCATGAATTCCTCAGCAATTGCTGCAGTAAATCTTCTCCTCCCAAGCGATTATCTCCTGCGATAGAAACAATCTCAACAACATTATCAAACAACTCAACAACAGAAATGTCCAGAGTACCGCCACCAAAATCGACCACGATAAAAGAGTCATCATCAATCTCACTCTCTAATTTCTTAGCAAGTGCAGCTGCAGATGGTTCATTAATAATGCGGTCAATGTTAATACCTGCAAATTTTCCTGCTAGTTTTGTCGCATAACGTTGAGTATCGTTAAAATAAGCTGGTACACTAACAATCACTTCATCAACTTTTTCACCAAGAAAAGTCTCTGCATCATCCACCAACTTACGAATAATAAAGGAGCTTAATTCTTCAGCCGTGTAAGTGCTATTCCCCAATAAGATTTTATGGCTGGTTCCCATAAAACGTTTAAATTGAGCAATTGTTTTATCTGGATGAGTAACCAAACGTTCCTTTCATTTTGCCTTTCAACTGATCTTCATTATTATCATCTAAGGCAACAACAGATGGAGTTAAATATTCTCCAAAATGCATTTGGAATCAGTTTTACTTGACCATCTTGATAAAACAGCCTACCAAAGAGTTAGTCGTTCCTAAATCAATACCTACAATCATCTTGTCTAAACTCCATCTTTTTCTAGATATTTCTATTATACAGGAAAAACTCCCTACTTTTGAATAGTAAATCTTGCCCTCCCTATATTTAAAATCCAATTTATAAGCATTAAAAGAAAAAAAAAAAGTTTCAATCCAACTCCAATGGTTAAAAACCAAAAGAGCCAGAATGAAACTTTTAATAATTATTTACCAAGTTTTGCTTTAGCTGCATCTGCAAGAGCTGTGAAAGCTGCTGCATCGTTAACAGCCAAGTCAGCAAGCATTTTACGGTTTAACTTCGATCTCAGCCAATTTCAAACCATGCATCAATTGTGAGTATGAAAGTCCGTTCATACGAGCTGCCGCATTGATACGTGTGATCCACAATTTGCGGAAGTCACGTTTCTTTTGACGACGGTCACGGTATGCATAGTAGTAAGAGTTCATTACTTGTTCTTTTGCAGTACGGAACAAGATATGTTTAGCTCCATAGTAACCTTTTGCTAATTTAAGAATACGTTTACGACGTTTGCGTGATACAACGCCACCTTTAACACGTGCCATTTATATTTCCTCCAAATATTTCCTAGAATTCTTTACTTACAAATACGCGATTATTTCAAGCGAGTAAGCATTGCTTTGATACGTTTGAAATCTCCTGCATCACCATAGATGCTTTACGAAGATGACGACGTTGTTTTTTTAGTTTTTCCGTGGAAACGGTGAGATGTGTAAGCACGGAAACGTTTAAGTCCACCAGAACCTGTACGTTTGAAACGTTTAGCTGATGCGCGGTGTGTTTTTTGTTTTGGCATGATTTTTTCTCCTTTATTTGACTTTCCGACAATTATTTTTTGTCAGTTGCTGGTGCCAACTGCATGAACATTTGGCGACCATCCATTTTAGCACGTTGTTCGATGATAGCAATATCTTGAGTTGCTTCAGCAAACTCGGCTAAAACTTTTGCACCAATCTCTTTATGGGTGATCATACGCCCCTTAAAGCGAATAGATACCTTCACTTTGTTTCCCTTTTTCAAGGAACTTTGCGAGCATTGCGAAGTTTAGTTTCGAAATCTCCCTTGTCGATAACAGGGCTCAAACGAACTTCTTTCACGGTCACAACGCTTTGTTTTTTGCGTTGTTCTTTTTGTTTCTTCTGGTACTCAAATTTGAACTTGCCATAGTCCATAATTTTAGCAACAGGAGGTTTAGCTTGAGGTTGAATAAGAACCAAGTCCACGTTCGCTTCATCCGCAAGTGCTTGCGCTTCACTAGTGGTTTGATACCCTAATTGCTCACCCTTCAAGACCGATTAAGCGAACTTCACGTACACGAATTTCATCATTGATGAATAAGTCTTGCTTTGCTATGGTTTTTCACCTCTTTTTTTAGTTTAGAGAAAAACAAGAGCGGACTTGCTAACGCAAATCCGCACTACATGATTATAGTTCATTACTGAAACTTGATCCGTAGGGGCCAGACAACGTTAGTCGCAAGGCGAAGTTCTCACTTCTGCTTTTTCTCAACTTTCTATATGATATCAAGTTTTCCCCTACTTGTCAAGATAAAAACTATCTTTTTTTCAATTTTTTTCTATTTTTGCCGACTTATAATCTATTGATTACGAGAATAGTAAATCTCATGTGGTTTCAAACGAGTATTCAGTAGCTCTGATACAGTCACGAAACTATAGCCTTGTTCCTGTAAATACTCAATTACTTTTGGTAGCGAATTAACTGACGGCTGATGGATATCGTGTAATAAAATAATAGACCCATCGCTCGTTTGGTGTTGGTTCTGTAAAATAGATGCTTCATTTTTACTCTTCCAATCCAGACTATCCACATCCCATAAGATAAAGCTTAAATCAAGGCTATTGCGGATATCATCTGAAATCGCACCGTACGGAGGACGCATTAATTTTGAACTTTTTCCAAGGACATTTTTAATGGCATCTTCTGTATCCGTAATTTGCTTCTTGGCGTCTTCAAATGACAGTTTTGTTAAAACTGGGTGATTCCAACTATGGTTTCCAACTTCATGACCTTCAGCCTGCATACGTTTTAGAATTGCTTCATTTCCAGCGATGTTCTTACCTTGGACAAAGAAAGTTGCTTTGATCTTGTATTTAGCCAAGATGTCCAATGCCTGTGGTGTTGTATTTCCGTCAGGTCCATCATCAAAAGTAAGAGCAACTACTTTTTTATTCTTTTCAGCTTGAACTGTTTTATAAAGTTCTGCGTCTTTTTCTGTTAAGTAAGATGCTTCGATAAAATCAAAGAAATTTGAGATCGGCATTGCGATTTCTTCTCCATTACCCGATTGTTTGGCTGGGTAAAGAAGCAACTGGCTATCCTTATAGGCAAACTTCCAGGTCGTTAAATCCATAGCTGAAAAATCAGCTATTACTTGATCAACAAGCGTTTGCTCAACCTTTTTATCAAGGAGCGTGGTCTTGATATCCTCTAGTAACTTTTCCTTAGCCTTGCTAGCATCTGTAAAGAGCTGATCTAAAGTAAACAGGGTCCCATCTTCCTTAAGATAAAGCTGATCTAATGATGTATTTTCTAATTCTACAACAGTAGAATCACTCAAATCATAGACCTGTTTTTTCACAAGATGACTCTCCACACCCTTGATAGAAGAAGAATTTTTCTCAGAATAGTAAAAAATCAAATGTTCTTTATCTTCTACCTTTTTCAGTGATATCTTTTTACAATGATATCCTTTCACAGAATCAATGACTTTTCTCCTGTCATAGGATAGTAGGTGATAACCTCTGCCTTACCCTTACGAAAATGCTCCTTCTGACTTCCCTTTTGAATAGGATTCATCCTTTTCTTTTTCAATGCTTCGATTTTTGTTCAAAAAGCTTGCTTGGTCAGAACCTGATAAGTGATGGTTCCACCTAATGCTAAAGATTGTGAAAAATAGAAGCCCCACAATAATCCATAAATTTTCTCTTTCTTCTTGTCGTTTGTTCTACGGTTTGTTCTCTTTTTGTCATAGTCTTATCATATCAAATCAAAACTATAATTTCAATGAAAAATAGGAAAATGTCCATTTTTTAGGAAAAGAAAGGTAAAAGAAAAATCCCAGACTTCTCTAGGACTTTCTTTTGATTAGAAACGAATAGTTTCTCTTGTTTTTTCATAAGAAGAAACGAAAGCGATTTGTTACACCTGGTTCAGCTACTTCCAAAAGCTTGGGAAATCTTTTTCGAAAGATGCTTGATAATCAAAGGCATTTTCAAAGATTTCTAAAGATTCGTGGAAGGCTTGTTGAATCCCTTCATCAAATGATCTGTAGCGGTTAGAGTATTGAAGCAATTGTTCAGTCAAGGTAGCATATTTTACGATGCTGTATGTTTCTGTTTCCAGAATTTCCATATCGTGAGTCGCGATTTCTAGAATACGGTTGACAGACTCAATGTTGACTTGCGACTGTTCTAACTCTGCCATCAAGTCTTCGGTACTGTGGCTAGCTGCAAAGAACAATTTCAAGAAATTCTGTGGAATTCCTGGAAGATTTCTCTTTTCCATGTATCGCTTAATGGTGTGGAGGCGATTGACATAGACATTTGCCTTTTGACGAGCGTTGACATCGTCTTTTTCAATTTGAACTAGTCGTTCGCTAACTGAAACTTGATCATCTTCAATTTCTTTTAATGTAGCTTGAACATTTTCTAAACGTTCTTCTAATACAGAGTAGGCTTCAGAATATTCCTCTTGTTCTGAGGTCATATCGCTGATAGTGATATCTAAAGAATCTAGATCTGCTTGAAGACGACGGACGTGATTTACATCACTCTCAGACATCAAGTAAGTTTTGCTCAAGCGTTCAATATCTTTCACCAAGACCTGATTGTTGTCTTTCAAGTGGTCGAGATAGGTTGGAAGTGTTGCTAACAAGTTCTCAACAATCTTATGTGCAGCAATTTCTCTCGTGAAGATATCATAAAGAGCATTGATTTCTTCTTGAATCTGAGTATTTTCATATTCAGCATTGTCCAATTCCAATTTTTTGATATTTTCTTGGTTGTTCTTCAACGCTTCATACAATAACTGCAAACGAGATTCAATGTCAGTTTCTACAAAGTGATAGTTGGCATCAAGCAACTTACGATAGCCAGCCTCTAGATCTTCCAGTTGGTCTGGAAGGTCAGTTGTTAGACTGGAAACAATTGCAGGAATTCTCTCCACAATATGAGTCAAGGCAAGGATATGATTTTCAGCATTATCCAAAATACCTGCTGCCTCAACTGGATCTCCTGAAGAGTTCAAGGTTACAAACTGAGAAAACTCTGATTGGATATTTTCCAATTGTCTTTCAATTTCAGGAAGTGCTTGACCATATTTCTCAGAATCTTCAGCAACTGTCATTTGTAAGCTTTCAAATAAATCTAAAGCGTGAAGGACACGGCCACTGTTTTTGATTCTTGTTTTTCTAACTCTGCCAAAGCATTTCGGATAGATGCAATATCTTCTTCAATAAGAGTAATTTGGCTTTCAATTTGGTCAATTTTGTGTTGAGCTTTCAAGAAGCGGAAAGAGCTGTTGTAGCCTTCTGCTTCAAAGAGATTGTTCTCAATATCAGCAAATGAGTTGAGGGATAAATCTACCCATTTTTGGTTCCATTCTCTAAAGGCAACCTGACTTTGACCAATCAGGTGCATATTTTTAACAGCTTCTACTTCATCGTTAACTGGAAGGTTATATAACGCTTCCTTTCTTTCTTCTAGTACTGCAAGCCTACCTTCATTGCGTTTGCGTAACAAAATCGCTACAACATAAGCAATAATCAGTAGAGTCGCTATTACAATCATAATAATAATCAACAGATTATCAGACATATCAAACTCCTTTTTATACTTGAAACAATTGTAATGATTATATCATATTTTTCAAACCATGGAAACTATTTCCCAAATTTTTAGACGTCAAGCGTACTGTAAACAGCATTTTCTTCAATAAATTCTCGACGTGGTTCTACACGGTCACCCATGAGCATATCAAAGATTTTATCTGCTTCTGCAGCATCATCTACTGATACACGCGCCATGAGACGGTGTTCAGGATTCATAGTTGTTTCCCAAAGCTGATGATCATCCATTTCTCCGAGACCTTTATATCGCTGAATAGTTGGTTTGGACGACCTTCACTATAGCGAGCCAAGGCTTCCTGGAGACGGATTTCTTGATCTGCCCCAGGTTGGATGTATTCTTTAATTTCACTGCCGACCTTAACACCGTAAATTGGTGGTTGGGCGATATAAACATAACCTGCTTCTAAGACGGGTTTCATATAACGATAAATCAAGGTTAACAAGAGGGTACGGATATGGGCTCCATCGACATCGGCATCCGTCATGATAACCAGTTTTTGATAACGGGCCTTGCTGACATCAAATTCCGCACCAAAGCCTGTTCCCATAGCTGTGAAAAGACTACGGATTTCTTCATTGGCTAGGATTTTATCCATGCTAGCTTTTTCTACGTTGAGGATTTTACCGCGGATTGGTAAAGATAGCTTGGAATTCACGGTCACGACCAGACTTTGCAGAACCTCCCGCTGAGTCTCCTTCGACGATGAAAAGTTCAGTTTCAGCTGGATTGTTTGAGGAACAATCTGCCAATTTACCCTGGAAGGTTTGAAATCTCTAAACCCTGACTTCTTACGGGTAACTTCACGCGCACGCTTGGCAGCAACACGCGCTTTCGCAGCCAAAATCCCTTTTTCTACGATGCGTTTAGCAATCTGAGGATTTTCCATCAGGAAATCTGAAAATGCTTCACTAAATAGTCGGTTGGTAATCTTGACAACTTCGCTATTTCCAAGCTTGGTCTTTGTTTGCCCTTCAAACTGTGGGTTTGGATGCTTCACAGAGATAACAGCAGTCAATCCTTCACGGACATCCTCACCTGTAAGGTTATCCTCGTTATCTTTTAGGAGTTTGTTCTTGCGAGCATAGTCGTTAATGACACGAGTCAAGGCTGTACGGAAACCTTGTTCATGGGTTCCACCTTCATGGGTATGGATGTTGTTGGCGAAACTCATGACATTCTCGTGGTAACCCGTTGTGTACTGCATGGCTACTTCGACTGTAATATCATCCATTTCACCATCTGTGTAGATTGGTGTATCAAAGATAACATCCTTATTTTCGTTGATGTACTCAACGTAGCTCGCAATCCCACCTTCGTAGTGATAATGCTTAGTCTGCTCTAGTCCTTCACGTTTGTCAGTGATAGAGATTTGAAGACCACGGTTAAGGAAGGCAAGTTCCTGCACCCGTTTGTTTAATCTGTCAAAGTCAAACTCAGTCGTTTCTGTAAAAATCTCTGGATCTGGTGTGAAGTGAACGGTTGTTCCAGTACGATCCGTATCGTCGACCACTTCAAGGTCTGCTACTACATGCCCACGATGGTATTCTTGATAATGGATTTTTCCATTTTTATGAACATGAACATCTAATTGAGTTGAGAGGGCATTTACAACGGATGAACCTACACCGTGGAGTCCACCTGAAACCTTGTATCCGCCACCTCCGAATTTACCTCCGGCATGAAGAACGGTAAAGACTGTCTCAACAGCAGGTCGACCAGTTTTTTCTTGGATATCAACTGGAATCCCACGTCCATCATCGACAACCGTAATCGAATTATCTGGTTCAATAAAGACTTGGATGTGGCTAGCAAATCCTGCTAAGGCCTCATCGATAGAGTTATCTACAATTTCCCAGACTAGGTGGTGAAGTCCTTCTTTAGCAGTTGATCCGATATACATACCAGGACGCATACGAACGGCTTCCAGACCTTCCAAAACTTGAATCTGACTGGCATCATAATCCTGTGCCTGTTGGTTTTTGATTTCTTCTGTCATTTTTTTCCTTTTTCTTACATGTCTAATACTTGTCTCAATGTCACGATATTTTCAAAGAGATGTGTCGCTAAGCCAGCTGTTTGTCCAGCCTCAATGTCTATAGGTCGATCACCAATAACAATGCCAGAGCTTATCCTGTACTTATCTCGCAAATAAATCATAGACTCTGGATTTGGTTTTCTCTTGAAGCCAGAACTAGCTGTTACCACCTCTGTAAAATAGCTGGAAATACCAGTCTTTTCAAGGATTTCCAAAACTTGGTCATTGCGATGCGAAACTAAAAAGTTCCGTCCTCCCTGGTCTGAGATTTCCTCCAATAAAGCAGGTACTCCCTCAAACAAGGCAGGATGTTCAAGCTCTCGCGCTTCATTTTCCTTATATTTTTCTAAAAAATGCTCTATTGTTGGGGCAAATTGGTCAATCGCAAAAGCAGTTGACACTTTCAAGGCATTGTAAACTTTATCATGTTCTTCTTCGATTCCAAATTGAGCTAATGTTTCCACAAAAGCCGCGGTCGAAGTCTCATAATTATCAAGTAAAGTTCCACCTAAATCCCAGATGTAATCGTGATATTTCATACCCTTCATTATAGCATTTTTTATGAAAAAGCGACGATTTCCTTCTATTTTAACAGTAAAAACGAGAAGAATCCCTAATTGACAGATTCTTCTCGTTTTCACTAATCTAAATCAAATACATCACGATAGAGCATAGCTTCTCTCAAAGCATTTGCATCTCCACCAAGTTGTTCTACTAGGTTATAAGCAAAGGCAAGGGCAGTTGCTGGACCGCGACTGGTAGTCAACTGACCATCGACAACTACTGTTTCCTTGCGATAGTGACCATCAGCAATTTGCTCTTGGACACCATCATAGCAGGTGAACTCTTTGTCCTTGAGGAGACCAGCTCGATTCAGTACAATTGGTGCTGCACAAATGGCTGCTACTTTTTTACCAACTTGCTCAAATTTTTGAAGTTCAGCAATCAATTGCTCATTATCACGCAAGTGAGCTGAACCTGGCATACCTCCTGGTAAGACAATCATGTCGTACTCAGATAAATCACCATCAAACACACAATCTGCTTGTACTTGGATGTCATGTGATCCCGTCACTCGGGCTTCAAAACCAACCATATGACAAGCAATATTGGCACGACGTAATACGTCCACAACTGTTAGGGCTTCGATTTCTTCAAAGCCATCTGCTAAGATAACTGCTACTTTAGCCATGATTTACTCCTTATTTAACTTTTTTCAATACAACTTTCTTCCGTTTAAATCTTGTCTTACCGCTCTTTTCTTCGGCTAGATGCGTTTGATAACTCATCGATAGAAGCAATCCAACACCAATCAGATTACTGATAATGGCTGATCCCCCTTGGGAAATGAATGGCAGAGGAATCCCTGTCAAAGGAAGGAGGCCTGTCACTGCACCGATATTTTTCAAAGATATGGAACAAGAGCATCATAATAAAGCCAGTTGAAATGTAGGTATAAAATTGGTTATTGGACTTCAGAGTGATTTTTTTAACATTCGATAGATAAGTAGGAGATAAAGTGTAATTACAAGGACAGAGCCGATAAAACCAAAATCTTCTGCAATAACTGTAAAAATCATATCACTCTCACGAACGGGAATAAGGAGATTGGATACATTAAATCCTTGACCAAATAAGCCTCCACTTCCGATGGCGATTTGCCCTTGCGCCTGTTGATAGGTGGTCGTTTGTGCATAATCAAAGGGATTGAGCCAAGCAAGGATACGGTTGATCTGATAGGTTGGCATCCCGATCTGATGCATAAAGGCACGCCCATCTTTTGTGATGAAAATTGCCAAAAATCCTGCAATTCCTGACACAACTGTCGCAAAAATTGGAATGATAATTTTCCATGATACCCCAGAAAGCAAGACGAGTCCAGCAAAAGATGGCGACAAAAACCAAGGCCGTTCCTAAGTCACTCTGCAAGGCCAGTAAAACTAAAACTGGCAGTGTGAAGACAATCAACCACAATATCAAGAGAAAGTCTAATGCAATCGTTCGTTCTTTTTCCTTGTGTTTTTGTGTGAATTGGACAACGACCCGAGCCAAGATCAAAATATAGGAAATTTTCATGAATTCGGAAGGTTGGAAAAGTGTCACTCCTCCAATTGACACCCAGTTTTTAGCCCCTGTTGCCGCCACTAAATTAGGATTGTAAAAAATTAAGGGTAAAACCATAAGGGCTAGACCTAGAGCGTAGAGATATGGGGTCGCCTGCCATAAAAATTTTGTATTAAAAAACATGACTACAAAGCTTATGATAATTCCCAAGACGATCCATGCAAGTTGCTGACCGAGAATAGGCCAAATATTATGTGGATAGTCATGACTGACAGCAATGTAAATAGCTACCACTCCAATCACCAGCAAACAGAATACTGGTAAAATCAAACTGTAATCGACCCGAGAGTCGAGAGAACGTTTCATAAAGGTCTCCTTCATTCTTTCAGATGTTTATTTTATTTTTTGTGTAAAAATTCTTGAACTTTTGAGAATACTTGCTCTTTGCCAACTTCTCTCACTCGACTAGTCTGTGACAAGGCCTTGCTAATCTGCTTTCCATATCGTTTGCTTGTCATTCGGCTATCCAAGATAAGGACAGATGAGCGCTGTCCAAGACGACGCATGGTTCTACCAATCGCTTGTTTAAGGCGAATAATAGCCATTGGCAGTTGATAGTCGTAGAAAGGATTTTTCCCTTCAAGACGCAGTTCCTGATTCATTTTTTTCGTAAAGGGATCTTCTGGATTTTGGAAGGGCAAGCGTGTCACCACTTCAATTACTCGAGGGTGAGTCGCAAAATCAACTCCCTCCCAAAAACTTCCTGTCCCTAGCAAGAGTTGAGAGTCTCCTCTTTCAAATCGTTTCTTGAGTTGAGCAGGATCCCCGTTTTTATACTGAGCTAGATGAGAAAGAGATAAAGAATCTGATACCCTGCAACAAAAAGGTCTTTTTGAAGTGAATAAAACGAGCATGGGTTCTTCAAGATAGGACAAATCTTCCAGAACTTCTACAAGAGCCTGGGCATAGTCTTCTTGGGAGGTTTCTGTCACCAATGGAAAATCCTTGACGACCAAAATTTCTTGATTTTCTTGAAAATTCTCATACAATTTGTCAAAGGCTGCATGTGGGAATCCCATTAGTTCTGGTAAAGATACTCTGCTACTAATTTCCAAGGTTGCAGAGACAGCTAAGAGTTGACAACTCTCTGGAAAAATCTCAGAAAAGAGCAGACGTTGATTGCGACTGGAAGAAATGACAACCTTCTTGCTAGACAAGTCTGAGGCTGATAGCCAAAATTCTCCATCAGTGCAGAAAAATCGCTGACAGTCCTTGAAACCTTGAACTTCTAACTCTGAGAAATCCTGTTGGAGCTGTGCCATTGTTGTCGCAGGGCACATTCTTCGTTTGCCTGATAGGAACTGGTCCATCAAATGACAAAGCTCAAAGCGAATACTCTCCATCAAGCGTCTCTGAAGCGTCCCTTTTTCGCGAACTAAGGCTTGATCTAGTTGGTCTACTATGTCGTTTAATACGAAACTCTTCTGCGAAAGATTTTCCAAAGTTAATAAGATCTTCTGGGCTTCATCCAAAATCAAGAGTCGGCTCTCTAGTAGACTGGGATCATCCTCAAGTCGGGTAACGAGATAAGCATGATTGGTCACAAGTAGCTGGCAAGAGCGAGCTTTTTTCTGCCCCCGTCTCCAAAAATCCTCCAACCAAAAGAGAGAAGCTTTGGGAAGATTACCATCATGCACCAAGTTTGGCAAAAATTGCTGGTAGCGATAAAGCTGACCAATCTCATCTAAATCTCCAGTTTCTGTTTCAGTCAACCAAACTAGGAGTTGCATCTTAAAAAGGGTATAAAGTCTATTGGACTCTTCTTCCTCTAGCGCTGCGTGAAAGGCATCTAGTTTCAGATAATTCTGGGGACCTTTAAGACTATGAATCAAAAGGTGGAAGATCTCTTCCAATCTACGAGCCTCTTCTTGCATCACTTGATTTTTGTAGAACTTTAGTAGGAACACTGAGGAGGATTCCTTTTTCGTTTTTCTAGTGATAAGGCTGGCAGGAGATAGCCATAGGTTTTTTTCCAATCCCAGTTTGAGCTTGCACAAAAGGCAATTTTTCTCATTCTGTAGAAAATCTTGAACCTTTTTGAGCAAAAGCTAGCTTGCGAGGCTCTATCATCCAAATCCAACAAAGGCAATATTGGTTTGGAAATCTTTTGAGAGTTTGCGTGGAGAAAGGGCTGGTTTTTTCCTTTTTCAAAAACAGACCCTGCACCTCAACTAAGTCATGTTCTACAAGGATGGACTGCTTCTGATAAACTTCCTCAATGACCAGATAAGACTCATATAATAAACCATCTGACAAACTTAACAAGCGCTCCAATAAGCCTTTTGGCAATTGAAACATTTTTTGTCGCATACAGAGAAAGAGTTCTGCTGTTGCTTGAGCATCTGATAGGGCCGTATGGGCTTTTTCTAGTGAAATACCCAACTCTTGACAGAGAATCCCCAGGTTATATTTTTCCAGCTGAGGATAAAACACCTGAGCCAACTCGACTGTATCGATACGGGGAGTGCGCAATTCATAGCCCTCAAAAAAGAGAAATTCTGCCAACAAATTGGCATCGAACTGGACATTGTGCGCAACAAAAACACCGTCCTTGACCAAGTCAAAAATTTTTCCAGCCACCTGAGAAAACTCTGGTGCCTCTGCTAGTCGCTTGTCAGTCAAGCCCGTTAATTCTTTGATATGAGAATCCAAAGGTTCGTGGGGATTGACATCCGTGGCATATTGGTCAACAATCTCGCCATTTTCAATGACCACGATTCCTACTTGGATAATTTTTGCCTTGCTTCCGGTACTGGTCGCCTCTAAATCCACGACTACATACCGATCATTTCTAAAAATTCATCATTAAAAAAATTATATCAAAATTTACAGCATTTGACATCCATGAACTTTATTGGAAGGGGCAAGTTTCTTGCAAGTTTTTGAACAAAAAAATGATTGAATAGAAGTGTAGAAAAGGAGTAACATCATGAACCCATTAGATTTGTTTAATCAAGTAAAAAGAGCTAATCGAGAAAAAAAGATTTGGCTGCCGCAAAAACCTTTGTCGAAGAAAATAAGGACCAACTCGGTGAGTATCTTAACCAAGCACAAGTTTTTGGTTTCAGGCTCAGAAGGACTTAACGGTCTTGTAAATAAGGTCAAAGGCCTCTTCTAATAGTCAAAAGGCACCTGAAAAATCTCAGGTGTCTTTTTTTGTATTTTTCTTCATAAAGGCTGGGATATATTGACTGATCGTGGTTGGCAGAACTACAAAATTATCCTCAGCCAGTTCCTGGGCAATTGCTGAATGTAAATAAGTCGCTACTGTCACTCTTTCATAGAGACTTGCTTGGGGAAATTGGCCTGCAAAACCAGCGATCATCCCCGCCAGAGTATCACCCATTCCCCCAGTCGCCTGATAGGGGCCTCCGACACTCAGCTGATAAAAATCAGCTTGACCAGCTTGCCAGATTCGAGTGGCAGGGCCTTTTTGAACCAAAAATCGTCCCTGAAGGAATCTCTTCAAAGCCTCTCCTGTTTCCTCGGTTCCATGGGAATCCAAATCTAAGCCTGACAAGACTTGCCATTCCCTTTGGTGAGGCGTTAAAACAAGCTGAACTTTAGGAAATTTCATTCCCGTCTTAGCAAAAATGGATAAGGCTCCGCCATCCAGTATGAGAGTCTGGTCTTGATTTAAATGATGAAAGACTGTTTGAAGTAGCTGTTCTCCGCGCTCATCATCCACTAACCCAGATCCAACTAAGACAACATTCGCTTTCTCTAACTGTTGCTCAAGTAATCGCTGATCATCAAGGCCAAAAGCCATAGCCTCCGGCAGATGGCTATGTAGAGCTGGAATATTCTCTTTATCCGTTGCTACTGTCACCAAGCCTGCGCCACTTCTAACAGCCCCTAAGGCAGCCATAATAATCGCTCCCCCATAGGGATAAGTCCCTCCAATCAAGAGAAGACGACCGTAGTCTCCCTTATGACTAGAACGAGGACGCTCGATGATCACTTTTTTCAATAGAGCTTGATCAATCTCTTTCATACACTACTCCTTCAACTTATCCTTACCATGCAGTACTTGTTTAACTTTAGTATTCCAAGCCTGTAACCCTTCTCCTTCATAGTCTAGGTAAGTCACTCTATCTTGTAATTGACAAGGAATCAAACCTTCAAAACAAGACCTATCTTTTGAAGGAATAACACACAAATGAAGAAAAGGTATCCAAATCTAAACTATCTCTTACCTTCGCAACATGATAGCCATCAAACATATAGCCTGGTGCTTGAATTAATTCTTCATACAGAAAATGAAAACTAACGCCAGGAATGAACTTTTCTTGTAATTCCTCCTCAGACGGTGCCCGTCCTAACAAACGCTCCATAGCGAGTCGGTAACCCGAAGTCGTATTAGACCATCCGAACATGATATAGTCAAAAATAGTCTGCTGGATCAGAAGCTGCATTACGACTATCTGTAACTAGCTCAGCCCCACTTTTACCAAATACTTTTACCGCCGACATGAGTTTTCCAGTCTGAAAAATAGCCTGAGCCACTTCAACTGTACAAGTATGACTACAATAATTTGAAGTAACCAACTTCCTCTGGATATCATAGGTAGAAGCTACAAGCCGATGACTTGGTCTGTACGGAGGAAAATAGCTATGCTCTTGCAAGTAATCATGAATTTGTATATTTAATTCATGATTTTCACATTCCACAATGGTCTGACGATGATGGTCCTGTTCGTAAGCAATAAACTTTGCTAGCTTCTCCAATTCCCATTCTTTAATCTGAGGATAGTTTTCAAGAGCAAATTGATACATCCCATCCCACTGGAGACTAAAATCTGCATTACAAACTTTTACAATCATAGTCCTTCTCCTCACATTCTCTTACTTTCATTATACACCTCACTACCCAATTAATAAAGGAGAAGACTATGCTATCTTCTCCTTCTTTTATAATGATTAGCTTTTTCAGAGTTGGGAGTTTTCAACCTTACTTTTCTTTACGTTTAACAGTTAGTAAAGCCACTGATAAAACAAGACTGAGACTTGCTAGGAAGGCAGCTGTATCAGATCGACTTTCACCTGTTTCTGGAAGTCTTGCTGAATCTACTTTCTCTGAAGCATTTTCAAAGTTTTCTCCCTTAACTGCTGGTTCATGAGCTGATTCTACTGGTTCTTGGTTTTGTTCTTTATAAACAATCGCATAAAGTCCTAGATCTTTGGTGACAAATTCAACCATGTCACCTACAAGCGTCACCTTTTGAACCTGCAAGCCTTGATCTAAGCTCATGTGATAAACTCCTTGAACCTGTCCCTTGACTGGTAATCTCACTAGGACAGCACCCTTGAGTTCAACTTCTTGGTTGTCCTTATCCAGCAATTTCACTTGATAAGCATCGTAGTGCTTACCAGCTAATTCTTGACGTAGAACCTTTTGAACTTGAAGCTTGAGGTCTTTAGATAACTCTGTAGTTAGCCCTGCTACCAGAACTCCAGTTTCCTTATCAGTCAAGATTCGAACCTCTTCGGCTGGTTTAACAAGACTTGGTGCAGGCTCATTTCCAGCTGTAGCCACTGTTCCTGTGTATTCTGGTAATTCATTCTTGACAGCTTCAGCAGCATTGACGCCACCTGTAAATTCTGGGACTTCATTCTTAGCTGCCTCTACTGCATTGACACCACCCTTGAATTCTGGGATTTCTACTACTGGTGCTGGCTCGTCACCTACTGTGCCGATTGCATCTGTGTACTCTGGTAACTCTTGCTTAGCCGCTTCTACTGCATTGACGCCGCCCTCAAATTCTGGGACTTCTACTACTGGTGCTGGCTCGTCGCCTACTGTGCCGATTGCATCTGTGTATTCTGGCAACTCATTCTTAGCGGCTTCTACTGCATTGACGCCGCCCTCAAATTCTGGGACTTCTACTACTGGTGCTGGCTCGTCGCCTACTGTGCCGATTGCCTCTGTGTATTCTGGCAACTCGTTTTTAGCGGCTTCTACTGCATTGACTCCACCCTCAAATTCTGGGACTTCTACCACTGGAGCTGGCTCTTCACCTACTGTGCCAACTGCCTCTGTGTATTCTGGCAACTCATGCTTAGCAGCCTCTACTGCATTTACGCCGCCCTCAAATTCTGGGACTTCTACCACTGGAGCTGGCTCATCACCCTTACTTGTAGTAATGGCTGGTTTGACCTTGACTTCAACAACTCGATCTTGCGCCTCAGTCGTATCTGTATGAACAGTAGTACGGTTAGAACCTAGAACCTCAACATAATCAACTCTTTCACCCTTCTTACCTTCTGAGATTACACGACGTTCATCTTGCGCTAAGTCATTGTTTTCACGAATAATTTCCTTAAATGGAATTTCGGTCTTGACAACTTCTAAACTTGGTCGTTCGAGAACAGGACTTTGGTCGCCTTCTTCAGGAACAATACGGTGACTAGGCTTGAAGTGAATCCGATATTCCTTGACAAGACTACCATCCTTAGCAAGAAGACGAACAAGGCTAGGAAGGTTATCCTGACTAGACTCAACAACCGTTGTCACACCGTGACCACTTGCTTGAGCAGTCACCTGTGGTTTAGTGCCATTTAAGTTCACTGTATAATCTGAAACCGCAGGATCAAAGTTTTCCAATGCTTTTCCAGCAACCGAAATAGTCACTGAAGGAGTTTCCACATCGTTTGCTTTAGCAGGAGAGTAAGCACTAAACTCGACCATTGCTAGACCATTAGTTGTCGATTTACGAGTCATGCGTGCTCGAATAGCTGTTGTCTGAATTGGATCAAAGGTAAATTCGATTGGTTTACCAGCCACGATTTCTCCAGATGCCTTATAAGGAATTTCTTGCCAGTTTTCTGCCTTGTTAAATGGATGATCCGCATTTTCTTCATAACGAGAAATAGTGCTTGGTTCTGTATAGGCAGGCCCAACATATCTTTCTAATACCATTGTCGCTGGTGCGTCTGTTCCACTGTCTTTAAAGAACTGAATGGCTACTTTTCCAACAGACTGAGGTGTGATCTGACCATTCTTCTTAAAGAGAATTCCCACAGATGTTTCTTGGTCTTTCGGAGTACGAGACCAGTTAGTCCAACGTCCATCCTCGTTAAAGTGACCATCGTTGATATAGAAAATCTTATCCCGAGAAGCTGCTTGTGTATCATTTGTAGTAGACGCAAAGGCTTTAGAATCTGTCGCATTATTGCTTGCATTCTCAGAGATAACTTGATTACCTTTTGTAACAACTGTTACTTGCATCTTGGTTGTTAAGTCTGTTCCTAGAACATGACCAAGCACTTCAAAGTTACCTTCTTGGGCAGTCGCATGTTCTGGAACTGCATCCCATTGGACAGCAAGGTTAGCTTTAACCCAGCCAGTCTGTGATGGATAGTAAACTGTTACCTCGCCAGGCAATTGAAGTTGATCGCCAACATTCAAGGTCTGGGCACTATTTTCCGCAGCTACTGGTTGTGTTGACTCTTTTTCATCATCACGGAAGATACGATATTCTTTCAGAACAGTTCCATCCTCAGCTTTCAAGATAAGACGTGTCGCACCTTTTTCACTTGTTGCTGGAACAACTGTCACCAAGCCATTGTTGCTGGCTGTTGCAGTGATTTCCTTGCTTGCTTGAGGAATATAATAATCTGTCTTAGATGGATTGAAATGTTCGAGCTTCTTACCATCTACTTGGATAGAAATTTCTGAGCTGGTAGCACTTGGAACCTTACTTCCTAAGATAGTGATTTCTGTTAAACCAACACCAGCCTTTCCATCTGCCTTCTTCATACGCATACGAACAGCATAAGTTTCAACCTTGTCAAATGTAAAGTGGTTTGTTTGACCTGCAGATAATTGTCCAGGAGCGTGAAGATTTTCTACAGCCTTCCAGTTGGCAGCATTGTTGAATGGATGCTTGGCATCTCCTTGAGCATGATTGACATCGTTTGGAAGATCTGGAACTTCTTGACCAACATAGTATTCGATGACATATTCTTTTGGAAGTCCGATTGCACCATCTGTATAGAAATCAACGGAAAGATTATCGACAAAGCGTTTAGTCAAATCTCCTGAATTACCAAACAAGATAGACGCCCAATCATTATCTGTACCTGTTTGCCATGTAGTCCATCGATTCTTAACATCTGTATTGGCTCTTGAAACTGTCAAGTCGTTCAAAGTATTAGCCGAATCATCACCACCCGTATTGGATACAATAGCAGCTGGCAATTGAGAACCAGTCCACTGTTTAGAGATATTATTTCCAGCAACAACTTGACTAGAAACACGGACATGGGCCTTAGTAGTCAGATGGCTACCAACCAATTGACCCTTGATTTCATAGATACCTTCAGTCTGACTAAAGTTCTCAGGAACCTTATCCCAAAGGACATCTTTATAGACAGTTGTTCCATTAGAATGATAAGCACGAACACTAGCAGGTAATTGAACAGTTTCACCCTTAGGAAGAGTGAGGCTGATTTCTTCTGCAACCTGCAATCCTTCAACAGTTACATTGGCAAGAGCTTCAATATCTGTTCCTTCGACATGACCTTTAAGGGTAAAGCTATGATAGTAACCAAGTTCTTTGGCATCTACCTTGTCCCAAGTTACAGCTGCCTTACGAGGCAAGCCCTTATCAAATTCTGCTCCGATTTGATCAGGCAAATTCGGTTGCTGATTGATATCTGTAGAGATTGAAACAGGATGAAGCTTAACAATTTTCTTGTCTACTGTATTTTCTTTTATCACAAGTTCAGTTGCTACAGACTGAGTCTTATCAGTTTGATTGTCAATACGAGGAGTGAGGGTTACACTACCTTTTTTGTAAAGAAGTAAGTTCTGACCATTCACCTCAAGATGACCACCATCAACTGACTTAGCTTCCAAATGGATATCTGACGCTGAAAATTCAGTTTGTGAACCATCTTCGTAGTGCCCAATGACATGATAAGGGAGAACTTGGTCTTCTGTTGCAGTCTCTTTTCCTTCAACGCTTACTTCCAAGCGTGTCAAGGCAGGCGCTTCTTTCACAAACTGAATCAAATAAGTTTGAACTAAATCGCCCTTCTGGTCACTCAAAAATACAGAAGCCTGATAATCATTAGCTGCTGAAGCTTGTTGAACAGTTACTTGGTAGCCAGTAGTTTGTGCACCAACATTTGGAATCTTAGCTGTATAAGGAAGGGATACTCGGTAGTAGGTCTTTCCAGGCTCAAAGTTTTCAAGAGACTTGTCACCAACCGTGAGACCTGTAACAGTACTTTCTGTTTCCTTATCACTCGCGATAAAGGTTGCCGTAACCTCGTAGTCATTGCCTTCCAATTTACCAGTTGCTTCAGTACGTCCACCTTCTTTTGTCAAGGCAGATGGATCTTTCAAGGTCCAAGAAACGACATTCGCATCAACCAAGTTACCATCTGATAAAACAGCCGTAACAGTCTTGTCCAAATTTTCAACAGCTGTACCAACTGGGACAGTTGCAACCTTAGGCAACCACTTATCGAGCGCAACTACCTTGACTAGAGCTTCAGCCTTAGCTTCGATTCCTTCAACCTGACCTGATACTTTTTTCTCACCAGCACTTGCAAGGAGATCATCTGGGATGTCCCAAGTCACAGCTTTTTCTTCGACACTACCGTCACTATAAATAGCTGTCACAGTTTCTGGCAATTTAGGATTTTCGCTAACATCAGTTCTTGCCTTCACAGGGGCAAAAGCTACAAAATGACGATTTTCTTTCTTGCCTGAAACGGTTGTGACCGTCGCCTGATCAGAAGCCAATCCTGCAGAATCCGCATATAAGGTGAATTTCCCTTCTTTTTCAGTAGATTTTACAATGACAACACCTTTACCATTGAAGGCTTTTCTTTGCCATGTACCATCTTTCTGAGCTTTGTAGCGTTCACGACTAGCTTGTTCTCCATTATCCACACCAACGATTTGGCCTTGGCCATGAAGATTGAAATGAACAAGATTATTAGCAGTTGGTACAACATTGCCGTCTTCATCAACGATTTCATAATGGATATAAGACAAATCCTTACCATCTGCAGTAATGACATGTTCTTCCTTGGTGAGACGAACTCTAGCTGGCTCCCCTGCTGTTGTCACACTATCACGCGCAATCTCTTTACCATTTTCATCACGAGCAATAGCAGTTAAGGTACCTGGTTTATAGTCAACCAACCACTCAAGATACAATTCACTTGGTTTAGCTCCCTCGTGATAAGGGCGACCATCTTCAGTTGTTTTCTTAACAAATTCTTTCTTACCGAGGGACTCATTGTTCAAGAACAATTCTACGCTAGCAGCATTTGAGAAAGTCCGTACAGGAACCTTGCCATTGACCAGCATATTACGTTCCTTGAGCGTTTCTTCTGTCCAATTCCAGTGAGGCATGATACGAACAGTTGGTTTTTCTTTGGCACTATACCACTCACTACGGTAGAGATAGAAATCATTCTTAGGCAAGCCTGCCGTATCAATGATACCAAAGTAAGAGCTTTTCACTGGTGTATTATCTTGGTTATGCCATGGTGTAGGTTCACCGATATAGTCGAAACCAGTCCAGATGAACTGACCTGCATAGCCAGCACGATCACGGTCAAAAGTCCAAGATTCAGTAGCTGTTCTACCCCAGGCTACACGGTCATTACCATAGTCTGATTGTTCATAGTGACGATTTGGACGATTGTCGTGCCAGAGTAAATGAGCAGGATCAAAATAAGAATCTCGAGTTCGAGTTGCTGAAGAAGTTTCTGAACCGTAAATTAACCAATCTGGATGAGCCCTACGAACAGCGTCATAGTTCCGTTCACCATAGTTCATCCCGACAGCATCCATGATTGCTGCCAATTTTAAGAACTCTCCTGTAGACCTATTACTAAATTTATTCTCACCCATGGTCACATAGCGCTCTGTATCGATAGCTTTGATGACAGCTTTCAAGCGCTTAGCTGTTTCTAAAGAGCGCTCACCACCATCTGCTTCATCCACTTCGTTACCGAGTGACCACATGACGATGGATGGATTATTTTTATCACGTTCGACCATGGTTCTGAGGTCAAAATCAGACCACTTTTCACCCTTCTTAGCTTCTGGGTGAGTTGCATCTTGGTCAAAGAAACGTCCATAGTCATACGTTTTCTTACCACGATACCAAGTATCAAAGGCTTCTTCTTGCACCAAAAGTCCTAGATTTGCAGCAGCATCGAGCAACTGTGGACTTGCTGGGTTATGGGTTGTACGGATAGAGTTAACTCCCATATCTTTCAGGAGTTTTAATTTACGATAGGTTGCCTTGTAGTTTTCTTCTGCTCCCAAGGCTCCATTGTCATGGTGAATACTAACCCCATGGAATTTCATTCTCTCACCGTTAAGAGAGAAGCCATCCTTGGCTGTCCAGTTGAAATAACGATAACCAAAAGTATCTTCTGTTACATCAACTAGCTTACCTTCATTGTAAACCTTTGTTTTTAGAACATAGAGCTGAGGATGGTAGCTTTTTTTGTTGTCCAGAGAGTTGGCTTGATTAACCAAAAATCGTTTGCTTAAAGTCTGCTGTCTCATTTCCTGATAAATTCTTAGTTACAGAACGAACTAAATCTGAAACAGCCTTTCCTTCTTTGGTGAAAATCTGTTGCTCTACAAATACCTTGGCTAGAGTCTTGGCAGTGTTTTTAATCTTGCTTTGGATTTGTGTTTCAACATTGCCATCTTTTTGTTCAGCTAATTTTGGAGTTGTAATATGATTTCCATTTTCAGCCACTTGTACCTTGTCACGATAGCTCAGCGTCACATCACGATAGATACCACTTCCTGAATACCAACGACTACTTGGCTGTTTATTGGTAACTTGGACAGCAATGGTATTTTCACTACCATCTTTAGTTAAAAATTCAGTGATGTCGTATGAAAAATGATTGTAACCACTAGGATAATGGCCAACAAATTTACCATTTACATAGACCTTAGAGTCCATGTAAACTCCATCAAAATTGATACGAACATCTTTGTCCTTTGCAGCTTCATCTACAGTGAAAGTCTTACGATACCAAGCAGTACCCCCGTTTAATTGGCCACCTTCATTTCGGGCAGGAGACTTATGATCAAAATCAAAATAAATACTCCAGTCATGTGGAAGGTTCAACTTAGACCAATCATGAACATCCACATCTTTCTTAGAAAAAAATCACCCTGAGAATTTAATTTAAAGTACCAGTCTTTGTTGAAATTTTGTTTTCTTTCTTCAAGGAGTTGATTTTTCTTTTTCCTTCTCTTTTGTAGCTTGAGGCGATTCACTTGCAGAAGCTTTTTCTTCCTTGCTTTTATCATCCGTTACAGGTTTATTCTGATTAGGTGTATCAGTATGTTCTTCTCGAACTGCTGGCTTTTCAGGACTTCCTTCTGAAACGGTAGCCTCTTTCCCATTCGCTTCAGCAGTAGGTTTTTCAGTTTTTTCAACTTTGTCTTCTTTAGGGCTGACTACTTCCGCTTCCTTTTCTTCCTTAGGACTTGTAGCCACAGTCATCTTTTCTTCAGTTACTGATTTTGCGGGTTCAACCGCATCATTTTCTTCTCCAGTAGCTGAATCTTGTGGGCCATTTTGCTCAGCTTTTGCAATGGCTGCAGCAACCTCATCTGGAAGCTTATCTAAAGGTTGAACTTGGTGAATCGTTTCTTCGCTGGGACTAGTTGTTTCGGTTTCCGCAGCTTGCGCTACCTGAAGACCAAATATACTAGCTCCAATCATAACCGAAGCCGCACCAATGGCAAATTTACGAATACTAAAATAACAGCGTTTTTTTCAAAAAAATCTCTTATCCATTAAATCCTGATTTCCTTTCTTATATATTTAGTAAGCGATTACATTATTTACCAAAAAAATAAACCTCCTCCCAGAACGCCAACTAAATTTTTTTAGATATAAATATTGTTAACCTTAATATATCAAAATAGTAGAGGATTTTTCAATAATTTGTAGAAGTTTTTACTGTAATTTTATTAAAATAAGTGCAAGAAAAAAAACAAGTTCATTTTTTTAGAACTTGTTTCTTCACTATCTAGAATAAATGCTTGTATTATCTATCCAAACTACGCAATGCAGCTTGATAAGTCTGCTCCATCAGCATGGTAATGGTCATAGGCCCAACTCCACCAGGTACAGGTGTGATATGGCTAGCGATTGGTGCAACAGCATCATAGTCAACATCGCCACAGAGCTTGCCATTTTCATCTCGGTTCATCCCCACATCAATGACAACAGCCCCAGGTTTGACAAAATCAGCAGTCACAAACTTAGCACGACCGATTGCTACGACAAGAATATCGGCTTTAGAAGCTACCTTGGCAAGATTGTGTGTTCGTGAGTGGGTTAAGGTCACAGTTGCATTCTTAGCTAATAACAACTGGGCCATTGGTTTCCCGACAATATTTGAACGACCAATGACAACTGCATTCTTACCCTCTAGTTCAATCCCATACTCATGAAACATTTCCATAATACCAGCTGGAGTTGAAGGGATCATAACTGGATGACCAGACCAAAGGCGCCCCATGTTGAGCGGATGAAAACCATCCACGTCCTTTTCTGGATCAATAGCCAATAAAACAGCTTCTTCATCGATGTGTTTTGGTAAGGGTAACTGGACCAAAATACCATGCCAAGCTGGATCGTGATTGTATTTGGCAATCAAGTCCAACAATTCCTCTTGGGTAATGTTTTCAGGAACTCGCACGACTTCACTTTGGAAACCTGCAGCTATCGCTGAACGTTCCTTGTTACGAACGTAAACCTGACTGGCTGGATTGTCCCCAACCAAAATAACTACCAAACCAGGAACCAAACCTGTCTCTTCTTTCAATTTCGCAGTCTTTTCAGCCAATTGTCCTTGTAGCTTGGCTGCTAAAGCCTTGCCATCAATAATCTGTGTCATGTGTTTTCTCTTTTCTAACAAATATCTTCTATTATATCAAAAAAATACTTGTCCCTCTAACACTTCTTACCTAAGTGACCTTATAGTCTGAAACTATAAGAAAAAGCCCACTTGGAGCTTTTCATGATATTCTTACAAAACCTTACTCAAGAAATCCTTGGTTCTTTGTTCTTGGGTTTGTTCAAAGACTTGCTCTGGAGTTCCATCTTCTACAACAACACCGTCAGCCATAAAGATGACGCGGTCTGCCACTTCACGCGCAAAGCCCATCTCATGCGTCACGATGACCATAGTCATTCCTGACTTAGCAAGTTCTTGCATAACCGCTAGTACTTCCCCTACCATTTCTGGGTCTAGGGCAGAAGTCGGTTCATCAAAAAGTAGGACATCTGGTTCCATGGCAAGACCACGAGCAATAGCGATACGTTGTTGCTGCCCACCAGACAAACTTTGTGGATAAGCATCTGCCTTATCTGGTAAACCAACCTTTTCCAAGAGCTCATGCGCTCTCTTCTCAGCAACTTCCTTACTTTCCCCTTTGGTCTTGATAGGAGAAAGCGTGATGTTATCCTTCACTGTCATATTGGGGAAGAGATTGAACTGTTGGAATACCATTCCCATCTTTTCACGCATGGCAAAGAGGTCGTTTTTCTTATCTGTAATGTCTACTCCTTCAAAGATAACCTTTCCTTTTGTCGCTTCTTCGAGGAGATTCATAGAGCGAAGGAGGGTTGACTTACCGCTACCAGACGGTCCGATAATCACCACAACTTCCCCTTTTTTGATTTCAAGATTAATCCCTTTTAAAACTTCATTCTTCCCGAAAGTTTTTTTATGAAGGTTTTCAATTTTTATAAGCGTTTCAGTCATTATTTTTTCTCTCCTTGTCCCATACGATTTTCAAAAGCTTTCAAGGCTAGTGTCAAGATAGAGGTCATAATCAAGTAGTAAAAGGCTGCAAATAAGAGTGGAGTTAAAGGCAAGTAGGTGGTTGTTGACACCGTAGTAGCTCCATTCCACAATTCCATGACACCGATTGCTGACAAGAGTGAACTATCCTTGATAATGGTAATAAACTCATTCCCCAAGGCTGGCAAGATATTCTTGATGGCCTGTGGCAAGATGACATAGCGCATAGCATTTTTTTAGGACGAATCCCTAGAGAGTAAGCCGCCTCTAATTGTCCTTTTAGGTACTGCATTGATACCCAGCACGAACTGTTTCTGATACATAGGCACCACTATTCATAGAGATAATGATAATCCCTGGAATCAAACGTGAAAAATCAACTCCCAAAACTCCAATCTGAATTGTCGGAGCATTGATATGCATAAGAGCAAAAGCAATCATGATCTGTACCATCATAGGTGTTCCACGGAAAAATCCAAATATAAACATTGGCAAGCCAAGATATGGGCTTTATTTTTAGAACGTTGAGCAAAAAGCCAAGACTACCCCTAAAATTGTCCCCAAAAAAAGACAACCAAAACAGAGATCAAGACTGTTACAAGAGCACCATAGTTAAAATATGGCAGATATTTAGGTAAAAAAGAAAAATTCATAAATCCACTACTTTCTAATTTCTAACTTAAAACTTGTATGAGTATAACATGTTTTTGAATAAAAATGCAATCTTTTTTTCCTTTTATTTTTCAATAAAATTTCAAAGAAAACAGAAATAGCGAGAAATCTTAGTTTTTTTCTAGTCAAGTGGATACTCTTTATGGTAAAAATAGTAACGATAAGAAATGGAGGAGAATCAAAATGGAATCACATTTGGTTAGAATCATCAACCGCCTAGAAGCAATGACAAAAAGATGGTGGTAACTTAAAACGTAACTTTGAGCGCGAGGGAGTTGTTGTAGCTGAAGTTGCTTTTTAACCATGATGAAGAAAAATGGCCCAATCTTTACACTTCGTGATGTTGAAGCTCGTGAAACATATACTTTTGACAGCATCGACTTGATTGCGATGGAAATTTACGAACTTCTATACTAATAATAGATATACAGAGGTTGGGACAAAAGATCCCGACCTCACTTTTTTATTAGCAATCAAACTTTGACGCGGTAGCTGATTGGACTTTTTGTTCGTCTTTAGACTCCCAAAACTCCTAATCATCTTCGTCGGGGCTGGGACAATCCACGAAATCGAGACTTTGTCTATGGACTCTGTCCCAGCCTCTTCACTAACGAAAATCCTTTTTTTGTATGACAAATAGGATTTTTCTTATACTCAAGACTTAACTATATTTAAGCGAACTCAATGAAAAATTCAAAAATTGAGCTAGAAGTGGCTCTTAATTTTACTTTTAAATTAGAAAAAGACTGATGCGATCCGTAAAAAGACTGACTCAAAGTGATGCTGACCCTGGTTTATAAGATTTTCAAAAACATTAGCACTCTATCTATCAAAAGTGCTAATACCTAATCTTTTTACTTGAATTGCCCAATAATCATGATATAATGAAACTATACAGTCATTTGACTATTTTTGACCTTTCAGATTTAGTCAGTGCTAAGAAAGAAATGAGGTGGCGGTATGCTCTGTCAAAAACTGCAAAATCAATGACTCAACAATCCATCTTTATACCAATCTCAATGGACAACAAAAGCAAATCGATCTCTGTCAAAATTGCTACAAAATTATCAAAACTGATCCTAACAATAGCTTATTTAAAGGAATTACAGATTTAAACAACCGTGATTTTTGATCCCTTTGGAGACTTCTTCAACGATTTGAATAACTTTAGACCTTCTTCAAATAACAATGTTCCTCCAACCCAGTCAGGTGGCGGTTACGGAGGTAATGGTGGTTACGGCCCTCAAAATCGTGGGCCAGTTCAAACTCCTCCACCTAGTCAAGAAAAAGGACTCTTGGAAGAGTACGGTATCAATGTAACTGAGATTGCTCGTCGTGGAAATGTTGACCCTGTTATCGGTCGTGACGAGGAAATCATCCGCGTCATTGAAATTCTTAACCGTAGAACAAAAAACAATCCTGTCCTTATCGGTGAACCTGGTGTTGGTAAGACCGCTGTTGTTGAAGGCTTAGCTCAGAAAAATTGTTGACGGTGATGTCCCTCATAAACTTCAAGGGAAAGAAGTTATTCGCTTAGACGTTGTTAGCCTAGTTCAAGGCACAGGTATTCGTGGTCAATTCGAAGAACGCATGCAAAAACTCATGGAGGAAATTCGCAAACGCGATGATATCATCCTCTTCATTGACGAGATTCATGAGATTGTTGGAGCTGGTTCTGCAGGCGATGGCAATATGGATGCAGGAAATATCCTCAAGCCCGCTCTTGCTCGTGGTGAACTGCAACTGGTCGGTGCTACTACCCTCAATGAATACCGCATCATTGAAAAGGATGCCGCCCTAGAGCGTCGTATGCAACCTGTTAAGGTTGATGAACCAACAGTGGAAGAAACAATCACTATCCTCAAAGGCATTCAAAAGAAATACGAAGACTACCACCACGTTCAGTATACCGATGCTGCAATTGAAGCAGCTGCAACTCTTTCCAATCGCTACATCCAAGATCGCTTCTTGCCTGACAAGGCTATTGACCTCTTAGATGAAGCTGGTTCTAAAATGAACTTGACCTTGAATTTTGTGGATCCTAAAGTCATTGATCAACGCTTGATTGAAGCTGAAAATCTTAAATCTCAAGCTACACGAGAGGAAGATTTTGAGAAGGCCGCCTACTTCCGCGACCAGATTGCCAAGTATAAGGAAATGCAAAAGAAAAAGGTTACAGACCAGGATACTCCTATCATCAGTGAAAAGACAATTGAACACATCATCGAACAAAAGACCAATATCCCAGTTGGTGATCTCAAAGAAAAAGAACAATCTCAACTTATCAATTTAGCGAATGACCTTAAAGCTCATGTTATTGGCCAAGACGATGCAGTTGATAAAGATCGCTCAAAAGCTATCCGTCGAAACCGTGTCGGTCTCGGTACTCCAAACCGTCCAATCGAAGCTTCCTCTTTGTCGGACCAACTGGCGTCGGAAAAACTGAGCTTTCCAAACAATTAGCTATCGAACTCTTTGGTTCTGCTGATAGTATGATTCGCTTTGACATGAGTGAATACATGGAAAAACACAGCGTGGCTAAACTCGTTGGTGCCCCTCCAGGCTATGTTGGCTATGATGAAGCAGGTCAATTGACTGAGAAAAGTTCGTCGTAACCCTTACTCACTGATCCTCTTAGACGAGGTAGAAAAAGCCCATCCAGATGTTATGCATATGTTTCTTCAAGTCTTGGATGATGGTCGCTTGACAGATGGTCAAGGTCGTACCGTTAGCTTTAAGGATGCCATCATTATCATGACTTCAAATGCAGGGACAGGTAAGGCAGAAGCTAGTGTTGGTTTTGGTGCTGCTAGAGAAGGCCGTACCAATTCTGTTCTTGGAGAATTAGGCAACTTCTTTAGCCCAGAATTCATGAACCGTTTTGATGGCATTATCGAATTCAAGGCTCTCAGCAAGGAAAATCTCCTACAAATTGTCGACCTCATGTTAGATGATGTCAATAAACGCCTCTCAAGTAATAACATCCATTTAGATGTCACAGAAAAGGTTAAAGAAAAACTTGTAGACCTTGGCTATGATCCAAAAATGGGAGCTCGTCCACTCCGTCGATACCATTCAAGATTATATCGAAGATGCCATCACTGACTACTATCTTGAAAATCCTAGAGAAGGACTTTCAAAGGCTGTCATGACAAGCAATGGTAAAATTATCATTAAATCAAAAAATAAATTGGAAACAGTCGATTCAAACGACTAATTCCTTCATACTAAAAGAATGTTCTTACTTGACAGTAAGAGCATTCTTTAATATGATAGAAAGAAAGAAAGCGCAATCACGAAGGAGACATTTTATGACAAATCCTACATTTGGAGAGAAAATTGAGGGCGTAACCTACAAGACTCGATACGGTGTTTATGCAGTCATTCCTGATTCAAAACATGAAAAGATTATCCTCGTTCAAGCTCCAAATGGTGCTTGGTTCTTGCCAGGTGGCGAAATCGAAGAAGGTGAAAGACCACTTTGAAGCTCTCAAACGAGAATTGATTGAAGAATTAGGCTTTACGGCTGAGATCGGTAGCTATTATGGTCAGGCTGACGAGTATTTTTATTCTAGCCATCGCGATACTCACTACTACAATCCAGCCTATCTCTATGAAGCAACTTCTTTCCAAGAAGTTCAAAAACCCTTGGAAGACTTCAATCATCTAGCCTGGTTCCCAATTGATGAAGCTATTGCTAAACTCAAACGTGGAACTCATAAATGGGCTATCAAATCTTGGAAAAAACAACATCAAATTTAAATTAACTTTCCCAATTTTTCCAAAAAGTGCTATAATAGACATAGAAACTCAGGAGGAAACCCTATGAAGCTCATCAACACTACTAATTCACACTCGCAACTTGTTAAAAGTCAGTTAGAAAGCACCGATGCAACACTTGTAGAGGTTTATTCTGCGGGTAATACAGATGTTATTTTTACCCAAGCACCGCTTCATTACGAAATCCTCATTTCAAATAAACATCGCGCTATCCGCGAAAAAGAGATGGAGAAAATCCAAGAATTTTTCTTAAATCGTAAGATTGACAAAGCAAAAATATCGATGAAGCTAATATCAAGACCCTCTACTCTGAAAAAAAGCTGATTGAAATTTCAATCCCTACAAAATAAAATCTTAGCCATATTAGATAGCACCCTATGAAGTTAGATGTAAAATTCTAACTTCTAGAGTGCTTTTTATCTATCTTTAGACTCTATATAAAAATATATTACATATAAAGTGATAGTTTTTCACAATCACTAAAAGAAAATGGACATATTCCATAAATTGGTCATATTTCTGTAAACATGAGAGTATTTCTTCGAAAAATAATAGAACTTATAGCTATAATGGTCTAGAGATTGAAGATAAGGAGCTCATAAATGGAAAAATAATATACAGAAGAGCCAGGCTAGACGAATACCAAAAAAATTGGAAAAGGTAGTAGCCGATAGCTTCTGTGATTATCCTTTTTAACTCTAATCATAGATGATTTGAAAAAACCTGATTACTATCCTGCTTTTTTAGAATTATTGGAAAGCCTTCTTACTCGCCTCTACATCAAAGAAGAAACTTGTTTAGTAGCTGAACGAGGAGGAGAAATACTAGCAGTTGCCTTATTACAACAAGAGGACTTTTCCATCCTGTCTTATCTACTAAATGGTGTTATAAAACTGTTTCGTTACATCAGCCCACGAAATTTTATGAAGTATCTTGATTTAGTAGACCGTTCCGAAGAACATTTAAAAAAATCTAATAGCTTTGACTGGTATTTGATGCTCCTTGCAGTCAATCCATCCGTTAAAGGACAAGGAGTGGGCAGTGCTTTTCTTAGAGACGCAGTTGAGCCTTATGTCAAATCCAAGGGTTGCAAGCGCTTAGGACTCATTACCAGTACAGAAAAAAATGTTTCATTCTACAAAAAGAACGAATATGTATTACTAGATTTCATGGAGTTAGAGTATGGGACTAAGTCCATTGGGAATTGGGCTTTTTTAAAGACTATCAATAAATAAAAGTAAAAAAGGAGTTAAAATCAACTCCTTTTTCTTATGTTAACTAGCTTCTTTCAAGGCATCAACCTTGTCCAAGCGTTCCCATGGAAGATCAATATCTGTACGTCCCATGTGTCCATAAGCCGCTGTTTGACGGTAGATTGGACGTTTGAGGTCAAGCATTTGGATAATTCCTGCAGGACGAAGGTCAAAGATTTGACGCGCTGCTTTCTTTCAAGCTTTGCTTTCAGCTACTGTACCAGTACCAAAGGTATCGATACGAACAGATACTGGATGAGCCACCCCAATCGCGTAAGCCAATTGAACTTCTGCTTTCTTAGCAAGACCTGCAGCAACAATGTTTTTGGCAATGTAGCGAGCTGCATAAGAAGCGGAACGGTCAACCTTAGTCGCATCCTTACCCGAGAAGGCACCACCACCGTGACGTGAGTAACCACCATAAGTATCCACGATGATCTTACGACCAGTCAAAGCCTGAGTCTCCTTGAGGTCCTCCGATAACGAAACGACCTGTTGGATTGATGAAGAATTTAGTCTCATCGTCAAGATAAGAAGCTGGAATCACTTCCTTGATAACCTTGTTAATCACATCTTCATGAATTTGTTCATTGCTCACTTCTGGATCGTGTTGAGTTGAAATAACGACTGTATCCACGCGTACTGGTTGGTCATTTTCATCATATTCAACAGTAACTTGAGATTTAGCATCTGGACGAAGATAGCTAATTTCACCAGACTTACGAAGCTCTGCCAAACGACGAACCAACTTGTGACTGAGTGAGATTGGAAGCGGCATAAGTTCTTCAGTTTCATTAACTGCAAAACCAAACATGAGACCTTGGTCTCCAGCTCCAATCAAATCAAGTGGATCTTGATCTGCATTTCCACGAACTTCAAGGCTTCATTAACACCTTGAGCGATATCTGGAGACTGCTCAACAAGTGATGGGTGAACTCCCACCGTCTCCGCAGAAAAACCATACTCAGTATTGGTATAGCCGATCTCTGCAATGGTATCACGTACGACACGGTTAATATCTACATAAGCTGTAGTTGAAATTTCTCCAAATACATGAACTGAACCAGTATAAACAGCTGTCTCAGCAGCAACGTGGGCTTCTGGATCCTGCTCTAAAATAGCATCCAAGATAGCATCTGAAATTTGGTCTGCAATCTTATCTGGGATGCCCCTCAGATACAGATTCAGACGTGAATAATTTACGTTCTGACATAAAAATGTCCCCCCTTAAAAAATATTCGTTATAGAGTTACAAAGTACTGGTAGAGAATCGTTAAACGATGTTCACTACCACCTTATCGGGACCATATAACCTAACTATTATAACACGAATCTTTTAAAAATACTCGTATGATTACTATTTTTCTTAATTGGAAAACTGTTTTTCTAATCTTACAAATAAAAAAAACTCTTAAAGTGGATAGGATTTCCAACTTCAAAGAGATTTCTTAAAAACTAATTATTTTCTAGATAAAACTCAAAACGTTCTCCGACGTATTGGCTCTTTACATACTCAAAAAGCTGTACCATCATCAAAGTAAGAAACCTGAGTCAGTCCTAAAATAGCATGCCCCTTTTTCTACTTCCAGATAATGAGCAATCTTTTCCTTGGCTAAGCGAGCATAAATAGTCTGGTGAGATTTCCCAATCCGATAACCATGTTTCTGTAAGGTTTGAAAAAGAAGTGCTTGGTTACTTCTTCTTTCTTGAAATTTTTGATAAATTTCTCAGGAATAGAAGCCACTTCATAGACCACAGGAACTTGATCTGCATAACGAACACGTTCCATCCGAATAATATTTTCAGTTGGTCTTGATCCCTAATTTTTCAACTTCTTGCTCATTAGGGAATAGTCCGACGATAGAAATCAAGTGACTAGACGGAGTTTTTTCCCTGAGCTTTTCACAATCTCGGTAAAACTGGTTGTTCCACGCATTCTTTTCCTGAACACGTGTACTTGAAACAAAGGTCCCCTACCTACACGCCGTTCCAAAACTCCTTCTTCAACCAAAGAGAGATTGCTTGACGTAAGGTCATGCGGCTAACCTCAAATTCTTCTACTAAATCTCGCTCACTTGGAAGTCTTTCTCCAATTTTTCCAACTTCCCTCATCAATGTCTTTCTTGATTTGGTCGTGGATTTTCATATAAGCTGGTAACATGCTTGATCACTTCTTTTCTTTATTTTTTTCCATTGTACCCGTAACTCATAGGGGAAAAGTCAAACCGCACTTGTTTGGTTGGTAATTCTAACCCCATTTTATGATAGAATATTCAAGAAGATATTTCTTTTGAAGAAAGGGAAAAAGATGAGCAACATTTCAACTGATTTGCAAGATGTCGAAAAGATCATCGTACTGGACTATGGTAGCCAGTACAACCAACTCATCTCACGTCGTATCCGTGAGATTGGTGTCTTTTCAGAACTAAAAAGTCACAAGATTTCGGCTGACGAAGTCCGTGCTATCAATCCTATCGGGATTGTACTTTCAGGTGGTCCAAACTCTGTTTACGAAGAAGGATCATTTGATATTGATCCCAGAGATTTTTGAACTTGGTATTCCAATTTTTGGGAATCTGCTATGGTATGCAGCTATTGACTCACTAAGCTTGGTGGTAAGGTTGTTCCTGCAGGTGATGCTGGTAACCGTGAATACGGTCAATCAACATTGACTCACACTGAGTCTGCTCTTTTTGCTGGTACTCCAGATGAGCAACTTGTCTTGATGAGCCACGGGGATGCTGTAACTGAAATTCCTGCTGACTTTTCGTTCGTACTGGAACATCAGCAGACTGTCCTTACGCATCTATTGAAAAATCCAGATAAGAAAATCTACGGTATCCAATTCCACCCAGAAGTTCGCCACTCAGTTCACGGTTATGATATCCTTCGTAACTTTGCTTTGAAATATCTGTGGTGCCAAAAGGTGACTGGACTATGGATAACTTCATCGAGATGCAAATCAAACAAATCCGTGAAAAAGTTGGAGATAAACGTGTTCTCCTCGGACTTTCTGGTGGTGTTGACTCTTCTGTTGTTGGGGTTCTTCTCCAAAAAGCCATCGGCGATCAATTGATCTGTATCTTTGTAGACCACGGTCTTCTCCGTAAAGGGAGAAGCTGACCAAGTTATGGATATGCTTGGTGGTAAGTTTGGTTTGAACATTGTCAAAGGCAGATGCTGCTAAACGTTTCCTTGATAAATTGGCTGGTGTATCTGATCCTGAACAAAAACGGAAGATTATCGGTAACGAGTTTGTCTATGTCTTTGATGACGAAGCAAGCAAACTAACAGATGTGAAATTCCTTGCTCAAGGAACTCTTTATACTGACGTGATTGAGTCTGGTACGGATACTGCTCAAACCATCAAGTCTCACCACAACGTTGGTGGACTTCCAGAAGACATGCAGTTTGAACTGATCGAGCCACTCAACACTCTTTACAAGGACGAAGTTCGTGCACTTGGTACTGAACTTGGTATGCCAGACCACATCGTATGGCGCCAACCATTCCCAGGACCAGGTCTTGCTATCCGTGTCATGGGTGAAATCACTGAAGAAAAACTTGAAACAGTTCGTGAATCAGACGCTATCCTTCGTGAAGAAATCGCTAAAGCTGGTCTTGACCGCGATATCTGGCAATATTTCACTGTTAACACTGGCGTTCGTTCAGTAGGTGTTATGGGAGATGGTCGTACTTATGACTATACCATCGCCATCCGTGCCATCACTTCTATCGATGGAATGACAGCTGACTTCGCCAAGATCCCTTGGGAAGTTCTCCAAAAAATCTCTGTTCGTATCGTAAACGAAGTTGACCACGTTAACCGCATCGTCTACGATATTACAAGTAAACCACCTGCAACTGTTGAGTGGGAGTAGAGTAAAGTTAGTCAAAAAAACGCCTGAAATCAATGATTTCAGCGTTTTTATTTTCTATTAGCACCAATTTAGCACCAAAACTATTTTTCAATGTCTAAATCTAAAATCTTTTTAACATTTTTGTACTTCTACATACTATTCTTCTTTGATTCTCTAACAATTCTGTCATAATCACTATCATTTTCATCTAATTCATAAACACGATATAAATCATTTTTAAATTCAAACTCACTAATCAAATCTTGTTTTTCTCATTATGATACCCCCTAATATAAATTATACATAAAAATACTTACATCAACTAATTTGATAAATTTCAAATGTGATATAATAAGAAAAATAGAAGAGGGTATAAAATGCTTAAAAGAATCGGTATGACTACTTTGGAAATTTCAAAAATCTGATTCAAATAAAGAACAGAATATCCCAGTTCTAAAAATGTATGATGATAAAGAATTAATTGGGACTTTTAATATTCTTACAAATGAAGTTATAGAAAAATATGATTTAGCAGATTATGATATTCGTTTTGCATAGAAACAAATTGAATTAAATCGAGATAATTATCTTGAAACATGGAAAGAGATAAAAATACGGCATAATAGTTTATTGTAGAAATCTAAAGTTAAATCGGACAGACTTCGCTAGTCAGACAAAAACTTTAGATTGATTTTTAGTATGCTGATTGCCCTCAAATTTACTCTTTTCGTGATTATTGTCACTCACCACTACTTTTCCAGTCATTCTAGTTGCCACTTCTTTCATTGCACTTGGTCTTAAATGAGAGTACGTTCCAAGTGTAGTCTTAATATCAGCGTGTCCTAAACGATTTTGCATTTCTAAATCATTCATTCCCAAAGAGAGCATAAAGCTGGCATGAGAGTGTCTTAAATCATGGATCCTAATTGATTTTATTTTTGCGTAATCACTATGAGATTTTAGAACACGTTTAAGAGTTGATTTTACCAATGGACTATCAGCTATGGAAAATACAAATTTACATTCCCCTATTTGAGATTGTGCTTTCTTCCAATATTTCAAATGTTCTAATGTATCATCATCAAGATACAAAAGCCTAACACCTGATATAGATTTTGTATCGGTAAGATACCACTCTTTTTGGCTTTTATAATACATGGAACAGTCTATTAAAAACAGTACCTTTTTCAAAAAGTCAATTTTTCGACCATTCAATAGCTTGTAATTCACTTGTCCTAACTCCAGTCATAAAAGAAAAACCAAAATGTAGTAAAATACAATAATTCATAGATATTAGATTTATCAAATGTACTAATAAATAGCTGAAATTCTTCTACCGTCCAAAAATCAACTTTAGGACGGTCTTTTTTACATTTCCTACCGTCTTTAGCAACATTACTTTGATAACATACCTAGTTTAACTGCTAAATCAAAAACCTGTTGTAAAAATTTGATGAACTGAACGGATATAATTGTTAGATAATCCCTCTATAAACATTGCATTTTGCCACTGCTTAACATGAGGAGGTAAGATATCTGATAACTTCATATTCTCAAAAATATGAAAGTCTTTTAAATTTTGATTGTGTCATATCAAAAGTCACGTTTTTCTTACTTGGCTTTTTATAGTCTGGTATAAAATAATCATCAAGAAACTTTTTAAAAGTCATTGTACTATTAGTAGATATTGCGCCCTTTTCCAAAAATCTGCTTGAATCTGTAATTGCCACAGTTGAGCTTCTCTTTGAGTTTTAAAGCCAGTCTTAAACTTACGTATTCTTTTTACCAGTCTGACTATCAAATCCTAGTGATACAGAGGCTCTATAAGTTCCATTTTGTAATGGATATATTTGGAAGCTTTAGGCATTTTTCTTTTTACTTCCATATCTACTAGACTGGCTTCATCTATTTTTCACACCCAAGATTTCTTCTACTGTTTCAAGTGGTACACGTCCTAAACCTTTACTTTCATACCATGATAGACCTTGATCTATCTAATTTTGCTTTTAGCCTGTTTTACTAACATCATAGCTTGCCAACTTGAAAAATACCTAATTTCATTAAATCTACAACAAACATACTTTTTCCCCTTTCTTTTATGATATAATTATTTTGGTTTTTATTTTGATGTGTGATTGATTTTCACGCATCTTTTTGCATCTAGTCCATAAATCTTTATCATTCATGAACATATAAATATTATCTAGCGACTGCGTTATCGGTATACTCTTTTAAATCGTATCACTCTAAAAGGTCAGAATCTAGCCTTTTTATCAAAGAACATTACGATTTTAGTCATTTGTCACGTCCTTTACTTCCTTAGGTAAAATTCTAGGGCAAATACATTCTTCGACTATTTTCTCAATAAAATCATCTCTATCATGGGCACTAAAAACAAATCTTCATACCCTAAAATTTGAAACAGCAATAGTACCATCTTTTTCTCATAGAAATCTATTCCTTTTTCGCTTCACAACTTCAGAAATATTATATAAACGCTCAACTTCTGAACCATGCTTAAGACTTACATCTACTAAAAAGTTAATTCTTTCTAAGAAACTGGTTTTGAATCCTCAGCCTTTTATACGTCCAAAAATAATTTAGGTGACATATAAACTGGCATAATAATCAACTGAGGAACTACTAACTTATTCTGATACTGTGCTGACATTCTAGCTGAATTAAGAGGATCAAGCAACTTTAACCAGTCACTGCTGCATAAGTGTCCTCTCTAAATCATCTAATAACAAAATATCTTCACCTAAATAATTATCAAATGAGTTAGAAGATGAAGAATAAATATCTCCACGCAATCCCACTTCATTTTAATTTAGCTCTGAGCTTGTAACGCTATATTCTTAGCTAATTCGATTTTCCAATATCTGAATCTCCTTGAATATAGATTACAGTCATTTGATATTCTTTACGTTCTAAACTTTTTCAAGCGTAAAAATGTTTGTCTTCACCATAAAAATCAAATCCTTCTAAATTTTTGCTGATTATTTCCAAAGAAAAAGCAAGCGAATCATCTTCCATGACATCATTATAGGTTAATTCTCCTAATTGAATTTTTTAGATAAAGTCAAATCTAAACTTTCATCTGATTTTTCACGTTTTTTGTGGCTGCATACTTCTAAAATCTTCTCTATTTTGATTAATAAATGCTTCATAATCAAACGTATCAAATGTTTCTACATCACTTGCAGAATACTGATATTTATCTTTTATCTTGGCATGGATAAGATAGGCTTTTTGAATTTATCTTCCCATACTTACCACGTCCACTTGACTCAATATATTGTGGCAATATACCAAGACTTAAAGCCAAAACATTTAAATCCTTTTTATTAGAAAATTCTATATAACCATGAATATGTGGTTCAACTAATTTTGTGCCATAAGAAATATCTTTATCATGAATAATCAAAGCAATTTTTAAGTCTTCCGATTCACTAATCAATCTTACTCGTTCATAAATTTCTTTAAAATTTCAATTTTATTATTTTCCCAATTTAAAATAATTTTTACTATCTTCTGACCAGTCCCAAAAATCAGGCTTTTAACTGCTGTTCAAAAATATAAGTCGTTGTTTGTTTTTCTCTTTGCCATTTTTCCTTTCCAATCATTTTTTGAATTTACTTTTGCTCTAAACTTGAGCAAATTAAAAGATTTTTTTGTTTAATTTGTCTCACTAATTTGCTCATTAATTTGCTCAAGTTTTTCTGGACTTTTTTTCAAATAAAAACCAAAAAGGGGTTAACCACCCTCAAACCCACGGTTTAAAAGTAGAGTTTTAGACCATTCTGTCGACAAGCCCTAGAATGGTCCGCATGCATGAAAAACATACCCTTTTGAGCAAATGAGCAAATTAAAACTCTAAAAACTCTTATCAGTTAAAAAGTGTATAATTAAAACATAATGTTGTATATAGATTGTTAGTGAGCGCTAGTACCCGCTAGTGATCGCAGTCGCTGGCGTTCCGCTTCCGCTCCTGCTACTAGCTACTAGCTACTAACAATCTATATTCCTTCTAAAAATGCGGTCGGTGCGGTGCATGGTGCTAGCTAACGGCTTGCCCCTGCTTTGCACCTACATTTTTAGCTAGTGTGTCGAGTTATCAGCTACTTATATTTCTAGGGTCATTTTTAAAAATCTTTACATTTTCTGCCTTATACCAACCTAAAGAACTGTTATTAAGTTGTCCACCAGTTACATTGTAAAATTCAAGTACCGTACCAAAGACCACTTCTAATTTTACAGGCGCTTTAATTTCATATTCTAACTGATGTACAGTATCTACTATTGCATACTAAATCCATCACTAACACCATCTTTGAATACCTCTCGACACTTCCAGTAGAAACAACTTCTAAGACAGGAACTACTCTGTTTGATATTCTTTACCTTTATTCCCCATAAGGGTGACTTTTTCTTGTATCTTGTTGGAGAACCTCTCCTAATCTTCTATTCCAATTTGGTTTAGCCATTACTTATACCTCTTTTTCTTGAATTATGTTATAATTTATATAGATTTTTATTTAGCCTTTTGAGGATTTTTTTCTTCAAAGACTTTTTTATACAATCATAGACAGTTACCCCAATTCTTGCCAAACATAGTATAGTTTGTTATAATTAGTCTTAATAGGACTAATTATATTTTAGTCAAACAAGACTAATTGTCAATAAAAATAGTCTTATTTGGAATTTTTGAAGGTAGGTATTTATATGTTAGATTTCCCAAACAGATTAAAAAGAAAAACGAAAAAGTAAAGGATATACGCAGGAACAAATATCCAAACTTTTAGATATTGGTCAGAGTGCCGATAAGTGAAGTGGAAAACGGTCGTACTGAACCCACTCTCGAAAAATATAGTGAAACTATCAAAAATACTAGATACTACAACAGATGAACTATTAGGTAGGTATATAAAATTTTGGAGATACAATTTTAAATAAGAAATATAAATATGATTTAAGTGTTCTAAAAGAGTCCGATATTCAAAATCTTTATGATTTAAAAATCACATTAGCATTTTGATTTACTAGATGAATCTTTTAAATCCAACAAAACTTAAAAGAAATACTGATGGAGAAAAATAAACTTAATAAAGATGAAGAGTTGATTTTTGGATACTATACTAGATGAAGCAAAAGAATTTGCTGATGATGTTAACGAATTTTACAAATTCAAAAAGTCTAATAAAAATTCAAAATGGCCTTGGCAGAAATCTAACACTCAATTTAGCACCAAACGATCAAATCACTCTAATTTAGACTAACTTGATTGTACTATCAATCACTATTAAAATCAACTATTCTAAATAGTCAATATCTGACTTTTAGTGAGTGGGAATAGAGTAAATAGTTAAAAAGCCCTAGAAACCAATACTTCTAAGGCTTTTTTACTTTATTTTTAACAACAATTTAATAACAAAAATCTTAATTCGTAATCAAAAAAACACCTGATAAAAATCCTATAAAGCTCTAATTCAGGTCTTTTTATTTTTATTGATTTTATCTTTTGTTCTTTTTCTTTTATTTATAGTATACTGATGTTAAAAGTATATTGTAGGAGAATTTAAATGAAAGATTTTTGCAGGATTTGGTGAATTAAACCTTGTTACTTATCTGATATCCGTGTGCATTGGCCTCGCTCCTCTCTTTCATATCTTTATTATCGGATCAGAAGTGAGTCCTGGAAAATTTGTTTTTAACCATCTTGGGTATCGTTTACGTTATCGTTTTAACGATTGCTAAAATTTATAGGAAGTTTTTCTGGAAATCATCGTAAAGAAACATAAAAATCCCATCAGAATATTTGAACCACACCTACTTTAGTCTAATTCTAACAGCTCTAATATTATAAGAAAAAAACACTTGAGCGGAAAGCATATAGCCCACATCAAGTGTTTTTTTATTACTTTATACTACTGTTCTTTTGATTTTCTGTTTCCAAGGGCTAATCCAAATCCAGCCATCAATAACCCAAGTCCCATAAGACTTTGATTTCTAGTATCGTTGCTTCCAGTTTCAGGAAGTTTAGCTGGTTCTGGTTTGTAAGCAGTAGGTTCTGGTTTAGGAGTTACTTTCTGCTCCAAAACTGGCACAGTTGTACTGACGTTCCAAGTAGAATTGGTAGCTGTCTTTTTGTTACCTTGTACTGACGTCCCTCACTGACTGTTTCCACAATCCATGAAGCTGCATCCTTAGTTAAAGAGTCAGCCAAGTTACGATCAATAGTCATTAATCGACCTTCAGATACAAAATCTTTATAGTTTCGTTGATTATACAGGTTGTCGCTACGATTCTATCAATACCAGCTTTTTCAGAGTTGTTAATGTCTCAGCAGATAGATGGAATTGACGGATCTTCTTTCATCCTAGCATCTGTTAACAATACCACAAACTTTTTTTATTTTTTGGTGACTTAGACCAGTCGTAAGTAGAAACAATCTTTGTGAGAGCAGGAGTTGCTGTTTCAGGAGAATCTCCCCATGTGCAATCTTAATTTTTTTCTAAAGGCTTTTTCAAGTTCAACTGGATCTGCTGTAAAAATAAGTCTCACCAAATTTCGTTAGAATTGTATCTTCGTCAGTTTTTTTCCTAATCGACGTCCGTATACTTCATCACTATATGTAGCTAATCCAAACGTGCCGCTACTCCATCTTTTGGCAAGATTTCTTTGCAAACTCATTGACATTTTTACGAACAGTATTAATGGTTCCTCCCATAGATCCTGAACGGTCAACCACGAAAACAATATCAGCTACTCCTGCTTTTTAACAGTTGGTGGTGTTTTTAGTTATTTCCACAGTTGTTGTCTTGTCTACTCGTTCGTACTGAGTATAGAATTTCCATCTTTATCCTTAGCAGCTACAGTATTCTCTTTTTGTCGTAGTTACAGGTTCTGGAATTTTTCCACTTTTTCTGGAGCAATTTCAGTTTTAGTTACCTCAGCCACAGAGGTTTCAATATGGACTTTCTGATTGCCTTTTTGACTTTCTTTTACTTCGACAGCAGATTCTTTCTTTGAGACATCAATCAAATCCCCTCAGCTTTTGCTTCAGTTTCTTTGACAATAGGTCTTGATTTTTCAGTTGTAATTTTCGCTTTAGCCTCCTCAATAGGTGATTTTGACTGTCTTCAACTACTTTGTGCCTCGTTACTAGTAATTTCACTGAAAGAAACGTACTAGTTTCATCAGCGAAACTTGTCCAAGTTGTAGCAAAAATGCAAAGAGGATAGCTACAGATGCCAATCCAACTTTTCATTTTACGAAACGAAAAACGTTCTTGCTTTCAATAATCCTTTATCCATAAGAACCTCTTTTTCTTTAATCAGATTTAATATTTTTTAAAATCTGTTTTATTGAGAATAACATAAATCACTATAGTTTGCAAGTGTTTTTCTGTTGTATAGCCAACAATCCAAAAACCGTATAGAAATCAAGGGTTTCTAAAAGGTTTTCATTTCATTTATCAAAACCATTTCAACCTTGATACTTATATTATCCTATAAATATTAGCTAACAAAAACAGTAAAAACCGACTTGGTTCTACTGTTTCATTTTTAAAATGTCTGGCGCTTAGCTTTCGTTCAGCTCGTCCACGGCACGACCTTCTGCTCAGCTTGGCTTTGCGACGTTTTTTTCATCGACAGCCCACTGGATTTTTCTTTCATATCCTGGTTTTGACTTTTTCTTTTTCTTTTTAACCAAGCCAATCATTTCGATGTCCAGTTTTTCCTGTTTCTTTTCACGATTAGCACGACGATCACGGTCATAGGTATCTTGGAATTCTCCGTCTTTAACCATCTTAGGCACAAACTTATTCCCTAGCTTTCTCTAACTCACGAATATCTGAGTCGTCACTAGGCTGGTAAAGGGTATGGCTGTACCCAGGCAGACCATTACGTCCAGTTCGTCCAACACGGTGAACAAAGAAGGACAAGTCTTGTGGAATAGCATCATTGATAACGTGGCTGACACCTTCAATATCAATCCCACGCGCAGCTAGGGTCAGTTGCTACGATATACTCAAAATCAAGATTTTTCACCTGATTCATGATCCGTTTCACGTTCACGAGGTGCAATATCCCCATGAATCTTAGCAACCTTCAGCCTTGGGCTGTTAGGTAGGTATGCAATTCATCCGCACGAGTTTTTGTATTGACAAAAATCATGGCTAGATATGGTCGCATGACTTGAGTCAATTCATAAATCTGGGCATTCTTATCACGACCTTTAGTCGAAATCAACCAGTTATCAATGGTATCGAGATAACTGTCTTTGGTCTTGATTTTTTCCATAACGGGATTAGACAAGTATTTTTCAAGAATGGTTGCAGTTTTTGTGGGATAGTCGCTGAAAAAGACCATAAACTGCAAGTCCTTGGAAGACTTCCTGCAATCTTATCAACTGTTTCCAAGAATCCCATATCCAAGGTCATATCAGCTTCATCGACTACAAAGGTCTTAGCCTTGTGGATAGCAAGATCACCTGATTTTACCAAATCATAGATACGACCTGGTGTTCCGATAACGATATGTGGCTGGTTGCTTGCCAATTTGTCAATCTGACGAGCCTTATCTGTACCACCAACATAGTTCACAACACGAATCTCTACATCTGAGTGTCATGCGATCTGACGAGCTGCTTGGTAAATCTGTGTTGCCAACTCACGACTTGGAGCTGTGATAACTGCCTGCACGCTATCACTCTCTTCATCCAACTGTTGGAAAATTGAAGCAAGAAAGTATGAGTTTTCCAGAACCTGTTTTTGATTCACCAACCAAGTCATCGACCCAGCCAAGACAATAGGGAATCAACTTATCCTGCACCTCGGTAGGAGTCGTAAACTTCAACTCCTCCAAAGCTTCTTCTATATATTTTTTAAATTTAAATTTTCGTAAATGACATAATATCCTCGATTCTATCTATCTACTCATTATACCACATTTTGATGCATTTCAGTTAAACTTTCGATTTTAGATAAACCCACGAAAATTTCAAAAATATACCGAATAAAGACAAGAAAAAAATACTCTCTGTCCATCCTAAACAAAGAGTATTAGATTTTTTACGTAAGCTTCACTCTTCTCTTAGCCAATCACAAAAATGATGATAACGTTGCTCAAGAGCTTCATGATGCCCATAAGCATCAAAAGTAGAATAAGTTGAGGAACTGTTCAAAATCAGATCATGAATGATCTCTGGCAAAAAGAGGAGCCTTAGACAGACGATTGGAATGATTGGCACCTTCTGTCTGACCATTTTGCAGATAAATAAGGCTTGGCTCTGCATCAAGGTATGTTCCTGCAAAAGTCTATAAAAGTCTGGATACCAGAAAGGAACCACAGATAGAAAAGATACAGGTCACAGGAAGATAGCTACTATAGAGACTATAAACAGCAGCAAGCCCCCAGTGAATAGCCACCATAGGCAATCTGACTTTCATCAATCAAGTAGTCTTTTTTGCAGAATTTGTTTAGAAATTCCCTTGAAAGAGCTTTCTGATGGTATTGCATCTACCTTCCCACCAAAAATCTGGGGCCCTTCTTTCAAAGCAATAGACTGCCAAGGTGTAAAGTCATCCAGACGATTTTCTGGAATTAAACCTACTAAAATTACAGATTGGGACAGGTCTGATAAGTAGTCTAGTTCCCCATCGTTTAAGAGCACAACTGGGTAGGCTTGTTTAGAGTCATAGTTTGAAGGAAGACTGACTCTAACACGAATCCCTTCCCAGTTAAACTCCTTATTTCTTGATAAAGTCATTGATCTTTTTCAAGGGAATCAATCACTGCTGGACCGTAGTCCATCAACTCATCGTAAGAGATGGTCATGATTTTTTGGTTTTTGATTGCTGGGACATTTTCCAAAACAGCATTTGCCTTCATCAAATCCACTGCTTTTTCATCCAACTTTTGATTACGATCGCTGGTTACATAGATAATCAACTCTGGATCCATTGATACTAGATTTTCCAAGGTCAAACCAGAAGTTCCTGTTGCGACATTGGTATAACCAAGTTGGTTAAGCAAGCTTTCTTGAAGGGCTGACTTGTAAGCACCAAAAGGTTTCGTCATTGTAGGCCACCATAATCAAAAGCCTTTTTTTCTTTTTCACCCTTGTGTTTCTGGGTTGGCTTTTTAACCGCATCGATTTTAGCTTGTAATTGTTCTGCGTATTGATTCGCCTTGTCTTGGACATTGAAAATGGTACCAAGATTCTTCACATCTTCTACGATATTTCCTAAATCTTGTTGAATAGTTGAAAGTGAAGCTTTTTGCGTATAAACAGGGATTTTATTTTCATTCCAAGCGCTAATAGTTCCCATTGACTTTTCAGAGAACATCATGTTGCGTCCCATCAAAGCATCTGGTTCATAAGAAAGAACTGTTTCTTGTGAGACTGATTTTTTATCACCCAATATGAGGGATGGCTTCAATAGCATCCTTGTATTTACCAGTTACAGCATTATCAGGATTGAGCATGCCAGCAATTTTATCCTGCAAACCGAGTTCAAGTAGGATTTCAGTTGTTGAGAGGTTGTTGGTGATGACCTTTTCAGGTGCCTTTTCAAAGACTTGTTCGACTTCATTTCCTTTAGCATCATAGGTTTTGATAGTTACAGGATAGCTGGTTTCTGTATTAGCTTTTTGACTAGCTTCTGTTGTAGCCGGTGCCGTTGCTGTTTCTTTAGATGCGTTACCACAAGCTGCCAAAGATAAGGTAGCTACTGTTACAAGTAAAATACTAAGTGATTTTTCATGTTTTGTTTTCCTTTTTAATTTTTATAAATAGTGAATCATGGCTTGCTGATCTTCTGTCCAAGTTACCTTACTTTGAACGCCATAGACAGCCTGCAATGACTCGGGTGTGATGGTCTCTTTTGGAGTACCTTGGTAAACAATCTCCCCTTCTTTCATTAGGTAGAGATAGTCTGAATAGCGACAAGCTAGCTGAATATCATGTAATACTGCTAGTACATTGATATTGAGATGTTTGACAATGGTTAACAAGTCTAGCTGATACTTGATATCCAAATGATTGGTCGGTTCGTCTAAGAGCAAGAGGGTCGGTTCTTGGGCCAAGGCGCGTGCTAACAGAACCCGCTGCTTCTCTCCTCCTGACAAAGAAGAGTAGAGTCGATTTCTCTTTTCGAGCATATCTACCTTGACCAGAGCATCCTCAACCAGAGAAAAATCTCTGTCTTTTTCCTTTTGTAAGAAAGAGAGATGTGGTGTTCTGCCCAGCATGACAATTTCCTCAACCGTACAATCAAACTGAAGTTGATTAAACTGCGTGATGACTGCCATCTGCTTTGCCGTTTCTTTGACGCTCATTTGGTCTAGAGGCTTCCCATCTAAAGAAATCAAGCCCTGATCAGGCTTTTCCTGTCGATAGAGGAGTTTCAGCAAGCTGGTCTTTCCACTTCCATTTGGTCCCAAAATAGTATGAAATTGGTTTCCCTCAAGTTTAAGTGAGACTCCTTTGAGAATCTTTTTTTCTCCGATTCCAAAGTGAATATCCTGGCACATTAAGTCCATATCAGACTCTCACCTCCCTTCGTCTACTTGCAACCATGTAGATAAAGAAAGGTGCACCTACTAGGGCTGTGAAAATTCCAATCGGTAGTTCAGCATTTTGTATCAAAACGCGAGCAAAGACATCTGCCCAGACGACAAAGAGGGCGCCTAGTAAGGTTGCTATCGGAAAAAGTCTTCTATAATTTGTACCAACCAAACTTCGGGCCAAATGTGGTGTAATCAAACCGACAAAACCGATGATCCCACAAGTCGAAACTAGGACTGCCGTCATCACAGCTACAATCGTCACATAGAGATACCAATAAAAACGCAAGGGAATTCCCAAAGTCAAAGCCGCCTCATCTCCCATCATCATGGCATTGAAAACACGATATTGTGTAGAGAAAAATAAAAAGGCGATTCCCACGATTATAGTTGGCAAGGTTAAGTGAGCCCATGAGATCCCCGCTAAAGAACCCATAGTCCAAAACTTGATGGTCATAACGCTATCAGCATTGGCCCCAATAGAGATAATAAAGTTTGAAAAAGCCAAAAATAGGGCATTCACTACCGTACCCGATAAGATTAAACTAGAAGTTGTCATCCTACCCTGCATAGACGCAATGAGAAGAACTGCAACTGTTGCTAAAATCGCTCCGAGGAAAGATCCTAGACCAATCATAACTTTAAATCCAAGAATAATACTCAAAGTTGCTCCAAAGGTTGCCCCAGCTGAAATTCCTAACACATAAGGTTCTGCGATTGGATTATTGACTGTTGACTGCATGACACTGCCACACATGGAAAGACCTGCCCCCACAATCAATCCAAGAAAAACCCGTGGCAATCTCATATTCCAAACAATAGCAAGCGTAGACTTTGAAATGTCTCCTATCTCAAGAGGAGCCCCTAACTGACTCAAAATTATCCGATAGGGTATCACTCAAGCTAATTTGAACAGCCCCCATAGAAACTGCCAGAAACAGAGAAATCCCCAAGGCTCCTAACAGGATAGCTAGTAAAAAACAATATCTCAGGTTTTGATGGTTTCTATAAAATTTGGAAAGCATGAACCCCTCCTTTAACCAAGATTAAAAATTTTGACAATTTTAATAAACAGTATACCACATTTCTAAATCATGAGCAAGACTAGAAAAATGCACACAAAAAAGCCCTCTGAAGTCAGAGGGCTGATTTGATCATGGGCTAAAATCCTAGTAAACTAAAAAATCTCCACGATCAGAAAAGTCTCTATCGTGCCATTTTCATACATGATGTATAGTCCAAGTAGAATGAATACTAAGGGCACAATGATTCGCTCATATTTTTCAATTGTCTCGGATATTAACGGCATAGAGGATAGCACACGACTAAGCTCGCAAAGGATAATTATGCCGATTGCAAACACAAGCAACGCCACGAGTGTCTGTGACCAATCTAACGAAGCAAAATAAGGTATATAGATACCTAAATTATCTCCGCCAGACGCAATTGTCAGCAATGTAACTGTCCAAAAACAGTTGATTTGCCTTGCTTTGTTCTAATCTTTCAATAATTTCTTCCTCTTCTTCCTCACCTTCTCCAACACTGCAAAGCGAATCCCTAAATAGATAGGGATTAAACCAAGCAATCCAACCATCCATTCTTCAGGCACGAAATTAACGACATAAGCACAACTAAACTCGCCTCCCTACAAGTAAGCCTGTGCCTAGATATTGCCCCCATAAATATGCCATTTTTGTTTATTTTGTGATAGCTGTGCAAATAAAATAAATAAAATAATTAAATAATCGATACTGGTGGAAATATAAACACCAATAGCAGATATGATTGTCTGTCCCATAAAAACCTCCTGTATTAGTCAGTAATAAATCAGCAGATTTTTAGGAGAGCACAGACACATTAATTTAGCTATCGCTAATGGGTAATGTCGAACATAGGAAAGCATTTTACTCCTCCTCAAAACGTAGTTACAAAGTAATTTCTAACTGGAATTCGGTGACTACTTCCATGTAAAAGTATAATATACTATACTTTACTTCGTAAAAGTGTGGGCTCTCCGAGGGTCTTGCAGACTACTACCATTTGAGGTTTTTGTAGTCCTATTTCAACTAAATTGACTCAAGCGCAAGGTTTTTGTAGTCTCCAAAATTGTGACCGATAAAACCTCAATAAAAAAGCTCCCTGAGTCAGAGAGCTTGATTCTTGCTGGATAAAAACGTTTATAGACTAGGCGGGCAAGTCGAAGATTGTACAAAATGTTAGTGAAACATCTCCCGAAGGGAGATCATTCTGGTTTATTTTACCTTACAGTGCTAGGAACCGTAACCAAAGAACATACTTGAGTATATCGAGGTAAGGTGACAAAAATAAAAAGCTACTCAACTAGAGTAGCCTTATTTTCAAGATGTGCTCAATTGAACACGGCCTAAGCACTTGGCAAAAAAGATAAAATCTCCTAGAAACTGAAGTTTCTTCGTCAATTTTCCTATTTTTGCTTTGTGCTTTTGACGGCCTTTGTATCTTGAATTAGCGACGAAGTCCTAGAGAGTTGATCAACTCACGGTAACGGTTAACGTCGTTTTTACGCAAGTATGCAAGCAAGTTACGACGGCGACCGATTTTCTTCATCAATCCACGGTAAGTAGCGTGGTCTTTTTTGTGTTGTTTGATGTGTTCGTTAAGGTGGTTGATTTCCCAAGTAAGGACAGCAACTTGAACCTCTACTGAACCTGTATCACCTTCGTGACGTGCATATTGTGCAATGATTTCATTTTTTTTCTCTTTTGAGATTGCCATGATGTTTCTCCTTTTTATTTGGCTTCATCCGAGTGACAGGTTGGCATGCCTGTAACCAAGAAGAAGTTATTTGTCTTTACGACATTTCCTATTCTACCAATAACTCACTTCTTTGTCAACTGATTTACTATTCTTACCGCAAAAAGTGCTATAATAGTTATAGGAAGGATATCTAAGTTGACATCTTGAAAAGAGAGGTGATTACCATGCGTAAATTCTCGCAATATCTCCCCTACTATCTGGTCATATTTTTCTTTTATTGGCCACTTTATGAGCTGTTATTACGGACTATTACTGAAAACTATATCTTGAAGGAGCTCACCATCGGCAACGTTATTATCTTCTCCACTGGTGACTTTCATAGTATCACTATTCTACTCTTATCGTTTCAAGTTCTCAGTTTGGTGGTTAATTGAGTTGGCTTGCTCTTTTGCTTTTACCATCATTACTTTCGAGAATTTATCCTTCTACTTCCTAGCCTATGAAATCTTTGCCCTCGCAGGGTATGGCTATCGGTGCCGCTATTAAGAATCTAGTGCAAAAACTGAAAAAGGAAAAAAACTTTCACAAAAATCCTTGAAAAAAATCTCACAATCATGCTATAATAATGCATAGAGACAAGTCACTTAGCCCCTTTCTACCAGAGAGTGCGTGGTTGCTGAGAACGCATAGGAAGCCTAAACTGATACTACTCTACTGACTTTTTATGCAAACATAAAACGGTGGCCACGTTAGAGCTAATCAGAGGTGTCCTCTTTTTGAGGAACATAAATGAAGGTGGAACCACGTTGCGACGTCCTTTTCGAGGAGGTCGCTTTTTTTGTTTTTTTGATGAATGCAAAAATCAGAAAAGAGTTTTCTACTATAACAAGATTTTATAAACTATTTATAAGGAGAAAGATCATGATTAAGATTACTTTCCCAGATGGCGCTGTTCGTGAATTCGAATCTGGCGTTACAACTTTTGAAATTGCCCAATCTATCAGCAACTCTCTAGCTAAAGAAAAGCTCTTGCTGGTAAATTTAACGGCAAACTGATTGACACCACTCGTGCTATCACTGAAGATGGAAGCATCGAAATCGTGACACCTGATCACGAAGATGCTCTTCCAATCTTGCGCCACTCAGCAGCACACTTGTTTGCCCAAGCCGCTCGTCGTCTCTTCCCAGATATTCACTTGGGTGTCGGTCCAGCTATCGAAGATGGTTTCTACTACGATACAGACAACCAAGCTGGGTCAAATCTCTAACGAAGACCTTCCTCGTATCGAAGAAGAAATGCAAAAAATCGTTAAAGAAAACTTCCCATCTATTCGTGAGGAAGTGACAAAAGACGAGGCGCGTGAAATCTTTAAGAACGACCCATATAAATTGGAATTGATCGAAGAGCACTCAGAAGACGAGGGTGGCTTTAACCATCTACCGTCAAGGTGAGTATGTAGACCTCTGTCGTGGCCCCTCACGTCCCATCAACAGGTCGCATCCAAATCTTCCACCTTCTCAATGTAGCAGGTGCTTACTGGCGTGGAAATAGCGACAATGCTATGATGCAACGGATCTACGGTACAGCTTGGTTTGACAAGAAAGACTTGAAGAACTACCTTCAAATGCGTGAAGAAGCTAAGGAACGTGACCACCGTAAACTTGGTAAAGAGCTTGACCTCTTCATGATTTCTCAAGAGGTTGGTCAAGGTCTTCCATTCTGGTTGCCAAATGGTGCTACTATCCGTCGTGAATTGGAACGCTACATCGTCGACAAGGAGTTGGCTTCTGGCTACCAACACGTTTACACTCCACCACTTGCTTCTGTAGAACTTTACAAGACTTCTGGTCACTGGGATCATTATCAAGAAGATATGTTCCCAACTATGGATATGGGAGATGGGAAGAATTTGTCCTTCGTCCCAATGAACTGCCCACACCACATTCAAGTCTTTCAAACACCATGTTCACTCATACCGTGAATTGCCAATCCGTATCGCTGAAATCGGAATGATGCACCGCTATGAGAAAATCTGGTGCTCTCACTGGTCTTCAACGGTGCGTGAAATGTCTCTCAACGACGGTCACCTCTTTGTGACTCCAGAACAAATCCAAGAAGAATTCCAACGTGCTCTTCAGTTGATTATCGATGTTTATGAAGACTTCAACTTGAATGAATACCGTTTCCGCCTCTCTCTTCGTGACCCTCAAGATACTCACAAGTACTTTGATAACGATGAAATGTGGGAAAATGCCCAAACCATGCTTCGTGCTGCCCTTGATGAAATGGGCGTTGACTACTTTGAAGCTGAAGGTGAAGTCGCCTTCTACGGACCAAAATTGATATCCAGGTTAAGACTGCCCTTGAAAAAGAAGAAACCCTCTCACTATCCAGCTTGACTTCTTGCTTCCAGAACGCTTCGACCTTAAATACATCGGCGCTGATGGTGAAGAACATCGCCCAGTTATGATCCACCGTGGGGTTATCTCAACTATGGAACGCTTCACAGCTATCTTGATTGAAAACTACAAGGGTGCCTTCCCAACATGGCTTGCACCACATCAAGTAACCCTCATCCCAGTATCTAACGAAAAACACGTGGACTACGCTTGGGAAGTAGCTAAGAAACTCCGTGACCGTGGTGTCCGTGCTGATGTGGATGAACGTAATGAAAAAATGCAATTCAAGATCCGTGCATCACAAACTAGCAAGATTCCTTACCAATTGATCGTTGGTGACAAGGAAATGGAAGATGGAACTGTCAACGTTCGTCGCTATGGACAAAAAGAAACAAACACTGTGTCAGTAGATGAGTTTGTAGCAACTATCCTAGCTGATATCGCCAACAAATCACGTGTTGAAAAATAAAACGATCACAGTCTGAGAAACATTTTTCAGTAAGAAAAAGCAACAACTATTTCAGTTGTTGCTTTTTATATTTTATTTAACCTGAGCTAGTAGTGATTGGTCAAACCACCACAAATAGTATCCTCATCAATAATCCTTTCTATCCATTAACTTTTGGATATAGGATATCCTCCCAAGATTTGCTTCCATGAGTTAGATGAGTTGATTATCCTCAATCCTTGTCTGCCTCATTTTCTTTTACGAGATCGTTTTGTGAATCTTTTTCAGAGAGTTTTTGATCGATATACTTGTCAATGTTTTCATAAAATTCCTTGGTCGCCTCACTCATCTAATGTTTGGCGAGTTCTGAACTTGATTGACTTTCAATTGAACAGATTGAATACCGTAAGAGGCTTGTTTTTTTGGTGAGTGGTTTCTAATTCTTCTTCTGAAATCGGATCTCCAACAACCGTCAAGACCAATTCATTGTTACTTGACTTGTAGACTTGATTAATAACCGTATAATTGGCGAACTCTTTTTCCTACAAACTGTTTGATCCCTTCTTTGCGCGCTTGTTCTATTGTCAGAGTAACTGCCGAATAGCTAGCTGGAAGAATCAACAATACAATCAAAGAAATCAAGCCAATTCTCATTTTTAATGCTCAGCTCTTTTAAATGAAGTTAAAGGAGATTTTCTCATCAAAATTTTGTTCCAACAATGTTGGCTAGCATGATAAAGACACAGTTGATCAAGAAAAGATAGAGAGCCCCCAATAAAAAAATCGTACATTCCCATTAGCTAAACCATAGCCAGCAGTACAGATAGGCGGCATCAAAGCTGTAGCAATGGCTACTCCCTGGCACGATATTGTTTGCTTCTTTTTTTCCTTGAACCGATCACACCAGCAATCCCACCAGCAATAGCAATGAGAACATCCCAAATGGTTGGAGAGGTTCAGTGATCAACTCGCTACTTGCATAAGACAAGGGAGAAATCCAGAAATACAGAGTCGAGACAAGCAAACTGACCAACACTTGAGTCAATAAAACCTCTAGAGATTGCTTGATTAAACGCGTATCAAAAAAATAGCTAAACCGAATCCCAGTCCAACAATCGGTGTCATGAGAGGTGAAATCAACATGGCTCCTATAATGACAGCTGTTGAATTCATATTTAGTCCGATAGAGGCAATAAAAAAATTGCACACATCAAAAATCGCTGTATCTCTCAATCGAACATGAAGGTCATCGTATAATTTCTCACGGTATTCCCTGTGTTGAATAATTGGCAGTCATTTGTCCTCTCCTCTTCCTTATTTAAATCGGTATAATAATTAAAAATAACAGCTGATAAACAGCCAAAAAAAATATGAGCCCATAAATCGTCAAGAAGACACTGGTAATCCTTCCAATCAAGGTCACAGCTAGAGATCCCTGTAGCCGACAGTCGTCGAAGTCACAAAAGCATACCAAAGACCGTCTCCGTAATTTGTGATAGCAGGTTCAACTAGGAAAAAGCACGCCTCCTGACCCAAAAAAACAAAGGTCACAAAACTCAGAGCAAAACCGAGTAAAACCTGTAACCTGTATAATATGCCATAACATTTTTTTAAACGTCTCATTTGTTCTCCTTATTCATACTAGCTCCTGACCGAGCCGTTTTTTTCCAATAATCAAAGTGAAGATAGGACATGATCTCCATCAGAGAAAGATAGACAAACTGATAGATCTGATTTAAGCTGATTATCAACTGATATTGTTTGAAAAATGACTGGAAGAAAGACCAGATATGACTGTCTTGAATCAGTCCCTTCTTAACATCAGACAGGATATTAGCTAAAGCTCCCAAGGACTGAAACGGTAAATCCTTGACATTTATATAGATCCGGTCCACCACATCATTCAGACTGGTATCTTGGATGGCATGAAATTCTCCAAAGAGAACTCCTGCCGCCCAAGAGTAGAAACAAATTCCACCAAATACTTTCTGAGGAAATTTTTCTCAACCTTTTTCCCATAATGTGTTTAGTGGCATCCATAACGATCCCAACCAGAAAAAAAGGAAAGAAAAACAAGCAAAGAAATTTTTGCCGTAAATCCCAAAAAAAGCTTCAAGACTTGGTGTTGTTGGTTTTTTTCTAACTCTAAAATCAAGATGGTCATAATAATTGCTAGAACAGCATCTGTCAATACAATTAATCTGTCTTTCTTCATCGGATTGCATCCCCTTTCTTTTTTTGTAACATTCTATCTTATCGCATAATATTGGATATTCTTTCATAATCCGACTACAAACAAAAAAATAAACCAAAAAGTCTGTCCCTATTATGCTATATTTAACTCTAGAAGTATTCATCCATCTAATTAATAAATATATCATATTTCACAATAAATGAATACTATCAAAGATTCATCCCCTTTCACTTCATCATTTAGTGTTGCTTAGATTTATCAAAAACAACCAAATTTGTATTAATTTCAAGTATCACCTAGTTACAAAAAAATTTGGGTGAATAGAAAAAGCATCCCGTATTTTTTTGATACGAAATGCTTTCAATAAGTTTAAATAAGTTTTTAACGTTTACTAAATTGTGATGCTTTTACGAGCTTTTTTTCAAGCCTGGTTTGGAAAGTATGAATTTCAGTTGGACTAAAAACAGCGTAATATCAAGACTTTTTCTCCGCTTTTTATAAAAGCGTTTTTTTCCAATCAAATTCAACTAATTTTATCTAAATGGTGTGATTTTACCCCCAAAAATTACAGAGAATGGAGCTGATAAACACTAAACGTTCACACCATTAGTTAAATGATTTTTTTCATCATTTTTTTCTTAGATGATAGAACTCTAATTTATTTCTTATTCAAGCAAAAACAACCTGCTATAAGTAAGAAAGAGGAAGATACAAGAAAAAAACACGGCGTAAAAACCGATTCAGTTCATTGTCCTCAATCCTTGTCTGCTTCATTTTCTTTTTACGAGATCGTTTTTGTGAATCTTTTTTTCAGAGAGTTTTTGATCAATATACTTGTCAATGTTTTCATAAAATTCCTTGGTCGCTTCACTATCTAATGTTGGCGAGTTCTGAACTTGATTCACTTTCAATTGAACAGATTGAATACCGTAAGAGGCTTGTTTTTTTGGTGGAGTGTTTCTAATTCTTCTTCTGAAATCGGATCTCCAACAACCGTCAAGACCAATTCATTGTTACTTGACTTGTAGACTTGATTAATAACCGTATAATTGGCGAACTCTTTTCCTACAAACTGTTTGATCCCTTCTTTGCGCGCTTGTTCTATTGTCAGAGTAACTGCTGAATAGCTAGCTGGAAGAATCAACAATACAATCAAAGATATCAAGCCAATTTCTCATTTTAATGCTCAGCTCTTTAAATGAAGTTAAAGGAGATTTTTCTCATCAAAATTCTTGTTCCAACAATGTTGGCTAGCATGATAAAGACACAGTTGATCAAGAAAAGATAGAGAGCCCCTCAATAAAAAAATCGTACATTCCCATTAGCTAAACCATAGCCAGCAGTACAGATAGGCGGCATCAAAGCTGTAGCAATGGCTACTCCTGGCACGATATTGTTTGCTTTTTTTCCTTGAACCGATCACACCAGCAATCCCACCAGCAATAGCAATGAGAACATCCCAAATGGTTGGAGAGGTTCAGTGATCAACTCGCTACTTGCATAAGACAAGGGAGAAATCCAGAAATACAGAGTCGAGACAAGCAAACTGACCAACACTTGAGTCAAATAAAACCTCTAGAGATTGCTTGATTAAACGCGTATCAAAAAAATAGCTAAACCGAATCCCAGTCCAACAATCGGTGTCATGAGAGGTGAAATTAACATGGCTCCAATAATGACAGCTGTTGAATTCATATTTAGACCGATAGAGGCAATAAAAATCGCACACATCAAAAATCGCTGTATCTCTCAATCGAACATGAAGGTCATCGTATAATTTCTCGCGGAATTCACGTGTTGAATAGTTTCCGGTCATTGGTTACTCCTTTTTATTTCATATAATCTTGTTTCTGCATGGATGATGGTAGAGAGACTTCTGTCCAATCTGACATATTTTTTTAATTCTCACCTGTGATTCTTTTTGAACATTATCTTTTAAATATCCATCAGTCCATCCTTAATATTATATCAAAAATTTTACAGTCTTTTTCTGAAGAAATCAATCAATTTAAAAAGATAGAGAAAGGAAGAAATTTTTAGTATCCTTATCCGAAAGAAGAAAGAAACGATATCTCCTCTGAAAGAAGATACCGTATTTAATGTTTAAATATGAGTGAGTTTGTAGCACAATCCTAGCTGATATCGCCAACAAATCACGTGTTGAGAAATAAGAGCATATAAACCTGAACAAAATGCCAGCTATCTAAAAAGCAAACAACTATTTCAGTTGTTGCTTTTTGATGCTTTCTGTTTTTACATTTGAACAATTCTACGATAACTTCTTGAAGTAATCATAAAGATTAGGACATAGACTAAAGCAAAGATACCACAGATAGAAAGGGTTACACTTAACATCATGGCGGTATCCACTACGCCAATGACCTTAAGAATCAAACTCAACATATGATAAGCAAAAGCCAGATGAAGAAAGGCAAAGATTACAGGAGGAAGAAAGACAGTCAAGACTTGCTTGTTAATAGTTTGCTTTGATTTGTTTTTTGGTCCAAACCAACTTTTTGCAGGATGACAAAACGTTCACGATCCTCATAACCTTCTGAGATTTGTTTATAGTAGATGACCAGAACAGTTCCGACCATAAAGATAATGGATAGGAAAATACCGATAAAGAAAACACCACCAAAGAGGGCACTCATCTGAGCACTAGCATCTGATAGATTACTACCATAAACATAGCTACCTTCAGTGTTTAATTGAGCATTAAACTTTTGTAGATATTTTTCATACTCGTCAGCGACCTTGAGTTGTTCTTCTTCGCTGGCATTTACATTCATGCCACCGTAAAACTGATTATAGATAGCCGAATCTGTGAATTGGTCCAAAAAGGCTTTGTAAATCAGGGTACAACAAGGTAATTGTAATCAGTAGTAAAAATATTAAACTGATTTGGGACATGGTTGACAATGAAAATCTTTATTAAATTCTTCTTTTCACAGAAAATTGATGATCATTTAGAGTTAGATGCTTTTCTGTCCTTTCAGTCCGTCATTCTTTTGGCAAAGAGTCCGACCTCATTTCCTGATAGAGAAAGTTTTTTGACCAGTCATATTTTTTCATAATCTTTTTGGTCAAATACCATGAAAACTGTCTTTTGGTTGGACACGGTTTTGTCCTTTTTCAAAAATGGTTAACTTAGTTCCTTCTTGATTTGCGATACCAAAAGTTACTGTAACTGAAGCACTTCTTTCTCTTTGACGCTATAACCTTTGTCACTTGCAAAACTGGCTCAAGAGTTTGTCCAAATCCTCTTTTTCAACATTTTGTCCAGTAATCCCAAAAGTCATGCGGATTCATCACTTTTTTAAAGCTTTCTGAGGCATTAAAAATGCTTGTAGCTGCTGACATAGTTACCAAAACCATTGTTGACAAGATAGCGATAGTGGCTAGTCCAACCGCATTTTTCTTCATACGGAAAATCAAATTAGACACTGAGATAAGGTTATTTTGGCTGGTAATAGTATTTCTTGTTTTTTTCTTTAAAGATTTGAAGGAAAACTGTAATCCCTAGCATTAAACAAGAGATAGGTTCCCAAAAGATAACCAGCAAAAACAGCTAGGAAGAAAGTTGTGAGAGCTGTAAGGGATCTTTTACCGTAAGGGCAAGATAATAGCCAATCCCTAAACTAATCGAACCAAGAATAGTTTGGAGAGGTAGGAAACGACCTTTTTTCTCACCACTAGCTTTCTCACGTGAGAGCTGGAGGGCATTCATGCGGATTCGAAGCGGGCATTCAGGAACATGAGGCCTAGGAAAAATCAAAAGCCAAAAACAACAAGTACTGTAATGACAACTTTCATCTGGAAGGTAGCGACCAGCTCAACCTTCAATTTCATCAGTTTAAGCAAGAAGGCGAAAATCAGACTTGTCAAAGCAGGGCATCCAATACCAATACCTGCACCAACGGTTAGAATCCCAAATAGTACTAACTCCTTAAAGGTCATACTAATCAGATGACGCTTCTCCAAGCCCAACATGCCATAAATTCCCAGTTCCTTGGAACGGTTTTTCATGACAAAACTATTGGCATAGAGTACGATTATGGATGACGCAAGTGTGACAATCACCATACCAAATCCAAGTGTAGCTTGAATCGTTTCACGTCCACGGATTTCCGCAATCTTAGGGATTGAAGGCTAGGGAGTAAAAAGAGATAGCTAATTGTGACTGCCAAAATGACAGCCAAAGCAAATGGGTAATAGAGTTTGCGGTTTTTGATTAAGTTGGATATGGCCAACTTATTGGTTAATCGAAACATACTAGTTCACCTCACTTGCCATAACAGTCAAGGTGTCAGAGATTTCTTGGAACATCTGACGATCCGTCTTTTCACCACGATAGATTTGATTATAGAGAATACCGTCCTTGATGAAAAGAACACGTTTTGCACGGCTAGCAGCTGCTGTTGAGTGGGTTACCATGAGAATGGTTTGACCTCGCTCGTTAATCTCATCGAAGACATCTAGCAGTGCTGCAGATGACTTAGAGTCTAGGGCTCCTGTTGGCTCATCAGCGAGGAGAATTTCTGGCTCTGTGATGATAGCCCGTGCAACTGCAACCCGTTGTTTTTGCCCTCCAGAGATTTCATAAGGGTACTTCTCCTGTAATTGATTGATGCTAAGATTTTCAGCCGTTACGACCAATTTTTTCATCATTTCTGTAATAGACTTTCTAGACAAGACCAAAGGGAGTAAGATATTGTCTTTAACAGAAAGCGTATCTAACAAATTGAAGTCTTGGAAGACAAAGCCTAACTTTTCACGACGGAAGCTTGATGCTTCAGAATTTTTAATGGTAGCTGTGTCAGTTCCATTTAGGTAGACCTGCCCACGCGTTGGCTTGTCAAGCATAGCAAGAATATTGAGTAGAGTAGATTTACCAGACCCAGACTCACCCATGATAGCGACGTAGTCGCCTTTTTCAACGGTAAAGTGAATATCTTTCAGGGCTTCTACTTGGTTGCCTTGAAAGCGAGTTTTTATAAATCTTTTGAACGTGTTTTACATCTAATAGTGTCATTTTAACTTCTCCTTTTTAATATCCCATTAATTGAAACTGAGCTTGCATCATTTGAATGCCGAGCTGAACTCGCTCGATATCCTTTTGGACTCGGCTTTACTTTGTTTGTTTCTTTTGTAAAGATTGTTTTTCATGGTTTCTCTCCTTTTTCTTTTATGCTCTAAGTTTACTCCAAAAAAAGATGGCTTGCCATAACATAACCTTACAAAGAGGCCTTTAATCTTACATTTTTGTAAGATTATATTTTTTATCTAATTGAAGCCCTTTTTCTCACTATATCAAGGTTCAAAGAAGAGCTTGAAAGGTTTCTTCCAAGCTCTTCACAATTCTTTTTCATTCAATCAGTAAATTCACTCAGAGAACTTAATCCTCACCGTTGTTCCTTGCCCAAGCTCGGAATCTATTTGAATCTGATGTCCTAATTCTTGGCTGATTTTTCTGGGTTAGATAGAGCCCAAGTCCAGATGACTGCTGGGTCATTCGACCATTATATCCTGAAAAATCCACGTTCAAAGACTCGCAACCGATCACTGTTTTTGATACCAATCCCGAGTATCTTTTGATGCAAAGGTCTGAACCATTCATGAAGATTTCAACCCCACCTTCATTTGTGTACTTTGAGGCTATTTTGACAGGATTTGTTCAATGACTACCAACAGCCATTTTTTTATCCGTCACAATCCTTCTATCCAAGTCATGCAGATCGACACTTAGACCTTTTCTGGATAAAGAAAATAGCATATTTACGAATGACTTCCTTGACCAGATCTTCTATATTTTCTTTCTTCAACACCAAATCATCATGGAAGCTTTCTAAACGTAGATATTGGAGTACGAGATTGGTATAGGAATCAATCTTAAAATTTTCCTGCTCCAACTGTTGCTTCAGTTGGCGATCCGCCACCTCACTCACAAGGAGTTTACTGGCTGCAATTGGTGTTTTTATCTGATGAACCCAGAGTGTATAGTAATCCACCAAATCATTATAGCGGTTTTCAGCATCTGATTTCTTTTGATAGAGTTCAGATTCACTTTTCTCTAATTTTTCAGTTAGAAGGACTTCCATTGGTGACTTAGCTTTTCTTTCGCCATAGAGCAATTCCTTACGATAACGTTGCAATTCTATCAAGAAATCAAATATCCCAAAAACAAAAATGTCAAAAATGTAGATAGAAAGAAGAAATAGTTAAAGTAGGGCACTTGGTTATCAAACAAGATTTCAAAGAGAAAAGCAAACCTGTAAGCGATAGAATAAAAAGCAAAAACGGCTACGCGAACGGATATAAGCTAGAAAAAAACTTTTAAGTTCAAGCATGTTTCAATCCATACCCTATCCCTTTCTTGGTTTCGATAAAACCAATCAAACCTTCTTCCTCCAGTTTCTTGCGCAAGCGAGCGACATTAACAGATAAGGTATTGTCATCGATAAAAAAGTCACTGTTCCAGAGTTCCCGCATCAAATCATCACGCGCTACGATATTTCCTGCATGTTCAAATAAAACTCGCAAAATCTGAAATTCATTCTTGGTTAAACTGATAGCTTTTCCATTGACATGCACATCCATAGACTTGGTATTGAGAATAACTCCAGCATACTCTAGGAGACTTTCATCCCTTCCAAATTCATAGGAACGACGCAATAATCCTTGTACCTTAGCTAAAAGGACCTGCTGGTCAAAAGGCTTGGTCACAAAATCGTCAGCTCCCATATTAATAGCCATCACGATGTCCATAGCCTGGTCTCTCGAAGACAGAAACATAATAGGAACTTTGGAAATCTTGCGAATTTCCTGACACCAATGATAACCATTAAACAAGGGAAGGCCAATATCCATAATCACCAAATGAGGCTCAGACTGAGCAAATAGCGTCAGAACTTCCATAAAGTCTTCTACCATGACTACTTCAAAACCCCATTCGGAGAGCATTTTCCCAACTTGCTGACGAATTACTTGATCATCTTCTACTAATAAAATCTTATGCATCTGCTCCTCCTTTTTTATATTATAGCAAAATTCTTCTCACTACTAGCGAAATTGATGTAAATCTGATATGATAAAAAGTCAAGAAAGGAATTCCCATGGCCAATATTTTTTTGACTACCTAACTGACGTTCAATACGATTCTTTTTATGATATTCCCTTAAATGAACTGGATATACTTGCTTTGACAGAGTTGACTTATCTTTCTTTTGATAATCTATTGGACCAGCCTGTCAATCGTTTAAGCGATGTCGCAACACGCGTCCCTCGAGAAAGTACCATGTTGACCAATAAAGAACGACTTCAGCTCCTCGATCAGTTATCACAACACAAACGTTTTAAAAATAGCAAACTTTCTAATTTTGTCAACGAGGTCGACACAGAACTTCAAAAGCAATTCGCTGCTATGACCTATCGTCTGAACCTAGATACTTATCTGATTGTCTTTCGTGGCACAGACGACAGTATTATTGGCTGGAAGGAAGATTTCCATATGACCTATATGAAGGAAATACCTGCCCAAAAGGATGCTCTGAATACCTAGAGGATTTCTTACCCAACATCCCAAAAACAAAAAGTCATGCTTGCTGGACATTCTAAAGGTGGGAACCTAGCCGTCTATGCTGCTAGTCAAATCCAACCTGAATTGCAGGAAAAGATATCTGCAGTTTATACCTATGATGCTCCCTGGTTTGCAGGCTCATCTGACTGAAACCAATGGTTATCAAGATGTTATTCCAAAAATTCGCCGTTATGTCCCACAAGGGATCTGTCATCGGCATGATGCTAGAAGTCCCTGATACACCTATCGTCGTCAAGTCTACAGCTCTCGGAGGAATCGCTCAACACAGTACCTTTAGTTGGCTGACAGAGGGACACCACTTTGTCCAACTAGAGGCCATCAGTAGCGAAAGTCTCCAAATCAAAAGACACTCTCAAAGAATGGGTGGATAGTGTCTCGATGAAGAACTAGAGCTCTACTTTTGATCTCTTTTTCGGAACCATCCTAGAATCTGGAATTAGCTCTATTAATGAACTGTCTTCTAAAAATGCTATCGACCATATTCGACAACTTGTTTCTCAAGCCCAGACACTGGAGCCTGAGCAAGTCGAAATCTTAAAAAAATCTGACACAACTCCTACTGGATGCTCGCTTTCCAAGCCTGGAAAAATCATTTTTAATCAAGAACAAGTTCCCTTCTTTATGGAGGACTTTTTATTGATTTCTTTATTTTATTCTTCTGTGTTATACTAGTAGGAGTAAATGCTTTGAAAGAGGAAATCCTATGAAAATCCATAAAACTGTGAATCCTGTCGCCTATGAAAATACTTATTATCTTGAAGGAGATCAGCATCTGATTGTGATCGATCCTGGTAGCCATTGGGAGGTCATTCGCAAGACTATCGAAACCATCAACAAACCGGTCTGTGCCGTTCTTCTGACCCACACTCACTACGACCATATTATGAGTCTTGACTTGGTCAGAGAGACTTTTGGAAATCCTCCTGTTTATGTAGCGGAAAGCGAAGCATCTTGGCTCTACACTCCTGTCGATAATCTTTCTGGGCTTCCTCGACACGACGATATGGCAGATGTCGTATGTAGACCAGCCGAACAAACCTTTGTCTTTCATGAGGAATACCAGATTGAAGAGTTCCACTTCACTGTATTACCAACTCCAGGCCACTCTATCGGAGGAGTTTCATTTGTTTTCCCAGATGGTCGCTTGGTCTTAACGGGAGATGCCCTCTTCCGAGAAACTATTGGACGAACAGACCTACCTACAGGTAGCATGGAACAACTCCTTCATAGTGTCCAAACCCAGCTCCTCACCCTTCCGAACTACGATGTCTATCCAGGCCATGGTCCTGCTACTACCATCGCTCACGAAAAACCTTTAATCCATTTTTCTAAAACATAAAAACCAAAGACAAGCATGGCACTGCACCCCAATAATGGGACAAGAAAACCTCCCTTATCCGACCAGTTTTCTGCTAATCTACAGGAGACCGGTCATTTAATTTTGTTGAATTCTAGTTTCATTATAAAATATGATGTATTTTTACAATATCTGTTATACCTTCTTTAGCTAATTCTCCACTTATTGAAATAGAAGGGTTCAGACTTGAGGACAGAGTGAACCCATTCGATACAGGCTAGCTTAGTTTCTAATGAATATGCATTTTTAACAATAACAAAACACTCCTGTTTCTAGTTTATCAGATTTCAACAGGAGTGTTTTCTTGTGTTTCATTTTATGGGTGCAGTGCCAATATCAAGCTCTTTTATCTCCCGAAGGTAGACAGATGTAGATTGATGTTAAGATTGATGTTAAGATTGATATAGAGCCTGTTTTTGGACAGATAAAGGCCTGTCAGGGGTACAAGAGATGTAATTTGAGAGGGAAGCGTCAAGTGAAAATTGATATGGGATTAGTACTCATGGCCAGCAACCTCCTAAAATACAATAAGAGAACGACTCAAAATTAAAAAGGCTCTATAATTTCTGTAGTGGGTAAAACCACCATAGGAATTATGGAGCCTATTACTGATATGAAAAAGTCACATAAGACCTATAATGAAAAAGTGACCAAACCATCATTAGAAAGAATCTTATGGAACAATTAAATTTTATCACAAACTTACTCGGAATTAAAGACAAGAACATCATAATCTTAGATTATCTTGATGCTGGAACGCATAAAGAAGTCATCGCTAAACTCGATTATCCTGCCCCTAAATGTCACAACTGTCAAGAACAAATGGCTAAATATGACTTTCAAAAAGAATCTAAAATTCCCCTACCTCAGAATGTGCAGGGATACAAGACTCTCATTCGATTGAGAAAACGCCGTTTCGTTGTAAAGTCTGCGGGAAAAATAGCTGTTGCAGAGACTTCCTAGTCAAAAGAATCACCAAATCGCGACCATCGTCAACCAGAAAATCACTCAAAAATTAATCGAGAAAGTCCCTCATGACGGCTATCGCAGAAAGTCTATCTGTCTCTACTTCGACAGTCATTCGTAAATTGAAAGAATTCAAATTCAAGACAGATTTATCTTTCCTTCCAACTCACATGTCTTGGGATGAATACAGCTTCAAGAAAGGTAAGATGAGCTTCATTGCACAGGATTTTGATTCCAGAAAGATCGTAACTATCCTGGATGGGACGGACTCAAGTGACCATTCGCAATCATTTTCTTCGTTATTCTGGAAAGGTGAGAAGTCGCGTGAAAGTCATTACCATGGATATGTTTAGTCCCTACTATGATATGTGCCAAAAACTTTTTCCTAACGCTAAAAATCGTTCTCGACCGCTTTCACATTGTCCAACATCTCAGTCGAGCTATGAATCGTCTTCGTATCCAAGTCATGAATCGTTTTTGATCGTAAATCGCATGGATATAAAGCACTAAAAACGTTACTGGAAACTCATCTCAACAGGATAGCTGCAAACTTAGTAATAAACGTTTTTATCAGCCCTACTTTTTCGCTCATACTTGACCAACAATGAGATTCTGAAAAGCTCCTTGAATCCTCTCAAGAACTTAGAAGCACTATGAACCCTATCAACTATTACTATTTTCATTTCCAAGAGAAACAAACAGACCATTTCTTTTGAACTGATTGAAGAAACGATTTCTTGTGTAAACTTATTTTTCAAACTGTTTTTAAGACCTTTTGAAAGACAAGGACAAAATCATGAACTCACTGGAACTGCCCTACTCAAACGCTAGAAACTAGAGGCTACGAATAACCTCATTAAGGTCATCAAGCGCAATGCTTTTGGCTTCCGGAACTTTGAAAACTTTAAAACTAGAATCCTCATTGCTTTGAATATCAAAAGGAGAGAACCAAGTTGGTCCTCTCCAGGTTATAACTTTTCATCAACCCACTCGAGTTGACAAAAGACCATTAAAAAGCTAGAGTTCCGCATTTGGAAATCCTAGCTTTTTTGTGGCTGAGACAATTTTTGATCTCAGACCATTTTCTATAAATCCAGATCAAAATTCTTAGATTTTGCTTTTACTTGATAATAAACACTCTTCTTCCTTACGTTTTTAGAGATAAGGAGTCCTCCTGTCCTGCTTTGCAAGAAGTGCTAAGCCAAGTGAAGCGTTAGATTGTTCTGTCACCAGTGTTTGCAGTTCTTTCACTCCTGCTTTCTTAGCTGGTGCTTGAGCGAGATGACTCTTTAGTTGCTTCCTAACAACTTTATGTAGTGCAGATTGTTGCTACTGAACCGTCCGCAAAGGTTACAACTACTGATCCGTCATTGTTAACCTTAACATCTGTTGCTGTTGGGTTAGCTTTCTTAACTTCTTCAGCAATCTTAGCTTTTTCCACATCAGTTAAGTTGTTAGGATCTACTACTGGAGTAAGGGCTGGTGCTTTAGCTCCGTTTGCTTCCAGACACTTTACCATCGTTCGCACTTGGTGCTGTTGGTGTTGCCTTTCGCTACTGTTGCGTCTGTTGCACCTGACTTGTTACCTCGTTTGCGTCTGTCGCTGTTACAAAACTTTGTCGCCTGCCTTCAAGCCATCAACTGGAATGTTGAACTTGCCATCTTTATCTGCTACAGCTGATACTTTTGAGCCATTTGGAAGAGTTACTTCTACGGTTGATCCTGCTTCAGCTGTTCCTGTGATTGCTGTGTCACCTGCCTTAACTGGGTTCACAACTGGGGCTGCTGGCGCTACTGTTGCATCTGTTGCGCCTGACTTGTTACCTCGTCTGCGTCTGTCGCTGTTACAGAAACTTTGTCGCCTGCCTTCAATCCAGCTACTGGAATGTTGAACTTGCTATCTTTGTCAGCTGTGGCTGTTGCTTTAGTGCCATCTGGAAGAGTTACTTCTACGCTTGAGCCCTGGCTCGCTTTTACCTGTAACTACTTTATCGCTGCTTTAACTGGGTTCACAACTCGTTGCTGGTGCTACTGTTGCGTCTGTTGCGCCTGACTTGTTACCTCGCCGCGTCTGTCGCTGTTACAGAAACTTTGTCGCCTGCCTTCAATCCAGCTACTGGAATGTTGAACTTGCCATCTTTGTCAGCTGTGGCTGTTGCTTTAGTACCATCTGGAAGAGTGACTTCTACGGTTGAACCTGCTTCAGCTGTTCCTGTGATAGCTGTGTCACCTGCCTTAACTGGGTTCACAACTGGGGTTGCTGGAGCTATCTGTTGCGTCTGTTGCGCCTGACTTGTTACCTCTTGCGTCTGTCGCTGTTACAGAAACTTTGTCGCCTGCCTTCAAGCTCAGCTACTGGAATGTTGAACTTGCCATCTTTGTCAGCTGTGGCTGTTGCTTTAGTACCATCTGGAAGAGTGACTTCTACGGTTGAACCTGCTTCTGCTGTACCTGTAACTGCTTTATCTCCAGCTTTAACTGGGTCTCACTTGGTGCATCTGGTGCTTTGGTATCATCGGCTTTCGCTACTGTTGCTGTAGTTGGTGCTGATGTGTTGTTTGAAGCATCTTTTGCTGTCACAGAGACGGTTTGACCTTCTTCCAAAGCCACTTACTGGAACACTGAAGTTGCCATCTTTGTCACTGTTGCGGTTGCTTTAGTACCATCTGGAAGAGTGACTCTACGGTTGAACCCTGCTTCTGCTGTACCTGTAACTACTTTATCTCCAGCTTTAACTGGGTTCACACTTGGTGCGTCTGTGTGCTTTGGTATCATCAGCTTTCGCTACTGTTGCTGTAGTTGGTGCTGATGTGTTGTTTTGACTCTTTTGCTGTCACAGAGACGGTTTGACCTTCTTCCAAGCCACTTACTGGAACACTGGAAGTTGCCATCTTTGTCAGCTCGTTGCGGTTGCTTTTAGTGCCATCTGAGAAGAGTGACTTCTACGGTTGAACCTGCTTCTGCTGTACCTGTAACTGCTTTGTCTCCAGCTTTAACTGTTCACACTTGCGCGTCTGGTGCTTTGGTATCATCAGCTTTCGCTACTGTTGCTGGAAGCAGTGCTGATGTGTTGTTTGAAGCATCTTTGCTGTCACAGAGACGGTTTGACCTTCTTCCAAGCACACTTACTGGAACACTGAGTTGCCATCTTTGTCAGCTGTTGCGTTGCTTTTAGATGCCATCTGGAAGAGTGACTTCACGGTTGAACCTGCTTCTGCTGTACCTGTAACTGCTTTATCTCCAGCTTTTAACTGGGTTCACACTTAGTGCGTCTGGTGCTTTGGTATCATCGGCTTTCGCTACTATGCTGTAGTTGGTGCTGTGATGTGTTGTTTTGAAGCATCTTTTTGCTGTCACAGAGACAGTTTGACCTTCTTCAAAGCCACTTACTGGAACACTGAAGTTGCCATCTTTGTCAGCTGTTGCGGTTGCTTTAGTGCCATCTGGAAGAGTGACTTCTACGGTTGAACCTGCTTCTGCTGTACCTGTAACTGCTTTATCTCCAGCTTTAACTGGGTTCACACTTGGTGCGTCTGGTGCTTTGGTATCATCGGCTTTTCGCTACTGTTGCTGTAGTTGGTGCTGATGTGTTGTTTGAAGCATCTTTTTGCTGTCACAGGGACGGTTTGACCTTCTTCGCCACTACTGGAACACTGAAGTTACGCATCTTTGTCAGCTGTTGCGGTTGCTTTAGTGCCATCTGGAAGAGTGACTACGGTTGAACCTCGCTTCTGCTGTACCTGTAACTGCTTTATCTCCAGCTTTAACTGGGTTTCACGCCAGGGTGCGTCTGGTGCTTTTGGTATCATCGGCTTTCGCTACTGTTGCTGTAGTTGGTGCTGATGTGTTGTTTGAAGCATCCTTTTTGCTGTCACAGAGACGGTTTGACCTTCTTCCAAGCCACTTACTGGAACACTGAAGTTGCCATCTTTGTCAGCTGTTGCGGTTGCTAGTGCCATCTGGAAGAGTGACTTCTACGGTTGAACCTGCTTCTGCTGTACCTGTAACTGCTTTACTCCAGCTTTAACTGGGTTCACACTTAGTGCGTCTGTCTTTGGGTATCATCGGCTTTCGCTACTGTTGCTGTAGTTGGTGCTGATGTGTTGTTTGAAAGCATCTGCTGTCACGGGGAACGGTTTGACCTTCTTCCAAGCCACTTACTGGAACACTGAAGTTGCCATCTTTGTCAGCTGTTGCGGTTGCTTTAGTGCCATCTGGAAGAGTGACTTCTACGGTTGAACCTGCTTCTGCTGTACCTGTAACTGCTTTATCTCCAGCTTTAACTGGGTTCACACTTGGTGCGTCTGGTGCTTTGGTATCATCAGCTTTCGCTACTGTTGCTGTAGTTGGTGCTGATGTGTTGTTTGAAGCATCTTTTGCTGTCACAGAGACGGTTTGACCTTCTTCCAAGCCACTTACTGGAACACTGAAGTTGCCATCTTTGTCAGCTGTTGCGGTTGCTTTAGTGCCATCTGGAAGAGTGACTTCTACGGTTGAACCTGCTTCTGCTGTACCTGTAACTGCTTTATCTCCAGCTTTAACTGGGTTCACACTTGGTGCGTCTGGTGCTTTGGTATCATCAGCTTTCGCTACTGTTGCTGTAGTTGGTGCTGATGTGTTGTTTGAAGCATCTTTTGCTGTCACAGAGACGGTTTGACCTTCTTCCAAGCCACTTACTGGAACACTGAAGTTGCCATCTTTGTCAGCTGTTGCGGTTGCTTTAGTGCCATCTGGAAGAGTGACTTCTACGGTTGAACCTGCTTCTGCTGTACCTGTAACTGCTTTATCTCCAGCTTTAACTGGGTTCACACTTGGTGCGTCTGGTGCTTTGGTATCATCGGCTTTCGCTACTGTTGCTGTAGTTGGTGCTGATGTGTTGTTTGAAGCATCTTTTGCTGTCACAGAGACGGTTTGACCTTCTTCCAAGCCACTTACTGGAACACTGAGGTTGCCATCTTTGTCAGCTGTTGCGGTTGCTTTAGTGCACCATCTGGAAGAGTGAGCTTCTACGGTTGAACCTGCTTCTGCTGTACCTGTAACTGCTATCTCCAGCTTTAACTGGGTTCACACTTGGTGCGTCTGGTGCTTTTGGTATCATCGCTTTTCGCTACAGTTGCTGTAGTTGCGTGCTGATGTGTTGTTTGAAGCATCTTTGCTGTCACAGAGACGGTTTGACCTTCTTCCAAGCCACTTACTGAACACTGAAGTTTTCCATCTTTGCGGTCAGGCCGTTGCGGTTGCTGATACCATCTGGAAGAGTGACTTCTACGGTTGAACCTGCTTCTGCTGTACCCGTAACTGACTTTTATCTCCAGCTTTCAACTGGGTTCACACTTGGTGCGTCTGGTGCTGGTATCATCAGGCTGCTACTGCTGCTGTAGTTGGTGCTGATGTGTTGTTTTGAAGCATCTTTTGCTGTCACAGGAACGGTTTGACCCTCTTCCAAGCCACTTACTGGAACACTGAAGTTGCCATCTTTGTCAGCTGCTGCGGTTGCTTAGTGCCATCTGGAAGAGTGACTTCTACGGTTGAACCTGCTTCTGCTGCTACCTGTAACTGCTTTATCTCCAGCTTTAACTGGGTCTACACTTGGTGCGTCTAGTGCTGGTATCATCAGCTTTCGCCACTGTTGCTGTAGTTGGTGCTGATGTTGTTGTTTTGAAGCATCTTTGCTGTCACAGAGACGGTTTTGACCTTCTTTTCCAAAGCCACTTACTGGAACACTGAGTTGCCATCTTTTGTCAGCTGTTGCGGTTGCTTTAGTGCCATCTGGAAGAGTGACTTCACGGTTGAACCTCGCTTCTGCTGTACCTGTAACTGCTTTATCTCCAGCTTTAACTGGGTTCACTTGGTGCGTCTGGTGCTTTGGTATCATCAGCTTTCGCTACTGTTGCTGTGGTTAGTGCTGAGTGTGTTGTTTGAAGCATCTTTGCTGTCACAGAGACGGTTTTGACCTTCTTCCAAGCCACTTACTGGAACACTGAAGTTGCCATCTTTGCTCAGCTGCTTGCGGTTGTAGTGCCATCTGGAAGAGTGACTCTACGGTTGAACCTGCTTCGCTGTACCTGTAACTGCTTTTATCTCCAGCTTTAACTGGGTTCACACTTGGTGCGTCTGGTGCTTTGGTATCATCAGCTTTCGCTACTGTTGCTGTAGTTGGTGCTGATGTGTTGTTTGAAGCATCTTTTTGCCTGTCACTGAGACGGTTTGACCTTCTTCCAAGCCACTTACTGAAACACTGAAGCTGCCATCTTTGTCATTGTCGGTGGTTGCTTTAGTCCATCTGGAAGAGTGACTTCTACGGTTGAACCTGCTTCTGCTGTAGCCTGTAACTGCTTTATCTCCAGCTTTAACTGGGTTCTACACTTGGTGCGTCTGGTGCTTTGGTATCATCAGCCTTTCATACCGTTGCTGCTGTAGTTGGTGCTGATGTGTTGTTTGAAGCATCTTTGCTGTCACAGAACGGTTTGACCTTCTTCCAAGCCACTTACTGGAACACTGAAGTTGCCATCTTTGTCAGCTGTTGCGGTTGCTTTTGAGTGCCATCTGGAAGAGTGACTTCTACGGTTGAACCCGCTTCTACTGTACCTGTAACTGCTTATCTCCAGCTTTCAACTGGGTCTCACACTTGGTGCGTCTGGTGCTGGTATCATCGGCTTTCGCCACTGTTGCTGTAGTTGGTGCTGATGTGTTGTTTGAAGCATCTTTTGCTGTCACAGAGACGGTTTGACCTTCTTCCGCTCACTTACTGGAACACTGAAGTTGCCATCTTTGTCAGCTGTTGCGGTTGCTTTGAGTGCCATCTGGAAGAGTGACTTCTACGGTTGAACCTGCTTCGCTGTACCTGTAACTGCTTGTCTCCAGCTTTAACTGGGTTCACACTTGGTGCGTCTGGTGCTTTTGGTATCATCAGCTTTCGCTACTGTTGTCGTAGTTGGTGCTGATGTGTTGTTTGGAAGCATCTTTTGCTGTCACATGAGACGGTTTGACCTTCTTCCAAGCCACTACTGGAACACTGAAGTTTGCCATCTTTGTCAGCTGTTGCGGTTGCTTTTAGTGCCATCTGGAAGAGTGACTTCTGCGGTTGAACCTGCTTCTGCTGTACCTGTAACTGCTTTATCTCCAGCTTTGTAACTGGGTTCACACTTGGTGCGTCTGGTGCTTTGGTATCATCAGCTTTCGCTACTGTTGCTGTGGTTGGTGCTGATGTGTTGTTTGAAGCATCTTTTGCTGTCACAGGGGAACGGTTTGACCTTCTTCCAAGCCACTTACTGGAACACTGAAGTTGCCATCTTTGTCAGCTGTTGCAGGTTGCTTTAGTAGCCATCTGGAAGAGTGACTTCTACAGTTGCGAACCTGCTTCTGCTGTACCTGTAACTGCTTTTATCTCCAGCTAACTGGGTCTCACACTTGCGTGCGTCTGGTGCTGGTATCATCGGCTTTCGCTACTGTTTGCTGTAGTTGGTGCTGATGTGTTGTTTGAAAGCATCTTTTGCTGTCACAGAGACGGTTTGACCTTCTTCCAAAGCCACTTACTGGAACACTGAAGTTTGCCATCTTTGTCAGCTGTTGCGGTTGCTTTAGTACCATCTGGAAGAGTGACTTCACGGTTGAACCTGCTTCTGCTGTACCTGTAACTGCTTTATCTCCAGCTTTAACTGGGTTCACACTTGGTGCGTCTGGTGCTTTGGTATCATCAGCTTTCGCTACTGTTGCTGTAGTTGGTGCTGATGTGTTGTTTGAAGCATCTTTTGCTGTCACAGAGACGGTTTGACCTTCTTCCAAGCCACTTACTGGAACACTGAAGTTGCCATCTTTGTCAGCTGTTGCGGTTGCTTTAGTGCCATCTGGAAGAGTGACTTCTACGGTTGAACCTGCTTCTGCTGTACCTGCAGACTGCTTTATCTCCAGCTTTAATCTGGGTTCTACACTTGGTGCGTCTGGTGCTTTGGTATCATCAGCTTTCGCTACTGCTGCTGCAGTTGGTGCTGATGTGTTGTTTGAAGCTATCTTTGCTGTCACAGAGACGGTTTGACCTTCTTCCAAGCCACTTACTGGAACACTCAGGTTGCCATCTTTGTCGCTGTTGCGAGTTTGCTTTTGAGTGCCATCTGGAAGAGTGACTTCTACGGTTGAACCCTGCTTCTGCTGTACCTGTAACTGCTCTATCTCCAGCTTTAACGGGTTCACACTTGGCGCGTCTGGTGCTTTGAGTATCATCAGCTTTCGCTACTGTTGCTGTAGTTGGTGCTGATGTGTTGTTCAAGCATCTTGCTGTCACGAGACAGTTTGACCTTCTTCCAAGCCACTTACTGGAACACTGAAGTTGCCATCTTTGTCAGCTGTTGCGGTTGCTTTAGTGCCATCTGAAGAGTGACTTCTACGGTTGAACCTGCTGTACAAACTGTCAACTGCTTTATCTCCAGCTTTTTAACTGGGTTCACCTTGGTGCGTCTGGTGCTTTGGTATCATCAGCTTTTCGCTACTGTTGCTGTAGTTGGTGCTGATGTGTTGTTTGAAGCATCTTTTGCTGTCACAGAGACGGTTTGACCTTCTTCCAAGCCACTTACTGGAACACTGAAGTTTGCCATCTTTGTCAGCTGTTGCGGTTGCTTTAATGCCATCTGGAAGAGTGACTTTCACTGGTTGAACCTGCTTCTGCTGTACCTGTAACTGCTTTTATCTCCAGCTTTAACTGGGTTCGCACTTGGTGCGTCTGGTGCTTTTGGTATCATCAGCTTTCGCTACTGTTGCTGTAGTTGGTGCTGATGTGTTGTTTAAAGCATCTTTGCTGTCTGAGAGACGGTTTGACCTTCTTCCAAGCCACTTCTGGAACACTAAGTTGCCATCTTTGTCAGCTATGTTGCGGTTGCTTTTAGTGCCATCTGGAAGAGTGACTTCTACGGTTGAACCTGCTTCTGCTGTACCTGTAACTTCTTTATCTCCAGCTTTAACTGGGTTCTACCCTTTGATGCGTCCTGGTGCTTTGGGTATCATCGGCTTTCGCTACTGTTGCTGTAGTTGGTGCGTGATGTGTTGTTTGAAGCATCTTTTGCTGTCACAGAGACGGTTTGACCTTCTTCCAAGCCACTTACTGGAACACTGAAGTTGCCATCTTTGTCAGCTGTTGCGGTTGCTTTAGTGCCATCTGGAAGAGTGACTTCTACGGTTGAACCTGCTTCTGCTGTACCTGTAACTGCTTTATCTCCAGCTTTAACTGGATTTACAGTTGGGGCTTCTGGAGCTGTGGTATCTGGAACTGTAGCTGATACCGGTGTTGACTTGTTACCTGCGTCGTCTGTTGCTGTTACAGATACGAGTATCCCCTTCTTTCAAGGCACTTACTGGAACGCTGAAAGTACCATCTTCACCTGCTTTTGCTGAGGCTTTTTGTCCATCTGGAAGGGTTACTTCCACTGTTGATCCTTTTTCGGCTGTACCTGTGATGGCTGTAGCACCTGCGGTAACTGGATTTACAGTTGGGGCTTCTGGAGCTGTGGTATCTGCTTGACTAACGGTTTGCCCTGGTTTTAAGGTAGCTGTTGAGCCATTTGAGTAAAGTTAATGTTGTAGTACCATCATTTCCTACTTCAACCTTAGTTGCAGTTTTGTTCGCTGTCTCTACGGCTTTCTTAACTGCATCTTTTTCTGGTTGAGTTAGGCTTGATGGATTTTTAACTGGTGTAACTGTAGGTGCAGTTGGTTCAATTGTAAATTCTGAGTTTGCTGGAATGACATCTGTACTTCCATCTTTATAAGTAACAGTTACATTAGTTCCATTTAACGTAACACTATCAATTTTATCGCTGAAAGTTGGGTTAGCATCTTTAACAGCTTTTTCAATAGCACTCGCTTCTGGAACAGTGTTTGATGTGATAGGTGTTGATGGAGCTACTGCAGTATACTTGAATGTTTGTGGTTTCCAAACAAAACGAATACGGCCAGGTGCACCTGTATCACCAGCAGCTCCTACGTTATCATAATTTGTATTTCCAGCTAAATCTTCAGCATAGACATAACGAGTTATTCCTGTACCATCTTTGTAAGATCCATTTGGAATATTTGCTGTTAATTTAATGATAGCCGGATTTGTTTCAGTAGCTGTTGTTTCTGAACCAAATCTGTTTGCTTTTAAGTATAAAGCACTCTTCGTTTTACCATTTAGATATCCAGCATCTTCTGTTCCTAAACCTGTACGATTATCTTGAGCAAATACTAGATATGCTTTAGAAATTTTACCTGAGTTATCAGTAATTTTTAGTTCGATATTATTTTCTTCACCAGAATATACATAGATAATTTGGTTAGCTTTATCATCGTACGGAATATTTACTACTGGACGAACTGTTTCTTTTACAGTTACAGTTGTAGCATCTGATTTGTTATTTGCAGCATCTGTTGCTGTGACACTAATTTGATCATCAGCACTCAAAGCTGGAACTGTGATTGAAAACTCACCATTGTCACCTGCTTTTGCAGAGGCTTTTTGTCCATTTGGAAGGGTTACTTCTACGGTTGATCCTGCTTCTGCTGTACCTGTAATGGCAGTAGCGCCTGCCTTAACTGGGTTTACAGTTGGTGCTGCTGGTGGTGTTGTATCTGCTGGTTTTGCTTCTACATTAATTTCTTTCCAACCAACAGGACTTGTGTATTTATCTTCTTTAATGTTTGAAACTACCTTAGCCTTACCTGGTTGGATTTGCTCTTTCATTTCAAGGACAATAGTATCAAAGAAACCATCAGTAGAGTATGACTTAACAACTGCTTTAGATTCGTCTTTTGAAGTCCATGCCCCTGGAATTGAATCGCGTTTAATAGCGACTTCACTTCTAGCGTTACCAACTTTAGGATAATCAAAGTAAGTAATTCCCGCATCATGTGGTACTTTCAAAGTTACTGTTGTAGTTTCTGCAACAAGACTTTGTTTATCAGAAGAAGATTCAGATGGTTGAACAACTGATTCACCAAGTCAACTTTAACCTCTGTTTCAGCACTTTTTCTTCACCATTGATCGTTTGGGTAACTGTCAATGTATCTCTTGGAACCAACTGATCTTGGTCAGTGATATTACTATTTAAACCAGTTGGAAGAGTTGCAGACCAAGAACCATCCTCAGCAACAGTCACATTATCAACAATTGTCTTACCAGCAGCGAGCAATTTTGATTGTTGCGCCTTTTACCAATTCCTGAGATGGTATTGTCTGTTGACTTGATACCTAGCTCAGTCATAACACCGCCAACTTGTAATGTTGGAGTGACAGTAGGTCCAGCTGGTGCAAATACATAGGTCAACAACGCCCACCTGAGGTTAGGGTAACGGTATTGTTTCCTTCGTTATATGAAGGTGCTTTGCTTGCATCGATTCTCTTTTAATTTATAACCTTTTGGCTTCGACTACTGCAATTTTTGCTGTCTTTTAGGGTGCTAAGGTTAATAACCTCATTTTTCATCACCTGGAATCGCACTACTTGCTTCGATTTCATTACCTTTTGCATCAACAAATTTCATGTGGACGATTTGTGGCGCTGTAAACTCAAATCGTTCAATTTGAACGCGTTGCAAGTTAGTACCAGAACCTGTACTTCCTAAGAACGAAAGGGCAAAGGTTGGATCACCAGTAGTCAAGGCACGCTTAGCGTCAGGTGACATGATGTTAGCGTTAGCGTTTTTTAAGTTTGTTGTCCAAGTTTGTGAGCCATAAGTTACTGTAAAGTTTTTATTTCCATCGTATTCAATTTTAAAGTCTACCCATTCACCACTTGGAGCTGGATTTAATGCTTTCGCATCACCTACAGTCGTTACTCTTCCTGCAGCATTTGATGAATAAAAGGCACCAAAGGCATTTTGCTCATACTCAAACTTTCCATTTATTCGACGATAGCTATATTTTGGATCGGCTGATGCATTTTGGTTGGCATTTGGGTTAGAAGTGTTGTGCCATGAGTCTAGTTTGAAACCAAAGGCATTTTTGATAGTACCCATACCAATAGAGGCTCCAGATTGACCAATAGTATCTACCTTACCTGTATGGAAGACGAAACCAACTCCATCACCACCAGGGAGTTCTTTGTTATTATTGTTTTTGTCGAATTTCGGGTGTCCTTCATACTTATCACCGATATCAACTTTACCAGTGAAGGTAAAAGGTTGTCCAGAGTTAATTTTAAAACGTAGGTAAGCACTACCAACTTGACCTGAAACATCATCTGTCAACTTAATAGTACCTGTTGATTTATCATATGAAGCAGTTCCACCTTCTTGGAAGAAACTTTCAAAGTTTTCTTTGGTAACTACCGCTCTTTGCAGGTTGTTTTCATCCACTGAACGTACTGAACCTTCAACAGCACGTCTGCTTCTTACTTTAGGAGTGTTTGAAGAGTCTGCTTCTTGAGTAACTTCCTTCACACTTGCCACAGCTTGAGTCAAACGTTCAAGACTTTGGTTGACTTGTTCTTGGCTTGCAGATCCGTTAGCAACTAATGCTTCAGCTTCCGCAATTGCAGCTGCTACTTCAGCTTTAACTGAAGCTTCTTGACCTTCCAAGCTTTTAGCTTTAGCTTGTGCCAAAACAGCTTCTAGTTGCGATTTGTCAGCTGAAACGACAGTTGTTGCTGAATTTTCTACTACTGGAGCGGTCTCTGCTGGGCTAGTTACTGCAGGTGCCACATAGGGTCGGCGCCTCTGCACTCGGTTCAGCTGAGTTGTTCCAGCTGTAACTTCTGCCTTCGCTTCTGCGGTGTCAGCATGAACCGTTGAGTCGCTAAAGTTGCCTCAACTGTAAATACAAGCGAACAAACCAAACAGGAAATGTTTTTCTCTTTTGATCATCCGCCAGTTCTTTTGTTCCCGCATTTTTACGATTAAAATACATCACATATTCTCCCTTTTTGATGTTTATAATAGTGTATTTTACATACGCTTCCATTATAATATATTTAATTAAATAATTCAAATTATTTAATTTGTTTTTTAAAAATTTTATTTTTTTATAAATATATAATAACTCTAGCAGGTTAAAAATTCTATTTAGATAATCATCAATATGATAGATACCATTAATATGGTTATTTATCATAGAATCCTTTACTAAATTAAATTGTGAAACTCCTGCATACTTTGATTATGTAATTCTAATAAAGAGCTACGATTTTAATAACTCTTTTAAAGTTCCTTATATCAAAAACACTTTTTTATTTCTGCTGGTAGTATACTTAAAAGAAGGTACCTAATAATATTTTTGCCTAATTTAGTATAATCTAAAGTAGATTCATCCCTTCTTTCAAACTGTCTTTAAAAATATTTACAAAGGATAATCATCACTTTTCAACTACCTTATTCTAAGGCCAAATTGAACTCACGAATAATCTTATCAAACTTATCAAACGAAATGCCTTTAGTTTTAAACTTGAAAACTTCAAAAACGGATTTTCATCGCTCTGAATAAAAAAATGGATAGGACAACGATTGTCCTATCCAGATGTTAGCATTTATTCAACCCACTAAGGTTGACAAAAACGTTTTTATAGCCTCAATTTCTAGATCAATACTTACTGGGTAGAATCAAAATTGACTAGAAAAATAATTCAAAAACTAATTAGAAGGATTCAATTCTTTCCAGTCAATGTTAGACAAATCAAGCTTTTCAGAAGAAATATCTAAAACTTGCTCTGCTTTTTCATTACCACCGATTTGAATAGTTGCTTCTTTAATCTTCTGCAGTCCATTTTTATCAAACGAATATAGAGCCAGGTTCATTTCTGGACGAGTTGACTGCCAGTCTGCATAAGAGACTAGACCATTTTCGTAAATAACAAAGCCTGAGCGAAAACCACCTGCAGAAGCTACATAAGCTGTGTGAAGTAAGTTTGGTTTTTGATTTTCCAAATAATAAAATGGCTGAAACGAATTTTTCATCCCCAATAAGTAACTCATCTTGCCCATCCTTATTCAAATCAAGAAGGGCATATTTAAAGTCTGGTGCATTTTGATAATCCATTCGAGAGAAAATCATGCCATATTCTTCTGATACAATCTTGTGTTGTTTATTTTCCTCGTATAAATCTTCTCTATTACCTTGTTTTAAAAGCTCTGTATAGTGATTATAACGTTCAATCACTTCTTTATACAAATCTGGTCCCGTTTCCTTCTTATTTTCAGCAGTTGTTTGTGACGCTTTGGTTGACGAGTCGCTTGTATTTTCAGTCTTTGCTTCTGTTGATGTACTAGACTTATCGTCTTTGGAAACAGATGATAGTGCAGATGAAGGTTCTATATTGCTATTATTTTTATTGAGACCACAAGATGCCAAAACTGAAATCGAAAGAATAGCTGAAAGCATCATTAAAAATTTCTTCATGTTAACCTAGATAGCATTGCATTTTCAGATGTATAAACTTCAAAAATGAATCATTCACGTCAAGTTATACTTGGTTAAGAAATCATTTTACCAAATAATCACACGGTCTTCTGGTGAGCGCCACATGCCGTCTCCTTCTTTGACATCATAGGTTGTAAAGAAGTCATCAAAGTTTGGCACTTGGATGTTAACACGGAGTTTAGCTGGGGCGTGCACATCAACGCTGGCCATGAGTTTCATCAACTCTGGGCGACCTTTCATACGCCAGATACGAGCAAAGTTATAGAAGAACTCTTCAGCTGAGAAGTCTGGCTCCCTCTTAGCAGCTTCTAGCGCTGCAGCGATTCCTCCAAGGTCAGCAACGTTTTCGGATACAGTTATTTTTCCATTGATTTTTGCACCGTAAGATTCTTGGCCATCAAACTGGTCGATAACCTTCTGCGTTTTTTCTTTAAAGGCAGCATAGTCGCTCTCTGTCCACCAATCCTTGAGACTTCCATTTTCATCAAAGGAAGCCCCATTTGTATCAAAAGCGTGAGAGATTTCATGGGCGATTACTGCACCGATACCACCATAGTTGGCAGAAGATGACTGATGCAAGTCATAAGAATGGAGCCTGTAAGATAGCAGCTGGGAAGACAATCAAGTTCTTTTGTGGATTGTAGTAGGCATTGACCATATGAGCAGGCATTCCCCACTCCTTGTAGTCAACTGGCTGATTCCACTTGCTCCAACTGTGCTTGATTTCCACACGCGCAAAGGCGAGAGCATTCTCAAAGAGGCTAGCAGATTCATCCACTACCTTATCTTTATAGCGGACTGGCAATTCTTCTGGATAACCGATATAAGGCTTGATGACATTGAGTTTGACGATGGCTTTTTCTCGAGTTTCAGGAGTCAGCCAGTCATTTTTAGCCAAACGTTCCTTATAAACGTCAATCATGGTCACAACTTTTTTCTCCACATCAGCTTTAGCTTCTGGAGAGAATTTTTCGTGGGCATACCAAAGACCGAGCGCTTGTTTGAATGGTCCTTGGGCTAAATGGTAAGCTGCCTTGCGTTTGTCTTGAGCCTCTGGAACTCCTGAAAGAGCACGGCCATAAGCACCTGACAAGATTCGAATCTCATCTGTTAGATAGCTAGTTGAAAGATTGACCACACTCAAGATCAAGCTTGCCTTGAGTAAAGGCCAAGCTTCTTCACTATAGAATTGCTCTGCCGCTTGCCAGAAACGTTCTTCATCTACAATGACCTTATCAGGAACTTGACCAAGAACAGCTTGGAAAAAGTCATCTAGAGGTAGTGCAGGGGCAAACTTTTTGAAATCTTCATAAGAATAAGGATGGTAAAGTTTGGCATATTCTGAACTTTCTTCGTTTGAAAGTACGACAGCTGCGATACGGCGGTCCAATTCCAATCGTTTCTCTAGCAAATCTTCGATTTCTTCATCTGAGAAGTTATAGGCTTTGAGGAGATTAGAAGTACTTTCTTTCCAAAGGTTCAATAATTCCTCACGCTGAGGATGGTCTTCCGCATAGTAGGTTGTATCAGGCAAGATAGTTCCTGGAGCACTAGCCCAGAGAACATTGGTTCTAGCATCCATAAAGTCTGGTGATACTCCAAATGGAAGGAAGTTTGGTTTACCAGCTAATTCGAATGCAGCTAGTTTACTTGCGAAATCTGCAAAACTTTCTAAATTCTGGTATTCCTCCAATAAAGGAAGGACTGGCACAATTCCATCAGCTTCTCGCTTATCGAAATCTCTCACCATGCTGTGGTACTTGACAAAGTTTGCTAGGATAGGATCTTCTGGAAGATCTTCTCCTGCCAACCACTTGTCCGTCGTCGTTAGCATCAACTCTTCAATTTCTTCGTCAAGGTCGATAAAACCACCTGTTCGTGATTTATCGGCTGGAATGACTTCTGAGTCTTTTCCCACTCACCATTTATAGCATCATAAAAATCATCTTGATAACGTGTCATCTTGTTCTCGCTTTCATTTTTCACTTATTCTTAGCTTAGCAAAAATCCTGGGGAATGCAATTAAAAATACCGTCTTCTCCTGATTGTTTTCTAGTTAATATTTTAAATATTTACGAAAATTAACTTGACTTAATTTTTATTTTAATGTATATTAAAAGATAGGAGGAATACAACTGTATGATACGTATCGAAAACCTCAGTGTCTCCTACAAAGAAACGTTGGCACTAAAGGATATTTCACTAGTGCTCCAAGGACCAACGATTACCGGAATCATTGGTCCAAACGGCGCTGGGAAATCAACATTATTAAAAGGTATGCTGGGAATTATCCCACATCAAGGTCAGGCATTTCTCGATGACAAGGAAGTTAAAAAATCCTTACATCGAGTTGCCTATGTCGAACAAAAAATCAATATCGACTCACAACTTTCCCATCAAGGTCAAGGAATGCGTCTCGTTAGGACTATTTCCTCTATTCTCTCTTTCGAGTTTAAATGCTAAACATTGGAAGAAAGTGCAAGAGGCCCTTGAAATCGTCGACCTAGCTGACTACGCTGAACGTCAAATCAGTCAACTGTCTGGAGGTCAGTTCCAGCGGGTCTTGATTGCCAGATGTTTGGTGCAGGAAGCCGACTATATCCTCTTAGATGAACCCTTTGTGGGGATTGACTCAGTCAGTGAAGAGATTATCATGAATACGCTGAGAGAACTGAAAAAAGCTGGGAAGACGGTTCTCATCGTCCACCACGACCTCAGCAAGGTTCCCAACTACTTCGATCAAGTCTTGCTTGTCAATCGAGAAGTGATTGCTTTTGGTCCGACCAAAGAAACCTTTACCCAAGCCAATCTCAAAGAAGCTTACGGTAATCGACTCTTTTTCAATGGAGGTGACCTATGATTGCAGAATTTATAGATGGATTGCAAAAATTCCATTTCTTACAAAATGCCTTGATAACAGCTATTGTTATCGGGGTCGTAGCTGGAGCTGTAGGATGTTTCATCATTCTACGTGGGATGTCACTCATGGGAGATGCCATTTCACATGCTGTGTTACCAGGTGTAGCCCTCTCCTTCATCTTGGGCATTGACTTCTTTATCGGAGCCATTGTCTTTGGACTGCTAGCTGCTATCATCATTACCTACATCAAGGGAAACTCGATTGTCAAAAGCGATACCGCCATCGGCATTACCTTTTCTTCTTTCTTAGCTCTCGGTATCATCTTGATTAGTGTCGCTAAAAGTTCAACTGACCTTTTCCATATCCTTTTTGGTAATATTCTTGCTGTTCAAGATACAGATATGTTTATTACTATGGGTGTAGGCGAGCCATTCTCTTGTTAATCTGGATTTTTCTTCAAGCAACTCTTGATAACGTCCTTTGATGAACTCTTGGCTAAAGCCATGGGAATGCCTGTCAATTTCTATCACTACCTTCTCATGGTACTCCTGACTCTCGTGTCTGTGACAGCCATGCAAAGTGTCGGAACTATCCTGATTGTAGCCATGCTGATTACCCCAGCTGCAACTGCTTATCTGTATGCTAATAGCCTGAAAAGCATGATTTTCCTTTCCTCAACCTTTGGAGCTACTGCTTCAGTTTTGGGGCTCTTTATCGGCTATAGCTTTAACGTTGCGGCAGGTTCTAGTATCGTGCTTACAGCCGCTAGTTTCTTTCTCATTAGCTTCTTTATCGCTCCGAAACAACGATATTTGAAACTGAAAAATAAACATTTGTTAAAATAAGGGGTAAAGCCCCAATAAATTGGAGGATCTAATGAAAAAATTAGGTACATTGTTGGTTCTTTTTCTTTCCGCCATTGTTCTCGTAGCATGTGCTAGTGGAAAAAAAGATGCAGCTTCTGGTCAAAAACTAAAAGTTGTTGCCACAAACTCAATCATCGCTGATATTACTAAAAATATCGCAGGAGACAAGATTGATCTTCACAGTATCGTTCCTGTTGGTCAAGACCCACACGAATACGAACCACTACCTGAAGACGTCAAGAAAACTTCTCAAGCTGATTTGATTTTCTATAACGGTATCAACCTTTGGAAACAGGTGGAAATGCCTGGTTTACAAAATTAGTTGAGAATGCTAAGAAAACTGAAAACAAAGACTACTTTGCAGTCAGCGAAGGCGTTGATGTTATCTACCTTGAAGGTCAAAACGAAAAAGGCAAAGAAGACCCACACGCTTGGCTCAACCTTGAAAACGGGATCATCTATGCTCAAAATATTGCTAAGCAACTCATCGCTAAAGACCCTAGCAACAAAGAATTCTACGAAAAGAATCTCAAAGAATACACTGAAAAACTAGACAAGCTTGACAAGGAAGCCAAAGAGAAATTTAACGCTATTGATGCTGACAAGAAACTCATCGTAACCAGCGAGGGATGCTTCAAATACTTCTCTAAAGCTTACGGTGTACCAAGTGCTTACATTTGGGAAATCAACACTGAAGAAGAAGGAACACCTGACCAAATCAAGACTTTGGTTGAAAAACTTCGCCAAATGAAAGTTCCATCACTATTTGTTGAATCCAGTGTCGATGATCGTCCAATGAAGACTGTTTCTAAAGACACAAACATCCCAATCTATGCTCAAATCTTTACGGACTCAATCGCTGAAGAAGGTAAAGAAGGCGATAGCTACTACAACATGATGAAATACAACCTTGACAAGATTGCTGAAGGTTTAGCTAAATAATCATTTTGAAAAACGTCAGTCACCTTGAATTATGCGTTTTTTGATTCAAAAATCCGGTCAAATTATTGGAAGAGTCTGAACATTTAATGTAAAATGAAAGAGATTGGAGAAGCTATGACTACATTCTTGGAAAACCCTGTTACGTTTACAGGAAAACAACTACAAGTAGGAGACAAAGCAATTGATTTCTCTCACAACGACTGACCTCTAAAAACACTCAGCTGATTTTTGAAAAAGAAAGAAAAGATTTTGAGGTCATCCCTTCTATCGATACAGGTATCTGCTCGATACAGACTCGTCGCTTTAACCAAGAATTAGCTAGCTTTAGACAACACCGTTGTCTTAACGGTGTCTATGGACCTCCCCTTCGCTCAAAAACGCTGGTGTGGCGCAGAGGGAATTGAAAATGCCATCATGCTCTCAGACTACTTCGACCACTCCTTTGGACGAGATTATGCCCTCTTAATCAATGAATGGCATCTGCTTGCACGCGCAGTTTTTGTTCCTCGATACCGACAACACCATCCACTATGTCGAATACGTAGACAATATCAACAGCGAGCCAAACTTTGAAGCAGCCATTGAGGCAGCAAAGTCGCTTAACTAAGAGAAAGCCCACTTGTAACAAGACAGAAAGCTAGAGAAATCTAGCTTTTTTTGGTATACTAGATGGAGATAATAAACAAGGAAATACGAATGACACCAAATAAAGAAGATTACTTAAAATGTATTTATGAGATTGGCATGGAAGTTCCTAAGATTACCAACAAGGAAATCGCTGCTCGGATGCAGGTATCACCTCCTGCGGTAACTGAGATGATCAAGCGCATGCAATCCGAAAATCTTATATTAAAGAATAAAGAAAATGGCTATATACTAACGGATATTGGTTTAAATCTGGTCTCTGAGCTTTATCGCAAGCATCGACTGATAGAGGTTTTTCTAGTTCACCATCTAGACTATACCAGCAATCAGATTCACGATGAAGCTGAGTATTAGAGACATACAGTTTCAGACCTTTTTGTGGAGAGACTGGAGAGTATGTTAGGTTTCCCAAAAACTTGCCCTCACGGTGGTACCATTCCTGCTAAAGGAGAGCTTTTTGGTTGAAATCAACAACCTACCACTATCAGAAACCAAAGAAGCTGGAACCTATCTTCTGACTCGGGTTCACGATAGTTTTGATCTCCTAAAAATATCTGGAAAAACATGCCCTCAATATCGGAGACAAACTCCAAGTTCAACAGTTTGATGACTTTTCTAACACCTTTACTTTGATTCATAAGAACGAAGAACTCTTGGTAAGTCTAGAAATCGCCAAACAGCTCTATGTTGAAAAGATGAACTAAATACGTCACGAAAAAACCAAGCTAACAAGCTTTGGTTTTTTCTTATCTATTTTTTGTATCAAGGATGATAGTTACCGGCCCATCATTGACCAGTTCCACCTGCATATCTGCTCCGAAAATACCTGTTTTCACAGGAACTTCCTTGGCTAGTTCTCGGTTAAAATCTTGATAGAAGCCTCTGCAACATCAGGCTTAGCAGCACCTGTAAAAGCTGGGCGATTCCCTTTTTTAGTATCTGCAAAAAGAGTGAATTGAGAGATGGAGAGTATTTCTCCTTGGATATCCTTGACTGATAAATTCATCTTGCCTTCGGTATCTGAAAAGATCCGCATATTGACAAGTTTTCTCACTGCATAATCCAAATCTTCTTTTTGATCCTCAGGACCAACACCAACTAGGAGTAATAATCCCTGCTGGATTTGTCCATATACCTGATCTTCAATGCTAACTTGGGCTTTTTTGACCCTCTGAATAATGATTTTCATAATAGCCTTTCTAGATCTATCGCCCCAACTTAACCATTGGTCCGTTTAACAGAGTAGACTTCTGGTACACTCTTAATCTTATCAACTACCGTTGTCAGAGTTGAAAGGTTAGAAATCCCAAATGAAACGTGAATATTGGCAAATTTCATATCTTTGGTAGGCTGGGCATTGACCGTTGAGATGTTTTTAGTTGTATTTGACAAGACCTGTAAAACATCGTTCAAAAGTCCAGTACGATTGAGACCGTAAATATCGATATGAGCGATATATTCCTTGCTTGAGAATTGATCTTCCCACTCAACATCTAATAGACGTTGCTCGTAGTTTTCCTGCGAACGAAGATTCATACAGTCAACACGGTGGATAGCAACACCACGACCTTTAGTAATGTAGCCGACGATATCATCACCTGGAACAGGGTTACAACATTTGGCAATCCGCACCAAGAGACCAGAGGCTCCCTCGATAACAACACCACCCTCATGCTTCACCTTAAGGGTTTCCTTGTTTTCAACCTTGACTTCGCCACCCTTGACCAACTCTTCAGCTTCTGCCCTGGCCTTGGCGCGTTCTTCCTCACGGCGCTCTTTTTCAGTTAAACGGTTAAAGACTGTGATGGCTCCAATTTCCCCAAAACCAATAGCCGCAAAGAGAGCTTCCTCAGTCTTGTAGCTAGTTTTTTGGAGGACTTCATCCATATGACGCTTGTCCATGAATTTATTAGCCACATAGCCATTCTCCTGGAATTGACTCATCAGCATTTCACGGCCCTTATTGATGGACAATTCTTTGTCTTGGTTCTTAAAGAACTGACGAATCTTGTTCCGAGCTTTGCTGGTCTTGACCATGGTAAGCCAGTCACGGCTTGGCCCAAAGGAATTTGGATTGGTGATGATTTCAACCTGGTCACCCGTTTTTAGCTTGGTAGTCAAGGGAACCATACGACCATTAACCTTGGCACCAGTCGCCTTTTCACCGATTTTGGTGTGAATCTCATAGGCAAAGTCAATCGGCCCAGAATCCTTTGGAAGAGAGCGAACGGCTCCGTCTGGAGTAAAGACGTAGATTTCTTCTGCTAGGTAATTCTCTTTAACCGTCTCTACGAAATCCTTGGCATCATCGGACTGGTCTTGAAGCTCCATCATCTCCTTGATCCAGTTCATACCGATAGCAGATTCCTTGCCATTAACCTGCCCCTTGATACCTTTTTTATAGGCCCAGTGAGCAGCAACCCCGTACTCAGCAACCTCATGCATTTCCTTGGTTCGAATCTGGAATTCAATAGGTCCCTTTGGTCCATAAACAGTTGTATGGATGGACTGGTAACCATTGGCCTTACGGTTGGCAATGTAGTCCTTAAAGCGTCCAGGCATTGGTTTCCAAAGCTCATGGACATATCCCAACATAGCATAGACATCACTCTGAGTATCTAGGATACAACGAATGGCAATCAGGTCGTAGATCTCTTCAAAGCGTTTCTTCTTGTCCTGCATCTTACGATAAATCGAATAGATATGCTTGGGACGACCATAGATTTTTCCTGTAAGGTGGCGTTCTGATGAATATTCCTCAAGTTTTGTCACAACCTCATCTACCAAGGCTTCACGTTCTTGACGTTTTTCCTTCATCATGTGACTAATCTTGTAAAACTCAGTCGGATTTAGATAACGGAAGGATAGGTCTTCTAGTTCCCACTTAACACTTGAAATCCCTAAACGATGGGCAAGCGGAGCATAGATTTCCATGGTTTCTCTGGAAATTCGTTCCTGCTTATCTTTACGAAGGTGATTAAGGGTTCTCATGTTATGCAATCGGTCAGACAGTTTGACCAAGATAACACGGATATCCTCTGACATAGCCATGAGCATCTTGCGGTGGTTTTCAGCTAGCTGCTCCTCGATAGACTTATACTCAACCTTCCCTAATTTGGTAACCCCATCCACGATAATGCGAACATCGTGACCAAACTCTCTCTCTAAATCATCCAAAGTCGTTTCCGTATCTTCAACCACGTCATGCAAAAAACCACAGGCAACAGTGACAGCGTCTAGCTTGAGCTTAGCCAAAATACCTGCTACCTGAATAGGATGGATAATGTAGGGTTCGCCAGATTTACGATATTGGCCACTATGGCATTCTACAGCGTAAACCAAGGCTTTATGTACAAAAGCCACATCTTCTTTCGATAAATATTTCTGTGTTAAAGCGACAACTTCATCGCCTGAATAAATTACTTCTTTGGGCATGCATACTCTCCAGTTCTTCCTACCATTTTAACACTTTTTTGACAATATGAAAACTAGAAAAAGCCTCTTATAGATTAGAATCACTTACTGATCATTCTAAAAAGAAAAAAAGTACAATTTCCAGATAAATGTTCATATTCTCTCCGTTTTTTGTTATGTATAACCAATAAAACTTCAATTCTCAATTTTTCCCTGCTTCTTTATTTTAAAAATCTATAAAATAATATTCGTAACTAACTGATACCTAGCCTGTGATTTTGTATAATTAAGTGAAACTATTTTTTAGGAGAATGTTATGACATCATTTCGCAAACCAGCCGCCCTTTTTAGGGCTTACTGCCGCTGTCTTTGCAGTATCTACTGCACAGGCTGATGAGACCAGCACAAATTTAGATGCTAGTATCAAACCTAGTTCAGCAACAAGTCCAGCTGAAAAACCAGTCACTAGTAAAGCAAGTGACACACTAGCTAATTCTGAAAAAGAAGCTACTATTGAAAAAGGGACTACAGAAGTTGCCCTAGAACCAACTGCAGAAGCTAAAGCTTCAAGCGAAGGAAGCCTCGCAGAAGATAAAGCCAACCAACCTGTCGAAGGGCAAGAAGTTGATGTCCGTATCCTTGCGACTACCGACCTGCATACAAACCTAGTCAACTATGACTACTATCAAGATAAACCTGTTGAAAATGTCGGTCTTGCAAAAACAGCAATCCTCATCGAAGAAGCTAAAAAGGAAAATAGCAATACTATCCTCGTTGACAATGGAGATACCATCCAAGGAACACCTCTTGGAACCTACAAAGCTATCGTCAATCCAGTCAAAGAGAAGGCGAACAACACCCTATGTATGCAGCACTTCAAAAGCTTGGTTTTGAAGTGGGGACACTCGGAAATCACGAGTTTAACTATGGATTAGACTATCTTAAACGTGTCATCGAAACCGCTGGTATGCCTATTGTCAATGCCAATGTTGTCGATCCTAAAACAGGTGCTTACATCTACGATCCTTACAAAATTATCACCAAAACTTTTGTAGATAAAACTGGTCACAAAACGACTGTCAAAATTGGGGTTACAGGAATTGTCCCTCCTCAAATTCTTAGCTGGGATAAAGCTAACCTTGAAGGTAAGGTTTTGGTTAATGATTCAGTAGAAGCTATCAAAAATATTATTCCTGAAATGCGAAAAGCTGGTGCAGATATCACTCTCGTTCTATCTCACTCAGGTATTGGAGATGACAAGTACGAAAAAGGTGAGGAAAACGAGGGCTACCAAATTGCTAGCCTACCTGGTGTTGATGCCGTAGTCACAGGTCACTCACATGCCGAGTTTCCTAGTGGAAACGGAACAGGTTTTTATGAAAAATATCCTGGTGTTGATGGTATCAACGGTAAAATCAATGGCACTCCTGTCACCATGGCTGGAAAATACGGTGACCATCTAGGTATTATTGACCTCAATCTTGTATATAAAAATGGAAAATGGTCAGTTGTCAACAGCAAAGGTTCTATCCGTAAAATTTATACAAAATCCAAGGAAGCCGACGAACGCATCAAAGAAATTGCTAAAGAATCTCATGAAGGAACTGTCAAATATGTCCGCCAGCAAGTCGGAACAACAAGTGCCCCGATTACTAGCTACTTTGCCCTTGTAAAAGATGATCCATCAGTTCAAATCGTCAACAACGCTCAAATTTGGTATGCTAAGAGAGAACTTGCAGGAACTCCTGAAGGCAGTCTCCCGATTCTTTCTGCCAGCTGCTCCATTTAAAGCTGGTACCCGTGGTGATGCAACTGCCTACACAGACATCCCAGCAGGTCCAATTGCGATCAAAAACGTAGCAGATCTCTACCTCTACGACAATGTTACAGCTATTCTCAAAATTACTGGAGCCCAATTAAAAGAATGGTTGGAAATGTCTGCAGGCCAGTTCAACACTATTAATCCAAGTAAAAAAGAAGCTCAGCAGCTCATCAACTCTAGCTATCGTACCTATAACTTTGATGTCATCGATGGTGTGACTTACGAGTATGATGTAACACAACCTAACAAATATGACCGAGAAGGCAAGTTACTTCATCCAGATGCTAGTCGTGTTCGCAATCTTAAATACCAAGGCAAAGATGTTCGTCCAGAGCAAGAATTTATCGTTGTAACCAACAACTATCGCGCAAATGGTAAATTCCCTGGTGTTCGTGATGCTAGCCTCAACCGCCTACTTGGACTTGAAAATCGTCAAGCAATTATTAACTATATCCTTGAAGAAAAAAATATTAATCCAAGTGCAGACAAAAACTGGCGCTTCACTGATAGCATTAAAGGATTAGATATCCGTTTCTTGACAGCTGATAAAGGCTAAAAATTTGCTAGGCACAGACGGCGATGTTCAATATCTCGCAAGTTCAGAGCAGAAAGGTTTTGGTGAATACCGACTTCTCTATAGTGGAGCCAAAAAGTAGAACCTACCACACCAGACCAACAAGATTCTGGCAATCAGAAGCTTAACGGACAAAATGAGACTATTACTCTTTCAAATGGTGGTCAAAACTATCACACTACCCACTAACTACTAAAACAACTACTACTAGTTTGCCAAATACAGGAGAAAAACATCCATCCTTACACTACTAGGAATCGTTCTAAGCGGGATTTGGACTTTCCCTTAAAAGCAAGAAAAACAAGGCTAATTTAGCCAAAAGAAGTACGATGGTGTTCATCCTACTTCTTTTAGCTACAAGAAAGGCACTGCAAGTTGAGCAGTGCCTATTTTA